>Ga0209025_1000029_pt1 | contig 488571 bp, 454 predicted proteins | sample AraplaMF_Col_mLB_FD_184256 | JGI IMG/M metagenome (GOLD analysis project Ga0209025, IMG submission 184256) | Arabidopsis root microbial communities from the University of North Carolina, USA - plate scrape MF_Col_mLB (SPAdes) (version 2) | ecosystem: Host-associated > Plants > Roots >...
CCGAAGTCGTTGGCGCGCAGGCCGCTGCGCGAATGTTCGAGCGCTTCGGCAAGCGGCTCCTTGCCGACGCCGACGGCCGAGGTGGCCGTGTAGGCGCTGATCTGGAGGGGGGGAATGCGGGCGGGCATGGCGCTGGCTGGGCGGGGCAAGAGATCGTGGGTCGCACTTCTTCCGAGACTTGTCGACGATATGCAAAGCTTAACAATTGAGGGTGAGGACTCCTGTCAGTGGTGGGCTATGGGTGTCGTCTCCCGAAGAGCCGTCATCGTGGCGCACCGCGAAGTAGCCGCCGTCAGCGCCGCGGGCATCGGCGCGCGAGCAGGTTGCGACATGCGATCGGAGCGAGGTCAAAGACGGCGACGAACATGCCGGAGCTTGCGAGGAGCTTCGCGACGGTCGCATCCGCGGGTTGAACCGCGCGTACGGCGAGACTTGTTCCTGAGACTTAGGTACCGGCGAGGAGGGGGGAGGAGGGGGGAGGAGGGGGCAGCCTGTTCCCCGGGTGCGCCGACTCAGAAAGGATCGGAGCGCTCTTCGAAGCTCGCGCACGCGGCGGACAATTGTGATGGTCCCAAAAGCTCAGCATCGCTCGCGCATTCCTGGCCAGCGCCCCGGCCGATGGCTTCGCCAGTCAGAACCTTTGATTGACGGGGGGACGGTCTGGGCACGCTGCAGCTGTTGCAGAGTAAACTGCAGTCGGCCCCCGTCTTAGGTTGCGCCGCCAGCGCGCAATGCCGCCCCTCGGTACCACCGACGCACGGCTCTTGTGAAGCCATGAACGTTAGGCAACTGCGCTACTTTCTCCAAATCGCCGAACTCGGCAGCGTGACGCGCGCTGCGGAGGTCTTGCACATCGCCCAGCCGGCGCTGTCGCGTCAGATGCGCTCGCTCGAAGAAGACCTCGATGCGACGCTGCTACACCGTTCCGAACGTGGTATCACGCTTACGGAGGCTGGGGAATGTCTTCGCGGAAGTGCCGTCGAACTGCTGCGCCATTTCGATCGGGTCCGCTCCGAGGTCCGAGATCGGTCCGGTGACGCCAGCGGTGAGCTCACGATCGCGCTGCCTCCGTCCATGTCGGAGTTGCTCGCGTTTCCGGTCGTACAGCGATTCAGGACCAGTTTTCCTAACGTCTTGCTGAGGGTATTCGAAGGATCAAGCGGAGTGCTCGACGCCTGGTCAATGGTCGCACAGGGCAGGGCCGACCTGGCAGTGGTCGCCTCCGGGGAACCCCTCGCCAGTCTTGAGGCCTTCCCTTTCATCGAAGAGCCAATGTGTCTGATCGGCCCAGCCGAATCAGGTCTTTCCATGGACAAGCCGTTGGCCCTGGAAGATCTTGTCGATCGGCCGATGGTTGCGATGAGCCGCCCGAATGTGGGACGCATGATCGTGGAAAGCGCGATGGCCGAACGGAATTTGCGCCTCAACATTGCGATGGAGGTCAACACTCGGCAACTGGTGTTGAGGGCGGTGGAATCGGGCTTGGGGTTCACGACCCTGCCGGTGTGCTCCGGGAGCGACCTGCTTGAGCGTGGTGCCATCTCCATGGCACCCATCAAGGACGTGATGATCTCCTGGCTTCTGATAAAAGGCCGCGAACAAGGTTTGTCCGTTGCGGGCCAGCGCATGCAACTCATGCTGCGGCAAGTCGCCCATGAGCAGATATCAGGCGGTCGCTGGCCACTTGCCAGACTGAAGGGGTTCATCCCGTCAGGGACGGACGTTGCTCGCCTGCCTTGACGTGACACCGGGATCGGCATGGTCGCCATGCCGAGAAAGCATTTCCGCCGCCATTGCCTCGTTGCTAACCTCTTCTCCAGTCTAATTACTACTAGAGGAGACAGTCGTATGAACAGGCGAAACATGATCGCCGGGTCGCTGGCGTCGATGCTGGGAACCCAACTGCGCGCGCAGGGCGGCAACGGCTATCCGCACCGTCCGGTAACGCTCATTTTCCCCTTTCCCCCTGGATCGCCGGGGGATGCGGAAGCGCGAGAGATCGGCATCTCGATGCAGAAGGCGACTGGTCAGCCGCTCGTCATGGACTATCGCCCCGGCGCAAGCGGCATTATCGGCACGCAGCTCGCCCAGCGAGCTGCACCGGACGGCTACACGCTGCTGTACGGCTCGACGACATCGATCGTGACGGGACCCGCCGTCACCATGAAGTCCCCCTATAGCGGGACAACCGACTTTGAGCCGCTCACGGGAATCGGGCGGATCGACGGGCTCCTGGTTGTGCCGGCCAATTCCAAGTACCACACGGCGCAGGAGCTTGCCGAAGCGCTCAAGGCAAATCCAGGCAAGTTGAACTATGGCACGATCGGGCCCGGCTCGATGTCGCACCTGATCGGCGAGCTCTACCTGCGGACCGTTGGCGCGAAGGCGACGCCTGTCGCGTACAAGGGAACACCGCAGGCCTTGCAGGCGCTGGTTGCCGGAGAAATCGACTTTCTCGCGGACAGTGTGGCGTCAGCCGGCGGCCTCATCGACGCTGGAAGGGTTCGTCCGCTGGCGGTGGCAACCAGCAAGCGCCTGTCACAGTTGCCTGATGTCCCGACACTCACTGAGACCGGACTCAAATTGGTACTCGGGGTGTGGCTCGGGTTGTTTGCGCCGAAAGGGACGCCTCGCTCGGTGCTGGATCAATGGGCGCTATGCGCGAGCGACTATCTGCGCGACGCGGACGTGCGTTCGAAGTTGCTTGCGAGGGGGATAGAGCCGACTCCGAGCACGCCCCAGGAATTTGCGCGTCAGGTTGCGGCAGACGAGGCGCAGTGGCGGCCGCTCATCAGGTCGTTGAACATCCAGACTTGAGAGTTTCGAGTCCGAATACAGCGGGCGACCTTTTGGTCGCCCGCTTTTTTTTGCCTTTCCGCCCATCGCATACACGCCACTGTCCAGGGCATGCCAGCCATGCCACGACAGTATTTCCCGAGCGGGCATGCAATTCCTATTCTTGCCGGCATGGAAAGACAAAAAAGGACGACGCAATGAACCCAATGAAAGAGACTGAAGCTGCCGCGATCATCGACGCCATCGTTGTGGACTGGGACGTCCCCATCACGATGGATGATGGAACGGTTCTGCGTGCCGATGTTTTTCGTCCGGTGGAGGAAGGGCGCTATCCCGTACTGCTGAGCTATGGACCCTACGGCAAAGGACTGGCCTTCCAGGAGGGCTATCCGGCTGCTTGGGAGGGCATGGTCCGCAGCCACCCCGATGTGGCAGAGGGATCCAGTGGCCGGTACCAGAACTGGGAGACGGTCGACCCCGAGAAATGGGTGTGCGATGGTTATGTGTGCATCCGCATCGACAGCCGCGGCGCCGGTCGCTCGCCCGGATTGTTGGATCCCTGGTCAGAGCGAGAGATCAGCGACATTTGCGAGTCGATTGCTTGGGCTGCAGCACAGCCATGGAGCAGCGGCAAGGTCGGCATGAACGGGATCTCCTACTACGGCGTGAACCAGTGGTTCACTGCATCGCGCCGTCCTCCGTCGCTGTCGGCGATCTGTGTCTGGGAAGGTGCAGCCGACATCTATCGGGACGCAGTGCGCCACGGTGGCATCCCTTGCACGGCGTTGTGGAAGTCCTGGTACGGACCGCAGGTCGTGAACGTCCAGCACGGCGCCGGTGACCGCGGGCCGCGCAGTCGCGTGACAAGTGAGCTGGTTGCGGGTCCGGAGACACTGGATGACGAGACTCTTCGCTCTAACCGAGTGGACCTTGGGCACGAACTGACGAGCCGACCCCTCCCGGACTCGTATTTCGAGGCGCGGTCGGGACGATGGGACTGCGTTGACGTACCGCTCCTCTCGGCGGGCAATTGGGGAGGGCTCGGCCTGCATCTGCGAGGCAATATCGAAGGGTTCACGCAAGCGAGCTCGAAGCAGAAGTGGCTCGAGGTGCATGGCGGCGATCACTGGTCTTCGTTCTACATCGCCAGTTCGGTCGCTCTGCAAAAGAGGTTCTTTGATCACTTCCTAAAAGGAGCTGACAACGGCTGGGACGCCGAACCTCCGGTGAATCTGAACATCCGGCACGTGGACCGTTTCGTCGCTCGGAAGGAGCAGGCATGGCCCATTCCGGACACGCGATGGACCCCGTATTACCTGGAGCCGGGGCAGGCGGCCCTTGGCAGCTCCGTCCCGGTGGACAACGCTTCCGTCACCTACGAGGCCCTTGGGCCGGGCTTGGTATTCATGCTGCCGCCCTCGACCAGTGAACTCGAGGTAACGGGCCCCTTGGCAGCTCGCCTCTACATTTCTTCCGAGACCACCGACGCGGATCTCTTTCTCACCGTTCGCCTGTTCACGCCCGACATGAAGGAGGTCACCTTCCAGGGCGCCAACGACCCTAACACGCCGATCGCGCAGGGGTGGCTGCGTGCGTCGCACCGGAAGCTGGACGCGGATCGTTCCAAACCCTGGCGCCCCTGGCATGCGCACGACGAGATCCTTCCACTCGTGCCTGGCGAAGTTTATCCAGTCGACGTGGAGATCTGGCCGACCAGCATCGTCGTCCCCCCGGGCTACCGATTGGCGCTGAGCATCCGTGGCAAGGACTTCGAGTACGCGGGCCCACCCGTGATGGCGTTGCACCCCGCACACGAAATGCGAGGCTGTGGAGCGTTCGTTCATGACGACGAGCGGGACCGTCCGCGGTCAGTTTTCGGGGGGAAGGTAACGATCCACACTGGCCCGTCGCACCCGTCATCTGTCCTTCTGCCCGTGATCCCGACGCGGGCGTGATTCATCTGTCCTGGAGACTACTTTTGTGAAGCAACAGCGAGTAATCATCAGCTGCGCGGTGACAGGCGGCGTGCATACGCCCACAATGACGCCGCACCTGCCGATCACCCCCCAACAAATCGCGGATGCAGCCGTGGGCGCTGCCGAGGCTGGCGCCGCCATCATCCACTTGCACGCGCGAGACCCCGTTACGGGGCGGCCGGACCAGTCGCCGGAAGCATTCGGCAAGTTCTTGCCGCAGATCAAGGAGCGATGCGACGCGGTGATCAACATCACCACGGGCGGTGCGCCGGGCATGGCTGTAAGCGAGCGCATTCGGCCTGTGATCGAGTTCAAGCCGGAAGTCGCCTCGCTGAACATGGGGTCGATGAACTTCGGCATGTATCCCATGCTGGAGCGCTTCAGCAACTTCAGGTTCGATTGGGAGGCTCCGTTCCTGGAGAGCACCCGCGACCTCGTGTTCAGGAACACCTTCAAAGATATCGAGCACATCCTGGGGGTGGGGTCCGAGGCGGGCACGCGTTTCGAGTTTGAGTGCTACGACACCGCGCACCTGTACAACCTTCGACATTTTCTGGACCGCGGAATGTTGAAGGCCCCTCTCTTCATTCAATCTGTCCTCGGCATTCTGGGAGGGGCGGGGACGCACCCGGAGGATGTGATGCACATGAAGCGGACAGCCGACCGGCTGTTCGGCGATCAGTACCACTGGTCAGTGATCGGAGCAGGCGCCGCGCAGATGCGAGTGGCGGCGCAGGCGGCAACGATGGGCGCAAATGTGCGCGTCGGCCTGGAGGACTCGATCTGGCTTGGCCCCGGCAAGCTGGCTGAGTCGAATGTGGATCAGGTCCGGGCCGTGAGAAAGCTGATCGAAGGATTGGGGCTGGAGATCGCGTCTGCCGAGGAGGCCCGCGAGCGCCTGCACCTCAAGGGCGCTGCAGGTGTCAACTTCTGAAGGAACGAATGTGTCGAAAGTGCTTGTTGTGACCGGTTCCAGCCGGGGTATCGGTGCCGCGATTGCGCTCCTCGGGGCGAAAGAGGGGTACGGGGTCGCGGTGAACTACCGCAGTGATCGTGATGGCGCGGAAGCGCTCGTCCGAAATATTGCGCGCCAAGGAGGCAGGGCCGCTGCCGTCTGCGCGGATGTGTCGACCAGTGCCGGAGCCGCGAAGCTTTTCGCCGAAGTCGATCAGACATTGGGCAGCGTCTCCGTGCTGGTGAACAACGCCGGCATCTCCGGCAGCCGGTGCGCTATCGATGCAATCGACGAGGACAGGCTGCAGCGGATCTTCGAGACGAACGTGTTTTCCGCCTTCTTCTGCTCCCGCGAAGCGGTCAGGCGCATGAGCCGCACCAGCGGAGGCGAAGGCGGATCGATCGTGAACATCTCATCGGCTGCGGCACGGCACGGCGGTATGCCCGAACTTGCTCACTATGCGTCCACCAAAGCCGCGTTGGACGGCATGACCATCGCGCTGGCCAAGGAGCTCGGGCCGCAGGGTGTTCGGGTCAACAGCCTTCGACCGGGTGTGATCGTCACCGAAATGCACGATGAGTTCGGAGGCGCAAAACTCATCGAAAGCATTGCGCCTACGATTCCGATGCAACGCCCGGGCACGGTGGACGAAGTCGCTGAGGCTGTGCTTTGGCTGGCGTCGGAACGCTCATCGTACGTCCATGGTGCTGTCATCGATATCACGGGCGGAAGATAAGATGCTCTTCGAGATGCGGACCTACCAGGTGCTGCCGTCCCGCCTGAAGGACTACCTCAGCATCTACGCAGAGAAGGGCAAGTCGCTTCAGTGTGAAGTCCTTGGGCACTTGGCCGGGTGCTACATGACCGAGGTCGGTGACCTGAACCAGGTGATCTTCATTTGGGGGTTCAGTTCGTTCGAGGACCGTGTGCGCCGGCGTGGCGCGCTCGCCGCGCTTCCTGCGTGGCAAGCGTACGTCGCACAGGTCGCTCCTCTCTTCGTCCGTCAGGAGAGCAGGCTGCTGATGCCGGCAGCTTTCGGCGAGGCTGCGCCGATGAAGGACGAGATGCGGCATTCGCGGGACGTCGGTTAAGCGATGCCGCGCCCGCTTGTCGCCGCACTGGTGTGCGGCAGTCCCCACCGTAACCACGATTTTGATTTCGCGCGGCTGCGGCTCGCCCAGGCTCTTTACGACGCTCACGGCATTCGCACCGATTGCTACAACGACTATGAGGAGTCGGCCGACCTCCTCGGAGTTGACCTGCTCGTCAGCTACACGTCGCAGGTACCGGTGAGTGAAAAAGCGAGTGCAGCGATCCGGCGCTTCCTCGATCGAGGCGGGCGCTGGTTCGCGTTGCATGCGACCAATTCGGTCGCGGGCAATCAGGCGATGCCGAGCATCCTCGGCACACGCTTCATCTCACACCCGAAGTACATGACCTTCCCGGTCAAAGTGACGCGGCAGGAAGAGCCGCTGCTACAAGGCATCCGCGATTTCGACGTGTCCGACGAGCTGTATTGCATCGAGGATGTCACCAGAGACCTCGACGTGTTGCTCCACGCGAACTGGGGCGGTGAAGCGTTCGGCGGCATTCATTTCGAGGAGGCCGATCGCCCGATCCTCTACCGCCGGGCAGTCGGCGATGGCGGCGTACTCTATCTCGCGCTCGGCCACGCCAACCGGCCATATGACAAGCCTTTCCCGCACCTGCCCGATCAGCTCGACCATCGGGGCCCCTGGGAGCTGCCGATGTTCCAAGAGCTGGTGAAGCGTGGCGTCGAATGGGCGGCACAGCGGCGCCCGTTCTGATCACACCCCGCCGCTCGTGCCCGGTCTTTCGAGCGGCGAACCTTGCAACCATTCAACTCGGCGTTCAACGTGGAAGAAAAAATCTCGGATGAGTCGCTCCAACTGCGCTCTGTCGTCACTCATGGAGGACAGGTTGTGCTTTCCCTTGTCAGAGAGCCGCTGGCAGCCCTGAAGCCTGAAGATGTGCTCATTCGCGTCGAGGCCGCTCCAATCAACCCGTCCGACATTGGCGCGATGCTTGGCGCCGCGGACCTCAGTCTGGCGTGGACTGCAGACGGTGCTGCTGGGCCGGAACTTGTGGCGCCTGTACCTGCAGCATCCCTGCCGGCGATGCGATCGAGCAGGGCTGCTTCCATGCCGGTCGGTCTCGAAGGGGCAGGTACGGTCGTGGCGGCAGGAAGTTCACAGGCTGCGCAGTCCTTGATGGGGAAAACGGTTGCAGCGATGGCCGGGGGCATGTACGCGCGCTATCGTTGTGTAGCGGCGGCAGAATGTCTCGTGCTCCCCGAGGGCACCAGTGCGGTAGAGGCTGCCTCCTGCTTCGTCAATCCCCTCGCCGCGTTAGGGATGGTGGAGACGGCTCGCAGGGAGGGCCACACGGCGATTGTCCAAACGGCTGCTGCCTCGAATCTCGGACAGATCCTTCTTCGAATCTGCCTTGCTGATGGTGTCCCGCTCGTCAACGTGGTGCGGTCGCAGCAGCAAGAGGAACTCTTGCGCGCGCAGGGCGCCCGCTACGTGTGCAACTCGAGTTCCGGCGATTTCAGAAATCGACTTGTTGACGCCATTGCGGCCACGGGGGCAACGATTGTCTTGGACCCCATTGGAGGGGGTAGCGGCGGGCAGATTTTGAGCTGCATGGAGGTGGCCATCAGCCGCCGTCCCGGTCAGGCAGCCTCCCGCTACGGCTCCGAAGTTCTTAAACAGTTGTATGTGTACGGCGCTCTCGATCCTCGCCCCATCGAGATACCGCGCGACATCGGTGCTGCATGGGCCGCTGGCGGATGGCTTCTTCTGCGGTACCTCAAGGTGACGCAGCCGCAAATCCTCGACAGGCTCAAAGCTCGGGTTGCCGCAGAAGTCAAGACCACGTTTGCGAGCCACTACGCCCGAGGCATTTCGCTGAAGGAGGTCATCTCACCGGAGGTCCTCAAGGTCTGCGCACATCCCGCGACAGGAATGAAATTCCTGATCGAGCCCTGGAAAAACTGTTGACCGAGCCGTCGGAAATGCCGAGCTCGGATCCGCTGGCCGCAAGAGTGCACGGCCTCCGTTAACTTGAGATGGGAATTCTCCGCGTCCGGGCGCGCCACGCGTTGGTCGAAGTCCTTCGGAGATCACGACCGGGCTCAACTTCCTTGCGACTGAATAGGTGACATCCATGGACACTCCGCTCTTCGACCGGGACCTTCCCCGGACCTCCGCGAACTACGCGTCGCTTTCTCCCTTGCCATTCCTCCAACGAAGCGCCGAGGCATATCCACAGCGCTTGGCCATCGTGCACGGGAACCTGCGCCGCACCTGGTCCGAGGTGTACGTCCGATGCCGACGGTTGGCCTCTGCGCTTCAGCGGCGCGGCATCGGCAAAGGGCAGACGGTGGCGGTCATGCTGCCCAACACGCCTGCGATGGTCGAGGCGCACTTCGGCGTGCCCATGGCCGGCGCGGTACTCAACACCCTCAACACGCGGCTGGATCCCCAAAGCATCGCCTTCATGCTGGACCACGGCGAGGCCCAAGCGGTCATTGTTGATATGGAGTTCGCGCCGGTGCTAAAGAAGGCATTGGCATTGCGTAAGAGTCACTCGCCGCTGCTGCTGGTGGACGTCGATGACCCACTCTACTCCGGACCAGTGGAGCGCATCGGCGAGTTGACCTACGACGTGTTCGTTGCCGAGGGCGATCCACACTTCGCCTGGGATCTGCCGCAAGACGAGTGGGATGCCATCGCCCTGAACTACACCAGCGGCACCACCGGTAACCCCAAGGGCGTCGTCTACCACCACCGTGGCGCGGCATTGAACGCCGTGTCGAATATTCTCGAGTGGGACATGCCCAAGCACGCCGTCTACCTCTGGACGCTGCCGATGTTCCACTGCAATGGCTGGTGCTTTCCCTGGACTATCGCGGCGCGCGCCGGGGTTAACGTGTGCCTGCGAAAGGTCGATGTCGACGCGATGGTGGACGCGATCCGCGAGCACGGGGTCACGCACTACTGCGGCGCGCCGATCGTGCATTCGATGCTCGTCAACGCGCCCGACGAACTGACGAGAAAACTGCCGCGCGGGGTCAAGGCGATGGTGGCCGGCGCGGCGCCGCCTGCCTCGATGATCGAGGGCATGGAGCGGCTCGGCTTCGACCTCACCCACGTGTACGGCCTGACCGAGGTTTACGGCCCGGCAATGGTCTGCCCGAAGCACCCTGAATGGGACGGAATGGACATCGGCGAGCGCGCGCGGCTGAACGCCCGCCAGGGCATGCGCTACCACCTGCAGCAGGGCGCCATCGTGATGGATCCGCAGACGATGGTGCCCGTACCATGGGACGGCGTCACCATGGGCGAAATCATGTTCCGCGGCAACATTACGATGAAGGGCTACCTTCGGAACCCGAAGGCAACGCAAGAGGTGTTCGCCGGCGGTTGGTTCCACACGGGCGACCTCGCTGTGCAGTACCCGGACGGCTATATCAAAATCAAGGACCGCAGCAAGGACATCATTATCTCCGGCGGGGAGAACATCTCCTCGATCGAAGTGGAGGATGTCCTGTACCGGCATCCAGACGTGCTGGCTGCCGCGGTGGTGGCCAAGCCTGATCTCAAATGGGGCGAGTCACCGTGCGCTTTCGTCGAGCTCAAGGCGAGCGCGAAGCTCGTGCCCGAAGACATCATCGCGCACTGCAAGAAGCACTTGGCCGGGTTCAAAGTACCGCGAGCTGTGGTCTTCGGCGAACTGCCCAAGACCTCCACCGGCAAGATCCAGAAGTTTGAGCTGCGACGGCTGCTCGAATGAACCGGCGCCGAGCTCGAAGATGGTCGCGAAGCTTGTTGACCGTCGAGCGCCTGGGGCCGCGGTTCTGGCGTCGCCCCTGGACTGCGGCCTGTCTTTAGCACACCGCGCCGGTTGCGGTTGACCGTGCGAAGTTCGAGTCGTTCACCCGCGCTGCCGCCCACCTCAGTTCCGGGATCGTGACACCCGGATCGGCATGGCCTCCATGCCGAGAAAGCATTTCCGCCGCTATTCCCTCGTCGCTAACCTTTGCTTCAGTCACATCATCAATGGCGAAGACGGTCGCATGAACAGGCGAAACATCGTCGCGATGAGCGACATTGCCTGCGCGGCCAGTTCATCGCCGAGCTGCTTTCTTCGTCTCGACATCTTGAGAAGAGGCCAGATGAAATTGCCGTCCTTCGCTCTTGTTCGGGGCCTCCTCTCGACGACTTGACGCAACCCGGCGCGATGCGCTGCCCCACCCAACCCCCCGCCAACAGAGATCATCCATGCAACATCTATCCGACCCCGCCGAAGCCTTAGCGGCGGCGCTGCGCGACGCCGAGCATCAGCGCTCCCCCTGCACGCCGTTGCGGCACCAAGCCGAGTCCCTCGGCTGGTCGGTGACTCAGGAGAACGCCTATACCGTGCAGCGCATCAACGAGGCGCGCCGCATATCGAGCGGCGATCGCGTCACGGGCCGCAAGATCGGGCTTACTGCCGCCAGCGTGCAGCGACAGCTTGGCGTAGACCAGCCGGACTACGGCGCGCTCTGGAGCTCCACGGCCTTTGGCGACGGCGCGGAGATTCCGCTGACCGGCTTTATTCGGCCCAAGGTGGAAGCCGAAGTCGCGATCGTGCTCGACAAGGATGTGACGGCCGCCGACGCAACCTTGGCCGACCTCTTCGCGGCCACGGCCTATGCGGTGCCTGCGCTCGAAATCGTGGACAGTCGCATCGCGGCCTGGGACATACACCTGTTCGACACCATCGCCGATAACGCATCGGCCGCCGGCTACGTACTGGGCGCGGACCCGAAACGACTGGATCGGCTGAGTCTGCGCGATGCCGGCATGACACTGACCGAAGACGGCCGCAGCGTGAGCCAGGGCAGCGGCGGCGAGTGCATGGGCCATCCCTTGAATGCTGCTGTCTGGCTGACGCGGCAACTGGCCCGGCTCGGCACCCCGCTGCGCGCCGGCGATGTCGTACTGACCGGGGCGCTCGGACCGATGGTGACGATCACTGCGCCCTCGTTCTTCGAGGCGCATATTGAAGGTCTCGGCCGCGTCGCGGCGCGGTTCGCGTGAACATGCAAGGAACCTCCATGAACAAGATCAAAGCTGCCATCATCGGCAGTGGAAACATCGGCACCGATCTGATGATCAAGGCCCTGCGCGGCGCACGGAACCTCGAGGTGGTCGTGCTAGCCGGCATCGATGCAAACTCCGACGGCCTCGCGCGTGGGCGCCGCCTCGGCGTGGCAACTACCGACCAGGGGGTCGAGGGCCTCGCGCGACATCCCGCCTTCGGCGACATCGACATCGTGTTCGACGCAACCTCGGCTGCCGCGCACGTCCGCAACGACGCCTTCCTGCGCGAGCGCAAGCCGGCCCTCCGCATGGTGGACCTCACGCCGGCCGCCATCGGTCCCTACTGTGTCCCTGTGGTGAACCTTGAAGAACACCTGGACGCGCTAAACCTCAACATGGTCACATGTGGCGGTCAGGCGACCATTCCCATCGTGCATGCTGTCTCGCAAGTGGCGACCGTGCACTATGCCGAGATCGTCGCGTCGGTGTCGAGCCGCTCTGCGGGCCCGGGCACGCGGGCCAACATCGACGAGTTCACCGAGACCACGGCCCGCGCTATCGAAGTTGTGGGAGGGGCGAGGCGGGGCAAGGCCATCATTATTCTTAACCCTGCAGAGCCGCCACTGCTGATGCGCGACACCGTCTACACGCTGAGCGTGGGCGGTGACGAGGCCGCAATCGAAGACTCGGTGCAGGCCATGGTGGCGGCCGTGGAGGGGTACGTGCCGGGCTACCGCCTCAAGCAAGCCGTGCAGTTCGAACACATTCCGCCCGGGCAGGCGCTGCAGATTCCCGGCGTGGGAGGGCTCGCCGGACTGAAGACTTCCGTGTTCCTACAGGTGGAAGGCGCGGCGCACTACCTGCCGGCGTATGCGGGCAACCTCGACATCATGACCAGTGCCGCGCTCGCGAGCGGCGACCGCATCGCGGCGCGCCTGCTGGCCACCCGTGCCATGGCGAACGCGTGAGGAGAATTCCATGAATGACAAAAAGATCTACATTTCTGATGTGACCCTGCGCGATGGCAGTCACGCCATCCGGCACCGGTACACCGTGGAGCAGGTGGCGCAGATCGCGGCCGCGCTCGATGCAGCGGGCGTTGACTCCATCGAGGTCGCCCACGGCGACGGGCTCGCCGGCTCCAGCTTCAATTACGGCTTTGGCGCACACACCGACGTCGAGTGGATCGCCGCGGCGCGCAATGCCGTTCGTCGGGCGCGCATCGCCACCCTGCTCGTGCCAGGCATCGGCACCGTGCACGACCTGAAGGCTGCCCACGCGGCCGGTGCGAGCGTGGTGCGCGTGGCGACGCATTGCACGGAAGCCGACGTCGCAAAGCAGCACATCGAGACCGCGCGCGAGCTTGGCATGGACACCGTCGGCTTCCTCATGATGAGTCACATGACCAGCGCGGCAGAGCTCGCGCAGCAGGCGCTGAAGATGGAAAGCTACGGTGCCACCTGCGTTTACGTCGTCGACTCGGGCGGAGCCTTGGGCATGCAGGACGTGCGTGACCGCTTCCGCGCCCTCAAAGACGTATTGCGCACGGAGACGGCGACCGGTATGCATGCCCACCACAACCTCAGCCTCGGCGTAGCCAACAGCATCGTAGCCGTGGAGGAAGGCTGCGATCGCGTAGACGCGAGCCTGGCTGGAATGGGCGCCGGCGCCGGTAACGCGCCGCTCGAGGTCTTCGTGGCCGCGGCCGAGCGGCTGAATTGGGATCATGGCTGCGACGTCAAGGCGCTGATGGATGCGGCCGACGATATCGTGCGGCCATTGCAAGATCGGCCCGTTCGGGTAGACCGGGAGACTCTGTCGCTTGGCTATGCCGGTGTCTACTCCAGCTTCCTGCGGCATGCGGAAGCCGCCGCGTCACGTTACGGCCTGCCGGCCGTCGAGATTCTGCTCGAACTTGGACGGCGCCGTATGGTTGGCGGTCAAGAAGACATGATTGTGGACGTCGCGCTCGACCTCGCGCGGTCGCGTGACGCCGACTCCGCTACCGATGTCGCTGCGGCAGTCGCCTGATTGCCGGAGATTCCCGCACGACTTTCTGTCCATTCCCTGGGCCTGCGTCACGCTCTCTTCCACGAGTGGCTGTCTCGAGCAAGCCGAGCAGGTCATTTGCATGTGGCCGCGCGGCACGCTACCAACTGTACCCAGCGGTCACATAGACGCTGCGACGCTCGCCGTAGTAGCAGCCGGTCGACGACAGGCAGGTCGCCACATAGGTCTTGTCCGCAAGGTTGGACACGTTCAGCGCCAGGCGCAGGCCCTTGAGCGACGGGCGCCAGCGCCCGAGGTCCCAGCGCAGGGCCGCATCCATGACGGTCACACCGGGCACGCGGAACTGGTTCGCGGCATCGCCGTAGGTGGTGCTGATGCGGCGCACGCCCGCGCCCAGCGACAGCCCGGGCGCGATCTCCATCGGAAAGGCGTAGTCCAGCCACAGGGCCGCCTGGTGCTCGGGCACATAGGGGAAGCGCTTGCCCAGGGTGCTGGCGCCCGACGCGTTGGCGTTGGCGCGCGTGACCCGGCTGTCGGTGTAGGCATAGGAGGCGATCACATCCAGGCCGCGCGCCAGCGGTGCCTTGGCTTCCAGCTCGAGGCCGCGCACACGCACCTCGCCGGTCTGCTCGCTGAACGATCGGCTCAGTGGATCCGGGGTCAGCACATTGCGCTGCGTCAGCTCGTAGACGGCTGCCGTCACCATGGCCTTGGATCCGGCCGGTTGGTACTTCAGGCCGGCCTCGATCTGCCGGCCCGTGGTGGGCTCGAAGGGATTGCCCTGCCGGTCGGTGCCGGCGGCCGGCTGGAACGAGGTGCTGTAGCTCAGGTAGGGCGCGAAGCCACTGTCGAAGTTGTACATGAGCGCGGCGCGCCCGGTGAACTTGTCGTCGTGCTGGTCGACGCGTGCCATGCGCGCCGTCGCGGTCGTCAGCGTGCGGGTGTCGGTGTCGGCCTTGTCGTAGCGGCCGGCCAGCACGAGGCTCCAGCGGTCCAAGTGGATCTGGTCCTGCAGGTAGAAGCCGGTCTGGCGACGCTTCTGGTCGATGTGGGTCGCGACGCTGGGCACCGCGCCGGAATCGGTGCCGAAGACCGGGAGGTAGGCGTTGAAGGGCCGCGTGATGATGCGCAGGTTGGTCTCGTCGAACGCGGACTTCTCATTGGAGAAGTCCACGCCGGCGAGCAGCGTGTGCCGCAACGTGCCGGTGGCGAAGTCCGCCTGCAGCTGCGTGTCGGCGGTCAGCAGGCTGGCTTCCTCGGGGAATGCCCATGCGTAGCGCAGCAGCGAGGACGGGTTGCAGGCCGCCAGGCAGACGGCCTGAATGCGTTGGGTGTACGCGTCGACCTTGCCGTAGCGCAGGTTCTGGCGCACGGTGAAGGTGTCGTTGAAGCGGTGTTCGAATTCGTAGCCCACGAAGCGCTGCCGGTTGCTGAAGCGGTCGTAGCCTGGCTCGCCGACGAAGGTGCGCGTGGGCAGCGCAGCGTAGCGGCTGGTGTCGAGGGTGCCCGCGGCGGGCAGTGCCGGCGCGCCGCCGCCGCCGGGAGAGTCGAGCGACTGCCATTGGCCGAGCACCGTGAGACGCGTTGCGCTGGAAGGGCGGAAGGTCAGCGACGGGGCGAAGTAGGTCTTGCGCTCGGAAACGTGGTCGTAGGACGTGTTGGCCTCTCGGTGCAGCGCGACCAGCCGGTAGCTCCAGACGCCATCGGCATCGATGGCACCGCCGAGATCGAGCGCTGCCTGGCGCCGGTTGTGGCTGCCGAACTGCAGCTCCACCTCGCGCACCGGCTCGAGCGTGGGGCGCTTGCTGACCATGTTCACCAGCCCGCCAGGCGTAGCCTGCCCGTAGAGCACCGACGACGGCCCCTTGACGACCTCGACGCGTTCCAGCCCCCAGGGCTCGATGCGCGGCTGCGAGTAGCCGCGCGCGCCGAAAGGCAGGCGCAGGTTGTCGAGGTAGCGCGCGGGCGGCGTGAAGCCTCGCAAGGTGAGCCAGTCCAGGCGCAGGTCGGTGTTGCCGTATTGAGCGACGATGCCCGGCGTATAGCGAAGGCTCTCGACCAGCGTGGTCGCGCCCTGCGCGTCCATCTGGTCGCGCGTCACGACGGACACCGACTGCGGCGTCTCCATCAGGGGCGTGTCGGTCTTGGTGCCCGAGACGCTGCGCCGCGCGATGAAGCCGGACACCGGGCCGGTGCCGGTCTCGCGGCTCGCCTGGGGCTCCACGACGATCGCCGGCAGCGACCCGGCCGAGGGCTGACCCGCTGCCGACGGGCTGGCGGGGCGCGACGCATCGCGCTGCAGGGAGTAGATGTTGTCGCCCGTGCGAGTCGCCCTTAGGCCGCTGCCCTGGAGGGCCGTTGCGAGCGCTTCCTGCAGGGTGAAGCGTCCGCGCAGGCCTGGGCTGTCGAGCCCGGCGGTGAGGGATGCATCGACCGACAGCAGGATGCCCGACTGGCTGGCGAGCTGCGTGAGAACGCCGGCCAGCGGACCGGGCGCGAGGGCATAGTCGCGCGCGGTCTGCTCCGTGGGCGACTGGGCTCGCGCCGGGTTGGCATGGAGGACGACGACGGCGGCAGGCAGGATGGCGAGCGCCGTGCCCAGCGCGCGCGCCGCGAGGGTGGTACGACGCAGGCGCGAGCGGGGCGGTGGTGCGGGGCGCAGGTCAGGGAGGGAGGAAGTCGAGAGGTCGCGCATGGAGGCTTTGAGCAAATGGAAGGGTTGGTACCTTCCTTGCCACGCGACGGTCGCAAAAGGGGAACCCGCGCCGCGAATTTTTTTTCAGTGGCGGTTGTCGGTACCCTGCGCGGGCTCGATGGTCACCCACCATGGCAGCACGCGGTTCACCCGTACCGGGAGGGTGGCTTGAAGCGCCGCGAGGATCCGGTCGGTGTCGGCCAGCGGATAGCTGCCCACGATCCGCAGGTCGCGAACCGCCGGGGCGCAGGCGAGGTGGCCGCGCCGGTGGCGCGCCAGCGCATCGATGAAGTCGCCCAGGCGCATGTCGTTGGCGACAAGCTGGCCGCGCGTCCAGCTGTCGCTGCCCGCGTCCGCTGCCGCCGGTGCTTCGACGCGGTCGACGAACAGCCGGGTCTGCTCGTTGGCGCGCAGCGTCAGCGTCAGCGACGGCCCGCCCCGGGCAGGCTGGACGCGCACCGCGCCTTCGAAGACCGTGACGAGTGCCGCGTCGGCAGCGTTGCCGTCACCCTGCACGGTGAAGCGCGTGCCCAGCGCCGTGAGCCGTCCCTGGGCGACCTCGACGACGAGCGGTCGATCCTCCCAGGCGGGGTCGTGTCCCGTCGACACCAGCACTTCGCCGGCATGCAGGAGGATGCGCCGATGGGTCGTCGTGAAGTCGACATCGACCGCCGAAGCGGTGTTGAGCCAGAGCCGGCTGCCGTCCTCCAGCGCGATCTCACGGCGTTCGCCGGTCTGCGTGCGGTACGTTGCCACCCATGCGCGCCAGGGCATTTCGCGTTCGAGCAGCCAGCCGGCCACGCCGGCAACGGGCAGCAAGGCCAGCACGCGCAGCGCGCTGCGACGGCGGCGCGTGGCCGTGGCCCGCGTGTCTTCGAGGATCTGGCGCGCAGGGAGATGGCGCACGGACGAGAAGTCCCGGGACACGGCCTCGACCTGCTGCCAGGCGGCACGCGCGCCGCCATCCTTGCGCAGCCATGCTTCCCAGCGCAGCCGGTCGCTCGCGGTGGCCGATTCGGACTGCAGCAGGGCGAACCAGGTCGCCGCCTGCTGCAGATGTTCGAACGTCGCCCGGGGCTGTTCCGGGTGCGCCGAGACCGCGGTCATGGCTCCTGCGCGAGAAGAAGGCACTGCAACATCGCCTGGGCCATGTATTTCTTGACCATCCGATCCGACACGCCGAGTTCGAGCGCGATCTCCGCGTAGGTCCGACCGTCGATCTGCGACAGCAGGAAGGCCTTGCGTGCCTTGTCGCTCAGCGTGTTCAGCATGGCGTCGATCCGGCACAGCATTTCCACCGCGATCATTCGCTCCTCGGGGGAGGGGGCGAGGAGCTCGGGCTGTGCGGCGACCGCTTCCGCCCAGGCGCGCTCCACGTCGGCGCGGCGCCAGTGGTTGACGATCACGCCGTGGGCGAGCGTGCGCAGGAATGCGCGTGGCTCGCGCACCTGCGCCAGCTCGCGCGAGGTGATGAGCCGTACGAAGGTGTCGTGCGCCAGGTCCGCGGCCTGGGAACTGCCGCTCAGCCTGCGCAGGAACCAGCCGAGCAGCCACCCATGGTGCTCGCGGTAGATGCTGTCGATCAGCGCGGGGGCTGGCAGGGGGGCGGACATGGGAGCACGAAGGCGTGACAAATAGGAATGGTTCTTATTCTAAAGAATTACATCCTCCGGCATGCCGATGCCGTCGTCGAAGGTTGAAAATCAACTAACGGCGTGGCGCGTTAGCGCATCGGGCTCAATCACCGCTGCGCCAGTACCTCTTGCCGCCAAAGGGGGGGCAGGATCGGCTGTCGCCGACACGCGCCGTTCAGATTGCAGTCTCACCCGGTGACGTCAGGCCGCAAGCGTACTTAAAGCGCAATCGACTACCCGTGTCGTATTCGAGTACTGCATTTATCGCGATTGCATCGTTTAGGCTGCCATGCCCACCAAGAGGTGCCGGCGTTCGGCGAGATTTCGACCGCCCCCAATCACCGGACGCGCGGCGGGCCATGGGAACTCCGCGGGAACGCTGGTGCAACCGCCCGGATGAGCTGAAAGTTGATAAAGTATTACCCATGACTACCGCGAGTTCTTCTTCGTCCATCGCGCCCACGCCGGTCAAACTGGACCCCCAGCTCAAGGGCCGGCTCAAGCGTCTGGCCGAGGCGCGCCACCGTGCGCCGCACTGGCTCATGCGCGAGGCGATCGCGCAGTATGTGGAGCGGGAGGAAAAGCGTCAGGAGCTTCACGAACAGGCGGTGGCCGCCTGGGATGAGTTTCAGCAGACGGGTCTGCACGTTACGGCCGAAGAAGTGAGTGCTTGGTTGGCCAGTTGGGGCACGGACAACGAGCAGCCTGAGCCTGAATGCCACAAGTGAGGTTCGCGCCTGCGGCGCTGCGCGACTTGCAGCGTTTGCGTGAGTTCTTGCGTCCAAAAAACCCGCAAGCAGCGCGGCGCGCTGCTCTAAGTATTTTGCAGGGCGTGAAGGTGCTGGGTTTGCAGCCGTTGATCGGACGGCCGCTGGAGGATTTGCCCCCTGAGTATCGCGAGTGGGTGATCGACTTCGGTAGCGGCGGTTACGTATCGCTTTACCGGTACGACGAAGACATTGATGTGGTCACGGTGCTGGCTCTGCGTCATCAGCGCGAGGCCGGCTACTGACCAACGAATTCTGGTTTCGAGCCACTTGCTGACTCAGTGAATCTTGGATGTTGCCCGCGCCGTCGGCAAGATCTTCCTCTTGTCCACGACTGTTTGCTCCCGATGGTTACGGGGGCATGGCGGGAGTGGAGAGCGGCATTGGAATGAGGTGCCGTGCCTTGGCCGCAGTGGCATCAGCACCTCACGAGCTCGCTCAGAACTCAGCAATCGTGTGAGATGTCGCAGTGCTGAACCAGTCCTCCCAATCTGGCGCGAGCGATCGAACCATCTCGCGCTGGATGCGCGCGACCTCGCAGTTCTTCGCGATGACCGATACGCAGTGCGTGCTGTCGCCATCGGCGGTCGGCGGTCGCTATAGCCCCGCGATCCGTACCGAGCCGGCAGGTTGTGCCATCGCCTTCTTGTGATGCCCTCAAGCCGCACCAGCCCACACCGCAGGTCGGCGTGCGGCCCAAGGCATCGTCTGTTCCAGTTGGCCGGCAAGCCGCAGCAGCAGGTCTTCGTGCGCAAAACCCCCCATGAACTGGATCCCGATCGGCAGTCCGGTATCGGGATCGACGCACAGCGGCACCGACATGGCCGGCGTGCCTGCGACATTGGCTGGCGGCGTGAAGGGCGTGTGGCGGAAGACCCGTGCGGTCCAGTCGAGGCCGCTCATGCGCTCGGCACCTTCGCTGTAGGTGCCGAGCGCGCCCTGCATCTCGGGCAGCGTGGGGGTCATGAGCACGTCGATGTCGTCGAACCAAGTGCCCACCGCACGCGATACGGTGTTGCGCACTTCGAAAGCCGCCGCGAAATCGACCGCGCGAGCCTCCTGGCCGTAGCGGTAGTTGGCAAGCGTCGAAGGCTCCAGGGTGCTCGCAGCGATCGGACGCCCCGTGGCGGCGGCGAGCCCGTCGATCCAGCGTACGAGCGTTGCGCACCAGATCTGCGCGTTGGCATGCACGAAGGCTTCCCACGAGACCCCCAGCACGGGCGCCACCTCCTCAACGTGATGACCGAGCGATTGCAGATGGACGGCCACGTCGCGCGCGGCCTGTGCGATGGGAGCGGCCGTCTGCGCGCCGTTCCAGGGATGCAGCATGAGCCCGATGCGGAGCCTGCCGGGATCACGTCCGACCTGAGACAGGAAGCCTTCGGCGGGCGCCGGCGTGTAGTACGGATCGCCGCGCGAATAGCCCTGCACCGCGTCCATCAGCGCGGCGCTGTCACGCACGGAGCGACTCAGACCCAGCTGCACGCCCAGACCGCCGAAGACTTCATCAAGCGCCGGCCCGTTCGAGGTGCGCCCGCGCGTCGGCTTGAGACCGAAGAGCCCGTTGTACGCAGCGGGAATCCGGATCGAGCCGGCCGCATCGGTCGCGTGCGCGATCGGAACGATACCCGCGGCCACCGCGGCGCCCGAGCCGCCGCTGGAGCCGCCCGCGCTCAACCTGAGGTTCCACGGATTGCGGGTGGCGCCTTGCTGCACCGACTCGGTTTCGGTGCTGAAGGCCATCTCGGGTGTGGTCGTGCGCCCGACGGTGACCAGGCCGGCACGCCGGTAGTGGCGCATCAGCAGCGAATCGTCCGCGGCGACCAGCCCTTCGGCGAGACGGCTGCCAAGTTCGCAGCGCCGTCCGGCCATCTGGATCGCAAGGTCCTTGATGAGAAACGGCACGCCTGCGAGCGGACCTTTCGTGGACCTCGCCGTGGCGAGGTCCACCTCTTCGGGCGCCCACTGCTCGACGACGGCATTGACGGCGGGGTTGACCGCATCGGCCGCCTCGAGGGCCAGGGCGGCGAGTTCGGCCGGCCGAACGTCGCCCTTGGCCACCAGGCGGGCCAGATCGACGGCGTCGAGATTCGCGTATTCGCTCAAGTTCATGGTGTTCTTCCGTGGCAGTGAAGCACGGAAGATAAGCATGGGCGGCCAACTTGATTAGCCCATCCGAGTGGCAAGAATTGGCCCATGGATGGAACAATGCACACCAATGCCATCGAAGAGGTCACCGCCATGAGAAGAGATGTGAACGACACCCTCGTGTTTGTGCGGGTGGTGCAGGAGGGCAGCTTTACCGCGGCGGCACATGCGCTGCAGATACCGAAGACGACGGTCAGCCGACGGGTCCTCGAGCTCGAGAAGCATGTCGGCGCTCAGTTGCTGAGGCGCACCACGCGCAAGCTCAGCGTCACCGAGGCCGGTGCGATCTATTATGAAAACTGTAGAGGGATCGCCGCGACGCTGGAGCACGCCGAGGGAGAGGTCCACAAGCTGCGCGACGGACCGCGCGGCTGGCTCCGCTTGACGATGCCCTATTCATTCGGCGTCGACTGGATCGCTCCGCTGCTGCCGGGCTTTCGTGCGCGCTACCCCGACGTGAAGATCGAGATCGTCGCATCGCATGCAACGCTCGACCTGGTCGAGTCCGAGATCGACATCGCGCTGCGCCTGGGCGAACTGCCCGACTCCAGTCTCGTCGCGCGCCGGCTCGCGAGCTTTCCCTCGGGTGCTTTCGCGAGCCCGGCCTATGTCAAGCGCGCCGGCCTTCCCACATCGCCGGAGCAACTGTGCGAGCACCGCACACTCACGTTGCATCAGGCGCGTCGTGACGTGGGGTATGTGTGGCCCATGCGCAAGGGCACGGGCAAGCCGCGCGGATTTCTCGTCCATCCCGTCATCGTCGCGAGCGATCCATTTTTCCTGCATCCCGCGCTGCTGCAGGGTGAAGGTATTTCCCTGGCGATGGAGATGAGCATGGCGGCCGACGTGAAGGCGCGCCGGCTCGTGCGCGTGCTTCCCGCGTGGTGGGGACCGCCGCAGGAGCTGAATGCCCTGTCGTCACGTGCGCATTTGCCGTCGCCAAAGGTGCAGGCGTTCATTGCCTACATGAGGGAGCAACTGCGCTTCCCTTTGGCCGATTAACTCGGGGCAGGCTTCGTTTGACCCACCATCGAGGCCGGGTCTCTGGAAGGACCTCCGCGGTGACCACCCTCGGCAGTTCCCCGGAGAAGACCATCGACAAGCAGGGTCTGGATTGGGCCAGCGCGGCTGAGGGGGAAATGTACGCCGTGACGCCACGGTCTTGGTTTCAGCGCACGATCATTCCAAAGCCGAGCCCAGCAGAGCAATGTAGAACGTCGAAGGCAGCGACGCTGGCACTGCACCTCTGGTACCAGAGTGCTGCCTCCCGCATTCATATTGTCTCGGTTGTACTTTGGCTCGCTGTCGATCACGTAGGTAGACGATTCGTCGTCGCTGATGGGGCCGATGGCTGCCCGACAAGGCCGGTCAAGGCCCGGCGGTTCGGGAACAGTGCTCGTTGGTGGATGTCGGCCATCCGCTCAACCAGTGCACGCCCATTGATCTCGGTCGCAAGGAAGTCCGTTTTACTGGAGATCGCAGCGTGCCCGCACCGTATGACCAGTTCGTATCGCAAGACCAAAAAGCCGACGTTTAGCCGCCACGAGCACCATGTCTTCGCCGACCGCTGCAAGCAACCCGTTGACGATTTCAGGCGAGGTGATGGCCTCCCTCTTGCCTTTAATCGGTCACCACGGCTGCGGCTCACCGAACGCATTCTCAGGAAATTCCAGCTCGGCTCGCGCGACAAGTTCGGCCGGAAACGCAAACAGAGTCTGCGGGTGACGCTGGCCCCGCTCGACCTCGCGCGCGAAACGCTGGTGACGGCGCACGATGCTGGCAGAGTTTTCTGTCTGTGCTGCGAGAAGGGCAACGTCCGCCGCCATACCCAGTTGCGCAAGGATGCGCATGTAGGTTCCCATTGTGACGGTGGGTTCGCCACGCTCGGCCGCACCGAGCGTCGTGCGAGAAATGCCAAGCTCGCGAGAAAGGCTCAGCGCTGTCAGTCCGCGGGCACGGCGCACAGACGCCAACCGCTCGCCGAACTGGCGCAGCAGTTCACTGGAAGACGAGGAATCAAGTTTGACCGCAGCAGACATGCTGTTCAGCTTTTCAATCGATCTACTTTTAACGCTAGAGATTCTGCACCTTTGCCAGGGCCCTCCCGCTCATCGGGTCTCGTGCCTTCTCGTCGTCGATGGGGACTGTACGACCTTCACTAGAAGCACGCCCGCAGCCCGAGTTGTCGAGTGAGTGGCTCGACGACGCAAACGTGCTATCGCGATCTCGCGGATCATCTGCACTCGATCTTGTCTGGCCCTTAGACCCTGCATATCCAGGACTTCAGGTAGAGCTCGAGCGCCGCCTTGCAGAGTTCGCCGCCGCGACGCTTGCTTGCGGAATCGTGCCTTCTGTCTTGAGCAGCGCTGCGCACTCACTCGAAATTGCTGAAGCAACTTTCGGCCCCCGTGGACATCGTGGAGCGTGACTGAACCGGCCAAGTTGCGTCGACCCACAGTGCAAGGGGATCGGCGCCATGCGGCCGGTGGGGCGATTCGATGGCTTGGTTCGACTGACGCCTCTGTCCAAGCCCGATCTCGCTTCACCGCTGCGGGATCAGCAGCCTGCGAGTTCGCTCAGAACCTCATAGAACGCCCGAAACTTCACTGCGCCGAAGCGAGCTTCCCATTCACGCTCGATCGACCTGACCGTCTCGCGCTGGATGCGTGCGACTTCCCAGCCCTTCGCTGTGAGTGATACACGGCGCGTGCTCGTGCCATCTCCGTGCGATCGCTCAAGGTAACCCAACGATTCGAGTTGGGCCAGCAGATAGTTCATCGCCTGTTTCGTCGTGCCCGCGCGTTTCGCGAGATCGAGCGGGCGTTCGTTCTCGGGCGGTGGAAACCGGAACACTTTGAAGTGCGCGACGAGGACGTCCGGATGGCCAGCAGCCGCCAGTTCGGCTTCAAGGCGGCGCTCCACCTGGGTGAGGACAAAGCGAAGCCTTGCACCGATCAATGGATCGTCAGGGTTCGTATCGGCGAGCAGGATCTTCGCATCGGCGGCTTGACGTGGCATCGATTTTTGGTAAAGTCACTTTACTTCATTGTAAGAAAGACCTGCATGCTGCGCCAAGACAAGATCGTCATCGGCTCCCTTTCAATGCAATTCCTCGTGGATGGCAACGACACCGGCGGGCACATGGCGATGGCGGAGATGATCGTGCAACCCAACGCGAAAGTACCGCCTCCCCATCGGCATGCGGATGTCGACGAAACGATCCATGTGCTGGAAGGTTCGCTCACCTACCGTGTGGATGACGAGGTTCGTACGCTGAACCAGGGCGACCACTGCTTTTCGCCGCGCGGAAGCGTCCACCATTTCAGCAATGCAGGCGATGTGCCGGCGCGAGCACTTGTCGTGTTCTCACCCGCGAAGATCGGGCCCGCTTACTTCTCGGAGGTTGCGCAGGTGCTCGGTGCGGGCGGGCCGCCCGACCTCGTCGCGCTGAAAGCGGTCATGGGACGGCACGGGCTCGCGTTGGCGCCCTGAGATCTGCTGCGAAGCGATCAGCCTTCACGCGGCTGCCCTCCGCCTGCTGCTCGAGCTGAACACACGCGCGTACCATGGGTTATCAACGATTAAAGGGCGCGTCTGTCCAGGCGATTCGACTGGCTCAGCACGCCGCTTCTTGCCGCCGACGCAGGCTTGAAACACGGTCAGTAGCAGCGTGCGGGGGTTCACAGCCCCGCGGGAGACGAGCGGGGCAGTCCCGGCCCGAAGCCAACGAGCGCCAGGCCCGCCCAAGATGTCATCGTGGCACGGGGCACATCCACGGCGAGTGCAATCGCTGTGCCTCTCGCACCGTCACCAGCACGGGAGGCCGGCGACAGTCTCGTCGCCAACGACCGTGAGAAGGCGGCGCCGCGGCCGCCGACTGTTGGGCTGCTAGATCACCGGGGTGCTGTCGCAGGACACGCAATGTTGCTTCAGGTCAATTAGGAGCGAGCTCAGCTTCTGAGTGTCAACGCCGAGAAAGCTGATGCATCCGACCGCTGTCGGGGCATGTGATTGAGCTCGAATGGGTGTGAATTGAACCATGGAGGCCAGCGACGGTGCCAATGCCGGTTCGCCGGGGCGGAAAGTTCTGAGTCCACGGCATTCACGCAAGGGAAGAATCTATCCCCATGTCGCGTTCATGTGTCCCTGGTGAGCATAGGACGGCTATTGGGCCGTCCAGCCTCCATCCATGGCCCACGCAGCGCCGCGGACTTGATCCGCGCTCGGCGAACACATGAACACGGCTAGTTCGGCCAATTGCTCGACGGTGACGAAGTCCAGGGAAGGTTGCTTCTCGCCGACCATCCTGACCCTCGTCTCGTCGACCGAGGCGCCGTCGAGCCTGGCTCGATCGTCGATCTGCTTTTGCGCCAAGGGCGTGAGCGTTGCCCCAGGGCAGATCGCGTTGCAAGTGATGCCGGTGGTTGCGGTCTCGAGCGCAACGGCCTTGGTCAATCCGACGATGCCATGTTTCGCCGCCACATAGGCTGACTTCTGCGCCGAGGCCACCAGGCCGTGGGTCGATGCCACGTTGATGATTCTTCCCCAGTTGGCTGCGCGCATGGCTGGAAGTGCCAGTCGCGTGGTATGGAAAGCGCTTGAAAGATTCACCGCGATGATTTCATCCCATCGTTGGACCGGGAACGCCTCGACGTTCGCCACATGCTGGATCCCCGCGTTGTTGACCAGTATGTCGATGCGACCGAAGCTGGAAGCGCAAAACTTCATCAGGTCTTCGATCTGTGCGGGGTCTCGCATGTCGGCCTCGTGGCGCATCGTTCTGGCACCGCTTGCCGAAAGTTCGCGTTGGGCGGCGTCGATGTCGCCGAGCCCGTTGAGAACGATGTTCGCGCCTTGACGCGCCAGCGCCTTCGCGATGGCCAGGCCAATGCCGCTGGTCGAACCCGTGACCAGCGCTGTCTTTCCTTCAAGATTCAATTGGACCTCCTATTACACGTGCAGCTGAGTTGAAGAGATGTTTTCGCGGGCATCTTTCCCTCTCCAAACACCGGTGAGAACGACATAGGTAACAGCGTTATCCTAAGCGAGGTATCGAATCCAAGAAGGTCGAAACGGGCAAGGGTTTGACCCTAGATGGTCGGAAGGTAACTTCGTTACCATCAAGGATAACAAAGTTACCTCCAAGTTCAAGGCATGACCAAACTCATCGACGCGAAGGCGAAGGCACAAGGGCCGACACCTCTCGCGAGCGAACGCATCATTCCCGATCATCTGCGCGATCGACTGTCGCCCGTCGTGATGGAGACGTACGCCGCCGGCGATTTCCACCGTGCCGATATGCGAACGATCGCGCGCGAAGCCGGGATGAGCTTCAGGACGATCTACAGCTACTTCGGAGACAAGGAGGCGCTGCTGTTCTGGTTCATCCAGCATTGGCTCGAAGGTCTGTATCCGGCGTCATTCAAGCCGCTCGAAGGAGAGGGCGACGTCAGGACAAAGCTGCTCGGCGTGCTGCAGATGCATCTGGAGTTCTACGAGAGGAACCCGAGTGTGGGCCGCATCATCTTCATGACCGTTCCGCTCGAGCGTTGGATGCGTGACCCGAGCTATGCGCAGTCCGGGATGATGAAGCGCCTGCTTCACACGATCAACGAGGCGCAAGGCCAAGGCGAACTCCGAAGCGACATCGACAGCCGAGTGGTGCTCGATGCCTTCAACGCCATCTTCAACCGGGCCTTCCTGATGTGGGAGTACCGCCGTCGAAGCTATTCCCTTTCGGCGCAAGCGGCGCCGCTGATGTCGATCCTCTGGGGCGGAATCATGGCGCCAGGCAAGAGACAGGACTCGGCATCCCCGCTTCCGGCGAAAGCACCTGCGCGAAAAAAGACGGTGAAGTGAAGACCGGCGCCCAGCCTCATCGCGCAATCAACCCCAAGAAAAACAGGAGACATGCATGAAGGTATCGAGTTTCGATTTCTCCCGGCGACACCTCTCGACAGCGCTGATTGCGCTCGCGGGAGTCATCGTTCTAGGCGCGCCAGAAGCGCGCGCGCAGCCCGCATCCGACAAGCCGCTGCGCATCATCGTCTCCGCCCCCGCGGGCGGAGGCTCGGACATCGTCGCTCGCATTTTGGGTGACGGGCTGCAAAAGGAATTGCGCCAGACGGTCGTGGTCGACCCCAAGCCGGGTGCCGGCGGCGCGATCGCAGTCAACGACCTGATGCACTCACCGCAGGATGGATCGACGGTGCTGGTCGGCATCAGCGGCATGGTCTCCGAGGTACCGCATATCCTGAAGCTCAAAATCGATATGGCGAAGGAGATCAAGCCGCTCGCGGAATTCGCGCGCTTCGGTCTGGTGCTGGTCGGCCACCCCTCCGTGCCTGCCCGAACCGTGCCCGAGCTTGTCAGCTATGTGAAGGCGAATCCGGGCAAGGTCAGCTACGCCTCGTACAGCGCCGGCACGGTCGCGCACGTGGCGGGCCTGAAGCTGAACCAGGCCGCCGGCCTGGACATGACGCACGTCGGCTACAAGGGATCGGCACCTGGTCTCACCGACGTCATGGGCGGGCATGTGCCGCTGATGTTCGACGGCATGTCGACGGCACTGCCGATGATCAAGGCGAACAAGTTGAAGGCGTTCGCGGTGACCCTTCCGGAGCGTTCGCCGGCATTGCCCAACGTGCCGACGTTTCGCGAGCTCGGCTATCCGGGCATCGAGACGGTGGTCTGGATCGGCCTGTGGGTCACGCCGAGCATGCCGGCTGACGCGCAGGCGCGGCTGCGCCAGGCAACGCTCAAGGTGATGGAGCAAAAGGCCGTGCGCGACCGACTCATCGAATACGGTTTTGGCGTCGGTCAGCCGCGCACCCCGGAGGAACTGGCGACCTCCTTGCAAGCCGATTTCGAGAAGAACGGCGAGATGCTGCGAGCCATCAACTTCAAGCCCGAGTAGTCGCTGTGGTGCCACCCGCGAAAGCGCGGGCGGGCACTGTGGATGCGCGGCGCTCGCGGCTCGAGAGCCCGAGCGCCGCATCAATAACCGAGCTCGGCGCAGGTCTGCGCCTTCGAACGCTCCCTGGATCGAACCCCTATTCCATGCAACCTGTATTCATCGCCGGCACGGGCATGACCCGCTTCGGCAAATTTCTCGATCGCGGACTGAAGTCGCTCGCGGCGGAGGCAATCACCGCGGCGCTGTCCGACGCCGCAATCGAGCCATCGCAACTCCAGGCCGCTTATATGGGGAACGCGGCGGCAGGCGTGATGACGGGCCAGGTGCTGGTTCCGGGACAGGTGGTGCTTCGCGGCCTGGGGATCGGTCGCATTCCCGTGGTGAACGTCGAGAACGCATGCGCCACGTCGGCGACGGCGTTTCAACAGGCTTTCCAGATGATCGGACTGGGCGCTTACGACATCGTGCTCGTCGCTGGTTTCGAGAAGCTCTACAGCGAGGACAAGGCCCGCACGTTCTCCGTCTTCCAGGGCGCCGTCGACCTCGAGGCCATCGACGAGGTCTATGAAAAGCTCTCCCGAAGCCTTCACGAGACGAAGTCCGATGCCAACCTTGCGGAAGCGGGCAAGTCGCGCTCGCTCTTCATGGACCTGTACGCGAGCATGGCGCGCGACTACATGGCTCAAAGTGGGGCGACGCAGCGCGACTTTGCCGCGGTCGCCGCCAAGAACTCGTTCCATGGGAGTCTCAACCCGAAGGCGCAGTTTCAGGAAGTCCTCACCATCGAGCAGGTACTCGCTGCGCCTCTCATCGTGGATCCCATGACACGGCCGATGTGTGCGCCGATCGGAGACGGCGCCGCGGCGCTCGTCCTGATGTCCGAAAGCGCGGTGAAGAGGCTTGGCATCCAGGAAAGAGTTCGTGTTCTCTCCTCCGTGCTGGCCTCTGGCTGGGACTACACCGACGATGACCCTGCACGGCTGGCGCCGGCTGTCGCGGCCCAGGCCTATGAATTGGCCGGTGTGGGGCCGGTCGATCTCGACCTCGTCGAGCTGCATGATGCCGGCGCCCCGGCCGAACTGATCTATTACGAGCACCTGGGGCTCGCGGCTTCGGGCGAAGCTGCTGCGTTGCTCGACAGCGGCGCGACGCGGCTGGGCGGCCGTGTCCCCGTGAACCCGTCGGGCGGGCTGCTGCGCAAAGGCCATCCGATCGGCGCTTCGGGGTGCGCGCAGTTGGTCGAGCTCACCGACCAGTTGCGCGGGCGTTGCGGTGCGCGTCAGGTGATCGGTGCCCGTACCGCGCTGGCGGAGAACGGCGGAGGCTGGATTGGCGACGATGCGGCGGCGATCGTCATCAGCGTGCTTCAGAAGGCGTGATGCAATGAGCAGCAAGTCCCACGTCAACCTGGCTTCGATCATTTCGGAGTTTGCCCGGTCGCAGCCGGAGCGCGAAGCGCTCGTGTTCGAAGGCGGTGCGGCGCTGCCCGATGTCACGCGCACTTATGGCCAGCTATGGCGAAACGGCCAGGCCCTGGCGCGCGGCCTGCGTCGCCGCGGCGTGGGACCGGGCAGCGTGCTGGCGCTCCTGATGGCCAACCACGCCGAATTCGTCGACCTGCTGGTCGCTGCATCGTTGCTGCGCGCGGTCCTGGTTCCGATCGATCCACGCACCAAGGGGGAGAAACTCGCCTTCATGGTCGCCAATTCGAAGGCGACCGGACTGGTCGCGGCCGACTACGCGCTGCGTCACGTCGAAGATGCACTGGATGGCGCGGCCGAGGTGGCATGGGTCGCCGCGCTCCCCACCGACGAGGGCCCGGGCCGCGCCCTGTGGGCGCCGCGCGTCGAGTGCTACGCCGATCTTTGCCTGGACGCGGGTGAGGACCTGCCCCTTCCGGAGTCCAACGGCGCCGACAGGATGTTGATCCTTCACACCTCCGGCACCACGGGCGACCCCAAGGGCATCGTCATGACGCAGAGGCGCTTCTGCGAGACCGCCGCTGCCGCGCTGAGGGGATTCGGCTACCAGGCGAGCGACCGACTCTATTCCGGACTGTCGTTGACCCATGCCAACGCGCTGCAGGTGACCCTGGCGCCGGCGCTCCTGGGCGGCCTGCCCGTGGTGTTCTCGCGTCGCTTCACGCGCTCCAGGTTGTGGGACCTCACGCGCAGATACGGATGCACGACCTTCACGGTGCTGGGTGGCATGCCGACCTCGATCTACGCCGAGCCGGCGAAGGCCGACGATGCGGACAACCCCGTGCGGCTCGTCGTCTCGGCGGGGATGCCTGCCACCCTGTGGGAGCGGTTCGAGCGGCGCTTCGACGTACGGATCCTCGAGTTTTACGGATCGGCCGAAGGAGGCCTCGCGATCAAGCCATTGGGTGAAGGCCCCGTCGGCAGCATCGGCCGCATCGCGTCGCACTTCATCCATCGCATCGTCGACGACGCGGGCATGGATGTGTCGCAAGGCCATCCCGGCGAGCTCTGGCTGCGCCCTGCGGATGGCTCGCCCTTTCAAATCGAGTATGTCGGCGACCCCGAGGCTTCCGCTCGCAAGGGCGAAGGCGGGTGGCTGCACATGGGTGACGTGGTTCGTGAAGACGCCGACGGATGGCTGTTCTTCGAGTACCGCAAGGGCGGGGGCGTTCGTCGCAATGGCGACTTCATCAGCACCGCCTATGTCGAGAAGGCCATCGTCGATTCGGGCCTGGTCTGCGATGTGTTCGTGTATGGCATTCCGGCCGCCTCGGGTGCGGCCGGTGAAAAGGATGTCGTGGCTGCAGTCGTGTCGGCACCGGATGTGCAGCTCGACGTGCAGGCGCTCTTCCGATGCTGTCGCACGGCGCTCGAGGCGAACTTCGTGCCGAGCTTCATCCAGGTGGTATCGGAGATCCCAAAGACGGCATCCGAAAAACCCCTGGAACGCCTGCTCGCTCAAGCCCTGGTCGATCGCCCCGACAACGTTCACGCCGAGCGCAAGGCCCTGACGGACGGCGCGAGGGCGACGTCATGAAGCTGGACAGAAATGTGTCGGCCATCGTGACCGGTGCGAGCAAGGGCCTGGGTGCGGCAACCGCCATTCGACTGGCGTCCTTGGGTGTCAAGGTGGCGCTGCTCGACCTGGACGTGGAGGCTGGAGAGTCACTGGCCCGCCAGATAGGGGGCGTCTTCTGCGATGCCGACGTGACGTCGGACGAAAGCGTCGAACGGGCGCTTGCTCGAGCCCGCCAAGCCAATGGCCAGGAACGCATCCTGGTCAACTGCGCGGGCGTTGTGCATGCCCACAAGGCCGCGGGACGCGACAAGCTCACCGGCGCGGTGCGGCACTACCCGATGGCCGAGTACGAGCGGGTGATTCAGGTCAACTTGCTCGGGACCTTTCGCTGCATCGCGAAGTCGGCGGCCGGCATGCTGGAACTGGACCGCTTGCCGAGCGGCGAGCGCGGCGCGATCGTCAACACCGCTTCGATCTCGGCGGACGAAGGCCAGATGGGGCAGGCCGCTTACGCCGCATCGAAGGCAGGCGTCGCGGGCATGACCCTGCCCATTGCGAGGGACTTCGCGGGCGAGGGCATACGGGTCAACGCGATCAAGCCTGGCTTCTTCGACACGCCGATGCTGCGGACAGGACCCGAACATGTGAGGCGAGCACTGGAGGCCTCGGTGCCGTTTCCGAAGCGCGTCGGCGAGCCCGGGGAGTTCGCCCAGCTGGTCGAGTTTCTCTTGACCAATGACTACATGAATGGTGAATGCGTGCGCCTCGATGGCGCGGTAAGGATGAGCCCGAGATGAGCCAACCTCTACAGTCCAGAATCGCGCTGATCTTCGGCGCGGGTGCGGCCGAAAGCGGCCCCGGAAACGGCGCGGCGATCGCCATCAGAATGGCAAGCCAGGGCGCGGTGGTGTTCGCTGCCGACAGAGACCTGGAGGCCGCGCGCCGCACCCAGCGGCTGGCGCGCGAGCAAGGGGGCCTCTGTGAAGTGATCGAGGCCGACGTGTGCAGCGAGCCCGCGATTCGCGAAGCGGTGAGCCGGGCACAGGAAGTCAACGGGAGCATCGATATTCTCGTGAACAACGTCGGCGTCGTGATCCAGGGCGGGCCCGAGGAGCTCAGTGTCGAAGATTGGGACCGTTCGTTTGCGTTGAACGCGCGATCGGCCTTCTTGGCCCTCAAGCACGTGCTTCCGATCATGAGCCGTGCGGGGCGAGGGGCCATCGTGCAGGTGTCGTCCATCGCGAGCACGCGCGCTGGCGTATCCGGCGCCTGCGCCTATCACGCGAGCAAGGCGGCGCTGAATGCGCTCGGGATGACCGTGGCGATGCACTATGCAGCCCGTGGCATCCGGTGCAACAACATCCTGCTCGGACTGATGGATACCGCGCTCGTGCGAGAGCAACTGGCGGGAGCCCATGCGCAAGGACTGGACCATCTGCTGAAGACGCGCAACGCGACTTGTCCGCCTGGCGCAATGGGCTCGCCGTGGGACGCCGCGGAAGCCGCGGCCTTCCTTGCGAGCGACGCGGCACGCTACATCAACGGCACGGACATCTTCGTGGATGGCGGACTGCACAACCAGATCGTCGCGCCGGTTTTCAAGTCCGGCGCCTGAGCCGCGCAGGCATCGAGCCCGGCCATCGAGCGACAGAACGCAAGGATTCGACCATGACATTCGCGACCGCGGATATTTCCGATGACGACCCGCTTTCGTGCGAGCTCTGCGATGCCCCTTTCCGTGATTTCGGACGGCGGCGCACCTTCTGGGGTCAAGCGGTGACGCTCAAGGTCCGTGATGACCACCGCGCCGGCGTCGAAGCCTGCCTCGAGCCTGGCCATGGAAGGATCCTGGTCATCGATGGCAGCGGCTCGCGTGCTGTCGCGCTGTTCGGCGGAACCATGGCATCCATCGCCGTGCGAAACGGTTGGGCGGGCGCCATCGTCTTCGGGGCGATCCGTGACGCCGAGGAAATCGCTACCTACGATCTCGGCGTCAAGGCGCTGTGCACGACGCCACGCAGTTCGGCGGTGAGATCTCCCCATGAGCGCGACGTCGCGGTGTCTTTCGGCGAGGTCACGATCGAGCCGGGTGCATGGATCTACGCGGACGCTGACGGCGTGTTGGTGCGCCAGGCTCGGTACGAACCGCCTGTCATTGCTTATCAGGTTTGACGGCGCTCAAAGGAGCGCGTCGGCAAGAAACGACGAATTGCGTTAGTTCAGCTTCTGGAGAACTGCATCCGAGACAGAGGCTCACGGGCCTCGGATGCTGATTGCCGGAGTCGAACGTGCTCGCACGGTGCCGGGTCGTGGATGCGCTGCACTCGCTCAGGAGTTCATGGTTCCAAAGCCTGCGAGATCGCCGCGCCGGCAAGTCTTGCGGTGGACAGCAAGCGGTCCAAGCCCTGACCGTGACGAGCGCTGGCCGACATGCCGGCCATGACAGTGCTCACGAAGTCCGTCAACCGGTCCGCTTCCAACGGGTGTTGCTTGGCAATGTACTGGTGAATCAGATCTTGCGCCGCGACGTGGTAGCCACAGGCAGCCTCGCGCGCATCCTGGTCGTTGCAGTGGGTGCCTTCGAGCACAAGACAGCCAGTGGCGGCGGCATCGGCGGCGTACGCACGTGCGGCGCGGTCTAAAACCTCCGCAAGTGACACTGCCAGAGGCCGTTCAGTGCTCAAGATCTGGGTGAGCGGGATAGCGCCGGTGGTGGCATAGCGCTCAAGGACACGCGCGTACAGGCTGGCCTTGCTCCCGAACGCCGCATAGAAGCTGGGCGGGTTGATGCCCAGCGCCTTGGTGAGGTCCACCACGCCAACGGCATCGTAGCCCCGCTGATGAAACAGTCGTTGGGCTGTGGCGAGTGCTTCGTCCGGGTCGAAACGGCGCGGGCGACCTCGGGCGCGAGAAATATTTGTAGTCGTCATTACAAAATCCTTGACTGCGCTGAAGTTGTTTTTGTATTCTCCACTACATTAATGTGAAGGAGCAATCATGTCGGCGTTCGAGGGCAAATCTGTGTTGGTGCTTGGCGGCAGTCGGGGAATCGGGGCAGCGATCGTACGGCGCTTCGCCCGGGACGGCGCGCAGGTGACATTCACCTACGCTGGCTCACCTGAGGCGGCACATTCTCTCGCCAGCGAAACAGGCAGCCGAGCATTCTTGGCTGACAGCGCTGACCGTGATGCGGTCATCGAACGGGTCCGGGCCAGCGGCCCGCTGGATGTGCTCGTCGTGAATTCGGGCATTGCCCTGTTCGGCGATGCGCTGGAACAGGACCCCGATGCGGTGGATCGCTTGTTCCGTATAAACGTCCACGCGCCGTACCACGCATCGGTGGAGGCGGCGCGGCGAATGCCCCAAGGCGGCCGGATCATCGTGATCGGATCGGTCAATGGCGACCGCATGCCGATCGCGGGCATGGCGTCGTATGCGCTGAGCAAGTCCGCGCTTCAAGGAATGGCTCGAGGGCTGGCGCGGGATTTCGGACCGCGTGGCATCACCATCAACATCGTGCAGCCGGGGCCGATCGACACGGAAGCTAACCCGGAGAACGGTCCAATGAAGGACCTGATGCACAGTTTCATGGCGATCAAGCGCCATGGTCGCTCGGACGAGGTCGCAGGCATGGTCGCCTGGCTGGCCGGGCCGGAGGCCAGTTTCGTGACCGGTGCCATGCACACGATCGACGGCGCTTTTGGGGCCTGAACCGGCCGCTCCGCCCTCGCGCGCTTCATCCTGGACGCGGTCGGTCGAGCTGTCACACGCGCGTAGCGTCGGGCCCGACGCGTCCACACGATGCTCGACTGTTGAGTTCCCTGGATTCCTGTCCCTCGGTCTCGCCGAGCTGTTCCATCAAGACCATCTTGCCGTGCATCGTCGATGCCGAGGACCTGTAACACGTCCTTGGCCAAGTCAATGGGAATAGCCGTGATATTCATAACGACGCCCCGGTTCAGGCGGTGGGTGACACCGCCACTTTGTCAGGTTCTCTCAACTGCGGGTGGAGGGCGTACGTCCCATTGCTTATGATTAGACTACGGCCATGCAAGACATCATTGCCGGCTTTCTTCGCTTCCAGGCGGAAATATTCCCCACTCGTAAAGAGCTCTTCAGGGAGTTGGCAAAGAGCCAGACCCCAAAGGCGTTGTTCATCTCGTGTTCGGACAGTCGGATGGTGCCCGAGCTCGTTACGCAACGGGAGCCGGGAGATCTGTTTGTCATGCGCAACGCAGGCAACATCGTTCCTTCATTCGGTCCAGAACCCGGAGGCGTCTCGGCAACCGTTGAGTTCGCCGTGTCAGCCTTGAAGGTCAGCGACATCGTCATCTGCGGGCATTCTGATTGTGGCGCCATGAAGGCGATTGCAACCTGTGCCTGCATGGACACGATGCCTGCTGTAAAGTCTTGGCTGCGCTACGCTGATGCCGCCCGCATGATCAATGAAGCGAAGCCTCACGCGGACGAACGCTCGCGCGTAGATGGCATGGTGCGGGAGAACGTACTCGCCCAATTGAACAACTTGCGAACGCACCCGTCTGTTGCGCTTGCAATTGCCCAGGGTACGCTGACTCTGCACGGCTGGGTCTACGACATTGAGAGCGGATCGATCGAAGCGTTCGAGATAGGGGCGAATCGTTTTGTGCCGTTGGCGAATCATCCAGCGGCTAGAAAGCTGGATAAAGCCTGATAGCGAGCCACCAAATCTCGTGTAGCAATGAATGGCACGCCTTTTATTCTGGAGCGATGGTGAGCCCAAGGCCGGACGCAGTCCGCAACCCGTGGCGGGGACCGCGGACTTCCTGAATGCCTTCGCCCGTGGATTGATGTTCGCGGCGCGTGGCCACTTCGGCGCCACGTATTACGTACCGATGGTGGTTGTCCCGCCACTAAAGATCGGCCACTTTTTCATCCCAGCGAAGCTCCGGGTGGGGCCGAAGTACGGAACACCGGCTCGAGCTCGAGTCATCGGCCGAAATCCCCGTCCTCGGCCACCAGCGATGCCGAAGCAGATCGTCAGCCGTTGGCGAGTATGCGCGTGGATGCGCGTCAGCACGTTGCGGAAGTACACCCGCGGATCCCGGCCATTGAGCTCGGCAGCCTGCACCAGGCTCATCATTGCTGACGCTCACCCGCAGGCGAGTGGCCGTCCACGAACAGCCAATTCTTCGTGTCGACTTTCCAGGGCTTGATCTGTCCGGTCGATCAGGTTTCCTTCGATGGACACCGCTCCATGCTGCAGGCGCTGTCAGGCGAGACAGCAAACTGCCCACTTGGCGACTTGGCGACTTGGCGACTTGGCGACTTGGCGACTTGGGGAGTCAAGCCTCTTGCTGGCGGGAGGCCATATGCAGCCAGGAGTGATGGAATCAGGTCGCAGGACTCTTTCAGAGCCGCCTCGAGCGTAAACAACAACCGGTCGGCATTGTCGAGGCGGTAGCCCTCTTGCTTCAGCACGAAACGCAGAGCGTGGGGAAGTGACGGAGAGGACCCGCGCTCTTCGATCTTTTGAAGCCTGCTGTTGCCAATCTCTCCTCGTCAACTTTAATTCTGCGGCAGGTCCTCGTCAGCCGGATCCGGCAGCGCAAATACGGCCTGGGCCTCGATCACCGCGCCGAGCGGCAGCGAAGCGACACCTACCGCGCTGCGCGCGGGGTAGGGCGCAGTGAAATGTCCGACCATCCATGCGTTGACTAGCGGCCAGATCGACAGGTCGACGAGGTAGACGGTCAGCTGCACTGCATCGTCCAGACGTGATCCCGCGGCCTCCGCAATGGCCTGAAGGTTGCGAAACACCTGCTCGACCTGCCCCTCGGCGTTCTGGACCAGCGCCATCGTCCGAGGATCGATGCCGATCTGTCCAGCCGTGTGCACCATGCGTCCCGCGACGATGGCCTGTGAATAGGTCCCCATGGCGGCGGGCGCGTTCGGCGTGGCAATGGCGTGGCGGGCAGCCATAATTCACGCCTCCACCGGGGCCAGCGCATCGGCCCATTCGCGCAGCAGGCCCAGCGCGGTGAATAGTGCCTCGACCACGTGCCGCATGCGATCCTCGCGAAGCACCCCTTGGCGGTCCAGCGTGCCCAGGCCGGGCGTCAGCACGATGTTGCCGTCCTCGGACTGGATCAGCAGCACACCCATTCGCGCCATCATGTGGCTAAGCACGTGCGCGCCAGCGATACGGTCTTCGTTGCTGAAGATTGGAAGGCCGAAATCGGTCCCGCTCCAACTGCGCTCGTAGTTTATTTCGACGCCGCCGAGGTTATACGACTTGGTAATGAGAAAGCCGGGTCCCAACATGTTGGCATGACGTTCATAGGCTTCGAGAACGATGCGATGCGTCGCGTCGATCGGGCCGCTCAGCCGCTCGGGCTCATCGCGTAACACGCGCAGGACCTGCACCAGTGCTGCCAGCGACAGCCTGCCAGGGTCGACCGACGCATACACGCCTTTTCCGTGCGCCGAGCCAGGACCGAAGCGCTCGCTGTGCACGCCCAAGGCGCGGCGGACGTTCACCATGGCGTTTTCGCGACCGACAATCAGACCGCTGGTTGGCCCGCCCGCGACCTTGTCCATGCTGTAAAGCATCACGTCCGCACCGACGAGCCTCGGGTCAGTGCCCACAAACGGCACGCCCCATGCGTTGTCCACGATGTATGGCACTCCGAAATGCTGCGCGAGTTCGCCCACTGCCGCCTGGATCGCCGGCACCCCGTGGGCGTTCTTGTCACCATATCCGTAGCCAGGGGTATCGTAGCCCAGGGTGACGAAGCCAGCGAGGTCGGCCGCATGGATGTCGGCTGCAACGCGCAACGTCTCGACCGCGCGCAACGAATCGGTTTCCAGGAGCAGCGGGCACGGCGTCATCTTGGGGCCGTGCGCGTCATAGCGCGCGCCGGCCATCGGGACCATCACGATGTCTGTCTCCATGGCGCGACGCCCACCCAGGCCGAACTCGCCCGCAGTGGTGCCGCGGTCGGCGAAGATTTCCTTATAACGTGGAGGGAAGGGCCTTCCGTAGCTCAGGTGGTGCTCAGCATGCCGTTCGATAAGCCCGATACACCGCGCACGGTAGGGGGTGCCCCTGCCTAACTGCGGCGGAGTCAACAACGCGTCGTAGGCCACGCTCAATGCCGCCTCGCAGCTGTTGGCGACCGCGGCGTCGTAGCCATCGCCGTAGACCGATTTGACGAGTCGTCGGATCTCGTCCCCCAACGCCTTGGGTGACACGAAGTCAGCGGACACCGAAGACATCGCTTCGAGCACGTCCTGCCGGATCGAGCCCGGCAACGCCGAACTGGCACCCGAGGTGCCAATCAGGCCCTTGAGCTCGGTCGGTATCTGAAGCCGAGCGCCGGCTTGCGCGGCCAAGCCGCACAGCACCTCCCTGTCCTCCAGCAAGCGCGCGTAGAGATCCATTCGATGGACGGTCATGGCTGTGTCTTTCCTTGATGTGGTTTTGCCACGCCGCGCTCAGCCGCGGATGGCTTGCAAGATGAATTGCTTGGCACGGATGAAGCGCTCGTCGTGAATCAGCGTCTCGTAGCGTCGAGGCCGTTCGATCCCGACGTCGAGGCACTCCCTGATGCGACCCGGCCGTGCGCTCATGACCACCACCTTGTCGGCCAGGAAGAGCGACTCGTCGATGTCGTGGGTGATGAAGAGCACTGTCGTGCGAAGCCGCTCCCAGACTTCGAGCAGTAGCTCCTGCATCTGCAGTCGGGTCTGCGCATCCAGCGCGCCGAAGGGCTCGTCCATCAGGATCAGCTTTGGCTCGTTGATCCAGGCGCGGGCGAGCGCCACGCGCTGCTGCATTCCGCCCGAGAGCTCGTAGGGGTAGTGGTTCTCGAAGGCGGACAGGCCCATGAGCTCGATGTAGCGCTTGGCGCCCGGCAGGTAGCGATCTCTGGCTTGTCCCGCCATGCGTGGCCCGAAGGTGATGTTGTCGATCACGGTGAGCCAGGGAAACAGCATGGGGCGCTGAAACACCATGCCACGTTCCGGCGACGGGCCGCGCACGGCCGCGCCATCGACTTCGATGCTGCCGGCGCTGACCTCTTCGAAACCCGCGACCATGTTCAGCACGGTCGACTTCCCGCATCCGCTCGGGCCCAGCAGGCAGATGAACTGGCCGTCCTGAATGTCGAGCGTGAAGTCTTCCACCGCGTGCGTGGTGCGGGCGCGTCTAGGATCCTCGTAGTTCTTTGCGACACCGCGGAGTTTGACTTTGTCGCGCGATTTCAGAGCTTGGCTGTCCATGTCTTAACCCTTTCCGGACCAATGAACGCTCATGCGCTGCGCGGTCACCAGCGCCAGATCGAGCAGATAGCCAACGCCGCCGAGCAGCAGAATGCCGAGCAGCACCACGTCGGTCCGAAGGTAGGAGCTCGCGTTGATGACCATCCAGCCAAGGCCGGAGCTCGACGCGATCATCTCGGCGGCGATCAGCGTGGTCCAGCCGATGCCGATCGCCACGCGTACGCCGGTAAACAGTTCTGGCATCGCGCTGGGGAGGATCACGAAGCGAAACAATTGCGTGCGGCTCACGCCAAGGGACTGCGCTGCGCGAATCCTGTCTTCCTGGACGCCGGTCACCGCGGCCGCGGCGCTCACTACCACCGTGAGGAAAGTAGAGAGATAGATCAGCAGGAACTTGGAAAACTCGCCGATGCCGAACCAGACGATCACGAGCGGAATCAACGCGAGCTTCGGCAGCGGCCGCAGGAACTGCACGAAAGGGTCGAAGATGGCGTTGAGGGTGGCGAAGCGCCCCATCATCAGGCCCAGGGGAATGCCGGTGGCGGCCGCGGCGGCGAAGGCCGCCATGCCCCGCGCAAGGCTGACGAGCACGTGCTGCCACAGCGGGACCTGGCGATATCCGTCCGTGATCAGCGTCGTCGCTGTCTCGAACACTTCGCGTGGACCGGGCAGAAGCAAGGGGTCGACGAGCTTGTTCTCGCCGACCACCAGCCATGCGAGGAAAACCGATCCCACGGCCACGGTACTGACCAAGGTTTGTCTCGAGCGTCGCATCTTGGCGCCTTCTATCTTCCCGACGCACGCTTCATGTACGTGGTGTTGAGCGCTGGCGCGAAGCTCGAGGGCAAATCCGCCGAGCGGATTTCTCCGAGTTCGACCAAGAAGCGCCCGGTGTCCATCATGGCTGGCGCCACCTTGCCACCTTGGGCGAGCATTTCAAGCTGCTCGGCGTTGGGCGGCGTGTAAAGGCCCTCGAGCGTGGCGCGCACCTGCGACTCTTCCTGATTCAAATGCTTGGCCACAAGCTGTATCGCGGCGTCCTTGTCTTGCCTGTACGCATCGGCGGATTGGTCAAGCGCGCGAAGGAAGCCGACCACCTTGTCCGGATACCGCGCCGCGAACTCCCTGCGGACCACGAAGGTGTTGAAGACGAAGTAGCCGTCCTTCTGCAGCTGGCGCGTGCTGAGGATTTCCTTTCCGCCGGCTGCCTCCATTGATTGCGTGAATGGTCCCCAGACATACGCTGCGTCGATGTCGCCGCGACGCCAGGCGGCCACCATCTCGGAAGGTGCCAGCGAAACGAGTGTCACGTCCTTGGGCGCGACTTTGTTGACCTTCAAGGCCGCCATCAGCGCGTAGTGCGCGGTCGAGCCTGGCGGATACGCGACGCGCTTGCCCTTCAAATCCGCGATGGACGAGATCGGAGCGCGGGCGATGAGTCGTTCGGACGTGGAGATGACTTCGGCAATGGCGATCACGTCGACGGGAAGCCCTCGCGCAATCCCGGCGACCGTGGGAGAGGAACCCATCCGCGCAATGTCGACCTGTTTGGACGCAAGCGCAGTCAGCGCCGCGGCACCGGAAGGAAACTGCGCCCATTCGACCTTGGCGGCCATGTTCTTTTCGAACAGGGCCGTAGCCTTTCCGATCACCCACAACCGGGGCGCGCCGTACCAGCCGAGCCGCACAGGCTCATCAGCTGCCTGCGCCGGGGTTCCCAGGCCAACGAGGCCCGCGCAAGCCAGCGCCAGTGCAATCCATCTCGATCTCAAAATCATGTGGGATCCTTCGCGAGAAGTTGTGGGCAACGGTTCGTGGCAGACGCCGCCGACACAGAAACCTTGGCCTAAAGTAAAACTGCACTATAGCAGTTGGTCGGCGAACTGCAATACAGCAGTTGAACTCGTCGAGCCGAGGATCTCTGGCACTCAGCCGATGTGGTTTATGTCTACCAGGAAGCGAACGTTGCGCAAGCGCTCGCCGAGAACGCGCTGCAGCGGGACCGAATCGTCGTCCACCGCGTTGCCACGCAGTCCCATTGCGGTCCAGGGGCTGGCGGTCGGATGTCGGCGCGACGAAAGAACCGGTTGCAAGGAGGCATCGTTCGATGCGCAGCAGCGGATGTGGGTAATCGACGTCGTGTCAACGCGCGACCTTTGTACTCTCGAGCAAGCACATCGCGCAGTAGCGGCCGCCCTTTGCTTGGCGGCGTCGATGCAATCGAGACCCGATGAACCTGTCGCTCATCATTGCGCTGGCGCTGGCATTACTTGAGCTCGAAATCAGCGACGCGCAGCCTCTCGTTGTACCGCGGCAAGTTAAACTGCTGTGTAGCGGTTTCTTAACCATCCGGGATACGCCATGCAGCAAGGGGACGTCGCGCAAGCTTCAACGACCAAGATCCAGCAGATCGTGAATTCGATCCTGGCCAGCATCGCTGCGGGTGAGTTGCAAGAGGGCGACCGCGTGACGTCGGAGCGCAAACTTGCCCTCGATTTTGATGTCAGCGTCGGCACTGTGCAGCGGGCGCTTCAGAAACTCGAGCATCGTGGCGTATTGATCCGAGAGCACGGCCGCGGCAGCTTCGTGCGCGGAATGGGCGCCGCACTTAATGCGCATTACGTCCGTTTCTGCGACGCGCGAGGAAATGACTTGCCTTTGTATTGGCATGTTCTGGGGCACAAGAAGATCAAGCCCAAGCGAGACATCGTGGACTTCTTCGGCACTGACGAGGCATTGGTACGCATCGACCGACGCGTTGATGTAAACGGTCAGTTCGTGCTACATGCGCAGTTTTATCTGTCGGAGCATGCCTATGCCTCACTACCTTCCGAAGTCACCGACAGCACCAACCTGCGCGAGTCGTTGAGCCAGGCGCTTTCGGTGCCGGTTCTGCGCGTAGAGCAACTTGTTGGTTTCGATGCAATGCCCGCAGATGTCGCCGCCTCTTTGGGCTGCGACCAGTCCAGCCCATGCTTCATGCTCGAGCTGCGCAGTTACGCGGTAGACAACCGACCGGTATCTCTTCAGCGCATCTATGGAGAACCATTCAGAAACGCCCGGTTTGTGATGGACACGCGACGCATCGGCTAACGGGTCTTCGAGGCCGGAGCCCTCTCGCGTGTTCGCTTTGTCGACGCCGCCTTAGCGTTGGGCGTGATCGCGGCGAGCTCGCACTGGCGGCCTTGTGTCGTGTTCTTTGCCAAGACGCTCTCAGGTGCACAGCCACCGGATGTCACGCTGTTCGAGTGTAGCTGCCGGCGTCCTCCTCGCTCGAGGCGAAGCCGGTTGCCGGCGATTGGCCAATCTTCCGCAGCAGGATCGACAATACGGCACTTAGTCAATATCGACAGGGTGGAAGGGCCTGACGGCACCGTCGCCGAGCCATTCGAGCGAAAAATTGGCGTCCAGACCTCGGCCACAAGGCTGGAAGACTTCAGCATCGACAAGGTGCCGCACCGGTTCGGCTGGAGCAAGCTTTGAAGGTCCGCCACGGCCTGGGCTAGTGGCTCGCTCACTTCGATACGTTTCTCCACATCAAAGTTGAGCGTCAGGTTGAAGTCCTGCTTCCTTGCATCCGCATGTTGCTTCAAGCGGGCGCGGATCGAGGCTGCGATGTTGCGGCTCACGTCGTGACGCTTTCGAGGTAGGGTCGCATCACATTGGATACGCGGTCGATCGTGGCGTAGTGCCAGAGTGCATCGATCGTCACCTTGCGTTGCGCCCAGCCGTCGCGCAGCGCTTCAAGCGCCACGTCAAGGCCGATCTTGTGGCGAAACTTGAAGCAGTCGGTAATGGTCTTGGCCGCGTTGAAGATTGGCACGCTGACACCGTCGATCTGCATGGGTTCGACGCCTTCGGACAGTGCGGGGCCGGACATGCGGATGGCGCGCAGCGCGGGCTGGTCGAGCCTGGGTGTTGGCGAGTTGCGGGGAATCGCGATCCACACTTCGAATGGTGCTTGCGTGCCGATCTCATGGACGCGCAGCGCCGACAGCAAGCAGACGATGCCCTGCGGCACGCGGAGTGCGACCTCTGCCAGCGAGCGGTGCTCGCTCAGTGGGCGCCCCGGCAGGCTGTAGACACCACGGGCGACCCGTTCGAGCTGGCCTGCGGCGACCAGCCGGCTGAGCACCATCGTTGGAAGGCCATGCGTGGCGAGATCCCGCGCGCGCAGCAGCGGCCGCTGTTTGGCCAACGCCAGGACGGCTTGTTCGCGTGTCGAAGTCGAGAACATGCTGGAGTTTGTTGCATTTGCTAGTTACTTGTCAGTAAAAAAAGAAGAAATGCAACGAAGGCGACTACGCATCACCCCAGCGAGGTAGGTTAAATCGCCAGTAGCGATCAGGTCCCAAACCGGAATCAATCGCTGCTGCTGGTCTGGTGTGCCCAACGGTGAGCCCGGTAACCACGACAGTCAGGGAAAAGCTAGTGTCGGCGCGGGTTGGGAGGTTTTTCGAGGCAGCCCCGGCCACCAAATTTCTCATTTGGATGAACAAGCGAGCCTGACTCGGACGAGTCGGTTTTTTGCTTGCCTCTTGTAGGCATCCGGGATGCGTGCCACTCGTTCTGTGCCGGGCCCGGTTCGCAACCCGGTAGAAGCCGCTGTCGCGGCCAGTGGCATCGGCCTTGGCGAGTCGACGCGTGCTTGAGATCCCGCGTTCGCACTAAGCGCCGCGTTGGAGAGCGAAGGGCGTGGGGCGGGGTGTGCGGTCTTGCTGGCACCTTCACCGTAGCACGGCGTTCTCGCCGTCAAGGGCTGCGCGCCGTTGTGCGGCGCTGGCGGCCTTCGGCCGTCATAGACCCCTGACCGCTGCGCTGCGCCGTGCGGGCCACGGTTTCGGGCAATCCCGCCCGACAACCGGAGATCATCATGAATGAGAAATCGCACGTGTCGATGGAGCAGCATGTCTGCCTGGTGTGCGGCGTCAGTTTCGAAACCGGCCACCTGCTGCTCGATCGACGTCTGCGCGCGAGCATGGGGCGGCACACGCAGACAGGTTGGGGCCTGTGCGCCGAGCATCGCAAGATGTTCGACGCGGGGTTCGTTGCCTTGGTCGAATGCGATCCGCAACGCAGTGGAGCTGCGTCGGCCCAAGGCAACCTCCGTCCGGAGCAGGCGTATCGCACCGGTCAGATTGCGCACCTGAAGCGCGAAGTGTTCGATCGGCTGTTCGACGTCAGGCTGGCGGCTGACAAGCCTTGCGTGTTCGTGGAGCCTGGGCTGATCGCGCAGCTGCAGGCCATGGTCGGGCCGCAGCACGACTGAAGCGCGGTCGGCGCTCGGAAGCGCATCGACGCGCATGGATGCGCCGGGCGCTTCTTCGGGGTCGCAACGCGACCCTCTTACTCGGGGCGTGAAGCGTTGCTCAAGTGCCGTGCACTTGGGCGCGTGGCCGGAACGAGCGCTCGCGCGCTGCGTTACGCCGTGGGCAGCTTGATTGGCGCGTGTCTTGGTGCTTTGCGGCGCATGACGACATTGGGGCGCAGACGACCGCGACCGTGAGCGCAATGCTTCGAATCCCTTCGTTGGCGTTGGGGGGCTGGGGAGGGCTTGCCTGTGAGCCCTGAGGCTACCCCATCGTTCTCGCGTTCAAGGCCCTGCGCGCGCTTCGCGTGCTCGGCGCGTGCCGCGCGCCTGCGGCGGTCTTGAGCGCTGCGCTGCGACGGGGTGGCGGGGTCTCGCAGGCAATCCCGCCTGTGTCATCCACAGGAGTTCTTCCTCATGAACACACCCGCTTCCTCTGCATCCGCTGGCGCGGAGTCGTCCGAATCCTTGGCGTCGTCCTTTATGGCCGTGCGCACCGAGTGTGAAGTGCTTGTAGCGTTGAATTCGCTACTTGGCGCTGACGCGGTGCGGCTTTACGAGGCGCATGGGCGATCGCTACATCGGCTGGTCGGTGCCGCGCGGGATGCGTCGTTGCCCGGCGGAGAGTCGTTGCTGTGCGGTCTTCGAGTGGCGCGTGCGCTGCTTGTCGAGGAGATGCTGCCGGGCGAGACCTTTGGTTCGCCGAAGGCGGTGGCAGACTATCTGAAGCTGCACTTCGCAGGGCAGGGGCACGAAAGCTTTGCGGTGCTGTTTCTGAATGCGCAGCATGGGCTGATCGCGTTCGAGGACCTGTTTCGCGGCACGCTCACGCAGACCAGCGTCTATCCGCGCGAGGTGCTGCGTCGTGCGCTGCGGTACAACGCCGCGGCCGTCGTCCTGGCGCACAACCATCCATCGGGCATGGTCGAGCCGTCACGAGCGGACCTGGCGTTGACGGCGGCGCTGAAGGACGCGCTGGCGTTCATCGATGTGCGGGTGCTGGATCACGTCGTCGTCGCTGGAAGTCGCACGGTGTCCATGGCCGAGCGCGGCCTCGTCTGAACGAGGCCGGGGCGCTGCGCGCCCCATTTTTTGAGACTGCGCCGCTGTAGCGGTTGCGCGCTTCGAGCCCGGCGGACGGATGAAAGGCAAGCCTCGATGCTTTCGGTGGGCGGACGCCGTAGCGTCGCGCACGGCCTTGCCGTTCGGCGCTCGGTGAGCGCAGCGCGTCGCCATACACAACAGCATCCAGCTCCAGCGCTTGGCCGGCGCCTCGAGACATGTCACTGGATTGCGCAGCACGCGTGCTGCGAGTCGAAAGTCTTCTCACGTGAAGGCAAGGCGTCATCGGACGAGAAAGGGATGTCGTGCTACGCAGCGTGAGCGCGATGGAGGATGGCGAACCCCTTTGTGCCGTTCAGGGACTGCGCCAGCGCGCAGGCAAGTCACGACTTGACCCCGCCGGTCGGCCCGGTGATCAGCACGCTGTGTCTGGAGTCGATCCAGTCGCCCAGCGTCATGCTCATCACGGCCTGGCGGTCGACGCCGCGGCCGGCGCGAGCGCCTCCGTCATCAATGGCTGCTCGCCAAGATTGATACCACGGCCAAGATGCACACCAGAGCCCAGGTTCGTGACGTGGCTCAGGGGCACACGAATTCAGAAACACATTCCTGCACTTTAGGCGAACGCATTTCCACGAATAGACGCCGTTTTCTCCAGTTACGCGGAAAAACCGCTTGATGGCTATCGCCGTTAGCAAGCAAACGGCTGTGTCTTGACATTTGTGGCTTCAGTAGCTACATTTACTGTTTGGCGACCGCGGTCCCGCAGCATCGCTCGATTTGGTCAAGGGCAGTCATGAGTCTGCGCGAGGAATACGACATCGAGATGCCGGTCTGGCGCAGGTCGCTGCGGCTTGCCGGCGGGAGTCGGGGCACAGGACGCCGCGCGTACTCGCGGATAGACCTGAGATTCAATCGCTTCTCGCAAGGGCACGTCGCATCTTCAACGACGGGGCTGCCAGGAGCGCTGGGCGCAGCGTCGCGCCACCGCGCGATCACTGGATCATGGAGCTCGACGGCTGGACCAATCTCACAACCGGCGAGAACCGGCGAGCAGGGAAGGCGTCTAACTTATCAGCCTGGACCCTTCGGGAGAAGCTCGCTGAGGTGCGAGCCGCAACGGCGATGTCTACAACTTTTACGTCAAGCTGCAGGCAATCGATCGGCGCGTGGGCGTGCCTTTTGGCTGGTATTTCTGCATGCTCGATGGCGACCGCGTTCATGCTGAATCGGGTGAGCACGCGCTGTAGGCGGCCGAAGACGTTCGGACTGTGCTGCAGGAATGCGACTATCAGGTGTTGAAGACCTGGAAACAACGGCCCTATAGGTTTCAGGAGAGATGGAAATGAATGCCCCCCACGTGATCACGAGCCGCGAGTTCGGCCACAACGTCAGCAGCGCGAAGCACCTGGCCAAGGAAGGTCCGCTCTTTATCACCGACCACGGCGAACCTGCCTTCGTGCTCCTCAACATCGGCGACTATCGAGCGCTCTCCCGAGGCGACGGCGGTAGTACGGTGTCGCTGCTTGAGCTGATGGACAGCATGCCCGATACGTCGGAAGTCGAAGACTTCGAGATCACTCCGACGGCCATCCAGCTGCGCCCGGAGGTCTAAGGGTGTACCTGCTCGACTCCAATGTGCTGGCCGAACTGCGTCCAGGAAAGCTCGGCCAATCAGAAGAGGTCCGGCGCTGGGCTGGAACAGTTCCACAGAACCAGTTTTTCCTTTCGGCCATCACCATTCTCGAACAGGAGGAAGGCATCGTGCGCCTGGAGCGCCGTTCACCGCCCCAGGGACAAGCGCTGCGTCGGTGGGCCACAGCCGTCCATAAGGCATTCGCTGAGCGGATCCTAGCTTTCGGCGAGCGTGAGGCGCTGTTGTGCGCGCCCATGCATGTCCCCGATCCAAGAGCTCGACGCGATTCGATGATCGCCGCCACTGCGCTTTCGCACGGTTTCACTGTGGTCACCCGCAATACCAGCGATTTCGTCAGCATCCGAGGGCTGAAAGTGTTGGACCCCTGGAACGCATGAAGCTCAATCAAGGATTTCGCCATACCTTGCAAGTCGCTGCGCGTAAAGCACTTCGCATTCATCCGAGTGATCGCACGGGAGGTGGACCCGCTCAAGAGCTGAGAATCTACTTGGGCCAGGAAAGCCAGAGCATCGACGCGCGCAAGGTCCCAACGGCCATTGCATGGGTCTTCAGTGAATTTGCAGTTCTGTCCCGCGGCAAGCTCGCCCCGGCCACGCGCGCGTAGCAGCGCGATCTGTTTGGGTGTTGTTTTATGAGAGCGCAGACCTCTCGAGAGAGCCGACCAGCCGTTGTCGGCCGGAAACGACGGTCTGAAGCCTGACCATCTTGGTGGTGCATGCTGAGCGCAACGCCTTCGGTTGAGCGGCAGCGTTGCTGTCGCTGAGGCTATGGAGGGTGTGCGCATGCGTCGGTGCGCAACCTTGGGCGGAGACCGCGCTTCGCGCGGTGCATTGTTTGCGCGAAGCATTGCTCGCCTGGCGCGAATGCTCACGCCGACTTGAGCGCTCAGCAGGTCAGAGCAGGATTCAACAGTTCGATGCCAGCACCCTTGCACTTGATCCAGGGGCCGCCAGGATGCCCCTTGCCATCCCAGGCGGCCAGTGCTTGGCGCGCCTCGTGTGCATGTTCGTAGCAGTAGCGGCGGTGATAGCCGACCGGGTCTACGCCGACGACCACGGCGGTGGTGAAGTTGAATCGGCGAATGCCGCACAACTGGCCTTCGCGCTCGCAGATGTCCGTGTAGCCGTCCGCTGCCAGCGCAGGCGCCCACGGGTGGTTGACGAACTGCGAGGTGATGGGCGAGGGCGGCTGGGTGCGCGTGGTCATCGGGGGATTGTGGCTCCCCGATGCCAGCTTGGGCCGAAGCGCCTTCGACAGTTTGTTTGAACGGTGCGATGGTGGTGGTGCTCGATCGCTCCTGATCCACCGGTGAGGTATGGTCGGCGGTGCTTTCCGAAGTCCATCAAATGGGTAAAACTCTGGTTTTGAAGGATCTTCCATGGCTGCCATTTCCGCGACCGTCGGCTCCTCCGACATCGAGCGCTTGGCGCGCGATCTGCCGTCGTTTTCTGCGACGAAGCTGGCTTCGGGCATGCAGGCGATCGCCAGCACGGTGATGGCGCGCGGCGCGGTGGTGATCACTCGCCACGAAAAGCCCGCCATGGTGCTGATGTCGGTGGAGCGCTATCTGCAGATGGCGCAGGCGTCGGAGCCGGACCTCGAGGCCCTCACGCACCGCTTCGACGACATGTTTGCGCGCATGCAGGGCGAGGCGGCTGCACGAGCGATGGACGATGCATTTGCCATGGATTCTTCGGCGCTGGGTGAGGCGGCGGTCGCTGCGGCTGCGGCTACCCCGGCCGCAACTGCTTCGCGCGGCTGATGCCGGCAAGGATCTTTGTGCTGGCCGGCGTCAACGGCGCCGGCAAGAGCAGCGTGGGCGGCGCCGCGTTGCTCTAGAAAAAGGTCGACTACTTCAACCCCGACCTGGCAGCCCGCGTGGTGCTGGATGCCAACCCGGGCCTGACGGCCGAGGAGGCCAACGCCCGGGCCTGGGAGTTCGGACGCAAGGGTCTGGAGCGAGCCCTGGCGCAGGGACTCAACTTTGCCTTCCAGACAACCCTGGGCGCGAGGACGATCCCTCAGATGCTCGCCGACGGTGCGCGCCAGGGCGCCCAGGTGCATCTTTGGTACGCCGGACTCTCCTCGCCCGAACTTCATGTTGCGCGCGCGCGGGGGCGGGTCGCCGCCGGTGGCCATGACATCCCGGAAGCAAAGATCCGAGAACCCTATGAGACAAGCCGCTCCAACCTGATCCGGTTGTTGCCGCTGCTGGCGAGCTTGCGGGACTACGACAACAGCGCCGCAGGTGATCCCAAGGCGGGACGCAAACCGCAACCCCGGTTGCTGTTGCATATAGAAAACGGGCAGGTCGTTGGCCACGTTGCGCTGGACCAGGTGCCGCAATGGGCCAAGCCGATCACGGCTGCTGCGCTCATGCATCCCCGCGGGGCAGGCTGAGCCCTCGCTTTGCGAGGCGAGGCTATCGCAAGACGGCGGTACATGGACAGGGTCGCGCGCGCTAGCTGTGCATCTTGTTGGCATGGGCGGGGCCGTTGCCCAGCTGGTCCGGGCTCACAACGGCCGCGGTGATGAAGTTGACGCGGCAGACTGCGCGCAACTGTCCATCGCGCTGGCGGGTGTCGGTATCGTCCTGGGCCTGCTGTGCGACCAACAGAGATGATCCACCGCTGGTGAACGTCGCGCTATGGGCCCGCATGGGTACGTGCAGCCGGACCCGATGAGCAGCCAGGGGCGGTGTGAGAAGTCAAAATTTCTGCGCGTTGGTTAAAGTTGGCGAGCCGGGCTGATCAAGGTTTTTGAACTTTCCCGCAAGGCAGTAGGGCTCTGCCGCTCTGCGGAGCGAGCATGATGGCGCGGTACTCGTCGAAGGCAACATGATCGACCGACCCATCAAGCCCTGGAACGCGGTGTGAAAAACTGATTGTTCGTGGGACTGCAAGTGGCTTGCCGGGGCGCCGCGGTGGTGATGAGCCTGGTGCAGGCTGCCAAGCGTAGCTTGATCCGTAGGAGCACCTGCGTAACGTGTTAGCGCGCATCCGCTTGCATACCAGCTACCGGCTGATGAACTACGGTCGCATCGCTGGTGGTCGAGCACTGCAAAATGCAACCAGCGGCCGGAACCGGCCAGAAGCGGACGGAGCTGCGGAGTTCTCATATGCCTTTTCTGGACCCCTCAATCGTGCCGGTAGAAGTGCTCATTCTGTACGGCCGGACGGTTCGCGTGAGAGATTTGGACGCTTACGCTACGACGCTAGTTGGCTGCGGGAAACGTACCCGAAACAAGTTTCACGGCATGCGAACTCGTATGCTGCCAGGAGATGAGTTCTGGGAATTTGACTACAGAGAGGAGGCTAACGTGAGGCCTCGGCACTTTAACGGTTGGGCGCTCCTGCGGGACGGTCGTGTCGTGGAGTATTCGGCCGACGAGTGACTACTTGGGACGCTTTTGTGACGGCTGTGCGCCCGGCTACAGTCGGCTAGGACCATAGATTTACCTAGAAGCGGGCGACCTGTACTCACTACTGCAAATATGAAAGGACTGGCATGTGGAAACGGTCCGATGTTGACCCGAACAAAAAATACCAGGTCGCGCTTTGCGCTTCGCCAAGTGGCAGCAGGTCACACGCGCTGCATCCTCGCGAGAATGGCGTCCCCCCGGAGAACACGCTCTTTCTGACGGAAGTTGTGCCCACGGACTTGCTGCTGCGTCGCAACTTCCACGCAATCGCGAAAGCGGTTCGCATTGTTGGCGGCAAGCAATACTGCGTGGACGCCCACGGGATATGGCTCATGATGGAAGAAATGAGTGCCTTGGAGGAAGAGCTAGACGTGCCCTGGGTCACTGCCGTGCCCCCCGAATTTGCGCCAAAGTGATTCAAGCCCGAAGCTGCTGAGTTCGCTGATACCAAGCCCGCTTTGGAATGAAGCCGCCGACTGTTATGGGCCCGATGCGGTCTTTCGATGCGAAAGGTCGACCGACTGCTTTGCGGCGATTGCCGACATCCTTCGGTCTTGCGCGAATGGGTACTATCGGCCGGGAGCGGTCGTTCGGGCGACTGCAGAGCGCTGCGTACATGCGACGATCAGTGTCTCGGAGAAACCGGGCAGGTCAGGCCCAATCTCATCCAATGTGGAATCGCGTTGACATTCAAGCCCACTTCAGGCTTATCTTTGCGGGCGACTTGGCAATCGTCGCGGGTGTCCACACCCCCCCGCGATCACCTGACCAGGTCGAAACACGCTCTCAATCTTCTGCAACGCAAGGAGCCAAGACCATGACGTACGTGACGACCAAGGACGGAGTAGAGATCTTCTACAAGGACTGGGGACCGAAAGATGCGCAGCCCCTGGTGTTCCATCACGGCTGGCCCCTCAGTGCGGACGATTGGGACGCGCAAATGCTGTTCTTTGTCTCCAAAGGATTTCGGGTCATTGCGCACGACCGCCGCGGCCATGGTCGGTCAACGCAGGTGAGCGAAGGGCATGACATGGACCACTACGCAGCCGATGCGTCCGCCGTCGTGGAGCATCTGGATCTGAAGAACTCGGTCCATATCGGCCACTCCACCGGCGGCGGTCAGGTCGCGCGCTACGTTGCAAGGCATGGACAACCGCAAAAGCGCGTCGCCAAGGCCGTGCTGATCAGCGCGGTGCCGCCGCTCATGGTGAAAACGGGCAGCAACCCCGACGGCACGCCGGTCGAAGTGTTTGATGGCTTTCGCGCTGCGCTGGCGGCCAATCGGTCTCAGTTCTTCATCGACGTTCCAGCGGGCCCGTTCTACGGGTTCAATCGCCCGGGTGCCAAGGTCTCGCAGGGGGTCATCGACAACTGGTGGCGCCAGGGCATGATGGGCAGCACCAAGGCCCACTACGAGGGCATCAAGGCGTTCTCGGAGACCGACCAGACGGAAGACCTGAAGGCAATCGAGGTGCCGACGCTCGTCATGGCGGGCGACGACGACCAGGTCGTTCCCTACAAGACCGGCGCGCTGCTGCAAGCCAAGCTGATCAAGAACAGCGAACTCAAGATCTATCCCGGGTTCTCGCACGGCATGTGCACGGTGAACGCAGAGGTCATCAACGCCGACCTGCTGGCTTTCATCCGCGCATGATCCTCGCTTCAACCTGAATCCGGCATCGCGGGCGTTCGCGAGGTTGCGCGAACGCCCGTGCGCACCCGCTTCAGTGCGCGCCGCAAACCTCGAGGCGACTCAGAGCAGCGCAACGACCTTTTCGGCCGTCACCTTGGCCGACTGCGGGTTCTGACCAGTCACCAGACGGCCATCCACGACCGCCTTGGGGACGAATGGCAACAGGGCTTTCTCGAACCTCGCACCGCGCCGCTTCATCTCCTCCTCGGCGTTGTAAGGCACCTGCTTCGCGACCCCGGCCAGGACTTCTTCAGTCCACGAAAAGCCCGTGAGCCTGCGCCCGGCGACCAGCAGCGAGCCGTCGGACAGCCTGGTGTTCAGCAACCCGCAGTACCCATGACACACCGACGCGACGACACCGCCGCGCTCGTAGATGTCGCGCGTGAGGCGTTGCAGCTCCTCGTCGTCGGGGAAGTCGTACATCACCGCATGGCCGCCGGTGAAGTAGATCGCATCGAAGTCCTTGGGGTCGATCTCGTCGGGCCGGGCGGTGTTGGACAGTAGCGCCATGAAGGCCGGGTCCGCCAGCCAGCGTTTTGCAGACGCATCGATGTTGGGCCACTTGAGGGAACGCGGCTCCAGCGGCGACAGGCCACCCTTGACGCTGACGAGCCGCTGCTCATAGCCTTGCGCGGCAAAGATGTCGTAGGCGTGCGTGAGCTCCGACAGCCACAGGCCCGTTGGCTCGGTTGGGTCGTCGAAATGAGCCACGTTGGTCACGACGAGCAGGATGCGGCGGGTCATCGATGGCACCTTTCTTTCAGGCAGCTTGGCGGCGGGATTCGTTGCGGATCGACTCCAGCCCGCGTCGATACGTTGTCACTTCGAACTCGGGAAACCGGCGCTTGAACTTCGTGGAGTCGAAGAGATTGTCGCGCTCGTACCGCGGCAGCAGTTCGCGCAATTCGCGCACCTGGGTGGAAACCAGGCCTACGGCTGTCAGCGTCCACCTGCCGAGCACCTTGTACGCGGCAGGCGTGCCGAAGACCTCCGCCGCCAGTGCAACGAACTGCCGGTAGGTGAGGCGATCGTCATCGCAGGGCAGGTGCCAGGTCTGCCCGAACGCATCAGGCGCATTGCCCAGGGCCGCCAGCGCGCGGCTGGCGTCGGGTGTCCAGATCAGCGTGCGGCGCGTGTCGTCGCGCACCGGCACTCGTGGCGCCTCGCCGGCCTTGAGCTTGTCGATGATCAGCGTGTTGGTGATGCTCTGCGTCTTGCCCGGACCGTAGAACTCGGGTGCCCGGCCGATGAGAACCGGAATGTCGCCCCGCGCCATCTCCTGCAGCACCATGGAGGCCATCTCGGCGCGCACCCGCCCCTTGCGGCCGACCGGTGCGAAGGGCGCGTCCTCGGTCAGCACGCGGTCGTCCTGCGGATACATGTAGGTGTTGTCGAAGTAGACGAACTTGGCACCTGCGGCGCGGGTGGCGGCCAGCGCGTTGCGCAGCATCAACGGGAACTGTGTCTCCCACAGCACGGTGTCGGGCGGCAGGCCAGCTGTGAAATAGACGATGCTGCTGCCTTTCACGGCCTCGGCTGCCTGCCCGGCGTCGAGCAGGTCCGCGGGCGCCAGGATGTCGGTGTCGTTGATCTTGCGTGGGCTGCGGCTTACAAGACGCAGGTCTCCCTTGGTCGTGCGCCGCAGTTCGCGTGCGAGTTCCACGGCGATCTGGCCGGTGGCACCCAGGATGGTTTGCATGTTGGCTCCTCTGCTCAACGGGAAGACGGTCAGCGCGTCACAACGGCTTGGGCGAGTAGAGCGCGCTTTGGAACTCCGGCACGTACTCGTACTTCACCAGCTTGCCGAGCTTCAGCGCGTTGATGTAGGTCGACAGGCTGCCTTCGGTCAGCCCGAGCCTCACCGAGTCTGCGCTGGTGCTGCTGGCATGGCTGAGTTGGCGCGAGACGGCGTAGCCGGTCGTGAGCCGCCCCTTCTGGTCGATGTTGGTGAAGCTGTTCCTGACCATGGACTCCTTGCCGGACAGCTCATCGAGCTTGCGGGTTTCAAGGGTGACGTCCAATTGCCTGGTTTGCGCATCGAAGATCTCGACGACAACCGAGTTGCCGGTCTCCTCGTAGCGGATGTCCGTCAGCCACTTGGGCAGGTTGTAGCCCACCACGCCGCGTACGCGGGCCAGTTCCGTGTTCACGGGCAGCTTGAGAACGTAGCCCCAGAAGTCGTTGGACACCGACTGGCCGAGCAGCGTGAAAGGGCCGAAGCTGGAGGAGCCCGGCTTGCTGGTGACGACGGACAGGCCGATCTCGTTGTAGCTGTCGTTGTCGCAGTAGCGGTAGCTGTAGGCCGTGAGCGCGACCAGACCTCGGCCAGGCCAGATCTGGAGTGGCTGGACCTGCGCCAGCACCTCGGCCGGCATCAGCGACTTGAGCTGGTCCAGGTCCGCCGTGAAGATGGCGGTCACGCGGCTGTTCTTGTAATAGAAGTTCGGCGAATAGGACTCGAAGCCGATGTCCACCCGTTCCTTCTGGAGCTGCTTGAACCAGCTCATGTCGACATCCGGCGCCTCTGCCTCGACGACCGACAGCGGTGGATTCGAGCGATAGCGGTCATACAGTCCGCCTTTCATCACCGGGACCGGATGTCCGGCGATATCGATGGTCGTACTTTCCGGCTGATCTGTGGACACAGCGCCGGCGGCCCAGGAGGCCCCCGTGAACAGGCTGATGGCCACACCGATCGACGCTGCAAGAGTTCTGGCATTCATGGAATTCACCCAACAGATTGACAATGCCAGAACTCTAAGGTTAAAGTTAAGTTCAATGTCAAGCGACACTTCTTGGATGTCCAGATGAAGATCGGCGAACTGGCCAAGCGCACCGGTTTGGCGGCTTCACGCATCCGCTTCTACGAGAAGAGCGGCCTGCTCAGCACAGTCGAGCGCAGGGAAAACGGCTACCGCCAGTACGGGCCGGAGGCGCTCTGGATGCTGGAAATCATTGCCAGTGCCCAGAGTGCCGGCTTCTCGCTCGACGAAATTCGGAGCCTTCTGCCTGACTCCCACGCGACGTGGCAGCACGACGCCCTGTTGGAAAGCCTGCAGCGCAAGGTTGCCGAGATCGAGCTGTTGCAACAGCGGCTGGCGCATAACAAGGCGCAGCTGATCGTGGCCATCGAGAGCATGAAGAAACGGCCCGAAGAAATGGCCTGCGCGGACCGGCCCAATTGGGTGCTGAACCAACTTCGAGAAACTGTAGCGCCGGCGTCCCATCCTTCGTCAAACACCGACGCAACTGCGGTAGACGAGGCCGGTCGCGGGCCAATCGCCAGCGCCAAGCGCCGACTATCTGTTGGATTTCACCGACCCTGACCCGACGAAGATACATATAGAAACTTGGGCCGATTTCTACCATCGGTACCAGAAGCTCTCGGTATTCGGTGGAAATGCCGGGTCAAGATTCCATGGAAATCAACAACCAATGTTCAATGGCACACCAACCAAGGTCTGGGGGCGTTCCGCAGAGATCTCGGAGCAGACGAAAATCTGAGCGAGCGCCGATTGAGCGGTGCAGATCCGTCTGCCTTGCTGCGACGGTGAGGTGGACTGATGTGCTGCAAGATGGCTCGATTGCGGCGCACAGCAGACATTCAGCGGGCCACACAGACTGACTGCAACCAGTCTGAAGCGGCCGTCCGTCACCCGGCGTTGAACGACCGCTTGTGGCCGATAGCAGAAGTCTAGCCGCGTGCGCCTGCTTTCGACCAAGATGGGATGGCCGGGCGCTTATGCGGCAGCGATGGCAGCAGCAGGTGAGCAGGTGTCGGACCAACGCAATTAGGTGCCGTGACGAACTCTGCCATTGCAATGGCTCTTCTTCTTACAGCGACGCCGTCGATCGCTCGAACTGCCGTCCTCGAAAGTGGCTGTGCCGATGGAGCGCTCGCAGAGCGATGGGCCATCAACATCTCACAAATTTGAAGCTCGAGTGCAGTCTTGCGCGCGAACTCTGAACAAGGTTGTACGCGCGGAGGCAGCAAAAATGTTGCGTCGGCGTTGAGCTGCTAGTCGTTCCGTTGCAGAAACTTTGACCCCTGACAGGCGTGTCGCATGGGCGCCCCAGCGGCTTCGTCGCTGTCGGGCTGCTCCAGGTTCGCGCCTTCGCGCTCATCCCCTGCGGGGACGGCTTGCAGCCGCCTTGCGCATCCCTGGCGCGGGGCTTGCGGCCCCTGACATCCTCGATGAGACCTGTCTGCGGCAGGTAAAGGCGCTCGCCGCGCGGCGGTTCCGGTGCGCCCCGGCCCGGCGTCTGGGGCTGCCGTCTTCCTGAGTGCTTCACCGTTTCGGCGACCGTGCTCCCGCACGGCCGGGCGACCGGCTGCGCCTGCAAGGGGGTGTTCATAACGCTGCGCGTTACGAATGCTTCCCCCTTGCTCTCCCGTCCGAGCGTGCGCGCTGTGTCACCGGGCGAAGAACTCAGGAAGACGGCGGCCAGGCTCGGCAGCTCGGCCGATGCGATCCGGAACCCTTTCACGAGGGGCTCTGAATCTAGGAATCCGGCAGGGCTTCGTCCATGCATCCATCCATCCATTCATTCACTGATTCACGCACTGAAGCGATCGAAAGGAAACGCACATGACTGCCAGAGCGACTGCACGGACCCCTGCGGATACCACTGCGAGCACCGCCACCGTCCGGGCCAAGGTGGCGCCCGCCGCTGCCAGCGATGGTGCCGCCACGAAGGCGCCGCGGGTTGAAAGGCCCAAGCACGCCGGCGACACGACCCAGGCGCAGCCTTCGAAGGCTGCCCCGCCGCAAAATCCCACCCACGAGAAACCGGTTGCGAACGAGTCCGGTGCCATTGCCGCCGCGCCGGCGCGCGACATCGACGTGCCTCTGCATCAACTGGTGCTCGACGACGCCAATGTCCGCAAGGTCCGCAGCGCGGGTGGCGTGGAGGAACTCGCCGCGCTCATCGATGCGCAGGGCCTGTTGCATCGCCTTGCCGTGGTCGCCCTGGCCGATGGTCGGTTCGGCGTCATCGCCGGGGGGCGGCGTCTGCTGGCATTGCACAAGCTCGCCAGCGACGGGCGATGGTCGGCTGCCAGGCCCGTGGAGTGCCGGCTGTACGACAACGCGCAAGCGGTGGAGATTTCGCTGGCAGAGAACTCGGGGCGCGAAGCGATGCACCCAGCCGATGAGGCCGAGGCCTTTCTGGCGCGGGTCGAAGCGGGCCAGAGCGTGGCCCAGATCGCTGTGCGCTTCGGCGTGGCACCGCTGACCGTCGAGCGCCGTCTCAAGCTCGCCCGGCTTGCGCCACGCTTCCTCGCGATGTACCGGGAAGGGAGCATCGCGTCGGACATGCTGCACGCGCTGGCACTGACCGACAACCACAAGGCCCAGGAGGCCGTGTGGGACGGCCTGCCCACTTATCGACGGGACGCCTGGACCATCCGACGCCTCCTGACCGAAGGCGCAGCCACCGCGGAAAGCCAACTCGCGCGCTTCGTGGGCGTCGAGACCTACGAGGCACGAGGTGGCAAGGTCCGGCGCGACCTGTTCGCCAATGACGATAGCGGCCGCTCGGGCATCTATCTGGAGGCACCGGGGCTGCTGCGCCAGCTCGCCACGGAGAAGCTGCAAGCGGCGGCCGAAGAGGTGCGCGCCGAGGGCTGGGCATGGGTCGAAGGCTTGATCGATGCAGATCGGCTGGCTTTGCGCGCCTATGGGCAGCAGGCGCCGTCCGAACGTGCACCCAGCGACGCGGAGGCTGGCATGTTGGCCGCGCTGGAGACCGAGCGCGAGCGGCTCAACGCGGCCTACGATCAGAACGAGGCGAAGTCACTGCAGTTCGATGACGATGGCGATGGCGATGACGCCTACGAGGCCGAGGAAGTGCGGCTGTCGGGTCTGTTGAGTGACCTCGACGACCGGATCGATGCGGCGCGCGCCTCGCTGCGGGTCTGGACGCCCGAGCAGATGGGACGGTGTGGTGCGATGCTGCGCATCGACAGCGATGGAACGCTCGTCGTGCATCGTGGGCTGCTGCGGCGCGAGCCCGCCCATGATGGAGCCTGCGGCGCTGGCACCGAAGACGGCGACGGGTTGGTCAGCAAGGCAGAGCGGGGCAGCGAGAGCGGTGAGGCGGCCGAGGCCGGCAAACGACGCGCCGTCTTCAGCGAGAAGCTGATGCGCGACCTCACGGCCCATCGCACCGCCGCCTTGCAGGCCGCGCTCACGCAGGACGTCGACGTGGCACTCGCGACGCTGGTGCACCGCATGGTCGAGACGGTGTTCGATCTCTATGACCGGGGCAATGACATCGTGAGGGTGACGGTGCGGCCAACAGGAGACCTCGCGCTCGCCGAGCATGCGAGCGACTACGTCCATACACCCGCCGCCGCGCTGCTGGAGCGCGCCGCGAGCGATTGGGGCGAGCGCCTGCCTCGTGATCCGGCCGCGACCTTCCGTTGGCTGCTTTCGCAGGAGCGTCAGACCTTGCTGCAGCTGCTGGCCTATTGCACGGCGCGCAGCATCGATGCGATCCAGGGCCGTGAACGCCGGCGCAACCAGAGCGATGCAATCGCCGAGGCGCTCGGCCTGGACATGGCCGACTGGTGGACGCCAAGTGCTGCGAACTACCTGCACAACGTGAGCAAGGCCAAGGCGGTAGAGGCGGTCAGGGAAGCCAGTGGCATCGACTGCACCAAGGAAGTCGCCGCCATGAAGAAGTCCGAGGCCGCGGACTATTGCGCAGCCAAGCTCGAAGGCACGCGTTGGCTGCCTGTTCCGTTGCGGCCGCTGGTTGCCGGTACGTCGCGCGCCTGCGAGGACGCGCAAGCCGAGCAAGAGAAGAACGATGGGGGAGAAGAAGCCCTGAACCGGGCTGGGCCGGATGGCGATCCGGTCTCGGACGCTGGTCGTGACCAACCGGACCATGAGGCCTAGCCGGCTGGATTGATACCGAGCATCCAGACCGCGCAGAGCGCGCCTGAGCCTGCCGCCCGTGAATGTGCGGGCGGCAGGCTTTTTTGCCTGAGCTCGTGTTCTGACGCATGACGGACCGCGCGGATGCATGACCTCGCGAACAACGAGCGATGGCATGTCGCTGCAGCAATCCGCTTCCACCAGCGTCGTGCGCAGCGGCGGTGGCTGGTTTTTTTAAGGGGGTGGCCAGCGCGCTGTGCGCGGGTCGCTGGTCAGCGCGGGCTTGGGCCCGCGGGTGTTGTTGTGTGGAGCGCACGACTCGCTTCGCCTCGTGCTGGCAGGGCACGAAATGGCGTGGGGAGAGCGTGTCGCTGTGGCGCGTTTTTTTTTGGGCGGTGGCCAGCGCGCTGTGCGCGGGTTACTGGTCAGCGCGGGCTTTGGGCCCGCGGGTCTTGTTGTGTGGAGCGCACGACTCGCTGCGCCTCGTGCTTGGAGAGGTCAGGTGTGGCGTGGCATGGCGGAGGCTGGAGACGGGGCTGGCTCGCGTGACCGTGAGCGTGCCACGCCGTTCTCGCTGTCAAGGCCTGCGCGCGCTCTGCGCGCTGGCGGCCTGCGGCCGTCTTCGAGCCTTGACCGCTGCGCTTCGGCGTGACCGTGACGGTCCTGGGCAATCCCGCCCTTTTCTTGGAGCGTCACATGACTTTCTCGTACTTCTTTTTGAGCGACGAACAGGTTCGGCGACTTGTCGCGAATGGCCGCGCATCGCGCGAATTTGAGGCGCGCGACGAACTCTTCGATCCGTCACCGGTGGTCAAGCTCTTCACGCCGGATGCCGGCGCGACGTGGTTGCTGAGTGAGATCGATCCCGACGATCCGACGATCGCCTTCGGCTTGTGCGATTTGGGTCAGGGCTATCCCGAGTTGGGATGCGTGAGTCTTGACACGCTGGCTTGCCTGAGGGGGCCGTTGCGCCTGCCGATCGAGCAGGACGTGGGATTCCAGGCGACGCGACCGCTCAGTGCCTATGCAGTCGCGGCGCGCCTGGCGGGCCGGATCGAGGCCTGAGCGGTCGGTCTGTGCCGGCAGCTGGGCTGCCGGCATTTGTTTGTGCTTCTTCCCTTCTCTTGTTCATTCATTCTTTCCTTCTTTCGTGCGAGGGGCGCTGCCTCTTGCGTCTTTGGAAGGACGGTCTGGGGTGTGCTCACAGGGTGTCCGGCGCCGCCCTCGGGTCGCTGCCTGGTGGTCAGGCCGTTCCCGGGACCGCCTCTTTCCGACGCCTGGCTGCGGGCCTTGCGGGCGCCAGGGTGCGGCTGCGCCCCCGTCCTCACCCGGTCCCTGCGCTTTGCTGCGGGCTGCGGCTTGCGGGCGGGCCCTGGCGCCCGCGCGGTCCTCGCCGTCATGGCGTCGAGGCGGCTCCGCGGGAGCCGGCCCGTCACCTCACAGAAAGGCAGACTCCCCATGGACAGCTCCGATCCCCGTACGCCATTCTCCCTACCCCCCGCCGTCGCAGGCGGCGTGCCTGGTGCCGGCGGTCCGCGCGAACCACAGGCTTCGATCGTGTGGCGCTACGCGCTCAGCGTCGATCGTCACTGGGCCCTGGTTTTCGATGCACAGGGGCGCAATCTTGGGGAAGTTCACCGCCCCGCCCTGGCCGCGGGGCCTGATGGCCGGCTCCTCACCTTCGAGCAAGTCGTGCGTCTGATGTGTGCGGCGCCGCGCATGCGCACGCTGCTGCAGGAGATCGTTGCAGCTGGTGGCGCCGACGTGCCCGCATCCCGCGGGCAAGATGGGTGCTTGGCCCGTGCCCGCGCCCTTCTGGCGGAGCTGGGCTAGCTGTCCCGCCGGTGCGGCCGCCCTCGTGATTCGCTGGCGGCCGCGGGCCAATGCGATCGCATGCGGTCTCTCTTGGCTCAGGGAATCACGATCGATGTGTCGGTCTTCACGCGATCGAGCGCCACGAGCGAGCGAAAACTCTTGACGGCCTCGTTCTGCGCAAACAAGCGCCGCGTGAGACCTTCGTAACTGCGCATGTTGGGTGCGACGATGATGAGCACACAGCTGACGCCACCCGTCACGTAGAAGCATTGTTGCACTTCGGGCGTGTCCCGAAAAAGCGCTTTGGCGCGATCCACCGTCGACGCTCGCTCGTCGACGAGTTGTACCTCGACGATGGACGTGATGGTGGCCGACACCGCCTCCGGATCGACGATCGCCACGTTTTTCATGATCACGCCCGCCGCTTCCATCGCCGCGATGCGCCGCTGCACGGCTGCCGCGGACAGATGGACCTCCTCGGCGATCACCCGCTGCGGTGTCTTGTTGTCACGTTGCAGGATGCGCAGGATCTCGCGGTCCTGGCGGTCGAGCGCGAATTCGGTGGCCGAGGGCTTGGGTGCCATGTCGAGTGAAAAGTGCGTCCGGGTGGTGATTTTCGGGTGATTTAATCAGGGCGGCGAATATAAAGTGCGCGGATGACCTCCATCTCCAACGCACGGCCTGTCGGCGCGGCCCCCTCCCACCCCCTCCTGGGGGTGGCCTGCGGCGCGGGTGCCGGCGCACTGTGGGGTCTGGTTTTTCTGGCACCGGCCTTGGTCAAGGACTTCGATCCGCTGCAATTGAGCATCGGTCGATACTTGTGCTATGGCGTCCTCGCCGCGCTGATGCTTGCGCCGCGCTGGCGGCAGGTGACGACGAACTTGTCGCGATCGCACTGGTTCACCTTGTCCTGGCTCGCCCTGACTGGGAACATCGTTTACTACATCTTGTTGTCGGGCGCGGTGCAGATGGGAGGCATCGCCATGACCTCGCTGGTGATCGGGTTCCTTCCGGTGGCCGTGACCGTCATCGGTAGTCGCGACACCGGCGCGGCGCCTTTCAAGGCGCTCGTGCCTTCGCTCCTGCTGAGTGGCGCCGGCACGCTTTGTATCGGTTGGGAGGCTTTGGCTACTTCGAACGCGGCGGCGTCCGGGTCAGGCGGGCTCGGGCTTGTGTGTGCCGTGGGGGCGCTGGCGTCCTGGACAGCGTTTGCGGTGGGCAATGCGCGCGCCCTGAAGCGGGTGCACGGTGTCTCTGGACACGACTGGAGCCTGTTGACGGGGATCGTCACAGGCGCGCAGAGTCTGGTTCTACTGCCACTGGCCCTGCTCCTGGCGACGACGCACTACGACGCGCATCAGTGGGTGCGATTTGCCTTGGTGTCGCTGACTCTGGCCCTGGTTGCTTCCATCGCAGGCAATGCCCTGTGGAACCGGATGAGTCGCCTGCTCCCCCTCACGGTGGTCGGGCAGATGATTCTTTTTGAGACCGTTTTCGCGCTCGTCTATGGCCTCGCATGGGAGCGCAGGCTGCCGAGCGTGTTCGAGACGCTCGCGCTCGTCTTCGTGATCTCGAGCGTGCTGGCTTGCCTCGCCGCGCATCGCAGCTTGCCCGAGGAAGGGAAGTTCGCTTGAGCGAACGCTCGGACAGGGCGGGAGCGCGTCGCCTACTGGCGCTGTACCCCCGATCGAACTGATCGCGGGTGTTCGGCATGCCGAACACCTGTCGAAGAGGGGGCGAGGGATTCGCCGCTGGCGAGGTCGGGCGCTCACATGCGCGTGGAAACCTGGTTTCCAGCGTTGCACGCCTCGCCTCCACGTTCCGTTGGCGGCTTCGTGTGGGCACCGGGAGGCCGTGTGACGGCGCCGCGTCCTCGGCTCCCGCCAGCCCCTGCCATCGCGCGCCTGTTTCGCGTTTACTTTGCGCCCGGATGCAACCCCAGCACATTCGCCCCGATGGCAGGATCGACGAAGCGCTCGAGCCGCTGCGGATGCAGGATCACCGTGATCTCGCACGAGCCCGTCCCCACCGTCAGGCCCAGCAGGTGGCCGCCCGCGCCGATGAATGTGCCGTCGGTCACGATGCCGTGCGCATGGATCGAGGGCTTGCCCTCCTTCCAGGCGATCGAGCCCGTGAGGTTGGCGAGCTCCACGTCCTTGAAGGTCTTCGGGTTGAAGACCTTCTTCGCGAAGTCGTAGAAGCCGAAGGTGGCCTCGCGCATGAAGCCGATGCCCACGATGCTGGCGCTCGGTATCTGCTCGACCACGGCGAGGCGCTCGAGGTGCGCGAGCACGTCGTCCCCGTTGCGCAGCACCATCAGGTAGCCGGTGGGCGTGCGCGTGACCTTGCCGGTCAGGTCCTGCGCGCCGGCCGAAGCGCTGAAGGCGAGCGAGGCACAGGCGGTGGCCAGTGCGAGGAGGGCGGAGGCGAGGGTCTTGAACATCGGTCTGTCTCGTTTCTTTTTGAAGATGCAACCAGGTTGCGGATTCGGCTTTGTTCGCCGCACGGGTGAGGAACGGCCGCACGCCCGCACCGAAAGTGCTGGCGCGCCGCTGTCCGGCACGGGGGGCGCGGGCAGTTGCCCGCGGAAGATCAGGCGTTCACGAGGCGTTCGCGCCCTGGGCGACGGCCGCGTGCACCTTGGCGCGCAGCCGCGCGACATCGACGACGAAGCGGCTGTGGGTGCCGCTCGCGACCTCCTTGTCGCCTTCGTGCACCGTGAACTCGAAGTCCACGCAGCGGCCGTCGACCGCGCGCACGCGCGCCTCGATGCGCACCGGCTGGCCCAGCAGCGTGGCGCCCACGTGCTTGAGCGCGATCGCGGTGCCGACCGAGGATTCGCCCGCGCCCACGTGGTCGAGCAGGAAGTCGAGGCAGGTCTGCTCGACGTCGCGCACCAGCTCGGGCGTGGCATAGATGCGCAGGTCCTCGCCGAGGAAGTCGACGGTGCGCGGGCGGTCGATCACGAGTTCGCGGCGGGTGAGGGCGCCTGCGCGCAGTTCTGGGTTCATGGGGCTTGGTCCGAAAGCGTTGAGCGTCAATTGACGTTGTCCCGACTGGCTGTGCGTCGGCGCGAAGGGCAGTCTAGGAATCGCGGCGCGGCGCGGCAAACGAGTTTTTCTCGAAGCATTGCGTAGAAAATATTGAAGGCCCCGCGCCCCCGTCCCGTGCCCGCTCCCGAAGGAATCCGTCCACCATGTCGCGCCCCATTCCCCCGCTCAATCCGCTGCGTGCCTTCGAGGTCGCGGCGCGGCACCTGAGCTTCACGCGCGCGGCCGACGAGCTCTTCGTCACGCCCTCGGCCGTGAGCCACCAGATCAAGACGCTCGAGGAGAACCTCGGCATCGCGCTGTTCGTGCGCGACACCAAGTCGCTCGCGCTCACCGCCGCCGGCAAGGCCTACCTGCCGGGCATCCAGGAAGCCTTCAAGCAGGTGATGTACGCGACGCAGCAGCTGCGCCAGTCGCAGGGCACGCCCTCGCTCAAGATCAACCTGCCGCCGACCTTCGCGGTCAAGTGGCTGATCCCGCGCATGCGCCGCTTCATGCAGGCCTACCCGGACATCGACCTCGAGATCTCGACCTCCAAGCACATGGTCGACTTCACGCGCGAGGACTTCGACATGGCGGTGCGCTACGGCCGCGGCATCTATCCGGGCCTGCACTCCGAGCTGTGCCTGCCGGTCGAGGTGTTCCCGGTCTGCAGCCCCGCGCTGATGCAGGGCGAGCATCCACTGCGCACGCCGGCCGACCTCAAGCACCACGTGCTGCTGCACGACAACAGCACCTACAGCGACGTGAGCAATCCCGACTGGGGCATGTGGCTCGAGCATGCGGGCGTGAGCGACGTGGACGTGACGCGCGGCCCCTCGTTCTGGCCCAGCCACCTGGTGATCGCCGCGGCGGTCGACGGGCTCGGCGTGGCGCTGGTGAAGAAGAACTGGGTGATGAAGGACCTGGCCGACGGCCTGCTGGTGCGGCCCTTCGACGTCACGCTGCCGGTGGAGTTCTCCTACTTCATGGTCTATCCGCAGGACCGCGCCGCCGATGCGCGCATCGCGGCCTTCGTGTCATGGGTGCACGAAGAGCGCGCGAAGGACGAGGCCGCGGCTCAGAGCCTGTAGAGCCGCACGGCGTTGTCGTGCAGCAGCTGCCGGCGTTCCGTGTCGGAGTGCCCGGCGATGGCCGCGAGGAAGCCGCGCAGGAGGGTCTCGTAGCTGGCCACCAGGCTGTCGACCGGGAAGTTGCTCGCGAACATGCAGCGCGACGCGCCGAAGATCGCGATCGCGTCGCGGATCAGCGGCACGTTGGCCTCCTCGGTCCACGGCAGGCCGCGTTGGCCCAGGCCCGAGATCTTGATCGCGGTGTTCGGCGCATCGGCCAGCCGCTCGAGCGCGCGGCGCCAGCCCGCGAGGCCCTCGGCGCTGCGGTCCGCCGGCAGGCCGCTGTGGTTGAGGATCAGCAGCGTGCGCGGAAAGTCGCGCGCGAGCTGCGCGGCCTGGTCGAGGTTCCACCAGGGCGCCTGCAGGTCGAACGAGAGCCCGTGCCTTTCGAGCAGCGCATAGCCCGCGCGCCAGCGCGGATCGTCCATCGAGCCCGCCGCGCCGCGCGCGGCCTCGGCGGCCGTCGGGGCCGTCACCGGCTTGTGGCGGATGCCGCGCACCAGCGCGAACGCGGCCTGCGCCGCGAGCACCTCGGCCACGTCGCCACGATCGAGCGCCGCATGCGCGACGATCGCCGAGGGCCGGCCTTCGGTGGCCGCGAGGCCGGTGAGCCAGCGGGTCTCGGCCACCGGGTCTGCGCGCTCCCATTCGGCCTCGATGTGCACCGTGCGCGCCGGCGCGAAGCCGCGCGTGTCGCGCGCGAGATCGGTCGGCAGGTAGTTGCGCTTCAGCGCCGAGTAGTCGCCGTAGCGGAAGTTCGGCACCGTCTCGCCCTGCAGCCAGGGATAGGGATGCGCATCGAGCTTCCAGAAATGCTGGTGCGCGTCGACGAAGGGTTCGCTGAATTCGAAAGCCATCGCGCGATTCTCGGCCGAGTGCCTTGCCTCAGCTCGACAGGTTGATCTTGCCTGCGAGCGCCTTGAAGAACTCGCTCTCCTTCGCCATCACCGCCTCGAGCGCGGCATCGTCGGCATAGGTGTCGGTGCTGAAGTGCAGCTTGGCCAGCGCCTCGAGCCAGGCAGGTTCCTTCACGGCCTTCGCGACCGCGCCCTTGAGCACCGCGATCACGTCGTCGGGCGTGCCGCGCGGCGCCGACAGGCCGCGCCAGATGCCGATCGACAGGTCGATGTTGCGTTCCTTGAGCGTCGGGATCTTCTCGAAGCCGTCGGCCACGCGCCGGTCGGCCATCACGGCCAGCGCCTTGAGCTTGCCCGCGGCCACGTAGCTCGACACCTCGGCCGTGCTCACGGTCACCGCGTCGATGTGGCCGCCGAGCAGCGCCAGCACCGCGGGCGCGCCGCCGGCATAGGGGATGTGGTTGAACTTCGCGCCGGTCTTCTCGGCCAGCGCGGCGGCCGCCATGTGCCAGGTCGAGCCATGGCCCGCATTGCCCACGCGGATGTTCGCGTCGCCCTTGCGCGCGGCCTCGAGGAACTGCTCGAGCGTCGCGTAGGGCGCGTCGGCGCGCACCACCACCGCGGCCGGGTCGGCATTGAGCCGCGCGATCGGGCGCAGGTCCTTGTACGAGAACTTCGCCAGGCCCAGGTGGTTGAGAAAGGTCAGCTCGGTCGACGACAGCACGATGCGGTAGCCGTCGGGCCTGGCGTTGACCACGTCGCCCAGCCCGAGCACGCCGCTGGCGCCGGGCTTGTTGATGACGACCACCGGCTGCGGCAGGTACTTGGCGACCGCCGCGCCGAAGGCCCGGCCCACCACGTCGGCGCCGCCGCCGGCCTGCCAGGGCACGACCAGTTCGATCGGCTTGTGCGGATAGGCGCCGCCCTGCGCCCGTGTGAAGCCGGGCGCGAGCAGCAGCGCCCCCGAGAGCGCGGGGATGGCGCCGAGCCAGCGGCGGCGCGAGAGGTCGATGGTGCTTTCCTGCATGGTCTTGTCTCCGTCTCGTTGTGTTTCTTGCGTCTCTCAGTCCGCCGTCGCGTCGGCCGCGGCATGCGCCGCGCCGAACGCGCCGTTGCTTCGCAGCGCCGCGATGTCCTCGGCCGTCATGCCGATCTCGCCGAGCACCTGCTCGGTGTGCTGGCCCAGCAGCGGCGCCGGATGCCGCACCTGCTGCGGCGTGCCGCCGAGTTTGACCGGAAAGCCCAAAGCGCGTGTCTCGCCCTCCACCGGGTGCTGGATCTTCAGCACCATGTTGCGCGCCACCGCCTGTTCGCTGGCCAGGGCCTCGGCGTAGTCGTAGATCGGCGCGGCCGGCACGCCCGCGGCCAGCAGTGCGTCGACCCACTCGGTGGCGGTGCGGCGCGCGAACTCGCGCTCCAGCTCCTCGATCAGCACCACGCGGTTGCGGATGCGCAGCACGTTGTCGGTGAAGCGCGCGTCGCGTACCAGGTCCTCGCGCCCGATCACGCCGCACAGCGCGGTCCAGAGCTTGGGGTTGGCCGCGCCGATGACGAAGGGGCGGTCGGAGGCGCGCACCGCCTGGTAGGGCGCGCTCATGCGGTTGGCGCTGCCGATCGGCGTGGGCACCTGGCCCGTGCCCCAGTACTCGGCCGATTCCCACACCGACAGGCCCAGCGCGGTCTCGAACAGCGAGGCATCGACGAACTGGCCCTCGCCCGTGAGGCCGCGGCCGATCACCGCGCTGAGGATGCCGTAGGCCGCGAACAGGCCCGCGCCCAGGTCGGCCAGCGGTATCGCCGACTTCACCGGCGGCTCGCCCGGATGGCCCATCACGCTCATCACGCCGGTCATGGCCTGCGCGATCAGGTCCAGGCCCGGGCGCTTGGCCCAGGGGCCGGTCTGGCCGAAGCCCGAGATGCTCGCGTACACCAGCCGCGGGTTGAGCTGGCGCAAGGTCTCGTAGTCGATCTTCAGCCGCGCGGCCACGCCGGGGCGGTTGTTCTCGACCAGCACGTCGGCGTCCTTCACGAGCGCGTAGAAGGCCTCGAGGCCGGCCGGGTTCTTGAGGTCGATCTCGATGCTGCGCTTGTTGCGGTTGAGCGCGAGGAAGCCGCCGCTGTCGGCGCCCTTGAGCCGAAAGCCCATCGAGCGGCGGGTCTGGTCGCCGATGCCGGGCGTCTCGACCTTGATGACGTCCGCGCCCATGTCGCCGAGCAGCATGCAGCAGAAGGGGCCGGCCATGATCTGGCTGACGTCGAGGACCTTGATGCGGGAAAGGGGAAGGGTCACGCGGGGGCTCCGGATCTGAAAAGAGGGTGGCGGGCTCAGCGGCCCGTGAAGACCGGCTTGCTCTTGGCCAGGAAGGCCTGGAAGCCGATGCGGAAGTCCTCGGTGTCGAAGCAGGCGTAGGCCTCGGCGTTCTCCTCGGCCGACAGCGGCGTGGGCTGCGCCAGACGGCGCACGAACTTCTTGTGCCAGCGCGCCACCAGCGGCGCGCCGTTGGCGATGCGCCGCGCGGTCGCGTAGCCCTGTTCGAGCACCGCGGCGTCGTCGACCACGCGGTTCACCAGGCGCTTCTCGAAGGCCTCCTTGGCATCGAACACGCGGCCCTCGAGCACGATCTCGAGCGCGGTCGCGCCGCCGACCAGGTCGACCAGCCCGCCGAGCTCGCCGTACGACATCACCAGGCCGAGCTTGTTGACCGGCACGCCGAAGCGGCTCGAGCTGCCGCAGATGCGCATGTCGCAGACGGTGGCGATCTCGAGCCCGCCGCCCACGCAGGCACCCTCGATCACCGCGAGCGTGGGGTGCTTGCTGGTGGCGATCGCATGCATGGCGCGGTGCGTGACCTCGGCATAGGCCGCGGCCTGCGCCGCGTTGGCGCGGCTGCGCTGGAACTCCTCGATGTCGGCGCCGGCCGAGAAGGCCTTGCCGCCGGCGCCCCGCAGCACCACGCAGCGCAGCTCGTCGTCGGCCGAGAGCTCGGCGAAGGCATCGGCCAGGCCCTGCCACATGACCTGGTCCATGGCGTTCATCTTGTCGGGCTTGTTGAGGGTCACGGTCGCGATGCGGTCGTCGCGCTCGACCAGGATGAGCGAGGTCATGTCGGCTTGTCTCTTTCGTAGGGGGTGGGTTGCGAACGGGCCGAAGTCTAGGGAGCGGTCCGCGCGCGGCCAAACGAAAAAAACTGGGGCGGTCTTCAAGAAAAACTCGCGCCCCGCAGGGCCCGCGGCTTGTGAATTTTTCTCGCCCGGACTTCAAGTAAATCCACGTTGCCGCTCCCGGCACGCGTTCCTAGACTCGCGGCCCACGACGACCGGTGCCGCTTCGAGCGAGACACCGGCACCCGGACCACCGCCGAGACAAGGAACCCGCGCATGGCGCTCATCCACTACATCACCCAGATCCAGATCGACTTCGGCGCCGTGCAGCTGCTGGCGCAGGAGTGCGACCGCCTCGGCATCCGCCGTCCGCTGGTCGTGACCGACGCCGGCGTGCGCGCCGCGGGCGTGCTCGAGCGCGTGACGGCGCAGCTCGGCGCGGGCCGCGAATTCGTCGTGTTCGACGGCACGCCCTCCAACCCCACCGAGCGCGCGATGCGCGCGGCCGTGGCGCTCTATGCCGAGCACCGCTGCGACGGCATCGTCGCGGTCGGCGGCGGCTCGCCGATCGACCTCGCCAAGGGCGTGGCCGTGTGCGCCACGCACGAGGGGCCGCTGAAGTCCTTCGCGGCCATCGAGGGCGGCGTGGCCCGCATCACCGCGGCCACCGCGCCGGTGATCGCCGTGCCCACCACGGCCGGCACCGGCAGCGAGGTCGGCCGCGGCGCGGTGCTGATCCTCGACGACGGCCGCAAGGTCGGCGTGCTCTCGCCGCACCTGGTGCCGCGCGTCGCGCTGTGCGATCCCGAACTCACGCTGGGCCTGCCGCCGGTGCTGACCGCCGCCACCGGCATGGATGCGATCGCGCACTGCATGGAGACCTTCATGGCGCCGGCCTTCAACCCGCCGGCCGACGGCATCGCGCTCGACGGCCTGCGGCGCGCCTGGCGCCACATCGAACGCGCCACCGCCACGCCCGGCGACCGCGAGGCGCGCCTGAACATGATGAGCGCCTCGATGCAGGGCGCGCTCGCGTTCCAGAAGGGTCTGGGCTGCGTGCACAGCCTGAGCCATTCGCTCGGCGGCATCGCGCCGCGCCTGCACCACGGCACGCTCAACGCGATCCTGCTGCCGGCCGTGATCCGCTTCAACGCGCAGGCCGAGTCGATGCGCAAGGACGAGCGCCTCGCGCGCATGGCGCAGGCCATGGGGCTGGGCAGCGGCGACGAGGTGGCGCCGGCCGTCGCGGCCATGAGCGCGCGCCTCGGACTGCCCACGGGCCTGGCCGCGCTCGACGTCGCGCCCGACCTGTTCCCGCGCGTGATCGAGGGCGCCCTCAAGGACCACTGCCACAAGACCAATCCGCGCGAAGCCAGCGTGGCCGACTACCAGGCCCTGCTGGCCGAGTCGATGTAAGCCTCGAAAAGAACTGAAGGAGACAACGCCATGCAACGCCGCCGCTTAATCGCATCGACACTGGCCGCCAGCGCGGTCCTGCCCTTCGCCACCGTGCGTGCGCAGACCGGGCCGCTGCCCACCACGCCCGTGCGCATCGTCGTGGGCTTTCCGCCGGGCGGCGGCACCGACGTGATGGCGCGCGTGATGGCGCAGAAGCTCGCCACGCTGTGGGGCGTGCCGGTCACGGTCGAGAACAAGGCCGGCGCGGGCGGCGTGATCGCCGCCGAGTACGTCGCCAAGCAGCCGAACAACGGCACCACGCTCTTGATGACCAACATCAGCAACCATGCGATCGCGCCCGCGCTCTACCCCACGCTGGGCTACGTGGTGGAGCGCGACTTCACGCCGCTGGTGCTGGTGGGCGTCACGCCGAACCTGCTGATCTGCAACCCCTCGAAGCCCGCGCGCACGGTCAAGGACCTGGTGGCGCTGTGCCGCGACAAGCCGGGCACCGTGACCTTCGGCTCCTCGGGCGCGGGCGCCTCGCAGCACCTGGCGATCGAGCTCTTCAAGCTGCGCGCGGGCGTCGATGCGCTGCACGTGCCCTACCGCGGCTCGGGCCCGATGCTCACCGACCTGATCGGCGGCCAGATCGACTACAGCTTCGAGACCATGACCTCGGCCACGCCGCACGTGGCCAGCGGCAAGCTGGTGGCGATCGCGCAGACGCGGCCGCGGCGCTCGAAGGCGCACCCCGAGGTGCCGACCGTGGCCGAGCTCGGCTACCCGGGCTTCGATGCCAGCACCTGGTACGGCCTGGTCGGGCCGGCGCAGATGAACGCCGCGATGGTGCAGCGCATGAACGAGGACTTCAACCGCGTGCTCGCCCTGCCCGACGTGGCGGAGAAGCTCGCGAGCTACGGCGCCGAGGACGGCGGCGGCAGCGCCGCGAAGTTCGCCGAGTTCATCGGAACCGAGAAGGACAAGTGGGCCAAGGTGGTCAAGGAAGCCAGGGTCACGGTCTGAGCGGCGGCCCCCGGAAGGCACGCGCCTTCACCGAATTTCAACGACAGGAGACGACAACATGCACAGGAATTTCAGGTCCCTGGCCGGCGCGCTGCTGGCCGCGCTGCTCAGCTTCGGTGCCGGCGGCGCCGCCGCGCAGGCGCCGGTCAAGCTGCGCTTCAGCCACACCGTGCCCGAGAGCGATTCGCAGCACAAGGCCGCGCTCGAGTTCGCGAAGCGCGTGAAGGAGCGCACCGGCGGCGCGGTGGAGATCCAGGTCTTCGCCAACAGCCAGCTCGGCAACGACGTGACGCTGGTGACCGGCGTGCGCAGCGGCACCATCGACATCGGCGCCACCGGCAACCCCTTCGTGACCGGCCTCGCGCCCAAGCTCAACGCGCTCGACCTGCCCTACCAGTTCGCCGATGCGCAGCAGGCCTACCGCACGCTCGACGGCCCGGTCGGCCGCTCGCTGCTCGACGAACTCGGCACGCACCAGATCAAGGGCCTGGCCTTCTGGGAGATCGGCTTTCGAAGCCTGGGCAACAACAAGCGGCCGATCAACGGCGCGGCCGACATCAAGGGCCTGAAGATCCGTACCACGCCCAATCCCTCGCACCTCAAGGCCTTCCAGCTGCTGGGAGCGAACCCGCAGCCGATGCCCTTCGCCGAGGTGTTCGGCGCGCTCGAGTCGGGCGCGGTCGACGGGCAGGAGAACCCGCCCACGCTGATGCTGTCGTCGAAGATGTACGAGGTGCAGAAGTACCTCTCGCTCACGCGCCATGCCTACACGCCGCTGGTGGTGATCATGAACAAGGCGCGCTTCGATGCGCTCAAGCCCGAGTTCCAGAAGGCGATGCTCGAGGAGGCCGCGGCGGCCGCGAACTTCCAGCGCAAGCTCAACAACGACGGCGAGAAGGATGCGATCGCCCAGCTGCGCGCCAAGGGCATGCAGATCAACGAGACGCCCGACGTCGCGAGCATCCGCCAGGTGGTGCGCGAGGAGACCCGCAGGATATACGTCGAGAAGAACGGCGACGCGGTGCTCAAGGCGATGGACGCGCAGCCGTGAGCGCCGTGCTTCCCGCCGCCATCGTCGACGCGCACCACCACCTGTGGCACCTGGGCGAGGGGCACTTCCCCTGGCTGCAGGACGGCTACGACGCCGCGGCCTTCTTCCTCGGCGACTACGCGGTGCTGCGGCGCGACTTCGGCGTGGCCGACTACCGCGCCGCCACCGAGGGCCTGCCGGTGGTGGCCACGGTGCATGTGGAGGCCGAGCGCTCGCGCGCCGAGTCGCTGGCCGAGACGCGCTGGCTGCATGCGGTCCATGCGAAACACGGCTTTCCGAATGCCGTGGTGGCCAACGTCGAATTCCTCGCGAGCGATGCCGAAGCGCAGATGCGCGCGCAGGCCGAATGGCCGCTGGTGCGCGGCGTGCGCTGCAAGCCGCGCATCTCGCGCGGCCCCGACCACAGCGTGCGCGGCGAGCCCGGCACCCTGCAGGACGAACGCTGGTGCGCGGGCCTGGGCCTCTTGCGCGACAACGGCCTGCTGTGGGACGTGCGCGTGCCCTACTGGCACCTGGAGGAAGCGGCGGAGGCGGTCGCACGCTTTCGGGGGCTGCGCGTGGCGATCGAGCATGCGGGCCTGCCCTGGGACCGCAGCGAAGCCGGCCTCGCGCACTGGCGGCGCGGCATGCGGGCGCTCGCGGCGCTGCCCGAGGTGATGGTCAAGCTCTCGGAATTCGGCCTGCCCGATGCGCCCTGGAGCGCCGATAGCAACGTGCGCGTGGTGCGCGAGACGGTCGAGATCTTCGGCGCCGGGCGCTGCATGTTTGCCAGCAACCTGCCGGTGTCGGGCCTGCGCGCGCCCATGGCCGAGGTGGTGCGCGCGGTGGCCGAGGGGCTGGACGGCCTCGACGACGCGGCGCGCGACGCGGTCTGGCGCGGCAACGCCCTGGGCTTCTACCGCATCGACCCGGCCGGCCCGGGTCGCTGAAGCGGCCGGGTGCAAGAACCGATTACAACAGGAGACTCCCCATGCTTTCCCGCCTCTTCGAGCGCGGCGCCAAAGTGTTGATGATCGCGATGATGGCCGTGATGGTCGCGCTCGTGTTCGGCAACGTCGTGCTGCGCTACGCCTTCAACTCCGGCATCGTGTTCTCGGAGGAAGCCTCGCGCTTCGTCTTCATGTGGCTCACGCTGATCGGCGCGCTGCTGGTGATGAAGGACAACGCGCACCTGGGCATGTCGACCGTCGTCGCGCGGCTCGGCGAACGCGGCCAGCGCTTCTGTCGCGGCGTGGCGGATCTCGGCGCGCTGGCCTGCTGCCTGCTGCTCGCGCATGGCAGCTGGAAGCTGGTGGTGATCGGCATGGACGACCGCGCACCGGTCACCGGCGTGCCGATCGGCCTGGTCTATGCCTGCCTGCTCGTCAGCAGCGTGGGCATGGCGCTGATGCTGGTCGGCTCGCTGTGGCGCCTCTTCACAGGCCGCATGGCGCGCGAGGAACTGGTCAACGACACCGGCAGTGCGGGCGAGTGAGCGCGAACGAAAAGAACACGGGACATCCATGACCATCTTCGTCTTCATCGCCTCGCTGCTCGGGGCCATGGCCTTCGGCATGCCCATCGCGTTCGCGCTGCTCGTCTGCGGCGTCGCGCTGATGGTGCACCTGGGCAACTTCGACACCCAGATCCTCGCGCAGAACATGCTCGAGGGCGTCAACAACTATCCGCTGATGGCGGTGCCCTTCTTCATGCTCGCGGGCGAGCTGATGAACGCGGGCGGCCTGTCGGCGCGCATCGTCAAGGTGGCCGACGCGCTGGTCGGCCACGTGCGCGGCGGCCTGGGCTACGTGGCCATCATCGCGGCCACCGTGGTCGCGAGCATCTCGGGTTCGGCCGTGGCCGACACCGCCGCCGTCGCGGCGCTGCTGATCCCGATGATGCGCAAGGCCGGCTACGACGTGCCGCGCGCGGCCGGCCTGATCGCGGCCGGCGGCATCATCGCGCCGGTGATCCCGCCCTCGATCGCCATCGTGGTGTTCGGCGTGGTGGCGCAGATCTCGATCACCAAGCTGTTCCTTGCCGGCCTGTTCCCCGGGATCATGATGGCGCTCACGCTCACCGCCACCTGGTGGCTGTGCGCGAAGAAGGAGAAGAACGTCGCGGTGCGCAGCTTCAGCGCGGGCGGCCTGGGCCGCGCGCTGCTCGACGGCGTGTGGGCGCTGGTGCTGCCGCTGGTGATCATCGGCGGCATGAAGTTCGGCGTGTTCACGCCCACCGAGGCTGCCGTGGTGGCGGTGGTCTATGCCTTCGTGGTGGGCCGCTTCGTCTACCGCGAGCTCGAGATGCCGCGCCTGCCCGAGCTGGTGCTCAGCGCCGCCAAGACCTCGAGCACCGTGCTGTTCCTCGTGGCCGCGGCGCTGGTGTCGGCCTGGCTCATCACCATCGCCAACATCCCGGCGCAGGTGGGCGAGCTGCTCGAGCCTTTCGTCGACAACAAGATCCTGCTGATGTTCGTGATCATGGTGCTGGTGATCATCGTGGGCACCGCGCTCGACCTGATGCCCACCGTGCTGATCATGACGCCGATCCTGATGCCCGTGATCCACAAGGCCGGCATCGACCCCGTGTATTTCGGCGTGATGTTCATCATGAACAACGCCATCGGCCTGCTCACGCCGCCGGTGGGCACCGTGCTCAACGTGGTGGCCGGCACCTCGCGCGTGAGCCTCGACCAGGTGATCCGGGGCGTGTGGCCCTTCCTGCTGTCGCTCACCGCGCTGATGTTCCTGTTCGTGCTCTTCCCCCAGCTCATCACCGTGCCCGCGAGCTGGCTGCGCTGACAAGGTGTGACCGATAGGCCCTGGCTCAGGGCTTGGCCAGCGGCGCGATGCCCGCGAAAGCATCGGCCGCCGAGCGAAGCCATTGCGTGAACGCCGCGACCGCGGGCCGGTCCTGCGTGCCGCGCTGGCACAGCAGGTGGTAGCGGTACGGCCCGGGCAGATCGTCGGGCCAGACCCGTGCCAGTTCGCCGCGCTGCAGCGCATCGCGCGCCAGCACGTCGGAAGCGAGCGCCACGCCTTGTCCCGCGGCCGCGGCATCGAGCGCGAGATAGCTGTGCGAGAAGCGCAGCGCGGCCGCCGGTCGCAGCGATGCGCCGGATGCGACGCCCTGGGCCGCGAACCACGCCTCCCAGCTGATCTGCTCGGGAATGCGAGGCTCGAACTCGTCGTGCAGCAGCACGGTGTCGAGCAGATCGCGCGGCGACGCGGGCATGCCATGCCGTTCCAGCCAGCGCGGGCTCGCGACGGGATGGAAGGCCTCGCGCAGCAGCGGCTGCGCCTCCATGCCGGGATAGGGGCCGGTGCCGAGCCGGATCGCCACGTCGACGCGATCGCGCGCGAAGTCCACCGGGGCCACCGCGGCGAGCACGCGCACCTCGACCGCAGGATGCGCGGCGCGGAACTCGCCGAGCCGCGGCATCAGCCAGCGCGTCACGAACGAGGGCATGGCGCTCACCGTGACTTCGCTGGCGCCCTCCGCATGCTGACGCCAGCGCATCGACACGCGTTCGAGTTCCTCGAGCAGCGGCGCGACGCCGCGCAGGTAGGCCTGCCCGGCGTCGGTGAGTTCGACCGAGCGCGGCGTGCGCAGGAACAGCGGCAGGCCGAGCCAGTCCTCGAGCTGTCGCACCTGATGGGCCACCGCGCCGGCCGAGACGAAGAGTTCCGACGCGGCCTTGGCGAAGCTGCCGTGGCGCGCGGCGGCCTCGAACACGCGCACCGACAGCATGGGGGGAAGCTGGCGTGCCATGGCTATCGCTCCAGGTTCAGCGGAGGGGAAGAGCGCTCGGCGGGACATGCCGAGCGCGAATTGCTTTGCGGCTCAGGCCCCAAAGCTTTGGTTTGTCCGCGTGGACCCGCATTCCTATGCTTCATCGCAGCGATCCGCTTCAACTTTTCTTCACGCAACAACACAGAGGACAGACGATGGACCTTCAGATCCATGGCCAGGCCAACGCGAGCCTGCCCGCCGCCTACCGGCAGGTGCTGGTGTCGTGGTCGGTACAGGGCGGGCTCAACCCGCCTGTGATCACGCATGCCAAGGGCTGCCATTTCCACGACACGAACGGCAAGGCCTATCTCGACATGACCAGCGGCTACGTGGCGGTGCCGCTGGGCCACGGGCATCCGAAGGTGGTGCGCGCGATCCAGCAGCAGGCCGAACGGCTGTGCTGGGTGGCGTCGAGCTACTTCAACGACGTGCGCGCCGAATACGCCGAGTTGCTGAACCGCATCTCGCCCTGGAGCGAGGGGCTGCGCGTGCACTTCGCGAGCGGCGGCGGCGAGGCCAACGACGATGCGGTGAAGATCGCGCGCCTCGTCACGCGCCGCCCCAAGGTGCTGACGGCCTACCGCTCCTACCACGGCAGCACGATCGGCGGCAGCGCGCTGACGGGCGTGGACCGCTGGCGCGACCCGCTGCCGAACCTGCCGGGCATGGTGAAGTTCTTCACTCCCTATCCCTACCGAAGCCCGTTCCACACGCGCGAGCCGGCCGAGGAATCGCGGCGCGCGCTGCAGCATCTCGAGCAGGTGCTGTCGCACGAGGGCGCGCACAACGTCGCGGCCATCGTGCTCGAGCCGATGACGGGATCGAGCGGCATGGTGATCTATCCCGAGGGTTATCTGCGGGGCGTGCGCGCGCTGTGCGACCGCCACGGCATCCTGCTGGTGTACGACGAGGTGATGACCGGCTTCGGCCGCACCGGCGCCGCCTTCGCCGCGACGCGGCTCGGCGTGCTGCCCGACCTGATGTCCTTCGCCAAGGGCGCCAGCTCCTCGTACACGCCGCTGGGCGGGGTGCTGGTGCGCGAAGGCGTGGCGAGCCACTTCGACACCGAGCTGTTCGACGTGGGCCACACCCATGCGGGCCATGTGCTGGCCGTCGCGGGCGGCGTCGCCGCGCTGCGGGTCTACCTCGAGGAGGGCTTGTTCGAACGTGCCCTCGAGATCGAGGGCTGGCTGCGCGAGGGGCTCGGCGAGCTGCAGCGCAGGCACCCGGTGGTGGGCGACGTGCGCGGGCTCGGCGCGCACTTCGGCCTCGAGCTGGTGAAGGACCGCGAGACGCGCGAGCCGCTGGTGGAATGGCACCATCCCGAGGGCTCGGCGCCGATGAAGCTGTTCTACGGCGAGCTGATGAAGCGCGGTGTCCATGCCTATGGCCGGTACAACGTGGCGATGGTGTCGCCACCGTTCGTGATCACGCGCGACGAACTGTCGCAGGGCCTGGAGGCCTTCGATGCCGCGCTGTCGGTGGTGGAGGCCGCGCTGTGAACGACGCCTTCGACTACCAGGACATCCGCTATGAAGAGAAGGATGGCGTCGCGCGCATCACCATCGATCGCCCCGCGCGCTACAACGCGCTGCGCGGCCGCACGGTGGAAGAGCTGCTGCACGCGATCGGTCGCGCCGGCTGGAACCGCGACATCGGCGCGGTCGTGCTCGCGGGTGCCGGCGACAAGGCCTTCTGCACGGGCGGCGACCAGTCCGACCATGGCGAAGGGCAAGGCGGCTACGGCGGGCGCGGCACCATCGGCCTGCCGATGGACGAGCTGCAGAGCCTGATCCGCGACATCCCCAAGCCGGTGATCGCGCGCGTGCAGGGCTATGCGATCGGCGGCGGCAACGTGCTGGTCACGGTGTGTGACCTCGCCATCGCGAGCACCGACGCGGTCTTCGGCCAGGTCGGACCGAAGGTGGGGTCGGTCGATCCGGGCTTCGGCACCGCGCTGCTCGCACGCGTGGCCGGCGAGAAGCGGGCGCGCGAGATGTGGTTTCTGTGCCGCCGCTACGGCGCCGACGAGGCGCTGGCGATGGGCCTGGTCAACCGCGTCGTTCCGCCCGACGAACTCGATGCGGAAGTGGCGCGCTGGTGTGCCGAGATCCTGGCGAAGAGCCCGACCGCCATCGCGATCGCGAAGCGCTCGTTCAATGCGGACTCCGAGAACATCCGCGCCATCGGCGCGCTGGGCTTCGAGGCGCTGGCGCTCTACTACGGCACGGCGGAATCGCGCGAAGGCGTGGAGGCCTTTCTCGCGAAGCGCGCGCCCGATTTCCGTGCCGCGCGCCGGCGCGGCGGCTGAGCCGGCAGGAACGGAGGACGGTACATGGAATTTCCCGATCTCACGCTCTGGCGGCCCGATGCCGAACGCATCGCCTCGGCGCCACTGACCGCGCTCGCCCATCGCATGGGCCTGGCGGGTTATGACGAACTGCATCGGGCCTCGGTGGACGATCCGGCGGGCTACTGGCGCCACGTGCTGGCGCAGCTCGACATCGTCTGGGATGCGCCGTGGCAGCGCTTTCGCACCGACGCACCCGATGCCGCGCATCCGCGCTGGTTCGACGGCGGCCGTCTCAACTGGGTACGCAGCGCCTTGCGCTGGTCCGGCGATCCCGAGCGCGCGACGCAGCCCGCGCTGATCGCGGAGACCGAGGACGGTCGCGTCGAAAGGATCAGCCACGCGGAACTCGCGCTGCGCGTGCGCCGCTTCGCCGGCGGCCTGCGCGCGCTGGGCATCGCGCCCGGCGACCGCATCGGGCTGATGCTGCCGATGGGTGCGGAAGCGGCCATCGCCTTTCTCGCCATCGCCGCGCTCGGGGCCGTGTGCGTACCGCTGTTCACCGGCTTCGGCGCCGAGGCCATCGTCTCGCGGCTCGAGCTCGGGCAGGCGCGCATGCTGATCGCGGCCGAAGGCTTCGTGCGGCGCGGCCGCAAGGTGTCGGCGGCCGCGGCCGTCAACGAGGCGCTGACGCGACTGCCCCTGCTCGCGCAGGTGGTGGTGCTCGGCGACCGCGATGCCATCGAAGGCGCCCGCGAGTGCCGGCCATGGGAAGAGGTCGCCGACGCCGAGCCGATCGCGGACTTCGTCTCGATGGACCCGAACGATCCCTTCATGATCGTGTTCACCTCGGGCACCACGGGCGCGCCCAAGGGCACGGTGCATGTGCATGGCGGCTTCCCGCTCAAGATCGCGCACGACAGCGCCTTCCATTTCGAGCTGCGTGCCGGCGACACCTGGTGCTGGCCTTCGGACATGGGCTGGATCGTCGGGCCGATCACGGTCATCGGCGCGCTGATCGCCGGCGCTACGCTGCTGTGCTACGACGGGGCGCCCGACTTCCCCGACTGGTCGCGCTTCGCGTCGATGATCGAGCGGCATGGCGTGACGCATTTCGGCGCCTCGCCCACCTTGATCCGCAGCCTGGCGGCGCACGCCGACGCGGCCACGCGGGGCGACCTGCGCAGCCTGCGCATGCTGATGGCGGCCGGCGAGGTGCTCGATCCCGAGCATTTCGAATGGTTCTTCCGCCGCTTCGGCGACGGCGCGCTGCCGCTCATCAACTACACGGGCGGGACCGAGGCGTCGGGCGCCATCCTCGCCAACGTGCCGGTGCGGCCGATCAAGGCCTCGGGCTTCAACAGCGCCTCGCCGGGCGTGCAGGCCTTCGCGGCCGACGACACGGGCGCGCGCGTGGTCGGCGTGCCCGGCGAACTGACGATCGCGCAGCCCTTCGTGGGCATGACGCAGGGCTTCTGGCGCGACGATGCACGCTACCTCGAGGCCTACTGGCAGGCGGTGCCGGGTCGCTGGGTGCATGGCGACCTGGTCTACGAGGATGGCGAAGGCCATTTCTTCGTGCTCGGTCGCTCGGACGACACGCTCAAGATCGCGGGCAAGCGGCTCGGGCCGGCCGAGGTCGAGGCCGTGCTGCTGGCCGCGCTGCCGCTGAAGGACGCCGCCGCGGTCGGCCTGCCCGACCCGGTGAAGGGACAGAAGCTGGTGCTGGTGCTGGTACCGCAGTCGGCGGGGGATGGATCCCCGGACGGCGACGACCTGGCGGCGCGCGCGGCGGCCGCCATCGAAGCTGCGCTCGGCAAGCCCTTCCGGCCCGCGGTCGTGCATTGTGTCGACGATCTGCCGCGCACGCGCAATGGCAAGGCGATGCGCCGGGTCATCCGCCGCGTGCTCGCGGGGCAGCCACCGGGCGATCTCTCGTCGCTCGAGAATCCCGGCGCGGTCGAGGCGATCCGGCGACTCGCCGACACGGCCTGAGGGCGGGGGCCGTTCAGGCACGGCCCTCTTCCACCGCATGGCAGGCCACTTGCACGCCGCGGATGCTCTGGAGCTTCGGCCGCTCGGCCGAGCAGCGCGCATTGGCATGCGGGCAGCGCGGATGAAAAGCGCAGCCCGCGGGCGGATTGAGCGGGTTCGGCACCTCGCCCTGCACCGGCGTGCGCGCGCGCCCCGTGTGCTTCATCTGCGGGATCGCGTCGAGCAGCATGCGCGTGTACGGATGCTGCGGCGTCGCGAACAGCTTCTGCTTGTCCGCCACCTCCACCAGCCGCCCCAGGTACATCACACCCACCTGGTCGGCCACGTGGCGCACCACCGCGAGGTTGTGCGAGATGAACAGGTAGGTCAGGCCCTGCTCGCGCTGCAGGTCCTTCATGATGTTGAGCACCTGCGCCTGCACGCTCACGTCGAGCGCCGAGGTGGGCTCGTCGCAGACCAGGAACTCGGGTTGCGTGGCCAGCGCGCGCGCGATCGAGATGCGCTGGCGCTGGCCGCCCGAGAACTGGTGCGGGTACTTGCTCATGTCCAGCGGCGACAGGCCCACCGACTGCAGCAACTGGCCCACGCGCTCGCGCAGCTGGGCCTTGTCGCTGAGGATGCCGTGCTCGCGCAGCGGCTCGCCGATGATGTCCTCGACGATCCAGCGCGGGTTGAGGCTCGCGTAGGGGTCCTGGAAGATCATCTGGATGCGCCGGCGCAGCTTGCGGCCCTCGGCGGTCTTGAAGGCCACGTGCGCGTCCTGGCCGTCGAACTGCAACCCGCCGCGCGTGGGCGCGTACAGGCCCACGAGCAATCGCGCGACCGTGCTCTTGCCGCAGCCCGATTCGCCGACCAGCGCGAGCGTCTTGCCGCGCTCGATCGAGAAGCTCACGCCGTCGACCGCATGCAGCAGCACGCGCGGCTTGCGCTCGAGCACGCGGTTGAGCCAGGGCGGCGAGACGTCGAAGGTGCGCGCGAGGTCGTGGGCTTGGACGAGGGCTGTCATGGGAGGGCGAGGGAAGGGTGGGGAAAGAGAGGGCTTGCCGTGGTGCGCGCATGCAGCCAGCAGGCGGCATGCGTCGCGCCCGCGGCGATCAGCTCGGGCCGTTCCTGCGTGCAGCGCGCGAAGGCCTGGCCGCAGCGCGGATGGAAGGCGCAGCCGGGAGGAATCCGGTTCAGGCGCGGCATCGCGCCATCGATCTGCGCGAGCCGCTCGGGCGACGAGTCCATGTCGGGAATCGAGGCCATCAGTCCGGCCGCGTAAGGATGGGCGGCACGCCGCACCACGTCGTGCACCGGCCCGATCTCTGCCACGCGGCCGGCATAGAGCACGGCCACGCGGTCGCAGGCTTCGGCGATCACGCCCATGTCGTGGGTGATCAGCATCACGGCGGCACCGCGCTCGCGGCAGATGCGCTGCAGCAGCGCGACGATCTGCGCCTGCACCGACACATCGAGCGCGGTGGTGGGCTCGTCGGCCACGATCAGCACCGGCTCGGCCGCCAGCGCGAGCGCGATCACCACGCGCTGGCGCATGCCGCCCGAGAACTGGTGCGGGAAGTGATCGATGCGCTGCGCCGCGGCCGGGATGCCGGTCTCGTCGAGCAGCGCGATCGCGCGGGCACGGGCCTTTCGGGCATCGAGCCGCAGATGAGTGCGGATGGCCTCGGTCAGTTGCTGGCCGACGGTGAACAGCGGATTGAGCGAGGTCAGCGGGTCCTGGAAGATCGAGCCGATGCGCCGGCCGCGGATGTGGCGCATGGCCTCGTGATCGAGCTGGTCGATGCGCTCGCCCTGCAGCCGGATGCGGCCGCCCGCGATGCGCCCTGGCGGTTCGAGCAGGCCGATGATCGAGGCGCCCGTGAGCGACTTGCCGGCGCCCGACTCGCCGACCACGCCGAGGATCTCGCCCGGTGCGATGGAGAAGCTGACCGCGTCGAGCGCGCGCAGGGTGCCGCGGCGCCCGGGAAATTCGACCACCAGGTCTTCGACGTCGAGGATGTTCATGGAGTCCGTTCCTGGCGTGCTCATCGCAGCCTCGGGTTGAGCGCATCGCGCAGCCAGTCGCCCAGCAGGTTCACGCTGAGCGCGACCGCGATCAGCATCAGGCCGGGGAAGAGCGCGATCCACCATTCGCCCGAGAACAGGTAGTTGTTGCCCACGCGGATCAAGGTGCCGAGCGAGGGCGAGGTGGGCGGCGCGCCGACGCCGAGGAAGGACAGGGTCGCCTCGGTCACGATGGCGGTCGAGACCTGGATGGTCGCGAGCACCAGCACCGGCCCGAGCACATTGGGCAGCACGTGGCGCCGCATGATGCGAAAGGGCGCGACACCCGTGACCTGCGCGGCCTGCACGTATTCCTTGTGGCGCTCGGACAGCGTCGCGCCGCGCACGGTGCGCGCGTACTGCACCCAGCCGCTCAGCGAGATCGCGAGCACCAGCACGGCGAAGGCCACCGAGGCGTGCGCGTTCGGCAGCAGCGAGCGCGCCACCCCGGCGATCAGCAGCGCGGTGAGGATCGGCGGGAACGACAGCATGACGTCGCACACGCGCATGAGCAGCGCGTCGACCCAGCCGCCCGCGAAGCCGGCCAGCAAGCCGAGCGCGACGCCGACCACGGCAGAGGCCGCGACCGAGGCCAGGCCCACGATGAGCGAGATGCGCAGGCCGTGGATCACGGCCGAGAGCATGTCGCGTCCCTGGTCGTCGGTGCCCAGCGGGTAGTTGGCACTGCCGTCCGGTGCCCATGCCGGCGGCAGCCGCGCATCGAGCAGCTCGAGCCGGGTCAGGTCGAAGGGATCGTGCGGCGACACCCAGCCCGCGAAGACGGCCGCCAGCAGGCAGGCGAGTGCGACCAGCGCCGCCGCCATGGCGACCGGCGAGCTGCGAAAGCTGTGGCCGACATCGCTGTCGAGCCATCGGGTCCAGAGCTGTCTCATGGCGCGAGCAGGTCCTCGGCGAGCGCCGCGAACACGCCGCTGCCGACCGGGATGGTGGCGTCGTTGAAGTCGTAGCGCGGGTGATGCAGGAAGCGGCCGTCGGTCATGCCCTGGCCGAGCCGGAAGTAGGCGCCCGGCCGCTGCTGCAGCATGAAGGCGAAATCCTCCGATCCCATGCTGGGCTCCATGTCGCGGACCACGTGGGCCTCGCCGACCACCCGGCAGGCGACGCGCGCGAGCGCTTCGGCGGCCTCGGGGTGGTTGATGGTCGGTGGATAGAGCTCCTCGTAGTGCACCTCGGCCTGGGCGCCGAAGGCCAGTGCCACGCGCTGCGCGGTCTCGATCAGGCGTTCGCGCAGCACGGCCTGTACCTCGGGCTTGAACCACTTGACCATGCCGTGCAGCTGCGCGTCGTCCGGAATGACCGACAGGGCCTCGGGCGCGCCGGACTGGAAGGACTGGAAGCTGATGACCGCCGCATCGACCGGATTGACGTTGCGGCTCACGATGGTGTGCACCGCCGAGACGATCCCGGAGGCCACGAGGATCGGGTCGATGGCCTGCTGTGGGTGGGCACCGTGCCCGCCGCGGCCCTGCACGCGGATCGAGAAGCGGTCGATCGCCGCCATCATCGGACCGGGGTTCAGCGCGATGGTGCCCGCGGGCAGCGAGGGCCAGTTGTGCAGCGCGAACACCTGCTGCGCGGGGAAGCGCTCGAACAGGCCGTCGCGGATCATCTCGCGCGCGCCGGCATGGCCTTCCTCGCCCGGCTGGAAGAAGAAGTAGACGGTGCCGTCGAAGTCGCGGGTCTGCGCCAGGTACTTCGCGGCGCCCAGCAGGATCGCGCAGTGCCCGTCGTGCCCGCAGCCGTGCATGCGGCCCGGGATGCACGAGCGGTAGGCCGGATCGCCGAGTTCCTGGATCGGCAGTGCGTCCATGTCGGCCCGCAGGCCGATGCTGCGACCGCTGGCCGTGGAACGGCCGTGCAGCACGCCGACCACGCCGGTGCGGCCGACGTGGCGGTGCACCTCGATGCCGAACGCCTGCAGGAAGGCGGCGATGCGCGCGGCGGTGCGTTCCTCCTCGAAGCCGAGTTCGGGATGCGCGTGGAGGTCCTGCCGCAGCCGCGTCAGGTCGTCGTGGAACGCGCGCACCGCTTCGACGGTGCGCGCCAGGGGAGGCGTGGGATTCATGCGGGCCGCTTTCAGGCTGTCTCTAGACGGGGATCGATCGCGACATAGAGGATGTCCACGACCAGGTTGATGCACACGTACATGGCCGCGACGAAGCACAGGTACGCGGCGATGACGGGCGTGTCGGCGAAGCCGATCGCATCGACGAACAGGGCGCCGAGGCCGGGCCACTGGAAGACGGTTTCGGTGACCACGGCAAAGGCGATGACCGCGCCCAGCTGCAGCCCCACGATCGTCACGACCGGCACCAGCGCGTTGCGCAGCGCATGGCGGTAGAGGATCGCGCGCTCGCGGATGCCGCGCGCGCGAGCGAAGCGGATGTAGTCGGCGCGCAGCACCTCCATCATCTCGGCGCGCGCGAGCCGCACGATCAGGGCGAGCTGGAACAGCGCGAGCGTGACGGCCGGCATCGCGAGGTGCAGCCAGCCGTCGCGCGTGAGCAGCCCGCTCTTCCACCAGCCGATGGCCACCACCTCGCCGCGGCCGTAGGAGGGCAGCAGGCCGAGCGTGACGGAGAAGACCAGGATCAGCAGGATGCCGATCAGGAAGGTGGGCAGCGAGGCACCGATCAGCGACAGCGCCATGGTGCCGCGCGCGAACCAGCTGCGCGGGCGCACCGCGCATGCGACGCCGAGGAACAGGCCGGCCACCACCGAGACCACGGCGGCGACCAGGCTGAGCTCGAGCGTGGCCGGCAGTCGCTCGGCCAGCAGTTCGCGCACCGGCCGGCCCTGGCGCAGCGACACGCCGAGATCGCCCTGCGCGAGGCGCGCCGAGAAGCGCGCGAACTGCAGCACGAAGGGGTCGTCCAGCCGCAGCTCCTGGCGCACGCGCGCGCGGTCGGCATCGCTCGCATCGGGGCCCAGCATCTGCGTGACCGGGTCGCCCACGTGCTTGAACAGGCCGAAGGCGATGAACGCGACGGTGGCGAGCACCCCGATGGCCGCGAGCAGCCGGCGAATGAAGAACGCGAGCATCGGGCCTACCGGACGCTGATGAAGCGCAGGTTGACGCGGTTGTCGCTCTGCAGCGCCGCGTCGACGTTCTTGCGCATGCCCCAGGCCAGGCCCTGCTGGTAGAGCGGGATGTGGCCCACGTCGTTGCGGTGCAGGGTCATCGCCTGCGTGACCAGCCGCGTGCGCGCCTGCGGGTCCATCTCGGTCAGCACCTGGCCGATCAGCCGGTCGACCTCGGGATTGCTGTAGCGCCCGACGTTCCACTGGCCGGCCTTGCCGTCGCGCGTGGCCATCATCACGTTGAGGGTGTTGTAGGCGTCGAGGTTGACGGGCGTGTAGCCGAAGAAGTTGAAGCTCGAGTCGCCCGCGCCCACCTTGGTGAAGAAGCGCGCGCCCGGCAGTGCGTTGACCGCCACCTTCACGCCGATGCGCGAGAGCATGCCGGCGATCGCGGTGCAGACCTGCTCGTCGTTGACGTAGCGGTCGTTGGTGCAGTCGAGCGTGACCTCGAAGCCCGTCGGATAGCCGGCCTCGGCGAGCAGCTTCTTCGCGGCCGCGAGGTCGTAGGGGAAGGGTCGCACCACCATGGCGGCGTCGACCGAGTTCACGCCGCGCGGCACGAGGATGCCGGTGGGCACGGCCGAGTCGCGCAGGATGCGCTTGCGGATCGCCTCGATGTCGATCGCCTGGTAGATCGCCAGCCGCACGCGGCGATCGGCGAAGGGATTCCTGCCCTTGACGCTCGCGTAGCGCAGTTCGGGGCTGGCCTGGTCCATCGAGAGGAACAGGTTGCGGATCTCGGGGCCCTGCAGCACCTTGTAGCCGGTCGAGGCCTCGACGCGCGGGATGTCCTGCAGCGGGATCGGGTAGGCGAAGTCGAGCTCGCCCGACAGCAGCGCCGCCACGCGGGTGGCGGCCGACGAGATCTTCACCATCGTCGCCTCGGTGATGTTGCTGGCGGGCTTGTCCCACCAGCCCGTGTGCGCCACCAGCACCGTGCGCACGTCGGGTTCGCGCACCGAGAGCTTGAAGGGGCCGGTGCCGTTGGCGTTGCGGGTCGCGAAGTTCTCGCTCTTCTGCCGCATGTCGGCCGGGCGCAGCGCGCCGTTCTTCTCGGCCCAGGCCTTGGACATCACCTTGAGCTCGGGCAGCGACTGCAGCAGCGCCGCGTTGGGGAATTCGGTGACGACGTCGACGGTCGTGGCGTCCACCGCCTTCACGTCGGCGATCGAGGCGGCGAACACCTTCATGTCCGATTCGGGCGTCATCGCGCGCTTGAGCGAGAACACCACGTCCTCCGCCGTCAGCAGGCTGCCGTCATGGAAGCGCACGCCCTCGCGCAGGCGAAAGCGCCAGACGGTCGGCGCCGGCTGGGTCCACGACTGCGCGAGCGCGGGCTCGATGCGCTGCTCGCGGTCGCGCCGCACCAGTCCCTCGTAGATGTGGCCGAGCACGGTCATGGTCGGCCCGTGGTTGAAGGCATCCGGGTCCATGGTCGCGGCGTCGTCCTGGGACGCCCACTTGAACGCAACGGCATGCGCGGAACAGCAGAGCACGAGGGCGAGAAGGCCGGCGAAGCGGCGGAAGGCCCGAGGCGGCATGATTGACTCCAGTAAACGGTACGCACCGTATCTAAAACTTTAGAACGGTACGTACCGTATGTCAACAGCCATCGGAATGTCAGAATCGCGCCATGACCATGCAGGACACCCCCGACCAGAGTTCCGAGCCCGTGGAGCAGGGGCCGCGCGGCCGGCGCCGCCGGCAGCAGACGCACGACGCCATCCTCGAAGCCGCGCGCGAGGTGCTGCGCGTGCACGGCTACGCGCGCTTCGCGATGGAGCAGGTCGCGGCGCTGGCCGGCGTCTCGAAGACCTCGATCTACCGCCGCTGGCCGAGCAAGGGGGCGCTGCTGATCGAGCTCTACATGGAGGGCCTGCCCGATACGGCCATCGTCGAGGACGCGGCCTCGCTCAAGAGCGAACTGCGCCGCTACCTGGTGTCGACGGTCGAGCGCGTGCAGGACCGCGAATGGCGCACGATCCTCAGTTCGCTCGTGGCCGAGGCGCAGTACGACCAGGCCACCGCCACCTTGCTGCGCGACAAGGTGGTGCTGCCGCGCCGCGAATCGGGCCTGCGCCTGCTGCGCAAGGCGCAGGAGCGCGGCGAGATCGCGGCCGATGTCGACCACGACATCGTGCTCGACCTGCTGTTCGGGCCGGTCTGGTATCGCCTGCTGTTCGAGCATGCCGAGCTCGATGCCGATTTCGCGAAGCGGCTGCTGGCGCAGGTCGAGAAGATGCTGTTTGTGCCGAAGGCCGCGGGCAAGGCCGCGCGAGGGGCCTAGCAGGCTCCTTGTTCTTCATCGCCTCGCGAGGCGAAGTTGCCCCTCATGCGCAGGGCGGCACCTCCCTGCGCCGATCTCGTCGGCTTGCGCTGCGCGCCACATGATTGTTTTTGCCATCCGGATGCGGCCTTTCGCAATCGCTACGCGCGAAATCGCCACGTAGCATCCGCGGACTTTTCGCAACTGCCTTGCAAGTGGAAGGCACAGGTTGCGGCTAGTGCCAAGGTCGCATCAACAACTTCAACGGAGACAAAGATCCATGCGGGGATTCAAGAAAAGACGCGTCTTGCCATTGCTGGCTGTCCTGCTTCTTCAAGCGTGCGGCGGCGGTGGAGGAGGCGGTGGCGCCATCCAGATCGATCCATCGGCGGTCGCCACGACGCAGCCGCCATCGACGCCGCCTTCGGCGGGCACGGCATGCGCCGCACTTCGGGGTGCCAAGGTGGACGGCGCCGCGATCGGACTGCCGACCCAGGGCGCAACGGTCACCGAATCAGCGCTCGTGCCGGGCACGGGCCAGGCGGGCGAGCATTGCATGGTCAAGGGCCGCATCGCTTCCGTCTCCGAAGGGGCACAGGACATCGTGTTCGCCCTCGTGCTCCCCACGAACTGGAACGGCCATGCGATGCACTTCGGTGGCGGCGGATTCGACGGCGTGGTTCCGGATCTCGTGACCACGCCGCTGACATCGGGCGCCAGCCCGCTGCAGCGCGGGTACGCCATCTTCGCCGGCGACTCGGGGCATCAGGCACCTCCCACCGATCCCTTCTACACCGCCTTCGCATCGAACAGCGAAATGCTCGGCAACTACGCCGGCGACGCCTTGAAGAAGACGCGCGACGTGGCGATGAAGCTGATCGGCCTGCGCTACGGGAAGGCGCCGGCCAAGACCTATTTCATGGGCGGTTCGAAGGGCGGCCACGAAGGCATGCAGGTGATGCAGAAGTGGCCTGCCGACTACGACGGCGTGGTCACCTACTTCCCGGCCTATGCCTATATGCCGCAGATGATGACCATCCAGGTCGCGACGCGCGCGCTGTGGGGCAATGGCGGCGTCGGCTTCCTCGATCCGAAGAAGCTGCAGGCGCTGCGCACGGCCGAACTCGCGGCCTGCGATGCGCTCGATGGCGCCGCCGACGGGATCGTCGGCAACCTCGCCGCATGCACGTTCAAGCCGCAGAGCCTGCGTTGCAAGGGCGGTGCGGATGCGGGAGACGATTGCCTGTCCGATGCCCAGATCAAGACGGTCGAGACGCTGCAATCGCGCACCGAGTTCTCCTATGCGTTCAAGAACGGCGCGACCGGCAACCCCGGCTTCCTGCCGTCCACCGACTACGCCTCGGTGCTCGGCGCGACCGCGACCTTTCCGGTGCCTCCGAATCCGCTGGTGCTGGGCGCCCTGGGTGCGTTGCCAGACGCCTTCATCCGCAATGCGGTGCTGATGGATCCCCTGGGCCTGTCGATCGGCCTCGATGGCGCCTTACCGGGAAGCTACCTGCCGCGCATCCAGGAGCTGTCCGCGGTCATGGACGCCACGAGCACGAACATCGAGCCCTTCGTCGCGCGTGGCGGCAAGTGGCTTCTGGTGCACGGGACCTCCGATCCCCTCATCACCTTCCAGGGTTCGGTCGACTATTACAACGCGCTGCTGCTGAAGCTCGGCCGGCCCCAGGTCGATGCCTTCCTGCGCTTCTACCAGGTGCCGGGATACGGGCACGGCACCGGGCACTTCAATGCGACCGGCGGCATTCCGGTGCTGGACGCGCTCGAGGGCTGGGTGGAGCAGGGCAAGGCGCCGGGGGAACTGGTGGCAACCGACGCCAACCCGGCGACGGCCGGACGCACGCGGCCGCTTTGCATCTATCCGAGCTGGCCGAAGTACAACGGGTCTGGCGACTTGAATGCGGCGGGCAGCTATCGCTGCGCGACGAGCTGACGCAGTCCGCTCGAACGTCGTTTTCCGTTCCTCACGCCGACTTCTTCTTGCGCGGCAAGGAAGTCTCCAGCAGATCGATGAACGCCTTCGCGGCAGGGCCGGGAAGGCGCGAGGTCTGCCACACGAGATGGATGGGACGCTCGAGGCCTGGCGAAAGCACGGGCACCAGCGCGACCTTGCTCGCATCGAAGAACGGGACGGCGATGCTGGGCACGACGCTGATGCCGAGACCCGCCGCGACGAGGCCCGCGACGGTCGGCAGGTGCTCCACTTCCATCACCTCCTCGACGGCGATGCCGCGCATCGCGTGTTCCAGGTGCTGTCCGATGCTGCCCGAGCGGGCGTAGCGGATCAGGGACGCACCTTCCAGGTCGCGCAGGTCGACCCGCTTTCGCGAGGCGAGCCGATGGTCCGCCGGGCATGCGAGCACGAACGACTCCTGCATCAGCACACGGTACTGAAGGCCCGCGAGCGGGCCCGGCGCGCTGAGGATCGCGAAATCGGCCTGCCGCTCGCGCACAAGCTCCATGCACTTCGGCGGCAGGTGGTCGAACAGATCGACGCGGATGCCCGGATAGCGGGCGCGGAAACGCGCGATCAGCGGCGGCAGCCAATGGGCCGCGAAGGGCGGTGAGGTGGCGACCGCGACCCGCCCCTTGTTCATGCCGGCGTGGTCTCGCAGGTCGGCACCGATCTCGTCGAGCTCCGCGACGATTCGCCGCGCCGAGGCGACGAGTCGTTCGCCGTCGCCCGTCAGGCTGACTCGGCGCCTGTCGCGGTCCACCAGCCGCAGGCCGACCTCGGCTTCGAGCTTCGAAATCATCTGACTGAACGCGGACTGCGTCACGTTGCAGCGCTCCGCTGCCTGCGAGAAGTGCCGGAGCTCGTCCAGCGCGATCAGCGCACGCAGCACGCGGGTGGAGACGTTGATCAATTTATCTACTCACAGGACGCAAAGAATTAATTTTACTGAACGAAACCCGCTGCCTAGGATTCGCTCCACGACAACGGCAAGGAGCCGAACCATGAGACAAGACACACGACGCCACTTCTCCGCCGCGCTCGGCGCGGCCGCCTTCTGGGCGATATCGGGCATGTTCTCGCCGAGCGCGGGTGCGCAGCCCTATCCGAGCAAGCCCATCCGCCTCGTCATTCCCTGGCCCGCGGGCGGAAGCACCGACGTGCTGGGCCGTGCGCTCGGCGTCGAGCTGGGCAAGCAGCTCGGGCAGCCGGTCATCATCGACAACCGCGCGGGCGCGGCCGGGAAGATCGGCACCGCCATCGCGGCGAAAGCGCCCGCCGACGGCTACACCATCTACCTGGGCACCGTCGCCAACTTCAGCGTGGCCGCGGCCTGGGAGCCCTCGCTGCAGTACGACCCGATCAAGGATTTCTCTCCAGTGGCCTACGTGGCCGACTCGCCGGCGATGCTCGCCGTCAGCAGCTCCCTGCCGATCCACGACATCAAGGAGCTGCGCGACTACATCCGGCAGTCGGGGCGCCAGATGTCCTATGCCAGCGCGGGCGAAGGCAGCGGCTACCACCTGATGGCCGAGCTCTTCAAGCTTCAGGCCCGGCTCGATCTGCTCCATGTTCCGTTCCAGGGCACGCCGCCCGCGGCGACGGCGGTGGCTGCCGGCCAGGTCGACATGACCTTCGATGCCGCCGGGCTCAAGCCCTTCGTGGAATCGGGAAAGCTGCGGCCGATCGCCGTCACCGGCAACGAACGATGGGCCTTCGTGCCCGACGCCGCGACCTTCGCGTCGCAGGGCGTGAACAACCTCGAGGGCAACAGCTGGTTCGCGATCTTCGCGCCCGCGGGCACGCCGGCCGATGCCATCGACAAGCTCAACGGCGCCATCAACAGGTCGCTCTCCTCGCCCGAGTTGCTGGCGGTGCTGAAGGCCAATGGCTACATCCCGGTGGGCGGCACGGCCGCAGCGCTGGGCAGCATGGTGGCGAAGGACATGGCCAAGTGGAAAGACGTCGTGCAGAAGGCCCATCTGCGCGCCGTGAAGTAGCAGGCGCGGGCGCGATGAGAGCGAAACGAACGCTGTTCAAGGGCGCGACCATCCTCACGATGGACGACGCGCTCGAGGACCTGGCTCCTGGCGATCTTCTGGTCGAGGACGATCGCATCGCCGCGATCGGGCCGTCGCTGGCGGTCGATGACGCCGAGATCGTCGATGCGAGCGGCATGGTGATGTGCCCGGGCTTCGTCGACACCCACCGGCACACGTGGCAGACGCCGCTGCATGGCGTGCGCACGGACTGGAACCTGCTGGACTACATGACCTACATCCGGGGCATGTACTGCATCAGCTACGACCCCGAGGATGCCGAGCTCGCGAACCGGGTCGGCGCGCTGGAGGCACTGGATTCCGGGATCACGACGCTGGTCGACCATTCGCACCTGCAGCTGTCGGAGGCCCATTCCGATGCGTTGGCGGAGGGCTTCCTGAGCTCGGGCATCCGTGGCATCTACTGCTACGGCACCTACCGCAACCTGGCCTTCCGGCCCGGCGAGCTGGCGCAGCGGCTTCCCGCGCTGCTCGGCGAGGTCAACGGGCCGCTGAACGAATGGCATCGGCGCAACGCGGCGCGGGTGCGGCAGAAGTACTTCGCCGACGACTCGGCGCGGGTTCGCTTCGGCATCGCCTCGCGCGAGTTCGAGACGCTCTCCGAAGCCGGTTCGATGCTCGACGAACTGCGCTGGGCGCGGACGCTGGCACCGGCGCGCATCAGCATCCACGTGGGCATGAGCGCCAATGAACCGCTCGACGTGGTGCGCGCGTTGCACGAGGCCGGAGAGATCGGCCCGGACCTGCTGTTCGTCCATGGCAACCATCTGTCCGACGAGGTGCTGCGCATGGTCATCGACGGCGGCGCATCGATCAGCTCCGCCATCGAGATCGAGATGACCTACGGCGCCTGGCCCGTGGTCGAACGCTTCACGTCGATGGGCGGCCGGTCGAGCCTCGGCATCGATGCCACCATCGACTTCGGCGGCGACATGTTCGGCCAGATGCGCGCGCTGCTCAACACCTGGCGCCTGGAGCGGTCGCTGAGGAATCCGCTGCGGATGACCCGCAAGGTCCATCAGAAGAAGGTGCTGGAGATCGCCACCGTGCGAGCCGCCGAGGCGATCGGGCTCGGCGAGATCACGGGCAGTCTCGTGCCGGGCAAGAAGGCGGACCTGCTGCTGATGCGCACGGACGGCATCGGGCAGGCGCCGATGTGGGATCCCTACGCGGCGATCGTGAGCTACGGGCATGCGAGCCTGGTCGACACCGTGATGGTCGACGGCCGCTTCGCCAAGCGCCGCGGCCAGCTGGTCGGGATCGACTGGCCCGCGGTTCGTGCCTCGCTGCAACGCTCGAAGGAGAACATCCAGCGCCGGTTCTCGCTCGTTCCCGAGCAGCCCATTCGCGCGCGCTGGACGCAGGGCTTTCGCATCGAGATCGCGGACTGAGAGGTTGGGGAATGCTCAAGACCCTGCCGCCGGCACTCACGCCCGACCTGCTCTGGATCCTCGCCGCGATGGGTCATGGCGATCGACTGGTGCTGGCCAATGCGAACTACCCCGCCTACGCGTGGCATGCGCGGCATGCGCGCACCGTGTCCCTGCCCGGCGTGTCGCTGGTGGAGGCGACCCGGGCCATCGCGCAACTGATGCCCGTCGACGACCTGACGGAAGCGCCGGTCCACCACATGGTCGCGGATGGCGAGCGGGACGAGGTGCTGGCCGTGCATCGCGATGTGCAGCAGGTTCTCGAGGCGGCCGAGTGCCGCCCGGTCGCCATGAAGCCGCTGTCGCGCGCGGAGTTCCTCGAACTGGCCGCCACGGCCTTCGCCACCGTGCACACCACCGACAACCGTCCCTATGGCTGCTTCGTCATCGCCAAGGGCGTGGTGCGCAACCCCTGACTACTTTCCTTGGAGCCAAGAATGTCCCTGAACGAAATGGCGGTGCTCGCAGCCCGCGTACAAGCGCTGGAAGATCGCAGCGCGATCCTCGAAACCCTGAACGAGTACGGGCAGGCACTCGACTATGGCGACGTCGAACGCCTGGTGGACTGCTTCACGCAGGACGCGGTGCGCGAGACACGCCGCCCCGACGGCACCGTCAACCGATGGGAGGGCGCCGCGGGAACGCGGGAGTTCGCGACCACCCACACCCATGCGCCCGACAAGTACCACAAGCACCTGGTGCTCAACAGCACGGTGAAGCTGCAAGGCGACACGGCGGACGTGGTGAGCTACATGTTCCGCTTCGACGCCGCCGCCAGCGACAAGTCCTATGTCTGGGGCATGGGCAAGTACGTCGACCGGATGCAGCGAGGCGCCGACGGCCGCTGGCGCATCGCGTTGCGCGTGACCTTCATCGAGGACGACTGGCCGGGCCGCTCGCGGCCCGCGACCGGACTGGTCCTGTCGGGCGCCGACACCTCGCGCGCCTGAACCGCCATCGGAGACACCATGAACATTCGATCCAGGGCGATCGGGAAGATCGTCCTTTGCGTGTCGGCCTGGGCGGCCCTGAGCTCGCTTCTTTCCTCGGCCCATGCCCAGGAGGCGGCCTTTCCCGTCAAGCCGATCCGGCTCGTGATTCCGTTTCCGGCGGGCGGGCCGACCGATGCCCTCGGTCGCCGCATCGCGCAGACGCTCGGCGAGTCGCTCGGCCAGCCGGTCGTCGTCGACAACAAGCCAGGCGCCAGCGGCATCATCGGCAGTGCCGAAGTCGCTCGTGCACCCGCGGACGGCTACACGCTGCTCTTCTCCAATTCCGATGTCTTCATCAACGTGACGGGCATCGTGAAGAAGATGCCCTACGACCCCTTGCGCGATTTCGCGCCGGTGTCGCTGCTCGCAAGGTACGGCGTGGCGATGATGGTGCGGCCGGACATGCGGGATGCCGCGGGCCTGCCAGGCCTGTCGGGCGTGCTCAAGGCGATCCGGGCGAACCCCGGCAAGCTCAGCTACGGATCCTGGGGGCCGGCCACCTATCCGCACCTGATCGGCGAGGCACTCGCCCGGCGCGCGGGCGCGCCGCTGGTGCACGTGCCCTACCGCGGCGCCGCGCCCGCGCTGCAGGACCTGCTGGGCGGCAGCATCGACATCGCTTTCCTCGGCACGGCCGTGGCGGCGGGCTATGCGCAGAAGGGGCAGGTCAGGCTGGTGGCGGTGACGGGCGAGCGGCGCGATCCGCTGGCGCCGGATGTTCCCACCTTCGCCGAACAGGGCATGGCGGAGGCGCTGGTGCGCATGTCGCCCTGGATCGGCGTGGCGGCGCCCGCGCGCACCACCGATGCCGTCGTGCACAAGCTGCGGCAGGCGCTGGTCGACGCCCTGGCCACGCCGGAGGTTCGCCGCACCCTGCGCGACCTCAGCATGGAGGCCGTCCGTTCCACGCCGCAGGCCTTCGGTGCGCAGCTGCGCAGCGACTTCCCGTGGATGACCGACCTGATTCGGGCGGCCGGTGTCGTCGCCGAATAGCGCGGGCCGCTCCCAGCCAACGATGGATGACATGCAGAACGACTACCTGATCGTCGGCGGAGGAACCGCTGGCGCCGTGATCGCGGCCCGGTTCTCCGAAGACCCCGCCTGCCGCGTGGTGCTCATCGAGGCAGGCGACGACGTCGTCCCCGGCGACGAGCCGGCGGACATCCGCGATCCCTTTCCCGCGGCCACGCTCAACCCGCACTATTTCTGGAGCGGGCTGACGGCAACCGCCTCCGACGGCGGCGCGCCGGCGCCCTATCCGCAGGCGCGCGTGATGGGCGGCGGCTCCAGCATCAACGGTCTCTATGCGCTGCGCGGCGTGCCCTCCGACTACGCACGCTGGGCCGAAGCGGGCGGCGGCGACTTCTCGTGGGATGGCGTGCTGCCGCGTTTCCGGGGCATCGAGAACGACCGCGACCGCCAGGACCAGCGGGCGGGCTGGCATGCCGTCTCGCGCACGCCGAAGGAGCAATGGCCGGACTTCGTCCGGGCGATGGAACAGGCGGCCGGACGCGACGGGCTGCCTTTCGTGCCGGACATCAACGAGCAACCCGGCGACGGCTTCTTCGCGATGCCGAATGCCATCGATGCCGAGGCGCGCGTGACGACCGCCGGCAGCGTCCTGACGCCCGAGGTCCGCGCGCGAGCGAACCTGCGGATCCTGCCGACCACCGTCGCGACCCGGCTGCGCACGCAGGCGGATACCGTCGTCGGCGTGGATGCGATCCAGAACGGCGCGACGATTCGACTGAGCGCCGATCGCGTGGTCGTATGCGCCGGTGCCATCCATTCGCCGACGTTGCTGCTGCGTTCCGGCATCGGCCCGGCGGACGAACTCGCGGCGCTCGGGATTCGACCGGTTCTCGACCGCGCCGGCGTGGGGCGCAATCTGCAGAACCATCCGTACATGTTCTTTGCGCTCACGCTGCCGCGCGGCAAGCGCGTGGCCCCGGACCTGCGGCGCTTCGCGCTGGCCGGTATCCGGTCGTCGTCGCGGATGCCGGACTGCCCGCCCAGCGACCTGTTCAACTTCATCATCGGGCGCGTGAGCGGCGAGTCGTACGGTCCCGATTTCGCGCTGGTGGGAAGCGCCCTGTATGCGCCGAAGTCCCGCGGATCGGTGCGGCTGCGAAGCGCCGATGAACGCGATGCGCCGGACGTCAACTTCCGCTTCCTCTCGGACCCCGCGGACGCGCCGCGGATGGTCGCCGCCGCGCGCCAGGCGGAGCGCCTGCTTCGCGATTCGGCGGTGCTTGCCCAGTACCACGAGGCCTTCCTGCTGCCGGGCGCGCTGGCCATCAAGCAGTTCAACCGGCCCGGCCTGGCCGGCAAGGCGCTGGCGCTCGCGGCGCAGGCGGCCGCCAATTCGCCGGCCATGCTTCGCCGCCGGATCTTCGGGCGAGCGTTCAACAGCGGCCCGCCCGCGGTGCACCGCGGGGGTGGAAGGGCGATCGCGGATGCGCAGATCCTCTCGTCGATCAGTCCCATGGGACATCCGGCGGGCACCTGTGCGATGGGCCGCGCGGCCGATCCGATGGCGGTGGTCGACCCGGCGTTTCGCGTGCACGGCATGAAGAACCTGTTCGTCGCCGATGCCTCGGCGATGCCGGTCGTTCCCAGTGCCAATACCAACCTTCCCACGATCCTGCTGGCCGAGATGGCGGCCGAGCGCATCGGTGCCTCCACCTTCGGCCCATTCGTTTCATGACTTCCGCTTCTCAACGAATCCTGATCGCCGGCGCCACGGTGGTCTCGATGGACGATGCCCTGGGCGTCGTCGACAACGCCCGGCTCGCCATCGACGGCGAGCGCATCGCATCGCTTTCGAGCGGGGCCTGCGAAGCGCCGAGCCCGGGCGACGTCGAAGTCATCGACGCGCGCGGCTTCATCGTGATGCCGGGCTTCATCAACGCGCACATGCACACCTGGCAGACGGCGCTGCGCGGCGTGGCCAGCAACTGGACGCTGCTCGAATACTTCCGCTGGATGCACGCGGGCCTGGCGACGCGGTTCACGCCCAACGATATCCACGTCGGCACCCTGGCCGGCGCCCTCAACCAGCTCGACTGCGGCACCACGACGCTGGTCGACTGGTGCCACAACAATCCGACGCCCGAGCACACGGATGCCGCGGTCGACGCGCTGGAGCGCAGCGGCATCCGCGCGGCCTTCTTCCATGGCAGTCCGAAGCCCGATCCGAAGCCCGGCCAGGCGCCCTTCTGGGAGGTCGCCCATCCGCGCAGGGAAGTGGAGCGACTGCTGGCGCAACCGCGCTTCGGCACGGGCCGGCGGCTGAGCCTGGGCATGGCCGTGCTCGGTCCGCATTACTCGACGCTCGATGTCGCGCGCGCGGACTTCAGGCTGGCGCGCGAGCTGGACCTGACGGCCTCGATGCACCAGGGAGGCGGTCCGGCACGCGCCCCAGGGGGCTGGGAGGTGCTCGAGCAAGAGGGCCTGCTGGGCCCGCGCATCAACATCGTGCACGGCAACGATCTCACCGATGCGCAGCTCGACCGCTTCGTCGGCGCCGGCGTCTCGTTCTCGGTCACGCCCGAGAACGAGATGACGCAGGGCCACGGCCATCCGATCGTCGGCCGCCTGCGCGACCGGGGCGTTGCCGCCTCCATCGGCGTGGACCTGGAGTCCGGTCTGTCGGGCGAGATGTTCACGGCGGCGCGCATCGCGCTGGTCCACCAGCGCTCGCTCGACAACCAGGCGTTTCGCCAGGCGGCGCGAGGCACCGATCCCGTCATTCCGCCGACCTCCACCCTCCGGACGATCGACGCCCTGCGGTGGGCAACGGTCGAAGGTGCGCGCATGCTGGGCCAGCTCGACCGCATCGGCACCGTGACGCCCGGCAAGCAGGCCGACCTGGTGTTGATCGACGCGAGGCGCCCCAACATGCAGCCCCTGCACGATCCCGTCGCTGCCGCGCTCATGCGGACCAGCCTGGCCAACATCGATTCGGTGATGGTCGCGGGCAGATGGCGCAAGCGCGGCGGCCGGCTGGTCGGCGACGACCAGGTGCCGCTCGATCCCGAGCGGTGGCTGGCGCCGCTGAGGGAGTCGGGGCATCGGCTGGTGGGAAGTATGTAGAACCTTGGGTCGAGAGCGATCTTTGAATGAAAAGTTGGGCCGATACGCAAGAACCTAGCGCGGCTTGGAAGACATCTCCCACACGTCCGGCGTGGTCGCGACGAGGCCCTTGAGGTCCGTCCATTGCTGCGCTTGGGGCAGCACGGTGCGCCCCTGCACCGCCGCCGTCGCGAAGGCGACCATGCGGCCGCGCACGCGGTCGAGCTCCTGCTTCGGCCAGGTCTCCAGCGAGTGCGGGCCGCGCGAGACGACGATGTCCTTGAGCCCGCGCACGCGGTCGTAGGCCGCGACCGTGCCCTCGAGGCTTTCCGCGCGGTCCCACAGGCCCTTGGCGAAGAACACGGCAGGCCACTTCGGCATGTTCGCGAGCACCGCCGAGTTGGGATAGAAGGCGACGTAGTTGTCGGCCGCCATGCCGCCGAGGAAGAGGTTGCGGTCCGCGAGGTCCGGTGCCTCGGGCAGGTACCCCGCGCCGCTCACGAACGAGGCGTAGAGGATCGCGCCCTTGATGTTGGCGTAGCCCTTGGGCGCGCTGCACTGCACCGTCGGCATGTCGTAGCTGCAGCCGCCGGCGTAGTTCTTGGTCATGGCCCAGCCGGTGGTCATCGAGCCGCGCGAGTAGCCCAGCAGCAGCAGCGGAATCTCGCGCGACTTCATGCCGGCCATCAGCTTGCCGGCCGCCGGCGCGCCCTCGAGCTCCTGGCCCGAGGCCATCAGCACGCGCAGGCCGCGCCCGCTGTCCATCTGCTCGAGCACGCGGAAGATGTCCTCGCTCTGCTCGAGTGTGTTGGTGTCGCTGAAGCCGCCCGACAGGCCTTCGCCGCGCCGGTCGTAGGCCAGCACGTCGAAGCCCGCGCGGTTCAGCGCATGCAGGTGGTCGCGCCAGAAGCGCATGCCGGGGCCTTCGGTGGTCGCGTTGGGGAAGCGCACCGAAGTCGCGCGGCGCGTGGCGGGATCGACGCGCACCGTCACCTCGTCGGGATGGTCGATGGCCGTGAGCTGGCCGCCGCCGCCCGGGCTCATGATCACCAGCGCGCGCTTGCGGCCGCCGCGCCCGTCGTCGACGCCCGCGCCTTCCACGTACCAGCCGCGCAGCTTGATGTCGCCCTGCATGTTGAGCTTGAGGCGCTCGAGCGGATCGCGCGGCACGGTGAACTCGACCACGTGCGTGCGGCCGTTCGCCTCGGCCACGGCTTCGTTGTAGGGCGCCTTCGCGAAGAAGCCCGGCTTGCGGATGTCGCGCAGGTTCACCTGCCCGTCGGAATCGATCTTGCCGACCGGATCGACCATGCCGGTGACGCGCGTCGCGCGCTCCTTGTTCGGCGGCAGCCAGCGCTGCATCTGGTCGTTGATGCGCTTGAAGCAGGCCGCGTCGCTCTTGCACGCGGCCCAGCGTTCCTTGAGCTTGGCGTCGGTGAACTCCTGCACGTGGAAGTCGCCCGCGTAGCCGGCGGGCGCGTGGGCGGCCGTCAGCAGCAGGGGCACGCAGCGCGACGTGCCGTCGGCTTGGCGCAGCGTGTAGCCGGGCAGCTCGGCGTTGCGGTCGGTGCCGACCCAGGCCTTGCAGTCGGTGGGCGGCACGGCGCGCGTGACGGGCATCGAAGAGTTGGGAGCGGTGGTGCAGGCGGCCAGGGCGATGCACGCGGCGATGGCGGCGGCAGCCGGCCGGAATGTCGGGAAGGGCATGTGTCTCCTGTGCGCGGGTGTCTCCCGCGGTCGATGTCACATGTTCGCGGATGGCGCTGTCAGTCGGCTGTCCGTGGGCTGCGGGTATTCCCGCCTTGCATCAGCCCGGGTCCGCGCCCGGCACGCACAGGCGCGGTGTCCAGTCCTCGACCTGCCGCGAGGCCGCGCGGCGCCGGAAGGTGGCGCGCCAGCGCTCGGCGAGCGCGGGCAATTCGGCCGCGCGTTCCCACTCGGGCGCGAAGCGCTCGTCGCGCGCGAACAGCAGGGCAATCAGACGCGACAGCGGCCACTCCGAATGCGGCCGCTCGACCAGCGCGATCGATGCGCCGCGTTGCACCGCGCCGGGCTGCAGCACGCGGTAGTACCAGCCGGTGCGGCCGCTGTCCTGCATCTCGCGCGCCATGCCCGGTTCGCCGAAGCGCACGTCGAGCTTCCAGCAGGGCTGCCGGCCCTGGGACACCTGCACCAGCGCCTCGCCGAGCCGCAGCACGTCGCCGATGCAGACGCTGGATTCGTCCCAGCCCATGGTCGAGAGGTTCTCGCCGAAAGCACCGGGCGCGGCCAGCAGGTCATGGCGACGGCTCCATGCGGACCACGCGGCGTAGTGCTCGCGCGGATAGTGGTGCACCGCTTTCTCGGGACCGCCATGGATGCGCAGGTCGGCCTGCGCGTCGCCCGCGAGGCCGGTGGCCGAGAGCCACAGCGCATCGTCGCTCGGCGACTTGACGATGCCGCTGGGCGTGCGGCCATCGGGCAGCGGCGCGATGGGGCCCACGAGCAATGCGTCGATGCGCGCCGGCGCCAGCGTCATGCGAGCTGGCCCAGCCAGGCGCGCAGCATCGCCGAGGCGCTTGCTTGCGGCGCGTTGCCCTGTGCGGCGCTTCGGGCGCGCAGGGCCGGAACATCGATGCCGGCCTGCGCGAGCTCGCACGCATGGCCGATGAGCCAGGGTTCGATGCGCGCGGGATCGGCCTCGGGATGGAACTGCAACGCGAGTGCGTTGCGGCCATGGCTGAAGGCCTGGTGCGGCGTGAGCGGCGTGCTCGCGAGCAACTCGGCGCCCTCGGGCAGTTCGAAGGTGTCGCCATGCCAGTGCAGTACCGGCACATCGGCCAGCGGCGCGAGGCACGACGCCTGGCCGGCCGCGCTCAGCGCGACCGGCGCCCAGCCGATCTCCTTGGTGCCCGAGAAGTACACGCGCGCGCCGAGCGCGCTGGCCATCAGCTGCGCGCCCAGGCACAGGCCCAGCGTGGGCCGGCCCAGCGCGAGGCGCGCACGCAGGCCCGCGATCTCGTCGTGCAGGAAGGGATAGAGGCCGGTGTCGTAGGCGGCGATCGGGCCGCCGAGCACGACGACCAGGTCGGCCTCGCGCCATTCCGCGGGCTCGAGCGGCGAGACGCCGGCCTGCCGGTAGTCGATGGTCCAGCCGGCCTCCCGCAGGACCGGCGCGAACAGGCCGAGGTCCTCGAAGGCCAGGTGCTGCAGCGCGATGCATCGCATGGCGGGCTCCTCTATCGAAAGGCGATGGAACTCAGGCCGCGCGCAGGCAGTCCGCGTTGCGCGGATCCTTGAGCGAGCGGCGCGCGTAGTACTCGAAGGCCACGGTGTTGCGGCGCGGGCGCACGATCCAGTCGTGCGCTTCCTTCGCGAGGCGGTGGTCGATCGGCCGGATGGTGCCGGCCGCCGCGGCCAGCAGGTGCATCCTGGCAGCGCGCTCGAAGGCGATCGACAGCACGCAGGCTTCCTCGATGCTCGTGGCCGCCACCAGCAGGCCGTGGTGCGACAGCAGCAGTGCGCGCTTCTGGCCGAGCGCGGCCGAGATGAACTCGCCCTCCTCGTTGCCCACGGGCACGCCGGGCCATTCGCCGACGAAGGCCACGTCGTCGTAGAGCACGCAGTTGTCCATGTGGCTGATCTTCAGCGGCTCCTCGAGCATGCCGAGCGCCGAGGCATGCAGCGCGTGCGTGTGAATGATGCAGTTGACGTCGGGCCGCGCGCGGTACACCCACGAGTGGAAGCGGTTCGCGGGATTGGGCATGCCCGCGCCGTCGAGCACGTTGAGGTCCTCGTCGACCGTCAGCAGGTTGTCCTCGGCGATCTCGTCGAAGCCCAGGCCCAGGCGCTGCGTGAGGTATTCGCCGGGCTTGCCGGTGCGTGCCGTGATCTGGCCCGCGAGGCCCGAGTCGTGCCCGTTGTCGAACAGGATGCGGCAGGTCAGCGCGAGCTTCTGCCGCGGCGTGTAGCGGCTCTCTGCGAAATGCTGGTCCATCTGGACGATGGATTGAGCGACGAGTTCTTCCTTCGCGAGTTCGAAGGTGTCTTGCAGCGCCATGGGATGGTTCTCCTTAAGGGGTTTCTTGGGTCGAGAAGTTCTTCTCGGGATGTCCGGGAAAGAGGGCCTGGTAGCCGTCGAGGTCCTCGATGCGCGCGAGCCAGCCGCGGATCGCCGCGAAGCCCTGCAGCTCGATGCCGCCCATGGGCGCGAGTCGCGTGTAAGGGTACAGCGCCACGTCGGCGATGCTCGGATGCGCGTCGGTGGCGACCCAGGCGTCGGGGCCTTGCCGTTCGAGCCGCGCTTCGAGCAGCGCGAGCGCGGCCAGGGCCTCGTGCCGATGGGCGAGGAATTCGGGGCTCGCGGGATCGCGGTCGCGGTGCAGCGCCAGGTGCAGGCGCAGCTTCGCGAGCGGCTTCATGTGGCGCTCCTGCTCGAAGGACAGCCAGGTCAGCACGCGCGCCTGCGCGAGCGGCTCGGCGGGCCACCATGGCGAGCCCTGCGCGAGGAAATGGAGGATCGCCATCGATTCGGCGATGCAGTGGCCGTCGTCCAGCTCGAGCACCGGCACCTGCGCGAGCGGCGCGATCGCGAGGAAGTCGGGCCGGCGCAGGTCGCCGCGGTCGATCGAGCGCGTGTGCCGCTCGAGCGGCAGGCCGAGCAGGCCGGCCATCAGCCGCACCTTCCAGGCATTGCCCGAGCGCAAGGTGTCGTGGAGCTTCATGGCCATCAGTCGACCTTGGTGCCCGCGGCGCGCACCACGCGCGTCCACTTCTCGGTCTCGGCGCGCAGGTGCTTGCCGTAGGCGGCGGCGCCCGTGGGCAGCGGCTCGATGCCGAGCTCGGCCAGGCGTGCCACCAGGGCAGGGCGCTTGAGCGCGCGCGCCAGCGCTTCGTCGACCAGCGCGACCTGGGCCGGCGGCGTGCCGGGCGGTGCCAGCAGCGCATTCCACGAGCCGATCTGGAATTCGCCCAGGCCCTGTTCCTTGCTGGTGGGCAGGTCGGGCACTGCGGGGTTGCGGTGGTCGGCGGCGATCGCGAGCATGCGCAGCTTGCCGGCCTTGGCCTGCGGCTGGATCACGGGAATCGCGTCGATCACGATCTGGACCTGGCCGCCGAGCGTGGCGTTCACCGCCTCGGCGCCGCTCTTGAACGGCACGTGAAGGATGTCGCTGTGCGTCGCGAGCTTGAACAGTTCCAGCCCCAGGTGCGGCGAACTGCCGTTGCCGGCCGAGCCGAAGTTCAGCGTGCCGGGATTCTTCTTCGCGTAGGCCGCCAGCGCGGGCAGGTCCTTCACGCCATCGAGGCCCGCGACCGCGAGCACATAGGGCGAGTTGCTCACCAGCGAAACGGGCGTCAGCGCCGCCGGGTCGTAGCCGAGCCGCGCGTAGATCATCTTGTTGACCACCTGCGTGCCCACCGTGCCGAGCAGCAGCGTGTAGCCGTCGGGCTGCGCCTGCGCTACGGCCTGCGCCGCGATCGAGCCGCCCGCACCGGGACGGTTGTCGATCACCACCTGCTGCTTCAGCTCCTCGCCGAGCGCCTGGCCGATAAGCCGGCCGGCCATGTCGGTGATGCCGCCGGCGCCGAACGGGATCACGAGCCGGATCGGCTTGGAGGGATAGGGCTGGGCCTGGGCCGCCGCGCCGACGCAGGCCAGCGTCAGTGCGAGGACAGGGGCGATCCAGCGGCGGAACGCCGAACGTGCGGACATACCATACTCCTGTGCGGCGCGGGATCGGCCGCGTTGCGTGTGCGATCGAGGGTCGAGAAACAAATTTATTTTAGGACACAAGTGTCCTAAAGAAAAGCCATGTCCATCAAGTTGAAGTTGTTGCGGGTCCAGACCGGGCTCACGCTGGAAGGGTTGGCGCAGGCCACCGGACTGACCAAGAGCTACGTGTCCAAGCTCGAGCGCGGCGTGTCCACGCCCTCGGTGGGCGCGGCGCTCAAGCTGTCGAAGGCGCTGGGCGTGCAGGTCGAGGAGCTGTTCGCCGAGTCGTCCGAGGAGGACCCGGTGGTCATCCATCGCCAGCAGCCGGCGACCGCGGGCGGCGCGGCGCGGCTGGTGTCGGGCTCGCTGCCGGGCCACCGCATGGTGGCCTTCGTGCTGCACCCGACCGACGAGCCGGTGCGCAACCACCCAATGAGCCACCACGAGGGCGAGGAGATCCTCCATGTGCTCAAGGGCCGCATCACGCTGCAGCTCGCGAGCCGCACCGAAACCCTGTCGGCCGGCGACACCGCGCATTTCAACGCGGGCATCCCGCACAAGATCACGTCGGTGGGGAAGACGCCGGCCTCGGTGCTGCTGGTGATCGCACAGGCGGAATGAGCGACTGAACGCCGGGCTGCGATTTCAGTCCTGCCGGCTGTGGCCCGTCGGGCCTCGCGTCGGAAGAATCGTCGGGCTCCGAGTCAGCCCGCGCAAAGCCTTCCGATGTCCACGCTCCCCACCTTCACCGCCGCTCGCGGCCTTGCCCCCAAGAGCTCCTCCGCCTCGCAGGCACCGGCGTCGCGCGCCTGGAGCGTCCACGCGCCCTTCGTCGCGCTGCTGCTCGAGCACACCCGGCCTGCGATCGTCGTCGACCTGGGCGCGGACGGCGGCGTGGCGGGCGCCACGTTCAGGCAATGCATCGCGCGCGGCGCGGCCTGCCATGCGGTGGACACGCGGCTCGCGGGCCACCGCGAGGCGGCCGCGGCCTTCGCGGACGGCAGCATCGACCTGCTGCACGTCGATGCCGCCGACCCGGCCCGGCTGGCCACGCTGGACCTCGCGCCGTGGCGCGCCAAGCTCGGCCCGCGCGCGCTGGTGCTGGTGCACGGAACCCGCGCCAGTCGCAAGCTGCGCCGCCTGTGGGCGCTGCTGCGGCAGCGCCATCCGTCCTTCGAGTTCGAGCAGGGCCTCGGGCTCGGCGTGCTGTGCCTCGGGCCGCGCGTGCCGCCGCTCGACGGCGTGCTCGCGCGCCGCATCGAGGGCCAGGCGCAGGAACTCGAACGGCTGCGCAGCCAGGCCGCGGACGCCACGGCCAAGCGCGAGCGGGCCGAGGAAATGCTCGAGACGCGGCACTTCGAATCGCTCGAGAAGGACGTGGAGATCGCCGAGCGCGATGCACGCATCCTCGCGCTGAAGGCACATGCCGTGGCGCAGGCCGCGCGCATCGACAGTTTCGAAGGCAGCCTCGGATTGCAGCTGGTGGTGTTCTACGGCGGGTTGCGGCTGCGCGTCTTTCCGGCGGGCACTCGCCACGGCGATTTTTATGAACACTGCCGCGGGCAGCTGCTGCGGCTGGTCCGGCGCTGGGTCGCGCATCGATCGGACCGGCGCGTGCTCCCATCGCCCGAAGCGATCGCCGCGCTGGCCCCGCGCGATTTCGCGCGGCAGCGGCCCTGGCTCGCGCCGCTCACGCCGCTGTCGCGCCAGAGCCTGGGCGCACGCATCCTCATCGTCGCCGAGCTGTCGCTGCCGGCCTGCAAGCGCTACCGGGTCGACCAGAAGGTCGACATGTTCGAGCACCTGGGCCTGGAGACTACGGTGCTCGACTGGCGCGACGCCGAAGCCTGCCGCGCGGCCTTGCCGTTCCATGGCCTCCTGATCCTCTATCGCGTGCCGGCCGTGCCGCACATGGTGCTGCTGGCGACCGAGGCCCGGCGGCTGGGCGTGCCCAGCTTCTTCGACGTCGACGACCTGATCTTCGACTGGGACGCCTATCGGCGGCAGTTGCTCGCCTCGGGTGCGGCCTCCGACGGCCTGGCATCGGCGAAGGCGACGACGGCCCGGTACCGCCAGATGCTGAGCCATTGCCAGCATGGCATCGGCAGCACGGCCGCGATCGCGCGCGGCATGGGCGAGGTCGTTCCGGGCAAGACGTACGTGGTGCCCAACGCGCTGGACGAGCGCATCCTCGCGCTCGCAGCGGAGCTCGAGCGGCGTCCGGTGAAGACCGATCCGCGCTTCGTCACCATCGGCTACGGCAGCGGATCGCGCACGCACGACGGCGACTTCGGCATCGTGGCGTCGGCGCTGCTGGCCGTGATGCAGCGCCATCCGCAGGTGCGGCTCGCGATCCACGGTCCGCTCGAGCTGCCGGCGCCGTTCCGGCGCTTCGCCGACCGGGTGTTCCAGATTCCGTTCCTGCAGGGCGACGACTATCTGCGCGCGCTGGCCTCCTGGCAGATCAGCATCGCGCCGCTCGAGGACAGCCTGTTCAACGAGGCCAAGAGCAACATCAAGTTCATCGAGGCGGCGATCCTCGGCGTGCCGAGCATCTGCTCGGGCACGGGGCCGTTTCGCGAAGCCATCGAGCACGGCCGCACTGGCCTGATCGCCGACACGCCCGAGGAATGGGAGGCGGCCCTGACCCGGCTGGTGCTCGACGCCGGCCTGCGCCACGGCATCGCGCAGGAAGCCCGCCGCGCCGTTCTGTCGCGCTACCACCCGCGGGTGGTGGCCACGCGGCAGCTGCAACAGGTGGTGGAACCGCTGCTGCCCGCGCCTTCCACGCGGCTGAAGGTGCTTGCGGTGAACGTGCTGTTCGCGCCGGTGAGCTTCGGCGGCGCGACCGTGGTCGCGGAGCAGCTGTGCCGCCGGCTGCAGGCCGACGGCTGCGACGTCACTGTCTTCACCGCCATCCTCGGGTCCGAACTCGAGCCGTACAGCGTGATGCGCTACGAGGTCGACGGGCTGCCGGTGATCGCGGTGCAGGTGGCCGACGACACGCAGCGCGCGCTCGACTACGACGATCCCCGGGTGGGCGAGATCTTCGCGCGGCTGCTGAAGTCGCTGCGGCCCGATGTCGTGCATTTCCATTCGGTGCAGCGGCTCGGCGCGACGATGGCCCACGCCTGCGTGGACGCCGGCGTGCCCTACGCCATCACCTTGCACGACGCCTGGTGGCTGTGCGAGCGCCAGTTCATGGTGCGCGACGACGGCGTGTACTGCAACCAGAAGGCGATAGACCTGCGCGCCTGCTCCAAGTGCGTGCCGGACAGCGGCTTCACCTTCAAGCGCAGGTTCTTCCTCGGCGACGTGCTCGACCGCGCGAGCCTGCTGCTGGCGCCCAGCGAATTCCAGCGCGAGCTCTACCTGGCGAACGGCGTCGCGCCGCAACAGATCGCGGTGAACCGCAACGGCGTGCCGCTGCCCGCGCGCCCGCGGCCGGCGCGCCGGCCGGAATCGCCGTTGCGCATGGCCTACCTCGGCGGCCGCGCGGTGCACAAGGGCTACTTCTGGCTGCGGGAGATCCTGGCGGGAATGCGCGCGGGCGGCTACGAACTGGTCATCACCGACATCGCCCTGCGTACCGGAGCGGCATCCGTGAGCGTCACCGAGTGGCGCGTGCCGGGCCGCGTGTGCGTGGTCGCGCCCTTCGAGCAGGCCGAGATGGACGCGTTCTACGACGACATCGACGTGCTGCTGGTGCCCTCGCTGTGGAAGGAGAGCTTCGGCCTGGTGGTGCGCGAGGCGCTGGCGCGCGGCATCTGGGTGATCGCGACCGCGGCGGGCGGTGTCGTCGAGGACATCGTCGATGGCGTCAACGGGCGCGTGGTCGAGATCGGCGACACCGATGCGTTCCGCGGCGCGATCGAGGACGCGCTGGCCAGCCCCGATCGCCTGCCGCTCGGTGGCGTCAACGCGATGCTGCCGCGCATCCGCGGCTACGACGAGCAGGCCACCGAACTCAAGGCGTATCTGCAGCGCATCGCAGCGCCGGCGGCGCGCGTCGTCGACACGACGCAGCGGGCGTGGCGCGCGCCGGTGATCCCGATCGCCGTGCATGGCGACGTTCCCGGCGCCTGAGGCGTAGGCCGAATGGCCGACCCGAAAACCGGGTCGTTACTCACGGATGGGAGGGGGCGGGACGCGGGGCAAGGGCTTACAACTCGCGGGTGGGTTCTTCGGGCCCATGCCACCACCCTTTCACCACGAATTCATGCTCTGGATGTCCTTCTCCTGCCGGCGCGGGCAGAACCCGCTTCCGTCGTCGCCGCATGCCGCGCCGCGCCGGTCCGAGCGGCCATCGGAGCGCTGGCGGCACGGCGATTCGGCCGCGCTCGCGGCCCTGCTGGCCAGGGAGGCAGCTCGCATTCCGGTGCCCGAGACCGCGCCTGCCGAATACGCGCCCGAGTCCCTGGTCCGCAGCATGCGCTTCGAGCCGGCTCTGCATTTCCAGGTCGAGCTCGGTCCCCGCTTCTGCGTGCGCGTCGAGAGCCGGCGGCGTACGCCGCTGTACGTGGTCGGCGGCCGCGATTGCTGGCTGCAGGTCGGCGGGGCGCCGGCGCTGCACCTGCGGCATGGCGACGTGGTGTTCCTGCCGCGCGGCGATGCGCACCGCGTCTTCTCCGATCCCGGCCTTCCCGTGTCGAGCCTCGATGAACTGCTGGCCCGTTCCTCCGGGGCCGAGCGGCACGCGCAGGCGGGCGGCGAGCACAGCGTGTGGAGCGGCGGCTTCTACCGTTCGGTGGAACTGGCCGCCCATCCGCTGGTGGCATCGCTGCCGCCCGTGTTGCATCTGCGTGCCGCGGACGCCGCGCCCTGGCTGCGCTCCATGGCGGACGCGGTGCGCTGGATGGCCGACCGCAGGGCCGGCGGCAACGGCGTGGGCGTGACCGAGATGCTGGTCGCGCTGATGCAGCATGCGGTGCTGGCCTGGTTGCGCAATCCCGAGGTGGGCTTTCCCTTCGCGGGTTCCCCGGGGCTCGAGCCCTGCGATGCCAGGCTGCTCACGGCGCTCGAGGCGATCCATGACCGGCCCGCCGATCCATGGACGCTCGAATCGCTCGCCGCGCTGTGCCACATGAGCCGAACGGCCTTCGCCACGCGATTCCGTGCGCAGATGAATCTCTCGCCGATGCAGTACCTGGCGCGCTGGCGCATCCACCTCGCTTCGCGGCTGCTGCGCGAACGCCGGCTGACCCTGCAGCAGGCGGCCGATGCGGTGGGCTATTCGACCGGCGCGATCCTCGCGCGTGCCTACAAGCGCGAACTCGGGAGTTCGCCGTCGCACGCTGCCTGAAGGCGCGCGCCCATCCCCCAGTTGGATGAGGCGTGCGTCGGGCGCAACGCCGCGACGAAATTCCGTCGGCATGCGATCGATCCGTCACCAGGGCGCTGCTTCCGGCCCCTAAGATCCGGCCCGCAAGCACACGCAGGACGAGGAAGGCCGTGCAGCGCGCGCATCGCGGCGTGCTCGGCCGGGTCCCCCCGACGCTCGCTTTCACTCCCCTGATCGACGTGGCGCGCGGCGCGCTTTGACAGAAGGCATGCGCGATGGTCATCTCCAGAATTCGCAAGACCCTGCTGGCCGGATGCTGCTTGCTGGCCGCACTGGCCGTTTCGGCCCAGCAGCCGTTGCCGGGCGTTCTGGGTCTCAGCTGAAAGATCGGACGGCCCGCCGTTCCGGCCACGGCCTATCAGAAGAGCACCGTCACCGAATTCAGGTCAATGGTGAGCAAGGCGTTCCAGAAGTCGGGCTTCTTGTTCGTCGCGGTGGATGCGCAGAAGAACAAGTCGACTGTCTTCCAGTTCAGGTTCGATGCCTGACGCTGCCATCCCTGCGAGATCACCGAACAGTACGACCTCTACCAGCAGCATCCGCCGGCGGGCTTGTCGGGCACCGCGAGCCGCGCAACCCTGGAGTCGAGATTCACGGCGGCCCGGAGCGCGGCCTACGGGACGATGCGGACCGATCTCGAGCGCCATCTGCGGCCTGGCTCCGTGTTCGCGGTCCCGCCCAGGCAGGCTCCCCTCGGATCGCCGCGGCCGGTGCCCACGCTGCCCGCCGTGACATGCGTGCAACAGCAGGAGAAATTCCGCGCACTGACGACGTGCTCCGCCGGGGATCACTTTTCCGGGCGGGTAAAATTTATTTACAACTACACACGGGACGAGGAGACAAGGGGAGGCGTGGCCAACTCGCTTCCCTGTCCCGGCAAGACAACAATGAACACATCGCTTCGCCTGCTGCCGGCCGTTCTCGGGATCTCGGTCATCCTGTCTTCTTGCGGCGGAGGTGGCGGCGGAGCCGGCAGCTATGGCGGACTGCCACCGGCCACGGCGGCCGCGCTGGCGACCATCGAGGAAGCCCGCAATCCCCCCGCCACCGTGCCCGATCCCGTCGCCCGCCCGCTGCGGACGACGGTCTACACCTTCCAGCTGGGAACCGTCGATGCGAGCAGCTTCGACACCTTCTCGACCGAGCTCACGAGTCCCGCGCTCGCCGGCTACCTGCTGGATCGGATCGTCTTCGTCGATGCAACGGCGCGTGGCCAATGGCGGGCGATCTACCAGCGCAAGGGCCAGACGGCCCGCTACGAGCATCGCTTCGTCTCGACGGGCGCGCCGCTGACGCTGGCCGATTTCCAGGCGCAGGGCGCGGAGGGCTATCGCCTCACGCCGGGCAGCGGTGCCCAGCCGAAGAGCGTCTTCAGCAAGGTGTTCGGCGAAGCCATCCAGTACGGCTATGTCGATGCGATCAAGGTTCCGCTCGCCGCCGCGACTTCGCAGGAGCTGCTGCGGCCACTCAACGACCTGGGCAAGCTGGGCTATTGCGGCACCCAGGTCCAGGGCACGGGCTTCGCGCTGGTGAAGGAAACGCCATCGACCTCGCGTTGCGTCTTCGAACTGGTGGCCGCCAAGTCCGGCGGGAACACCGGCTTCGTCGCGGAACAGAACGAGCAGGGCGCCAAGGGTTCGGTGTTCGTGACCTCGGCCCTCGTCGCCGAGAACGTGATGAACCTGTACGTGAGGGACGAGACGCAAACCTCCAGCTTCAAGTTCGAAGCCGTGGACGTGACGGCGACGTCCAGGCCGAACACCATCGAACAGGCGGCGGAGCTGTTGGCCGTCCTCAATCGCGAAGGCGCGGTGGGGGCCCGGCCCTTGCGCACGTACCAGGACGGCGGGCGTCCCTACATCCTCTTCATGACGGCCTTCGATTGCAGAGGGCTGCTCTGCTAGCGCTGCCCTGGTGAAGCTCGCCGTCGGCGCAATCTACTGCCGCCCCGCCGCCTTCACCGTGTCCTCCACCCGCCCCAGTTCGGCCTGCGTCTGCGGCCCGGCATTGCGCGCACGCACGGCCGGCAGCACCCGGTTGGCCGTGGCGATATCCGGCGGCGTCCACGCGCGCGGATCCGTGCGCGACAGGAAATAGAGGACGTTGATCAGCCCGCTCGGCGACAGCTTGTCGAGCTGGTCCGCATCGAGCAGCTTCAGGGCCAGCGCGATCGCTTCGGCCGAATCGTTGAAGTCCCGCTGCAGGCGCCCGGTCGCGCGGCGCCGCTCGTCGGCACCGGCGGCATTCACCTGCGACACCAGCCGCGCGAGCTCGGCGTTCTCGATGCTGGCGATGGTGGCCACGCCCTGCGCAGCGGCCTTGCGGACCTGTTCATCGGGCGACTGCTGCAGCCCCGCGAGCAGGCCTTCGGCTTCTTCCTTGGACAACGCGAGCCGCACCATGGCCAGTGCCGCGTTCCGCTTGGAGCCGTCGGCCGCGCTGAGCTCGGGCACGAGGCCATAGACCCACTTGTAGCGCTCCACCCGCTCCTTGGACTCCTCGACGCTGGTGCTGCGCCGGCGCAGTTCGGCATCGAGCGCGGCGGTCTGCACCTTCAGGTCGGCTTCGCGCTGGTCGATCTGCTGCTTGGTCTGCGCGTTCCAGGCCGTGAGCGCGATGGTGACCAGCGAACCGGCGATGCCCACCACGGTGGTGGCCCGCTGCAGCCACGATGTCTGGGAAGGAAGATCGCTCATGGGGAACCGGACGCGAAGTCCGCCGTGCCGCAGGGAACCTGCCGATGGCCGTGACGGTAAGGCGCGCGTCCGGCACCGACCATCCTCCCGAGGAAGTAGAGCAAGCGGGATATTGGCGTGGGATGGCGACGGTGAAAGACTCGAACCCACAACAACAAGAACATGACCCGCGTGCAACGGCGGGCATGTCAGTCGCACGGTGGATTCGAGGTCGATTCGATCAACTTGGGGGACCATGCCATGCAATATCCCGGCCGCGTCATCAAGCAGGGCGAAACCGATGCCCGCATCGTCAAGGAACTCAAGAACCGGTTGAACCGGGTGCTGGTCCTGAAGGGCGGCGAAGCGGTCAAGCTCGATCCCCAGCAGCCGAGCTTCGGCCCGATGATGAAGAGCGCGGTCAAGCTCTTCCAGTCGCGCAGCGTGGACAGCGAAGGCCATGTGCTGAAGATCGACGGCGAGGTCGGCAGCATCACCTGGGCGGCCCTGTTCGGCGACGACCAGGTGCCCGTGGCCACCAGCACCACCGACGATCTGCTGAAGCGCGCACTGGCGGTTGCGTCGGGCGAGGAAGCGCGCCAGGTGCGCGAAGTGCCGCCCGGCTCCAACCGGGGGCCGGACGTGGAGGCCTACCTGCGCAGCACCGGGCTCGGCGGCGGCCACTCGTGGTGCGCGGCTTACGTCTACTGGTGCTTCGAGCAGGCGGCCCGGCAACTCGGCCGCGCCAACCCCCTGTTCAAGACCGCGGGTTGCCTCGCGCACTGGAACGGCGCGCCTTCCAAGGGCGCGCGCCGCATCAACGCATCCGCGGCCAAGGCCGACCCGGCCGTGCTGCAGCCCGGCATGATCTTCATCATGGACCACGGTGGCGGCCTGGGTCACACCGGCCTGGTCGAGAGCGTGACGGGCGGGATCATGACGACGCTCGAAGGCAATTCGAATGTGGGCGGATCGCGCGAGGGGATCGGCGTGTTCAGGCTGACCCGCAAGGTCAACAGCGTGAACAAGGGCTTCATCGACTACGCGGGTCTCTGAGGAACGCCGGCCATGAGCAACGCACAGCATCCCTATCACCCGATCATCTACGTGCGCGGCTTCGCCGCCACGCAGGGCGAGATCGAGGAGACCGTGGCCGATCCGTACATGGGTTTCAACATCGGCTCGACCAAGACCCGCATGGCCTGGACCGGCGACATGCGCCGCTTCTACTTCGAGTCACCGCTGGTCCGGCTGATGGGCGACCACCGCTACGAGGACGTGTTCGTCGATGGCGACGACCTGATGGCCGCCACGCGCGCCGACCAGGCCGTGCCCTACCGCAGCATCGTCATCTACCGCTACTACGACGATGCCTCGAAGGACTTCGGCAACGGCAAGACGCCGCCGATCGAGACCTTCGCGCAGGGGCTCGGCCAGCTGATCCTGCGCCTGCGCGAGCGGGTGTGCGCGAACCCGAAGAACGAGATGACGCCGGCGGACTTCAAGGTCTACCTGGTCGCGCATTCGATGGGCGGCCTGGTCTGCCGCGCCTTCCTGCAGAACCCGAAGCTGGGTTCGCCAGAGGCGCGCGCGGCGGTCGACAAGCTCTTCACCTATGCCACGCCGCACAACGGCATCGACATGCGCATCGTGCGCAACGTGCCGGGCTGGCTGTCCTTCGGCGACGCCAACAACTTCAACCGCGAGCGCATGGCCGGCTACATGGCCGTGCCCAAGGGCGACGACGTGTCGCTTGTGACCAACTTCCCGCCCGAGCGCGTGTTCAACCTCGTGGGCACCAACGCGCGCGACTACGCGGTGGCCGGCGGCCTCTCGGCTTGGGCCGCGGGCGATGCCAGCGATGGCCTGGTGCGCATCGAGAACGCCACCACCCACGGGCCGGCGGCCGACGGAACGGACGTCGGATCGCCGCGCGCGTTCGTCAATCGCAGCCACTCGGGGCACTACGGCATCGTCAATTCGGAAGAGGGCTACCAGAACCTCACGCGCTTCCTGTTCGGCCAGCTGCGCGCCGACGGCATCCTCGACATCGACGACATCACGCTGCCCGAAGAAGTGCAGGCGGCGCTCGACGAGGGCAAGAGCGTGAAGGCCTCCTACCAGTTCGAGGTGGTGGCCAGCGTGCGCGGTGCCCAGTGGCAGATCACGCGGCGCGAGGCGCGCGAGAACTCGGCCATCTTCCGCTGCTACGACGAGCTGTTTCCGGCCCAGGGCAAGCAGCGCACGCCCGACCGCGGCAAGAGCCCGCACCTGTTCTCGCTGTTCCTGGACCCGAGCAAGAGCGTCGTGGCCTCGGGCTCGGTCAGCTTCGCCTTCGACATCAAGGTGCTGGTGCCCGACTACGAGATCGACGGGCTGCTGTTCCTCAAGCGCCACTACGAAGGCGGTTTCGTCTTTCGCGACCTGATCATCGTCGAGGCCTTTCCGGATGCCGCCGCTCCTTATGGGTGGCGTGTCTTCTATGGTGCGCAGGACGTCCATCCGGGCAAGCCCGGCATCGAGGCCACGCTGTACCCGCTGGAGGGCACCGACGGCTATGCCTTCGACATGACGATCATCCAGGACGCGCGGCCCGGCCTCACGGGCACCTTGCGCGTGGAGATGCGGCCCTGGCGTTGAGCTGCCTGCGCCCGACTCAGGACGGCGCCTGCGCGCGCCGCAGCCAGCCCAAGGTGCCGCCCTCCACATGCCAGTTGCCGTCCCGCGTCTCGAGCACGAGCCGCGCGCGGCTCTCGCCGAACGGCCCGGGGTTCTGCTGCACGATCTCGATCTCCCGCTCGCCCACGCCCGCCACGATCGCGACATGCCCGTAGCGATTGAGCAGTGTCGGCGCGAACACGATCAGGTCGTCGACCTGGGGCTTCTCGGCCTGCCCGTTGCGGTACTGCAGCAGCGCGCGCTTGGCGTTGGGCATGCCCTGCGGCGTGGTCGCGTCGTAGAAGTCGCGGGCATGGCCGTAGGCGTCGGGCATGCGATGGCCGAAGCGCTCGAAGTAGTAGCGCTTCACGAACTCCACGCACTGGTACTGGATGCCGAGGTTGTAGCCGTCGCTGGACAGCGCGCGGCCCTCGGCGTTGTTCACGCCGCCGTTGTAGTAGACCTTCACGCCGTTGAACTCGTCGACCACCGCGCCGACCTTGCGCGCGGGGTTGAGGTTGAAGTAGGTGGCGCCCCCGTAGCCGGCGACGGCCAGCGCGGCGATGGCGGCGAGGGTGACGAGCAGGAGGGCGGGGCGGCGAAGGGGCATCGGTGGCGAGGTCGTGAGGGAGCGGGACGCGCGGGCAAGCTTAACGGCAGCGAAGCGGGGCGTCGTCCATCGTCCTCAGTCCTCCGCGCGTGCATTGCGCATGCGGATGCACGAGAAGCCGAGCGAGGACGCGACCACCTCGCGCGCGAGCGGCCAGAGATGCGACACCACGCGCAGCGCCACCCCGCGCTCGGACAGCAGCGACAGCGGCTGCGCGAGACGGTGCACGGCCTCGGGCTGTACCGCCCGGTCCGACACGTGGTAGCCGGCATTGGCGTCGATGCAGCGGAACGACGCGGCTGGCAGCGCGTACAGGAACAGTGGCGTCGATTGCGCGCGCGCATGCCAGTCCTGCTCGATCGCCATCACGTGCCTGTCGCCGTCGTCGAAGAAATGAGCGAGATCGCGCGGCGTGGTCGTGGGCAGCGCACGGAACGCGACCCGCGGGCAATCGCGCGGCACGAGATAGTGCGGCAGGCAGGCGTCGTCCACGGCCCAGACCACGGGCGTGGCCACGGCCGCATCGCGGTTCGATGGCAGCCGGGGCTCGAAGACGGCGATGTCGGGCTGTTCGCTGACGTGCCAGAGTTTCAGGGGCGGTGGGGTGACGTTGGCGGGCATGGGCGGCCGCGATCCTCGCACGAAGCCCACGGCGGGCTATTGAAAAGCCACGGAAACCAGTGGACGTGACGCACCCGCACTCAGCCGGCCGCCCGCTCCTCGTCGCGCAGCAGTACCGCCTTCTGCCGCTCGTAGTCGGCCGCGATCTGCGCCAGCCGGCGCCCGCGCGCGGCATCGCTGGTCCATCGAGCGGCGCGCACGCGCTGCAGCGCGAGGTCGCGCTGCAGCTGCGCCACCGGCAGCAGGGCCGCATGCGGCGCGGCCTCGTAGCCGGCCGGCGCGTTGAGCGCCCGCAGCACGGCGCGTTCCCGGGCGCTGCGCGGCCCGGCGGCGGTGCCGTAGCGCAGCAGGAAGCGGCGGAGCTCCTGGCGCGTGGCGCGCGGCCAGTCGGCGCGGATGGCGAAGCGCTCGGCGGGCAGGGGCTCGGATTGCCAGACGATCCTGAGCTGCCGGCCCTCGGGCGGAAAGCGTCGGCAGAACAGGCGGTGGTCGTCGAGCGTGCCGGTCGCGATGTCGACATCGCCGTTGGCCAGCGCGAGGCTGCCCGCGAAGGTGGAGCCGACGGTCTCGGTGCGAAAGGCGGTCTCCATGTCGATGCCGCGCGGCAGGAACAGCCGCGCCTGCGGCAGCACGTAGCCCGCGATGGAGCGCCGCTCGCCGTAGGCGATGCGCCAGTCCTGGGGCTCGGCCAGCAGCCGGTCGAGCGCATCGGGCGGAGCGGCGCGGCGCACAAGCAGCACCGCGCGATTGGGGTCTTGGGCCGCGGGGCGCCTCGCCTGGGCGAGAATCCGCATCCGCCCCTCGACCACCGCCTGCAGCGCGGCCTCGGGGGCCAGGAAGCCGGCGTCGACCTCGGCGTGCGCGACGGCCCGTGCCAGCGATTCGAGGCTGGACAGCGTGGCGGTCTCGAGCGCGCAGCCAACGGCGGCGCACAGCGGGTGCAGCAGCGGTTCCCACGCGGCGCGCGAGGCCAGGGCCTCGTCGAGCAGCGGCAGGGCGAAGCGCAGCCGGGCGGAAGACGCAGGGGAGAAGGCCTCGCTCGAGGCCGCCGAGGCTGGCGCGAGACGCGAGCCCGACAACAGGAGCATGCCGGCGCCGCCGCGCGCGACACGCAGCAATGCGTCGCGCCGGGTGGCACCCGTTGGTGCATGCGAAGGGGGAAGGAAGGACGGTGCCATGCGGATTCACGAAGAACGCTGGCAGAGCCCGAACGCGCCGCGGCGCGCCATGGCGCGGCCGCCGTCCGGCCAATGACAGCAGGGTTTGGAGTCTGCGCATCCGCCACCGCGCGCGCTACTCCCGAACAGGAGGGAACATGGGTCTGGAATCCACGGCGCTGGCCGACGCGGTCCGGCGCCTGTATGCCGAGGTGGCGGCACCGGGAGCCGGCGGCGTCGACCTCAACGTGCTGCGCGAGTGCATCGGCGCCGAGCACGTGGTGATGACGAGCATGCACGACGGCGACACCGAGTGGCGCGCCTGCACGCAGTTCGGCCAGGTCGAGGAGCGCGAGCTCGGCCAGTGGCTCACGATGGCCGACCACGAGTCGCTGATCCGGCTCACGGCCTCGGGCCTGCCGGTGCGCACCTCCACCTTCCTGAGCCGCCGGGCGATGGCCAGCACCGAGCTCTACCAGGAGGTGCTGCGGCCGCTCAACGGCGGCCTGGCCGCGGTGTCGTACTGGCGCGAGCACGACGGCTGGCGCGGCCTCAGCTACTGCCGCTCGCTCGAATCGGGCCACGATTTCCGCGAGGACGAGCTGGCCTCGATCCAGGCCCTGGTGCCGCACCTGCGGACCATCGAGCAGCTGCATGCGCAACTGCGGCAGCGCACGCGCGCCAGCGTCGACGCGGCGCACGACATGCTGAACCTCGCGCCGCAGGCGGTGATGCTGCTCGACGCCGCGGGCCGCGTGGTGTTCCTCAACCGCAGCGCGGGTGCGTTGCTGGCGCAACCCGGTTGCGGCCTGCGCGCCGACCGCGAGGGCCTGCGCGCGCGCGACGGCGCCGAAGACCGCCGGCTGCGGCAGGCGGTGCGGCTCGCGGCCGAGCTCGCGCCCGAGTCGCGCCGCGCGGCGCTCAGCGAGGGCGCGGTGGCGGCGCGGGGGCTGCCGGTGACCATCCGGCGCATGCCGCCGCTGCGGCCGCTGATCCTGTCCGTGGTGCCGGCGGCCAGCCTGTCGGTGCAGGCCGAATTCGGCAGCGCGCGCGTGGCGGTGATGGTGCACAACGCCGGCACCGACGGCACCATCGCCGCGGCCCGGCTGGTCGAGGCCTACGGGCTGACCGCGCGCGAGGCCGAGCTGGCCGTGCTGCTCGGCAAGGGCGAGGACCTGGCCGGCGCCGCGGGGCTCATGGCGCTGTCGGCGGGCACCGCGCGTCAGTACCTCAAGCAGATCTTCGCCAAGCTGGGCGTGCAGCGGCAGGCCGAGCTGGTGCGCCTGCTGGTGGCGAGCTTTCCGCAGGAGTGAGGCCGAAAGGCCTCGCGCACATCGCGCTCAGGCGGCCGGCGCGCCCGGCGGCATCGCGCGCGCGGCCGCGTTCACGAGCTGCACGCGGTTGCGCACCTTGAAGCGCGCGCGCAATTGCCGCAGGTGGTAGTCGACCGCGTGGCCCGACATCTGCAGCCGGTGCGCGATCTCCTTGTCGCCGCGGCCCTGCCGCAGTTCCTCGAGGATGCGCAATTGCATCGCGCTGAGCATCCTCGAAGCGTGGCCGATGTCGCCGAGCGGGCTGGCGGCCGGTGCCGAGGCGAGGCCACAGGACTGCACGCGCCGGTGGAAGTCCTCGGCCAGCATGCGGGCCAGCGCGACGATGCCCGCGCCGATCCATGCGCTGTCCGTGCGCTCCGACTGCAGGCTCACCAGCGTGTGCTCGCCCAGCGGCAATGACAGCGGCGGCGCCGGCAGCCTGAACAGCACGCCGCTGCCGATGCCGCTGGCGCGCAGGTCCTCGAGAAAGCGTTCGTGCAGCGCGAAGCGGGTGTCCTCGGGCGGCCACTCGCGCGCGAGGCCGTCGCGGTCCCAGACCCACGGGCCGGCGCTGCGCTGCGCGGCCTCGACGCGCGGATCGACCTCCTGGTATTGCTGCGAGAAATAGCGTTCGGTCCAGCGCGGATTGGCATGGCCGGTGAAGAAGCTCGAGGGCCGCCACCGGCCCTGCGCCAGTGCCACGGTGCCGTAGGCGAACCACTGGAAGCCCAGCGCCTGCAGCATCGGGCCCATGCGCAGCAGCGGGTCGTCCTCGCCGGTCGCAGCGCCGCCGTCGACGGCGTGCGGCAGCGGGCCGTCGGTGACGAAGCGCACCGGCGCCGCGCCGTGCGGCGGCAGTCCCGTCATGCCGCGCAGCATGGGGTCTCCCGATGGCATGGCGGGCGGCGGCGTTTCGGCGCGCGGCTGCGGCAGTTCGGACGAACGCGCGCTGCGTCGGTACGGCAGGAAGACATGGGCGGCGGGCAAGGGTTCGATGCGGTGGACGAGGCGGGTGGAGGCCGCGCGCGGCGCGCGGCGAGCGTGCGGTCCGGGGAACGCCGGATCGGCGCTGCGACCGGTGCGCGAGAGGCCTCTGGCAACGGTGCGAAGGCATGTTGCCGCCGCTGCCGAAGGGCGTCGATAACCTTCCAGATAATGGCCGCCGCGATGCGCAATGGCGCTACCGCCTGTTACCCCGATTACGCGTGTTTGTTGCGTCCGCGACGAAGCGTTTGGCGCGCCGATCGGGTCCAATGGCGGGCTTTTCGATGCCTGGATCCCGATCCCATGAGCCTGCCTCCGCTGCTGCGCCATACGAGGGCGAGCAAGAACATCTCCCAACTCGATCTGTCGCTGCGGCTGGGCGTGTCCCAGCGGCACGTCAGCTTCCTCGAGACCGGCCGCGCCGCGCCGAGCCGCGACCTGCTGCTGGCCTGGATGAACGAGGTCGAGGCGCCGACCTCGCTGCGCAACGCGGCGCTGTCGCTCGGCGGCTTCACCACCGTCGCCGGCGCGGAGGGCGCGTCGTGGATCGGCATGACCGACGCCAACGAGGCCGCGCTGCAGCGCATGGTGCAGCTGCACAACCCGCTGCCGGGCCTGGTGTTCGATCCCGACTGGAAGATGCTCGCGACCAACTGCGCGGGCCAGTGGCTCTGCACGGTCGTGATGCCGGCCTACTGCGAGGCCATCGGGCATCGCTTCGAGGGCCTGGACATGATCGACTGCGTGGCGCACGACGACGGCCTGCTGAGCCATTCGCGCAACGCGGCGCAGGTCGGCGCCAGCCTGCTCGCGCAACTGCAGACCGAGAGCTGGCTGCGCCCGTCGCTGCGCCCGCGCGTCGATCGGCTGGCCGAGTCGCTGCACCGGCGCTACGGCCGGCTGCCCGAGATGCCCTCGCTGGGGCTCGCCACGCCGAGCCTCAACCTCAGCTTCGACACGTCGCTGGGCGTGCTGAGCTTCTCCACCTTCCAGAGCGCCTTCGGCATTCCGCAGGACATCAACTCCTCGTCGCTGCGCATCGAGCTGTGGTTCGCGGCCGATGCGCACACGCGCGAGGTGATGAGCGACGCCGATGCCGAAGCGGAGGCCTGCTGCTGAGGGCGTAACGCCGGCGCGGCGTCAGGGCAGCTTCGCCGCCACGCGCGCGGCCAGCGCGTTGACGCGTTCGCGCGCCACCGCATGCAGCGCCGCGTCGCGCTCGCCGCCGCCCACGCGCACCTCCACGCTCAGCAGCCCCTTGCGGATCTGGATGCGGTTGAGGATGTCGATGAAGGCCTCGTCGCCGAGGCCCGCCACCGGCGTCTTGGGCTCGCCGACCTTGCGCGAGATCTCGAAGTAGCGCTGCGAAAACGCGGGCGTCGACGCGAGGTTGCGCACGCTCATCTGCACCTGGTGCGAGACGGTCACGCGCTTGCCGTCGACGGTGTCGGTGCGGCGCAGGTTGTAGAGGCAGCCGATCGGCTTGGGAATCTCCTCGATGCGGTTCTCGCGCGACTCGTGCGTGATCTTTCCCTTGAACTGCACCGGCGTTGCGATCGTCATGTCGGGGAAGACGGCCTTCACGTCCTCGGTCGTCATCAGCGCGCAGGCATCGGGCCACTGGTCGGCGGGCGCGGTCTGCGACACGCGCGTGTCGGCCGGCACCGCCACCGCCGCCTGGGCAGCGATCGGCGCCGCGGCCGCCACCATGCCGACGCCCGGCTGCCAGCGCGCGAGCGCCTGACGCGCGAGCGCGCTCGCATTGCCGGGCGTCTGGCTCGAATAGGGATCGAGGCTGGCGAGCACGATCAGGTCGCCCTTGCGCGCCTGCACGGCGATCCGGTGCGCGCTGGTCTCGAGGAAGGCCTCCTCGCCCACGTCGGCCAGCGGCTCGATGCGCAGGCTGACCTTGGGATCGGCGGCCACGCGTTCGCGCGCGGTGCGCAGCGAGGCGAAGCTGTCCCTGGCCGTGCCGCGGCCGACCGCGGGCGAGTCGCCCCAGCGGATCACGGTCAGGCTCGCGAAACGCGCGACATCGGTCTTCGAGGTCGGGCTCGGCAGGCGCACCACGTAGGTGCAGCTCTCGGCGTACTGCGGGCCGCGGCTCAGGGGGCTCAGGGTCGGGCCCTTGTCGGTGACCGGGCGTCCGGGGAACAGCGCCTCGAGGTCGGCGCGCGGCATCAGCCTGCAGGCATCGGGCGCGTTCGCGGCCATGGGAGAAGGCGCGGGCGGCGGCGCGGCTGTCACGGTCGCGCTCTGCGCGAGGGCGGCGGCATGGACCGCGCCGGCCAGCAGCAGCCAGGCGGGGCGGATTGGGGCGAGGGGGCTAGAGGTTTTCAAGCGGACTCCGGTATTCGGGTAAACGCGTAGAAGCGGCGCAAGGCGCGCATCCTCGCCGCGCCGGCGCGGGCCGTCGATTACCTGCGGCGTAGTCGGCCGTACGTAGTTCCCGAGGCCCGCGTGTCAGTTTTCGGTCAGCCGCCGACGCCGAGCATCCCTGCCTCCATCACAACAGGCCGCAAGCGCGCTGCGCAGGCACGCCCACAGAGACAGACATGAACGACCGCAACCTAGGCAGAGGGCTCTTCCTCATCGCCATTTCCCTCCTGTTCGGCATCACCGCCGCGCGCAACTACCCGATCGGCGACTTCTCGCGCGCGGGTCCCGGCATGTTCCCGTTCATCGTCAGCATCCTGCTCGGCCTGATCGGCGTGGCCACCGTGATCCGCTCGCGCTTCGTCGCGCGCCAGCCGATGGAGCTCAACCTGCGCAACATCGGCATCGTGATCGGCAGCCTCTGCGGCTTCGCGCTGATCTCGGAGCACATCAACATGGTCGCGGGCATCGTGTTCATGGTGTTCGCCTCGACGGCTGCCGGCCTCTCGTACTCGTGGGTGCGCAACGTCAAGATCTCCCTCGGCCTGGTCGCGATGGCTTTCGCGCTCCAGAAGCTGCTGGGCCTGAACCTGCCCCTGCTCTGAGGACCGCGCCATGGAAGTCTTGAACAATCTCGCGTTCGGTTTCTCGCACGCGCTCACCATGCAGAACCTGCTGTTCTGCGCCATCGGCTGTACCGTGGGCACCCTGGTGGGCCTGCTGCCGGGCCTGGGCCCGCTGGCCACCATCAGCCTGCTGCTGCCGCTGACCTACTCGATCCCCACCGGCGGCGCGCTGATCATGCTGGCCGGCATCTACTACGGCGCCCAGTACGGCGACAGCGTGAGCGCGATCACGATGAAGATCCCGCATGCCAGCAGCATCGTGGCCTGTATCGACGGGTACGCGATGACGCTCAAGGGCCAGACCGGCCTGGCGCTGTTCACCGCGGGCTTCTCGAGCTTCGTGGGCGGCACCATCGCGATCGTCGTGCTGGCGTGGATGGCGCCGATGCTCGGCGAAGTGGCCTTCCTGTTCGGCCCGGCCGACTACTGCTCGATGATGCTCGTGGGCTTCGTGTGCGTGAGCTTCGTGACCACCGGCAGCCTGCTCAACGGCCTCGCGATGTGCTTCATCGGCGTGCTGCTCGGCCAGATCGGCACCGACGTCAACAGCGGCATGCAGCGCTACACCATGGACCTGCCCTTCCTCGCCGACGGCGTGGGCCTGGTGAGCATCGCGCTGGGCTGCTTCGGCATCGCCGAGATCACCAAGAACCTCGACGCGCGCGAGGAGCGCTCGCCCTTCAACGGCAAGATCAACCTGATCCCGACCTGGGCCGAGTTCAAGCGGATCATCCCGAGCGCGCTGCGCGGCGGTGCTATCGGTTCGTTCCTGGGCATCCTGCCCGGCGGCGGTCCCTCGATCGCCCAGTTCGCGGCCTACGCCATCGACAAGAAGGTCAGCAAGTACAAGCACGAGATCGGCACCGGCTGCATCGAAGGCGTGGCCGGCCAGGCCGCTGCCGACGAAGCCGCCGCGCGCACCAGCTTCATCCCGCTGATGAGCATCGGCATCCCCGAGAACCCGGTGATGGCGCTGATGCTGGCCGCGTTCGTGATCAAGGGCATCCAGCCCGGTCCGAACATGATCGCCAGCCACCCCGACCTGTTCTGGGGCCTGGTGGCCAGCATGTGGGTGGGCAACTGCTTCCTGCTCGCGCTCAACGTGCCGCTGGTGCGCTACTGGCTGTCGGTGTTCAAGATCCCGTACGCCGTGCTGTTCCCGTCGATCCTGTTCTTCTGCTGCATCGGCACCTACAGCGTCAACAACAGCCTCGACGACATCTTCATCACCGCCGTGTTCGGCTGCCTCGGCTATGCCTTCATGCGACTGGAGCTCGATGCCGCGCCGCTGATGCTGGGCTTCATCCTCGGGCCGATGCTGGAGGAGAACTTCCGGCGCGCCATGCTGATCAGCCGCGGCAGCTTCGGCGTGTTCGTGAACCGCCCGATCAGCGCCACGCTGCTGGGCCTGATCGGCGTGTTCGTGGTGTGGCAGCTCGTGGCCTTCGTGCGCTCGATCCAGAAGGCGCGGCGCGAGGGGCCGGCGGTGTTGCCGGCGAGCGATGCGCATGGGGCTTGAGGGGCGATTGCGCCTGGCAAGCTCGCACTGAGCCGCCGTTCACGGGCTGATGCCCGAGAAGGACACGGAGCCGGCTCGTTGAAGCCGGCGATGGACGCCCGATGGATCTCATCGGGCGTTTTCTTTTTGGGGAGAGGCGACCCTCGTTTGCCGGCACGTCCATGGCGGTAGCATCCGGCCAAGACCATCCATTCCCTGTCGCCTCCCCACGAAGATGAGCCGCGTCACCATTTCCACCGCGCCGTGCGACCCATCCGCTTCGCTGGTGAGCGAGATCCGGCGCGTGACGAAGCTCGGGGTCCTCGATGTGCGAGAGCGCCTTTCCAGCGGAAGCCCGGTGTTCGATCAGGAGCTTTTCTCCAATCGGACGGAAGACGTCTTCGCCAAGGCGCGCGCGTTGCTCTCGGCGCTGGAGGGCGGCGGGCATCGGCCTCTCGTCGCAGAGGATGGCCGGCCCATCACGCCCGCGATCCTGCGAAACATCTTGCAGACGTCCGAGGAGGGGGCCGAGGCGCTTCGCCGGCTCGATGACCTGGGACATGTGTAGGCGTTCACTGGAATGACGCGATGAGCAGCACGAGACCGCCCACGGCAGCGGCGATCAGCGCGCAGATGCCGGCGGCAGCCAACATGTGCGTCGCATGGCGGCGGTCATCGGCGGCGTCGTCGTGCCGGAAGCCGCGCAGCAGGCCGTTGGCAAGTGCGAGCAGGTGGAGCAGCGCTCCGAACGCGGCAAAGACGCCGGCCAGCATGGCAAAGCCCAGTGCGGCCCATGACAGGTTCGCGATGACCCTGGCGATCATGGCGCTTCGGCATGCGCGGGAAAGCGCAGGCCAAACGAAGTGCCATCGGCCACCGTCGACGTCACGCTCATGTCGCCGCCATGGGCGCGCGCGATCTCGCGGACGATGAAGAGGCCCAGCCCGACGCTGCGCACGGTGTTGCTGCCGGTCTCGCCGCGGACCATGGGCTCGAACATGTCGGCCAGCACCGCGTCGGGAATGGGCGCGCCGAGATTGCGCACCACGATCTCGGCCGTGGCGCCGGCCACGCCCGAGCGCACGAACACGGGCGTGTCGACCTGGCCGTAGGCGGCCGCGTTGCTCACGAGGTTGCCGATCAGCTGCGCGAGACGGTCGGCGTCCGCCACGCAGGCGCTGTCGCCTTCGGGCATGTACTCGATCGTCCGGCCCGGGTAGGCCAGGCGCAACTCCGCCAGCGCGCCGTCGACCACCTCGTGCAGGTCGATCGCCCGGAGGTTGACGGTGAGGCCCTTGCCGACGCGTGCCTGGGTGAAGTCCAGCAGCTCCTCGATGAGCCGCCGTGCCCGGTCGGCCGAGTGCCGCACGTGCCCCAGGATGCGGGTACGGCGCTCGCCCTCGACATGCTCGAGCATCTGGACCCCCATCAGGATGGCCGACAGCGGATTGCGCAGGTCGTGGCTCACGATGCCGACCATCTGCTCGGCGAACAACGCCCGGTCCCGCATCAGGCTGCGGGTCTCGCGCTCGGCCTCGAGCAGCGCGTCGGCCTTGCGCCTGGCACCCATCAGCTCGCGTTCGTAGCGGCTGCGGTCCTCGGCGGCGAAGGCCGCGATCTCGTCGAACTCGCCTTCGGGCCGCTGGCGCCGGCGGGCGTTGAGGATCATGGGGATGGTCCGGCCGTCGCGATGGCGCAGGTCGAACTTCACCTCGGCCAGCGATCCCTGCATCTGCAGCGAAGGCGCCCAGTGCGTCTGATGGAAGATCCGGCCGCCCATGGTGAACAGGTCCTGCAGTCGCTTCGCGCCGACGAGTTCGTCGCGAGGAATGCCGATCCAGTCGCAGAAGGTGCCGTTGGCCTTGACGATCGTGCCGTCGCGCGTCGTCACGAGCAGGCCGCACGGTGCCTCGTCGAAGAGGCTGGCGAGGTCGGGGATGGCCTGCGTCATCCGGCTCACGCCGGCGCAAGCGGCAGCGCGGCGAGGAAGGCCTCGATCGCATCGCAGCACGCGCCCGGCGCGCTCAGGTGAGGGCAGTGGCCGACGTTCTCGACGACACGCAGGGTGCTGTGGGGGAGGACCCGGTGGATGTACTCGCCAACGACGAGCGGCGCGATCAGGTCCTCGGACGACTGGACGATGAGCGTGGGCGTGCGCAGCTTCGCCAGGTCCCTGCGGTTGTCGGACAGGAAGGTGACCCGAGCGAACTGCCTGGTGATGTCCGGGTCGGTGCGGCAGAAGCTCGCCGTGAGCTCCTCGCCGAGCTCGGGCCGCTCGGGCACGCCCATGATGGCGGGCGCCATGCTGCTCGCCCAGCCGAGGTAGTTGCTGTCGAGCGTGTCGAGCAGCGAGTCGATGTCCTCGCGCGCGAAGCCGCCCACGTAGTCGCCATCGTCGATGTAGCACGGCGAGGGGCCGATCATCACCTGCGCCGCGAAGGTGCCGGGCGACTTCAGCTCGGCGAGCAGGCCGATCATGCCGCTGACGGAGTGGCCCGCGAAGATCGCGGGGCCCGTCGCCACGTCGCGGACGACCTCGAGCAGGTCGTCGGCGTAACCCTGGAGGCTCGAGTACTTCGCGGCGTCGTAGGCATCGAGGTCCGACTGGCCGGCGCCCACCAGGTCGAAGGTCACCACCTTGTAGCGATCCGCGAACCGTGGCGCCACGAGTCGCCACATGTTCTGGTCGCATCCGAATCCATGGGCGAAGACGATGGCTGTCGGCCCGGAACCCTGGATCCGGATGTTGTTTCGGTGGTGGACGTTCATGAAAAGCTCAGACGCGGTCTGAGGCGATGAGGCGAGAGGAGTAGCAAGAAGTATCCATTTTGCGCCGATTCGGTGAACGCCAGCCGCTCGTTCAAGGCCGGCGCGTGCGTTGCGGCGACCGGGCCTTCGCCGCCTTGGCCGCCTTGGCCGGCCCCACGCTCGACCGGCTCGCCAGCGCCAGCATCTCCAGAAACGCCGCCGCCGCCGGCGACAGGCTGCGCCCCGCGCGCCGGATCACGCCGATGGTGCGCCCGATCTCGGGCCGTTCCAGCCGCACCCCGACCACCGCGCCCGGCTTGCGCGGCAGCGTGAGCTGCGGCACCACGGCCACGCCGAGGCCGTTCTCGACCATGCCGATCAGCGTGGAGACGTGGCGCACCTCGCACACCGGGCGCGGCAGCGGCGGCAGCTCGGCCAGGGCCTGGTCGATGAACAGGCGGTTGCGGCTGGCCTGCGAGACGCGCGCATGCGGGTACTGCGCGAGCTCCTCCCAGCCCACGGACTTGCGCCGCGCCAGCGGATGGTCCGCGGGGCAGGCGAGCACGTAGGGTTCCTTGAGCAGCGGCGTGAACTCCACCTCGGAGTCCTGCATGCCGATGTAGTTGAGCGCGAAATCGGCCTCGCCCTGCTTCACGCTGGCGAGCACCTCGTCGGCACCCTCCTCGATGATGCGCACCAGCACATGCGGATGGCGCGCGCGGAAGGCCTGGATCACCGGCGGCATGAAGTGGTGCACGGTCGACAGCACGCAGCCGATGGTGACGTCGCCGGCCTCGAGCTCGGCCGCGTCGCGCAGGCTCAGCACCGAGCGGTCGAGGTCGTCGACCAGGCCGCGGATCTGGCCGAGGAAGCGCCGGCCCAGCAGCGTGAGCTCGACGCTGCGCGTGGTGCGGTCGAACAGGCGCACGCCCAGCAGCTCCTCGAGGTGCGAGATGCGCCGCGACAGCGCGGGCTGCGACAGGTGCAGGGTGCGCGCCGCCGCGGCGAAGCTCTGCAGCTCGCCCACGGTGACGAAGGCGCGCAGGTCGGCCAGCGAGGGCTTCAGCATCGGGTCTCACTCATGCAGTTCATGCAATAAACCCCCAAAAACTTGCAATTTACTGCAATGACGCCCAGGCAGAAGATGCGCGGCAGAACAAGGAGACAACGACATGCAACGCCGCCAACTGCTGCTGACCGCTTCCGCGGTCTCGGCCACCATCGCGATGCCCCGCTTCGCCATCGCGCAGGACTTTCCGAGCAAGCCGATCCGCTACATCGTGCCGGTCGCCGCCGGCGGCGGCAACGACATGATCGCCCGCGTGGTCGCCGAACGCTGGGGCCGCGCGCTGGGCCAGCCCTTCGTCATCGACAACCAGAGCGGCGGCGGCGGCGTGGTGGCCTGCCAGAACACGGCGCGCGCCGCGGCCGACGGCTACACGCTGATGCAGGGCTATGTGGCGACCCACGGCACCACGCCCGCGACGCGCCGCGTGAGCTACAACGCGATCAAGGACTTCACGCCGATCGGCATGATCGGCGCCACGCCCAACGTGCTGGCCATCAATGCCGACGTGCCCGCGAAGACGGTGGCCGAGTTCGTCGACTACGTGAAGCGCAATCCCGGCAAGGTGAGCTACGGCTCGGCCGGCGCGGGCTCGCTCACGCACATGACGATGGAGTTGTTCAAGCAGGAGACCGGCGTGGTGATGGTGCACGTGCCGTACCGCGGCATCGCGCCGGCCATCAACGACGTGCTCGGCGGCCAGACCCAGGCCATGTTCCCGGGGCTCGCGGCGGCGCTGCCGCACCTGCGTTCGGGCCGCATGCGCGCGCTGGCCGTCACCGGCAGCAAGCGCAGCGCGCAGCTCAAGGACGTGCCGACCATGGACGAGGTCGGCTTCAAGGGCTTCGATGCGATGCAGTGGTACGGCTCGGTCGGCCCCGCGGGCATGCCGGCCGACGTGGTGCGCCGCCTCAACGAGACCCAGGTCGCGGTGCTCAAGGCGCCCGACCTCGCCGAGAAGCTCGCCAGCGAGGCCGTCGAGCCCTGGCCGATGACGCCGGACCAGTTCGGCAAGTACATCGGCTCGGAGATCGCGCGCTGGACCGCCCTTGCCAAGGCCCGGAACATCCAGCTCGACGAGTAGGACCGGCCGGCTCCCCTTTCCATTTTTTAACGCAACCAGCAAGAACTCCAGTGGCCCGCAACACGCACGTTTCCGCCGACACCTCGGCCCCTCCCGTCACCGCCATCCTGGCCCGCTTCGTCGCCACGCATCCGTCGCGCGGCTGGAGCGACGCGGTCGAGCGCGAGGCGCACCGCACCTTCTACAACTGGCTCGGCTGCGCCATCGGCGCCGCGCGCCACGAGGCGGCCGAGGCCGCGATCGCCGCCGTGCGCATGCTCGAGCCGGCACCGCAGGCCAGCGTGCCGGGCCGCGCCGACAAGGTCGACATGGCCAGCGCGGCGCTCGTCAACGGCATCACCTCGCACACCTTCGATTTCGACGACACGCACCTCAAGACCATCATCCATCCGGCCGGACCAGTGGCCTCGGCGCTGCTCGCGCTCGGCGAACACCGCGGGGCCTCGGGCCGCCAGCTGATCGACGCGCTGGTGCTCGGCATCGACGTGGCCTGCCGCATCGGCAACACCATGTACCCCGACCACTACGACCGCGGCTGGCACATCACGGGCTCGACCGGCATGCTCGGCGCGGCCGCGGGTTGCGCGCGGCTGCTGGGGCTGGACGAACACCGCACGGCGATGGCGATCGGCATCGCGGCCTCGCAGCCCGTGGGCCTGCGCGAGCAGTTCGGCACCATGACCAAGCCCTTCCATCCGGGCGCCGCGGCGCGCGCGGGCCTGATGTCGGCGCTGCTCGCGAGCCAGGGCTTCACGGCCAGCGAACGGGCGCTCGAGGCGCCGCGCGGTTTCGTGCAGGTGGCTTCCGACAAGCGGGCCTGGCACGAGGTCACCGACCAGCTCGGCGAGCGCTTCGAGATCTCCTTCAACACCTACAAGCCCTTCGCCTGCGGCATCGTGATCCATCCGAGCATCGACGCCTGCGTGCGGCTGCGAGCGCAGGGCATCGCGCCCGAGGACGTGGAACGCATCGAGCTGCGCGTGCATTCGCTGGTGCTCGAGCTCACGGGCAAGAAGGAACCGAAGGACGGGCTGCAGGGCAAGTTCAGCGTCTACCACGGCTGCGCCGTCGGCCTGATCCATGGCCGTGCGGGCGAGGAGGAGTTCTCGGATGCGATGGTCAACGACCCGCGCGTGGTCGCGCTGCGCAACCGGGTGCAGGCGGTGGTCGACGACGGCATCGCGGAGGAGTCGGTGCATGTGAGCGCGCTGCTGCGCGATGGCCGGCGCGTCGAGGTGCAGGTCGATCACGCGATCGGCTCGATGCACAACCCGCTCTCCGATGCGCAGCTCGAGGCCAAGTTCGACGCGCTCGCGGTGCCGCTGCTCGGCGCGCAGCGTTCGGGCCGGATCACCGAGGTGTGCCGCACGCTGGCCGCGCTGCCCGACCTGCGCACGCTGACCGCACTGACCGCGCCTTCGGCTTGAACAGGAGGCACGCATGACGAACCAAAACATTCCATCGCTTCGCATCGGCATCCTCGACGGCGACGACATCGGTCACGAGATCGTGCCGGCCTCGGTCGACATCGCGCGCGCGGCCGCCGAGCTGCACGGCGTGGCCATCGACTGGCATCCGCTGCCGATCGGCGCACGCGCGCTCCAGACCCACGGCCACACCATGCCGCCCGGCACGCTCGAGACCCTGCGCACGCTCGACGGCTGGCTCTTGGGGCCCATCGGCCACCGCGCCTATCCCAAGGGACCGAATGCGATCAACCCGCATCCGATCCTGCGCAAGACCTTCAATCTGTTCGCCAACGTGCGGCCCACGCGCTCGTACCCCGACATCGGCTGCCTGCACGATGGCGTCGACCTGGTGATCGTGCGCGAGAACAACGAGGGCTTCCAGCCCGACCGCAACATGGTCGCGGGCTCGGGCGAGTTCCGGCCCAACGACGAGGTCACGCTGTCGGTGCGCGTGATCACCCGCACCGGCAGCCGGCGCGTGGCGCGCGCGGCCTTCGAACTCGCACGCCAGCGCCGCAAGCACCTGACCTACGTGCACAAGGACACCGTGTTCAAGCTCGGCTGCGGCATGTTCGTCGAGGAGTGCAAAAAGCTCGCCGAGGAATACCCCGACGTGCGCGTCGACGACGTGATCGTCGACACCTTCGCGATGCGGCTGGTGCGCGATCCGCAGAGCTTCGACGTGGTGGTCACGACCAACATGTTCGGCGACATCCTCTCGGACGAGGCGGCCGGGCTGGTGGGTGGCCTGGGCATGGCGCCGGGGCTGTGCATCGGCGACGGCGACATCGCGATGGCGCAGGCCACGCACGGCTCGGCGCCCGACATCGCGGGCCAGGGCATCGCGAATCCCTACGCGATGATCGAGTCGACGCGCATGCTGTTCGACTGGCTGGGCCACAGCCGCGGCAACGAGGGCGCGGTGCGCATGGCGGCGTCGATGTCGCGCGCCACCACGGCCGCGCTGGCCGATCGTTCGGCGCGCACCGGCGACATCCGCGGCAGCGGCAACACGGTGGCGTTCACGCAGGCCGTGCTGCGCCATCTGAGTGCCTGAAGGGGAATCTTTCGATGACCGAAGCGACCACCATGCAGTCCTTCTGGATGCGGATGAGCGAGGCGGGCGGCGTGCTCGAGCAACGCGAGGTGCCGGTGCCCACCGCGGGCCCGGGACAGTTGCTGGTGCGCCTGCATGCGGCATCGCTCAACCGCGGCGAGTTCCTGGCGAGCCATGGCGCTTCGGGTGCGTGGCGGCCGGCCGGCGGGGAGGGTGCTGGCAGGGTGGTCGATGTTGGAAATGCCGTTAGTGGATTTCAAGTCGGCGACCGCGTGATGGGCCGCTGCGCTGGAGCCTTCGCCGAGTACGCGCTGATGGAAGCGGCCGAGGCCATGGCCGTGCCGGAGGCCCTCTCGTGGGAAGAGGCCGCGAGCATTCCGCTGGCCTTCCTGGTCGCGTTCGACATGCTGGTGCTGCAGGGCCGGCTGCAGCCCGGCGAATGGCTGCTGGTCAACGGCGTGTCCTCGGGCGTCGGGGTGGCGTCGCTGCAACTGGGCAAGGCGCTCGGCGCGCGCGTCATCGGCACCTCGGGCTCGGCCGACAAGCTCGCGGCCCTCGCGCCGCTGGGGCTCGATGTCGCGCTGCCCACCCGCGCCGCCGACTTCGCGCCGGCCGTGCTGCGGGCCACCGAGGACAAGGGCGCGAACCTCGTCGTCAACACGGTCGGCGGTTCGGTGTTCGCCGAGAACCTGCGCGCGATGGCCTTCGAGGGGCGGCACGCGACCGTGGGCCATGTCGATGGCGTGCTGCATGCCGAGCTCGACCTCGAGGCCCTGCATGCGCGCCGGCTGGTGTTGTTCGGCGTCTCGAACAAGCTGCGCACCAAGGCCCAGCGCGCCTCGGGCGTGCCGCGTTTCGTCGCCGAGGTGCTGCCGCTGTTCGCGGCCGGGCGCATCCGGCCGCGCATCGACCAGGTGGTGGCGTTCGCCGAGTTGCCGCGGGCCAAGGCGCGGATGGAGGCTGGGGCGCATGTCGGGAAGATCGTGCTGCGCATGCCGGGCGGACAGGACAGCGACCGCCCCTGAAGGTGCCACTGTTTGACGTGGTAAGGAAATTTCCTTACAATCGGAACATTGCCAGCACGAAAGGCCGCCATGTCCGAAATCCATGAAATAGCGACGCTGACCTCCAAGGGGCAGCTCACGTTGCCGAAGTCCATCCGGCAAGCGTTAGGCGTTGACATCGGCGGCAAGGTGGCGTTCGATCTGCGCGATGGAGAGGTCGTCGTGACTCGCGCCCATGCGGAACACGAGGACCCTGCCATCGGCGCCTTCCTGGCATTGCTGGAAGCGGACATCCGGGCCGGGCGCCACCTCCAGTCGCTGCCGGAGGACTTGGCGCGGGCCATGTTGGCGAGCGCTGGCCACGCGGTGAATCTCGATGAAGACATCGAAGGCGAGGTTGCGCTCTGATGCAACGGCATGGCTGGACGCTGCTGTTTCACGAGTGCGTGATCGAGCAGTTGCGCAAGCTGCAAGCGGCGGCGGAAAAAGCCGAGCAGAGCGACCCGCAAGGATTCGAAGGCAATGCCAACGTCAAGTTGTTTCGTGCGCTGAGCCAACTGATCGTGGATGTAGTGCCGAGCGATCCGGCCCGAGACGAATTCCGCCAGGGCAACACCCTGGGGGCTGAATTTCGCCACTGGCGCCGCGCGAAGGTCGGCAGGCGCTTTCGATTGTTTTTTCGCTACGACTCGAAGGCGAAAGCCATCGTCTATGCATGGGTCAATGACGAGCAGACCTTGCGATCGGCGGGCAGCAAGTCGGATCCGTACGCTGTCTTTGAAAAGATGCTGGGGCGAGGCAGTCCACCCGATGATTGGGCGGCGCTGATGGCCACGAGCAAGGCCGATTGGCGATAGCTCAACGAGCGCCAGCCGGGTCGCGCTTGGCCCCATTGCGACCCAGCGTGAACCCGATCTCGTTGACGCCTGGCGTGCCCTGCACGAAGGTCTCCCCCCCATGCATGCGCGCAATGGCCCGCACGATCGCCAGCCCGAGCCCGAAGCGTTCGCCCGTCCTCGGCCGCGAGCTGTCGCCGCGCCAGAAGCGCTCGAACATGTGCTGTCGCACTTCCTCCGGAATGGCATCGCCGGGGTTGGCGACGGTGATGCGCGCGCCCTCCGGCAGCGCCTCGATCCGCAGGCCGATCACGGCCTCCTGCGGCGCATGCCGCGACGCGTTCGTCAGCAGGTTCACGAGCGCGCGGCGCAGCAGCACGCGGTTGACCGGCACCGAGGCATCGCCCTCGATCTCGAGCCGCTGGCGCTTCTCCTCGAGGAAGACCTCGACGAACTCGCCCACCTGCCGCGCCTGTTCGCCCAGCGAGAGCTCGCGCAGGTCCTCGGCCGCGTCGCCGCGGTCGGCGCGCGCGAGGAACAGCATGTCGTTGACCATCGAGCCCAGCGTGCGCAGCTCCTCGAGGTGCGACTCGAGCACCTCGCGCATCTCGTCCTGGGGCCGGTCGCGCGCGAGCGCGAGCTCGGCGCCGTTGATCATGATGGCCAGCGGCGTGCGCAGCTCGTGCGCCACGTCGGCATTGAAGCCCTCGAGCTGGGTCCACGCATCCTCCATGCGCGCCAGCACCTCGTTGAAGCGCAGGGCCAGCGGCAGCAGCTCGGTGCTGTCGGCCGGCAGGGTCAGGCGCTGCGACAGCCCGCCGGGGCGTATCACCGCGGCCTCGCGCGACAGGTCCGCGAGCGCGCGCAGGCCGCGCCGCGTGGCGATGGCGCCGAGCGCCACGGTGCACAGCACGCCGAGCGCGCCGACCAGCAGGCCGTAGTTGTCGTAGCGGTCGAGCATCTCGGCGCGCGGCCGCGGGTCCATGCCGATCAGCACCTGCGCGCCGGGGAAGATGGCGTGCTCGTCGAGCCGGTAGTGCGCGCCGCGCAGCACCACGCCGTCCTGCCGCTGCAGCCAGACCTTGTTGCCCTCGCCGCGCAGCGTGGGCGGCATCGGCTCGGCGCCGTAGAGCATCTCGCCGTCGCGCGCGATCAGCCACACGTTCCAGCGGTAGCGCCCGCCCACGCTGGTGGCCGCGAGATGGCGCCGCAGCATCGACAGGTCGGCCGGCGTGCGCACTTCGTCGATGAAGTGCTGCACCACCTCGGTCTTGCCGCTGAGGTCCGAGCGCTCGTCGGCGATCAGCACCTGTTCGAGCGCCTTGTGCAGCAGGTAGCCGGTGGCCGCGAACACCACGACCGCGACCACCGCCAGCATCAGCACCAGGCGCGCCGAGATCGACCCGAAGCGCACCCGCGGTGCCTTCATGCGGACTCCAGCACGTAGCCCATGCCGCGCACGGTGCGCAGCATCGGGGTCTCGAAAGGCTCGTCGAGCTTGGCGCGCAGGCGGCGCACCGCCACCTCGACCACGTTGGTGTCGCTGTCGAAGTTCATGTCCCACACCTGTTCGGCGATCACCGTGCGCGACAGCACCTCGCCGCGGCGCCGCATCAGCAGCGCCAGGATCAGGAATTCCTTGTTGGTCAGCTCGAGGGCCTGGCCGCCGCGCGAGGCCTTGCGCCGCGCGAGGTCCAACTGCAGGTCGCCGAAGGTCAGCGTGGTGGGTTCCGACGTTCCGCCCGAGCGCACGCCGCGGCGGCGCAGCGCGGTGAGGCGGGCCAGCAGCTCGGAGAACGCGAAGGGCTTGACCAGGTAGTCGTCGGCGCCGTCCTGCAGGCCGCGCACGCGGTCCTCGACCTGGTCGCGCGCTGTCAGCATGAGCACCGCCACGTCCTTGGTGGCGCGGATCGCCTTGAGCACCGCGAAGCCGTCGAGGCCCGGCAGCATCACGTCGAGCACCACGATGTCGTACTCGCCGTTCACCGCCAAGTGGCGGCCGTCGATGCCGTCGGCCGCGACGTCGACGACATAGCCGTTCTCGGTGAGTCCCTTGCGCAGGTAGTCCGCCAGCTTGGGATGATCTTCGACGACGAGCACGCGCATGTTGTGTCCTTCCGGGGCCGCCGCCGGCGGCTCGACCGGCGCGGCGGTTTCGCAGTCTATCGCCGGGCCGCGCGTTCAGCGCTGGCCCTGCGCCGCCTTCACGATCAGGTCGGCCACGGCCTGGGGCTGCGACAGCAGCGACACATGGCTCGCATCGAGCTCGACGGTGCTGGCCTTCATGCGCTGGGCCATGAAGCGCTGCAGTTCGGGGTCGATGGTGCGGTCCTGGCGCGAGACGGCATACCAGGTCGGCTTGTCGTGCCAGGCCGCCACCGTGGTTCTGGCGGTGGTGATGGCGCGCGCGAAGGGCTGTTGCACCGCGTAGTAGGCGAGTGCCTCGGCCGGCGGCAGGTCGCCCGCGAAGTCCTTCAGGAAGGCCGGTTGGCTCAGCGAACCCCAGCCGTTGGTGTCCCACTGCAGGCCGGCGCCGGCGGGCGCGGCCGCGAACTTGCGCGTGAGGGCCGGGTAGTCCTCGCCGGCATCGGGCGCGCGCGCCGCGATGTAGACCAGGCCCGCCACGTGCGGGTCGGTGCCCGCCTCGCTGATCACCATGCCGGCGTACGAATGGCCGACCAGCAGCGTCGGGCCGTCCTGCTGCGCCAGCACGCGCTTGACCGCGTCGACGTCGTCCTGGAAGCCGCTCAGCGGGTTCTGCACCGAGGTCACGTGCAGGCCCTGCGCCTGCAGCAGCGGAATCACCTTGCCCCAGCTCGAGCCGTCGGCATAGAGCCCGTGCACCAGCACCACGTTGTGGACGGCGACCGGCGCCGAAGGCACGGTCTGCGCACTGGCGGCGCCCGCGGAGAAGACGCCGGCGAGGGCGATGGCCGCGATGCGGCCCATGAGGGTTCTGCGATGCATGAAAGGCTCCAGGTTCTGGCGGCGCCGGCTGCGGCGCCGAGGGTCTTGCAGTGACGACCGGCACTGCTCTGGAGCGGACTGTGGCGCCAGGCCCTCGACCTGGATCGCACATTTCGATTACAAAAATGTCATCTGGCCGGTGCCAGCCGCTGCAGCATGGCGTGCCAGGCCCGCTGGTCGGGATCGGTCTGCCCCTTCATGCGGTTGCCGTCGCCGCTCTCGAGCTGCCGCAGCGTCTTCTGGCGGATGGCCTCGGGGATCGCGCGCACGGGCCGTCCGGTCGAGAGCACCGCGATCTGCGCCCGGCAGGCCTTCTCGAGCGCGAGCATGGTCAGCACCGCATCCGCCACGCTGCGGCCCACGGTCAGCAGGCCGTGGTTGCGCAGGATCAGCACCTTGGCGGTGGCGCCGAGATCGGCCACCAGCCGCTCGCGCTCGTCGAGGTCGAGCGCGATGCCCTCGAAGTCGTGATAGGCCACGCGCTGGTGGAACAGCAGCGACCACTGGTTGAGCGGCAGCAGCCCTTCCTCGAGCGTCGACACCGCCACGCCGGCCACCGTGTGGGTGTGCAGCACGCAGGCGGCATCGTGGCGCGCCGCATGGATCGCGCTGTGGATGGTGAAGCCCGCGGGGTTCACGTCGTGCGGCGAGTCCTCGAGCTGGCGGCCCTCGAGGTCGATCTTCACCAGCGAGCCGGCCGTGACGTCGCGAAACAGCAGGCCGAAGGGATTGATCAGGAACTGGTTCTCGGCATCGGGCACGCGCGCGGAGATGTGCGTGTAGATGCTGTCGTCCAGGCCGTGCAGCGCGATCAGCCGGTAGGCGGCCGCGAGGTCGCAGCGCACCGCGATCTCGGCCGGCGAGCGCTTCGGTCCCGCGGCGTCCGCCGCATAGGCACCATGCATCGGGGTCATCGTTCGCGCTCCTTCGTCTCAGGAGATGGCACAGGCCTTGGCCTGGCGGATCACCGCCTCGTGGTCGTAGCGGTCCACGCGCTCGGCGAAGCCGGGCGTGCGGATCACGAAGGTTTCGGGCGCCACCTTCCTGTCGATCACCTTGTTGTCGAACAGGAAGTCCTGCATGCGCTGGAAGCCGGCCGCATCGACGCGGCCCCAGGCCTGGCCGCCGTCGAGCCGCCGCGCCTTGTCCATCGACCCGACCACCGCCGCCACCAGCCGGTCGTCGTTGCGCGCCAGCGTGGCCTCGTCGGCGCCGGTGGGCTTGCTCTGCGGGAAGCGCTTCCAGTGCAGCTGGCGCGCGCACTGCGGATTGGTGGCGGTGAACAGGCTGGCCTTGGCCACGCCGCGCGCGATGGCCTCGACCATCGCCGGGTCGCTGTCGATGATGCGCTGCGTGGTCGCGAGGCTGAAGTCGGCGAAGGTCTCCCAGGCGGGGTCCGACAGGTAGCGCAGCCGGCCGCCGGCATTCTCGAAGCCCACCAGCGCCGTGTGCCAGAACATCAGCCCCTGCACCCGGTTGGCGCGCAGCGCCTCCAGCGCTGGCGCGCCGGTGCCCACGGCGACGATGGTCACGTCCTTGTCGGGGTCGAGGCCGCCGGCGCGCAGCAGCGCCTTGAGCATCGGCAGGCCGCCGCTGGCCAGGCTCACGATGCCGATGTTCTTGCCCTTGAGGTCGGCCACCTTCGCGACCGGGCCGTCGGCCTGCACGCCCACGGCCCAGTCGAGCACGTTGTTCACGCTGATCGCGCGGATCGGCAGGTTGTTCATCACGTTGGCCTGGATCAGGGCGCCCGCGCTCATCTGCGACAGCGCGATGCTGCCCGCGGCCAGCTGCTGCACCGTCTGCAGCGAGCCGGGCGTGGCCACCACCTCGACGTCGTAGCCCTCGTCGCGCCAGTAGCCGAGCGCCAGCGGCATCATGAGCCAGGGATAGGCCGCGTTGAGCACGCTCACGCCGCCGACGGCCAGCGTGACCTTCTTCAGGGGCTTGGCGCTCTGGGCCGATGCGTGCAGCGCGCAGGCCAGGAGCAGCAGCAGGAGGGCGCGCAGGCCGCCGGCGAGGATGCGAGTGGTCATGAAGACTCCAGAAGTGAAGTGCGAGGGGAAACCGGGGCTCAGGCGCCGAGCGTGGCGTCCTTCTGCGTCTCGAGCCAGAACACGACCCGCTTGCGGGCGTACTTCATGACCGCATGCAGCACGATGCCCATGGCCGACAGCAGGATGAGGATGGCGAACATGCCCGCCGTGTCCATCGAGAAGGTGCGCTGCAGGATCAGGTAGCCCAGCCCCGCCTGCGCGCCGACGAACTCGCCGACCACCGCACCGATCACCGACAGCACGATCGACACGTCGAGGCCCGCGAAGATGTAGGGCAGCGCATGCGGCACGCGCGCCATGCGGAAGATCTGCCAGCGCGTCGCGGTGAAGGCCCGCAGCAGCTCGATCTGGTCCGCCGGCGCCGCGCGCAGCCCGACGATGGTGTTGGCCAGCGCGGGAAAGAAGGCGATGGTGGCGGTGATGATCACCTTCGAGGTCATGCCGTAGCCGAACCAGATCACGAACAGCGGCGCGATCGCCACCTTGGGGATGGTCTGGAACGCGACGATGTAGGGATAGAGCGTCTTCTCGACCAGCACGAACTGCGACACCAGCGAGCCCAGCACCAGCCCGAGGCCCGCGCCGACCGCGAAGCCCGCGAGCGTCTCGTAGGCGGTCACGCCGAAGTGGTAGGTGAAGGCGTTGGAGATCAGCCCGCTCCACAGCGCCAGCGCGACCGCCGAGGGCGGCGGCACCACGAGCGCGGAGACGTCGAGCGCGCGCACCGCGAGCTCCCAGCCGCCGACCACGACGACGAACAGCGCGATGGCCAGCGGGATCTCGGGCCGGGCGATGCGCCGCGCGGGAGACGCCGAAGGCGCGGCGGGCAGCACGGTGGAAGCGGTGCGGGTGTTCATGCGTCGAGTGCTCCGAGCGAATGGAAGTGCCTGCGGATGGCCGAGACGTAGCCGCCGAAGCGTTCCGAATTGATCATCTCGAGCCGCCGCGGACGCGGCAGGTCGATCGGCAGGATCTCGGTGATGCGTCCCGGCCGCGGCGACATCACGACCACGCGGTCGGCGAGGAACACGGCCTCGGGGATGCTGTGCGTGACCAGCACCACCGTCTTGCCGCTCTCCTTCCAGATGCGCAGCAGCTCGAGGTTCATGGTCTCGCGCGTCATCGCGTCGAGCGCGCCGAAGGGCTCGTCCATCAGCACGAAGGCCGGGTCGTGCACCAGCCCGCGCGAGATGCCCACGCGCTGCTGCATGCCGCCCGAGAGTTCGGACGGGTACTTGCCCTCGAAGCCCTCGAGGCCCACCAGCTTGAGCAGCGCGCGGGCGCGCGGCTCGTAGACCTTGCGGTCCAGGCGCTGGATCTCGATCGGCACCATCACGTTCTCGAGGACCGTGCGCCAGGGCAGCAGCACCGGCGCCTGCAGCACCACGCCGACGTCGCGGCTCGGTCCGTCGAGCGGGATGTCGCGCGCCTTCACCGAGCCCGAGCTGCGCCGCAACGTGCCGGCCAGGATCTTGAGCAGGGTGGACTTGCCGCAGCCGCTGGGCCCGACCACGGTGACGAACTCGCCGTCGGCCACCGAGAGGTTCACGTCCTTCAGCGCGTCGATGTCCACGCCGTCGCGCGTGAGGTAGCGCTTGTTGAGTCCAGAGATCTCGATCATGGTGCGTGCCTTTCGAGGTGCGCCCGGCCTGGCCTCACTGCGGGCCTTCGAGCGCGAAGCGCGCGTCGCGCCACTTGAAGGCGGCCTTCAGGCCCTGCGCGCCGGCCACCTTGAAGAACTCGTCGGCCTCGGCCGATTCCGCCATCAGCACCAGCGTGAAGACCTCGGCGCCGTAGTCGATGGTGGACTGGAAGCCGCGCATCTCGTAGGCGCGGTTCAGTCCCATCTTGTTGAGCTGCATCGCGGGCGGCGGAATCATCGACAGCTTGGTCGCCAGCCGCCGGGCCTCGGCCAGCAGCTGGTCGGCCGGCACCACGCGGTTGGCCAGGCCGATGCGCTGCGCCTCCTGCGCGTCCACGCGGTCGCCGGTCAGCAGCAGCTCCTTGGTCTTCTTCATGCCCAGCACCCAGGGCATGATCGCGTAGGGCGGGGCCGACTTGAACTGGATCTCGGGCTCGCCGAACTGCGCGGTGTCGGCGGCCAGCGTGATGTCGCAGACCATCGAGAGGTCGCAGGCGCCGCCGAGGCAGAAGCCGTTGACGGCAGCGATCACCGGCAGCCGCGAGCGCCAGATGCGCGACCAGGTGTCGTTGCCCAGCTTCACGTGCTCGCGCCAGTCCTGCACGGTGGTAAACGGCTCCTCGCGCGGGCTGAGGTCGAAGCCCGCGCTGAAGGCGCGACCCGCGCCGGTGACGATGAGGGCGCGCACGGCCAGGTTCGCCTCGAGGCTGTCGAGCGCGTGCTGCATCTCGAGCAGCAGCTGGTCGTCGAGCGCGTTCATCTTCTCGGGGCGGTTGAGCGTGAGCGTGGCGATGGTGCCGTCGATGGCGAGCTGGATGGCCTGGTAGTCCATGGGTACTTCCTTTCAGTTGAGCGTCGGTCCGCGCAGCTCGACCAGGGCGTCGAGCACGCGCACGCCCTGTCCCGCGGCAAGCACGGCGACCGGGTTGATTTCGATGGCCTCCACGAGGTCCGCATAGGCCGCGGCGATCTCCGACAGCCGCACCATCAGGGCCTCGAGGGCCGCGGCGTCGGCGGGTGCCGCGCCCCTGAAGCCGTCGAGCAGCGCCGCCGCCCGCGTCGCGCGCAGCATCCGGTGCGCGCGCGCCGGGCTCACGGGCGCCAGCGCCAGCACCGAATCGCGCACCAGCTCGACCCAGATGCCGCCGGTGCCGACCACCAGCGCGGGACCGAAGGGCGCGCGCCGCGAGGTGCCGGCGATCATCTCGATGCCGCCGCGCACCATCTCCTGCACCGCCACGCCGCGCAGGCGCGCCTGCGGCTGGTGGCGGCTCACGTCGGTCAGGATGCGGTCGAAGGCCGCGCGCACCGCGGCGTCGTCGACCAGGCCCAGCGCCACGCCGCCGGCTTCGGTCTTGTGGGCGATGTCGGGCGAGTCGATCTTCATCACCACCGGATGGCCGATCTCGCGCGCGGCGGCGGCCGCCTGCTCGGCGCTGGTGCACAGGCGCTCGCGCGTCGTGGCGATGCCGTGGTCGGCGAGGAAGCGCTTGGCCTCGCCTTCCGACAGGGGCTCGCCGCTCGCGAAGCGGTCGCGCCAGGCGGGCTGCGGCTGCGAGAACGCGGGCTCGAAGGCCGCCTCGGGCTGCCAGCGATGCCAGGCGAGCCAGTGCGCGATCGCCTGCAGTGCGGGGCGTGCGCCCTGCAGCGCCGCGACCCTCGACGCATGCAGCGGTGCGACGACATCCGCATGCATGCCGCCGCCGACGTTGCTGTAGAACAGCACGGGCTTGGGCAGTGCCTGGGCCGCCTGCGCCGCCGCCTGCGCGATCAGCCGGTAGTTGCCGGCCGCGCGTTCGCCGATGCCCGGCGGGCAGTCCTGCGAGATCGCGAGCACGGCCACGTCGGGATCGGCCGCGAGGATGTCGACGCATTGCCGGTACAGGCTGCCATCGGACACCGCCGCGCCGGTCACGTCGAGCGGATTGCTCGGCGTGGCGAACGAGGGCAGCACCGCGGCCAGGCGTTGCAGCGTGGCCGCGGCCGGCCTGGCGAAGCGCAGGCCGGCGGCCTCGCCGAGGTCGCAGGTCAGCGCGATCTCGCCGCCGCTCACGTTGAGCACCGCCACGCCGTCGCCCCGTGGCGCCCGGGCGCCGCTCTCGAACAGCACGCAGGTCTCGACGAACTCGTCCATGTCGTTCGCCACCACCACCCCGAGGCCGTGGAAGAAGTCGAGGTAGGCCTCGTCGGAGCCGGCCAGCGAGCCCGTGTGCGCGGCCGTGGCCGCGGCGCCCTGGCTCGAACGGCCCACGCGCAGCAGCACGATGGGCTTGCCGGCCGCGCGCATCAGCCGCGCGGCGCGCGCGAAGCCTTCGGGGTCGCGCACGGTCTCCATGAACACCGCGGCGAGCTTCACCCGGTCGTCGCCCGCGAAGTGGGCGAGGTAGTCGTGGATGTCGAGCACCGCCGCGTTGCCGACCGAGACCATGTGGCTCAGGCCCAGGCGCCCGGTGCCGCCGAGCGCGATGCAGGCCGAGCCCGAATGCGACACCACCGCCACGCCGCCGGCGGGCAGCGGATCGGGCGGCGGCGCGCTGTAGAGCGCGGTGCGCGCATGCACGTCGATCAGGCCGAGGCAGTTGGGGCCGCACACCAGCAGGCCGGTCTGCGCGTGCAGCTCGGCGAACTGCCGCTGCAGCGCCGCGCCCTCGGCGCCGAGTTCGGCGAAGCCGCTCGCGAACACCACCGCCGACTTCACGCCCTGGGCCGCGGCATCGCGCAGCGCGCCCATCACCTTGTCGGCCGACAGCGCGACCACGGCGCAATCGGGCGCGCGCGGCAGCGAGGCCAGATCGGGGTAGCAGCGCATCCCCTCGACCTCGGTGGCCGTCGGATGGATCGGGTAGATCTCGCCCGCGTAGCCGCCGTCGCGCAGGTTGCGCGCGACATAGGTGCCCATGGCGTCGGCGCGCGGCGAGGCGCCCAGCACCGCGACGGCGGCGGGACGGAACAGCGCCTGCAGGTTCATGCTCATGCGCGGCTCCCGGCGATGTGCGACGCATTGACGTCGACGCAGATGCGGCCGCGCACCTCGCCGGCCATCAGCTTGTGCGCATGCGCGATCACCTGCGACAGGCCGATCTCGTGGACGATGTCGCCGAGCCGCAGCGCATCGAGCACATGCGACAGCCGCTGCCAGGCGCTGATGCGCTCGGCGCGCGGCGCCATCACCGAGTCCACGCCGCGCAAGGTCACGCCGCGCAGGATGAAGGGCGCGACCGAGGCCGGGAAGTCCAGCCCCTGCGCCATGCCGCAGGCCGCCACCACGCCGCCGTAGCGCGTGGCCGCGCAGGCATTGGCCAGCGTGTGGCTGCCGACCGTGTCGACCGCCGCGGCCCAGCGTTCGCGCGCCAGCGGCTTGCCGGGCGCGGCGAGTTCGGCGCGGTCGATCACTTCGGCGGCGCCCAGGCTTTTCAGGTAGTCGGCCTCGGCGGCGCGGCCGGTCGAGGCCACCACGCGATAGCCGAGGTGGGCCAGCAGCGCGACGGCGATGCTGCCCACGCCGCCCGCGGCGCCGGTCACCAGCACCTCGCCCGCGCCGGGCCGCACGTGATGGCGCTCGATGGCCTGCACGCAGAGCATCGCGGTGTAGCCCGCGGTGCCCAGGGCCATGGCCGAGCGCGAATCGAGCCGGTCGGGCATCGGGATCAGCCAGTCGCTCTTCAGCCGTGCGTACTGCGCGAGGCAGCCGAACCAGTTTTCGCCGACGCCCCAGCCGTTGAGGATCACGCGGTCGCCGACGCGGAACTCCTCGCTGTCGCTGGCCTCGACCACGCCGGCACCGTCGATGCCGGGAATCATCGGCCACTGGCGCACCACCGGGCCGCGGTTCGCGATGGCCAGCGCGTCCTTGTAGTTGAGCGAGGAATGCTCGATGCGCACGGTCACGTCGGCCTGCGGCAGGACGGACCGGTCGAGCTCGACCTCGGCGGCTGCGAAGCCGCCTTCAGGCCGGGACAGATGGATGGCTTTGAACACGTGGGCTCCTGCTTTTTGCTGCACTGCATCGAAAAACTCGATGGACACAGCGCGATGGGAAGCGCCACTCTATGAGCGAGGTCCGCTCTACTCAAGATCAATAAACGTCGATACGCGTTCTCTTTATTAGCGCATTGAAAGCGCGGCTCGGCGCCGCATGCCGGCCCCGTTCAGCGTTCGCTGCGCGCCTGCAGCACCGCCGCCACGCTCTCGAGCAGCGTGAGGCTGGCCACCGACAGATGGCGTCCCTTGCGCACGCAGCACGACACCGCCTGCTTCTTCACGCGCGTGTCGCGGATCGGCACGAACACCGCGTGCGGATAGTTGGGATCGAGCCCGTGCAGGTACTGGCTCACGATGGCGATGCCCAGTCCCGCCGAGGCCGCGCTGCGCATCATTTCGTAGGAGTCGGTGGTGAGCGCGATGCGCGGCTGGATGCCGACGCTGGCGAACATGCGGTCGATGGTCGGGCGCAGCGCCATGCTCTCGTGCGGCATGATGAAACCGTAGGGTGCGCAATCGGCCAGCCGCACCGAGCTCTTCGAGGCCAGCGGATGCTGGCGCGGCACCATGATGCAGGAGCCCACGAGGCAGCGCGCCTGCACCTGCAGGCCCGCATGCGGCGCGACGTTGTAGGCGATGATGAGATCGACCTCGTCGGCCATCACCATCTCCACCAGCCGCGGCGATGCGGCCACCAGCAATTCGAAGGTGACCTGCGGATGCCGCTGGTTGAACGGCGTCAGCGTCTCGCGCAGCAGCTCGCGCGCGAAGCCCTCGTTGACGCCCATGCGGATGTTGCCGCGCTTCAGGCCCTTGAGCGCATCGATCTGGGTCTTCGCCGCATTGAGCTCGTTCGCGATGGTGCGCACGTGCAGCAGCAGGATCTCGCCGGCGGCCGTGAGCTTGAGTCCCGAGCGGCCGCGGCCGCGTTCGAACAGCGGCGCCTCGACCTCGTCCTCGAGGTTCTTCACCTGCCGGTTGATGGCCGAGGCCGCGACGTGCGTGACCTCGGCGGCCTTGCGGAACGAGCCGGCCTTCGCCACCTCGCGGAAGTAGTGGAGCGCGGTCGGGTTCTTGAGCTGGGCGGAAAATTCGCGGGACATCGCGGGCCTCTTGGAAATCCTGTGGCGAGGCCGATGCTATGCGCAGACGTCCAGGCGCTATTCCGCGAGCCGCTTCTTTCCGGCCTCGCCCTTCCGGCGGCGGGGCTTGTCGGCCCGGCGCTTCTCCACGGCCGAGGCCATGCCCGCGGCCTCGGGGCCGAGCGCTCGCAGCCGCCGCACATGAACCGCGGCGGCACTGCGACTGCGCAGGAACAAAAAGATCATGGCCGGCGGCCCGATGCGATGGACGCGCTCAACGTCCCGCCAGCGAGAGCGGCCGCATGTCCTGCCAGTTCGCCTCGATGTAGGCGCTGCACGCGGCGCGGTCGGTGGTGGGCAGGGCCACGCGCCAGCCCGCGGGCACGGCGATGAAGGCGGGCCACAGCGAATGCTGGCCCTCGTCGTTGACCAGCACCTGGAAGCTGGCGTTCTTGTCGTCGAAGGGATTGGTCATGGCGGTTCTTTCGATGGGGTGCGAAGGGGCTGGCGCTCAGGCCGCTTCCAGGGATTCGACGCGCGGCAGGGCCTCGAGCGCCTGCGCGATGCCGTGCAGCGCGCGGTGGCGCGCGAACTCCTCGCGCAGGGCGTTCGCGCGTTCGCGGTAGCTGGGCGTGGCAAGCAGCTTGCGCACCGCATCGCCGACCTGGCGCGCGGCCGGCTGCGCGGTGCCGAGGTTGATGCCCACGCCCGACCAGGCCACGCGAGCGGCGATCTCGGGCTTCTCCTCCGAGCTGCCGGCCACCACCAGCGGCACGCCGAGGCTCAGCGCATGGTTGACCGAGCCGTAGCCGCCGTTGGTGACCATCGCATGCAGCTTGGGCAGCAGGCGGTCGTAGGGCAGGAAGGGCAGCACGCGCGCATTGGCCGGCACGTTCGCCGACAGGGCGGGCGGCACCGGGCCGCCGGTGGTGGCGATCACGAGCAAGTTCGGATCGCCGGCCAGTGCCTGCAGCGTGGGGCCGATCAGCTGCGCGGGATTCTGGTTGGCCAGCGTGCCCTGCGTGACGAGCACGACCGAGCGGCCGTCGTCGAGTTCGTCCCACCACTCGGGCGGCGTGAAGTCGCGGCTGGCGGGCGCGAGCAGCGGGCCGACGAAGCGCACCGAGGCCGGCAGGTCGCTGCGCGGGTATTCGAAGGACGGGCCCGTGAGCTGCAGGTAGAGGTCGGGCATGCGCACCATCGCATCGACGAAGAAGGCCGGCAGCGCGCCGGCGCCGAGGCGCCGCAGCACGGTGTCGAAGTGGCGCTGCACGTCGCCGAACATCGCCTGCTGCAGGTTGGCGTTCATCGCCTTGTTGCGCGCGCGGCCCTCGGGCGTGGAAGACGGCGGCAGCGCGGTGCCGAAGAAGGCGGTGTCGCAGCTCGACAGCGGCAGCGCCGAGATGCCGACTGCGACCACCGCGGGCCGCTCGTCGCGCGGACCCAGCAGCAGCGGGAAGGTGCCGCAGAACATGGTGTCGACCACGATGGCGTTGGCCTCGAAGTCCTCGAGGATGGCGCGCAGGCCCGCATGCTGCGCCTCGATCGCGTCGGCGAAGAAGTGCTTGAGGCCGAAGCACAGCTGGGCATGCGGCGAGTTCAGCCGGCGGCGCTCGGGAAAGCGTTCGTCGAGATCGCGGTAGTCGCCGTCGATGGCGCGCGCGAAGGGCGTGAAGCTCGCACCGGTCGCCTCGGCCTGGGCCCTGAACTGGCTCGCGGTGTGCACCCGCACCTCGTGGCCGAGGCCCGTGAGGTGCTGGGCGATGGCCAGCATCGGCAGGACGTGGCCGGGCAGGGCGGTTGCCGCGATGAGATAGCGTGCCATGGGATGTTCCTCAGGAGGCGGTGGTTTCCAGGGCGCGGCGCGCCTTGGTGTGGATGCCGAGGTCGACGAAGTAGCGCTGCAGCAGGTCGCGGTCGACCGGACGGATCGGCGTGCCGATCGCCTCGAGCTGCGCCTGCGTGGCCGCGCCGCTCACCTGCGGCGGCGTGGCCGAGGTGTCGTAGCGGTCGAGGATGGCGAGCACCGCCGCGAGGTCGCGGTCCTGCCCCACCGCCAGCCGCGCATGCGCGCGCTCGAGCCAGGGGTCGAGTCCCACCGGCTCGAGGCGCATGCCCAGTCGCTCGAACACCGGCGGTATGTCGCGCACGCGCAGCGGCGCCTGGCCCATCAGGTGGAACACCTGGCCCCACGAGGCACGCTGCGCCGCGAGGCCGAGGATGGCGCGCGCCACGTCGTCCACCGGCGTGAGGTTCAGCGGCAGGTCCATGTCGGGGATGGCTTCCAGGTCGGCGTAGAGATGCGCCACGCGCCAGATCAGGTCGTCGGCGTTGCAGATCGCATGCGTGTGGTCGCCGGTGACCGCGCCCAGCCGGTAGATCGCGACCGGCATGCCGCGCGCCTGCGCCTCGCGAGCGATCGCGTCGCCGACCCACTTGCTCTGGCTGTAGCCGTCGACCAGGCCGCGCCACGAGTGGAGCGCCGAGCGCTCGGTGACCGTGCCCTCCTGGTCGTTGCCCTGGTCGATCACGGCCAGCGTGGAGACGTAGTGCAGCGTCTTCGCGCAGCCCTGCGCGGTCCATTCGAGCAGCGTGACCACGCTGTCGACGTTGGCCGGCTTGAGGCTGGCGTAGGGATGCAGGAAGTCGACCTGCGCGGCGCAGTGATAGAGCGCGTCGCAGCCATCGCGCACCAGCCGCACGGCGTCGTCGTCCAGGCCCAAACGCGGCTTGCCGAGGTCGCCCGTCACGACCTCGATGCGCGCGTCGTCCCAGATCGATTCGAGCTGGCGCGTGGCCAGCGTGCGCTTCAGGCGCAGGGCGCCGGCCTCGGCGTCGGCGGCACGCACGTGGCAGACCACGCGTGCTTCGGTGTCGCGCAGCAGCGCGGCCAGCAGGTGGCTGCCGACGAAGCCGCTGGCGCCGGTGAGAAACACGCGTCGCGGTGCCAGCGTGGGCGCGACCGCCTGCGCCTGCACATGCGCGGGCAGCACCACCTCGCGCGACAGGTCGAGCGCCTCGGTCGTGCCCGCGTTGTCGTCGATCCAGGCGGCGAGCTCGGCGATCGAGGGCCGGTTGTAGACCTCGGCATGCGGGAAGTCCGCGCGCACCTGCTGACGGATGCGCATGCCGAGCTGGATCGCCATCAGCGAATGGCCGCCGATCTCGAAGAAGTTGTCGTGGATGCCCACGCGTTCCAGCCGCAACGTCTCGCGCCACAGGCCGGCCAGCAGTTCCTCGGTGGGCGTGCGCGGCGCGACGTACTGCACCGCGGCCTGCTGCTCGGGCACGGGCAGCGCCTTGCGGTCGAGCTTGCCGCTTGGCGTGAGCGGCAGCGCGGGCAGGTGCACGAAGGCCGAGGGCACCATGTAGTCGGGCAGGGCGCGCGCCATGTGGGCGCGCAGCTCGGTCGGCTGCGGATCGGCGGCGGCGACGAAATAGGCCACCAGGCGCTTGTCGCCGGGCGTGTCCTCGCGCGCGATCACCGCGGCCTGCGTCACCTGCGGATGCTGCAGCAGCGCCGACTCGATCTCGCCGGGCTCGATGCGGTAGCCGCGGATCTTCACCTGCTGGTCGGCGCGGCCGAGGAAATCGAGGCTGCCGTCGGCGCGCCAGCGCGCGAGGTCGCCGCTGCGGTACATGCGGCTGCCGGGTGCGCCATGCGGATCGGCCACGAAGCGCTCGGCGCTGAGCGCGGCGCGGTTCAGGTAGCCGCGTGCCACGCCGGCACCCGCGATGTAGAGCTCGCCCGCGACGCCGGGCGGCACCGGCTGCAGCAGCTCGTCGAGCACGTACATGCGCGTGTTCCAGATCGGCTGGCCGATCGAGGGCTGGCGGCCGGCTTCCATCGGCGCGCTCATGCTCGCGCAGATGGTGATCTCGGTCGGGCCGTAGGCGTTGACCATGCGGCGGCCTGGCGCCCAGCGCGCGGCCAGCTCGGCCGAGCAGGCATCGCCGCCGACCACCAGCGTCTGCAGCGCCGCGAACTCGCCGGGCGGCAGGGTCGAGAGCGCGGCCGGCGGAATCAGCGCATGGCTCACGGCCCGGGCCTCGAGCAGCTCGGCGAGGTCGCTGCCCAGCAGCTGCTGCGCGCCCGGCACCACCAGCGCGGCGCCCGCGTGGAAGGCCATGAGCTGGTCCATCACCGAGGCATCGAAGCCGCAGGAGGAGAACTGCAGCACGCGCGAGTCGGGCGTGATCGCCAGCCGCTCCTGCATCGCGGCGCCGAGGCTGGCCAGGCCCGCATGCGGCACGACCACGCCCTTGGGCAGGCCGGTGGAGCCCGAGGTGTAGATGACGTAGGCGGCCTCGCGCGGATCGGCGGGCGGCGTCGATGGCGCGGCCTCGGACTGGATCGCGATCGCTTCAAGCGTGTCGGAAGCGTCGAGCGCGATGCAATGGGCGACGTCGGCCAGCTGCGGCAGCAGCGCCGCGTGCGTGAGCACCGCCGCGGGCGCGGCCTCCTGGAACACGAAGGCGCTGCGCGCCGCCATGTGGTTCGGATCGATCGGCAGGTAGGTGGCGCCGGCCTTGACGATCGCGAGGTGGGCCACGACCAGGTCGAGCGAGCACGGCAGCACCGTGGCGACGATCGCGCCGGGCGCGATGCCGCGGGCGCGCAGCAGCTGCGCGAGCCGGTTGGCGCGCGCGTCGAGTTCGGCATAGCCGATGGTCGCGTCGTCGAGCACCACGGCGGGCGCCTGCGGGCGCTCGGCGGCATGCGCGGCCACCATGGCGGCCAGCGAGCGCGGCGCGAGTTCGCGCGGCTGGCCGCTCCATTGCGCGAGCAGCCGGTGCTGCTCCTCGGCGCTCAGGATCGCGAGCTCGGCGATCGGCGCGTCGGGCGCGTCGCAGGCCTCCTCGAGCAGCCGGGCCAGCCGCGCGGCCATGGCCTCGACGGTGGCGCGCTCGAACAGGTCGCTGCTGTACTGGATGCCGCCGCCGATGCCGCCCGGCAGGCCGTCGGCGCCGCGTTGTTCGCTGAGGATGAAGGACAGGTCGAACTTCGCGGTGTCGATCTCCACCGGCTGCGGCGTGATCGACAGGCCCGGCAGGCTGAACGACAGCCGGCTGCTGTTCTGGAAGCCCAGCATCACCTGGAACAGCGGCTGGTTGGTGCGCGCGCGGCCCGCGCCGCTGCGCTGCAGTTCCACCAGGCGGTCGTACGGGAACTCCTGGTTCGCATAGGCCGCGAGGTTGGTGGCGCGCACGCGCGAGACCAGCTCGCGCAGGCTGGGCCGCCCCGAGGTGTCGGTGCGCAGCACCAGCGTGTTGACGAAGCAGCCGATCAGCTCGTCGAGCGCGTGGTCGCTGCGGCCCGCGACCGGGCTGCCGATCACGATGTCGTCGCCCGCGCCGAGCCGGCTCAAGAGGCCCGCGAGCGCGGCCTGCAGCACCATGAAGACGCTGGCCTGCCCGTCGCGCGCCAGCTGCAGGATGCGCTCGTGCACCTGCGGCGCGATCTGCAGCGGCACCACGTCGCCGCGGTAGCTCGGCGCCAGCGGGCGCGGATGGTCGGCGGGCAGCGCGAGCTGTTCGGGCAGGTCCTGCAGCGTGGCCTGCCAGAACGCGCGCTGGCGCCCGGCCATGCTCTCGGCATCGTCCTCGCTGCCCAGCAGTTCCTGCTGCCACAGCGCGTAGTCGGCGTACTGCAGCGGCAGCGACGTCCAGCCCGGCGCCCGGCCCTCGCAGCGCGCCGCGTAGGCCACGCTGAGGTCGCGCGCCAGCGGCAGCAGCGAGGCGCCGTCGCCGGCGATGTGGTGCGTGAGCAGCAGCAGCACGTGCTCGTCGTCGGCCAGCCTGAGCAGCGAGACGCGCAGCGGCGCCGTGCTGCCGAGGTCGAAGGCATGGCCCGCGGCCGCATGCAGCTGCGCGGCGATCTCGTCCTCGCTGCTGTCGGCCTCGAGCACGGCGGGGCGCGCCTGCGCGCCGTCGAGCACCTGCTGCCACGGCAGCCCGTCCTCGTTCGGATAGATGGTGCGCAGGCTCTCGTGGCGCTGCACCAGGTCGTCGAGCGCCGCATGCAGAGCCGCGCGGTCGAGCGTGCCCGACAGGCGCAGCGCCAGCGGCATGTTGTAGGCGGGGTTCGCGCCCTCGAGCTGGTTCATCAGCCACAGGCGGCGCTGCGCGAAGGACAGCGGGATGCGCGCCGGGCGCGGCATCGGCACCAGGCTGGGCCGTGCCACCGATTCCTGGTCGAGCAGCTCGGCGAGGCCGGCGATGGTCGAGACCTGGAACAGCGTGTCGAGCGGCAGGTCGATCATGAACTGCTGGCGGATCATCGAGACCAGCTGCACGATCATCAGCGAGTGGCCGCCGAGCTCGAAGAAGTTGTCGTGGATGCCCACGCGCTGCAGGTGCAGCGTCTCGGCCCAGAGGCCGGCCAGGATCTTCTCGGTGGGCGTGCGCGGCGCGGCGTAGGGCGTGGCGGCCTGCACCTCGGGCGGCGGCAGCGCCTTGCGGTCGAGCTTGCCGCTCGGGCCCAGCGGCAGCGCGGGCAGGCTCACGAAGGCCGAGGGCACCATGTAGTCGGGCAGCGCCTGCGCGAGGTGCGTGCGCAGCTCGGCCGCCTGTGGATCGGCGGCCTCGGCCGGCACGAGGTAGGCCACCAGGCGCTTCTCGCCGGGAGCGTCCTCGCGCGCCACCACCGCGGCCTGCGCGATCTGCGGATGCTGGAGCAGCACCGCCTCGATCTCGCCGGGCTCGATGCGCAGGCCGCGGATCTTCACCTGCTGGTCGGCGCGGCCCAGGTAGTCCAGGCTGCCGTCGGCGCGCCAGCTCGCGAGGTCGCCGGTGCGGTACATGCGGCTGCCGGGCGCGCCATGCGGATTGGCGACGAAGCGCTCGGCACTGAGCAACGGCCGGCCCAGATAGCCGCGCGCCAGCCCCGTGCCCGCGATGTAGAGCTCGCCCGCCACGCCGGCCGGCACTGGCTGCAGGCCGCTGTCGAGCACGTACATCCGCGTGTTCCAGATCGGCCGGCCGATCGGCACGCTCTTCGGCGCGGCCTCGCCGCGTTCGCATTCCCATGCGGTGACGTCGACCGCGGCCTCGGTCGGGCCGTAGAGGTTGTGCAGCTCGGCGCCCAGGCGCTCGTGGCACTGCGCCTGCAGCGCGGGCGACAGCGCCTCGCCGCTGCAGATCACGCGGCGCAGGCTGGTGCAGCCGGTGGCCGCGGGCTCGCGCAGGAAGACCTCGAGCATCGAGGGCACGAAATGCAGCGTCGTGATGCCCTCGTCGGCGATCAGGCCCGCGAGGTAGGCCGCGTCCTTGTGGCCGCCGGGTTTGGCGAGCACCAGCGTGGCGCCGTCGATCAGCGGCCAGAAGAACTCCCACACCGACACGTCGAAGCTCGAGGGCGTCTTCTGCAGCACGCGGTCGTCGGCCGCGAGGCCGTAGCGCGCCTGCATCCACTGCAGGCGGTTGACGATGGCGCGATGCGACACCACCGCGCCCTTGGGCCGGCCGGTCGAGCCCGAGGTGTAGATCACGTAGGCCGGGTGCGCGGGGTCGATCGCGACGGCGAGATTGGCTTCGTCGCAATTCGCCAGATCGGCAATCGTTTGCGCCCCATCGATCAACACGCGCGGGGCATCGGCGGGCAGCACCTGCGCGAGCGCCTCGGTGGTGACCAGGCACACGGGCGCTGCGTCGCCGAGCATGAAGGCGATGCGGTCGGCCGGGAAATCGGGATCGACTGGCAGGTAGGCCGCGCCGGTCTTCAGGGTGGCGAGCAGCGCCACCATCAGTTCCATCGAACGCGGGATCGCGAGCGCCACCGTGCGCTCGGGGCCCGCGCCGCGCGCGCGCAACAACTGCGCGAGCCGATTGGCACGGCGGTTCAGTTCGGCGTTGGACATCGCCTCGCCGTCGAAGCGCAGCGCGACGGCCTCGGGCCGCTCGGCGAGCTGGGCCTCGATCAGCGCGACCAGGTGCGTGTCGGGCACGGCGTGGTCGGTGTCGTTCCAGCCGAACAGCAACTGCCGGCGCTCCTCGGCACCGAGCAGGTCGACATGGCCGACGGCCTGCTGCGGCTGCCGGATCACGGCATCGATGAAGGCGATCAGCCGGCGCTGGTGATCGGCCAGCCCCTGCGCGGTGTGCACCGCGGGATTGGCGTCGAAGTCGATCTGCAGGTCCTGCCCGTTGCCGCGCTCGTAGAGGAAGATGCCCAGGTCCTCGGCCGTGCCGTTCGAGAGGTTGCGCGGCCGCGCCGCGTGGCCGGCGAAACGGAAGTCGTAGTCGAAGGGCTCGACGTTGACCACGGTGGTGAACAGCTGCCGGTTGTTGACCAGCATGTTGAGGTCGCTGCGCAGGTGCTCGTAGCGGTACGACTGGTGCCGCAGCACCTGCCGCATCTGGCGGCCCACCTCGCGGATCAGTTCGGGGATCGGCAGGTCGGCGCGCATCGCGAGCCGCAGCGGCACCGCATTGGCCACCATCGCGGGCACGCGCCGCATGCGTTCGTTGTGGCGCGCGGTGACCGGGATGCCGATCGCCATGTCCTCGATGCCGGTGGCGCGATGGAGGTAGGCCGCGGTGGTGGCGATCAGGATCTGCGGCAGCGTGGTGCCGAGCTCCTGCGCGATCTGCTGCAGCGCCTGCACGCTGGCCGCGGGCAGGTGCACCGTCTGGCGCAGCAGGCCGCCGATGTTGACCGAGCGCTGCGCTGCGAGGCTCAGCGGATCGGGCGCGTCGGCGAAGCGCTCGGTCCAGTACTGGCGGTCGCGCGGGAAGCGGCCCGATTCGCGGTAGGCGCGGTCCTCCTCGGCCAGCTGCGACAGCGGTGCCAGGCGCGAGGCCTCGGGCACCTCGGCGGCGCCTTCGGCCATCGCGCTGTAGATGTCGGCGAAGCGCCGCGCGATCAGCCCGCCGCCGAAGCCGTCGAGCACGATGTGGTGGCTGCGGTGGTACCAGACGTGGCGATCCGGCGCGAGGCGGATCAGTGCCGACAGCCACAGCTGGCCGTGCGCGAGGTCGATGTTGCGTTCGAAGTCCGCGCGCATCCAGCGCTCGGCGTGCGCCGCGGGATCGGCCTCGGCACTGAGGTCGAGGTAGGGGATCTCGCCCGCGAAGGTGGGGGCCACCACTTGGCGCGGCCCCTGGCCCGCGTCGACGAAGTTGAGCCGCGTGGCCTCGACCTCCTCGGTGATGCGGCGCAGGGCCGCGAGGAAGATCGCGGGATCGATCGGACCATCGATGTCGATGGCTTCGGCGAGGTTGAAATTGGTGTCGGGCGACGCGAATTTCGCGCCCAGCCACATCGCCATCTGACCCGAGGTGAGAGGCGCCGAACTGCTCAGGGGACCGCTGCCTTGCATGCGCTGCTCCAAGTTGGACATGGGGTGGCCAACGGGGCATTGCAGGCGCGAAGCGAATTGCCAGAAGCTGCCTTCTCGCACATGCGCAGCGGGTCTAATTGACATTCCGTTGACATTTAAAAACCAAATGTACAAGCGGTTGCAGTCAGTTCGATGGCAGTTTCGAGAGCGGCAATATTTCACGCTCTCAATTGAGCAAGAAAGGTTTCCTGGGGTTTTTCGCACTGCACCCAGAAAGCCTCATTTTCGAGGCGGTTCGGCTTACTTTCAGAGGGAAAAGCAGGAGGAAAAAGTTTGTTGCGTCGCAACAACTTCAATACGCGCAGCAGGGGTATGGCAACTATGTTGGAGAAGCCGCCGAGTGCATTGCGTGAATAAGAACGGTCTAATTCCCACGGAATTCCGTGGTGAATAGAAAAGTATTGCGAGGACTTTCAGCGTAATTAAATAAAGCCCTGATTCACGCCGATCATCCGCTGCGTCGCGCCGAGCGCGACAGCGCCGCCAGCGTCTTCTTCGCGCTGTTCAGCAGCCCGCCGCGCTCGGGCTTGAGCCGCGCCTTGGTGTCGCCCGGCGCGACGATCTCGAAGGCCGTGTCGGCCGCGAGCTTCATGGCCAGTGCATCGCGCGGCACCAGTCCGTCGAAGCGCGCGCTCGAGATCACGTGCACCTGCAGATGGCGATGGATGGCCTTCGACAGCTTCCGGCAGGCCGCGGTCATCGTCGCTTCGTCGGGCGTCACGGCGCCATGCACGACGAGCACTTCCACGATGCCGTTCGCGTCCTCGCCGAGCACGAAGGCGCGCACCACCGAGTCCTTGAACCTGGCGCGCAGCATCGCGCGCACCGGCTCGGCCGCCGCGAAGGACTTCAGCGCGATGCGGCGCAGCTCGCGGTGGAAGACGAAGCCGCGGTCGAGCGTGAAGGTTTCGGGCAGTTCCTCCTTCGCAGCATGCCGCGACAGCATGCCGCTGCCGACGAGGTGCGCGAGCGTGCCCTCCACCTCGGCGGCGTCGAGCCTGGTCTTCTGCGCCAGCTCGTTCGTGGTGAAGGGTTCCTCGGGATTGCCGTAGAGCACCTGCAGGAGCTTCTGGACGGAGGGGGACAGGAGGAAGTCGGCGGCGCTCATGGGGCAGTGGGATCCGGTGCGGGGAAAGGCAGGGATTATGGAAGCGCGAAGATGCCCGTCGCGCCCTGCGCCGACCTGGGACTACGAGAGTGCGGGCTGCGGCCGCAGGCGGAAATGGCTCAGATGGCTCTTGCGCATCTTCTCGAGCGCGTGCGGCGCTTCGGGCCAGCGGCACCAGTTCGGTCGCGGCGCGCCGAGCGTGGCGAGCCGTGTCATGACCGCCTGCTCCGTGCGCGCGCATTCGGCCTCCGCCGCCGCCAGTTCCGCCTGCAGGCCGGCGATCTCTGCCTGATAGCGCGCCAGGGTTTCGCGCGCGCGCCGGATGCTCGCGAGCACCGGGAAAGCATTCGACGCGCTGCCCGCGAAGTAGGCCTGCGCGAACCGATCGGGATCGGCCTCGTATTCGAGGATCTGCTGCTGGCAATGGAAGATCAGCGCCTCGCCGCGCGCGCAGGCGCAGCGGCGCTCGCGCAGCTTCTCGTAACTGCCACGCAGTTGCAGCGCCAGTTGCCGCGGGACCGCCGGGCGCCTGGCCTTCGCGGGCGCCGGCACATGCGGCGCGCCGAAGGCGGGCAGGGAAAAGGTCATCGACATGCTGCTTCCCGATGCAACCCGAGGCGCCGCTCAGCCGGCGGCCGGCACGTTACGCACCCCGGCCTCGAGATAGTCCATGAATTCCTGGCGCTCGCGCGCCTCGTTGCCGCGCTCCGACATCGGCATCACGCCGAAGGGCGAGCGCTTGAGGTAGCTGCGGTAGGAAATGCCGTAGTACACGACATTCATGCTGAGGATGAGCCGGTACTGGATCGTCTCGCGTGGCGTGCCGGGCAGCTGTGCCTCGAGCAGCTCGACCGCGAGGCCCAGCAGCCTGCGGTGCAGCTTCGCGGACAGCCGCTGGCCGGCTTCGCCGAAGTCCCAGCCGAGCCGGCCGATGAAGCTCACCGCGTCGCGGCCGAAGCCTGGCGTCTGCAGCATCTCGATCATCGGGCCGAAGGCCGCCTCCATGATGTCGCGCACGCCATGCGGCCGCGCGCGCAGCGCCTCCAGGCCCGCGCACGAACGCGGCTCCAGCCACTGCTGCAGCATCGCGGTGATCTCGCCCACCAGTCCCTCGCGGCTGCCGAAGTGGTAGTGCAGCGCGGAGGCGTTGTTGGCGCCGGCCGCCACCACGATGCGGCGCAGCGAGACCGCGTTCATGCCTTCGCGCGCCATCAGCTTCATGGCCTCGGCGAGCAGCCGCGCATGCGTGCTGTCGCCGGGGGCGTCGGCATGCGGCGTGGGAGCGGCGGGCTTGGAAGTTCGGCGGGCGAGGGCGGGCACGGGCGGAATGATGCAAGTCGATTAATTCACCTGCATTAGAAGATACCCTCGACCGGCATTCGTTCGAGGGACGGCGGGCCCGGGTGACCACCGCCACAATTGCAAGCATGTGGCTCCGACCCGCCAACCCGCGGCGCGAAGCGCAGAGATACTTTGCAAGACAAATCTTGAAAAACTAGTCAATGACATCCAGCCTCAGCAAGATGCTCGACATCCTGGACCTCTTCGACGAAGAGACGCCGGCCTGGACCGCGGACGGGATCTGCGAACGCCTCGAGCTTTCCACCTCCAGCGGCTATCGCTACATCCGCGAACTCTGCGCCAAGGGCCTGCTCAGTCGCACGATGGGAAGCACCTACATCCTGGGCACGCGCATCATCGAACTCGAGTACGTCATGCGTGTCTCCGACCCCGTTGCCAAGGCCGGACGCCCCATCCTGGAGGAACTTTCGCGCGTCACGACATGCGACGCGCTGCTGGCCAGCCTGCAGGGATTCCATATCGTCAACCTCCTGCATCAGCGCGGCGTCGACGATCTGCAGATGCCGTTCACGCGTGGCCGGCAGCTGTCCCTGTTTCGCGGCGCCATCTCCAAGGCCATTCTGTCCGCCATGCCGCGCACGCAGTTGGTGAAGCTCCATGCGTTGCACCAGAAGGAGATTGCCGCTGCGGGCATGGGGGAGTCGTGGCTGGATTTCTGGCTCTTCCTGCAGGCGATCAAACGTGCGGGCTTCGGAGAAAGTCATGGCGAGCGCCGGTCGAACATTTCCGGACTCAGCGTGCCCATCGCTTCGAGGGAGTGGGGCGTCGGCGGCATCTCCCTGGTCTACGCGAGCAAAAGGCGATCCGAACTCGATACAGAGGAGCTGGTGGCGCGGTTGAAGCAGGCCGGTGCGCGGATGAACGAGGCCCTGCGCAAGCTCGGCGGGCCGCCTGGTGTCGCGACCGACGTGACCCGGCGCAGCTGACCGGGACTCGAGGCCCGGGTTCGCGCAACGCAGGGCCGACGTCTCACGATGGCGCGCGGGGCTCGGCGGGACTGTCGACCGTCGTCTTGGGATGCGCATCGCGGTCCTGGCGTGAGGGAAAGCGCGGCGCGCACAGGAACAGGGCGGAACTCAGCAGCATCACGCCGGCCGATATCGCGAGGATCAGGTCGTAACTGCCGGTTCGTTCGGCACTCTGGGCGAGCAGCAAGGCGCTGAAGGAACTGGCGCCCGAGACGGTGCTGTAGAAGACGCCGTAGTTCCTGCCATAGTTCTTCAGCGGGAAGTAGCGCGAGACGAGGTAGGCAAGCACGTCCAGCTCTGCGCCCAGCGCGAAGCCGACGGTGAACGCCGCCGGCAGCAGCAGGGCTGGCTCGTGACTGCGCAGCATCAGCAGGCCGGCGCCGAACATCGCCAGGATGACCGCCATCACGCGCGGTGCGAACAGATGGTCGAGCAGGAAGCCGGTGCCCAGGCGCCCGATGAACAGCGCGGCGCCGATCACCGACACCACCATGCCGGCGTCGGTGGCGCTGTAACCGCGATCTCGCAGCAGCAGGATGAAGTGCGACATGTAGCCCGAGCCGAACAGCATGGGCAGCATGAAGGCGACCATCAGCAGCCAGAACACGGGACGGCGGACGAGGGGAATGTCCTCGTGCTCGCCACTTTCCGATGCCGCGCCTTTGTCGAGAGACTGGACATCCCCTCGCAGCCGTGGATGGGAATGGCGCTGCGCGCCCGACTTCCTGCTGCTGTCCGGGCCCAGCAGCCAGAGAGTGGGAATGCTCAGCACGGCGATGAAGCCCGCCATCGACAGGTAAGCGCCGCGCCAGCCGATGACGGCCATGAGCGGCGGCAGTATCAGGGGCGCGGTGATCGCGATGAGGCCCATGCCGCTGATGGAGACGCTCAGCGCGAAGCCGCGCTTGGCGTCGAAATGGGAGCTGATCGCACGCGAGTAGCCCAACGGCGTGGCCGCCACGCCCAGCGCCGACAGCAGCGCCTGGAGACCGTAGAAGGCCCAGAGCTTGGCCGGCATGGCGGCGAGCGCGATGTAGCAGACGACCTGCGCGACCAGGGAGAAGGCGATGGGACCCCGGATCCCCCGGCGATCCATGAAGCTGCCGACGAAGGGGGCCAGTACCACGATGAATGCCACGTGCGCGATGCTCGCGATGGCCAGCTCGCTGCGCGACCAGCCGAGACTCAGGTGCAGCTCGGCGAAAAACATCGGCTTCGTGTAGATGTACATCCCCGACGAGCTGATGCATAGCCCCAGGAACGAAGCGAGAAGCACGCGCCAGTTTCGCGTGACCTCGGACCAGTTGTTGTACGAACTGCTCTTCATGCTGACTCCTTCATGGTTGCGATGGCAGGTGGATCGGCGGTGCCATGGACCGCGCGGGAACACGGGGAAACGGGCGATCGCCCGCCTCAGAAGTTGTGCGTGATGCCGAGGTCGAACCCGGTGGCGGAGCCGCCGGAGAAGGTCTTTGCGCTTGGCGTCGGCCCGCCTGGTATTCCCAGGAACGAAGTGCCCCGGTTGTTCATGCGCACGGCATTCGCGTAGAGCCAGGTGCGCCTGGACAGGACATGCACATAGCCCAGTGCGAACAACGAAGTGCCATTGCCATCGATCGAGCCGGCCGTGGTACCGGCCGCCAGGTGCGAGCTCACGCTGCCGGCCAGCCGGCTCCTGCCGTAGGTGGCATGGATGCGGTCGCCGCCGATCGGTAGCGTGGCGGTGACGTAGGCAACGGTCTCCCGGCTGGTTTCGGCGCGGAACTGGCGCACCGCGGCGGCAAGCTTGAAGGACCGCAGGTCGTAGGCCATCGCCACGAGGCTGTCGGTCAGCCGGCGCACCGGTTCCGCGGCGGCGAACTGGGCTTGCGTCCGCGAATGCGCGACGGCGAAGGACAGCCGGTCGTCGGGCTTGTAGGCGAGTTCGAGCAGCCGCAGTCCGGCGCCGCCGGTGGTCGTCGATTGGCCGGCGCGCGTCGCGTATGCCAGCACGCCGGAGAATCCGTTGAGCGTGGGGCTGAGGTACTGGATCGTCCTGCGGGAATAGGCCACGGTCGTCTCGTACCGGCCGACCGGGCCGAAGCTTTCACGCAACGGCCCGTTCTGCGTGAGGTCGTACAGGTTGTTCGCCGAACCCATGCCCGCGAACCAGGGATCGTTCTCGAGCCATCGACGATAGAGCGCGTTGCTGTCGTGACCCAGGCGCAGGGTGCCGAGGGACCTGCTGCCGATTTCGACGTAGGACGCGCGGTTCCAGAACTGTTCCGGCAGCGAACGCGAACCGGCGCCGCCGACATCCGCGTGAAGGGTGGTTTCGAGCTTGAAGCCCGCATGCCAGCCGCCGCCTAAGTCTTCCGTGCCTCGCAGGCCCAGGCGGCTTGCACGGTAGCCGGCGCTGGCCAGCGAAGTCTTCGAGCCGATGCCGTCGCCGCTCACGCTCCGGATGCCGAGGTCGACGGCGCCGTAGATCGTCAGCGAGGACTGGGCGCTACCCGCGTCGGTGAATGTCAGCGATACCAGGGCGCAAAGTGGAAGCAGTGATCTGCGGGGCATTCGTGTCTCCTTGGTCATGCATGCGGCGACGGGACGGCCGTGCGCCATCCGTCTGCGCGAGAAGGCGCTTGCTCGATGGGCGTCTGGCGCCCGGTGGTGCGGTTTCCGACGCGGCGCGTCAGGGCCGCGGCGGCGGCGCCGGGTCGCTCGGCTTGCAGTTCTGTCGCGAGGGCGGAGGGACGATCGCTTGCTCGGGCGCGGGCCGGGCAAGCGTCCTGGTCGGACTGCGGTGCATGTCTGTCTCCCTGAATGGCGGGTCGGCCGGATCGCCGCCCGTTCTTTTCTGAATTACCGACGCCGCTTGCCGCGCGATGCGGTGCCTGCGTTGACGGCGATGGCTGCCCATGGGCACGCCATCGCCGGCCTCATGCCAAGGGGTCGAGGATGGCCAGACAGCGCGTCCAGCCCGCGGAAGCTGCCTTGATCTTGATGGGAAAGCAGGCCACCAGGAAGCCATGCGAGCCGATCGCCTCGAGGTTGTGCAGCTTCTCCATCTGGTAGTACTCACCTTCGAGGCCCGCTTTGTGACCTTCCCAGACGATCGAAGGGTCGCCCTCGCGAGCGAAGCGCTCGCGCATGAAGCGGAAGGGAACGTCCCAGCTCCAGGCATCGGTGCCGACGATCTTCACGCCCTGCTCCAACAAGTGCAGCGTGGCCGCGCGGCCCACGCCGCAGCCGCGGTCGCGATACTCGGGCAAGCCGTAGGTCGCGCCGGCCGAGGTGTTGACCAGGACGATGGTGAGCGGCTCGATGGTCGCGCCGACACGCGCCAGTTCCGCGTCGATATCCTCGGGCTGGACGACGTAGCCGTCGGGCAGATGGCGGAAATCCAGCTTCACGCCTTTCTGCAGACACCACTCCAGCGGAAGCTGGTCGATGGTGCGCGCGGGCTTGCCATGGTCCATGGTGGACGCGAAGTGCCACGGCGCATCCATGTGCGTGCCGCTGTGGGTCGACAGGTGCAGCCATTCGCCGGCCCAGGCTTCGCCGTTGGGCAACTGGTCTTCGCGCAGGCCCGGGAACGTCGACAGGTAGGCCTCGATGCTCTGTGTGTGGTTCAGGTACTCGATCTGCGGCAGCAGCTTCGGAGGATCGGACGGCACGCCCGTTTCGATCGCGATGGAAAGATCGATCATGCGCATGGTGCTCTCCTGTGCAGTGGAAGGAATTCAGCGAGGTGTGTCGGAATCCGGCCAGCCCGGCGCAGGCAGCAGTTCGCCGCTGGCTTCGCCGAAGCCGATCGCGACGTAGCCCTCGCGCTGCGCCCTGCCGCGCAGCGTGACGCGGTCGCCGTCCTGCAGCCAGCGCGGTGCAGCGCCGCCGGGCTGGGTCGGGGCGAAATGCAGTTCCGCCAGGCATGCCGCCTCGTCGAGCGCGGGTCCCGAGCAGGTGCCGCTGGCAATCAGGTCCCCCGCGGCCAGCGCGCAGCCGTTGCTGGCGTGGTGCGCGACCATCTGCGCAAAGGTCCAGTACATGTGGCGGAAATTGCTGCTGCACAGGCGCAGGTCGGGCTCGCACCGCGCGCGCATGTCGGCCGTGGCCAGATGGCTTTCGAGCGTGATGTCGAAGCCGCCTTGACGCTGATCGTCGGCCGAATGCAGATGCGTCGGCACCTCGGGGTCGCCCTGGGGCCTGGCGAAGGCCGGAATGCGAAAGGGCGCCAATGCCTCGGCCGTCACGATCCAGGGCGCGGCCGTGGTCGCGAGGCTCTTGCCGAGGAACGGGCCGAGCATCGCTTCCCAGAACTGGATGCCGCGCGCCGACCAGTCGTTGACGAGGCTGAAGCCGAACAAGGCGTCGGCTGCCTGATTCATGCCCATCGGTTCACCAAGCCGATTGCCGGGGCCGCCGATCCAGGCCCCCAGTTCCAGTTCGTAGTCCTGTCGTGGCTCGGGGCCGAAGCGAAGCGCGCCGGACTTGAGTTGTTCCTGCCAGCTTCCGAGCGGGCGGCGCACGGGTGTGCCCGAGCACACCACCGAACTGGCGCGGCCGTCGTAGCCCACGGGCAATGTGCGGAAGACCGGCGGGCAGATGGGTTCGCCGCGTTCGTCGTTGCCGCGCTGACGGCCTATGTGGAAGGTCGATGCGCACATGTCGGTGAACTGGCGCACGGTGGTGGGTAGCAGCATCTCGACCTCAGCCTGAGGCACCAGCAGCCGCTCAGCGTGGGCGCGCGCGGCGCCATTCGCCGCGAGCATCGCGCACAGGTGAGCGCGCAGGGCACCCGCTGCCTCGTTGCCGAGCCGCAGCAGCGGCAGCAGATCGTCGCCGCAGGCGGCCCGCGCCGCTTCTCTCGCCTGCGGCGATGCGCGGTCGAACAGGCCCAGCGCCAAAGCCGCCCTGAGGTCGACGATCCGATCGCCGATGGCGACACCGCCCTGCGGCGTGCCGCCGCGACGGCGAAAGCGGCCGAGCGGCAGGTTCTGGATGGGGAAATCCGTGGTTCCGTCGTTGGCGGAATCGACCCAGCTTCGCAGCGTCGGATCGTGCGTGGCGTTGAGATTCGGCATGTCTTGTCTCCCTGTTGCTCGATGGCTCTTCGGTTCTCTTGCACCGAGCCGCCATCGTATTTTTCATTTTCTGATTGTCAATAGGTGAAAAATAGAAATTGATAAAAAATCAGGCGCCGGGGACATTGGCTTGCCTATGAACCCTTCTTGCCCTTCGGTCCGGGACGGACTGCCATCCGCCTCGCGCGGCCGAGCCATGCTGGTCGTGATGGTCGGCCTGTCGCTGGCCGTGCTCGACAACACCCTGCTCAATCTCGCATTGCCGGTCCTGGCGCGTGAGTTGCAAGTCAGTGCGGCGCAGGCGCTTTGGGTGGTCAATGCCTATCAGCTGGCCAGCCTCGCGCTGATCCTGCCCCTGGCGGCGCTCGGCGAACGCCTCGGCTATCGACGCGTCTACCTGGCCGGGATGCTGGTCTTTTCCCTGGCCTCGCTGGCGGCCCTGTGCGCGAACTCGCTGGCGGCGCTGATCGTTGCGCGCGCATTCCAAGGCATGGGCGCGGCCGGGATCATGAGCGCCAACTCCGCGCTGGTGCGACTGATCCATCCCAAGGACCTGTTGGGCCGCGGCATGGCAGTGAATTCGCTGGTGGTGGCCACGGCGACCATGGCCTGTCCCACCGTGGCGGCGATGATTCTCTCTGTGGCTTCGTGGCCCTGGTTGTTCGCGGCGAACCTGCCGCTGGGACTGTTCACGCTGTGGCTGGGCCTTCGCGCGCTGCCTTCCAATCCCGATCCGCGTCCGACCGACGTCGCACCCTCGCCCTTCGATGTGCTGCTGAACATCCTGGTGTTCAGCCTGATCCTGCTCGGCGTCGGGCAATTGGGGGCGGACGCGCATGGTCGCGGCGTCACGGGAGCCCGGCCGTCTTCGGGGTGGCTGTTGCTCGGCGCGGGCCTGTGCGTGGGCGCCTGGTACCTGCGCCGGCAGTGGCCGCTGAGCCGCCCCCTGTTCCCCGTGGACCTGCTGCGCATCCCGGTCTTCGCACTGTCGATGTGCGGCTCGGTCTGCGCTTTCTGTGCGCAGATGCTGGCCTACCTGGCCTTGCCATTCCTGTTGCTCGAGTCGCATGGCCTGTCGCCGCTCGAAGCCGGCATGCTGCTCACCGGCTGGCCTCTCGCGACGATGCTCACCGCACCGCTGGCGGGTCGGTTGATCGGGCGCTATGCCGACGGGTTGCTCGGCGGCGCCGGGATGGCCTTGTTCGCCTGCGGCCTGTGGGTGCTGGCCGCCATGCCGGACCAGGCCGCTGGCTGGGACATGGCGTGGCGCATGCTGCTGGCCGGTGGCGGCTTCGCGCTCTACCAGTCGCCGAACAACCACGCCATCATGTCCGCGGCGCCACTGTCGCGCAGCGGTGCCGCGGGCGGCATGCTCAGCTCGGCGCGAGTGGCGGGCCAAGCGCTGGGCACCGTGATCCTGTCCGTCATCTTCAGCGTCTCGAACGGGCATGGCGGCGACGCCGAGATACTGGCATTGGTCACTGCCGGTGGCTTCGCGACCTTGGCAGGCATGTTCAGCATGCTGCGTCGACCGCGCACGAAACCCGCATCGGCCGCAGGAGGTTGAGCAAGGCCTCGGGTGTCATCCCGTTGACACCCGCGCGCGCGCTGCGTTAACCTGCGCCCCGTTCCCTTCTCCGGCAGCTTTGCCGGATTTCCTCGGCGCCCTCGCGGCGCAACCGGCAGCTTCGCTGGTTCTCCCCTCGGCAGTTCTGCCGTCCCCCTCGTGTCCGCGGTCGCACCGCATTGCCGACGCGCCTGCGCGCGCTTCGCATGGCCTGGCCATGCGCGCGTGCCGGCGCATGCATCGGCATGGCGTCCCGGGCACGTCGATCCATCCAGACACCCCAGGAGACAGCCACCATGCACACCCCTTCTTCGCGTCCCTTCGCGCGGCTTGCCGGACTCTTCCTCGCCGCGGGCCTCGCCGCCTTCGGCACCCATGCCTTCGCCGCCGGCGAGCCGGTGCGTATCGGCGCCATCTTCGACAAGACCGGCGGCCTCAACATCTACGGCATCCAGCAGAGCCGGGCGCTGCGGCTCGCGGTCGACGAGATCAATGCGGCGGGCGGCGTGGCCGGCGCCAGGGTCGAGGTGGCCGAGGCCGACGCGCAGTCGGAGGACGCCAAGTACACGCAGTACACGACCACGCTGATCCTCAAGGACAAGGTGCAGGCGCTGTTCGCGGGCCTCACGAGCTCGAGCCGCGAGGCGATCCGCCCGATCGTGCGGCGCTCGAAGATCCCCTACTTCTATTCCTCGCTCTACGAGGGCGGCGCCTGCGACCGACAGACCTTCGTGACCGGCGCCACCGCCTCGCAGCAGCTCAGCGTGCTCGTGAAGTGGGCGATCAAGAAGTACGGGCCCAAGGTCTACATCATGGCGCCCGACTACAACTTCGGCACCATCTCGGCGCAGTGGGTGCGGCTCTACGCCAAGGAGTTCGGCGGCGAGGTGGTCGGCGCCGACTTCCTGCCGCTCACGCTGACCGACTACTCGCCCACCATCAACAAGATCCAGCAGGCCAAACCCGACTTCGTGGTCGCGCTGCCGGTGGGCGCGAACCAGACCGGCTTCCTCGAGCAGATGGCGGCCGCGGGCCTGAAGAGCCGCGTGGGCGTGGTGTCGACCAACTACGGCGGCGGCAACCAGCAGGTGGTGGTGTCGCCGCAGGCCGGCGAGGGCATCGTGGCCGCGCTCGAATACTTCGCCTGGCTCGACACGCCGCGCAACAAGGCTTTCAAGGCCTCCTGGGAGAAGGCCTACGGCAACAAGGAGCCGGTGACCGCGGTCGCGGTCGACGTCTACAACGCGGTGCACCTGTGGGCCAAGGCCGCGAACAAGGCGAAGTCGGCCGAGCCCGCGAAGGTGATCCAGGCCTTCGAGGAGGGCGAGGGCGTGGCCTTCGATTCGCCGGCCGGTCCGGTGTCGATGCAGCCGAAGTCGCACCACGTGCGCCAGAACATCTACATCGGCGTGGGCACGAAGACGCAGAGCTTCGACATCGTCGAGACCTATGCCTCGGTGGCGCCGAAGTTCGAGGACCAGGTCTGCGACCTGGTCGCCAAGCCGCAGACGGCGCAGCACTTCACGCCCGGCGCGTCGAACTGAGCGAGGCCCCCGATGGCATGGGATCAATTGCTGACCGGCGTGCTCTCGTCGGTCGCCAGCGGCTCGGTGCTGCTGATCGCGACGCTCGGCCTGGCCGTGGTGTTCGGGCTGATGGGCGTGGTGAACCTCGCGCACGGCGAATTCATCATGTTCGGCGCCTATGCGGCGCTGACCGCGGTGCGCGCGGGCGTGCCGTTTCCGCTCGCGGTGGCGCTGGCCGCGCTGGCGGCCGCGGCCTTCGGCGCGCTGGTCGAATGGCTGATCGTGCGGCGCCTGCACGGCCGGCCCTTCGACACGCTGCTGGCCATGTGGGGCCTGAGCCTCGCGCTCTACCAGAGCGCGGTGCTGCTGTTCGGCACGGTCACGCCGGGCATCGGCATGCCGGCATCGAACGTGCGCATCGGCGACTACACGATCTCGAGCTACCTGCTGTTCCTGATCGTGGTGGCGGCGGTGCTGATCGCGGCCGTGTATGCGCTGCTCACGCGCACCAACTACGGCCTGATGGCGCGCGCCGCGATCCAGGACCCCGCCACCGCGGCCGCGATGGGCGTGCGCACGGTACGCATCAACAACCTCACCTTCGCGCTGGGTTGCGGCCTCGCGGGCCTGGCCGGCGCGATCCTGGTGCCGGCCGTGCCGGCCACGCCCAGCATGGGCTTCGCCTTCGGCATCAAGGCCTTCCTGGCGGTGGTGGTGGCGGGCCCGGTCACGCTCGCGGGCACCATCGCCGCGGGCGGCATCCTGGGCTCGGCCGCGAGCGCGGTGGCCAGCGTCTGGTCCACCGTCGCGGGCGACGTGGTGTTCTTCGTGATCACGCTCGTGGCCCTGCGCGCCTGGCCGCAGGGCATCTCCGAGCGCTGGCGCCTGAAGCTCTGAACGGAGGCCACGCATGAACATGAGCAGAACCCTGGCCGCACCCGTGGCCACGACCCCGGCCACCAAGCGCCGTGCGGCACCCTGGTGGCTGGCCACCGTCGCCGGCACCGTCGCGCTGGGTGCCGGCGCCTTCTTCGTCGACGAGTACCTCGCCTACCTCGCGAGCTCCTGGCTGATCTTCGGCCTGCTGGGCCTGAGCCTGGACATGGTGTGGGGCCGTGGCGGCATGCTGAGCCTCGGGCAGACGGCCTTCTTCGGCCTCGGCGGCTACGCGGGCAGCGTGGCGGCGATCAACCTCGCGAGCGTCACCGGCAACACGCTGGTGTGGTCGCTGCCGGTCGGCGCGATCGTGGGCGCGGCCGCCGCCGGCGCGGTCGGCTGGCTGCTGTTCCACGGCCGCCTTGGCGCGCTGCAGGCCACCATCCTGACCTACACCGTCACCCTGCTGCTGTGGACCGGCAGCATCTCGTTCTCGGCGCGCTTCGGCGATGCGGTGGTGGGCGGCGACAACGGCCTGTCGAACATCCCGGGCATCGTGCTGGGCTTCGGCGCCGACGCGCAGGGGCTCGGGCCGCAGGGCACCTTCGCCTGCGTGCTGGCGGTCTCGGCGCTGGTGCTGCTGGGCGTGCGCGCGCTGCTGCGATCGCCCTTCGGCACGGTCGTCGACTGCGTGCGCCTCGACGGCCCCAAGACCGAGCTGCTGGGCTACGACGTGCGGCGCTGCCAGCTCGTGGTGTTCACGCTGGCCGGCGGCATCGCGGGCCTGGCCGGCGCGCTCTACGGTGCCTGGGCCAACTACCTCAACCCCTCGCTGTTCAGCGCGCAGCAGGCGCTGCTGGTGCCGATCTACGTGCTGGTCGGCGGGCTCGGCACGCTGGCCGGTCCCTTCGTGGGCGCGGTGGCGGTCGGCGGCCTGTCGTACTGGCTGGGCGGCGGCGTGGTCGGCGGGCAGACCACGCTGATCATGGGCGTGGCGCTGATCCTGCTCGTGCTGTTCCTGCGCGGCGGGCTGCTCGGCGGTCTCGGCCGGCTGTGGGCGCTGCGCGGCCCGGGCGGCGCGCAGGGCAAGGCGCGCCAGGCCAAGATCGCGATGGACGTGGACCTGGTGCGCGGCCTGCGCGAGGGCGCGGCCGTGCCGGCGCCGGTGCTCGAGATCCGCGACGGGGTCAAGCGCTTCGGCGGCGTGGTGCCCGTCAACCGCGTCACCCAGCGCTTCGCGCCGGGCCGCGTGCGCTGCCTGATCGGGCCGAACGGCGCGGGCAAGAGCTCGCTGCTGCGCTGCCTCACGGGCACGCACCTGCTCGACGCGGGCGAGATCGTGCTCGACGGGCGACCGGTCACGCGCTGGATGCCGTACCGCCGCGTGCAGGCCGGCGTGGGCATCAAGATGCAGGTGGCGCAGGTGTTCGGCGAACTGAGCGTGCGCACCAACCTCTGGATCGCCGCCTACAGCCGCGACCGCGATGCCGCGGTGGCCGACCGGCTCAGCGAGCGCACGCTGCGCGCGCTCGGCCTCGAGGCGCTGGCCGAGCGCGATGCGGCCGACCTCGCGCATGGCGAGCAGCAATGGCTGGACCTCGGCATGGTGCTGTGCCTGCAGCCCTCGGTGGTGCTGCTCGACGAGCCGGCCGCGGGCATGACCGGCGACGAGCGCCGCGAACTCTCGCAGCTGGTGCGCGTGCTCGCCGAAACGGCGGCCGTGGTCGTGGTCGAGCACGACATGGCCTTCGTGCGCACGCTCGACGCCGAAGTGACCGTCCTGCACCGCGGCGAGGTCTTCGCCCAGGGCGACCTCGACACCCTGCGCCAGGACGAACGCATCCTGGACATCTATCTCGGGAGACAGCAGCATGTTCGAAGCCATTGAGATCAGCGGCGGCTATGGCAAGACGTCGATCGTCGAGCGCGCCAGCCTGCGCGTGGGGCGCGGCGAGATCGTCGCGCTGCTGGGCCGCAACGGCGTGGGCAAGTCCACGCTGATGCGCCTGCTGGTCGGCCAGGCCACGCCCATGGGCGGCAGCGCGCGGCTCGACGGCCGGCCGCTGCCCGAACGCACCGACGACCGCGCGCGCTGCGGCCTGGGCTACGTGCCGCAGGGGCGCTTCGTGTTCCCGCGGCTGTCCGTCAGCGAGAACATCGCGCTGGCGGCCGTGGCCTGCGGCCATCCGCGCGCCGAGGCGATCGCGCGCGCCTTCGCCGACTTTCCGGCGCTGGTGCCCAAGGCCAACGACCTCGCGGGCCGGCTCAGCGGCGGCCAGCAGCAGATCCTCGCGATGGCGCGCGCGCTGGCCACGCGGCCGAAGCTGCTGCTGCTCGACGAGCCGACCGAGGGCGTGCAGCCCTCGATCGTCGACGAGATCGCCGAGGTGCTGCTGCGGCTGCGCCGCGACGGCCTGTCGGTGCTGGTCGCCGAGCAGGACCTGAACTTCTGCCTCTCGATCGCCGAGCGCGCCTACGTCATGGACCAGGGCCGCATCGTGCGCGAGACGCGCAAGGCCGAGCTCGAGGGCGACCGCGCTCTCCTCCAGGAACTGCTCGGCGTCTGAGCCCCCACTTCCACGCACACATCCAAAGAGAGGAACGAACACCATGGACCACGAGATCTTCGAGGCGGGCGACATCGCCCTGCAATCGGGCCGCATGCTGCGCAACGCGAAGCTGGCCTACAAGACCTACGGCAAGCTCAATGCCAAGCGCGACAACGCCATCGTCTACCCGACCTGGTTCGCGAGCACGCACGCCGACAACGAATGGCTGATCGGACCCGGCAAGGCGCTCGATCCGTCGGAGTACTTCATCGTCGTGCCGAACTCCTTCGGCAACGGCGTCTCGAGCTCGCCGAGCAACCAGCCCGCGCCCAACGACCGCGGCCGCTTTCCGAACGTGACCGTCTACGACAACGTGGTGCAGCAGCACCGGCTGGTGACCGAGCACCTGGGCATCGACACCTTGCGGCTGGTCACGGGCTGGTCGCTGGGCGCGGTGCATGCGTTCCACTGGGCCGCGCTGTACCCGGACATGGTGCAGCGGCTGCTGCCGTTCCAGGGCGCGGCGCGCGCGTCGCGCCACTTCCAGGTCTTCTTCGCGGGCGTGAAGGCCGCGCTGCAGGCCGACGCCGAATGGCGCGAGGGCTTCTACGAACGCCAGCCCGAGCGCGGCCTGCGCGCCGCCGGCCGGGTGTACGCGGGCTGGGGCTTCTCGCAGAAGTTCCTGCGCGACCGGCTCGACATCGAGCAGCTCGGCTTCGCCTCGCTCGAGGACTTCCTGATCGAGTTCTGGGAAGGCTGGCTGCTGTCGAAGGATGCGAACAACCTGGTCGCGTCGCTGTGGACCGGGCAGCACGGCGACATCGCCGACAACCCGGTCTACCGGGGCGACTTCGTCGCGGCGCTGTCGGCGATCAAGGCGCGCGCCATCGTGATGCCCTCGTCGAGCGATCTCTACTTTCCGCCCGAGGATTCGGCCTTCGAGGTCGCGCACATGCCCAACGCCGAGCTGCGCGTGCTGCCTTCCGACTGGGGCCACCTGGCGGGCAAGGGCCTGCACGAACCCGACAACGCGTTCATCGACAACGCGCTGCGCGAACTGCTGGCGGCATGACCATGGCAATCGTTCCCACCCAGCCCGCCGCACCCTGGAACGCCGACAGCGTGGCCGCGCATCGCCGCGCCGCGGGCCTCGCGGCGCTCGACCCCGCGCTGTGCGGCGAGGTCGCGGCGATCCTCGAGGACCTGCGCACGGGCCTGCGCGAGATGCCCGGGCGTGCCTGGTTCGCGCTCGTTCCACCGTCGACGGAGACCGATCATGTCCATCGCTGAGACCATCGACGGCGCTGGCGTGGCGCAATTGGCCGCGCTGATCCGCCGCGGCGAGCTCGGCGCGGTCGAGCTGGCCGAACGCCGGCTCGCCGACATCGAACGCCGCGCCGCGCGCACCAATGCCTTCGTGGCCGTCGACCGCGAAGGCGCGCTGGCCCAGGCGCGCGAGGCCGACCGTGCGCTGGCGCGCGGCCTGCCGCTGGGGCCGCTGCATGGCGTGCCGATCGCGGTGAAGGACAACGTGCTCACCGCCGGCCTCGGCAGCAGCGCGGCCTCGGCCGTGCTGGCCGACGCGCCGCTGCAGGGCGAGGCACCGCTGGTCGCGCGGCTGCGCCGGGCCGGCGCCATCGTGGTGGCCAAGACCAACATGCACGAGTGGGCCTACGGCGCGACCAACAAGGGATCGCACCATGGCGCCACGCGCAACCCCTGGGGCCCGCGCGCGATCACCGGCGGCTCCAGCGGCGGCTCGGCCGCCTGCGTGGCCGACGGGCTGCTGCCGCTGGCCATCGGCACCGACACCGGCGGCTCGATCCGCATTCCGGCCGCGGCCTGCGGCATCTCGGGCATCAAGCCGGGCACCGGCCGCGTCGAGGGCGAGGGCGTGCTGCCGCTGGCCTGGAGCTTCGATGCCGCCGGGCCGATGGCACGCAGCGCCGAGGACCTGTGGCTGGGGCTCGACGCGATGTGGCCCGGCTCGGTTGGCGATTCGTCGCGCCATGCCGCGCAGTTCCGCGAGGCACGCGGCCGCGCCCGGCTGCGCATCGGCGTGCTGGCGGGCGAGGGCTTCGAGACCGCGCCCGACGTGGGCCGGGCCTTCGAGGCGGCGCTCGAGGTCTTCGGCCAGCGCGGCAGCGAGCTCGTGCCGGTGCCGGTGCGCGGCATGGCGGCGGTGTTCGCGGCCTGGAAGGCCATCATGTACGCCGAGGCCAGCACCTTCCACCGCCCGCTGATGCACGACCGGGCGCGGCTCTACGCCCCCGACGTGCGCGCGCTGCTGCATGCGGGCGAGAGCGTGTCGGCCGTCGACTACCTCGCGGCGCAGCAGTTCCGCGGCGCCTTCTGCGCCGCGTTTGCGCGCGACATGGCGGGCCTCGATGCGCTCGCGCTGCCGACGCTGCCCGTGACCGCGCCACCCTTGGCAGAATCGCGCATCGAATTCGCCGGTCGCACGACCACCGTCCAGGACGCCATGACCGCCATGCCCTGCCTCGCCAACTTCACCGGCCTGCCGGCGGTGAGCCTGCCTTGCGGCTTCGGCGACACGGGCCTGCCGGTGGGCCTCACGCTGATCGGCCACGCCGGCGGCGAGTTCGCGCTGCTCGGGCTGGCCGCGGCCTTCCAGGACGACACCGCCTGGCATGCCATGCGGCCCGGCCATGCGACGGCGACGGGCCGCGAGGAGGGCGTGCATGTCCGATGAGATCGGCGTGGGCGTGCTGTTCGCCCAGACCGGCAACATGGCCGTGACCGAGCAGGCGCTGCTGAGCGGCACGCTGGTCGCCATCGACGAGATCAACTCGGGCGGCGGCGTCGCGGGCCGGCCCATCGTGCCGATCATCGAGGACCCGGGCCCCGATCCCGCGAGCTACCGCGACATCGCGCGCCGCATGGTGCTGCACCACCAGGTGCCGGTCATCTTCGGCTGCTGCTCGTCGGCCAGCCGCAAGGCCGTGCTGCCGGTGGTCGAGCGCCATGGCGCGGTGCTGTTCTATCCCTCGGTGTACGAGGGCTTCGAGTACTCGCCCAACGTGATCTACACCGGGCCCACGCCCGCGCAGACCATCGTGCCGCTGATCAAGTACCTGTTCGCGCATCACGGGCGGCGTTTCTTCCTGGTCGGTTCCGAATACGTGTTCGCGCGCGAGATCTCGCGCATCGCGAAGGAGTTTCTGCTCGAAAGCGCGGGCAGCGTCGCGGGCGAGACCTACCTGCCCATGGGCGCGCCCGACAGCGCCTTCGCCGAGGTGGCCGAGCGCATCGCCGCCGCGCGGCCCGACGTGGTGCTCAGCACCGTGGTGGGCGCCGACACCGCGCGGCTCTATGCGGCCTGCCATGCCATCGGCGCCACCTCGGCCCAACACCCGATCGCGAGCCTCACCGCGAGCGAGGCCGAGATCGCGGCGCTGAGCCCGGCCGCGCGCGCGGGGCACCTCACGGTCGCGCCCTATTTCGCGGGCATCGAGAGCCCGGCCAGCGCGCGCTTCACCGCGCTCTACGAGAAACGCTACGGCGCGGGCCGCCGGCCCAACATGTACGCCGAGGCCGGCTACCTGCAGGTGCACCTGTTCGCGCGCGCCGTGCCGCGCGAAGGCGCGCCCGACCCCGACCGCATCGTGCGCAGCCTCGGTGGCACGCGCCATGCTTCGGCCCAGGGCGAGGTCGAGATCGACGCCGACACCAACCACACCGCGCTCAAGGCCCGCATCGGTCGCTCGCGCGAGGATGGCGGTTTCGACCTGCTGTGGGAGGATGCTTCCATCGTCCGCCCCGATCCCTACCTCGTCGCCTACGAACGAAAGATCCTCTGATGTCGCCCGATCCGATCCAGCTGCGCTCCCTGCGTGACATCCGGGTCGCCGTCATCCATCCCGACGACGAGGACGCCCGCGTGCTGTGCGAGCAGCTGCGCCGCTTCGGCTGCCGCGTCACCGCGCTGTGGCCCGAGCCGAACCACCTGCCCGAGGGCACCGAGGCCGTGTTCTTCAGCATCCAGTCGGAGCGCGATGCCGCGCACCCATGGCTGGCCGGTTCCTCGCACGCGGTGCTGATCGCGCTGCTGGCCTACGAAAACCCGGCCGTGCTCGAGGCCGCGGCCGCCGCCAACGTGCACGGCGTGCTGCCCAAGCCGATTCGTCCCTTCGGCGTGCTCGCCACGCTGTACGTCGCACGCATGCTGTTCCGCTACGAGGAGCGGCTGCTCAACCGCATCGCCAAGCTCGACGAGACCCTGCGCACGCGCCGCATCGTCGAGCGCGCGATGAAGATCCTCGCCACGCGCCAGGGCATCTCGGAGGACGAGGCCTACGCCATCATCCGGCGCGAGGCCATGCGCAAGCAGCTGCCGGTGTCGTCGATGGCCGAGTCGATCGTGCATGCGGAAGCGATCTACGGGTTGCCGCCCGATCGCGGCACTTCCGATCCGGCCGAGTGATGGCCCGCGCTCCCTTCGAGAGTCCGGAACGCTTCGGACTCGATCCTTCGTTCGCGCGCGATCCGAGCGATCCGTACGGTGATGGCCCGTTAAGCGGCCTCGGCCTCGCCGCCAAGGAGGTGTTCGACCTCGCGGGCCACGTCACGCGCGCGGGCAATCCCGACTGGCTGCGCACGCATGCGCCGGCCACGGCCGACGCACCCGCGGTCGCGCGCCTGCTCGAGGCCGGCGCGCGGCTGCGGGGGCGAACGCTCAGCGACGAGCTCGCCTTCTCGCTCGCGGGCGAGAACCTGCACTACGGCACGCCGCTGAACCCGCGCGCGCCCGGCCGCGTGCCCGGCGGTTCGTCGAGCGGCTCGGCCTCTGCCGTGGCCGGTGGCTGCGTCGACTTCGCGCTGGGTACCGACACCTCGGGCTCGGTGCGCATCCCGGCCAGCTACTGCGGCCTCTACGGCCTGCGGCCCACGCACGGCGCGATCGATGCGCATGGCGTCACGCCGCTGGCGCCGGCCTTCGACACGGTCGGCTGGTTTGCCGCGACCGCGGCGGTGCTTGAGCGCGTGGGCGCGGTGCTGCTGCCGCCGGGCGAGGCGCGGCCACTGCGGCGCGTCGTGCCGATGGCCGATGCCTTCGACGATGCCGCGCCGGGCGTGGCGGCAGCACTTCGTCCCGCGCTCGATCGCCTCGCGTCGCTGGACCTGGCCTTCGATGCGCCCGCGCGAGGCTTACCGCTGGCCGCCGCGGCACAGACCTACCGCGTGCTGCAGAGCGCCGAGGTCTGGCGCACGCATGGCGAATGGTTCGAGCGCACGCGGCCATCGATGGCGCCCGAGATCGCGGCGCGGCTGCGCGCGGCGTCGCAGATCACGGACCGGGAGATCGATGCCGCCCAACGCGAGGCCGACGCGCTGCGCGCGAGGATCGACGACCTGCTCGCGCACGACGGCGTGCTGTGCCTGCCGACCGCGCCCGACGTTGCGCCGCGGCTGGGCGCTTCGGCGCAGCCCGATGCGCAGACCCGCATGCGCGTGCTGGCCCATACCTGCATCGCGGGGCTGTGCGGCTTGCCGCAGGTCAGCCTGCCGCTGGGGGTGGTCGATGGCCTGCCCGTGGGGCTGGGGCTGATCGCGGGGCGGGGGAGGGATCGGGATCTGCTGGCGTTGGCGGGGCGGATTGCATCCGACGATGCGAACAAGACGGCGAGGGCTTGAACTACATTCGGCTGAAGGAGGCCATCGATGCCAAGGACCAGGGATAACGAGGTGGAGCAGTTCGAGCAGAACCTGCTCCAGTCGATCGATGAAATGAAGCGCGGCGAGTTTGCCGCCGTTCATGCGCCGGAGCAGATCGAGGCCCACCTACGTGGCAGGCCGATGGACTCCAGCGAGGCGACGCCGAAGGCGTCGACCCCTGTCGGATCGAATCTCGTCTTCGTCTTCGGCACCCTGAAAGAGGGCTACCCCAACTTCGCCACCAACCGCGGCCGGCGCATCCCCGGCGACTTCGTCACGCGGGAGCGCTATCCGCTGTATCTGATGGGCGAGCGCTTCTCGCCCTGGCTGGTTTTCCTGCCCGGCGAAGGAGAGCGCATCGTCGGTCAGCTGTTCGAGGTCGACGACGCGGCGCTGGCCGCCATGGACCAGCTCGAGAGGATCGACGCGTCGGACGGTTATCGGCGTGTCCCGATCGCTGTCGAAGGCGTTGGCAATGCCGTTGGGCAGCGGCAGACCGTTCACGCCTACGTCAAGCCGCCGGAGCAGTTCGACGTGACGCAGGCGAGGCTGGGGCCGCTGGCGGAATACACGATGGCGCACGCCGGGCTCTATCGATCGCGGAACGTCGTGTCCTGAGACCTGGTGACCCTTGGCGATCGGAGGCGTTCGAGAGGCCGGCTTGACGCCGTTCAGGCGTCCGCGGCGATCGACCGTTGCCGCGCGCGATCACCGCGAACAGCGGCATCACGCTCGCGCAGGTGAACCCGAACAGCGCGGCCCGCGAGTCCTTCCATGCTGTAGATCGACACGGCCGCCATCAGCGGAATGCCGCAACGCGGGCGGACGACGCACCAGAGGGTCAGGGGAATCATGGTGACTGCTGCCCACTGCCCTCCCGGCCCTACTGTGGCGTGCCACCTTGCGTGGTGCGGCGCTTGAGGCTCCCGTCCTTGTTCCGGCGGCGCTCGTCCCGCGTATGGGCGCGGGCGTCGCCAGCGACGGCCGCGCGGCCCGTGCCGATCGCGCCGCCTTCCTCGGTCTTCGGTTCGTCGCCACCGGGCGCCTTGACCTGGCCGGCCGGCCGGGCCTTCACCTTGGCTTCGGCGCGCGCGGCCGGTCGGCCCTGTCCGGTGGGGTCGAGTTCGCCCGGTTTCGTCTGGGCGTACGCGCTGGATGCGAGAAAGGCGGCGATCAGGAGGCAGAGAAGCTTGTTCATGGCGAGGCTCATGGAAGGTTCATGGGAGGACGAGAAGCGGAAGGGCGCTGCGGCTGCGCGAGGCTCGCCGCCGTCGGTGCCGATTCGGCACGCAGGCGCCGCACCTGCAGCAGGCAACCCACGACCAGCACCGCGAAGCAGGCGCCCACGGTCTTCTGCAGGGCGGGATCCTCGGGGCTGCTGAACAGCGGGGCGCCAGTGGGCAGGCGCGTGAAGGTCTCGGTCAGGCCCGGGATCAGGTGAAAGAAGAACGTGGTGGAGTACGCGATGGTTGCCACGTAGCGCGAAGCGCGGCCGAAGGCGTTCGTCCGACCGGCCACCGCCGCGACGAGCAGCACCGCCAGCGTCAGGATGCCCAGCACGTGGGGCGCGCCGAAGCCGCCGCGCTGGAAGATCCCGAAACCCGTGAGGCAGGTGAGCACCGTGGCCCAGATGTAGGTCTGGCCCAGCAGCGTGCGGGCGGGAATCTCGCGGTGGCGCAGCAGCGCCGAGGCGCCGGCCGCGAGCGCGACCAGGCTGATCGCCGTATGGATGGCGCCGAGCGTCGTCAGGCCGAACATGTGCTTCTCCTTGGCGTCATGGGTGGCTCAGCCCTTGATGAACGCCAGCAGGTCGGCGTTGATCACCTCGGGATGCGTCGCGCACATGCCGTGCGGCAGGCCGGGGTAGACCTTGAGCGTGGCTCCCTTCACCAGCTTGGCCGACATCAGGCCCGCCGCGCCGATCGGCACGATCTGGTCGTCGTCGCCGTGCATCACCAGCGTGGGCACGTCGATCTTCAGGAGGTCCTCGGTGAAGTCGGTCTCGGAGAAGGCCTTCACGCAGTCGTAGTGGGCCTTGATGCCGCCCATCATTCCCTGCAGCCACCAGTGGTTGCGAATGCCCTCGGAGATCCTGGCGCCCGGGCGGTTGTAGCCGTAGAAGGGCAGCGTGACGTCGCGGTAGAACTCGGCGCGGTTGCCGGCGACGCCGGCCCGGATGCCATCGAAGACCTCGATCGGCAGTCCGCCCGGATTCGCGGCGGTCTTGAGCATCAGCGGCGGCACCGCCCCGATGAGCACCGCCTTGGCGACGCGCTTCGTGCCGTGGCGGCCCAGGTAGCGCGCGACTTCGCCGCCGCCGGTCGAGTGGCCCACGTGCACGGCGTCATGGAGGTCCAGCGCGGCGGCGAGCGCGGCCAGGTCGTCCGCGTAGGTGTCCATCTCGTTGCCGGTGGCCGTCTGCGTGGAGCGGCCATGGCCGCGGCGGTCGTGCGCGATGACGCGGAATCCCTGGTGCAGGAAGTACAGCATCTGGTTGTCCCAGTCGTCGCCCGACAGGGGCCAGCCGTGCGAAAAGACGATCGGCTGACCCTGGCCCCAGTCCTTGTAGTAGATCTGGGTGCCGTCGTTGGTCGTGATGCAGGGCATGGTCGCGGTTCCTCGTGGTGGGGTTGAAAAAGCGGTGGGATGTCGATCGCTCACGGCGCGTCGAGAAATCGGTTCACCTCGTCCGAGAAGGACTCGGCGTGCTGGAACAGGAAGCCGTGCCCCGAGTCCGGATAGACGACGAGACGGGCATGGGGCAGCCGCTGTGCCATCGCATAGGAGGCATAGGTGGGCACCATGACGTCGTGGCGGCCGTTGGCCACCAGCACGGGATGCGGCACGTCTTTCAGGCGCGGCAGCAGGGAACCGCCTTCCGAGCCCACGGCCATCGCGGCCTTGAGCTGTGCCTGCCAGGCCGCGGGCTCCACCTGTCGGGCGAAGGCGTCCTCGCGCTGCGCGAGTCGCGCGAGATAGGCCTGCCCCGCAGCCCTGCTGGTCGGCGTCGGCTCGAAGAAGAGGAACAGGAAGTCCTCGTCGCTGTTGACGGGCTTCGTCGCCACCTGCCAGACGGCGGCATCCGCTGGTGCGACGCCGCCGCCTTCGGCGGGCACATGCCCGGGCCCGGAACCGGCGATGACCGCGCGGCGCACCCGTTCCGGATGGTCCAGCAGCAGCTGCAGTGCCACGGTGCCCCCCATCGAGAAGCCCATCACGTCGACCTGCCGGTGGTTCAGCTGCGCGACGACGCGCGTCGCCATGGCGGCGAAGGCCTGCAGCGAGTCCTCGGGCACGCCCGAGGAACGCCCGAACCCGGGCTGGTCGAACATGAGCACCGGGCGCTTCGCCGCCAGCGCATCGATGAGCTTCGGGTCCCAGTGGTCCATGGTGCCGCGGAAGCGGTTGAGCAGCAGCAAGGGGATGCCCGTGCCGTGCCCGATGACGCGGTAGGCGATCTCCTGCCCGTCGAGCGACATGCGCAAGGTCGGTGCCGAGACCGTGGGCCCCGATGCCCGGGGCGCGGCGATGCCTTCGCTCGACGTGCCCGCGGGCACGCCTGCGGCGGTCGAAGGATGGAGGGCCTGGAGATTCTGTGAGGACGTCATGGCTGTCAGCATCGCCGCCGCGGCGCGTCGCCAAACCTCCCCGATGGCGATGGACAGCTCTCTCCAAAGGAGGAGCGGGGCTCGTCCTCCCGACCCTGAAACGGGTCAGGACGACTGGCGGCGGTACTCGCTCGGGGACAGGCCGGTGGCCTGCCGGAAGGCCCGCGCGAAGTTGGCGGGCGTCGAGAACTGCATCGACAGCGCGATCTCCGCCAGTGGCATCCGGCCATCGGCCAGCAGGCGCCGCGCGTTCTCCATGCGCAGGTTCGCGAGGTACCGGTACGGCGGAAGGCCGGTCGAGGCACGGAACAGGCGCGCGAAATGGAAGGGGCTGACCGCGACGGCCGCGGCGATCTCGTCCAGGCCGATGGGTTGGTCGAGGTGCGCACGCATGAACTCGATCGCCAGCCGGACGCGCCGCATGTCGCGCGCGGCCGTCGCTGCGGTGCCGCGCGGCATCCCCGTGTCGCAGTAGTCGCGGGCCATGCGGTTCGCCAGGGCCGCGGTCAGGGAGTCGACCAGCATGCGGCCCGCGGCAGAGGGATTCCTCATGTCTTCGGCCAGGGCGTGACCGATCTGCACGATCGATTCGTCCCGCACGCCCGCGAGGTAGCGGACGTGGTGCAGCGATGCGCCGGCGTCGCCCTCGGGATCGCTCAGGGCGAGCAGTCGGTCCATCGACAGGTAGATGTGGAAGATGGACGGCAGGTAGCGGCTGATCCGGATGTCGTCCTCGGCGACGCCCATTGGGCTGATCCAGATGGTGCCCTTCTCGACCCGGGTCTGCTGCCGCTGTCCCCAGCCCTTGCGGCTCACCGATGCGCCGGGCGTGGTCTCGGGCGCGATCGTGATCTCGATCTGGCTCGACACGAAGGGCGGCAGGTCGCCGGCCGGATGCGAGCGCATCTCCGCGGCAATCCCGCGCCAGCCCAGCCCGCTCGAGGAGCAGAGCACCCGTGCCTCGGGGAACTTGCTGTCGCCATGCCGCAGAAGATTCATGATGACTGGAGGGACGAAGGAGTGGCCCCAAGGTAGTCGATGAAGTCTACGTAATCCTTACAAGGGGCCGGCGCGCCGGGCCTCCACAGGCCGCGGGATCAGCCGCGAACCGTGTGGACCGCCGGCGTGAAGATGTACCCGGCCCCGCGCTCGGTGAGGATCAGGCTCGGGTTGCGGGGATCCTGCTCGACCTTCCGGCGCAGCCTTCCGACCATGACGTCGATCGAGCGGTCATAGACCTCGGCGTCGTGCAGCCTGGACAGCTCCAGCAGGCGCTGCCGCGAGAGCACGCGATGCGGCGAGGCCAGGAAGGCCAGCAGCAGGTTGAACTCGGCGTTGCGCAGCGAGACGCCGTGGCCCGCCGGCGCCCGGAGCTTGCGCAGGCGCACGTTGAGCTCCCAGCCCTCGAACCGGTAGGCGCGCACGTCGGCCACGGCATCGGCGACGGTCTCGTGCATGCGCGAGCGTCGCAGCAGCGCACGGATCCGCGCCAGCAGCTCGCGCGGCGAGAAGGGCTTGGTGACGTAGTCGTCGGCGCCGAGCTCGAGGCCCATCACGCGGTCCGCCTCGTCCTGCAGGGCCGTCAGGATGATGATCGGCAGCTTCGTCTCCGCGCGCAGCGCCCGGGCGATCTCCAGTCCGTTCTCGCGTCCGAGGCGAAGGTCGAGCACGACCAGGTTGGCCGGGTCGCGGGCGAGCACCGAACGCATCTCGCGCTCGCTGGTGACGGCGGTGACGCGCAGGTCGTGATCGCCGAGGTAATGCACGATCAGCTCGCGGATGGACGGGTCGTCGTCGACCGCGAGCACGTGCGCGGCATGCGTGAATGCATCGGTCTCCAGCATTCGACGGGCTCCTTCAGGCAACGGCAGATGTCAAACGACACAAAGGCACCCATCTGCGGCACGGGTCGGCGACCATGCGTCCTTCGGCGGATTGCCCGGGCTTCATTGTCCGGCGAGAGGCCCGTGGGGTGCACGACTTGAGGATTCAAATCTTGCGGGGTTGTTTTCGCATCGCGGTCATCGAGGGCGACTCTCTCATGCGGGAGCTGGCGAGCCGGTGGCTGTCCGACGCGGGGCACGAGGTCGTCTTGCTCGCCGAGCGCCAACGCACGCCGGTGCCGGGACTGGACCTGGTGATGCTGGACCTCGCGAACCCCGGCCGTGCCTCCGGGCGCGTCGAGGCGCTGCGCGCGCTCCACCAGGCGCCGGTGATGGTGGTGTCGGCGCACCAGCGAAAGGCGCCGGGGGCATCGCCGCTGCTCGCCCGCCGGGTCGGTGCCGCCGCCATTCTTCCCAAGCCCTATACGCGGGACGAGCTACTGGCGGCGGTCGCGTCGGCCTGCGCTTCGTCCCGCGGCGCCCGGGAACAATGAGGAGAGGGCCGCGGCCAGCTCGGCCCTCGCGACCGGCTTGGCCAGCACCTGCGATGCACCTTCCGCGCGGGCGCGGTGGACCAGGGTGTCGCCCAGGTAGCCGCTCATCACGATGACCGGCAGGTCCTCGCGGATGTCCTTCATCAGGCGCAGCAGCGTCATGCCCGTCATGCCGGGCATGCGCTCGTCCGTGAGCACGGCATCGAAGCGGTCCGGCGCTTCGCCGAAGAGGCGGGCGGCCTCGGCACCCGAGGTGCAGGCCGTCCATTCGTAGCCGAGGTCCGCGCACAGCTGGGAGGTCATGCGGACCAGCGCCGGGTCGTCGTCGACCACGAGGACGCGCTGCTTGCCGCCGCGCGGCAGGCGCCGCGCCTCGATCGCCGGCGGCGCCGGCACGTCGCCCATCCTCGGCAGGTAGACGACGAAGGTGCTGCCGCATCCCAGGCTCGACGCGACGTCGATGGCACCGCCCAATTCCGCCACGATGCCGTGCACCAGCGACAGGCCGAGGCCGGTGCCGACGTTGACTTCCTTGGTAGTGAAGAACGGGTCGAAGATGCGCTGCCGGTTCTCGGGCGCGATGCCGATGCCGGTATCGGAGACCGTCAGCACGACGTAGTCGCCCAAGGCCAGCGGGCCCGTCGTGGCCGAACGGCCTTGCGGAAGGGACTCGCAGGCGAGCGCGATGCGCAGCGTTCCGCCGTCGGGCATGGCCTGCATCGCATTGATCGCCAGGTTGCCCACGACCTGGTGGACCTGGGTGGGGTCGCCCATGATCGCCGCCGTTCCCGCCCGGAAATCGCAGACGAGTTCGATCTCGCCTTGCAAGGCCGGCTTGAGCAGGTCCGCCGATTCGCGCGCGACCTGCTCGAAATGAACCCGCACCCGCTCGCTGACGCTGCTGCGGCTGAAGGCGAGGATGCGGTCGACCAGCGCGCGGCCGCGTTCCCCGGCGGTCACGATCGATTCGAGGTCGCGGCGCATGCGGCTTCCGGCGCGGGCCCGCCGCAGCGACATCTCGCCGAAGCCGAGGATGGCGCCGAGGATGTTGTTGAAATCGTGCGCGATGCCGCCGGCGAAGGTGCCGACCGCCTCCAGCCGCTGCGACTGCTGGCGCGATGCCTGCTCGCGCCGGCGCGCGTCCACGTCGCTGATCGATCCGCTCAGCCGGATCGCCTTGCCCTCGGGGTTGCGCAGGCAGCGCCCGCGGATCCTTCGCCAGCGGTCGGTGCCGTCCGGCTGCCGGAACAGCCATTCGGCATCGAGCGAGTCGGTTTCCCCGGCGATGTAGCGCGCGATGGCATCGCGGCGGGCGGCGACATCGGCCTGCGGCTCGAGCACCAGCGTCATCCACTCGGCGCGCGGGCGCGAGGCATCGGCGCTCGGCGGCAGTCCGTAGAGGAACTGCGCGCGTTCGGACATGAACATCATGCCGGTCTGCAGGTCCCAGTCCCAGATGCCGTCGGCCGAGCCCTCCACCGCCAGCGCGAAGCGCTCCTCGGATTCGCGCAGCGCCGCCGCCGTCAGCCGCAGCCGCGTGATGTCCGCCGAGGCGCCGACGACGCGCAGCTTGCCGTCGCCCTCGACCATGGCGACACCGCGCTCGTGGATCCATCGCAGCTCGCCGTCCGGACGAACGATCCGGAATTCCGCCTCCCAGCGCTCGGTCGGTTGCGCGAGCCAGTCGTGGAAGGCCCGGCCGATCCGGTCCCGGTCCTCGTCGTGGATGCACTGGATCCAGAGGCCGGGCTCGCGGTAGAGCTGCGCGACCGTGTAGCCCCAGATCTGCTCGAAGCTCTCGCTGCAGTACACGACGCGCTCGGGGTCGCACTCGGTGATCCAGATCACGTCGCCCGTGGCCTCCACCAGGTGGTGGAAGCGCGCCTCGGCCCGGTCGAGGTCCTTGCGCAGTTCGTGCGGGAGCGAAGGGGCCGTCGAAGGTCGCGCCATGTCGTGTCCAGTGGGATGCGCGGGATTATCGAGCAGCAGCGGCGACCGGCCCGGTCGTGTGTCAGATGACACATGGGGAGGTCGAATGTGATGCCGTCGAGATACACGGCCCTTCCAGACTGCGCGCCATCGTCTTCGAGTCCGCATCCCAACCGGAAAGCGTCATCACCATGGTTCCACGCGTGGAAGTCTTCGTGTGCCACGAATCGCCGCTCGTTCGCGCGGGGCTGGGCGCCACCCTGCAGGGCCACGCCGATCTCTCGGTGACCGTGGCGAGCGACACCTTGCCCGCGCCCGAGGAACTTCGCTGCGATGTGCTGGTGGCGGACTACGCGACGGGCCTGCGATGCATCGAGGCGCTGGCGCCATCGCCCGAGCTCCGGCACGGGCCGTCGCCGCGATTGCTGATCGTCACCTCGCGGGACGGCGAGTGGGACATCCGCAGCGCGCTGACCCGTGGCGTGCCCGGCTACCTGCTGCTCGAGTGCCCGGCCGAACGCCTGCTTCATGCGGTGCGCTCGCTGGCCCGTGGCGGCCGCTGCTACGACGACGCGGTCTCGGCGCGCATGGCCGAGAGCCTCGTGCACGCGCCGTTGACGAAGCGCGAGCGCGACGTGCTGAACCTGATCTCGCAGGGCGCGGGCAACAAGCACATCGCGCGGACGCTGGACATCCAGCTCGGCACCGTCAAGACGCATGTGAAGGCCATCCTCGCGAAGCTCGACGTGCGCACCCGGACGCAGGCCGTCGTCGTCGCCGAGCATCGCGGCCTGACGGGAACGGTTTGCGGATGAGCTCCCCTAGCCGTCGATGCGTATCCGATTCGCCTTCGCGATGCGCCCCCACTTCTCGAACTCGCTGCGCGAGATCGCGCCGAACTGCTCGACCGAATTGCCCACCGGCACCAGCCCCAGTTCGGTGAGCTTGCGCTGGACCTCGGGGTTGCGCAGGATCTTCACCAGCTCCCGGTTGTAGCGCGCGACGATGGGTTGGGGCGTGGCGGCCGGCACGTAGAAGCCCTGCCAGCCGTCGCCGTCGTAGCCGGGCAGCAGTTCCGCCACGGCCGGCACCTCGGGCAGCAGCGCGCTGCGCTTCGGGCTCGTCACCGCGAGCGCGCGGAGCTTGCCGCTGCGCACCAGCGGGATCGCCGTGGTCGCGGGCTCGAAGGCGATCGGCATCTGGCCGGCCATCACGTCGGCCAGCGGGCTGCCCTTGTAGGGCACGTGCACCATCTGCACGCCGGCCATGTTGTTCATCATCTCCATCACCACGTGCGGGCCCGAGCCCACGCCCAGCGAGCCGTAGTCGACCGAGCCCGGCTTGGCCTTGGCGCGCGCCAGCAACTCGCGCAGGCTGGCGTCGGGCTGGCTCGGGCCGGTGATCAGCACATAGGGCACCAGCGCGACCTGCGTCACGGGCGCGAAGTCGCGGAAGGTGTCGTAGGGCAGCTTGACGTAGACGTTGGGGTTGATCCCCATGATCGAGTTGACGGTCATGAAGAGGGTGTAGCCATCGCCGGGACTGCGCGCCGCGACCTCGGCGCCGATGATGCCGGCCGCGCCGGCGCGGTTGTCGATGACGATCGGCTGCCCGAGCGCCTGGCCCAGCGGCTCGCTGAGGATGCGCGCCACCACGTCGGGCGACACGCCGGCCGAGAACGGCACGACGAGCTTGATCGGCTTGGTGGGCCAGCCGGCCTGCGCGAAGGCCGCGCGGCCCGTGGTGGCAGCCAGGGCCGCGAGGCCCAGGCGCTGGAGCGCGAGGCGCCGGGAACGAGAGACGGGCATGGGGAACTCCTCAGCGTGGGTCGATGCAGGTGTCATGAGTGTTGTCATTGCAGCCAGTCGCGCATGCGCTCCACCAGCAGCTCGGCCGTGACGATGTGCGGGTAGTGGCCGCCCTGCGCCTGCGTGAGATGGCGCGCCTTCGGATAGCGCGCGCGCACGCGGGCGCGGGTCGCGAGCGCGATGATCGCGTCGTCCTCGCATTCGAAGACCACGGTGTTCGCGATCGCCCGCGACGCCGGCAGCTCGGCCGCACCCGCCACCTGGCGCAGCCGCCCGTGGAAGTCCGAAGCGGGCAGGCCGGCATGCAGCATGTGCAGCTGCACCGCGCGCAGCAGGTCGTCGGGCCGCGCGCGCAGCGCCTGGTCCCAGTGCGCGATCACGGTGGCGCTGTCGCTGGCCGCGAGCCAGAGCGCATCGAACAGCGGATGCTGCGCCACGTCGCGTCCGTCGACGAAGGTGTTGCCGAGCCAGAGCGCCGCCACCTGATCAGGGAAACGCAATGCGAAGGCCTGCGCCCACCAGGCGCCGTACGATGAGGCCCAGAGCGCGACCGCGCCGGTACGCCGTTCGCGCAGCAGCTCCTCGAGACCGAGCGCGAGCAGCTCGGGCGCGACGCCGCCCGGGTAGGTGATGCTCAGCACGCGGCGCTCGGCGGCGAAGGTCTGCGCGATGCGCCAGGCGCTGTCGCCGTTGCCCAGCGCGCCCGGCAACAGGACCAGCGGGGGCGGCCCGGCGGGGGCCGTGTCGCCGCGCGTGCCGGTGTCGCGCAGCGACCAGGCCAAACCCCGCGTGTCGGTGAAGCGATGCAGCGGCTGCGCGGCGACGAAGCGGCGCAGGGCCTCGGGCATCGCGGGCAGGTCTTCGGCGATCGTCGTCATGCGGTGGGCCGTCGCGTGCATCAGGCCAGCAGGCCTTCTTCGCGCAGCGTCTTCTTCGCGTCTTCGGTGAAGTCCGCCTCGGGCGCGTTGCCGCCGATCACGAACATCAGGAAGTGCGTCTTGCCCGGCTCCTCGTGCGTGATGTTCTCGAAGCGGCGGTTGACGCCGGCCGGGAACGAGAAGATGTCCCACGGCCCGACGTCGAAGTACTCCTCGCGACCGTCGAGCTCCCACGAACAGCGCCAGCGGCCCGTGAGCGGCATGAAGGTCTCGTTGGTGTCGTGGTTGTGCATCATCGGCCCCTTGCCGGGCTTGGCCTCGCAGAAGCCGAGGTTGAAGCCCTCGCTGATGCGGATGGCGGCGTTCTCGGCCGCCTGCGCGCCGACCGGCGAGATCACGTCGTCGCCGCCCTTGCCGCGCGGCGGCTGGAAGCCCACCGCGTTGTAGAGCTTGCGCTCGGCGCTCGGATGGCGGCTGTCGGGCAGCCCGCCGTCGAAGCCCTTGAGGTCCTTGAAGTAGGCGACGCGCTGGCGCATCTCTTCGCGGGTGACACGGATCTGGGGAATGGCCATGACGATCTTTCTCGTGGAGTGAATAATGGCCGCCAGTATTCGAGGCCGCGGCCGCGCGGTCCATCGAAGCCGCCGATGCCCGGCATCGCGTTCTTGATGATCCATGCGGGTTTACCCGCCCGCGCCCCGCTGTCGCCCCCGATGAAGCTGCAAGACCTCGACCTGAACCTGCTGCGTGCCTTCGATGCGCTGATGCGCGAGCGGCACGTCACGCGCGCGGGCGAACGGCTCGAGATGAGCCAGTCGTCGATGAGCGTGTCGCTCGCCAAGCTGCGCGACCTGCTGGGCGACGAGCTGCTGATGCGCGCCGGCACCGGCTGGATGCCGACCGAGCGCGCGCTCGTGCTGTGGCCGCGCGTGCAGGAGGCGATCGCCGCGCTCGAGCGCCTGACCGAGCCCGTGCGCTTCGACCCCGCGACCTCGACACAGGTGTTCCGGCTCATCGTCATCGACTACATCGACCTGCTGATGATGCCCTCGGTGATGCGCCGCATTCGCCAGGAGGCGCCGGGCGTGCGCGTGCACATGCTGCAGACCAACCCGCACCACTTCGGCGAGATGATGGCGGCCGGCGAGCTCGACCTGGCGCTGACCTACTTCCCGAACGCGCCCGCCTACGTCAAGGGCCGCAAGCTGTTCTCCGACCGCTTCCTGGGCCTGGCCGCGCGCTCGCACCCGGTGCATGGTGCGGCGCTCGACGTGCCCTCGTTCTGCGCGCTGCCGCACGTGACGATCGAACCCGACGCATCCCAGATCTACAACGTGCAGATTGACGCCGCGCTCGAGCCGCACGGCCTGCGTCGGCGCGTGCAGATGATCAAGCCGAGCTTCCTCGCGCTGCCCTTCGTGCTCGAGACCTCCGACATGGTGGCCAGCGTGCCGGCGCGGCTCGCGCGCCGCATGTCGCGCATGGCCGAGGTCGAGGCCTTCGACCTGCCGCTGGACCTGCCGCTGTTCGACGTGCGCATGGTCTGGCATCCGCGCACCGACCACTCGCCGGCGCACGAGTGGCTGCGCGAGCTGATGCTGGCCTGCGCGCGCGACGCCTGAGCCTGGCCCTCAGCGCCGCAGCGCGCCGCTCACCATCTCGATGAACACGCGCACCTTCGCGGGCAGGAAGCTCGCGGTGGGCGTCACGATGTAGATCGCGCCGGGCTCGCCGACCTCCCAGTCGGGCAACACCGGCCGCAGCTTGCCGCCCAGCGGATGCTTCTCGACCAGCCAGCCGGTGGCGATGACCAGCCCCGCGCCCTCGGCCGCGGCGGTGATCAGCGAATCGGAGTCGTCGGTATGCATCGCGAGCTTCACGCCCACGGTGACGCGCTGGCGGCCTTTGCGCAGCGACCATTCGGCGCTGCGCTGGTAGCCCGCGAAGCCCAGGCAGCGGTGCTGCGCGATCTCGCGCGGCGCGCTCGGAGTTCCGTGCGCGCGCAGGTAGGCGGCCGAGGCGTAGACGTGGCGGCGCACCTCGCCGACCTTGCGCGCCACCAGGCTGCTGCTCTGCAGCGCGCCGAGCCGCACCGCGACGTCGAAGTCCTCGCTGACCAGGTCGACGAACTGGTCGGAGAAGCGCACGTCGAGCTGCACGTCGGGATAGGCGGCCATGAAGCGCGGCAGCAACGGCGCGAGCCACAGCCGCCCGTAGGTGCGCGGCAACGAGATGCGCAGCAGGCCCTGCGGCCGGTTGCCGCGCGCCGACAGCTCGGCATCGGCGTTCGCCATCTCCTCGAGCACCGCGCCCATGCGCGCGAGATAGCTGTTGCCGGCCTCGGTGATCGCCAGCCGGCGCGTGGTGCGCGCGATCAGCCGCACGCCGAGGCGGCGCTCGAGCGCGGCGATGCGCCGCGAGATGGTCGAGGCGTCCTTCGACAGCAGGGCGGCCGCGGCCGAGAAGCTGCCGGTTTGGCCGACCGCGACGAAGGCCTGGATCTCGTCGAGCTGGCTGGCCTGCCGCGTCACCAACGAGGCCGGGATCGAAGCGGAGCGCGCAGAGGTCATCGCGGAAGTTTAGTGCGCCCGACGCAAAAGTCATGTGTATCGCGGGGCATTGCGGCAGGCGGTGCACGAATTTCAAATGCAGGCCTGTTCCCCACCGATCGCCTTTTCTTCCTTCTTCACCATGACCCTGACCTCGCTCCTGCGCTCGGCCGCCTGGCTCTTCGGCGGCGTGCTCGCCGCGCCCATCGTGCCGGCCGCGCCCGCCGGCGGCGCGCTGCCGCCGCTGCGCACCGAATTCCTCGCCACGCTGATTGCACCGCTCCACGCGCCGCAGGCGCCGAGCGCCAACCTGCTGGTGTTCTCTCCACGCGCCGGCGGCACGCTGCGCGGCCGCATCAATGCCGAGGTGATCGATCCGACGGGCGACTGGGTGCGCGTGATGCCCAATGGCAGCATGCGCATCGATGTGCGGATGATGGTCCGGCTCGACGACGGGGAGCTGCTCTACGTGACCTACGGCGGCGTGCTGCGCAAGCCCGACGAGGCGAGCTGGTCGCGCTTCATGGCCGGCGAGCGGATCGACGCGCCGCGTTGGTACTACGTGGTCACGCCCCAGTTCGAGACCGCCTCGAAGAAGTACGCCTGGCTCAACGACGTGCAGGCGCTGGGCCGCTTCCTCTCGATCCAGACCGGCGAGCAGGCGCACGTGGCCTTCGAGCTGCTCGAACTCAAGTAGGGATCGGGACAGGTTCAAGACGAAGGAGACACCATGACCGATGCGATTCCGAACCCCGCGCGGCGCCGCTTGTCGCTGGCCGCCGCGGCGCTGTGCGCCGTGCCCGCCTGGGCGCGCGCCGCCCCCGACTGGCCGGCCAGGCCGATCCGCATCGTCGTGCCCTTCGCCGCCGGCATCTCGCCCGACATCGTGGCGCGGCTGGTTGGCGATGCGCTGGTGCGCACCCTGGGCCAGCCGGTGCTGGTCGACAACAAGGCGGGCGCGGCCGGGATGATCGGCGCCGAGGCCGCGGCGCGCAGCCCGGCCGACGGCTACACGGTCTTCATGTCGGTCGAATCGATCGTCGGCGTGCTGCCCCACATCTACAGCCGGCTGCCCTATGACCACTTCCGCGACTTCGTGCCCGTGACCCAGGTGGTGCAGGTGCCGTATTTCCTCGTGACCGCGCCGGGCTCGGCGCTCAACTCGCTGCCGGCCGTGCTCGCGCAGGCGCGCGACAAGCCCGGCAGCATCGATTTCGCGTCGCTGGGCGTGGGCTCGGGCGCGCACGTGCGCATGGCGATGTTCAACAGCCTCGCGGGCGTGCGCATGAATCACGTGCCCTACAAGGGCTCGCCGCTGGCCGACCTGATGGGCGGGCAGATCGCGCTGGTGTTCGAGCCGGCCACCACCGCGCTGCCGCTGATCAAGGCCGGCAAGCTGCGCGCGCTGGCGGTGACCAGCGCGCAGCCGCATCCGCTCGCGCCCGAGGTACCGCCCGTGGCCTCGCTGCTTCCCGGCTACCGCGCCGACGGCTGGCAGGGCTTCTTCGTGCCGCGCGGCACGCCGCAGGAGGTGGTGGCCACCTTGAACACGCACACGGTGCGCGCGTTGCGGCACCCGGACGTGGCCGCGCGCATCGCGCAGCTCGGCCTGCAGGCGGTGGGCAACACGGCCGAGGAGTTCGCCGCCATCACGCGCAGCGAGTACGAGAAGTGGGGCAAGGTCGCCCGCGACAACGACATCCGCGTCGAATGAAAAAAGGAACCCGAACGTGACGAAGACCATCCTCATCACCGCCGCGAGCGGACAGACCGGCACGCGCCTCATCCGGCAACTGGTGGCGCGCGGCGTGCGGCCGCGTGCGCTGGTCAAGCGCGCCGCATCCGCCGAGCGCGTGCGCTCGCTCGGTGCCGAACCGGTGATCGGCAACGAATGGGACAGCGCCGACCTGCTGCGCGCCATGGAGGGCGCCGACAGCGTCTATCACATCGCGCCGAGCCTCACGCTCGACGAGCCCGAACTCGGCCGCCGCATGGTGGCGGCCGCGTCGTGCGCCGGTGTCTCGCACTTCGTGCTGCACGGCGTGATCGCGCCCTACCTCGACAACATCAACTACCACTGGGCCAAGCAGATCGTGCAGCGCGAGCTCTACCGCAGCGGCCTGCCCTACACCGTGCTGCTGCCGACCAATTTCATGCAGAACGTGAGCTGGACCTGGCCCTCGATCGCCAGGGACGGCCGCTGGCTGCTGCCCTACGATCCCGCGCGGCGCCTGACCTGGGTCGACCTCGACGACGTGGCCGAGGCAGCCGCAATCGTGCTGACCGAGCCGGGCCATGCCCTGGGCACCTACGAGCTGGTGGGGACCGATGCCTATCTGTCGCGCACGCAGATCGCCGCGCTGATGGCACAGGCGCTGGGCCGGCCGGTGGTGGCGGTGAAGGAGTCGCCCGAGGCCTACCTTGCCCACGCGCGTGGGCAGCCCTTCTTCGAGCGCTTCCGCGACGAGGAGGTGGCGCAGATCCTCGCCATGTTCGACGACTACGACCGCCACGGCATGCCCGCGGGCAACGCGCGCGTGCTCTCGATGCTGCTGGGCCGCCCGGCCCGCGGCTGGCCGGAGTTCCTGGCCTCGCTGCGCCATGCCGGCGAGGCGGCGCGGGGCGTCACCTCATACGGCCTCGGTGGCGCCTAGCGCCTCGATGCACGCACAGGCGCGCAGCAGCTCCGCATCGCGGCCGCGCGGCATGCTGAAGAGCACGCTGGTAGGCAAGCCTCGGGCATCGAAGCCGCTGGGCATCGCGATGCCCGGCATGTCGAGCAGGCTGCCCACCATGCAATGGGCGAGCGCGCGTGCGTTGAGGGCCGCGTGTCGCGCGGGATCCGAGGCGTGCTCGATCGTGGGCACGACGATGGGCGTGGTGGGGAACATGAACAACGTTCCGGGCGCACAGGCACGCAGCGCGCGCAGGCCGCTGTCGCGCGCCGCCAGCAGCGCAAGGTAGTCTGACGCGAGGAAGCCGCGCGCGCTTTCCAGGCGCTTGCGGATGTGCGGATCGATGCGCGTGGGCTCTGGGCTGTCGAGCAACGCGCGGTGGCGATGGAAGGCATGCGCGGCCACCACCGTGCCATGGCGTGCCATGGCCTCGCGCGCGGCGGTCAGCGGCGCGGCGCGAGCGCGCGAGACGGCGAAGCCGGAGCGGCGCAGCCGCTCGAACAGCGCGAGGCAATGGGCGCGCTGCGCCGCGTCCACCGTGTCGTCCATGAAGTCGTCGAGAAGCACGATGCGCGGCGGGCCGATGTCCTCGTCCGGCCGCGTGCGAGCGGCGAGCACCGCATCGACGCGCGCGATGTCCTCCACGCCGCGCGCGAGCACGCCGAGGGTGTCGAGCAGCGGCGACAGGCCGTGCAGGCCCGCGATCGGATAGCGGCCGCGGCTCGCGCGGAATCCGTACAGGCCGGTGAAGGCGGCCGGCACGCGCACCGAGCCCGAGGTGTCGGTGCCCATGCCGATGGCGCACAGCCCCAGCGCGACCGAGGCCGCCGCGCCGCTCGAGGAGCCGCCGCACACGCGCGGTTCGGCTTCGCTGCCGAAGGGATTGGCCGGCGTGCCGAAATGCGGGTTCAGGCCCAGGCCCGAGAAGGCGAACTCGCTGAGGTTGGTCTTGCCCACGCACACCGCGCCGGCCGCGCGCAGGCGGGCCACGGCCGCCGCGTCGGCGGCGCGCGGCGCCGACGGCAGCACGCGCGAACCGGCGGTGGTCGGCAGGCCCTCGAGGTCGAACAGGTCCTTCCACGACACGGGCACGCCGTCGAGCGGGCCGAGGGCCTTGCCGCGCGCCAGGCGCGCGTCGGCCGCGGCCGCCTCGGCGCGGGCGCGCTCGGCGGTCGTCGCGATGAAGACCGACCGCGCCGCGGGCAGCGCCGCGTCCGCGAGGCAGCCGTCGAGCACCTCCGACGGCTTGCGCGCGCCGCTTCGGAAATCCGTCGCGAGGCCCGCGACCGTCAGGCGCCGCATGCCATCCGTTCGCGCACGCGCCGGTCGATCTCGGCGAAGGTGCAGAAGCGCACGCCGGGCTTGCTCAGGAAGTAGTCGATCAGCCGCTCGTGCATGAGCACCGCCTGCGCGCGGCCCGACACGTCGGGATGGATGGTCATCGGGAACACCGCGAAGTCGTACTCGCGCCAGACGTAGTCGAACTGGTCGCGCCACTGCACCTCGAGGTTGCGCGCGCCCACGTAGCCCTGCGCATTGGCGAAGGACTTGATGTAGAGCAGCGCCTCCATGTCGTCGAGCTCCCAGTTGGCGGGAATCTCGAGCAGCGAGGTCTCGGTGCCGCGCTCCACCGGCTTCATCCAGCTCGCGGCGGGCTGGCCGTAGTCGATCGGCGTCCAGCGGTCGCCGCGGCGCAGGAAGTAGGCCTCGAAATCGCGGTGCATCAGGCTGTGGTCGTAGGCGATGCCGCGCTCGAGCAGGAGCTCGAGCGTGTCGGCGCTGAACTCCCACCAGGGCGCGTTGTGGCCCACGGGCGCGCGGCCGGTGAGGTCGGTGATCAACGCGATGCAGCGGTCGAGCACGTCGGCCTGTTGCTGGCGGCTCATCGCGGTGGGGTTCTCGTGGGTGTAGCCGTGCAGGCCGACCTCGTGGCCGGCCTCGACCACGGCGCGCGCCTGCGCGGGAAAGCTCTCGATCGAGTGCCCGGGCATGAACCAGGTGGTGGCGATGCCGCGGCTCGCGAACAGCTTCAGCAGGCGCGGCACGCCGACCTCGCCCGCGAAGAAGCCGCGCGACACATCGCTGGGCGAATCCTGGCCGCCGTAGGAACCGAGCCAGCCGGCCACGGCATCGAAGTCCACGCTGTAGGCGCAGAGGATCTCCTTGGTCGTCGAATTGCTCATGCGGCGGCCCCCGTCACTCGGAACTGCAGGGCCTTCGGCACGCAGTCCGCGCCGTTGACCGGCACCATGTCCTGCGGGCAGGCCGACATCACGACGACGCAGTCGAGGCAGGCCTCGAACACCGTGCGGTCGCCGGGCCTGGACACCGGCGGCGCCCAGCCGATGGTGCCATCGGCGGCCACGGGGTTGTTCATCCATACGTTGAAGGGCGCGGGCACTTCGGTGGTGCGAAGGCCGATGGCGCGCAGTGCCAGGCGCAGGTTGTCGCTGCAGTTGTCGTGGTAGCCGTGCACGCCCAGCGCGCGGTAGCGCGGCAGGTCGCAGGCCGCGATCAGCGTGTCGTGCACGCCGGGCGAGCTGTCCTGCACCAGCCGCAGGATCGCGCGGCGGCGGTTGGTGAGGAGTTCGTCGCCCACGCGCGGCGTGGTGCGGCCGAGGCCGGCGCGCAGGTGCTCCATCGACAGCGCCTCGTGCAGCCCATCGCGGCAGAAGGCCCAGAGGTCGCAGACCTGGGTGCCGTGCGTGTTGACCAGCGCCAGCTGCTGGCCGCGCCGCAGCGCGACCGCGCGGCCCTGCCGCGCGGGCAGGGTGTAGAGCTGCCCGGGCTCGGGCGTGCCGTCGGGCGAGATCGGCGTGTGCAGCGTGTCGTTCTCGCCGTCGGCGTGGCCGTTGTCGGTGTAGTGGGGATTGATCCAGTCCATGCGCTTCGTCTCCGTGGTGCGTGGCGGCGAGTGTTCGCGCGGACCGTGGTCGCGACAAACGGGAATTTCTCAGCCGGGGATGAGCCCCGCTCACCCATGGCCCGTGCGCAGGTGCCACGACGAACAAATCTCAGCCCGACGCCGAGAACTCATCAGTTGTCGCCGCGGCCCGCGGCCCCGAAGCTTCGACCCCGGCCGCATCCATCGCGGCCTTCGACGAACCGAACCCCGGAGACAAGTCCATGAAGAATCCTCCTTTCGCCGTGTCCGACGCACCGGCTTCGCCCGACGACGCGAGCGCCGTGCAAACCGCGCGGCGTCGGCTGATCCGCGGCGCGGCCGCGGCCGGTGCCGCGCTGGCGTTGCCCGGCCTCGCGCAGCGTGCCTTCGCGCAGGCCAAGCCGACCGAACTCACCATGCTCGCGTGGTACGGCCATGCCGAGAAGGACGTGGTGGCCGAGTTCGAGGCGCAGCACAACGTGAAGATCCGCCCCAAGTACTACGTGGGCGGCGACAACATGCTCGCGCTGATCTCGCAGTCGCCGCCCGGCACCTACGACCTGATCCAGGCCGACGCCGAGTACGTGCAGCAGCTGGTGCGCGCGGGCCATGTCGAGCGGCTGCAGCCGGCCGACTATCCGTTCGACGATTTCTTTCCCGAGTTCCATCGCTTCCCCGGCCACTGGGACGGCGACAAGCTCTACGCGGTGATGATCCGCTTCGGCTTCCTCGGCGTGGCCTACAACACCACGGCAGTGAGCGAGAAGGAGGCGCGCAGCTACAAGGTCTACGCCGACCCCAAGTACAAGGGCCGGGTCGGCCATTTCGACTGGCACCTGCCGAGCATCGGCCAGGCCAGCCTGCTCGACGGCCAGCGCAAGCCCTTCGACATCGATGCCGCCGCCTGGGGCCGCGTGCAGCAGCAGATGATGGGCATGCGCCGCAATGTCGGCGGCTTCTTCGACTACGGCGGCACCTTCGCCTCGCTGCGCAATGGCCAGATGGTGCTGATGGCCGGCATCGGCGACTGGATCACCGGCGTGCTCGAGAAGAACGGCGCCACCGTGCGCACCGTGCTGCCCGACGAAGGCGGGCTGCAGTGGACCGAGTCGTTCTCGATCGGCAAGGGCTCGAGGAAGGCCGAGCTGGCCCGCGCCTTCATCCAGTACATGGCCTCGCCGCCCGGGCAGGTGCGCTCGGCCACCATGCAGGCCTATCCGGCGCTGGTGCCCAACCGCAAGGGCTGGGAACTGCTCGCGCAGCAGCAGCCGCAGGAGGCGAAGCGCTCGCGCATGGAGCCCGGCAAGCGCAACGCGATGGACGACATCCGCGAAGGCCGCATCACCAACCGCGCGCTGCCGGTACGCCAGTCGCTCGAGGACTGGAGCGATTTCTGGTCGCGCTACAAGAACGCCTGAGCCGGGGAGCACGCCATGAACACCCTCACTTCCACGGCGGGCCCGCCGTTGCCGGCGACGACCCCGGTCGCCACCGACCGGGCGAAGGCCGCCCGGCACGAGCGCGCGCGCCGGCGCCGCTTCGCGCTGCTGCATGCGCTGCCGCTGCCCGCGTGGCAGCTGGCCTTCTTCCTCGGCCCGCTGCTGTTCCTGCTGGTGCTGAGCTTCTGGACGGTGCGCGACTTCCGCATCGAGCCCGCCTTCGCGTGGATCAACTGGGAGCGCATGCTGGGCCAGCCGCACGTGTGGCAGACCTATGCGCGCACCTTCGGCTACGCGCTGCTCGCCACCGTGCTGGCGTCGCTGATCGCGTTCCCGGCCTCGTTCGCGATCGCTTTCCAGCTCTCGGAACGCCGGCGGCGGCTGTGCATGTTCCTGCTGGTGATCCCGTTCTTCACCAGCTACCTGGTGCGCGTCTATGCCTGGCAGATCTTCCTGAGCGACGAGGGCGTGATCAACGCGCTGCTCGGCGCGCTGGGGCTCGGTCCGGCGCGCATGCTCAACACCGCGCTGGGCACGCAGATCGGCTACCTCACGCTCACGCTGCCGCTGGTGGTGCTGATCCAGACCATGAGCCTGCTGCTGGTCGACCGCAGCCAGGTCGAGGCCGCGCGCAACCTCGGCTGCGCGCCGCTGCGCAGCGTGTTCCAGGTCGTGATCCCGGCCGCGCGCGTGGGCCTGGTGGTGGCGGCGCTGTTCTGCTTCATCTTCGCGTTCGGCGATTTCGTCTCGCCGCTGTACCTCGGCGGCGGCACCGCGCCCACCATGAGCCTGCTGATCATCGACACCACCAAGGCCGGCCAGCAGTGGCCGCGCGCCGCGGTGCTGGCCGTGCTGATGATCGCCACGCTGATGGCGGTGGCATTGGCGATGACTTCGTACGCCTACCGGGGGCGCAAATGAGCGCCGCGCGCTGGGTGCGCCCGCTGCTCGCGGCCTACGTGGTGGCGGTGCTCGCGTTCCTGTTCGCGCCCATCGGCGCCAGTTTCGTGTTCTCGTTCAACTCCGACCGCTTCCCGACCCTGCCGCTGGGATCGTTCACGCTCGAGTGGTACGAGGCGGTGTTCGGCGACGAGCTGGTCCGTGAGGCGCTGGTCAACAGCATCGTCGTGAGCCTGGCCTCGGCGACGCTGGCCACGCTGATCGGCTTCGCCGCGGCCTATACCGACTACCGCTACCGCTTCTTCGGCCAACGGCTGTACCTGGCGCTCGGGCTGCTGCCGCCGACCGTGCCCGCGATCATCCTCGGGCTCGCGATGCTGGCCTACCTCTCGCGCATCGGACTGGCCGGCGGCCGCTTCTCGATCGTGATCGCGCATGTCGTGATCTGCACGCCGTTCGCGGTGGCGCTGATCCGGCTGCGGCTGTCGCAGATCGATGCCTCGCTCGAGGCCGCGGCCTGGAACCTCGGCGCCGGCCCGGGCCGCGCGCTGTGGCACGTGGTGCTGCGCTTCGCCGCGCCGGCCATGCTCGGTGCCTGGCTGCTCACCATGGCCGTGTCCTTCGACGAGTTCGCCATCGCCTGGTTCGTGGGCGGGCTCGAGGAGACGCTGCCGGTGCGCGTGCTCGGCTTCCTCCAGGGACAGGTGAGCCCGCGCATCAACGCCATCGGCACTCTGGTCTTCATCGTCAGCATCAGCCTCGTGGGCATCGCCCAGGTGCTGCTGAACCAGCGCATATCGCAGCGCATTCCACCGCGTCCACGCAAAGAGGGCACCACGCCATGACTTCCTCCCCCGTCCCCGAATCCGACCGCGCACCGCTGGTGCAACTGAGCGGCGTTTCCAAGTCCTATGGCGGCGTGATGGCCGTGAGCGGCGTCGACCTCGAGATCGCGCGCGGCGAGTTCGTCGCGATCATGGGACCGAGCGGCTGCGGCAAGACCACCACGCTGCGCATGCTCGCGGGCCTCGAGAACCCGAGCAGCGGATCGATCCGGCTCAACGGCGAGGAAGTGCGCGACCTCGCGCCCTGGCAGCGCGACACGCCGATGGTGTGGCAGAGCCTCGCGCTGTTCCCGTTCCTCAGCGTGATCGAGAACGTGGAGTTCGGCCTGCGCATGCGCAAGGTGGGCCGCGCCGAGCGCCGCCGGCGCGCCACCGACTGGCTCGCGCGCCTGGGCCTGGCCGACTTCGCGCAGCGCCGCGTCGACGAACTCTCGGGCGGCCAGCGCCAGCGCGTCGCGCTCGCGCGCTCGCTGGTGACCGAGCCGCCGCTGCTGCTGCTCGACGAGCCGCTGAGCGCGCTCGACCATCACCTGTCGCTGAAGATGCAGGGCGAGCTGACCCGGCTGCAGCGCGAGCTGGGCATTGCCTTCGTCTACGTCACGCACAGCCATTCGGAGGCCTTCGCCATGGCCGACCGCGTGGTGATCATGGCCAACGGCGAGGTGGCGCAGTGCGGCGCGCCGATGGAGGTGTTCCATCGGCCGGCCTCGCGCTTCGTGGCCGAGTTCCTCGGCGGCAACAACATCTTCCAGGCCGACGTCGTCGCGCGCGACGGCTCGCGGCTCGAGCTTCGCACGCCCGAGGGCCGCTTCACCGCGGAGGCGGGCGCGCAGGGCGGCGCGGCGCTCGCGGCCGGCGCGGCGATCGACCTGGTGGTGCGCGCCGACCGCATCTCGCTGACCGCGCAACCGGGCTGGGCCACCAACGAGGTTGCGTGCACCCTGGTGGGCGAGGAGTTCATCGGCTCGACGGTCAACGGCCACCTCGAGACCTCGGGCGGCAAGCAGATCGTGGTGCAGCTCAACGCCAAGGACCTGGAGGAGATCGAGCTCGACGTGGGGCGCCAGTTCTACGCCTCGTGGCACCCCGAGGACTGCCACCTGGTGCAGCGGCCGCACGCGGCCCACTGAGCGAGGGCGTGCCTGCGGGACGCACCGGATGCGCCGCGGGCCCGCCGCCGATACGATGGGTCCGCATCGGCGCCGCCCCGGCCTCGGTTTTTCTCCTCATCCAGCCCGAACCGCACCATGGCCACCCGCGGCAAGCTCCCACCGCTCAACGCGCTGCGCGCCTTCGAGGCGGCCGCGCGCCACCTGAGCTTCAAGGCCGCGGCCGAGGAGCTGTGCGTGACCTCGACCGCCATCAGCCACCAGATTCGGCACCTCGAGAGCCTGGTCGGCATGCGGCTGTTCGACCGCACGCCGCGCGCCATCAGCCTCACCGAGCCCGGCCGGCGCCTGTTCCCGGTGCTGCGCGACGGCTTCGACCGGCTCGCGCAGGCGGTCGGCGAACTCAGCGAAGTCAGCCATTCGATCTCGGTCAGCGTCACGCCCGCCTTCGCCTCGAAGATTTTGATCCCGTCGCTGGCCGGCCTGCACGACGCCCATCCCGAGATCCAGCTGACGGTGGATGCCACCGAGCGCCTGGCCGACGTGGCGCGCGGCGAGGTCGACTTGGCCGTGCGTTACGGACCGCCGGCCGATGTCGCGAGCCCCGCGCTCGCGCCCGGCCTGCGCGCCGTGCCGCTGTACACCGACCGCTACTTCGCCTGTGCCTCGCCGGCCTGGGTGGCCGGCCGCACGCTGCCGATCGTGGCGGCGCAGCTGTCGAACGAGCGCCTGCTGAGCTATGCGTGGAAGAACCCCGCGCTGCGCGGCCCGACCTGGCCGCGCTGGATGCAGCATGCGGCCGTGGCCGGTTTCGACGAGGGCCGCTGCGTGCTGTTCAGCGAGGAGAGCCATGCCCTGCAGGCCGCGATCGACGGCGCGGGCGTGGCGCTGGTCAGCAACCTGCTGGTGAGCCGGGACGAGGCCGCGGGCCGGCTGCTGCGGGTCTGCGCCGAATCGCTCGATGGGTTGCAGTACCAGTGCGTTTCGCGCGCCGACAACCCGAAGATCGAGACGCTGCGGCGGGTCGAGGGATGGCTGGCGGGGTTGATGCCGGTTGCCGAGTGAAGCGCGCGGGCTCCATCAGGCGCGCGCCAATGCCGATGGCAGGTTGAGCACGGCGAAGCCCAGCAGGCCCCAGCAGCCGAGCAGCAGCTGCGTGAGCAACAGGCCCTCCTGCCGGATCCAGGCGCCGAACCACAGCCCCGCGACGCACATCGCCGCCCAGCACAGCACGAAGGCGCCGAGCCCGAGGTTGAGGCAGGCAAGGGCGGAAGCCGAAGCGAAGCGCAGCGGCTCGCAGGCGATCAGCAGCGTGCCCGCCAGCAATGCCAGCGCGCTCGCCGCCTGCAGCACGATCACGCCGAGTAGCGCGAGCCGGTGCACGGCCGGCGATGCGATCGCGCGCCGCCGCAGCGGCAGCGTGTCGAACGGCGGCTCGCGCAGCAGCACCATGCCCATCGTGAGACCGATGGCGCCGGCCGAGGCCTGGAAGGCCTGCAGGTTGTTGAGGACCGCGACGCTCATCCACGCCGCCAGGCCGGCCGCGACCGCGAACTGGAACATCCACACCGAGATTTCTGGATCCACATGCACTCCTTGAAAGGGATGGCGAGAATGTAGAAGCCGCACCGTCGCGAAGGCGGCGCGCCCGCGCCAACACGATGTTGCTGGCCGCGCAACAGCCCACCCAGGTCACTCCATGCGTCCCCCTCTGGAAGAACTCGAAGCCTTCCTGCTCGTTGCCGAAACGGGAAGCTTCACCAAGGCCGCGCAGCGGCTCGGACTGTCGAAATCGGTGCTGAGCCGCCGCGTCGGCGCGCTCGAGCGGCGGCTCGGCGTGCAGCTGGTGCATCGCACCACGCATGCCGTGACGCTCACGGAGCTGGGCACGGGCTTCCAGGAGCGCGCGCGCAAGGCGCTCGAGGACCTCGACGATGCGGTCGATGCGAGTTCGCGCGGCGCGGCCGCCGTGCGCGGGCTGGTGCGCATCACCGCGCCCACCAACCTCGGCGTGCTGCACGTGTTGCCGGCCATCGCCGAGCTGATGGCGCAGCACGAGGGGCTGGAGATCGACATCGAGCTCAGCGACCGCTATGCCGACATCGTCGGCGGCGGCTTCGACCTGGCGCTGCGCATCGGCGAGCTCAAGGACTCGACCCTGGTCTCGCGCCGGCTCGGCACCATCCACCGCGCGGTGGTGTGCAGCCCCGACTACCTCGCGCGGCGCGGACGTCCGTCGACGCCTTCCGACCTCGAGGCGCACGAGTGCCTGGCCTACGCCAACATGGGCGCGGCCGATCAATGGCGCTTCCTGGTCGATGGCGAATGGAAGGCCGTGCGCGCGGGCGGCCGGCTGCGCACCAACGATGGCGGCGCGTTGCGCGCGGCGGCGCTCGCGGGCCGCGGCCTGGTCGGGTTGCCGGCCTTCATCACCGAAAGCGACGTGCGAGCAGGCCGGCTCATGCGCGTGCTCGAGGAATTCCGCATGCCCGAGGCCGGGCTGTTCGCGTTGTTCCATTCGAGCGCGCGGCTGCCGGGCCGCGCCCGCGCGGTCGTCGAGCACCTCGGGGCCCATTTCCAGCGCATGGGTTTCTGATCGCCGTTGTGCCGCGTGCAACACGGTTGTGCGCCGTGCCGGGCTACCCGCGCCGCGGCCCTGTCGCTAACTTCGCCGCCTTCACTCCACTCACGAAGGCTGCTGCGATGCCCGCGAAGATCCTGGTTCTCTACTACTCCTCCTACGGCCACGTCGAGGCGATGGCCGGCGCCGTGGCCGAGGGCGCACGCGCGGCCGGCGCCGAGGTGCACGTCAAGCGCGTTCCCGAACTCGTGCCGGACGAGGCCGCGCGGGCCGCGGGCTACCAACGCGACCCCGCCGTGCCGATCGCGACGGTGGACGAGCTGCCCGGCTACGACGCCATCCTCTTCGGCACGCCCACGCGCTACGGCGCGATGGCCGCGCAGATGAAGAACTTCATCGACCAGACCGGCGGCCTGTGGTCCGAGAACCGGCTGGTGGGCAAGGCCGCCGGCGTGTTCGTCTCGACCGGCTCGCAGCACGGCGGCCAGGAGTCGACGATCCTCGGCTTCCACACGGTGCTGCTGCACCTGGGCATGGTGGTCGTCGGGCTGCCCTACAGCTTCGCGGGACTGAACCGCATGGACGAGGTCGCGGGCGGTTCGCCCTATGGCGCGTCGACGCTCTCGGGCAGCGACGACGCGCGGCGGCCATCGGCGCTGGAACTCGACGGCGCGCGCTTCCAGGGGCGGCACGTGGCCACCATCGCCGGCAAGCTCGCCGCCTGAACGGCGCCGCGATGGTCGATGAAACGCATGCGCTGCCGCTGCATGGCGAGCTCGACGGGCTGCGGCTCTACGTCTCGCATGCGTGCCCCTTCGCGCACCGCGTGCTGATCGGGCTCGCGCTGACGGAGGCGGTCCATCGGCTGCCGGTCCGCGTGGTCGAGCCCGTGATGGGACCGCAAGGCTGGGTGCTCGATCCGCCGGACGATTGCACCGGCGCCGCCACCCTGCGCGAGGTCTGCGGCCGCGCACAGCCCGGCTTCGAAGGGCGCGCCACCGTGCCGATGCTCTACGACGCGCGGGCGAATCGCATCCTCAGCCGCGATTCGATGCGCATCCTTCGCTGGATCGACCGGCGCTTCGGCCGCGGCGCGAACACGAGCTTGTTCGCGCCAACGCTGGAGCCCGAGCTCGGCGCGCTGAGCCGCTTCATCGCCGAGGCGATCAACCATGGCGTCTACGACGCCGGCTTCGCGACCACCCAGCACGCGCACGACCGCGCCGTCGAGCGATTGTTCTCGGCGCTCGCGTTGCTGGAGAAACGGCTGCCGCCGGGCCCATCGTGGCTGTTCGGCGACCGGCTCACGGTAGCGGACATCCAGCTCTTCACCACGCTGGTCCGCTTCGACCGGGTCTACCACACGCTCTTCAAGTGCAACTGGCGCCATGGCTTCGAGCATCCGAGGCTCTGGGCGCTCGCGCGGCGCCTGCATGGCCTGCCCGGCGTGGCGGACACCGTGCGGCTGGAGGACATCGCGCAGCACTACTACCGCAGCCTGCCGGCGCTCAATCCTTCGGGCATCGTGCCGCGTGGGCCGGAGGTGCTGTGGACGATGGATGGGCCGCCTTGAAGACGAGCCTGCGGTCCCGCATCAGCCCTGCCAGAGCCGAGCACGGCAGCTATCGATCGTTGCCTTCATCTGCCGCACCGTCGCTCGCCGGATTGGATGATCCGCCGTGCGTTGCGTGAAGGTCGCGGCTTGCGCCAGCATCCGGTCGATGGTTGCCTCGGCGGCGGCCACCGGCACGCCACCTTCCGACGCCAGGCGCATCAGATGACCCCGTTCCACGGCACGGGCTTCACCGCAGATGTCCATGTGGTGCTGTCCCATCGGGCCTTCGCTGAAACTCAGATCGAAGGCCGGCGCCAGTCGCCAGCGGCGATCGCGTTCGAGTCGCCATGCGAAATTCTTCGGATGGTCGTCGCGGTTGTGGAACAGCACGTTGAAAACGGCCCGCGCGTAGGCCTTCTCGACCTCGCGCTCGTCGCGGGTCAGGAAGCGCGTGGCGCGCAGGAAGGCGGTGTAGTCCGTGCTGCCCGGGATGCGGAAGTCCACGTGCAGCAGGCTCGCGAGGCTTTGCACCGGTGCGCGCAATCCCTGTTCGCGATCGAAGCGCGCCACGCCGAAGGCCGCCAGCGTGGGTGACAGGTCGAACCATGCACTGGTCGGCATGTCGAGACCGCAGTCGCGAGCGAGCCGTGCGTACATCTGCTCGATGGCACAGGCCTCCTTGTGCTCGCCCTGGGCAGGAAACTTCACCAACCAGGGCGCCCCCGGGGCATCGCCGCGCGTGCTCACCTGGCCGGACGCCGCGTCGTACTGCACGAGGGCCTTGGGTCGCGCCCCTTGCGGCGAACCGCCGGCCAGCGCCAGTTCGCGCAAGGCGGCTCCCGCTTCCCCGGCCAGGGCGCGTTCGCTTTCCTTCGCCAGGGCCAGCAGATTCCAGTCCGGCTCTTCGGCATCGGGATGCATGGCTGGCACGAAGCGCAGGGCGCCCATGGCGCGATCGCCGATGAAGGCCAGGCGATCCAGCGGTCCGGGATGGCGCAGGCCCTGCTGGCGGAACAGCCGGTCCATCAGCAGCAAGCCCCAGCCGTCGGGCAGGCTGTCGGCGATCAGACCGGGCAGGCGGTGCAGGTGCGCAGGAAAGCCGCCATGGGCTGTGGCCCGCAACGCAAGGTGCAGCGGCGAGAGCTCCAGCCCTTGCCCGAGGGCTTCGGGCGCGTACTCGAACAGCAGCGTGTGGCCGTCGTCGGCCAGCCGGCCCAGCGGCCAGTCTTCGCCCCAGCCGCAGTAGCGGACGGCCAGTTGCTTCATGAACTGCTGCCTCGTCGACGCGTTGCCCGCTGCCGTTGGCTCACGGCCTCTGCCTGCTCCATCTGGGCGATGGATTGGCGCTTGAGCACGAACAGGTCGTCCAGCTCATTCACCAGCCCGAGCGCCTGCACCGCGCGCACCAGGGTCTCCAGCGAGGACTGGCCACTGCTCTCCAGCTTGCGCAACGCGCCCAGGGACAGACCGGCCATCTGCGCCAGCTCGCGTTGAGGCACCTGCTGAGCCAGCCGCTGCGCGCGCACGCGTTGTCCCAGGGTCTGCAGAACCTCGGTGGTGGGTGCCAAAGCAAATGCCATATTTATGTACTTTATCTAAGATTTTATGCCGTAAATGCCATCTTAATGGTTGTTATGGTCGCGATGAAACGACCATGCCAGCGAGGGTCTGGCATGCGGCTTTTGCCTACGCGAATGACGGGCGCTTGCCTTAGACCGTCGCGGTCTGGGTGGGAGAGGCTGGTGTCCAACACATCAGCAACAAAGTGGAGCTTTCAATGACGATCCAGCCGAATACCCCCCAGTCCCTGTCCGAACCGAACGCAAAGGAGTTGACGCCGCTGGAGATTTCCCGGGCCGTCCTCGAAGGCGAGGAAAACCCCAACACCGCACGCGCCATCACTCCGCTGGAGCGCGCCGCCTCGGGCACGCCCTCGAAACCCGAACGCCAGCGCTCGGCCCTCGGCCGCGCGTTGCACAGCCCGGCCGTGGCCTGGGGTGGTGCCGCACTCACGGGCCTGGGCCTGATCGCGGCGCTGGTCTATGCGCGCCGCTCGCCGCCTTCGCGCTGGCAGGCGCTGCAGGCCTTGCCTTCGAAGGTGCTGCCTTTCAAGGCGCGTGCCATGAAAGCCCTGCCGTCGAAGTCGCAGTCCTTGAAGGCGCTTCGCTCGTTCAAGATCTGACGGCAGCACCGCGCTGAAGTGTCCGGCACAGGGCCGGCGCTCAGTGCGTGTATCGCGCCCGATAGTCCCGCGGCGCCATGCCATGGCGCCGCCGGAACGCGGCCGTGAAGCGGCCATGGCACTCCCATCCGGCCTCGGCCGCCACCGCCTGCACGCCAAGCTGCGTGTCGCGCAGCAGCCGCGCAGCGAGCGCGAGCCGCTCGTCGACCAGCAGGCCATGCACTGACAGCCCCGAAGCAGAGCGCACCTGCGCCTGAAGCCGCGCCGTGCGCACGCCGATGCGTTGCGCGAGTTCGTCGACAGACCAAGCGTGCGCCGGCATCTCGCCGATCAGCGCGCGCAGCCGACGCACCGTGGCCTCGGCATCTTCGGCAGTGCCTTCCTCCGCGCCCGAGCGCGCGGGCCGCAACAACTGGTGCAGGTCGAGCAGCACGCAGGTCAGCAGCTCGGTCGCGCGTGCATGGAACAGCGGCACGAAGGCCGGCTGGTCGGCGGGCTCGTCGCGTATGCGCGCGAGGCAGTCGCGCACGCGCGGCGTGAGCGCGGCGTTGCACAGCACGCGGCCGTCGTCTCGGTCCACGAGTTCGGCCATCTGCCGCGCCGGCAGTTGCACGCCCAGCGCCTGCAGCCAGCGCGGCAGCAGCGCGCGCCGCAGCCGGAACTGCACGAAGTTGTTGCGGCAGGCGCCGGGAATGTGGATCAGGTAGCCGCCGTCGCGGTTGGGCGTGCGCAGCAGCGCGCGGTCGACGCGGAAATCGAGCGCACGGCCCTGCGCGCTGCCGATCTGGCCCGTGACGTGGCCGGCCAGGAAGAAGGTGACCAGCAGCTCGTCGCCGGGCGGCAGTTGCACGTGCAGGTCGTCGTTGAGGCGGAAGTCGAAGTACAGCGCGCTCGCGCCTTCCCAGGGCGTGGTGCGCAGCCGCAGGATGCGGCCGCCGTCGCGCGGCCAGCGCACCTCGCGGCTCGCGCCGTCGTGCAGGCCCGCGAGCGCGAGCGGCCGCTCGACCGGCAGCCGGACCAGGGCCGCGTTGAAGTCGTCCTCGGGCAGCGCGCCCGGGGGCATGGCCGGGAGCAGCGACGGGATCGGCACAGTCTGCGAGCGGATCGGCATAGAAAACCCTGCCCTGCGGCGTTAGCGTTGCAACACTTTGATCGAGCGCGGAGTTTAGGTATGAATGTGCGACGTGTCTGCCGGTTTCTGGGGCTTGCGGCGGCCTCCCTGGCCCTGGTGCTGCCGGCGTTGTCCGCGGCCCAGGCTGCCTGGCCCGCGCGGCCGATCCGGCTGGTGGTGCCCTTCGTGGCGGGCGGCGGCGCCGACGTGACGGCGCGGCTCATTGCAGCGAAGTTGCAGGAGCGGCTCGGCCAGCAGATCGTGGTCGACAACAAGCCCGGCGGCAACACGCTGATCGGCGCGCAGGAGCTGATGAAGGCGCAGCCCGACGGCTACACCTTGCTGTGGTCGATCGACCAGACCTTCGTGCTCAACCCCTCGCTCTACAACCGCCTGCCCTACGACCCGCGCAAGGACTTCGCGCCGGTGGCGCTCGCGATCACCTCGCCCAACGCGGTGATCGTGCGCGCCGGTGCTCCGGGCGCTGTGGCCGACGTGCACGAGCTCGTGAAGCGCGCCCGGGCCGAGCCCGGCAAGGTCAACATCGGCGCGGCGGCGATCCTGTCGCAGATGGCGCTCGAGGAGTTCAACCGCAGCGCCGGCATCCAGAGCACGCGCGTGCCCTACAAGGGCAGCGCCGAGGTCGCGCAGGCCACGGTCGCGGGCGACATCGACGCCGCCTTCGACGGCATCGCGCCCTATGTGCAGTTCGCGAAGGCGGGCCGCGCGAAGATCCTGGCCTTCGCCTCGTCGCGGCGCTTTTCGGGCCAGCCCGAGGTGCCCACGCTCGAGGAGCTGGGCTACAAGGGCGTGGACTTCTCGGTCTGGTTCGGCATCGTCGGGCCCAGGGGACTGCCACCCGAGATCGTGGCGCGCGTGAGCGAAGGCGTGGACTGGGCGCTGCATCAACCCGACGTGGTCGAGAAGCTGCTGGTGTTCGGTTTCGAGCCGGCCGCCCAGACCGGGCCGCAGGCGCTCGCGACGCGCATCGACGCGGACCTGGCGCGCTATGCGCCGGTGATCCGTCGCCTCGGTTTCAAGCTCGACTGAGGGCCTTCCCATCATGAAAGTCGCGGGCCTGATCGGAGGCGTCGCGTGGCCCTCCACGCTCGACTACTACAGGTTGCTCAACGAAGGCGTGCGGCGCGAACTCGGCGGCCTGCACTCGGCGCGCTGCGTGATCGTGAGCCTGGACTTCGCCTGCATCCATGCGGCCATGGCCGCGGGGCGCCCGGCCGACGCGCGCGCGCAGATGGAAACGGCCGCGCGACAGGCGCGCGCCGCGGGCGCCGAGTTGATCGCCATTCTTGCGAACACCGGTCATTTCGCGGCCGACGAGGTACAGGCCGCGGCCGGCGTGCCGCTGGTGCACGTGGCGCGCGAGACCGGCGATGCCGTCGCCGCCGAGCAGCCGGGTCTGCGCCGCCTGGGCGTGCTGGCCACCAGCTTCGCGCTCGACGCGCCCTTCTTCGGCCGCCTGCTCGGCGAGGACGCGGGCTTCGAACTGGTGCTGCCCGACGCAGCCCAGCGCCGCACCCTCGATGCCGCGATCTTCGGGCCGCTGGCACGCGGCGAGGCCGGCCGCGACGAGGGCCTGATGGTCTCGACCTTGTGCAACGCACTGGTGGCGCGCGGCGCCGAGGGCGTGGTGCTGGGCTGCTCCGAACTGAGCCACGCCAGGCCCTGGCTGCGCTGCCGCGCACCGATCTTCGATGCGACCGAGATCCATGCGCGCGCGATCGTGCGCGAGATGTTGCGCGCCTGATTTTTTCCTTCCCTCCGTTCATTCCATCGCCAGAAAGAGAGACACCGCATGCAGACCGCCGAGTTCCCGCTGCCCTTCGTCAATGCACCCTACAGCCGCGCGATGTTCGACGACGACTGGATCTTCGTCTCGGGCACCATCGGCATGGACTACGACACGCAGCAGCTCGCCGAGAGCGCCGAGGACCAGACCCGGCTGATGATGCGCAACATCGAGCGCTACCTCGCGGCCTGTGGCGGACGGCTCGACCAGATCGTCAATTACACCTTGATCATCGCGGGCGCCGAGCATCTGGGCGCGGTGGTGCGCACGTTGTCCGAAGTGCTGCCGAGCAAGCCCACCGGCACCGCGATGCTGGCCGGCATCGCGGTGCCCAAGGCCTGGGTCGAGATGCAGGTGATCGCGCGCAAGAGCCACGGTGCCGGCGGAGGCGTGCGATGAAGGCATCGCCGCTGCGCGCGCTGGCGTGCGGTGCGGTGGTGGCAGGCGCGATCGTGGCCTGCGGCGGCGACGGGGGCGGCGGTGGTTTTCTGCCCGGCCCCGTCGGCGGCAATCCGCCCGCATCGCCGGACATGTACAGCGCGGAAGTTCGCTGGACGCAGTACGGCCTGCCGCATGTGAAAGCGGCCGACTACGCGGGCCTCGGCTATGGCTACGGCTATGCGGTGGCGCGCGACCACCTGTGCCTGCTGGCCGACCGCGTTGTCACCTTGCGTGGCGAGCGTTCCGAACGCTTCGGGCCCGACGGGGCATCGCTGGTGGCCTTTCTGCAGACCTCGAACCTGAACAGTGACCTGTTCTATCGCATGCAACTGTCCGACGAGGAGGTCGAGGCCGCATGGCGCGATCTCTCGGCCGATGCGCGTGGCCTGGCCGAGGGCTATGCGGCCGGCTTCAACCGCCGGCTGCGCGACATCGGCGTCGAAGCCGCCGCCACCGCCTGCCAGGGCGCGGCGCCACCGCGGATGCGCGCCAGCGACGTGGTGCGCGCCACGATGCAGGTCAACTCGCTGTGGAAGGCACTGGCCGTCGCGCCCTATGCCGCGGCCTCGACCTGGGACCAGCTGGGCGCGCCGGCAGTCGCCAAGGCCGCCGAAGACCGTCCGCCCGCGCAGCGCATGGCGAGCAATGCCTGGGCCTACGGTTCCGAGGCCACGGGCACGGGCGCATCGATCATGGTCGCGAACCCCCACACGCTGTGGCAGGGCCACTGGCTGCTGATGCACCAGATGCACCTGAGCATCCCCGGCGAGATCGACGTGATGGGCGCCGATTTACTCGGCCTGCCGCTGCCGCTCTCGGGCTTCACGCAGCACCTGGCGTGGAGCATCGAGGCGCCGTCGACCGTGACCTATCCGCTGCTGATCGCGCTCGACGTGCGCGCCGGCGACAAGCCCTCGTACACGGTCGACGGCCAGCGGCGCGACCTCGGTACGAAGCGCGTGGCGCTGCGCGTGCGCCAGGCCGATGGCAGCGTGGCCACGCAGCAGCACGAGCTGCCCGTGTCGCACCTCGGGCCGCTGTACCGGCTGCCGGCCGATGGCGACCGCGCCGCGGGCTGGTATGCGATCACCGATCCCGGCATCGCGAACGCGCGCGCGCTCGACCAGATGCTCGCGGTCGCGAAGGCGCGCGACATCGCCGGCTTCGAGCAGGCGGTGGCCGGCAACCGCGGCATCACCGCCCACCTGATCGCCGGCGACAGCCAGGGCCGCGCGATGTACATCGAGTCGGGGCCGCTGCTGGACATCGCCGACGTCGCACTGCGCGACTGCGCCACCGTGCCGCCGCCCGACGACATGACGGTGCCGGTCGCGCTCGATGGCCGCCGCGGCGCCTGCGCCGTGCGCGATGCGCAGGGCCGGCCGAAGCTCGCGCCCGCCAGCCGCATCCCGGCGCTCGCCACGCGCGGCATCGTGCAGAACGCGAACGACAGCTACAGCCTGTCGCTGGTGGGGCAGCAGCTCGACGGCTATTCGCTGGTGCTCGGCAGCCCGAAGGCGCCGCCCGGCCTGCGCACGCTGATGTCGCAGCGCCAGATCCAGGAGGGCCTGCGCGACGGCCGCATCGACAGCGCCGAGGCGCTCGGCATGGTGTTCGACAACCGCAACTACCTGGCGGAAACCACGCTCGACGCGGTGCTCGCGGCCTGCGCGGGCGCGAAGGGCGATGCGCAAGTGCAGGCGGCTTGCGGCATCCTCTCGGCCTGGAACCGGCGCCACGACGTGGACAGCCGCGGCACGCTGCTGTTCCATGAACTGGGCCCGCGGCTTGCATCGGTGCCCGGCCTCTACGCCGAGCCCTACGACAGTGCGCGCCCCTACCGCGTGCGCCCGGTCTCCACCGCGCCGGCCGTGAGCGCGGCCATCGTCGCCGCGGTGCGCGACACGGCGCAGGCGCTCGCCGCGCTGGGCCTGCGTGGCGACGAGCGCTGGGGCGACATGCTCGCGCGCCCCACGCCGCAAGGCCGCGTGCCGCTGCACGGCGGTTCGGGCGAGCAGGGCGTGCTCAACGCGCTCGACGGCGCGCCGCTCGGTCGCGAGGGCTTCGGCGACATCATTGCGGGCACCTCGTACGTGCACCTCGTGACCTGGGACCAGGGCCGGCTGGTGGCCAGGCTGATGATGGCGGCCGGCCAGTCCAGCGACCCGTCTTCGCCGCACCACGACGACCAGCTGCCGCTGTTCTCGCACAAGCAGCTCGTGACGCCGCCGTTCACCGAGGCGGAGATCGCGGCCGATCCGAAGCTCGAGCGGCTGGTGTTGCGCGAGTGAGGCGTCGTTAGACTGGCGGGCCGTCGTCTCTTCGTTCCGATCGCCCAGCCCATGGCAGCCCCCCGCCCCGAGAACATCTTCGATCTGCTGCAGGTGGCGCAAGCCGGCCTGAAGGAAGCGCGCGCCGACGACGGCGCGCTGCTGCTGATGCATTTCGCGTTCCGCGGCCTGGTCGCGAAGGCCGATGTGTTCCTCGCCGGCCATGGCCTGTCGCGCGTCCATCACCGCATGCTCTATGCGATCGCGCGCACCGACGGCATCGCGGTCGGCCAGCTGATCGCGCTGCTGGGCGTGTCGAAGCAGGCGATGCACCGGCCGCTCAAGCATCTGCAGGAACAGGGGCTGGTGCTGGCCGAGCGCAGCCCGCACGAGCATCGCAGCAAGCTGCTGCGGCTCACGCGCGAGGGCGCGCGCATCGAGCGACAGGCGTCCGCGCACGAGGCCGCGGCGATGGAGCGCGCGCTGAAGTCGGTGGGCGAAAGCGAGCGCCAGGCCTGGCGCAAGGTCATGCTCGAGCTGGCGCGGCAGATCTAGGCCGCCGAGATGCCCGCGCTCTCGAAGTAGGCATCGCGCTGCTGGCGGAAACGCGCCGCCTCGTCGAGCAGCCAGGCCAGCACGGTCGGCGTGGCGGGATGGGAAGGGCTGCCGATGAAGCGGTACGTCGCGTTGGAAAGCACCCGCTGGGGGAATGCGAGCACCAGCCGTCCCGACGTGAGGTAGTGCAGCACGAGCGCCAGCCGCCCCATCGCGATGCCTTGGCCTCCCAGCGCCGCCTGCACCGCCAACAGCGACAGGTTGAACTGCGTCCCCTGCCGCAGCGCCGAGGGCGCCAGGTCCATGCCCACGGCGCCGAGCCACTGCGCCCACTCCTCCGTCGGCTCGCCGCCTTCCCCCGGGTCCGCGGCATGCAGCAGCTGCGAGCCCTTGAGCTTGCTCGCCTTGCGCAACTCGGGATGGGCCTGCATGAAGCTCGGCGCGGCGACCGGCACCAGCCATTCGTCGAGCAGGTCGACCGCTTTCGCATCCTCGCTGCCCGCGGCGCCCAGCCGTACCGCCGCGGCGATGCCTTCGCGCGACATGCGCGAGGGATCGACGCGGTCGGACTCTCCGACCACCCGGAACGCCATGTCCGGATTGGCGCGGTAGAGGCTGCCCAGCCGCAGCGTGAGCCACAACATGGCGAGCGACGGCGAGCAGCTGATGTTGACCGGCTCGCCCACATGCGCGAGCTGCAACCGGTGCACGGTGCTCGCCAGGTTGCGGAACGACTCGCGCGTTGCCGCGTAGAGATGCTCCCCCTGCGACGTCAGCGCCAGTCCCGCGGGCGTGCGCAGCAGCAGCACGTGTCCGAGCCGGTCCTCCAGTCGCTTGACCTGCTGGCTCACTGCGCCCTGCGAGACGTGCAGTTCCGCGGCCGCCTTGGTGAAGCTGCAACAGCGCGCGGCTGCGTCGAAGCAGCGCAGCCACGCCAGCAGCGAGGGGGACAGCGAGGGCGTGGTGCTCGAGCTCATTAGTTTCATTGAGGCAGAAGCACTATAAATCCATTGCTGGTTGCTGGCTCGACGCAAAGAATCGCCTCAACAAAACTGATGTGGAGTCGATATGCGCGTACTGGTGGCCGGGTTCAAGCACGAGACGAACACCTTTGCCTCGAACCGCGCCGATTGGGCCGCCTTCGAGCGTGGCGAGAGCTTTCCGAAACCCACGCACGGCGACGCGATGCTGGAGATGATCTCGAAGGTGGACGTTTCCGCCAGCGGTTTCGCCAGCGTCGCGAAGCGACATGGCTGGACGCTGGTTCCGAGCCTGTGGGCTGGCGCCGTTCCCTCCTCATACATCACCGACGATGCCTTCGAGCGCATCTGCGACACCATCCTGCGCGACGTGAAGACGCTCGCATACGACGCCATCTACCTCGAGCTGCATGGCGCCGCCATGAGCGAGTCGTTCGACGATGCCGAGGGCGAGCTGCTCGCGCGCATCCGAAAGGCCGTCGGCACGAATGTGCCGCTCGTGGCGAGCCTGGACCTGCATGCCAACGTCACCCGCGCGATGCTCGCGCATGCCGATGCGCTGGTGGCGTTCCGCACCTATCCGCACATCGACTATGTGAAGACGGGCGAGCGCGCGGCGGATCTGCTCGATCGATTGACGCGCCATGGCGGGCGCGAGCCTTGGCATTGCGAACGTCTTCCCTTCCTCATCTCGGTGAGCATGCAGAGCACATCGGCCGAACCTGCCCGAGGCTGCTATGAACTGCTCGAGGACATCGACCGGCGGCTGGGCACGGTCTCCAGCTTCTGCATGGCTTTCCCGGCCTCGGACTTCGATGAATGCGGGCCGACCGTCTGGTCCCATGGCGAGCGTGCGCGCGAGGCCGTGGCCCTGCTCCATGCGCATGTCGGCGAGCCCGGCCAGTGGCGGTTGAAGGCGCTGGACGCCAACGAGGCGGTGAACGCCGCCTTGCAGCGCGCCGACCAGAGCCCGCGCACCGTGGTGGTCGCGGACCTGCAGGACAACCCCGGCGTCGGCGGCACCGCGTCCACCACCGGCATGCTGCATGCGCTGCTCGATGCCGGCGCGGGTCGCCGCTTTCCGGGCCGGGTGGCGCTGGGCGTGCTCTACGACCCCGCGGCGGCAGCCTTGGCGCACCGTGCCGGCATCGGCCAGACGATCGACTGCGCTGTCGGAGAGTCGCTGGCCACGCCCATAGGCCAGAGCGAGCCGCCGTTGCAGGGCAGGTTCAGGGTCCGTTCGCTCTCCGATGGCATGGTCACCTTCAAGGGGCCGAAGATGACCGGGTTCCAGGCCGTGCTCGGTCCCACCGCCTGCCTGGAGATCGAGGGCGTGCTCATCGTGGTCTCCAGCGGACGCATCGGCACACAGGACCGCGAGCTCTTTCGCATGGTCGACATCGCGCCGGAGGCGATGAAGATCGTCGTCGTCAAGAGTTCTCACCACTTCCGCGCTGACTTCGAGCCGCTGACCGAACATCCCGAAACCGATGTCGTGATCGCGCACGCGAAGGGAATGTTTCCCTCCGACCCCGGGGCGTTGACGTGGAAGAAGCTGTCCCCGGCCACGCGCACGCGGCCCTGAGGGAGCGCGGCCATGTTTCGCCTCGGCCTGCACCACCTCGAGACGCTGTTCTGGATCGATCGGCTCGGCTCGTTCGCGGCCGCGGCGGAACGCCTGAACACCACCCAGTCGGGCATCTCGAGCCGTGTGCGCGAGCTGGAAGCGCGGCTGAAGACACGCGTCTTCCAGAAGGAAGGCCGTCGCATGCTGCTGACGCTGCGAGGCCGGGACCTGGTGCGGCGCTGCGAGCCCTTGCTGCAACAGGTGAATGGCGTGCTGCTGTCGGTGACCGACGAGGCCTACGCGACCGGCACCGTGCGGCTCGGCCTCGACGAGATCGCCGCGGCGCCGCGCATGTTCGGCTTCGTGCACGACGTCGCCACGGACATGCCGCATCTGAACTGGGACCTGATCGTCGATGCCGGCGCGGCGCTGCGACAGAAGATCGCCGATGGCGTGCTCGACATGGGCATCGTCAGCGGCCCCCTCGATGCGCAGGAACTGGTCGCCCAGCCGATCGGCCGGACCGGGCTGGCCTGGATGGCGAGCGCCACCTACTTCGCCGCAAGGCAGGACCGGGTGTCGCTGCACGATGGCCCGATCTGGGCCTTGCCGCGTCCCTCGCACCACCATCTGTTGACGACGGGCATGCTGCGCGAGGCCGGCCTGCCCCCCTCGGGCATCAATGCCTGCAACCACATGCAGGCGATGATCGACATCGTGCGGGCGGGCGCCGGCATCGGCATGCTGCCCGAGCATCTGGTGGGCGAGGACCTGGCACGTGGCGTGCTGCGGCGCCTGGACATCGAGGCCGCGCCTCACGCGCTGGAGCTCCACGCCGTGCGCCGCCGCGACGAGGCCGATCCCATCGTGCTGCGGGTGTTCGAACGCGCGTCTCGAAGGCTGCGCTCCGCCTCGCCGGAGGCTGTCGCGGTGGCGGCGAACGCGAGTCCGCGCGTGCACGTCCTCAGTCGACCTTGACGCCCACGCGCTGGATCACCTGCTCGTTGCGGACCACCTCGGCCTTCATGAATTCGACCATCTGCGCAGGCGTCATGCGCCGCAGCTGAATCCCCTGCATCTGCAGCGCCTTCTTCATCTCGGGCTGTGCCATCGCGGCTTCGATCTCCCGGCGCCGCGCCGCCGCGCTGTCCGTCGGAATGCCTGCGGGGCTGACGATCGCGAGCCAGGCATCGACATCGAACTTGGGGAACCCGCTTTCCGCGAGCGTCGGCACCTGCGGCGCGATCTCCGTGCGCGTGGGCGTGTTCACCGCGATGGCCTTGAGCTTGCCCGCGGCGATGTGCGGCGCCGCGCCCTGCGCGGAGACGAACGCGATGTCCAGGATGCCGGCGAGCAGGTCGTTCGTGATCTGTGCCGAGCCCTTGTAGAAGATGCGGTTGGTCGCGATGCCCGCTTGTTCCTTGAAGACCTCGCTGGCGATCTGGTACACGCTGCCGGTCACCAGCCCCTCCGCCAGGGTCGTGGAGCGGGATTTCGCGAGCTTCACCAGCTCCGCCGCCGTCGATGCCCCGACGTTGTTCGAGGCGACCAGCATCATCGGCAGGCTGCCGATCATCGCGATCGGCTCGAAGTCGGCGATCGCATCGAAAGGAGCGTTCTTGAAGATGCCGGGAATGATCGTGTGGTTGGAGCTGACCACCCCGAGCACCAGCCCGTCCTTCGGCGCGCGCGCAAGCTGCTGCGTGCCGACCAGCGAGCCCGCGCCGGCGATGTTCTCGACGACGACGCCACGGCCGCTCTGGCGCCCCAATGACACCGACAGCGCGCGTGCCAGCGCATCGGCCGCGGAGCCGGGCGGCGTGGGCACGATCAGCTTGAGGGGCGCGGAGAGGTTGGCGGCGCGGACGCTGCCGGCGGCACCGCCGAGCAGTGAAGCAAGACCGACCAGGAAGCGGCGGCGGTGGGAGACGGACGGCATGGCACTGGGTTCCTTGACACGCGATGGCGGTTCGAAGCGATGGGATCTTTCCCATCGGCCAGGTCCAGCTTACAGCGGACCTCGCGCGGCGAACGCGCGAGTCTTCGATGCGATTGCATCGTGAATTCCGATGGATCGCGGTGCGCGTCGTGCCGCCTGTCGGTCGCGGTCAGCCCTTCACCATCAGCGTGGCGGAAGCCATCGCATGCAGCTTGCCGTCCGCGCCGCGCAGCTCCGCATTGCAGATGCCCAGCGAGCGCGTGCGCTCGACCAGCGTGGCGATCGCCAGGTATTCGGTGTGCGGCGCCAGCGGCCGCAGGTACTTCACGCTGAGGTCGACGGTGGAATAGGCCGTGCCCGCGTCGAGCGCCGAATACAGCGCGAGCGCCGCGGCGCCGTCGAGGCAGGTGGCCGCGAAGCCGCCATGCACCATGCCCGCGGGATTGAGATGCCGCTCGTCGGGCGTGACGCGCATGCTGACCTTGCCGGCCTCGATCGCCGAGAGCTGCATCGGCATGGTGTGGGCGATGCCCGAGCGCTCGATGCGCCCGTCCATCATGGCTTGCAGGACGTCGAGGCCCGTGGCGGGCGAGGAGGAGGGCGATGGCTGGGGATTTGTCATGTCAACATTATTGACCTAAAGTCGCGGCTTCACGAACAAGCCCGGAGACGTTGCATTGCAATCCACGGTCTGGACAGTTCTTCTGCTGCTCAATGCCGCCTGGTTCGCGCTGGGCGCGCGCTTCTTCTGCCTCGACTCGTTGCGTGCCTCGCGGCTGCTCGTGGCGAAGACGGAGCGTGCATCGCCGCTGCTGCCCGCGATCGCCGGCGCCGTGCGTTTTCTCGGCGCGATGAACCTGGCCTGGCTGGCGTTCTGCCTCGTGCTGCTGGCGGGACACGGCCTGTTCGAAACGCCGGCGCAACGCGCATCGATGGCCGCCGTGCTCGCGCTGGTGCACGCGGGGCAGTTCGCGGTCAATGCCCACATGGTGGGCCAGCATCGCCGCGGCCAGCCCGGCAGTTGGGTGGTGCTGCGCGGGCCGATGCGGCTCATTTTCTTCGTCGACCTGGCGTTCGCGCTGGCGGATGCGGTGTTCGTGGTCTGGGTGCTCGGCTGAGCGGCCTGCGTGCGCGCCGCCGGCCGCACAGGTAGAGCGCGCTGCCCACACCTATACCGAAGCCGCTCAGCGCTTGGCGCCGCGGTCGTCGATGCCTTGGTGCCACGAGGACGTTGTGTTGGGCGCTCGCTTTCTCGCACAAGCTGTGCGAGAAACTACGGTTCCGTGCAGGCCTCGTGGAACTGGCGCATGCGCCAGAGGCTTGAGGCGGAAGAGCCAGCCGTGCCGGGAAACGTGGCTTCGCATCCCGCGCAAACCGATACACCGAACGTATCGCCCGACACAGACACGGTATTTCACGCCCGCCCTCCATCTCCCTAGCATCGTCCCAACGACGAAAAGGGGATTCCATGGAGACCAGCCCGGCGCCTGCGCGCCCCCGCGCTTTCTTGCGCACCGATGAACGAACGGCCCCGGAGGCCGGCCGATGAGCGGCCCGCTCGAGGGGGTGCGCATCGTCGACATGACGTCGGTGCTGATGGGGCCGTACGCGACCCAGATCCTCGGCGACCTCGGCGCCGACGTGATCAAGATCGAGCCGCCCGGCGGCGACACGGTGCGCGGCATCGGCCCCGCGCGCCATGCGGGCATGGGCGGCATCTTTCTGCACGCCAACCGCAGCAAGCGCAGCGTGGTGCTCGACCTCAAGCAGCCCGCCGGGTGCGAGGCGCTGCTGCGGCTCGCGGCCGAGGCGGACGTGCTGATCTACAACGTGCGGCCGCAGGCCATGGCGCGGCTCGGGCTCGGCCATGCCGAGGTCGCGGCGGTCAACCCGCGCATCCTGTACGTCGGTGTCTACGGCTACGGGCAGGACGGGCCCTATGCGGCCAAGCCGGCCTACGACGACCTGATCCAGGGTGCGGTGGCGATCCCCACGCTGGGCGTGCGCGCGGGCGCGCCGGTGCCGCGCTACGTGCCGAGCGCGATGGTCGACCGCATCGTCGGCATGAGCGCCGCCAACGCGGTGTCGGCCGGGCTGTTCCATCGCGAGCGCACGGGCCGCGGGCAGGCCATCGACGTGCCGATGTTCGAGACCATGGCGCAGTTCGTGCTCGGCGACCACATGGGCGGCCAGACCTTCGAGCCGCCGCTGGGCCCGGCCGGCTATGCGCGCCTGCTCAACGAGCAGCGCCGGCCCTACGCCACGCGCGACGGCCACCTGTGCGTGCTGATCTACAACGACAAGCAGTGGAAGACCTTCTTCGGCCTGATCGGCCGCGCGCAGGCGATGGAGGACGACCCGCGCTTCAGCTCGATCGGCGCGCGCACCGAGCACATCGGCGAGCTCTACCAGCTCGTGGGCGAGGCGATGCGCACGCGCACCTCGGCCGAATGGACGGCGCTGCTCGAGGCCGCCGACATCCCGGTGATGCCGATGCACACGCTGGAATCGCTGCTGGACGACCCGCACCTGGCGGCCGTGGGTTTCTTCGAGACGGTGGAGCACCCGAGCGAGGGGCGCATGCGCTCGATGGCGATCCCGACGCGCTGGTCGGGCTCGCCGCCTTCGGTGTCGCGCCATGCGCCGCGGCTCGGCGAGCACAGCGCCGAGGTGCTGGCCGAGGCCGGCTACAGCGCGGCGCAGATCGCGGCGATGGCGGCGCAGGGCGCGACCCTGCTGCCGGCCGAAACCTGCACCGAGGCGGGCTGAGCCATGGCGCTGGAACTCTCCCCCGGGCATCGCGAGATCCGCGAGGCGATCCTCAAGACCTGCGCGCGCTTCGATGCCGACTACTGGCTCGAGAAGGACCGCGTGGGCGGCTTCCCCGTCGAGCTGCACCGCGCGCTCGCGCAGGAGGGCTGGCTGGGCATCTGCATTCCACAGGCCTACGGCGGCTCGGGCCTGGGCATCGCGGAGGCCGCGGTGATGATGCAGGCGATCGCGGAGTCGGGCGCGGGCATGAGCGGCGCCTCGGCCGTGCACATGAACATCTTCGGGCTGAACCCGGTGGTCGCCTTCGGCACCGAGGCGCAGAAACAGCGCATGCTGCCGCCGCTGATCGCGGGCGAGGAGCGCGCCTGCTTCGCGGTGACCGAGCCCGACACCGGCCTCAACACCACGCAGCTGAAGACGCGCGCGCAGCGCGAGGGCGACCACTACCGCGTGCACGGCACCAAGACCTTCATCTCCACCGCGAGCAGCGTCGAGAAGATGCTGCTGCTGGCGCGCACCACGCCGCTCGAGCAGGTCAAGAGCCGCAGCGAGGGACTGAGCCTGTTCTACACCACCATCGACCGCGCCTGCGTCGAGACCCGCGAGATCGACAAGATGGGCCGCAAGGCGGTGGACACCAATCAGGTCTTCATCGACGGGCTGCGGGTGCCGGTGGAGGACCGCATCGGCGAGGAGGGCCGTGGCTTCCACTACATCCTGCACGGCATGAATGCCGAGCGCATCCTGGTCGGCGCCGAAGCGGTGGGGCTGGGCCGCGCGGCGCTGGCGCGCGCCACGCAGTACGCGCGCGAGCGCATCGTGTTCGACCGGCCCATCGGCCAGAACCAGGCGATCCAGCATCCGCTGGCCGAGTGCTGGATGGCGCTGGAGGCGGCCAACCTCATGGTGTTCCATGCGGCCGAGCGTTTCGACCGCGGCGAGCCCTGCGGCGCCGAGGCCAACGCCGCCAAGTACCTGGCGGCCGAGGCCGGCTACAAGGCCTGCGAGACCGCGGTGATGACGCACGGCGGCTATGGCTACGCGAAGGAATACCACGTCGAACGCTACCTGCGCGAATCGCTGATCCCGCGCATCGCGCCGATCAGCCCGCAGCTGATCCTTTGCTTCATCGCCGAGAAGGTGCTCGGCCTGCCCAAATCGTACTGACCCTCGTACCGATCCGAACGGAGTGCCTCCTTGATCCAGCTGAACACAGGCTTTCATTTCGACGACCTGCCCCTCGGCACGCGCTTCCGTTCGCGCGCGCGCACCGTGACCGAGGCCGACCTCGTGAGCTTCATCAACCTGAGCTGGCTCCACGAGGAACTGTTCACCGACACCAGCGACCGCACGCACATGGCGATCCCGGGCCGGGTGGTGCCGGGCGCGCTGGTCTATGCCTTCGCCGAGGGCCTGATCACGCCGTCGATGCAGGGCACGGGGCTCGCGTTCCTGCATGCCGAACTCGACATCGCGGCGCCGACCTTCGTGGGCGACACCATTCATGTCGAATGCGAGGTGATCGAGCAGCGGGCCACCTCCAAGCCCGGCCGCGGCCTGGTGCGCACGCGCAACGTCGTGCACAACCAGCACGGCAAGGCCGTGCTGAGCTACACGCCGCTGCGCATGATGCGCATGCGCGACGGCGGGAAGGACTGAGATGCCGGACTTCCTCCAGGTCGAACGCGAGGGCGCGATCGCCATCGTGACCATGAACCGGCCTCAGACGCGCAACGCGCTGTCCGACCCCGATGCCATCGAGGCCCTGCTCGCGCTGTGCGAGGCCGTGAACCGCGACCTGTCGGTGCGCGTGCTGGTGCTGACCGGCGCGGGCCCGGCCTTCTCGTCGGGCGGCAATCTGAAGACCTTGCGCGACAGCGTGGGCAGCGGCCTCGGCGAGCCGGCGCACAGCCGCTACGCCTACCGCGACGGCATCCAGCGCCTGCCGCTGGCGCTGTGCAATCTCGAGGTGCCGACCATCGCTGCCATCAACGGCCCGGCCCATGGCGCGGGCAACGACCTGGCCTGCATGTGCGACATCCGCATCGCGTCGCGCCATGCCGTGTTCGCCGAGAGCTTCGTCAAGCTCGGCCTGATCCCGGGCGATGGCGGCGCCTGGCTGCTGCCGCGCGCCATCGGCATGTCGCGCGCCTGCGAGATGGCCTTCACCGGCGAGGCCATCGATGCCGCGCAGGCGCTGCAATGGGGGCTGGTGTCCGAGGTGGTCGAGCCCGAGGCGCTGCTGCCCACGGCGCTCGGGCTCGCGCGCCGCATCGCCGCCAACCCGCCGCATGCCTTGCGCATGACCAAGCGGCTGCTGCGCGAGGCACAGCAGTCGCGGCTCGACACCGTGCTCGAGATGTCGGCCGGCTTCCAGGCCCTGGCCCATCACACGGCGGCGCACGAGTCCGCGCTCGACGCCTTCGTCGCCGCGGCCGAGGCCCGTTCCGCCGCGCGCGCATCCGCATCCATCGAACCGGGGAAATGACCATGCCTTTGCAACGACGCCACCTGCTGCACGCCGCCGGCGCGCTCGCCATCTCGCCGCTGATGCAGGCCGCGCGCGCGGCCGGCGAGCCCAACGCCTGGCCGCAGAAGCCGATCCGGCTCGTGCTGCCCTATGCGGCCGGCGGGCCCACCGACGTCGTGGCGCGCGCCATCGGCTTTCGGCTGGCGCAATTGCTCGGGCAGCCGGTGGTGGTCGACAACCGCACCGGCGCCAGCGGCAACATCGCGACCGAGTTCGTCGCGCGCTCGGCGCCCGACGGCTACACCGTGCTCTATCACTCCTCGGGCCTGGCGATCAGTCCCGCGCTGCACCGGCGCCTGCCCTACGACACCTTGCGCGACCTCGTCCCGGTGGCGCTGCCGGCCCTGATCCCGACCGTGCTGATGGCCAGCCCGAAGCTGCCGGTCGGCAACGTCGAGGAGTTCGTGCGCTACATGCGCGCCAACCCGGGGCGGCTCAGCTATGGCTCGGGCGGGCAGGGCAACGTCACGCACCTGGGCGTGGCGCTGTTCCTGCAGGCGCTGCAGCTCGACGCGGTGCACGTGCCCTACAAGGGCACGGCGCCGGCCATGGCCGACCTGATGAGCGGGCAGACGCAGTTCCTGCTCGATGCCGTGAACTCGTCGCTGCCCTTCATCCGCGACGGCCGGGTGCGCGCGCTGGCGGTGGCCGGCAAGTCGCGCGTGGCGGTGCTGCCGGGCGTGCCGGCGCTCGGCGAATCGTTGATCCCGGGCTTCGATGCGCCGACCTGGCACGGCCTGCTGGTGCCGACGGGCACGCCGCCGGCCGTCGTGCAGGCGCTCAACGAGGCGGTCAACCGCGCGGTGGCCGATCCGGCGCTGCGCGGCCAGTTCGAACCGCAGGGCGTGCTGCTGCAGGCCTCCACGCCGGCCCAGTTCGGCAGTTACCTGCGCGCGGAACTGCAGCGCTGGGCCGGGGCCGTGCAGGCCGCGCGCATCGAGCCCGAGTGAACACGGGCACCATGCCCCTGATACCCGCGACAACAACGACAAGGACATCGAGACATGACCATCCCCCGCTTCCTCCCGCGCTGGCTGCTGGCGCTGCTGCTCGGCTGCGCCGCCACCCTGGCCGCGGCCGACTATCCCGACAAGCCCGTGAAGCTGATCGTCTCGCTGCCGCCGGGCAGCGGCGCCGACACCACCGCGCGCTTTCTCGCCCGGCACCTGAGCGAGAAATTCGGCCAGCCCTTCCTGGTCGACAACCGCCCCGGTGCCGACAGCTTCATCGCCGCGCGCGCGGTGGCGGCCTCGCCGCCCGACGGCTACACCCTGTTCGTGGCCAGCAACTCGCCGATGGTGACCAACGTGGCCGTGTTCCGGCAACTGCCCTACGACGCGGTGAAGGACTTCCAGCCGCTCGCGCGCATCGCGCGCTTCCCGATGGTGCTGGTGGTGCCGGCCAACTCGCCCTTCAAGACCCTGCAGGACCTGGTGGCCGCGGCGCGCCAGGCGCCGGGCAAGCTCAACTTCGGCAGCGGCACCGCCACCTACCGGGTCGCGCTCGAACTGCTGCACGAACGCAACCAGATCAAGGCCACGGCCGTGCCCTACAAGGGCACCTCGGCCGCCATGACCGACCTGGCCGGCGGCAACATCGACTACACGATGGCCGAGGTCAGCGCCGTGATGCCGCTGGTGCGCGGCGGCCGGGTGCGCGCGCTCGCGGTCGCGGCCGGCGAACGCATCAAGGAGCTGCCCGAGGTGCCGACCGTGAGCGAGAGCGGCACCGCCGGCTACGAGTCCTATGCCTGGACCGGGGTGTTCTTCCCGGCCAACGTGCCGCCGCCGGTGCTCGCGCGCATGTCGCAGGCGATCAAGGAACTGATGGAGGGCGACGACGCCAAGGCCTTCATCGCGGCGCAGGGCGGCACCGTGTTCTACGGCGCGCCGCAGCCCTTCGCCGAGTTCCAGCGTGCCGAGATCGAGCGCGCCCGGCGTGTCGTGCGCAGCGCCAACATCGGCTACGAAGATTGAGCCAGCGGCTGGACGGCAGCATGCGCGACCGCAATGAAATTGCGCGCGGCCGGCGTGAGCGCGTCGGCCAGCGTCGCCATCGCGATGCCCACGGTGTACTTCGAGGGCATGTCGGTCAGCGGCAGCAGGCGCACGCCGTTGCTGGCGTAGCGCTGCACCACGGCCGGCACCAGCGCCACGCCGAGCCCGCTCTCCACCAGGCCGAGGATGGTCTGGACCTGCACCGCCTCCTGCGCGATGCGCGGTCGCACGCCGGCATCCTGGAACACCTGCATCGTCAGCACGTGCATGGCGGGCACGAGGGTGCGCGAGTAGGCGATGAAGGGCTCGGCCGCGAGGTCGGCGATGGCGACCTTGCCGCGCTGCGCGAGCGCCGAGTCGGCGCTCACCGCGAGCACCAGGTGATCGAGCTGCAGCACCGTGAGCAGCGCGGTGGTGGGCGACAGCACCGGGTGGCGCACCAGCGCGATGTCGAGCGAATGGTCCTCGATGCGGCGCAGCAGTTCGGTGGTGGTCGACTCCTCGATCACCAGGTCGACGCGCGGGTACTGGCGGTGGAAGCCGCGCACGATCTGCGGCATCAGCGAGTAGGTGGCCGAGCCGACGAAGCCGATGCGCAGCAGCCCCTGCTCGCCGGCCATGCCTTCGCGCGCGGCGCGGCGGATCTCGTCGGCATAGAACAGCGCGCGCTTGGCGTTCTGCAGCACGGCCTCGCCCGCGGGTGTGAGCTGCAGCCCGGTCGACAGGCGCTCGAACAGCAGCACGCCGAGCTCTTCCTCGAGCTTCTTGATCGATGTCGACAGCGGCGGTTGCGCCATGTGCAGCCGTTCGGCCGCGCGATGGAAGTTGAGCGTTTCGGACAGGACGAGGACCTGCCGCAGCTGGCGAAGCTCCATGGATGTGAATGTCTCGGTGATGGCGGCAGCCTGCCGATTATGTCGACCGCGCGCGCTCCGCGCAGCGGGGCAAAACCCCATGCCATCTCGAGGAGGGCGTTCCGATGAACCCGTTGCAATCCTTCGCGCTCGCCGCGATCCCCGCGGAAGACGAGGCGCTGCGCGCACCGGTGCGCGACTTCCTGCGCTCGGCGCTGCAGGGCGTGCCCGACGCGGTGCGCGCGCGCTCGTGGATGGGCTTCGATGCCGACTTCAGCCGCGCGCTCGGTGCGCGCGGCTGGATCGGCCTCACGCTTCCGACGGCCTATGGCGGCGGCGGGCGCAGCAGCTTCGCGCGCTTCGTGCTGCTGGAGGAACTGCTCGCGGCCGGCGCGCCGGTCTCGGCCCACTGGATCGCCGACCGCCAGACCGCGCCGCTGATCCTGCGCTACGGCACGCCCGCGCAGCGCGCCTTCTTCATTCCGCGCATCGTGCGCGGCGAGCTCTTCATCAGCATCGGCATGAGCGAGCCCGACACCGGCTCCGACCTCGCGGGCGTGCGTTCGCGCGCGGTGCCCACGGCCGGCGGCGGCTGGCGCCTGAACGGGCGCAAGATCTGGACGACCAATGCGCACCGCGCCCACTACCTGTGCGCGCTGGTGCGAACCTCGGGCGCGCCCGAGGACCGGCACCGGGGCCTGTCGCAACTGCTGGTCGACCTCTCGCTGCCGGGCATCACGGTGCGGCCGATCCGCGACCTCAGCGGCGATGGCCATTTCTGCGAGGTGCTGTTCGAGGACGTCGAGCTGCCGGCCGATGCGCTGGTCGGCGAGGAAGGCGCGGGCTGGCAGCAGGTGACGGCCGAGCTGGCCTTCGAACGCAGCGGACCCGAGCGCATTTACTCGAGCCTGGTGCTGGCCGAGGCCTGGCTGGGGGAGCTGCGCCGCGCGCCGCGGGTGCCGGACGGCGCGCTGACCGTGGCCGGGCGCATCGCCGGACGCATGGCGGTGCTGCGCGCGATGTCGCTGAGCGTGGCGCGGCAGCTGGGGCAGGGCCTTGACCCGGCCTTCGAGGCCGCGCTCGTGAAGGACCTGGGCACCGAGTTCGAGCAGGCCCTGCCGGGCTGGATCGAGGAGGCCTTCGATGCGCCCGGGCATCCCGCGCCCTCCGATGGGCTGCGGCAGACGCTGGCCTACGTGACGCAACTGGCGCCGAGCTTCTCGCTGCGCGGCGGCACGCGCCAGATCATGCGCGGCATCATCGCGCGCGGCCTGGGCGTTCGGTAGGAGGAGAACGAGATGAACGACGACATGCTGCTCGACGACTTCGAGCGTCCGCTGGCCGACCTGTGTACCGACGACACGCTGCGCGCCATCGAGGCCGGGGCTTCCGCCAATGCGCTGTGGCGGGCCATCGACAGCCTCGGCTTCACCGACGCACTGCTGCCCGAGGCGCGGGGCGGCGCGGGCCTGTCGCTGCGCGAGCTGTTCGCGCCGGCCTTCGCCGCGGGCCGCGCGGGGCTCGCGCTGCCGTTCGCCGAGACCGCCGTGGCGCGCGCCCTGCTGGCCGCGGCCGGCCAGCGCGAAGCGGGCGGCGACGGGCCGATCGCCATCGCATCGGCGGCGGCGCACGAAGGCGATGCGATCGTCTGCCGCGACGTGCCCGGTGGCGCGCTGGCGCAATGGGTGCTGGTCGGTCGGCAAGGCCACTGGCTGCTGCTGCCGCGCGAACGCGCCGTGATGCAGCCCGGTGCCTGGCGCCCGCGGGTTTCGGCCACCCTGCACTGGGACACGCCCGCGCTCGCCGTGGCGCGCTTCGAGGGGGGCGATGCCGATGCCACGGCGCTGTGCAATGCGCTGCATGCCGCGGGCATGGCGGGCGCGATGGCGCGCGTGCTGGAACTCACCACGGCCTATGCGCAGGACCGCCGGCAGTTCGGCCGCCCGATCGCGCAGTTCCAGGCCATCCAGCAGGAGCTCGCGGTGCTGGCCGAGCAGGCGCATTCGGCCACGCTGGCCGCGCGCCTGGGCTGCAGCGCCGAGGGCTGGCAACCCGATGCGTTGCTGGCCGCCGTCGCCAAGCTGCGCGCCTGCGAGGCCGCGCGCAGTGTCGCGGCCATCGCCCATGCCGTGTTCGGCGCCATCGGCATCACCGAGGAGCATGTGCTGGGCTTCTACACGCGGCGCCTGCACGAATGGCGCCAGGCACCGGGCACCGAGGCGCAGTGCGCGCGCCTGCTCGGCGAAGCCGTGCTGGCACGGCCCGAGGGCTTGCTCGATGCCGTCCGGCTGCGGCTGGCGGCGGCGGTGCACGACTGAACCATCCAACGATCCGAAAGCGCGAATGACCGAACCGATGTCTCCCCCGACCCGCCAGGGTCCGCTCGCCGGCGTGAAGGTGATCGAACTCGCGGGCATCGGCCCGGGCCCGATGGGCGCGATGCTGCTCGCCGACATGGGCGCCGAGGTGCTGCGCATCGACCGGCAGACGCCGGCCGACCTCGGCGTCAAGCGACCGCTGCAATACAACCTGCTGATGCGCAACCGCCGCTCGATCGCGCTCGACCTCAAGGACCCCGAGGCGGTGGCGCTGGTGCTCGAACTGATCGAAGGGGCCGATGCACTGATCGAGGGCTTCCGCCCCGGCGTCACCGAACGGCTGGGCCTCGGGCCCGAGGCCTGCCTGGCGCGCAACCCGCGCCTGGTCTACGGCCGCATCACGGGCTGGGGCCAGGACGGGCCGCTGGCGCAGGCCGCAGGGCACGACCTCAACTACATCGCGCTGACCGGCGTGCTGCATGCCATCGGCCGCAAGGACCAGCCGCCGTCGATCCCGCTGGCGGTGGTCGGCGACTTCGGCGGCGGCGCGCTCTATCTGGCGATGGGCGTGCTGGCCTGCATCATCGAGGCGCGAAGTTCTGGTCGCGGCCAGGTGGTCGATGCCGCGGTGGTCGACGGCGTGTCCCACATGGCCACGGCCTTCTTCGGCATGCGCGCGGCCGGCCAGTGGCACGACGAACGCGGCAGCAACGTGCTCGATTCCGGCGCGCCCTTCTACGAGGTCTACGAATGCGCCGACGGCCTGTGGATCTCGATCGGCCCGATCGAGGCGCGCTTCCATGCCGAGCTGCTGCAGCGGCTGGGCATCGCGCCCGAGGCCGTCGGCACGCAGCTCGATCCGCGCGACTGGCCACGCGCGCGCGCCGTCTTCGCCGCGGCTTTCCGCACGCGCACGCGCCAGGCCTGGTGCGAGCTGCTCGAGGGCAGCGATGTCTGCTTCGCGCCGGTGCTGTCCTTCGGCGAGGCGCCCGCGCATCCGCACCTGCAGGCGCGCGGCAGCTTCGTCGAGATCGAGGGCGTGACGCAACCGGCACCGGCGCCGCGCTTCAGCCGCACGCCCTCGGGCCGGCCGACCGCGCCGCAGGCGCCGAGCGACGACGGCCTCGAGGGCTGGATCGCACCGGCGCGCATCGAGGCCTGGCGCCGCGCGGGCGTGATGGGCGGGATGGGCGGGATGGGCGGGATGGGCGCGATGGGCGTCTCGCCCGCTCAGCCCCAGTCGTAGAGCGGCGGCTGGCGGTTCGCGAAGCGCGCCGCGGCCTCCGCATGGAAGGCCGTGGTCAGCGCCACCGCCTGCTGGTGCGCCTCGATCTCGCCCATGGTCTGGTAGTCGACATCGAAGCTGCGGTTGAGCGAGCTCTTGATCATGCCGAGCGCCTCGCGCGGTCCTCGTGCCAGCCGCGCGGCCAGCGCATGCGCGGCCGGCAGCAGGTCTTCCGGCGCATGCACCGCGTGCACCATGCCCATGGCCCGGGCCTCCTCGGCGCCGAAGCGGCGCGCCGTCATCGCGAGTTCCTTCGCGCGCGCCAGGCCGAGCAGCCGCGGCAGCATGTAGAAGGCGCCGAAGTCGGGCACCGCGCCGATGCGTGCGAAGGCGCAGCAGAATCGGCACGCGTGGAGGCGAGCACGAAGTCGGCCATCAGCGACAGCGACAGGCCCGCGCCGTAGGCGGCGCCGTCGACCGCCGCGATCACCGGCACGTCGAGCGAGCGCAGCCGGTCGAGCCAGCCGCGGTGCACCGCCAGCAGGCGCTGGCGCGTGGCGGCCGCCACGCCGGGTTCGCTGGCGCGCGACAGCATGGCCTTCACGTCGCCACCGGCGCAGAAGCTGCCGCCCGAGCCGGTGAGGATCAGCACGCGCACTTCGGGCGTGCGCTCGACCAGCTCGAGCACCTCGATGTAGTCGGCGCGCAGTTCGAGCGACATCACGTTGCGCACCGCGGGCCGCTGGTGCGAGAGCTCGGCGATGCCGTCGCGCACGCGCAGGCTCGATTCGCGCAGCGTGCGCTCCAGGGGCGCCGCGCCCTCGGGGGTGTCAGCGGATCTCATCGCCGACCAGCTTCGCGAGTTCGCGGTAGCGCACCGCCTCGTCGGCGATCAGCTGCGTGAATTCCTTGCGGCCGGTGCCCACCACCTCGCCGCCGCTCTGCTGCGCGAGCTGCGCACGCACGGCCGGGTCGGCCATCACCTTGCGCATCATCTCCTCGAGCTTGCGCGCCACCGGCGCCGGCGTCTTGGCATGGATCGCGAAGCCGATGAAGGTGTAGAGCGTGTAGCCCGGATAGCCGGCCTCCTGCACCGTGGCCACCTCGGGCAGCAGCGGATGGCGCGTGGCGCCAGCCACGGCCAGCGCGCGCACCTTGCCCGCGTTCACCAGCGGCGCGGCGCCCGCGATGTCCATCAGCGCGAGGTCGACCGCGCCGCCCACCACGTCGGTGACCGCCTGCGAGGCGCCCTTGTAGGGCACGTGGTTGAACGCGATGCCGGCGCGCTGGCCGAGGTCGAGCGCGCCCAGGCGGTAGGTGTTGCCGTAGGTGCCGAGGCTGACGCCGCCCTTGTCGCGCCGCGCGGCGGCGACCACGTCGGCCAGGCTCTTGTAGCGCGAGTCGGGCGAGGTGATGAGCACGGCCACGTGGCGCGTCATGTTGAGCACCGGCAGCAGGTCCTCGGGGCGGTAGGGCAGGTTCTTCACGAACAGCGGATTGATCACGGTGGCGCTCGGGCTCACCAGCACCACCGTGTAGCCGTCGGCCGGCGCGCTCAGCGCGGCCTGCGTGCCGAGCGTGAGGTCGGCACCGGGCTTGTTCTCCACCACCGCGGGCTGGCCCGCGACCTCGCGGAAGTGCTCGGCGAAGGTGCGGGTCATGGTGTCGCCGCTGCTGCCGGGCCCGATGGGCACGATGAAGCGGATCGGCCGCGACGGATAGTCGGCGGCCTGCGCGCGGGCCGGCGGCGTCGCCGTCAGCAGCGAGGCGCAGGCGAAGGCGGCCGCGATCCACGCGATCCTGGCGTTGGGCATGGTCTTGTCTCCTGTGGTTCTTGTCGCGTTCCACGATAGCGACAGGACCCCGCGCAAGCCATGCGGAAAGGGGCAATCAGCTATGCGCGATCCGGGCACCGGGCCGCGCCGGACGTACTCAGGCCGGCTGCGTCTCGCGCGCCTGCAGCAGCCGCAGCACGCGCTCGTGGTGGTCGCGCAGCACCGACACCACGCAGCGCTCGACCGCGAGGCTCGCGCGGTTGATGCGGTGCTTGGCACCGGTGGCGCAGAAGGTGTGCAGCGTCAGCGCGGGGCTCACGATGCGCGCGCTGGCGAGGTCGCGCTCGTCCTTCGACAGGTAGTCGACCACGCGGTGCACCTGGATGATGGCGTAGCGCCCGCTGTGGCGCACCACGTCGCGGATCATCGCGCCCGAGTTGATCTCGAGGTCGGCGCGCAGGTCGAGATCCATGCCCTTGGCCATCTCGCGCACCACGGCCTCGACCGGGTTCGGCGTCGGCGGTATGACGAGCGGAATACCGCTGAGCGCCGACAGCGGCAGCGTGGGCTGGCGCATCAGCGGCGAGTCGCGGCGGCCCAGCAGCACCAGGTCGGACGAGAACAGCAGCTGGGCCTGCGCGGGCGGCTCGGCATGGCAGCTGTTGAACACGCCCACGTCGAGCTTGCCGGCGGCCAGCCGGTCCATCACGTCGCGGCTGTAGCTCTCGTGGATCACCAGCCGGATCTTCGGGAACTGCTCGGTGATGTGGTTCACCAGCGTCGACACCGGCCCTTCGGCGGCCCAGCGCGGCAGCGCGATCTCGACCGTGCCCGAGGGCTGTTCGTTGGTGGAGGAGGCGAGCTCGAGGAAGCCGGTGGCGCCGTCGAGCAGGCCGTGCGCCACGGGCAGCAGCGAGGAGCCGAGCTCGGTCAGCAGCACGCCGCGGCCGGTGCGGTTGAAGAGCCGGCCGCCCACCAGCTCCTCGAGTTCGAGCACGCGCCGGCTCAGCATGGACTGCGAGCATCCGCGCAGCAGGGCGGCTTGCGAGAAGCTGCCCGATTCGGCCGTGGCGACGAAGGCCGAGACGTTTTCGATCTTCAGATCGTCGGCCGCGCGAACCAGCAACTTCACTTTCTGTCTCCTCCCGGCAGCAGGACTTGCGGCCTGCAATTTTCACATAGCAGGCATGCGCGGTGCAGGGCTGCGAGGCCGCTTCGCGGGTTCTAGAGTCCGGGTATTTACCCTAGAGCGGCGGTTCGCGTCGCATGCGCGATGACGAATTCCGAACCCTCCCTCTCCTCGCCCGCGCGGCGCCTGCTCCACACGCGCGAAGTGCTCTGCCAGGGCTACGAGCGCGACGACGGCCTGTGGGACATCGAGGCGCGCATGAGCGACGTCAAGACCCATCCGATGCACCACGACGACGGCCGCGTGCGCCTGCCCGCGGGCCGCTTCATGCACCGCATGGGCCTGTGCCTCACGGTGGACGAGGGCCTGCGCATCGTCGCGGCGCGTGCCTGGACCGAGCATGCGCCCAATGCCGAGTGCATGGACATCGGGGCGTCCTACGAGGCCCTGGTCGGGCTCTCGATCGGGCCGGGCTTCACCTCGCGCGTGAAGCAGCGCTTCGGCGGCGCGGCCGGCTGCACGCACCTGACCGAGCTGCTCGGTCCCGTGGCCACCACCGCGTTCCAGACGCTGTTCCCGGTGTTCGAGCAGCGGCGCCGCGCGCGCTTGCTGAGCGACCCCGAAGGCGCGGCGCGCACACGGCCGCCGCTGCTCGACAGCTGCTTCGCGCTGCGCGCCGAGGGCGAGGTCGCGCGCGGGCGCTGGCCGGCCTTCGCCAAACCTGCATAGCTGCCATCCGCATCGCGTGGGTACGCCGCGCGGCCTCGCTGCCTACATTGAACGCATCCCGTTCGTTGTTGAACCGGATCGAACATTCACAGGAGACGAAATGGCAGGAGTTCTGGAAGGAAAGGTCGTCCTCGTGACCGGCGCGGGCCGGGGCGTGGGACGCGAGATCGCGCTGCTGGCGGCGCGGCAGGGTGCGAGCGTGGTGGTCAACGACCTCGGCGGCGCGTCCGACGGCGAAGGCGAGGGCACGATCGATCCCGCCTCGGAGGTGGTGAACCTGATCCGCGCCGAGGGCGGCAAGGCGGTGGCCAACGGCGACAGCGTGTCGAATGCCGACGCCGCGGCACGCATGGTGCAGGCCGCGATCGACAACTTCGGCCGGCTCGACGGGGTGGTCAACAACGCGGGCATCCTGCGCGACCGCATGTTCCACAAGATGAGCACGCTCGACTGGCAGCAGGTGATCGACGTGCACCTGCAGGGCACCTACCACGTGAGCCGCGCGGCCGCGATGCTGTTCCGCGAGCAGCAGTCGGGCGCCTACGTGCACATGACCTCGGCCGCGGGGCTGGTCGGCAACATCGGCCAGGCCAACTACTCGGCCGCCAAGCTCGGCATCGTCGGCATCTCGCGCTCGATCGCGCTCGAGATGGCGCGCTGCCACGTGCGCTCCAACTGCGTCTCGCCCTGGGCCTGGAGCCGCCTGATCGGCACCCTGCCCGCGGAGACCGAGGAGCAGAAACGCCGGCTCGAGCGCTTCAAGCAGATGACGGCCGACAAGATCGCGCCGATGGTCGTGTACCTGCTGTCGGACCTCGCCGCGGCGGTGAGCGGCCAGATCTTCGGCGTGCGCAAGAACGAGATCATGCTGTTCAGCCAGCCGCGGCCGCTGCGCACCGTGCACCGCTCGGAGGGCTGGACCGTCGAGAGCATCGCCGAGCACGCCATGCCCGCGATGCAATCGAGTCTGGTGCCGATGGAGAGCGCGCGCGAGGCCTTCGCATGGACGCCGGTGTGAGTCGCGCGATGGCCTTCGATCCCGACAAGCTGCTGCAACGCCGCTTCGCGCCGGTGGCGCAGAGCTACACCGCCAAGGACTCGATCCTCTACGCGCTGGGCCTGGGCTTCGGCCGCGACCCGCTCGATGCGCGCGAGCTGCCCTTCGTCTACGAGGAACGGCAGCAGGCCGTGCCGACCCAGGCCGCCGTGCTCGGCTATCCGGGCTTCTGGATGAAGGAGCCCGACACCGGCATCGACTGGCGCAAGGTGCTGCATGCCAGCCAGTCGGTGCAGCTGCACCGGCCGCTCGCGCCGGCCGCCACCGTGATCGGGCGCACGCGCGTCAAGGCGATCCTCGACAAGGGGCCCGAGGTGGGGGCGCTGTTCTTCGTCGAGCGCACGCTCGAGGACAGCGACGGCGAATTGCTGGCCACGGTGGAGCAGGCCGTGATGGCGCGCGGCAACGGTGGCTTTGGCGGCGCGAGCGGCCCCTCGCCCGCCGCGGCCAAGGTGCCCGACACGCCGCCCGACCATGTGTGCGACCTGCCGACCTCGCCCTCGCAGGCGCTGCTGTACCGGCTCTCGGGCGACCTGAATCCGCTGCATGCCGACCCCGAGGTGGCGCGCGTCGGCGGTTTCGAGCGGCCGATCCTGCACGGCCTGTGCACCTACGGCATCGCCTGCCATGCGCTGCTGCGCACGCTGTGCGGCTACGTGCCGCAGCGGCTGCGGCGCATCGACACGCGCTTCACCTCGCCGGTGTATCCGGGCGAGACGATTCGCGTCGAGATCTGGGGCTCGCAGGGCGAGGTGCGCTTTCGCGCGACCGCGCTCGAGCGCCAGGTCATGGTGCTGAACAACGGCCTGGCCGTGATCGACGCTGCCGCGGGAGGCGCGCGATGAACGGCATCGTGGCCTTCGGCGCCTACGTTCCGCGGCTGCGCCTGCAGCGCGAGGCCGTGGTGCGCGCCAACGCCTGGTTCGACGGATCGCTGGCGGCGCATCGCGCGGGCGAACGCGCCATGTGCAACTTCGACGAGGACGCGGTCACGATGGCGGTGGAGGCCGCGCGCGACTGCCTCGGCGCGCTCGATGCGGCGAAGGTCGACGACCTGCAGCTGGCCTCGACCTCGCTGCCCTACGCGAGCCGCCTGAACGCGAGCATCGTCGCGCAGGCGCTGAACCTCGGCGAGGAGGTCGGCGCGATCGACGTCACGGGCTCGCAGCGCGGCGCCACCTCGGCGCTGATGCAGGCCCTGCGCGGCGGCGCGGGCCGCCGCACCCTGGTGGTCGCGAGCGACCGGCGCAAGGCCAAGGTGGCCAGCGCGCAGGAACTGCTGTACGGCGATGCGGCCGCGGCGGTGCTGGTCGGCGACGGCGAGGTCATCGCGCAGCCGCTGGCCCTGGTGAGCCGCACGGTCGACATGGCCGACCACTACCGCGGTGCCGGCGCCGCCACCGACACCTACTGGGAGGAGCGCTGGATTCGCGAGGAGGGCCATCTGCGGCAGGTGCCGCCGGCCATCGCGGATGCGCTCGCGCAGGCCGGGCTGACCGCGGCGCAGGTCGAGCGGCTGTGCATCGCACTGCCGCACAAGGGCGTGCCGCAGCGCCTGGCCAAGCTCGCGGGCATCGCCCCCGAGCGCCTGCACGACACGCTCGCCGCGAGCGTCGGCAATGCCGGCGCGGCCCATCCGCTGCTGATGCTCGCGCATGCGCTGGGCGAGGCGACGCCGGGCCAGGTGCTGGTGCTGGTGGCCTTCGGCCAGGGCGTGGACGTGCTGGTGCTGCGCACCACCGAGGCGCTGCGCGCGCGGCCGCCGCGCACCGGCGCGCAGGGCTGGCTGGCGCGCGGCAGCGCCGAGCACAACTACATGAAGTTCCTGGTGTTCAACGACCTGCTGCCGCTGGAGCGCGGCATGCGCGCCGAGAACGACAAGCTCACGCCGCTGAGCGTGGAGTACCGCCACCGCAAGACGGTGCACGGCTTCGTCGGCGGCCGCTGCGGTGCCTGCGGCACCGCGCAGTGGCCGCGCACCGACATCTGCGTCAACCCGGCCTGCGGCGCCACCGGCACGCAGCAGGACCTGCCGTTCGCCGACACGCCGGCGCGCGTCATGACCTACACCGCCGACCGGCTGGCCTATTCGCCGAGCCCGCCGGCCTGCTACGGCATGGTGCAGTTCGAGGGCGGGGGCCGGCTGATGATGGATTTCACCGACGTGGACGAACAGCAGCTCGCCGTCGGCCTGCCGATGCGCATGAGCTTCCGCATCAAGGCCGTCGACACCGCCCGCGGCTACGTCCGCTATTTCTGGAAGGCGGCCATCGCAGGTCCGCAGGAGAACACGCATGGCAACGGGAATTCGTGACAAGGTCGTCATCCTCGGCATGGGCTGCTCGCGCTTCGGCGAACGCTGGGACTGCAGCGCCGAGAACCTCGCGGTGGAGGCCTTCACCGAATGCCTGGCCGACGCGGGCATCGGCAAGGAGCAGCTGCAGGCCGCCTGGCTCGGCATGGGCATCGAGACCCAGCACCTGGGCAGCGGCGGCGTGCCGCTGGGCGTGACCTTGCGGCTGCCGAACATCCCGGTGTCGCGCGTGGAGAACTTCTGCGCCTCGGGCTCGGAGGCACTGCGCGGCGCGGCCTATGCGGTGGCGTCGGGCGCCTGCGACTTCGCGCTGGCCTTCGGCATCGAGAAGCTCAAGGACACCGGCTACGGCGGCCTGCCGCAGCGCCCGCGCGGCCCGTTCAACGACATGGTGTGGCCCAACATCAGCGCGCCGGGCTCGTTCGCGCAGCTGGCCAGCGCCTACCGCGCCAAGAACCGCATCGACGCGAAGGACCTCAAGCGCGCGATCGCCCACGTGTCGGTGAAGAGCCATGCCAACGCGGGCCGCAATCCCAAGGCCCACCTGCGCAACCCGATCACCATGGACGACGTCATCCACTCGCCGATGATCGCCGAGCCGCTGGGCCTGTACGACTGCTGCGGCGTGTCCGACGGCGCGGCCTGCGCCATCCTGACCACGCCCGACATCGCGCGCGGCCTGGGCAAGAAGGACCTGGTGGCGCTGAAGGCGCTGCAGCTCGCGGTCTCCAGCGGCAGCGAGGCCTCGTTCGACGACTGGGACGGCAGCTACTTCCAGACCACGCGCGTGGCCTCGGCGCGCGCCTACGAGGAGGCCGGCATCCGCCGCCCGCGCGAGCAGATCGACCTGCTCGAGGTGCACGACTGCTTCTCCATCACCGAGCTGGTGACCATGGAGGACATGCACATCTCGCCCGAGGGCCGCGCCTCGCACGACGTGCTCGACGGCTTCTACGACGCCGACGGCACCATGCCCTGCCAGATCGACGGCGGCCTCAAGTGCTTCGGCCATCCGATCGGCGCGACGGGCCTGCGCATGGCCTACGAGATGTACCTGCAGATGCAGGGCCGCGCCGGCGCCCGCCAGCGCAGCGACGACCCGTCCCTCGGCGTGATCCACAACCTGGGCGGCTTCCCCTGGCAGAACGTGTGCAGCGTGTCGGTGCTGGGCAAGTACGGCGCCTGACGCGGCGCCGGACAAAAACACAAAGGAGACATACCGTGCTGATGGACGAATACCGATCGCCCTGGCGAACGCCCGAGGTCGAGCAGTTCCAGGAAACCGCGCGCCGCTTCTGGACGGCCGAGCTGATCCCCCACGTGGAACGCTGGGAGGCCCAGGGCCACATCGACCGCGGCGTGTGGAGGCGCCTGGGCGAGATGGGCTTCCTGCTGGCCGACCTGCCCTCCGGCTACGGCGGCGGCGATGGCGACTACGCGCACCTGGCCGCGCTGGTGGAGACCAGCGCCGCGTGCGGCTTCGGCCCGGGCTTCGGCCCGCACTACATCGTGGGCCACTACCTGCACCACTACGGCAGCGAGGCGCAGAAGCGGCGCTGGCTGCCGGGCATGGCCAGCGGCGACATCGTGGCCTCGATCGGCATGTCCGAGCCCGGCGCGGGCTCCGACCTGCAGGGCATCCGCACGCGGGCGCGGCGCGATGGCGACCAATACGTGATCGACGGCTCGAAGACCTTCAACACTAACGGCCACCATGCCGACCTGGTGATGCTGGCGGTGAAGACCGACGCGGCGCTCGGCGCGAAGGGCGTGTCGCTGTTGATGGTCGAGACGCGCGATCTCGCGGGCTTTCGCCGCGGCGCGCCGCTCGACAAGATCGGCCTGAAGGCGCAGGACACGGTGGAGCTGTTCTTCGACCAGGTGCGGGTGCCGGTGTCGAGCCTGCTGGGCACGGCCGAGGGGCAGGGCTTCGCGCAGATGATGTCGCAACTGCCCTACGAGCGCATGCTGATCGGCATCCGGGCCGTCTGCAACATGGAGCGCGCGCTCGAGCTCACGCTGGCGCACGTGCACCAGCGCCAGGCCTTCGGGCAGCCGCTGTTCAAGCTGCAGAACACGCGCTTCGAGCTGGCCGAGATGAAGACCGAGGCCACGCTGGCGCGGCTGTTCGTCGACCAGTGCATCGGCTGGCAGCAGGAGGGGCGGCTCGATGCGGCCACCGCCGCGATGGCCAAGTGGTGGGGCACGCAGAAGGAGTGCGAGACCATCGACCGCTGCCTGCAGCTGTTCGGCGGCTACGGCTTCATGCGCGAGTACCCGATCGGGCGCATGTTCGTCGATTCGCGCGGCCAGAAGATCTATGGCGGCGCCAACGAGGTGATGAAGGAGATCATCGCCCGCCAGCTGGTGCCCCGATGAGCGCCGAGAACCACACCGGGAGCGGCCCGCTCGCGGGCCTGCGGGTGCTCGACATCGCGACCGTGCTGGCCGGCCCCTTCGCCGCCACCCTGCTGGCGGACTACGGCGCCGACGTGCTCAAGCTCGAGCTGCCCGGCAAGGGCGACGGCATGCGCGCCTTCCCGCCCTTCAAGGACGGCAAGAGCATCTGGTGGAAGGCGGCGCAGCGCGGCAAGCGCTTCGGCACGCTCGACCTGCGCCGGCCGCAGGGGCTCGCGCTCTTCAAGCAGCTGCTGCCGCAGTTCGACGTGCTGATCGAGAACTTCCGCCCCGGCACGCTCGACCGCTGGGGCCTGGGCAAGGAGGTGCTGTGGGCGCTGAAGCCCAACCTCGTGATCCTGCGCGTCACCGGCTTCGGCCAGACCGGGCCCTATTCGGAGCGGCCCGGCTTCGCGCGCATCTTCGAGGCCATGGGCGGGCTGACCACGGTCACCGGCCACGCGGACGGCGAGCCGATGCATGCGGGCGTGCCGCTGGGCGACTCGATCGGCGGGCTGTTCGGCGCCATCGGCATCCTGACCGCGCTGTGGCCGCGCGCGCGCGACCCCTCGCTGCCGGGCGAGGAGATCGACCTGTCGCTGACCGAGTGCATCACGCGGCTGCTGGACTTCATGCCCGGCGTCTACGAACAGCTCGGCACCGTGCCCACGCGCAGCGGCAACCGCAGCCCGTATTCGGCGCCCTCGGCCGTCTACCGCACGCGCGACGACCGCTGGGTGTCGATGGCGGGATCGATCAACTCGATGTTCGCGAACAACTGCTGCGCCATCGGCCGGCCCGAGCTGATCGACGACCCGCGCTTCGCCGACAACGCCAGCCGCGTGGTGCACGAGCAGGAGCTCAACCGCATCTTCATCGACTGGTGCGCGGCGCGCGATCTCGAGGAGGTGCTGGCCGCCTTCGGGCAGGCCGGCGGCACGCTGGCGCCGATCTACGGCATCGACCAGGTGGTGAGCGATCCGCAGGTGCGCGCGCGGCGCTCGATCGTGCCGGTGCCCGACCGCGACTTCGGCAGCCTCCAGATGCCGGCGGTGGTGCCGCGCTTCGCCGGCAGCCCGAGCGTGCCGCGCCACGCGGGCGCGGCGCTCGGGCAGGACAACGCGCAGGTGTACCGCGAGCTGCTCGGCCTGCCCGACGACACGCTCGCGCAGTTGCGCGCCGACGGCGTGATCTGACCCCCTCACAAGAACGAACGGAGACAGGACATGAAATCACTCGCGCGCCTGCGGGCGCTGCTCGGAGGGCTGCTGGCCGCGCTGTGCGCCGGCACCGCGGCCTGGGCCGCCCCCTACCCGGAACACCCCGTGCGCCTCGTCGTGCCCTACCCGGCGGGCGGCGCCACCGACGGCGCGATCCGGGTGCTGGCCGAGCGCCTCGGTGCCGCCTGAGGCCAGCCTGTCATCGTGGACAACCGGGCCGGCGCCTCGGGCCGGCTGGGCCTCGCGCTGGTGGCCAAGAGCCCGCACAGCTACAACTTCGTGGCCGCCACCAACTCGACCATCAGCGACGAGCTGACGCGCGGCGGCGATGGCTCCTTCCTGCTGGCGCGCGACCTGGTGCCCGTGGTCACCATCTTCACGACACCGGTCGCGCTGCTGGTGCACACCGGCACGGGCGTCGACAGCATGGCGCAATACATCGCGCTGGCGCAGCGGCGCCCGGGCGCCGTGAGCTTCGGCTCCAGCGGCGAGGGCACCAGCACCCACTTCTACGGCGAGCTGCTCAAGCGCGAGAGCCGCATCGACATCACGCACATTCCCTTCGCGGGCGAGGGGCCCAACCTCACCGAGCTGCTGGGCGGGCACATCCAGAGCGCCTTCCTCAGCGCCTCGGGCGCGAAGAAGGCGCAGCAGACCGGCAAGACGAAGATCCTCGCGATCACCACGCCCGGCGGCTCGATGCTGCTGCCCGGCGTTCCCAGCTTCACGCAGTTGGGCATCGCGGGGCTCGACCGCGATTCATGGGTCGGCCTGTTCGCGCCGCTGGGCACGCCGCAGGCGGTGCGCGACGAGGTGGCGCGCGAGGTCCGCAAGGCCTTCGCCGTGCCCGAGGTGCGCGAGCGCTACGTGCAGCTCGGCCTGATCGCCGAGGGCGGAACGCCGCAGGAGCTCGAGCAGCGCGTGCAGGCCGACCGGGCCTACTGGACGCGCGTGGTGCAGGAAACGGGCATCAAGCTCAAGTAGCGCCGCGCCCGCACGGGCCTACCAGCGGTAGGTCGCCGTCGCCAGCACCTTGCGCGGCTCCCCGTAGTAGCAGCTGCCCGAGCTGCAGTTCGCCACGTAGTTGCGGTTGCCCAGGTTGCGCAGGTTCAGCGCGAGGCTCCAGCGCTCGAAGTCGTAGCCCAGCAGCGCGTCGAACACGGTGTACGAGGGCACGGGCACCGGCGTGCTCTGCTGGTAGCCGCGGTTCGAGCCCATGAAGCGCGCGCCCAGGCCGAGCTTCACGCCGTTGGCGAAGCGGTAGTCGGCCCACACCGAGAGCTGGTTGCGCGACACCGCCTGCATCTGCTTGCCGATCTCGCTGGGCGTGCTGCTGGCCGTGACCTCGGCCTTGGGCGTGTAGGTGTAGGCGGCCGTCACGTTCATGCGCGGCAGAGGCTCGAACGAGGCCTCGAGCTCGAGGCCGCGCACCAGGATTTCGCCGGTCTGGCGCGGCGTGTAGTCGGCGTCGTAGGTGATGTAGTTCTGGCGCCGCAGGTCGAACACGGCGGCGCTGTACTTGTCCTTGCGGCCCGCGGGCTGGTAGCGCACGCCCACCTCGTACTGGCGGCCGGTCTCGGGCTTCAGGGGCTGGTTGGTCTGCGGGTCGACCGTGACCGTGGGCGAGAACGACTCCGAATAGCTGAAGTAGGGCGCCCAGCCGCTCGGATGCAGGTAGACCAGGCCCGCGCGGCTGGTGAACTTGTGGTCGTCGATGCGCGTGGTCGAGCCGTCGATGTGGCTGAAGGACACGGCCCGCGCGCTGTCGTAGCGGCCGCCCAGCGTGGCCACCCAGTCGCCCCACTTGATCTGGTCCTGCAGGTAGAAGCCGGTCTGCGACAGCGTGGTGCGGGCATCGAACCACGGGTCGGCGGTGGTGGTGAGGCCGGTGCTCACCGGCAGGTAGCCGTCGATGTCGCTCACGGTGCCGCTGTTGGAGGTGCGCTGCTCGTTGCGCGAGCGCTGGTAGTCGAGGCCGACCAGCAGCGTGTGCTGCCAGTCGCCCCAGCGCAGCTTCGCCTGCAGCTGGTTGTCGATCGAGGCGATGCGCGCGGCCTCCTTGCTCGCGAACGGGAATCGGCTCAGCACGCGGTAGTTGGCGGGGCTGTCCGGGTTGTCGGCATCCACGGTGACGAAGCTGGGCTGGTTGTAGACCTGCCCGTAGTCGACCTTGATCGAGCCGTAGCGCGCGTTCTGGCGAAAGCTCAGCGTGTCGTTCAGGCGATGATCGAACAGGTAGCCGACCATCCACTGGTCCTGGTTGAAGCGGTCGAAGTTCGGATCGCCGACGTAGGTCTTGCGCGAGAACTGGCCGTTGGGATTGGGCAGCAGGGTGCCGACCTCGGGGAAGCTGCCGTAGGAACTGCCGTCGCGGATGCGTAGGTAGTGCGACAGCAGGGTCAGCGAGGTGTCGCCCGAGGGCTTCCAGGTCAGCGAGGGCGCGATGAAGCTGCGGTCGTTCGGCAGGCCGCTGGCCGGCAGGCTGGCATCGCGCAGCAGGCCCGTGAGGCGGTAGAGCAGCTTGCCCTCGGCATCGAGCGGGCCCGAGAAATCGCCCGCGATCTGGCGCCGCGCGTTGTCGCCGAACTGCAGCTGCAGTTCGCGCAGCGGCTGCGCGGTGGGGCGCTTGCTGACCACGTTGATCATGCCGCCCGGACCGTTCTGGCCGTAGAGCACCGAGCTCGGGCCGCGCAGCACCTCCACGCGCTCGGTACCGTAGCTCTCGGTCTGCCAGATGGCCCAGCCGTTGTTGTTGCGCAGCTGCAGGCCGTCGAGGTAGTAGCCTGGCGCTTGCGCGTCGAAGCCGCGCAGGATGGTCCAGTCGAAGCGCGAGTCGGCGCCCCACGGCGAGACGTTGATGCCGGGCGTGTAGGCCAGCGATTCCTTGAGCCGGGTGGCGCCCGTGGCCTCGATGAAGTCGGCGGTGACGACCGAGATCGATTGCGGCGTCTCGATGATCGGCGTGTCGGTCTTGCTGCCGGCGGTGGCGCGCCGCGCGATGTAGCCGGGAACATGGCCGGTGGCGGTCTCCTCGGTGCCGGCCGTGACCACGATCGGCGGCAGCGCGCCGGTGTCGCCGGCCGAGGCGCGCACCACGGTGAAGGCCGCGTCGCCGTTGCGCACGTAGCCCAGGCCGCTGCCCGCGAGCACGCGCTCGAGCGCCTGCTGCAGCGTGACGGCGCCGCGCACCGCGGGTGCGGTGCGGCCCTCGAGCAGCGAGCTCTCGCCGCCGATGGCGATGCCGTACTGGCGCGACAGCACGCCCAGGCTCTGGGCCAGCGGCTGGGCCGGCAGCGCGAGCTGCAAGGTCGTGGACGGGGCCGCCGGCGCGCCTTGCGCACGCGCGGGGCCGCCCATTGCGAGCAGCGCCGAGGCGATGGCGCAGGCGAGGGCCGCGGCCTGGAGGGAATCGATGCGGGGGCGCCGCGGGGTCTGCTGGTTCATGTCCGAAGGTCCTGGAGCTGGTTTGCTACAGAAGACCAGCGAGACGCCGCGTACCCCCCAAAAATTATCAAAACTTTTTTCAGGGCCGCCGCGCCGTGCCGGCGGCATGGCCGACGATCCGCGTGGTGCCGTCGGCCAGGCGCTGCGTGCGCACCGGCAGCATCACCGGCAGCGCGCCCACGAAGGCCTGCGGATCGCGCAGCCGGTAGCTGCCGGTCACGCGCAGCTCGCGCAGCGCGGGGTCGTCGGCCAGCTGCAGCGGCTGGCGCAGATAGTCGTTCCAGCGCGCAATGGCTTCGGGCAGGCGCGTGTTGCGGAACACCAGCCAGCCCTGTTGCCAGTCGGCCACCTCGCCGACGTCGACGCTGCTGCGCGGGCCCAGCCCGCGTGCCTCGGCCTCGATGGCCTCGCCGGCCTGCAGCACGGTGCCGGGAGCGGCCGCCTCGTCCTGCCCGGCCCCCCAGACCGCGACCCGGCCCTCGGCCACCGCGAGGCGCATGCGGCCCTCGCGCACCGACACCGTGAACACGGTGCCGAGCACGCGCACGCGGCCCCAGTCGGTGCTCACGGTGAAGGGGCGCTCGGCATCGCGCGCGACCGCGAAGCGCGCCTCGCCGCGCGCCAGGTGCACCGTGCGGCGATCGCGGTAGAGCAGGACATGCAGCGCCGTGTTGGCTGCCAGGTCGAGCGTGCTGCCGTCCGGCAGCACATGGGCCAGGGTCTGGGCCTGGCCGGTGCTCGGCATGGCCTCGTAGACCGGCCGCTGCCAGTACCAGCGCCCGCCGGCGCCGGCCAGCGCGGCCAGGCCGGCCACGCCCAGCAGGCCAATGGTGCGGCGCCGCGCGCGCCGTTCCTGCGCGGCGCTCGGCGGCATCGGCAACTGGCCGCGCAGAGCGCCGTCGTCGACCGCGTTCCAGATGCGGTGCGCGGTCGCCGCGGCGTCGGCGTTGTCGGGCGACAGCGTGCGCCAGCGGCTCAGCTCGGCCTGCGCGGCGTCGGCGGCCTCGGGGCTGCCGCGATGGATGCGGCCGATGAGCGTCAGCGCATGCTCGACCAGCGCGCGTGGCGCGCGCCGTTCGTCGGCGCCGAGCAGGGGTTGTGCGCGCGCGGCCATGGTCAGTCGGCTCCCCCGCCGTAGCCTGCGCAGTCGAGCAGGGCGCGCGTCATGTGGTGCTCGACCGCCTTCTCGCTGATCTCCATGTGCGCCGCGGTCTGCGTATAGCTGAGGCCGTGGATGCGCACGAGCAGGAAGGCATGGCGGCGCTTGCGCGGCATGGCCTCGAGCAGCGCGACCAGCCGCTGCAGCTGCTGCCGGGCCGCCACGTGGCGTTCCACCGAGGGCGCGCTGTCGGGTGCGACCAGCGCCAGCGTGTCGAGCATGCGCAGCTCGGCGGCGCGGCGCGCGGCCTGGGTGGCGAGCAGGTTGCGGCCGGTCTGGTAGAGCAGCGCGCGCGGTTCGAGCACCAGGCCGCCCGCGTCCTGGTGGCCGAGCACGCGCGCATAGGCTTCCTGCACGAGGTCGGCGGCGGTGTCGCCATCGCCGGCCTTGCGGGTGAAATAGCGCAGCAGTTCTCTGTGGTAGCGCTCGAGCACGGTACACCTCAGCCGGTGTGGAACAGGGAGCTCCCGTCTTGGCTGAGATGTGGCGGCGGCTGATCCGTGGCGCGGGAGAGGGAGCCGAAATTATAGGGAGCGGCCGTGTCAGCCCGCCTTGCGCTGCATCTTGCGCGCCGTCTCCACCACCACCGCGCGCAGCGACTGCACCATCGGCTGCCCCTCCAGTTCCTTCAGCGTGAAGAAGCTCACCGGCGGCAGGTTCCAGCTCAGCCGGTAGGGCAGCGCGGCCCAGTGGCCGGCCTGTTCCATCTCGGCCACCACGTCGCGCGCGAGGATCGCGATGGCATTGGGCTCGGTGCGCAGCACCGTCTCCATGCTGCGGATGGCGGTGGTCTCGAGCATCGGCACCGGCGGCTGCACGCCGGCGCCGACGAAGATCGCGTTGTAGGTGCGGCGCATCGGCGTGTTCGGCGGCGGCAGGATCCAGTCGAGCTGCGCGAGCCGGGCCCAGTCGAGCGGCCCGCGCGAGAGCCGCTTCGCGCTCTTGGCCGACACCACCAGACAGGGTTCCTGCTGGTGGATGGCTTCCTGCACCAGGCCGGTGGCGTCGCCGTCGTACGAACGGCCGATCGCGCAGTCGAGCTCGCGCGCGAGCAGGCCGGCCACGAGCTCGTCGGTGGTGCCCTCGCGCGTCATCACCGCCATGCGCGGCGTGCGGTCGAGCAGGTGCGCGAGCGCGGCCGACAGCAGTTGCTGCGGCACCTGCTGCGTGAGGCCCAGGCGCAGCCGGCCGCCGCGTCCCGCCTCGAGCGAGGTCAGCACGCGCGTGGTGGCCTCGAGCTCGGCGAGCCAGCGCCGCGCGTAGTGCAGCACCGCCTCGCCGGCCGCGGTCGGCACCAGGCCGCGGCTGCTGCGCTCGAACAGGCGGTTGCCGAAGATGTCCTCGGTCTCGCGCAGCGCCTTGGTGATCGCGGGCTGGCTCAGCCGCATCTCGGCGGCCACGCGGCCCAGCGTGCGGTGCCGGTCGATGGCCTGCAGCAGCGAGAGCTGGCGCAGCTTGAGGCGTGAGAGCAGCGCGTGCTGCAGGTCGGCGGCGGGGTCGCGGGCGGTCGGTGAGGCCATAACCGCCAGGTTATCGTCCGATCAGAATTTAGTCCACTTTGGTGAATCGCGAGGCCTAGACTTTTCTCCATGCCCGCAGCCACCGCCACCACGCTCATGGCCACCTTGGCCGATCTCCTCGACGCGCTCGACGAAGCGCGCGATGCCGACGAGGCGCTGCGCCGGATCGATCGCTGCCGGCGCGAGCTCGTGCCCGGCAGCATCTTCAGCATCCAGCAGAACGTGACGACCGAAGACGATCCGGCCGGCGAGATCCGGCTGCGCCGCTTCTATTCGTCGGAGGCGCACCGCTACCCGGTCAATGGCGCCAAGCGCAAGACGCATACGCGCTGGACCGATCGGCTGTTCCGCGAGGGCCGCGTGTTCGTGGGCGAAGGCGCGCAGGTGCTGGCGCGCCACTTCGACGACTTCGAGCAGATGCGGCCCGCGGGCCTGTGCAGCGTGGTCAACGTGCCGCTGCTGCAAGGCGCGCAGTGCTTCGCCACCTTCAACGTGTTCGGCGTCCGCGAGCGCTGGCAGCCCGAGGAGGTGCTCGGCATCCGCCTGCTGGCGCTGGCCGCCGCGCGCTGGGTGCCGGTCGCGCCGGGCCTCGCCTACCGCTTCGCCGCCGACGCGGTGCCGATCGATTTCCCTGCTCTCTCTCCTGAAGTGAAGGCCTGACCATGCAATCCAAGAACCTCGTCGTGATCGTCGGCGGCGGCCCCGTGGGCCTGTCGATGGCGATCCTGCTGCAGCGCTTCGGCGTCGACTTCGTGCTGCTCGAGCGCAGCCCGACCACCACCGACCATCCGAAGGCGCGCGGCACCTACACGCGCACGATGGAGATCTTTCGCCAGTGGGGCATCGACGGCCTGATGAAGCGCCATGCGCTGCCCGACGGCGCCGACTTCTTCGCCTTCTGCGAATCGATGACCGGCCACGAATGGGGTCGCACCACCCCCGAGCCGAACCTCGGCCATTCGCCGTGCTGGAAGATCATCCAGTCGCAGGACACGGTGGAGCAGGAGCTGCTGGCCCATGCCAAGAAGAGCGAGGTCGGCCGCTTCCTGTTCGGCCACGAGTTCCTGCACTACGCCGAGAGCGCCGACGGCATCGCCGTGACCGGCCGCCGGCTCGACACCGGCGAGACGCTGACCTGGCAGGCCCGGTACCTGATCGCGGCCGACGGCGCCGCGAGTTCGGTGCGGCGCCAGGCCGACATCGAGATGCGCGGGCCGGCCACGCTGGCCGTGATGGCCAACGAGTTCTGGCAGGCCGATCTCTCGCAGGTGCGCGACTCGGCCACCTGCGCCGGCTGGCGCGTCTACGCCAAAGACTCGCCGTACCCGATCACCACCGTGCTCAACACCAACGGAAAGGACCGCTGGCTCAACCTGCTGCCGGTGGGCCGCGAGACCGACGAGCGCACCGGCGCGCGCAGCGACGCCGAGGTGGTGCAGCTCGCGCGCACCGTCTCGGGCGTGCCCAACCTCGAGGTGAAGGTCATCAACCGCTCGGTGTGGCGCATGAGCCGCCAGGTGGCCGCGAACTTCCGGCGCGGCCGCGTGCTGCTGGTCGGCGATTCGGCGCACCGCTTTCCGCCCAATGGCGGCTACGGCATGAACTCGGGCATCCAGGACGCGCACAACCTGGCCTGGAAGCTGGCCTTCGTGCTGAGCGGCCGCGCCAGCGCGCGGCTGCTCGACAGCTACGAGAGCGAGCGCCGGCCGATCGCCGAATCGAACGCCGACTTCAGCCTGCACAACGCGATGCGCTTCAACCATTGCGACGAGGCGCTGCGCTCGGGCAACCGCGAGCGCATCGAGTTCTGGATCCGCGACAGCGACAACCACATCCACAGCATCGGCCAGTCGCTGGGCTTCTGCTACGAGGACGGCGCCGTGATCCCCGACGGCACCGGCCGCCACGTGATGCGCGCGCGCTGGTACGAGCCGGCCGACAAGCCCGGCATGCGCTTTCCGCACCTGTGGCTGGACCTCGCGCGGCGCCACACCACGCTCGACTGGTTCGACCGCGAGTTCGTGCTCGTGGCCGGCCCGCGCGCCGATGCCTGGATGGAGGCGGCGCGGCAGGTGTCGGGCCGCAACGGCCGCGTGGTGCAAGCGCGCCAGCTCGAGGACGCGCACGAGAAGGACGGCCTGCTGCTGGGCCAGCACGGCGCGGTGCTGGTGCGGCCCGACGGCCACGTCGCCTTCCGCATGCCGTGGACGCCGACGGACCCGGCCGCCGAGCTGTCGGCCGTGCTGTCGAAGCTGCTGGACTGACGCCATGCCCGTCACCGCGCTGCATCACTTCACGATCCGCTGCACGCCCGCGGAGCTGCCGCCGCTGCTGGACTTCTACACGCGCGTGCTGCGCCTCGAAGCCGGCGCGCGGCCCGAGATTCCCGCGCCCGGCGCCTGGCTCTATGCCGAGGGCCAGCCCATCGTGCACCTGTTCGCCCACCTCGCGACGGCCGATGCGCCGCCGCACCCGCCCACGGGCCACGTCGACCACATCTCGTTCCGTGCCCACGGGCTGCGCGAGATGCGCGCCCACCTGCGCGCGCTCGACGTGCCCTTCGCCGAGGCGCCGATCCCGGGCTGGGACATCCACCAGCTCTTTCTGCACGACCCGCGCGGACTGAAGATCGAGATGACCTTCTGGCTGGACCGCGAGGAAGAACCGTGGGAGGAAGCGGCATGACCGAGTTCGTGCAGGCCGGCGAGGTCCGCATCGCCTTCGACCGCGCGGGCCAGGGCCCGGCGCTGCTGCTGATGCATGGCGCGGAAGCCTCGCGCCAGATGTTCGCCGCGCTGGTGCCGCATCTGGCGAAGCAGTTCACCGTGATCGCCTACGACCAGCGCGACTGCGGCGACACGGAAGCGCCCGAGCGCGCGGCCACGTTGGCGGACCTCGCAAACGACGCGCAGCAGCTCGTGAAGGCGCTGGGCCTCAAGCGCGCGCATGTGTTCGGCTCCTCTTTCGGCGGCCGCGTGGCGCAGGCGCTCGCGCTGCTGCATCCGCGCGCGGTCGACCGGCTCGTGCTCGGCAGCACCTGGCCGCTACCGCGCCCCTATGAAGAGCTGTGCCCCGATGCGCACCGCCTGGCCGAGCTGCGCCGCGGCCTGCCGGGCACGGCAGAGGAACTCGCGACCTGGTTCTTTCCCGAGGCCTTTCTCGCGCAGCGCCCCGAGCTGCGGTGCGTGTTCGCCGCCGCGCGGCCCGAGACCGCGCGCTCGGCGCGGCGCATGGCGACCGTCGCCACCACCTTGCCGCAGGGCGTGGCCGACATCGTCGCGCCGACCCTGGTGCTCGCCGGCGAGCTCGACCGCGTGGTGCCTCCGACCGTGACGCTCGCGATGGCCGGCCGCATCCGCGGCGCCGATGCCGTGCTGCTGCCCGCCATCGGCCACGTGACCGCGATGCAGGCGCCCGAGGTGCTCGCGCGCCACATGGTCCGTTTCCTGAACCCCGAAGGAGTCCACGCATGAATGCCGTCCTGGAACCCGAGATTGCCTCCGCCGCACCCGTCGTACCCGCCGGCAAGGAGGACTACATCCGCGTCGAGGGCCTGTCGAAGACCTTCGGCGGCGGCAGCGAGGGCGTGCTCGCACTGAAGCAGATCGACTTCGGCATCCGCCAGGGCTCCTTCGTCACCATCGTCGGCCCGAGCGGCTGCGGCAAGAGCACGCTGCTGCGCATCCTGGCCGGCCTGCTCGACTACGAGGTCGGCACCGTGCTGCTCGACGGCCAGCCGATCCGCGGCACGCGGCGCGACGTGGGCGTGGTGTTCCAGAGCTCGATCCTGCTGCCCTGGCGCAGCATCCTCGAGAACGTGATGCTGCCGGCCGAGGTGCTGGGCCTCGACAAGGCGAAGGCGCGCGAGCGCGCGATGCAGCTGCTCGCGATGGTGCGGCTCGAGGGCTTCGAGCACAAGCTGCCGCGCCAGCTCAGCGGCGGCATGCAGCAGCGCGCGTCCATCGCGCGGGCGCTGCTGCACGACCCCAAGATCCTCTTGATGGACGAGCCCTTCGGCGCGCTCGACGCGATGACGCGCGAGCGCATGAACCTCGAGCTGCAGCGCATCTGGATGGAGAGCGGCAAGACCGTGGTGCTGATCACCCACTCCATTCCCGAGGCCGTGTTCCTCGGCGACCGCGTGTTCGTGATGTCGCCGCGCCCCGGCATGCTCGAACGCGTGCTCCCCATCGACCTGCCGCGCCCGCGCGGCATGGAGGCGATGTCGCATCCAGCCTTCGCGGCCGCGGCCGCCTCGATCCGCGAGCGCTTCTCGCATGCCGCTTCCTTCGATTGAGAGAAAGGCCGACGCCATGACCACCGCCCTGCTGAGTTCCGAGGCCGCGCCGCTACCGACGAAGCCGCCGCGAGCGCGCCGCATCAATCCGCTGGCCTCGCCGCGCGTGCAGTCGATCCTGTTGCTGATCACGCTGCTCGGTTCGTGGGAAGGGGCCGTGCGGTTGTTCAAGGTGCCCAGGCACCTGGTGCCGCCGGTCAGCGACATCGCGATCGCGCTGTGGCGCGGCCTCGCCACCGGGCCCTTCGCGAAGGACGGCTTCTGGTACCACGGCGGCATCACGCTGGCCGAGATCCTGCTGGGCTTCTTCGTCGGCGGCGGCATCGGTCTGGCGATCGGCATCGTGGTCTCGCAGATGCCGCGGCTCGAGCGCCTGCTCGAGCCCTACGTGGCCGCGCTGCAGAGCGTGCCCAAGGTGGCGGTGGCGCCGATCATCGTGGTCTGGCTGGGCTTCGGCATCAGCTCCAAGGTGATGATCATCTGCCTCTTGACCTTCTTCCCGGTGCTGGTGACCAGCATCGCGGGCTTCAAGGCCGTGGACCCGGACCGCATCGACCTGCTGCGTTCGCTGTCGGCCACGCCGTGGCAGATCTTCCGCAAGGCCAAGTTCCCGAGCGCGCTGCCCTACATCTTCGCGGGCCTCAACATGGCCGCGGCCTTCAGCGTGGTCGGCGCCGTGGTGGGCGAGTTCGTCGGTGCCCAGGCCGGGCTCGGCGTGCTGATCCTGCAGATGGAAGCCCAGGCCGACAGCGGCGGCAGCTTCGCCGTCTGCGTCGTGCTCTCGGTGATCGGCATCGCGCTGACCAGTGCCCTGCGCCGCGTGCAGCAGCGCGTGCTGCACTGGATGCCGGCCGATGCCTCGCAGCGCACGGTCAACGTCTGATCCCTTCCTTCCCCTTCTTTCTCTTGCCATCTAGCAACGTCCGGCGCGACGCCGGTGAGGAGCGAACCATGTGGACACGACGCGATTTCGGCCTGGGCCTCGGCGCCCTGGGATTGACGGGCAGCCTGCCGGCGCTGGCGCAGAAGCTGCGCGTGATGAAGGTGGCGAACACCGCCGGCGTCAACGATCCGCAGCAGTGCTTCGTGACCGCGGGCCAGCATCCGCGGCTGAACTTCTACAAGTCCGAGGGCGTGGACGTCGAGTACGTCAACATGTCGAGCATGACGCAGGCGCTGCAGAGCCTGCGCGCCGGCCACGTCGACTACGGCCCGGCCGTGCCCGGCATCCTGCTGCCCGCGATGGCGAAGGACCCGGGGCTCGACCTCGTGAGCGTCTACAAGTGGCTGCCGCGCAATGCCAACGTCGTGGCGGTCAAGCCCGGCAGTCCGATCCGATCGGTGGCCGACCTCGCGGGCAAGCGCATCGGCGTGCGCAGCCAGGGCGACACCGGCATCGTCGTTACCCGCACCATGCTGGCCGAGCTGGGCCTGAAGGACGACCGGTGCGAATACATCGCCATCGGCGACGGCGCACCGGCCGGCGCGGCGATCGACAACGACCGCGTCGACGCGATGGTGGCCTTCGACACCGCGGCCGCGCGCGTCGAACTCGTCGGCACCAAGCTGCGCTACGTGCCGCTCACGCCGAAGTTCGCGCAGTTCGGCTCGGGCTGGCTGTGCGTGCCGCGCGAACTGCTGAAGAAGGAGCGCAAGGCCTTGGTGGGCCTGTTCCGCGGCATGGCCAAGTCCACCCTGTTCGCGCACCACAACCTCGAGGCCGGCATCGACCTGCACTGGGCCGTGTACCCCGAGAGCCGGCCCAAGGGCCGCAGCGAGGACGAGGCGCGCAAGGAGCTGGCCTTCATCCTCAAGGACCGCCGCAACAGCTGGATGCGCCGGCCCGACGATCCCGATCAGCGCATCGGCGCCTCGTCGCTGGCCGAATGGAAGTCCAACATCGAGATGGCCGTGGACGGCAGCAGGAACCCGAAGCTGGCCGACGAACTCGGCGACCCGAGCCGGCTGTTCACCAACGAGCTGATCGACGAGGTCAACGCCTTCGACAGGCAGGCGGTGGTGGAGATGGCGAAGTCGTTCAGGCTGTAGCCGGCCCGGCTCAAGCCATGTAGCCGAGGTCGCGGATGTCGGCGCGCACCGACTCGCGGTCGGAGCCGTACAGCGGCAGGCTGGCCAGCAGCTCGAGGCGCCGCCGCAGCGAATAGAGGATCTGCAGCGCCTTGTGCGCCGCCTCCTCCGGATCGTCGATGACGGCCGTGTCGGGATAGGCCCACAGCGCGGTGTGGGGCTGACCGGGCCAGGCCGGCTGCAGGCGCTCGATGTCGGCGTCGAGCGCGATCACGAAGTCGGCCTCGAAGCCGCGCGCGGGCACGAACTCGTTCCAGCTGCGCGGCTTGATGTCAGGTAAGGGAATACCCGCGGTGCGCAGCGCGGACACGGCCGCGGGATCCACCGCCGTGCCGACGCGCAGCGGCAGGCCGCAGGAGCGGGCGTGAAAGCGTTTCTCGGCGATGTGGGTGAGACAGGCCTGCGCCATGATGCTGCGCAGCGTGTTTCGTCGGGAGACGAAGAGCACGTTGATTTTTCTGTGCATGACACCGGAATGTAGCGCGGGCTTGGCGGGCTTGCTGGGGATGCGATTCGGTTGCGTGTGGGGCGGGCCGTGCAGGGGGCGGTCCATCGTGCGGCCTCGTCGCCTCTGCGGGCGCACCAGTCGAGCTAGGACGTTGCTTTGCAAAGCGGACTGGCAGGACGCACACCATTGAGCAGGCCAGCGCAGGCGTCCACCAGGTCGTCGAAATGATGCAGCAAGATGTCTGGCGCGAGTTCGGCGGCCGGAATTTCGGTGTAACCGAAGTCGACCAGAATCAGCGATGTCCCGGCCGCCCGCGCGGCGCCGGCGTCGGTGTCCGCATCGCCGACCATGACGGTGCGCGCGAGATCGCCGCCCACTGCCGCCACAGCTTCGATCAAGTGGGCCGGATCGGGTTTCATCGCGGAGACTGCGTCCATCCCCACCACGCCGTCGAACAATCCCACCATGTCGAGCTTGGTCAACAAGCTGCGCGACAGATCGGTGGGCTTGTTCGTGCAGACGACAAGCTTGGCGCCAGCTGCCTTCAAGGTCTTCAGGGCGTCGATCACGCCCGGAAACGGACGGCTCTCGTCTGCAACATGAGCGCCGTAGTGGCTGATGAATCGACCAAACAGTGCAGCCGCGCGGGCAGACGGATCCTCCGCACCGGCCTCGGCAAGACCCCACTGCAGCAGCCAACGGGCGCCGCGACTGATGAAAGGCCGGCCCTGCTCGTAGGCCAAGGGCCTGAAGCCCTCCGAGATCAGGACCGCGTTCACGGCACCGATCAGGTCGGAAGCCGATTCGACAAGGGTTCCGTCGAGGTCGAAAGCGATCGTCGACCCGTGAAGGGCAGCGAGGTCGCTCACGGTCAGGCTCCTCTTCTGGTTAAGTAATCTGGAAGCAGAGCTTGGTCGTGAAGTTCTTCAAGTCAGAAGCGCGCGGTGCGCGGCCAGAGAACGACGAGTAAGCGGCCCAAACGTCACCTCATTGGAGACGGAGGCAACGCATTGCCGTAAGCAGCGATGAGCAGGATCCGCATCATCCCTTGGATGCCACGCCTGTACGACCTTTTCCGATGGCACGACGACAGGTAGCTTAAAAATCTCAAGCCCTAGTGCCTTCACTACGGTGCGAGCCAATGGCTCGGGCACGCAAGCAATCATTGTTGATCGCGCCGTGGCCAGTAGCGCACCGTACGCACTCGGTACGGTCAGGATGGGATGACGGGCGAAACCTGCCTCTTCAAGGAAGACGTCAATCGATTCTGATACGCGCCCGCGTTGGGCGATGGCCACATGCTTGTGCGATGCGAACTTCTTCGCGTCATACGCGACGACAGCAAGGGGTGGCCAGCCTTGACGACGCCGACGACGTGCTGTTCGTAGAGCAAGGATGTTTGAATCTCAGGCCCGCGGTCGATGAGCACCCCTACATCTAGATCGATGCGCCCGTCGCGTAGAGCTGATGCATCGCTCTCGCTCTCGGGGACAAAACGCAGCCTGATGAGTGGCATGCTCTTGTGCATTGCTTCGAGCAAGGCCGCGCCGTAGACGATTCCCATGCCCTCCGGAGCCCGAATCGTGAACTCTCGCTCGATCTCGGCCAGTGGCACACCGCTCCCAGGCCGCATCAGGTCCTTGGCCTCTGCCACAAGCCGCCTTACCGATTCGCGCATCGCGCTGGCACGCGGCGTCGGTACCAGTTTCCGGCCGGCGCGAACGAGGATCGGATCGTCCAGAGCAACCCGAATTCTTGCCAATGTGTGACTCATCGCCGGCGCGCTCAAATGCATCCTTTCAGCAGCGCCATTGACGCTCTGTGTGCTTAGCAATGCGTCCAATGCTGCAAGTAGATTTAGGTCCATGAATTCATTTCGTGCAGATATGCTGTTCAAACAATGCACTGTACACAGTTATCGGCGTCATCGAAACTCGCGCTGTCTGTGATCGAAGTTGGGCCGCAACACTCCTTGACCAACGCTAAAAAGTACGGGATTCGAACATGGCCATTCGGGCGTGAACGTCTCTCGTCAGACGATCCCGATGTTCGGCTGCCCTTTCCCACCTGAACCTCGGTTCGGGATAGCGGCCTGATCTCCTTCACAGACACCAGACCATGAAACGCAAGGGTGCTTGCGTTTATCTGCATGTCTTCCAGCCTTGGAGAATTCGTTGAACCCATTGATTGCCAGCCGTACTTCGCTTGCCACCTCGCTCATGCGAGCAGTTCATTCGCGCGTCGACCCTGCGCCACTTTTTAACGATACGTGGGGAGACCGCCTTGTCCCGGCGTCGGAAAAAGCAGCCTTGCGACAGCGCGTAATTGATCGCATGGGGACAGGTATCTCGGTGGAAGTCGAAGCCTGCAGTGAAGCGCTCGATCTCGGTCTTCGAACCAATGCTGCCTATGCGGACGTGATCCTTCGTTCCCGATACACGGAAGACGTACTCAAGCAGGCGGTTGCGCGCGGCGTTCTTCAATACGTCATCATCGGCGCCGGGTTCGATAGCTTCATCTGCCGTCGTCCGACATGGGCGGAGGGCATAACCGTCACAGAAGTGGATCATCCCGCGACACAGCGGCTGAAGCGAGCACGTTTGGAAGCATGTGGCGTTACCCTTCCGCGATCGGTGGAGTTCGTTGAAGCTGACTTGTCCATGGACGCATTGGGGACCGCTCTGGCTCGATCCTCTTTTCAAGCAGACCGCCTCACTTTTTTCTCCTGGTTGGGCGTGACGATGTATCTGACTCGGGAAGCAAACCTCAGCAGCCTTCGGTCGATCGCCACATGTGCGCCTGTGGGAAGCGAATTGGTCTTCACTTATGTTGATGAAGCCATATTTCGTCCAGATTACCCTGCCGACGAATCGCTTCGCAGGCTTGCAAGTTCGGTGTCCGCTTCGGGAGAGGCGTTCCTATCCGGATTTGACCCCTGCACCATTGGCGATCTTCTGCTCGATGCGAGGCTATCTCCAATCGAGGATCTCGATGGGAATCAAGTTGCTGCTCGCTACGATGCCGCAGGGCAGAACGCGTTTCGCACAGCCGCCGCAGCGCACATCGTCCACGTACGCGGAATGGGGTCGTGATACGACGAGAGCCGGTTGAAGAAATAGGCCGAACCGGTCTTATGTGCCAGGTGGTAGTCACGCGACGGTCCTTGATTGCATGGAACTCGTGCAGGCGGAAGCTCAGGTGCTTCCCGGTCGCCGCGACTCCGAAGATGGAGCCATGATGCGTCCCGCTCATCTCCGAGCGGAACCGATCTCGCCGGGCTCCTGCATCATGTCGTGGAGGCTGATCTTCAAGTCCGGGGACGCCTGTGCAAGGCCGCGGATGATGGTCTTGAGGCCTTCTGGCCCGGCGACCTGCCCGCTCGCCCAAAAGATGTCTTTCCATTCCGGGGCGAAGGCTCGAAACTCCGGTGTGACTCGTCAATAGACTGGAAGCGCAAAGTCCTCTTCGACCTTTCGTGCCTGCGCCGCAGCGCTCGGCTTCAACAGCGCCTGGATCCGCGCGCTGCCGAAGAATCGTTGCAAGATGCGAGCGATGGCAATCCCGAACGGCGTCTTCACGTGCATCAGTCGAATGAGCCGAGGGCTCAACTCCCGCTGTGAACGCTCGGCATACGGTCGAAGGATGCGTTCATAGGTCTGGAAGGCTTCGGTGTGGGTCGAGCGTTGCTTGATCTCCCCGGCCAGGACGTAGGCGCCAACGAGCGCCAGGGCCGTGCCCTTGCCCGTGAACGGCGTCGGGCAATGCGCCGCGTCGCCCAGCAAGACCAGCCGGCCTTTCGACCAGACCGAAGCTTGTACCTGGCTCATTGGCCCAAAGTAGAAGTCCTGTACCGTGTCCAGCTCATCGACGATGCGATCTGCGACGGTGCCTCGGCCTTCCAGCGCTGCGCGAAGCATGTCCCGCCGAGACCGCGACGGCGGCCTTTGCGAGTCCGACGCACCGACCGGGAAGGTGAGCAGTACCGTGGTCTGCGTCGGCCCTCCAGGCCTGAGGTTGATCATTGTTCCGCCGATACCGTTGACGGAGCAGGCCCACAGATCGTCTTCCGGACGCCGGGGAATCTTGAAGAACGCCATGTAGGCGCCGAGATAGCGCAATCGCGTCTCCTGCGCGAGGACCAGATCCCTTGTCGACGAGCTCAGTCCGTCCGCGCAGATCACCAGCTCGAACACCTCCGTCGAGCCATCGACGAAGGTCACCCGCGCACCATCTCCAATTTCTTCGATGGCGCTGACGGAGGTGCCGAAGCGGTATTCGCAGGCGACGCGGGTTGCATCGAAAAGAACACGTGCGAAGTCGCCTCGGAGGATTTCGAAATCGCTGGTCAAGCTGCCAAAGCCCCCTTTGGGAAAGACAGCCACCACCTTGCCGGCCTCGTCCAGCCACTTCTGCCCGCACTCCTGCGTGTTGCGAGCCTCGATCTGCGCCGTCAAGCCCATGCGCTCGATGACCTGCTGTCCGGCACCCTTCACGTCCACGTTCTGCCCACCATCCCTGAACCCACCGGCCTTTTCGACGACGACCACGGAGAAACCGTGCTGGCTCAGCCACCAGGCACACGCCGGACCGGCGATCCCGCCGCCACATATCAAGATTTTCTTCCTCGGGTTCATGGTGACTGTTCTCATGGTTGCGATAACAACCAACACGTTATGTGGACCGTCACCTGGCCACAAGGATCCGACATGCCATGATCTATTGAATTCTTGCCACACGGGTCCAGCGCCCTTCAGAGTTCCCCGATGCCTGTTTTCAACGATGCTTCTTCAGTCGATTGGGAGGATCCTGACCTCGTTCCACGACCGGTGATCACGATCGGAGCCACGGGCGTGGACATGTCGGCGGCAGCAGCGGAGGACGACTCGCATCGAGTCGACAGCCGCAAGGAAGCGAACTTCCACCACCATCGAAAAGGCCAGTTCCTGCTGTGGCTGCGCGGCGTGCTCACCTGCGAGGTCGCCGGCGGCTTGTGGCTTGTGCCGCCAGGAAGCGCCATCTGGGTACCCGGCGGTGTGGAGCATCGAATGGAGGTGGCCGGCACGGTCGAGTGCTATGTCGTCTACGTCGATCCCGCGGTGGGCGGCGAGTTGCCGCGAGACTGCTGCACCTTGTCGACGACACCGCTGCTGCGTGAATTGGTGATCCGGTCAGCGGCATTACCCATGCGTTACGAGGAGGGAGGCATGGCATCGAGGGTGACGACGCTCCTGCTCGACGAGATGGCCTTGGCGCAGCCCGGTCGGGTTCATCTTCCTCTGCCGACGGACAAGCGACTTCGCAAACTGGTCGAGTGGATCATGGCGAATCCGTCCGATCCCGGGAGCATCGAGTCCTGGGCGCACCGAATGGAAAGCGGTCCACGCACCCTCTCACGCCTGGTGTCGCGAGAAACCGGCATGAGTTTCGGACGCTGGCGCAGGCAGCTTCATATTCTGTTGGCCCTGCAATGGATGGCCAAGGGGGCGACGGTCCAGGATGTCGCGGATGGACTGGGCTACCAGAATGCGAGCAACTTCGTGGTCATGTTCCGAAAAGTGCTTGGACAGACACCGGGGCGCTACTTGCAATCGAACGATTGATGTCATGAAGCCGGTTGGTGATCTTTCGTGTCTCCCCATCTCACGTTCGTTCACCCGCATTCGTAAGCCCTGCGTCATTCCTCACCTCCATAAGCCACTCACTGAACTGCGCAAGCGCCGGCAATCCCGCACTGTGCTCCGGATAGCACAACTGATACGACCGCCCCGTCGCCGACTCGATGTCCGACAGCGCCACCAACTGCCCTGCATCGAGCGCCGCGCGCACCATGAAGGCCGGCAGCAGCGCCACCCCGATGCCCGCGATGGCCGCATGCAGCGACATCGACAGCAGGTCATAGCTCGGACCGGCGTGCAGCTCCGGCAGGACCTCGTCGGCGCCCGCGGCCTGCCGCAGCCAGAGCGCCCACGCACCGGGCAGCGAGCTGTTGTGGATCAGCGTGAGTTCGGGCGGCGCGTGCCGCAACACGGTGGCGAAATCGTCGCCGCTCCAGCGTGCCGCCAGGCCGGGACTGGCATAGGGCCGCACGGTCAGGTCGAGGACGGGAACCGCATGCAGGCCCGGCACTGGCGCACCGACCACCATGATGGCCGCGTCGATCCGGCTCGCGGTGAAATCGACCGGCCCGAGGTAGGTCGAGAGGTCGAGCGTGATGTGCGGATGCGCGTTCACGAAGCCCGACAGCCGCGGCGCGAGCCAGTAGTTGCAGAACGAGGAGGGGGCGGAGAGCTGCAGGCGGCCGCCGCGTCCCTGGTGCAGCGCGATGTCGGTGGTGGCGCGCTCGAGCCGCAGCAGCAGGGGCCGGACCTCGGCCAGGTAGGCTTGCCCCGCGGGCGTGGCCACCAGCGATTCGCGCCGGCGCTCGAGCAGTTGCGCGTCGAGCCGCTGCTCGAGGCCGATGACCTGGCGGCTGATGGCGCCCTGCGTGAGGTTGAGCGCCTTGGCGGCGCGCGTGAAGCTGCCCAGCCTTTCACTGGCTTCCAGGCATTGCAGCGCGATGGTGGAGGGGAGGCGAAGCGGCATCAGCTTTTTGCATGCGAGCAGGAGTTATTTTCGATTGTGGCGCTCGCCGAGGGCGTCGATCCTCGGGCATCGTGCTTTCTGGAAGGATGCAGGCAATGTTGGAGACGAGGATCGATCGCGGCCGGCGCCGCGCGCTGCTGTCGGCGGCCGCGCTGGCGGCCGGGCCTTGGCGCAGCGCGCGCGCCGCCGCCTACCCCGATCGGCCGCTGCGCTTTGTGGTGCCCGGTGGGGCCGGTGGCGCGCCCGACCTGCTGTGCCGCGTGATGGGCGCGGCGCTGGCCAAGGGGCTCGGGCAGGCGGTGGTGATCGAGAACCGGCCGGGCGCGGGCGGCATCGTCGGCATCTCCGAGGTGGCGCGCGCGGCGCCCGACGGCTACACGATCGGCTATGCCAACGTGGGCACGCTCGCGATCAACAAGTCGCTCTACGCGAGGCTGCCCTACGACCCCGATCGACAACTCGCGCCGGTCGCGATGACCGGCTTCGTGCAGAACGCGCTGGTGGTGCGCAACGAGCTGCCGGTGAAGACCGTGGCGGAACTGGTGGCCCACCTGCGCGCACATCCCGGCAAGCTGACCCTGGCCTCGGCCGGCAACGGCACCACCAGCCACCTGGGCGGCGAGCTGTTCAAGAGCATGACGGGCACCTTCATGCTCCACGTGCCCTACCGCGGCAGCCTGGCGGCGATCCAGGACCTCATCGGCGGCGGGGTCGACGTGATGTTCGACAACCTGTCCTCGATCAGCCCCTTCATCGCCTCGGGCCGGGTGCGCGCGCTGGCGGTCACGGGCGCTCATCGCTCGCCGCTCTTTCCGGCGCTGCCGACGGTGCAGGAGGCCGGCGTGCCGGGATACGAGAGCGTGGCCTGGGGCGGCGTGGTGGTGCCGGCGGGAACGCCTGCCGAAGTGGTGACGCGGCTCAATGCCGAGTTCAACGCGATGATGAATGACGCCGAAGTGCGCGAGCGGCTCGCGCGGCTGTCGCTCGAAACCGCGAGCGGGCCGCCCGAGCGGCTGTTCGAACTGGCGCGGCGCGAGACGCCGGTGTGGGCCGCGGTGATCCGGCGCGCGAACGCCCGCGTCGACTGATGCAGCCGCTCGACCTGGTCATCGAGGGCGGCGACGTCATCGATGGCAGCGCGGCGCCGCGCGTGCGGCAGGACGTGGGCGTGCGCGGCGGGCAGATCGAGCGCCTGGGCGACCTGCGCGCCGTGCCCGCGCGCCGGCGCATCGATGCCCGCGGCCGCATCGTCGCGCCGGGCTTCATCGATGCGCATGCGCACGACGACCGGCTGCTGCTCGAGCCGCCGGCCGACCGCCATCCGAAGCTGATGCAGGGCGTGACCACCGTGGTGGCCGGCAACTGCGGCTGGAGCCTGGCGCCGCTGCGCATTCCCTTCGAGCGGGTGCCGCCGCCGCTGCGCGAATTCATCGAGCGCGACGATCGCCGCTTTGCGCGCTTCGGCGACTACCTCGCGGCGGTGCGCGGGATCGGTCCCGCGACCAACGCGGCCTTCCTGGTCGGCCACACCACGCTGCGCGCGCAGCATGTGCAGGACCTGGATCGCGCCGCCACGCCCGCCGAAACCGCGGCCATGGCGCGCGAGGTCGATGAGGCTCTGGACGCGGGCGCGATCGGCCTGTCGACCGGCGTCTTCTATGCCCCTGCGCGCGCTGCCACGGCGCACGAGATGACGGCGGTGGGCGAGCCGCTGCGCGCGCACGGCGGCCTGATCGCGATGCACATCCGCGACGAGTCCGATGCGATCGACGCAGCGCTGCACGAGGCGCTCGGCGTGGGTCGCGCGCTCGGCGTGCCGCTCGTGATCTCGCACCACAAGCTCACGGGCCTGGCGAACCACGGGCGTTCCGCGTCCACGCTGCGCCTGCTCGCGCGGGCCGCGCAGGGGCAACCGGTGTGCATCGACTGCTATCCCTATGCCGCCTCCTCGACCCTGCTGATTCCCGCGCGCGTGAGCCAGTCGGCGCGCGTGCGCATCACCTGGTCCGAACCGATGCCGCAGCACACCGGGCGCGAGCTCGCAGACATCGCCGCGGAGATGGGCCTGGGCCTCGAGGAGGCCGCGCAGCGCCTCTGCCCGGCCGGCGCGGTCTACTTCTCGATGGACGAGGCCGACGTGCAGCGCATCCTCGCGGCGCCCGGCACCATGGTCGGATCGGACGGGCTGCCGAACGACGTGCAGCCGCACCCGCGGTTGTGGGGCGCCTTTCCGCGCGTGCTGGGCCACTATGCACGCGACCTCAAGCTGTTCGCGCTCGAGACCGCGGTGCACAAGATGACCGGCCTGCCGGCCGCGCGCTTCGGCCTCGCGGGCCGCGGCCGCATCGCGGCGGGCTGCGCGGCCGACCTCGTGGTCTTCGATGCCGCGCGCATCGCCGACCGCGCGAGCTACGACGATCCGCTGGCCGCACCCGCCGGCATCGATGCCGTGCTGGTCAACGGCCGCGTGGCCGTCGCGCACGGCGTGCTGATGGACGCGCACGCGGGCATGGTGCTGCGCCGCGGCTGAAGCGCGGGGCCGCGGCCCCGCCCTCCGGCCGCGTTCCACCTCAGTGGTGGTGGTCATGCCCATAGCCGCTGGCGACCTCGCCGCATTCGTGCGGCGTGGTCCGGCACAGGCGCTGGTAGGCCAGCACCGTCCTGCGCCGCTCGGCCAGCGCGGCCGGGGTGCGGAACGGCGCGAGGATCTCCGCGAGCGAGTAGCTCACGCCGTTCTTCACTACGTGGCGCACGTCGGCCGCGGCCTTCAGGTCCTGCAGCGGGTTGCCGCGCACGATGGCCAAGTCGGCCAGCTTGCCCACCTCCACCGTGCCCAGGTCCTTGTCGACCAGGCTCATGCGCGCGGCATTGACCGTCACGTCCTGCAGCACCTGCAGGTTCGAGTTGGTCAGCGCGGCGGCGCGCATGTTGTTGTGCAGCGCGATGCCCGGCGGCACCAGCGGCGAGTCGGTGCCGATGGCGATCATGGCGCCGGCCGTGCGCAGCTTGCTCACCTGGTCCTCCTGCAACCGCGCGCTGGCCACCGCCGCCTCGGTCGGCGGCTGCGGGTTGCTGCGCAGCACATCGAGGAAGTTCGGCGAGGTCAGCAGCTCGAAGCGGTCGCCGCCGGTCAGGTCCGCGCCGACGAAGGGATAGGTGAACAGGGCGGTGTGGATCAGCCGGAAGTCGCCCTTGCCGTGCAGGTCGTAGGCGTCCTGGTAGGTGGTGCCGCCGGCCGAGCGCGACCAGCCGTAGCCCAGGCGCTGCGGTGCCGAGAGGTGCGTGGTCTCGGCCAGGCCCGAGGCCGCGCCCGGCGACAGGTTGTGCGTGCCGCTCGGGATGCCGATGTCGAGCGCCGCCTGCGCGATCTTGTGCATCAGCGGGATCGGCGCGCGCATGTAGGCCTTGAGGTAGTCCACGCCGAGCGTGCGCACCTTCGCGATCTCGAGGTCGGCCGCCTCGGGCGTGCGCACGCTGCGCGCGAAGCTCCAGGTGATGCGGTTGCCGTCCCACAGCGGCGGCGAGACGAACAGGCGCGGGCCCAGCAGGTTGCCGGCCTCGAGCGCCTCGCGCATCTCGATGCTCTGGTGCAGCGGCCCGCCGACCGATTGCGTCGAGGTGACGCCATAGGCCAGCATCGAGGCCGAGCCCTGGCCGTACTGGCCGCCCTGGTAGAGCGTCAGCGGATGCGAGTGCGCATCCCACAGGCCGGGCATCACGGTGAGGCCCGAGGCATCGACGTACTTGTCCGCGGCCTTGGCCACCGCCTCGTCGTGCGGCTGGATCGCGGTGATGCGGTTGCCCTTGATGACGATGTCGACGTCGTTCTGCAGCTGGCCGTCCTTGCCGCTCCACAGTTGGCCCGCGCGCACCACGGTCGTGCCCTGGGACGCTGCCTGTTTCCACGTCAGGCTCACGGGCACCTCGGTCGCGCCCGCGCCGTCGGCGCCGATGGTCTTGAGCTTGTCGGCGGCCTTGTAGAGCAGCGTGCGCGAGTCGCCGGCCCACGAGGGCAGGTCGGCGGCCTCGGTGGTGATGGCCTTGGCCGGGCCGTCGGGCGAACCATCGGCCTTCAGCGGCATCACGTGCAGCACCGAGTCCATCACGAAGGCCACCTTGCTGCCGTCGGGCGAGACCACGGCCGCGCCTTCCTCGCGGTCCGAGATCTGGCGCGGCGCGTCGCCCACCGGGTAGAAGGTGCCGCTCTTCGTGCCGAGGTCGATCACGCGCAGCTTGTTGTAGCCCTCGAAGGAACGGCTGCTGACCGAGTCGTTGTCGACCACCACGATTTTCTTGCCGTCGGGCGTCCACTGCGGCGTGCTGATCTGCGAGCCCACCGCCTCGACCACCTTCTGCGCGGTCTTCGAGGCGATGTCCCAGACCTCGAGCGTGCCCGAGCCCGTGGTGTACGCGATGCGGTCGCCCGCGGGCGACATCTTCGGCATCACCATCGACTTGCCGGTCTGCGCGCCGAGCCGCGTGCGCGCGCGGCTCGCGATGTCGATGCGATCGATCGCGAGCGCGCCGCCGTTGCCCTTCTCGGTCGAGAAGTAGACCGCGCTGCCGTCGGGCGTGAACTGCGGATTGCCGTCGCGGTCCTTGTCGTTGGTCAGGCGCACGGGCGTGCCGCCGATCGGCATCACCCAGATGTCGTTGAGCGCGACGAAGGCGACGCGGCGGCCGTCGGGCGAGATCACCGGGCTGCTGATGCCGCGCACCGGCTGGTCGCCGAGCACGCCGAAGCCGCGCTCGCGCGACTTGGCGAACACCGGACGGCGCACCTCGAGCGTGGCGCTGAACGGCACTTCCGCGAGGCCGTCGCCGCCGGCGTTGCGGATCTTGATCTTGCCGTCGGCCGTGTAGAGAAAGCGTCCGCCGGGCAGCCAGCGCGGCGGGAAGGCGAACATGTCCTCGTTGGGTGCCACCACCTCCTTGCCGGCGACCACGATCGACTTGGTCGCGCCCTGGTAGGCCAGGCCCGAGCCGTCGGGCAGCCACACCGGCAGCACGCCGGGGCCGACCAGCTTCGGTGCCTCGGTGCTGCCCATCGGCTGCGTGAAGATGCGCCGCGCGCTGACGAACGCGAGCTGCGTGCCGTCGGGCGAGACCACCGGGTTGCTCTCCGTGCCCGCGCCCTGCGTGAGCGCCGAGTACTTGCGCGAGCCCAGTTCCACCTGCCAGATCTTGTACTGGCGGTCCTGGCTGCGGTCGGAGGCGAAGACCAGCGTGCGGCCATCGGGCGTCCAGGCCGGCTCGCGGTCGTCGAACGGGCCGCTGGTGATGCGCGTGAGGTCCGCGCCATTGGGCCGCACGGTCCAGATGTGGAAGTTGCCTTCGGCGTCGTAGTTCTGGAACGCGATGCGGCTGCCGTCGGGCGACCACACCGGCGAGGTCGGCTCCATGTCCCAGCCCGTGATGCGCGTGGCCTTGCCGCCGCCGATCGGCACCACCCACAGCACGCCCTGCGCGGTGAAGGCCACGCGCTGGCCATCGGGCGAGGGCGCGGCCGCCATGTTGGTGCCCTCATGGAACTCGATCGCGACGTCCTTGGTGCTGCCCTGCAGCGTGCTCAGCGCCTGGATCTTCACGGGCGGCTCGTTGTTGCCGCCATCGCCGCCGCCCGAGCCACCGCCGCCCGCGATCGGAAGGAAGCCGCTGCCGCCGCCACCTCCGCCGCCGCAGGCCGTGGCGAGCAACGCGGCCACGGCGACGGCCGCCAGCGCATGGCGCCGCGGTCGCGATGAAGGGTGATGCAAAAACGATGGGCGTGACGAAGCCAACGCTGCCTGGCGCTTGTTCATGGTCTGTCTCCAATGAGGTGTTATTGCGGCCCGCGGATGCGGCCGATCTGCACATCGGCGCGATCGCCAATGTCGAAACCAGTGTTGGAAATCTTCCTTACCGATTACTTACCCTGGCCGCTTGCGGAGGCGTTCGTCGGGGTGCGAACGGGTCGATTTTTTTGCATGGCGCCATGAGGCTTCGGCATTCGTCGCATTGGAAAGTGTCGATTCGCGGAAGGGCGGCCTCTACGGCCAGACGCTGCTGCCCACGCCCGGGGCATGGAAGCGCGACGCGAGCACCGCGCAAAGGCGGCGCAGAATGCCGGCCTCCCATCCTCGCCGCCGATTTTCCGCCTCCATGCAAGACCGCTTCCTCGCCGACATCCAACGCAACCCGAACAACCGCGCCATCCTCGAGCGCTGGGACGCGCTGGCCTTGCCCGACGGCTGGCTGGTCGCGGGCTGTCTGTTCCAGACGGTCTGGAACCTGCACTCGGGCCATGCGCCGGAATTGCGGATCAAGGACTACGACCTGTTCTACTTCGACGCCGAGGACCTGAGCCAGGCCGGCGAGGCGCGCGTGCAGGCGCGTGCCGATGCGCTGCTCGGCGACCTGGGCATCGAGGTCGAGGTGGCGAACCAGGCGCGCGTGCATCTCTGGTACGAGTCGCACTTCGGCGAGCGCTACGAGGCGCTGCACAGCGCGCGCGCCGGCATCGACCGCTTCCTCGTGCCCGCTACCTGCGTCGGCGTGCGGCCCGGCGAGCTCCATGCGCCGAACGGGCTGGAACTGCTGTACGAGGGCGTGCTCACGATGAATCCGCTGACGCCGCACCGCGAACTGTTCGAGCGCAAGGCGGCCTCGTACCGCGCGCGCTGGCCGTGGTTGCACATCGAAGCCTGAGCGATGCGCTAACATCCCGCCCGCGGTTGCAAGCCGCGCCCGGGCCCGCGGGAAGGGTTGAACCCACTTGCCTTCGCACGCTGAGCAACCAGCCGTCCTTTGTGCAGCCGAATTTGCGGGTCTTCGGCGTCGATGCACGGAGGTTCCTGTGAAGCGCATCCCCCCTCGGCCCGACCTGGGCCATCTCAAGAAGCAAGCCAAGACGCTGCTGTCGTCCTACCGCCAGGGCGACGCGGCGGCCATCGCGCAGTTTCGCGCGCACCTGCCGGCCGCGGCCGCCAAGAGCGACGCGGCCATCGCCGCCATGGCTTTGCGATTGCACGACGCGCAGTCGTGCATCGCGCGCGAATACGGCTTCGTCTCATGGACCGACCTGCAGGGCTTCGTGCTCGCGCGGCAGGCGGCCGTGGCCGATCCCGCGAAGGCGCTGCGGCACTGGCTGGGCCTGGTCTATGCGGGCGACGTGGCCGGCGGCACGAATCGCGCGCGGCCCGCGGTGGCCGATCGATTGCTCGCCGAAACGCCGCAACTGCTGGGCGACGATCCCTGGCTTGCCTGCGCCATCGGCGACGAGCCCACGCTGCGCGCGGCGATCGCGCGCGATCCCGCGTGGGTGCATCGCGCGGGCGGGCCGCTGAAGCTGCCGCCGCTGGTGGCCGTCACGCACTCGGCCTTCCTGCAATTGCCCGCGTACCGCGAGCGCATGCGCGCCTGCGTGCGTCTGCTGCTCGAGGCTGGTGCGCAGGCCGACCAGTCCATCGGCAACCGCTGGCCGCCTGCGTCGCTGGCCACACCGAACGAGGACGAGCGGCTGGGCGCGCTGTACGGCGCGGCCGGCCAGCAGCGCGATACCGAGACCACGCGGCTGCTGCTCGATGCCGGCGCCGATCCCGACGACAACGAGTCGCTCTACCACTCGCTCGAGAACCGCGCCTGCACCGCGCTGCTGCTGGCCGCGGGTGCGCGCGTGACCGGCACCAACGCGCTCTACCGCGTGCTCGATCTCGACGACGTCGAAGCACTGAAGCTGCTGCTCGCCCATGGCGGCGATGCCAACGAGGGCGCCGGCAGCGCACCGACCAACGAGTGGGGCACGCCGCTGTTGTGGGCGATTCGCCGCCGCCGTTCGCCGGCCCACATCGAAGCCCTGCTGGCCGCGGGGGCCGATGCGTCGGTGCGCACGCGCGAAGGCATCGATGCGCGCACGCTGGCGCTGCGCTTCGGGCTGGTCGAGGTCGCGCGCCTGCTGGCAGGTGCCGGCGTCGACGCGCAAGGCTCGCCGCAGGAAGCCTTCATCGCCGCATGCGCGCGCGCCGACGAACCCGCGGCCCGCGCGCTGCAGGCCGCGCATCCAGGCCTCGTCGACACCCTGTCCGCATCGCAGCTTCGCCTGCTGTCCGAACTCGCGGCGCAGGAAGGCTGCGGCGACGCGGTGCGCACCATGGTGCGCTGCGGCTGGCCGATCGCCGCGCGTGGCGGCGACTGGGATGCCTCGGCCCTCAACCAGGCCGTGTTCCGCGGCGACGCCGCGCTCGCGCGCTTCTTGCTCGAACACGGAGCGAGTTGGACCGAGAAGCATGACTATGGCGACAACGCGATCGGCTCGCTGTCATGGGCCTCGTACAACGAGCCCGTCGAAGGCGGCGACTGGCTCGGCTGCGCCGAGGCGCTGGTCGCGCACGGCATGCCGACCGCGCAGCCCGATCCGGCGAGTGCCGATACCGTGCTGATCGATGGGCAGCGCAAGGCGTTCTCGGAGGAGGTGACGGAGTTCCTGCTGGCTGCGTCGGCGCCCGGAACGCCGCCAGAAGGCTGAGCCGCGCGCGCGATCTTCGGCGCCGTGCCCCGCGTTGCCGGGCGGAGACAGCGATCCCCCACGGAAGACCTTCGTGGCTACGATCGCTGTCGAAGTCCAACAAGAGGGGGACGCCATGCATGGAGCACGAGGAACGGCACCGCGGCTGGCCGCGCTGCTGCTGATCGCCGGGGCGGCGTGGGGCTTGTCGCCCCTGGCCGTCGCCCAACCGGCCAGCGAGGCGCTGATCGCCGCGTCGCGCAGCGCCGTCGAGGTGATCGCGGGCACTTCGATCTTCGAGGGCGTGGCCGTTGCCGCCGGAGAGGTCGCGACCCCCTGCCATCGGCTCGGCGGCACCGCGCCTCCCTACGCGGTGCACCAGGGCGCATCGCGGCTTTCAGCCGAACTGGTCGCGGCCGACGAGGACCGCGACGTCTGCCTGCTGCGGGTGCCGGGCCTGGGCGCGGTGCCGGCGCGCATGGGCCGCACGCGCGACAGCGGTACGCTCGTCGGGCTGCATGGCATCTCCCTGCTCGACGGCCTCGTGCGCACCGGCCGGCTCGATATCGTCTACATGGGCCGGGTCACCGAAGGTCTCTACCTGGGCCTGGTGCCGTCCGTGACCAGCCCGGCGTTCCCGTGGCGCGACGGCATGGGCGTTCACGACAGCCAGGGCCTGCTGCTGGGGCTGGTCGTGATGGAGGCCGGCAGCGACAACCCGCGCGGCATGTCGCTGCCCGTCGAATGGATCGCGCAGGTGCAGGAGCGCAGGCCGCGGCCGCCGGCCGAACTCGGCACCGTGCCCTGGATGAACCAGGCGCGCCTGCTCGATGCCAAGGGCGATGCCGCGGGCCTGCTGCAGAACAATCTGCGCTGGACCGAGGCGCGGCCCCTGAGCGCCTGGGCCTGGAACAACCTGGGCAACGCCTACATGCTCGGCGGCACCGGCCCCGAACGGGGCCGAAACGGCGAAGCCGCCTACCAGAAGGCGGTGGAGCTCGACCCGCGACTGGCCCAGGCCTGGAACAACCTGGGCAACATCTACGCGCAGACCCGCCGCTCCCCGCTCGCGATCGAGGCCTATCGCACGGCAACGCGCGCCGATCCGAGCTACAGCGTCGCCTGGCGCAACCTCGGCGAGCTGCTGCGCAAGAACGGTCAACGCGAACAGGCGATCGAGGCCCTGCAGCTCGCGGCCAGGTCGGGCACCGGCAGCGATCGCGCGCTCGCGCTCAACGGCCTGGCCTTCATCTACGGCGAAGGGCCGCAGGCCATCCAGGCCCTGCAGGAGGCCGTGAATGCCGATCCGCGCTTCGTGCTGGCCTGGAAGAACCTAGGCGCCGCGCTCGAGAAGGCCGGCGACCGGCCGCGCGCGATCACGGCCTACGAAATCGCGCTGCGCATCGATCCGCGCGACGCCGGCACCTGGACGCGGCTCGGCGATGCCTACTCCTGGGCCGGCAAATCCGATGCCGCGCTGCAGGCCTACCGTGCCGCCACCGGCCTCGATCCCGACAACGGCACGGCCTGGAAATGGCAGGGCATGCAGTACTTCAAGCGCGGCGACTTCAAGCAGGCGGCCAGCGCCTTCGACGAGGCGCTGCGCCATGGCGAATCCAATGCCCAGGTCTACGAGCTGCTCGGCGAGGCCCAGCAGAAGGACGGGCAGAACGACAAGGCCGAAGCCAGCTACCTGAAGGCGATCGAGCTCGCCCCGCTGAAGGCCACGCCCAGCGCGCGGCTCGCCGACCTGTACCGCCAGCTCGGCCGGGCCGACGAGGGCCTGCGGCTGGCCGAGCGCGCGGTGCAGATCGATCCGAAGGATGCGGTGGCCTGGGACGTGCTCGGCACCAGCCGCGTCGGCAAGGGCCAGGTGGCCCAAAGCATCGAGGCCTACCAGCGCGCGGTGGCGCTCGATCCGCGGATGACCACCGGCTGGATCAATCTCGGCATCCAGCTCAACGAGCTGCGGCGGCTGCCGGAGGCAAAGGACGCGCTAGAGCACGCGCTGGGCATTGCGCCGGACAACCGCGTGGCGCTCACCAACCTCGGCGTGACGCACATCCGCGCGCGCGAGTTCGATGCCGCCATCGGCGTATTTGAACGCCTCGACAACGTGACGCCGCCCGATCCGCTGGTGCTGGCGAACCTCTGCAGCGTCTACAGGCGCGCCGGTCGCGCGCAGGACGCGATGCGCACCTACGACCGCCTCAAGGCGGTGGACGCCGCCTGGGCGGCGCGGGTGTACGAGACGGAGCTGAAGGGCCTGCCCGGCGCGGCCGCACCGGGCACGGCGGCGCGCTGAACGCCGCCCGTCGTCTCGACTCAACTCTCCAACACCTCCCGCACCTTCACCGCCAGCGCCTCCAGCGTGAACGGCTTCCCGATCAGCTCCACCCCCGCATCGAGCACCCCGTTGTGCACCACCGCATTGCGCGTGTACCCCGTGGTGAACAGGATCTTCACCGCGGGCCAGCGGCGGCGTACCTCTTCGGCGAGCCTGGCGCCGTTGACCTCGGGCATGACGACGTCGGTGAACAGCAGCGCGATCTCGGGATGGGCCTCGAGCTGGCGCAGGGCGGCGGCGGCGCCGTCGGCCTCGAGCACGCGGTAGCCGAGCTCGGTCAGCGCGTCGACGCTGAACTGGCGCACGGCCGGCTCGTCCTCCACCACCAGCACCACCTCCTGCATCTCGCCGAGCGGCACCTCGTCGGCGCGCTCGGCATCGGGATCTTCCGCACCGGTGCCGGCGAAGCGCGGCAGGTAGACCTTGACGGTGGTGCCGTGGCCGACCTCCGAATAGATCTTCACGTGGCCGCCGGTCTGCTTGACGAAGCCGTAGACCTGGCTCAGGCCGAGGCCGGTGCCCTTGCCGACGTCCTTGGTGGTGAAGAAGGGGTCGAAGGCCTTGGCGATGACCTCCTCGCTCATGCCCATGCCGGTGTCGGTCACGGCGATCATCACGTACTGCCCCGAGGGCACGCCCAGGTGGGTGCTGGCGTAGTGGCCGTCGAGGTGGGCGTTCTGGGTCTCGATGGTGAGGCGGCCGCCCTCGGGCATGGCGTCGCGCGCGTTCACCGCGAGGTTGAGGATGACGTTCTCGAGCTGGTTCGGGTCGGCGTGCGCGCGCCACAGGCCGCCGGCCAGCACGGTCTCGAGCTGCACCTCGGCGCCGAGCGCGCGGCGCAGCAGGTCCGACATCCCGGCCACCAGCTTGTTGGCGTCGATGGCCTCGGGCCGCAGCGGCTGCTGGCGCGAGAAGGCGAGCAGCCGCTGGGTCAGCACGGCGGCGCGGCGCGCGCCGTCCATGGCCGATTCGGTGTAGCGCTGGGCGCGCGGGTCGCTGTCGCCCATGCGGCGCTTGAGCAGCTCGAGCGAGCCCATGACCACGGCCAGCATGTTGTTGAAGTCGTGCGCGATGCCGCCGGTGAGCTGGCCCACGGCCTCCATCTTCTGCGATTGGTGCAGCCGCTCGTGCGCGAGTTCGAGCTCGGCGGTGCGCGCCTTCACGCGCTCCTCGAGCTGGGTGTTGGCATGCTGCACGGCATCGAACAGCCGCGCGTTGTCGATCGCGATCGCGGCCTGCGCGGCCAGGCCGACCATCACGCGTTCCGAGCGCTCGCTGAACATGCCGGTCTGCACATGGCCGAAGAACAGCCCGCCGATGACCTCGCCCGAGCGCGAGACCACGGGCACGGCGAGGTAGCTGCGCACCGGCAGATGCCCCTTGGGCATGCCCTTGTTGGGCGGGTTCTGCGCATAGCGCGGGTCCTGCAGGATGTCGTCCGAGCGGATCACGCCCTCGCCGCGGAAGGTGGGCGCGAACACGGGCGTGGCGCGCGGCATGCCGAAGTTCTCGAAGGCGGCGCGGTCGGCGCCCGAGAGCGAATAGAGCATGTAGCGCTCGCCGGCATCGTCGAGCACGTTGTAGAAGAAGGCGCCGAAGCTCGCGCCCGTGAGCTCCACGCCCGCGTCGACCACGTGCTGCACCAGCTTCTGCAGATCGAGCTCGGCGGCGATCTGCGCGCCGGTGCCGTTGATGATCTCCAGCGTCTGCGTTTCCATCGCGAGCCGGTCGCGGCTGTCGCGCAGCCGCGCCTCGACGCGCGCGCGCTCGGCCGCGTCCCAGGTGCGCTCGGCGGTCAGCTCGGCCAGTTCGATCTCGTGCGGTGTCCATAGCCTGGGCGCGGCTTCGTGCAGGTAGAACACGGCCCGCAGCGCGCCCGCGCGCAGCAGCGGCACCACGACCAGCGCGCGCGTGCCGATGCTCTCCCAGGTGTCGGCATACGCGCCGCCCGCGCGCGCATCGGCGCGGAAGTCCGCGATGACGAGCGTGCGGCCGGCCTTGAGCTCGGCCACCACCTCGGGGCCGAAGCCGTCGAGCACGCGCGATTCGCCCGCGAGGCTGGGCAGGTCGCCGGCACTCCAGTCGCGCGCCACGGTCACGTGCTTCTGCGTGGCATCGACCACGCCATAGCCCGCGCGCCCCACGGCGAGATGGCGGCCTAGCAGTTCGGCGGCGGCGCGGGTCACGGCCACCGGGTCGGCCAGGTCGCGCACCGTGTCGCTGAGCTTGAGCAGGAAGCGCTCGCGCTCCTCCACGGCCTTTCGCTCCGAGATGTCGCGGTAGAAGATCGCGAGCCCGTCGGCCGAGGGATAGGCGCGCATCTCGATCCAGGCGCTGCGGCCGCTGGGCCAGGTGTAGAAGTGCTCGATCTCGACGCGCCGGCGCTCGCTCATCGCCTGGCGGTAGAGCCGGCCGAAGGCGCTGTCGATCGTGCCCGGCCAGGCCTCCCACAGCGTGCGGCCGAGGATCTCCTCGCGCGAGCGCGTCTCCAGCCGCATGCCCTCGGCGTTGATGGCCAGCACGCGGTACTCGGCATCGACCAGCACGAAGCCCTCGGCCATGCCCTCGAGCACGCCGTTGGCGCGCGCCTCGCTCTCGCGCAGCGCGGCCTCGGCATGCACGCGCTCGGTGGTCTCGATGACGATCGCCAGCACGCCGGCCGGGCGGCCGCTCTCGTCGAGCACCGGGGAGTAGTCGAGGTTCATCCACACCGGCTCGGGTTTGCCGTGGCGGTGCAGCACCAGCTCCTGGTCCTTGAAGGCCAGGGTGCCGCCGGCCAGGCCGACCTTCATCACGTGGTCGTTGAAGTCGGCCACCTCGGGCCAGCCCTGGCGCACCTCGGAGCCCAGCAACTGCGGATGGCGTCCGCCCGCGAACACCGAGTAGGCGTCGTTGTAGATCATGAAGCCAAGCTCGCCCCACAGCATCACGATCGGCACGGGCGAGCGCAGCAGCAGGCTGGTCGCGGTCCGCAGGCTCTGCGGCCAGGTGGCGATCGGGCCGAGCGAGGTGCGCTCCCAGGGGAAGTCGCGCACCAGGCGGCCCAGTTCGCCGCCGCCTTCCAGGAAGGCCAGGTGCGTGCGTTCTCCTTCGTCGTCCGTTCGCTGCGTGTTGCCGGAACCGTCCATCATTGCCTGTGCCTTTCGTGGGCGAGCCGCAGCCTCGCCGTCGCCATCGCCTCGCCGGGCGGAAATGCCGGCAAATATAGAGGGGCGCGGTGCCAGCGGGAAGTCAGCGGGGTTCAGCGCGTGCCGAGGGGCAGCCGCTGACAGGGCGGAAGGACCGGGGCTGTCCGCCCGGGCCTCGTTCAACGCCGCGACTTGCGCAGCCGATGGATCAGGAAGGCCTCGAGCAGTTCGGTCGCCTTGCGCCCCGGCAGCGGCGCGGTGGCCAGCCAGGCCTCGGACTCGGGCAAGGCGGGCAGGCCTTCCTTGGCCCCGAGGATGCGCAGCCGCTTGGAGATCGTGGCCTCGCGGAACACGCCCACCGCGATGCCGGCACGCACCGCCGCTTCGAGCCCGGTGACGGTGGTGCTGGTGTAGGCGATGCGCCAGGCGATGCCGGCACGGTCGAGCGCATGGGTGGCCCAGTCGCGCAGCATCGCGCCCTCGGGATTGAGCGCCAGCGGCAGCGGCCGCTGCAGATGCGTCGACGAGCCCGGCGCAGCGGCCCAGACGATGCGCGACTTCGACAGCGGCAGCCCCTCGCCCGAACCGACCGGGCCGATGCCGATGACCAGGTCATAGCGCGCGCCCAGCTCCGCATGCATCAGCGACGACACGCCGTGCTGCAGCTCGACGTGGATGCGCGGATGCAGCCGGCAGAACTCGGCGATCAGTGCCGGAAGCACGCGCGTGGCGTAGTGCTCGATCGAGCCCAGGCGCACACTGCCCGAGACCTCCTGCGCATCGACGTCGCGAAACAGCTGGTCGTTGAGCCGCAGTATCTGGCGCGCCAGCGGCAGCAGCTGCAGCCCCTCGGCCGTGGGCACCAGCTTGCGGCTGCCGCGCTCCACCAGCTGCACGCCGAGCTGCTCCTCGAGCCGGCGCATCTGCATGCTGACCGCCGACTGCGTGCGCGACAGCGCCTTGGCCGCGGTGGTGAAGCTGCCGATGCGCACCAGCGTGTCGAACACGCGCAGCAGGTCGATGTCGGCCGTGTGGCTGCGCGGGGCGGGGGTGTTCGGGCGGGGCATGGGCTCCGATTCAATCATGGAACGTGATGGAAGCGATCATCAAACATCACGTTCCAAGCTGGATCGCGGGTCAAGAATGAAGCCTCACGGGACCCCATGAGCCCGAACAGGAGACCGCATCCATGCCTCACCCCTCGTCCTTCTCGCCGCCGCGGCGGCGCCTGCTGCAGGGCGCGCTCGCGGCCTCCGTCGTGCCCGCCTGGGTGCGGCCGGCGCGGGCCGCGGCGCCCTGGCCGCAGAAGCCCGTGCGCCTGGTCGTCGGTTTTCCGCCGGGCTCCTCGCCCGACGCCCTGGCGCGCACCGTCGCCGATCCGCTGGCGCAGGCGCTGGGCCAGGCGGTGATCGTCGAGAACAAGGTCGGCGCCGCCGGCACCATCGGCGTGACGGCGGTGGCCCGGGCCACCGATGGCCACACCATCGGCCTGACCGGCAACGGCCCGCTGACCACCGCCAAGCTGCTCAACCCCGCCGTGCCCTACGACGTGGCGCGCGACCTGCGGCCGATCTCGCTGGTGGGCAGCAGCCCCTTCGTGCTGGCCGGCAGCACCGACATGCCCGCCACCGACCTGCGCGGCCTGCTGGCCCATGCCCGCTCGCGCGGCGACCGGCTCAGCTACGGCTCGGTCGGGCCGGGCTCGGGCTCGCACCTGGCGATGGAACTGCTCAAGACGCTGAGCGGCATCCAGGCGGTGCACGTGCCGTTTCCGGGCTTTCCGCAGGTGGCGACCGCGCTGATGGGCCAGCAGATCGACCTGTCGTTCATGATCCCGTCGATCGCCGTGCCGCAAGCACGCAACGGGCGGCTGCGGCTCTATGGCGTCAGCACCGCGGCGCCGTTCCCGGCCTTCGCGGACCTGCCGCCGCTGCAGTCGGCGCTGGCGGCCGGCCAGTCCTTCGACGTGGCCTCGTGGAATGCGATCTTCGGCCCCGCGAGCCTGCCGGCGCCGGTGGCGCAGCGGCTGTCGGAAGAGATCGCGCGCATCCTCAAGGCGCCCGAGGTGCGGCAGCGGCTGTTCGACCAGGGCTGGCAGGCGCTGGGCACCGCGCCCGAGGCGCTGACGCGCACCATCGCCCAGGACACGGCGATGTGGGGCGGCGTGATCCAGCGCACCGGCGTGCGCGGCGAATGAGGGGCCGCGCATGAAACGCCGACACCTCCTCTCGGGCGCGGCCGGCATCGCCGGTGCCAGCATTGCATCCGCCGCCATCGCGCAGCCGACGCGCACCGCACAACCCTCGACCTTCGTGCTCGTGCACGGCGCCTGGCATGGCGGCTGGTGCTGGTCGCGCGTGGCGGCACGGCTGCGCGAACGTGGCCACGCGGTGTACACGCCCACGCTCACCGGCCTCGGCGAGCGACGCCACCTGATCTCGCCGCAGGTCAACCTCGACACCCACGTCGAGGACGTCGTCAACCTGCTGCAGTTCGAGGAACTCGAGCGCGTGGTGCTGGTGGGCCACAGCTACGCGGGCATCGTGATCTCGGGCGTGGCCGACCGCGTGCCGCAGCGGCTGCGCCAGCTCGTCTACCTCGATGCCTTGCTGCTCGAGCCCGGCAAGAGCCTGTTCTCGGACTTCCCGCCGGCCGTGGTCGAGCAACGCCTGAAGGCCATCCGCGAGACGGGCGGCGGCGTGGGCGCGGCCGCCGCGCTGCCGCCCTCGGCCTTCGGCGTGAAGGACCCGGCCGACGCGGCCTGGGTCGCGCGCCACCTCACGCCGCAGCCCGTGGGCACCTACCTGCAGCCGCTGCTGCTGAAGGCACCGCTGGGCAACGGCCTGCCCAAGACCTACATCGAGTGCACGGGCGACCCGATCGCCACGCTCGAACCCACCAAGGCGCGCGTGCGCGCCGATGCCGGCTGGCGGCTGCGCACGCTGGCCACCGGGCACGACGCCATGGTCACCGCGCCCGCGGCGCTGACCGAACTGCTGACCGATCTCGCGGCCTCGGCCGCCTCTTCCTCCTGAATGAAAGCCTCGCGATGGGAACCCTGACCCCCGAAGAACGCCATTTTTTCCGCTCCGACGTGCACGCACGCCAGGGCGAGCGCCGCACGCGCCAGCCGCACGGCCACATCACCGAGCCGGCGCGCCAGGTGCCGGTGCACGAGCGCTGCGACGTGCTGGTGCTCGGCGGCGGTCCGTCGGGCGTGGCGGCGGCCGTGGCCGCGGCACGCAGCGGTGCGCGCACGGTGCTGCTCGAGCGCTACAACCACCTGGGCGGCCTCTCGACCGGCGGCCTCGTGATCTGGATCGACCGCATGAGCGACTGGTCGGGCCGGCACGTGATCCAGGGCCTGGCGGCCGAGTTCATGGACCGCCTGGGCCGCGATGCCGTCGCGGGCCCGCCGCGCGAGGACTGGGGTTCGCGCGACGCCGCCAAGGCCGAGCACTGGTCGCTGCGCACCGCGGCCTTCCATGGCGTGGTGACTCATTCGCCGACCATCGATCCCGAGATGCTCAAGGGCGTGTACCACCAGATGGTGCGCGAGGCCGGCGTCGACCTGATCCTGCACGGCTGGATGGTCGCGCCGATCGCCGAGGCCGGGCGCGTGACCGGCGCCGTGTTCGAGAGCAAGCAGGGCCGGCGCGCCATCCTCGCGCGCGTGGTGGTCGACACCACGGGCGAGGGCGATCTCTATGCCGCCGCGGGCGCGGCCTTCTCGTCCGACATCGACGCGCACGACATCCATCACTGCATCAACACCTCGTGGCTGTTCGCGGGCGTCGACATGCGGCGCTGGCTCGACTTCCGCGCGCACCAGCCGCAGGCCTATTCGGCGCTGCTGGCTCGAGGGCGCGAGACGCTGGGCAGCTTCGAGAAGCCCATCGTCTCCTGGCGCGACGACGTCGCCACCTTCCTCGGTCCGCGCAAGTCGGGCTTCAGCGCGCTCGACGTCGACGAGATGACGCAGGTCGAGTGGGAGTCGCGCCGCAGCATGGCCGAGCACCTGGCCTTCTACCGCGCGCATGCGCCGGGCTTCGAGCAGGCCTGGCCGATGCTGATGGCGCCGCAGATCGGCACCCGGCATGGCCGGCGGCTCGCGGGCGTGAAGAGCGTGCGGCGCGCGGACTGGGACGCGGGCGCGGTCGAGGCCGACGAGATCGGCATCAGCCCCAGCCCCTCGCCGAAGTTTCCGAACATCTCGGTGCCCTATGGCGCGCTGGTGCCCGAGCGGCTCGACGGCGTGCTCGCCGCGGGCAAGCACATCTCGTGCGACACCAACTCGCACGGTTTCATGCGCGAGATCCCGCAATGCTGGCTCACGGGCCAGGCGGCCGGCACCGCGGCCGCACTCGCCGCCGACGCGGGCGTGCTGCCGCGCGAGGTCGACGTGGGCCGGCTGCAGACAATGCTGATCGCGCAGGGCGTGCCGCTGCGGCAGACCGCGCCGGTGGCCGCGGAAGCGCAGGCGACCGCATGAGCTTCCGGCTCGCACTGGCCCATCTCGGCATGCTCGATGCGGCGCCGCCGCGGCTGGTCGAGGCCGCGCATGCGGCGGGCTTCTCGGGCGTCGGCATCCGCTTGCTGCCCGCGCGACTCGGCGAGGCGCCGTTTCCGATGGCCGTGGGCGGCGCGATGCTGCGCGAAACGCTGGCGCGACTGAGCGACCTGGGCATGGCGGTGCACGACATCGAGATCGCGCGCATCAAGCCGGACTTCGATGCCACGGCACTGGCCGGCGTGCTCGAGTCGGCGCAGGCATTGGGCGCGCGCTGCCTCATGGTCAATGTCGACGATGCCGACCTCGCGCGCGCCGCCGACGGCATCGCCGCGCTGGCCGAACGGGCGCGGCCGCACGGGCTGTCGCTCGGCGTCGAGTTCATGGTCTACACCGCCGCGCGCAGCCTGGCCGATGCGCAGCGGCTGGTGGCCGCGGTGCCGGGGTCCGATGCGCGCATCGTGGTCGACGCCTTGCATTTCTGCCGCGCCGGCTGCGAGCCTGCGCAGATGCAGGGCGAGCGCATCGACCGCGGCTTCATGCAGATCAACGACGCGCCCGCGCAGCGCCACCCGGGCCTCTCGCCCGCCGAGGAAGGCCGGGCCCACCGGCTGTTTCCGGGCGAGGGCGCGCTGCCGCTGGCCGCGCTGCTCGCGCCCCTGGCCGGCGACGCGTTGCTGTCGGTCGAGGCACCCAGCGCCATCCGCATGGCCACGATGGATCCTCATGCGCGCGCCGCGGCCGCCCATCGCGCCACCACGTCATTCCTGCAACGAAACGGCTTCGCCCATGCCTGACAACACCCTCGACTGGAACGGCCTCAAGCTCGACGGCAGCACCGCCGTGCTCGGCATCATCGGCGACCCGATCGCGCAGGTGAAGGCGCCGCTGCCGCTGACGCAGCGCCTGCAGCGGCGCGGCCTCAACGCCGTGCTGGTGCCGCTGCACGTGCGCGCCGACGACGTGGCGCCGCTGCTGCAGAGTCTGCATGCGGTGCGCAACCTCGCGGGCATCGTCGTCACCGTGCCGCACAAGCAGCAGGTGGCGTCATTGCCGATCGAACTGATGCGCGCGGCGCGTGAAGCCCGCGCCGTGAACGTGCTGCGCCGCCATGGCCAGGGCTGGCAGGGCGAGCTGCTCGATGGCGCCGGTTTTCTCGCGGGCCTGGTGCGCAACGGCTTCGAGGTGCGGGGCCACAGCGTCGGTCTCGCGGGCGCCGGTGGCGCGGGCAATGCGATCGCCTTCGCGCTCGCCGCCGCGGGGGCCGCCTCCATCGACATCCGCGATGCCGACGACGCGAAGCGCGCCGATCTCGTCGCGCGGTTGCGTGCATCGGGTTGCAACGCCGGCGCATGGGATGGCGAGAGCCCGCGCGACCTTCTCGTCAACGCCACGCCCGCCGGCATGCGCGCGGACGACCCCTTGCCGATCGCGCCCTCGGCGATCCGCGCGGGCCAGACGGTGGCCGACGTGATCATGGAGCCGCCCACCACCGCGCTGCTCGCGCTCGCCGAATCCATGGGCGCGCGCATCGTGCATGGCCGCCACATGATGGACGAGCAGCTTGAGGCCATGGCCGACTTCTTCGCCGAGGTGCTGCGATGAGCGCGCCTTTCTTTCCCGGTTTCGAGGCGCGCAGTTTCGAACTCGGCGATGCGCGGATCCACGTCGAAGTCGGCGGCAGCGGACCGCCTTTGCTGCTTCTGCATGGCTACCCGCAGACGCATGTGGCCTGGCACCGCGTCGCGCCCGTGCTCGCACGGCATTTCACCGTGGTCGCGCCCGACCTGCGCGGCTATGGCGACAGCACCGGGCCCGCCGGCGATCCGCTGCACCTCAACCACTGCAAGCGCACGCTGGCCGCCGACAATCTTGCACTGATGCGCGCGCTGGGCTTCGAGCGCTTCGCCGTCATGGCCCACGACCGCGGCGCGCGCGTGGGCTACCGGCTCGCGCTCGACACCCCCGAGGCCGTGCGCTGCTTCGTCTCGCTCACCGTGATTCCCACCGAGGAGATGTGGAAGCGCGCCGGCATGGCCTTCGGGCTCAAGGCCTTCCACTGGTACCTGTTCGCGCAGCCCTTCGACCTGCCCGAGCGCATGCTGCGCGCCGATCCCGCCCACTATCTCGAATGGACCCTGCGCAACATGGTGCAGAAGGTCGACGCCGTCACGCCCGAGGCGCTGGCCGAGTACCACCGCGCCTTCGCGAAGGAATCGGTGCGCCACGCGATGCTCGAGGACTACCGCGCCGCCGCCTCGATCGACCTGCAACACGACCGCGAGGACCTCGCGGCCGGCCGTCGCCTGGCCTGCCCGGTGCAGGTGCTGTGGAGCGCGTCGAACACCGCGCGGCCCGACCCCGCCGAAGTCTGGAAGACCTGGGCCGACACCGTGGAGGGCGGCACCGTCGACTGCGGCCACCTGATGGCCGAGGAGGCGCCCGACGAGGTGCTGGCGCAGGTGCTGCCGTTCCTGCGGCGCCACGCCTGAATGGCGCACCCGGATTCACGAAGGAGAAGCCGACCATGAGAGACAAGACCTTGCGTTCGCGCCTGCTGGCGCCCCTGTGCATCGCGCTGGCGCTGTTGCAATCCACCGTGGCGCACGCCCAGTCCCAGCCACCCGTGCGCCTGAGCGGCCTGCAGGACGCGGCGCTCGCGCGCCAGCAGGAGTTCTTTCCATCGACCGCGTTCGAGACCGTGCATGCGGGCGGCTGCGGCGTGATGGAGGGCATCGCCACCGCGTCGGATGGCAGCGTCTATTTCACCGAGATCACGCGCTCGGTCGGCTGCAGCGACGCCAGGGGCGTGCAGGGCGGCCGCATCTGGGTGATTCCGCCGGGCGGCCGGCCGCGCGTGTTCCGCGAGCCCAGCAACATGGCGGCGGGCCTGGCCATCGATGCGCAGGACCGCCTGGTGGTGGCCGAGGGCGCCGACTTCGGCGGCCTTCGCGTGTCGGTGACCGACCTGCGCAGCGGCGACTACCGCGTGGTCGCCTACTTCCACGACAACCGGCAGCTCAATGCGCCCAACGACGTGGCCATCGACCGCACGGGCCGCATCTACTTCTCCGACCTGCGGCTGTTCGGCCCCGAGACCATCGAGCAGCGCATCCATGCCGTCTACCGGCTCGACCCGCCGGCCGCGGGCAGCAGCGCCAAGGGCCTGTGGCCCATCGTCCGCATCCTCGGCGACAACGCCAAGGTCAACGGCGTCGAACTCTCGCCCGACGGGCGCACGCTCTACGCGGGCCTGTGCGACCCCGGCACCAACGCGCTCGGCGAGCAAGGCCCGGCCCCGCTCGACCGCACGGGTTCGGGCGGCCTGCTGGCCTATGCGCTCGATGCCGCGGGCCAGCCCGGTGCGCCGCGCGTGCTGCTCGACCTCGAGAAGGCCGGCTGCGTCGACGGCATGGCCACCGACGCCGAGGGCAACGTCTACCTCGCGCTGCCGTCCTCGCCCGGCGGGCCGGGCCTCTACGTGCTCACGCCCGCGGGCCAACTCGTGGCGCGGCTCGTGCTGCCGAACCGCGAGAGCCCCGTGAACGTCGGCTTCGGACGTGGCGCCGAGGCGAACATGCTGTACGTGGCGACGGTGGGCGTGGGCAAGGTCTACCGGCTGCGCGTGGGCAAGAGCGGATCGGCGCCCGCGCCCTGAGACCGCGAAGCCCTCGTCAGGACTGCGCCTGGCGGCGCGGCCGCATGCCGGTGGCGCGCTTGAACGAGCGCGAGAGCGCGAGCCCGTTCGAGTAGCCCACCTGCTGCGCCACCTGGTCGAGCGTGAGCCGCTGCTCCTTCAGCAGCCGCGCGGCGATGCGCATGCGCGTGCGGAAGAGATAGCGCAGCGGCGGCAGGCCGAACTGCTGGCTGAAGCGCGAAGCGAAGGCGCTGCGGCTCAGGTGGCACAGCGCCGCCAGCGCATCGACGGTCCAGTTGCGCGCCGGATGTTCGTGCATCGCGAGCACGGCCGACGAGAGCTGGCGATCGCGGCGTCCGGGCGCGGCCTCGAGTGCCAGCGCATGGGCGGGGTGGGCGAAGTGGCGCGACAGCAGCATGCGCAGGATGGCGTTGATCGAAGGCCCCATCGCCATCGCATTGCCCGTGTCGAGGTCGGAGATCCACCGCACCCAGTCGACCACGCGCGGATCGCCGGCGCCTTCGCCGGCCTTGCAGTGCAGCAGCTCGGGCAACAGCGCCATCAGCGGGTGTTCCATCAGGGCACTGGTCTCGAAGAAGCTGCCCGCAACGAGCGCGTCGTGCTCGGAGCCGACCGCATAGACGCCGTGGCGGTTGCGAAAGCCCGCGCGAACCAGGTCCTCGATGCCGCGCGGCACGACCTGTTCGTCGCGAAACACCAGGTGCGCGCCGCCGCGCGGCAGGAACAGGATGTCGCCCTTGTTCGCGAGACGAACCCCGTCGGCCGTCCGCACGCGCCAGCCGTCGTCGCAGAACACGTACAGCGGCGCATGCGAGCGGCTGCGGACCTCGACCGCGTCGTTCTTCGCGCAGCGGTACTGGAAGCTCAGCATCGGCTCGAACCACAGGCGTGCGATGAGCCGTTCGGTGTCGGGCGCGGTCTCGTGCGGGTTCGCGTGGCGGTGCCCGCGCTTGAAGGTCTTCGACATGCCAGGGAGAAATCGGAAAACAGCGCATGCTAGTGATCGCACGCCGCTTTGACACTCCGCCGGAGGTCCTAAGGCGCCCCTTGCCGCGTTGGCCATTGGCGATAGGCCTTAGGGTGCGAGGATCAGCACCAGCGTCTGGCTCGGCGCGATGCGCGCGCCCATGGCGTTGGTGCTGTTCTGCATGGTGGTGCTGGTGAGGCGGGTGGCGGGCATGCCGTGGTAGAGAACGGTGGTGGACCCGGTCGTATGGCGGCTCGGCCCCATCACCGTGCCCGAGGCCACGCCGAGCAGCACGCCCGCGTTGTCGCCGTTGGTCATGGGGATGGTGGTGGCCATGTTGTGGACCGGGCCGCCCATGATCAGCACGGTCGGGCAGTTCGGTATGGCCATCGGTCCCATCGCGATGTTGGGGTAGGGCACCGGGATCGGCGACGGCGCGGCCGGCGTCATGCAGACGTCGGGAAAGGCCATGTCGGTGCCCATGAGCTGGCAGTTCGAGAACATCGCGGCCTCACCCGAAGTGGATCTGGCCGCCGCGCGCCTTGACCAGCTTCTCGCCGTCGATCAGCGTGTGTTCCGAGCTGATGCGCAGCAAGGTGTCGGCCTCCTGCTCGAGGTGTTCCGCATGGACGCGGTCCAGTCCCTCGGTGCGCCGCAGGTAGCTGCGGCTGAAATGGCTGACCCGGTCGAACACGCTGTGGAGCATGGCGCCGACGAACCGCACCTGTCGGCTCATGAGGCTCATGCGCTCGCCGACGAAAAGCGTCTCGTCGGCCGTGAACTCGACGCTGCGCGAGCGGACCGCGAAGCGCGGGCTGTCGATGCGCACATCCGCGCCCGCGATCGCGAGTCCGCCGCCGACTTCGAGCCGCGCCGGCCCGTCGCAATGCCAGGTCTGCGGCGTGCCCTCCGCGCGGTCGAGCACCGCGGTGATCCACCATTCGCCGATCGCCACGCGCATGCAGGCGACGCTGTCGCCGACCTCGGGCCGCAGCAGGCAGCTGGCGGCGCGTCGCGCCCGATGGCTCGCACCGGCATCGGCCACGGTCCAGCCGTCGGGCAGCGCGGCGGTGACGATCGCCACGAAGGCCTCGGCGCGGGTGGAAGGGGCGAGGCGCTCGAGCGCCGGGAGGTTCGACATGGTGTCCGTGCTTTCGTCTTCTTCTTGGCGGTGGGGAGGGTGCGTTCAGGCCGCGACCGGCCGCCAGGCATCGGCCCGGGCGCGGTCTTCGTCGATCTCGATGGCGCGCGCCCGGTCGGGCAGTTGCGCATCGTCTGTGCGGGCGCCATGCAGCATCGCGCGCAAGAGCGTCGCGCCGCGTGCATCCACGCCGCAGAGGTCGGCGCCGCTGAAGTCTGCATGGCTCAGGTCGGCATCGCGCAGCGACGCGCGCTGCAGTCGCGCGTCGGCGAAATGGCACTGGTGCAGGTTGGCGGCATCGAAGCGCGCGCCCGGCAGCGTGGCGCCGGTGAACAGGGCCTGCGACAGATGGGCCCCGGCGAAAAGGACGCCGCTGCCGGACGCGCCGCAGAAGATCGCCTGGGGCGCGCGGACGCGCGTGAAGTCGGCGTCGTCGAGTCGAGCGTGCATGAAGTTGCACTGCGCGAGCGCGACCTCGCGGAAGTCGGCACCCGAGAGGCGCGCCTCGTTGAACTGGCAGGCCTCGAGCGCGAGCCCGCGGAACGACTTGCGCTCCAGGCCCGTCCTGTGGAAGGTGACCCGCCGCAGCGTCGCGCGCTCCCAGGTCAGCCGCGACGCATCGCATTCGATCATCGCCGCATGCTCCCAGTGGGTGTCGTCGGCGTTCACGTCGACCAGGCTGCAGCTGCTGAAGCTGCTCGACTGCAGTCCCGCGCCCGCCATGCCCGCATGGTCGAGCGTGCAGCGCGTGAAGGTGGCCATCGCGAGCGCGGCACCCGAGAGCTGGGCATGCGTCGCGCGGCATTCGGAGAACGCGGCGCCGTGCAGGTTGGCGTCGCGAAAGTCCGCATGGTCGATCTCGCACTGGTTGAAGACCGTGCGGCGCAGGTTGGCGCCGCCGAACAGCACGCCGCGCAGGTCGCAGCGATCGAACACGCATTCGCGCGCATCGGCGCCACGCAGGTCCGCCTCGTTCAGCTGGCTGCGCGAGAAGACGCCGCCCGCCACGCGGGCGCCCGCATAGGCGCCCTTGCGGAAGTCCTTGCCCTCCAGGGTCTCGCCGAACAGGATCGCGATGCCCAGCAGCGTGGCGTTCATGCGGGCTGCTCCAGGGCCTGTGCGCGTGCGTGCGCCTGGCGCGCGGCCGCCGCCTGCTGCTCGGGCGTCAGTCGCGGATAGGTTCGTGCGCGCGTCAACAAGGCCCCGTCGAAGCGGGCGTCGGCGTCGAGCTGAATGCGCGACAGGTCGGCCCCGAACAGGTTGGCGTTGCGCAGGTCGCAGCCGCGCAGGTCGGCATGCTGCAGGATCGCCTCGCGCAGGTTCGCGCCCGAGAGCCTGGCACCGGCCCAGCGCGAACGCGAGAGCATCGCGCCGCGCGCGCTGAGGAGTTCGGCATCGCAGTGCTCGAAGCAGGCGCCCGCGAGGTGGGCGCCGTCGAGCACGGCGCTCGTGAGCCGGGCCGCGCCCAGATCGCAGTCCGCCAGATTGGCGCCGTCGAGCCGGGCGTCCGACAGGTCCGCGCCGCGCAGCACGCAGGACTGCACGAAGGTGGCACCGGACAGGTTCGCACCCGCGAGGCGGGCGTCGTCGAGGCGGCATCCGACGAAGGTGCTGCCCGTGAAGACCGCATCGCGCGCGCTCAGGCCCTCGAGGCGGCATTCGAGAAACTGGCAGCCGGTCAGCCGCGCGCCATCGAGCACCAGGCCCCGCAGGTCGAGCTTGTGGAACAGCAGGCCGGCACCGCGCGCGCCGCTCCAGTCGGCCGGTCCCCAGCTGGTGTCCATCGATTGCAGGTTGTCGATGACGGCCTCGCGCAGCTGCGTGGCGACGAGCGCCGTGCCGCCGAGCTGCGCGCCCGTGAGGTCGGCGCGGTCGAACACCGCGTTCGCGAGCCGCGCGCCGCCGAGGTTGCTGCCCTGGAGCTGCGCCTCGATGGCCACCGCACCTTCGAGGCAGGCGTGCGAGAGTACGCACAGGCGCAGCACCGCACCCGTCAGGTTGGCGTTCGTGAGGTTCGCGCTCTCGAGCCAGGAACCCGTCATGTCGACGCCGCGCAGGTCGAGGTTCGACAGGTCGACGCCGGTCAGGTCGAAACCCAGCCAGCGCTGGAAGCCGTGCGCCAGCATCCATTGCAGCTCGCGCCGGCGTTCGGCCGCCTGCGCCGCGGGCAGCGGATCCGCCGGTGGCTGACGATGCGCCGATTGCAGGTAGTTCGAACGCGCAACGGCTTCCGCCTGCTGCAGCCGGGGCACGAAGGCATTGCGGTCGAAGGCCTTGCCGGCGCCGGCATGGGCCGATTCGAGGCGCGCGAGTTCGTCACGCGCGCTGAACCGCGGCGGCCCGCGGTGCTGCGCCTGCTTCAGGTCGACCCGGTGTTTCTGCGCGAATTCCCTGGCGTTCTCGAGCAACGTGACCGTGTCCTCCAGGGCGGCCCACTCCTGGGCCTCCATGTCCTTGATCGCGCGTTCGATGAAGGCGGGCATCTCCTCGGGTTTGGGCGGCTGCTGGCGCGGCGGCAGCCGAAGTCCCAGCGCATCGGGATCCTTGCCCTGGGTGCGCACCTGGTCCCGTGCCATCTCGACGTCGATCGCGGCGCGGCGGTACTGCGCGTCCTCCTGAAGCCCGTCGGGGCGCAGCGCGGCCTGCGCGGCTTCGGTGGCAGGGTCGGCGGTGTCGATGCCCGGCGGCAGCAGCGCGCTGTCGTCGAGCGCATGGAGCGCGGCATGCCTGCCGGTGGCGCGCTTGTTCAGCGTGTCGAGGTAGTGCTGCGGATCGCGCGGCTCGTCGATGCGCTCGACCGCGCCGAGCAGGCGCGTGATGTCGCAGGCATCGTCGCGCGTGGTCTGCGCCAGCCCGTGAAAGACCAGCACCAGCCGCTCGGCATGCGGAAAGCACCAGACGGTGGTGAGCTGCATCGGGATCTCGTCGAGCGTCGCGGGCTCGCCGCTTCCCTGGTCCGGCGCGCGGCCCGCGAACACACGCACGCGCAGGCCCGGCAGGCGGCCCGCGACGTACGGCCGGTCGGGATGCATGTGATCGAAGGCGAAGTCCTCGTCGCCCTTCAGCGGCGCATCGAACCATTGATCCTGGCTCGCGAGATTGAAGAAGCGCCAATCGGTATCGGGCGCGAACCCGGGCGCATGCCGTGTGAGCCAGTCCTCGTCGTAGGTGCCGCGCCAGGCCGTGCGCTGCGGATGCGTCAGATCGAGCGGACCGAAGGCCGCCGGCGCGATGGCCTGGTCGATCTCGAGCAGGCGATCGTGCGGCAGTTCGAGGTGCGGCAGGGCGCGAATGCCTTCGAGCACCGCGCGGCCCTTGCCCCGCGGATTCGCCGGGTGATCGGGGCCGCCATAGGCATGGGCCCAGTCGAGCGGGATCTTCGAGAACGGCAACGGCGCCGTGGGGTCGCGCCCTTCCCATCGACGCTCGCCGAAGACCAGCACGGTCTTCTCCCGCTGGCCGATGCGTGCGCGCACCGCGACGGCGCGCGTGTCCACCGCGGGCGCGTAGGCATGGCCATGGACCAGGAATTCGGGATGCAGCTTGGCGATGCCTTCGTCGATGACCGGTGACGCCATTTCCTTGGCAAGGAAGTCCCACATCGATTGCTCGGCCCAGAGCGTGCCGCGCTCGGCCTGGGCGAAGGGGACATGGAGGTAGCCGGAGACGCTGAGGCCGAAGCGGTGGCGGAACTCCATGGGGCGGAAGGACAGGCCCAGGGATTGGGGCTTGATGATGTGCATGGTCCGATGAGCCGGTACGAATCGGTTGTGATCTACCGCGATGAGGATCGATCGTCGGGTCCGCTGGAACAATCGTCGGGCGGTTGAGAGGTCGTCGGGTCCTCGGGAAAACTCTGCAATGGATCCGCCGCCTCTGCAGCGCGCTGATCGGCGTCACGCGCCTCCTGGGCGTCGAGCATGTCCATGTCTTCGAGCGACAAGCCCTCGTCGAAATTGATGTCTTCCCGCCTGGGTTCTTCGCCGGTCGCGCGAGGCGTGACCCTGAAACGCTCGTAGTCATCGGTGAACGCGTCGCCTCGCGTCGACAGCGTGCTGGTGGGCGCGTCGCCTTCCGTGAGCGGATCGACGCTGGCCCAGGGTTTTGCCATTCGCCGAAGCCGCGCCGCCAGCCCGGGGTGACCTGCCTTCGCGGCTTCGATCGCTGCCTCCCGGAGTTCCACGCGTGCGTCGAACATCTGCCGCTCGAGTTCCCCAACGCCGGAACCACCGGACATGAGGCCTCCCCAGATGCCGCTGCTCATGACTCCCACCACCGCGGCGGCAGTACCGACCTGGCCCAGAACGACGTCCTTCGGTCCGGCGTCGGCGCTGCCGACGGGAAGGAACATCTTGATGGCATTTTTTTCGAAGTTCGCCCCGACCGTCGAAGACATCTTCACGCCGAGAAATCCTTCGATGACGGCGCCGGCGGTATTGCTCAATACGATGCCTGCCGTCGCTTCCATGACCGCGCCCATGGTCGTGCTGCGCGCCAATCCGATCGTGGTATCGCTCGCACTCCCGATGTAGCCACTGCTGTTCGAGCCGTACACGGTGGTGTTGCTCTCGATCGAAGTCTGGTTGATCTTGCCCACTGCGATGATCGAGGCGTCCGTGTTGCTCATCAGCGTGAACTTGTTGGCCATGATCGTGTAGGGCCCTTTCGGCGACTCCAGCACCATCGAGTTCGATCCCGTCACCTTGAAGTCGATGTGCTTCGCCTCGAAGGTCATGTTGGTGGCCTTGTAGCCGAGGTTGCCGTCGACCACGATCGTCTGGTTGCCCTTGACCTGTCGCTTCTCGTCGCCATCGGTCAGGTCTTGTCGCGAAGCCTGCGTGTGGGTGAAGAGATTTCCCTTGACCGTCGTCGATTGCTCGCCATCGACTTGCGTCACCTGGTTCGACACCACGTGCGTATGCTGCTCTTCACCGATTTTCGTGCGCTGCGTCAGGTCGACCTGATGCGATTCATTTTTGCGAATGTGCAGCTTGCGCTCATGGTCCACCAGCAAGGTCTGGTCGCGGTGCACATGCGTGTGCTGGTCGCGATCTACGCGTCGCCACTGATCGCGGCCAATGCCGGTCGTGTCGTCGCGCTCCACGCTGCGCCGCATGTCCCGCTCCGCATGCACCGACAACAGCTCCTCCCCCTTGCGATCCTCGAACTGGATCTCGTTGTAGTTGCTCGCATCGCCGCCGGGCGTGGAGCGCGTGCGGAAGCCGCTCTGCGTGGGCGACTTGTAGGGGATGGGCTGGTCGTCGTTGTAGACCCGCCCCACGATCAGGGGCCGGTCGGGGTCGCCGTTGAGGAAGTCGACGATCACCTCCTGCCCGATGCGCGGCGCGAAGTAGCCGCCCCAGCCCTTGCCTGCCCAGGGCTGCGACACGCGCACCCAGCAGGTCGACTTCTCGTTGCGCTGGTCGTAGCGGTCCCAGTGGAAGTGCACCTTCACGCGACCATGCTCGTCCACGTGCAGCTCGTCGCCTTCGGGGCCGACCACGATCGCGGTCTGCGGGCCGGGCATGGTCACGCGCGGCGTGAGGCGCGGCGGGCGGAACGGCAGCTGCATCGGCAGCACGGTGAGGAAGAACACGCAGACGCCGCGCTGGGCGTCGTGCAGCGTGCGTTCGGTGCGGATCAGTTCGTCGAGCACCCCGTCCATGCCGTCGTTGACCGGGTCGTCCGCGATCAGGCCGCACAGCCGCTCGGCATGCCATTTGCGCGTGCGCTCGTCGTCGGCGCCTTCGTAGCCCGGATGGGTGACGACGAAGCTGCAGGCACCGATCAGGTGTTCGCCGCGCGCCAGTTCGGGCGCATCGCCCTCGAGCACGAAGCTGCGGCCCACGCCCACGTCGGGCCAGGTCGTCACGGCCCAGTGGCGGTCGCGGCGCGCGATCAGTTCCTCGCCGCGGATCCTGGCCGTGGCCTCGGCCTTCTCCACGTCGAAGTAGTCGCCCGGGTATTCGAAGTCCTCGAAGTCCGCGAGCTCGTGCTCGTCGGCGGTGTCGATGGTGGCACCGATGTTCTTGCGGATCGCCTTGAAGTCGCTGTCGCGCGCCGCATGCTTGCCGGTGTCCAGCCGCTGCGTGGAGATCCAGCGCGTGATCTCGTTGAAGCGCGCCTCGCCCGCGACGCCGGTGTAGTGCAGCACCGGCGTGGCTGGCAGGCGCTCGTGCGCGACGAAGCTGGTGTCGGCGAGCTGCAGCCGACCCGGCTCGTCGTGCGCGTCGAACCAGTAATAGATGCCCTCGGCCTCGAGCAGCCGCGAGAGGAAATCGTGGTCGCTCTCCTGGAATTGCACGCAGTAGCGGTGCGGTTCGTGCGCGCCGATCACGCCGTCGGCAGTGGTCTTGCGGATGCGCCGCGCCGGGCTGTCCTCGAACACCGCGTTGAGCACGTCGAGCACCGGCTTGTCCTGGAAGATGCGCGAGTTGCGCCGCTTGGTCAGCAGCCAGAACCAGGAGCGCAGCGTGATGCGGTAGCGGTGGTAGCGCCCGGTGCGGCCTTCGCGCAGGAAGCGCACGGCGTGCCCGTGGCAGTGGCGGGTATGGGGGAGTTCATCGGCGTCGATGAAGTCGATGCCGATGTCGAAGGCGCGGCCGAGGATGTCCCTGGGTTGCACATGCCCGTTCTTCGACAACACCGTGAGCTCGTAGGCCGCGGCGCGCGAAAAGCCCTCGTGGCCGACGAGGCTCCAGAACATGAGGTCGTTGGCGACCGGGGAGTCGGTGTCGATGCGGATGTCGTGCGTGTGCATGGGACATCCATTGTTCGAAATCGGCGAGCGTGGCGCGATGGTCGCGCCACTCGAATGGATGGCCGTGCGTCCTGCGATGGCCGCGAATTCCGCGGCCGTTCGCTTCAAGGGCCGATGCCCACCAGCCGCAGCAGGTTGCCGCGCGCCACCAGCGTGCGTGCATCGGGACTGAGCTGGACCAGGAAGTTCTGGACGCTCGCGAACTTCATCGTGTCGGTGTCGGCCGAGCGGTGGCTCGCGTCGGTGCCGATCAGGAAGCGGTGCGGCTGCGCCTCGATCAGCGCGAGCCATTCGGGCCAGACGTTCTGGCCGTCGCGCAGCACGGTGTAGTCGGGCGAGCGCGGATGGCGCGGCCAGGTGCGCGCGCTGAGTTCGTAGTGCAGGTTCGGATGTCGCTCGAGCAACCGCCGCGCGAGGAACAGCGGCGTGTAGCCGCCATGGGCCCAGATCACCGGCACGTCGGGAAAGCGCTCGAGCAGCTGCTGCAGCTCGGCCATGCGCGTGATCTCCACGTGCACCATCACCGGCAGCCTGTACTTGCGCGCGAGCGCCATGATGCCGGTCATGATCGCGCCGGTCGGGCTGTAGTCGGTTTCCGCAAAGCCCGAAGCCGGGAAATGCGCAACCGAGATCTCGCCGATGCCCTTGTAGAGCCCGGTGGCCAGCAGCGCGTCGAGCTGCGCGAGCAGTACCGGATCGTCGACGTTCCAGGCCGGGCGATAGATGCTGCGCTCGGGCGAGATCGAGGCGAAGGGGATCAGCCGGTCGGGATGGCGCTGCGTGGCCTCGGCCACCGATTCGTTGCTGCTGCGCGCGCCCCAGGACACCACGGCATGCGTCGCGCCCCAGCGGTCCATCAGCGCGAGCTGCATCGCGAGGTCGTTGAGGTGCACGTGCGCGTCGGCGAAGGGGATCAACGTCGCGGGCGGCGTTGGCGGAATCTGCGGCCAGGCGGGCAGGGTCGCGGCCCACAGCAGGATGGCGTGCAGCCAGAGCATGCGCGCCCGGTGGGGCAGTCGTTGTCGATCGGTCCGATCCATGGGGTTTCCTCGTGCGGCAAGGAGGAATTTCCCCAGGGAAGATGTTCCTCGACTCGAAGTTCTTCAAGACGAACGAGGCCCGGCGTTTTTCAACCCGCGGATCCCGGGGTGCGCCAGAATCCCGGACCGATCCCGTCCGATTCCTCCGCTGCCATGCACCGCACCGTCGCCCTGCTCGTTTTCTCCGGCGTCCAGTCGCTCGACGTCAGCGGCCCGATGGACGTGTTCTCGGAAGCCAACCGCTTCCTGCCGAGCGAGGACCACTACCGGCTCGAGACCATCGGCGTGGAGCACGGCACCATGCCCTGCTCGAACGGCCTCTCGCTGCAGGCGCACCGCCACTATGCCGAGGTCGACGATGCCTTCGACCTGCTGCTGGTGGCCGGCGGCCCGGCGCTGGTGCGGCAGCATTTCGATCCGGCGCTGTACCGCTGGCTCGAGGCCGCGAGCGCGCGGGCCGCGAGCTTCGGTTCGATCTGCAGCGGCGCCTTCATCCTCGCGCGTGCCGGCCTGCTCAATGGCCGCACCGTCACCACGCACTGGAACGACGCGGCGGCGCTGGCCAGCCTGTGCCCGAGCGCGCGCGTCGAATCGAACCGGCTCTTCAACCAGGACGGCAAGCTCTACACCTCGGCCGGCGTCACGGCGGGCATCGACCTGTCGCTGCATCTGCTCGCGCAGCACCACGGCAGCGAGGTGGCGCTGCACGTGGCCCGGCGGCTCGTGGTGTTCACGCAGCGCGCGGGCGGGCAGTCGCAGTTCAGTCCCTTCCTCACGCCGCAGCTCGAGCCGGCCTCGCCGGTCGCGCAGGTGCAGCAGTACGTGATGGCGCACCTCGGCGACGAACTCACGGTGGCGGTGCTGGCGCGGGTCGCGCACATGAGCGAGCGCAGCTTCGCGCGCACCTTCGCGCGCGACGCGAAGCTCACGCCGGCCGAATTCGTCGAGAGCGCGCGGCTCGACGCGGCGCGCGTGATGCTCGAGAGCGGCCAGGCACCGATGAAGACCGTGGCCTTCGCCTGCGGCTTCCACGATGCGCACCGCATGCGCGCGGTGTTCCTGCGCCGCCTGGGCGTCACGCCGCAGCAGTACCGCGCGAACTTCGGCACCACGCGGCTCGCGTCGTCGCCCGGGGGTTGACGGCGGCGCGCCGGCGCGTCGACAATCCGGCCCGCAGTCGCCTCCGCGGCGCGCTGCCGTAGGCGTTACCGTCATCCAACGCGTCCTTTGTCGAGTGGTTCCCAGCAGGGAGATCTCGATGCAAAGACGCCACGGTATGCCCTCCCTCTTCCTTTCGTTCGTCCTGTTCGCCTTCCTGCGCTGCATCGCATCGCAGGGCCGGCGCAGGGTCTTTTCGCGTCCGTTCGCGAAGAGCGTCGCGAGGGTTGCCATGGCTTTCTCCATGACCCCAACCCATCGAAAGACAGCCATCATGAAAACCACCGGCAACACCATCCTCGTGACGGGCGGCACCAGCGGCATCGGCCGCGCGCTCGCCGAGGCCCTGCACCGGCGCGGCAACCGCGTCATCGTCACCGGCAGGCGCCAGGCCCTGCTCGACGAGGTCACGGCCGGCAGAGCCGGCCTTTTCGGCCTGCGGCTCGACCTCGACGATCCCGCTTCGCTGCCGCGCGTCGCGCGGGAGGTGCGCGAACGCTTTCCCGAGCTCAACGTGTTGATCGCCAATGCCGGCATCTCGCGCGCGGAAGACATGCGCGCCGATGCCTGGAGCGCCACCGATGCCGAAGCGATGGTGCAGACCAACATCCTCGGCGTGCTGCGCACCGCGGCGGCGTTCCTGCCGTTGCTGAAGGGTCGGCCCGACGCGAGCTTCATCGCGACCGGCTCGGCGCTGGCCTTCGTGCCGCGCGCCGACTTCCCGGTCTACTGCGCGAGCAAGGCCTTCCTGCACTCGTGGCTGCAGTCGCTGCGCCACCAACTGCGCGCGGTGCCGGTCGAGGTGCTCGAACTCGCACCGCCCTACGTGCAGACCGAACTCACGGGCAGCGCGCAGGCCTCGGACCCGCGCGCCATGCCCGTGGGCGCCTATGTGGCGGAGGTGATGCGACAGCTGGAGCGCGGCGATCATCCGAACGGCGAGCTGATGCTCGAGCGCGACCATGCGCGCCGCTGGGCCGAGCGCGATGGCCGCTACGAGGCCGTCTTCGCGTCGCTGAACCCCTGCTGAAGCGCGCGCCAGGGCGCCATGCCATCATCGTTGGATGAACTCTCACAGTGCATTCAACAGCTCCGATGCGGTCGCCAGGTACGCTGAGGGCCCGAAGCGCAACGTGCCCGGCCACAGCGGCCTGCTGCCGATGACGCGCATCCTGCTGGCCGAGCGCGTGCCTGCGGAAGGCCGCGTGCTGGTGGTCGGCGCCGGTGGCGGTCTCGAGCTCGAGGACCTCGCGCTCGCCCACCCCGGTTGGCGCATCGACGGCGTCGACCCGAGCGCGCCGATGCTCGATCTCGCGGCCCAGCGGCTCGGCCCGTTGAAGTCGCGCGTGGCCCTGCACGAAGGCTATGTGCAGGACGCGCCCGAAGGCCCCTTCGACGGCGCCACCTGCCTGCTGACCTTCCATTTCGTGCCGCACGACCAGCGCCTGCCCACGGCGCGCGAGATCCATCGCCGCCTGAAGCCGGGCGCGCCCTTCGTGGTCGCGCACCTCAGCGTGGAGGATGGCGAGGGCCAGCGCGAGACCTGGATGAAGCGCTACGCGGCCTTCCTCGTGTCGTCGGGGTCCGACCCGAAGCAGGCGGCGGCCACGAGCGAGAAGGTGCAGAAGGAGCTGGCGATCCTGTCGCCGGCGCAGGACGAGGCGATCCTGCGCGAGGCGGGGTTCAGCGGGGTGCAGCTCTTCTATGTGGGGTTCACGTTCAGGGGGTGGGTCGCCTACGCCTGACGGCGACGGGCCGCTCACTCCGGTTTCTTCACACCTTGTCAGGCGATCGTTCGCGAATCCAGCTCCCTGAGCAAACGCTGCAGCTGCGCGACCGAAGCCTCGTCGAGCCCTTGCAGAGGCAACCTCGGCACCCCCGCCTCGAAACCCCGCAGCCGCAGCCCCGCCTTCACGGTCGTCGGCAGCCCGCCCTTGAGGATGAACTGCAGCACGTCGAGCTGCCCGTAGAAGATCGTGCGTGCCGCCTCCATGTCGCCCGACAGGCAGGCGTCGTAAAGCGCGACGGGCCAGGCCGGAATGATGTTGGGCGCCGCCGTGCACCAGCCCACGGCGCCGGCGGCGAAGGCCTCGAGCGCCAGTGGATTGCTGCCGTTGAAGAACGGGATCTCGCCGTTCGACAGTTGCCGGATGCGGTGCATGCGCTGGATGTCGCCCGTGCTCTCCTTGACCATGGTCACGTTCGCGATGTCCCGCACGATCCGCACGATCAGCTCGGGCTGCATGTCGACGCCGCTGGTCGCGGGGTTGTTGTAGAGCATGACCGGCAGGCCGATCGCGTCGGCGATGCTCTGGTAGTGGCGAAAGATCTCGGCCTCGCCGAGCTTCCAGTAGGACACGGGCAGCACCATGACCGCGTCGGCGCCGGCCGCCTCGGCGAACCTGGCCTTGCGCACCGCGTTGCGGGTCGTGAGGTCCGAGATGCCGACGATCACCGGCAGGCGCTTCGCGACCTGGGCGATCGACGCCTCGGCCACGGCATCCCATTCCTCGTCGGACAGGTAGGCGCTCTCGCCGGTACTGCCGAGTGGCGCGATGGCATGGGAGCCCGACAGCACCAGCCGCTCGACCACGTGGCGGCTGGTCTCGAGGTCGACGGCGCCGCTGCGCTCGTCGAAGGCCGTGATGGGATAGGAAACGATGCCGAGGATTTTGTTGTTCATGAGATTGAATGAGCAAAGGGTGGATGGAAGAAAGCGATAGGTGTCAGGCCGAAGCCGCCGGCTGCTGGGCCGCGAGCTTCTCGGCCATGAGTTGCGCGAGCAGGTCGAAGACGGCCCGGATGTGGGGCAGGTACTGCAGGTCGTACTGCACGCTGATGAACAGCGGCACGCGCGCGGAGCGATCGGGCAGCAGCCGGATCAGCCCGAAAGACTCGGCCTCGGCATAGGAAGGCAGCAGCACCACGCCCAGGCCCTCCTGCGCCGCGAACAGCTGCGAGAACATGCTGGTCGCGCGAAAGCCGATGCGCGGCGCATCGACGAACTCCTCGAGCCAGCGCGCCGAGGGCAGGTAGATCGGGTCGTCGATGTAGCCGATGAAGAAGTCCCGCGCCAGGTCCTCGGGCCGCGCGATCTCGCGGCCCGCGAGATAGGAGGCACTGGCATAAAGATGGAAATGCACGTCGGCCACCTTCTGCGTGTGCAGCGACTTCGGCGGGGGCTCGAAGAAGCTCACGAAGATGTCGGACTCGCGGCGCGCGATGTCCACGTAGTTCGAGGTGGTGGCGAGCTGGATCTCGATCGCCGCGAAGCGCTCGTGCAGCTTCCTGACCGCGCGCGAGATCAGCATCGCGCCCACGCCCTCCATCGTTGCGATGGAGACGGTGCCGGCGTTCTGCCCGAAGCGGTCGGCGGTCAGTCCCTGGATTTCGTGCAAGGCCGTTTCCATCTTCTCCACCCTCGTGAACACTTCCCGCCCGAACGGGGTCAGGACGATGCCCTTGCGGTCGCGCCGGAACAGCGTGCCGCCCGAGCTGTACTCCACCTGCGCGAGGCGGCGGCTGATGGTCGACTGGTCGACGCCCAGCTTGCGCGCGGCGGGCGCCAGCGCACCGCCGCGCGCGACTTCGAGCAATGCGCGCAGGTGGTCCCATCCGAGTTGATCCAGGGGCAGGTGCTTGGTGGCCATGGCGTTGAAGGCTGAACGAAGGAGCGAAGACATTAGTCCAGCGTGGGCCCGGGCGCCATCGGTGCAAGCTTGCGGTTCAGGCCGCGGCCCGGGTCTCCTTGGTGTCGCGCAGCCAGATCGCGCCGATCACGAAGGTCATGAGCGCGCCCGCGACCGGATAGGCGAGGCCGGCATAGATGTTCCCGTGCTCGGCCACGAGCGCGAACGAGATGGTCGGCAGCAACCCGCCGAACCAGCCGGCGCCGATGTGATAGGGCAGCGACATCGAGGTGTAGCGGATGCGCGCGGGGAACATCTCCACCAGCAGCGCCGCGAGCGGCCCGTAGGTGATGGCCACGAAGCCCATGAAGACCAGCAGGATCAGCACCACCATCGGCGAGTCGATGCCCGCGCGGTCGGCCGTCGTGGGATAGCCCGCGCCCTGGAGCGCGGCGCCGATCCGCGCGCGGAAGCCGTCGATCTCGGCCTTGCTGGCGGGCTCGAAGGCGTTGCCGTTCGCGACCAGCCGTCCCTGCACCGAGGCGATGGCCCGGTCGCCAATGGTCACGGTCGCCAGCTCGCCGGCGGCCGCGTCCTTGACCTCGTAGCTGGCCGCGCTCTGCGCCAGCACGCGCTTGGCGATGTCGCAGGAGGTCCGGAAGTCGACATCGCGCGCGATCGGGTTGCCCTGGAACGAGCATTCGCGCGGGTCGGCCGTCAGCACGATCGAGGCGCTCTGCTGGGCCCGTTCCAGCGCCGGGTTCGCGTAGTGCGTGAGCGCCTTGAACAGCGGGCCGTAGGACAGGGCGGCCACCAGGATGCCGATCATGATCAGCCACTTGCGGCCGATGCGGTCCGACAGCGCGCCGAAGAAGATGAACAGCGGCATGCTCAGCACCAGCGAGGTCGCGAACAGCGTGTTCGCGTAGATCGGATCCACCTTGAGGATCTGCGTGAGGAAGAACAGCGCGTAGAACTGCGAGGTGTACCAGACGATCGATTGCCCGGCGCACAGGCCGAACAGGCAGATCAGCACGATGCGCAGGTTCTTCCATTCGCCGAAGGCCTCGCGCACCGGCGCCTTGCTGATGCCGTTGCCGGCCTTGAGCTTGAGGAACACCGGCGACTCCTTCATCGAGACCCGGATGTAGACCGAGAGCACGAGCAGGCCGAGCGAGATGATGAAGGGGATGCGCCAGCCCCAGGCATCGAACTGCTCGGGCGACATGGTGCTGCGCACGCCGAGGATGACGACCAGCGACAGCAGGAAGCCCAGCGTCGCGGTGGTCTGGATCCACGCCGTGCTGGCCCCGCGCTTGTGCGGCGGCGAGTGCTCGGCCACGTAGGTGGCGGCACCGCCGTACTCGCCGCCGAGCGCCAGGCCCTGGCACAGCCGCAGCACGATCAGGATGATCGGCGCGGCCACGCCGATGGTGGCGTAGTTGGGCAGGAAGCCGACCGAGAAGGTCGAGATGCCGATCAGCAGCAGCGTGATCATGAAGGTGTACTTGCGCCCGATCATGTCGCCCAGGCGCCCGAACAGCACGGCGCCGAGCGGCCGCACGATGAAGCCCGCGGCGAAGGCGAGCAGCGCGAAGATGAAGGCGGCCGACGGGTCGAGCGCCGAGAAGAACTGCTTCGCGATGATGGTCGCGAGCGAGCCGTAGAGGAAGAAGTCGTAGTACTCGATGACGGCGCCCACGGAAGAGGCCACGATGACCTTCCTGCCTTCCGCGCGATGCGTCGCACCCGTCAGGGTTGCGGGGATGTCCATGCTTGTCTCCTGTCTTGTGGTTCTGGAGGGAGGAGGCCGCCCGGTGGGGCTCCTCCCTGGCCGGCAACGTGGCGTGGCCGGCGGTGGGCGTCTCAGGCCTGGCGGCGCGCCCGGATGTCGGCCACCACCTTGGCGACCTGCTCGGCGCTGGCGCCCTTCACGCGCGCATTGATGCGCACGGTGCCGAAGCCGACGAACAGCACCAGTTCGTCGGGGCCGGGCGCGCCGGGAATCGCGAGGGTGATGCCGTCCATGGCGTCGTAGTCCCAGGCATCGTCGGCGCCGCCGAACAGCAGGTCGACCGAGCCGCCGGCCGTCGACACCTTGGCGTTGCCCGGAATCAGCGCGGGGCCCGCGCCGAGGCCGGTGCGCATGGCCAGGCCCAGGCGCGGATGGATCAGCGCCGCGCCGTGTTCCGACTCGCCGGCCGTGCCCACCAGCGCGGCCTTGCCGTAGGCGCGCGGCTTCTCCTCGCCCGTGAAGTGCGAGAGCGCGCGTTCGGTCAGCAGCGTGCCGATCTCGACCGAGCGCTGCGCCAGGTCGGCCAGCTCGGCGTCGGTGGCGGCGCCGCGGCCGGCGCAGGGGTTCTTGAAGATCGCGGCGGCGACCACGTGGCGCGAAGGCGCGGCGGCGGCGCGGCCGCCCTCGGCGAGCGTGTTCCTCTCGAACACGAAGATCTGTCGAATGGTCTCGAGCGTTGATGGGCTCATGGGGGTCTCCGTCCTGTGGATGTGGCTGAATCGCCTGGTCCCTGCGTCGCAGGGGCTGAAGTGGCGGACGGAGATTAGGTTCGCGAGGCCCTTCTGTCAGTTTGCAAGAACGCAAGCGGGCTTGCGTTTTTGGGCCTGGCGGTGGGCGCCGACGCGCGTTGGCAGGAAGCGCACCCGATCTGGCAGTCCCTGCCCCCTCGGGCATGCGCACGGGGCGCCGGCGCGCCGGACACTGGGTTCGCACTTTCGCCAACCCTCATCCCCGGAGAACCCATGAACGAATCCATTGCCGGCATCCGCATCCCCGACAGCCAGATGGCGCGCGAGGCCACCGAGCTGGTGCGCGACACCGAGACCGTGCTGTTGTTCAACCACTCGCGGCGCGTGTTCCTGTTCGGCGCGCTGACCGGCGAGCGCCGCGGCCTGGCCTACGACCCCGAGCTGCTCTACATCGGCGCGATGTTCCACGACATGGGGCTGGTTGCGCCCTACAGCAGCAGGACCGAGCGCTTCGAGGTCGACGGCGCCAACGCCGCGCGCGATTTCCTCGTGCGCCACGGCATCGCCGAGCCCGAGGTCGAGCAGGTGTGGGATGCGATCGCGCTGCACACCACGCCGGGCATTCCGCAGCACAAGAAGCCGGTGGTGGCGCTGGTCACCGCGGGCGTCGAGATGGACGTGCTGGGCCTGGCCTATGACGCCTTTCCCACCGAGCAGCGCGAGGCGGTGGTGCGCGCGCATCCGCGCGAGGCCGACTTCAAGGAGGGCATCATCGATGCCTTCGCCAAGGGCACGCGCTTCAAGCCCGAGACCACCTTCGGCAACGTCAAGGCCGACGTGCTGGCGCTCAAGGACCCCACGTACAAGCGGCTCAACTTCTGCGGAATGATCCTCGGCTCGTCGTGGAACGACGGCGCCTGCGGCGTGCCGGGCTGCCGGCACTGAGCAGGTTTACTGGCTCGCCGTGGCCACGTGCACGCCGGGCCGGCGGCCATCGTTCCAGCGGCCGCCGATCGCGCGCTCGATCTGCGCGCTGAGCTGCAGCAGCAGGCCGTCGTCGGCCTGCTTCGCCTGCAGCTGCATGCCCAGCGGCAGGCCGTGCTCGTTGAAGGCCAGCGGCAGCGAGATGCCCGGAATGCCGCACAGGTTGGCCAGCGGCGTGTAGGCGAAGTTCTGCCAGAGGTTGTCGAACCAGTCGAGCACCGAGGGGTTGTCGCTGAGCGTGAGGTATTCGGTGGTGCCCACGCGCGGCGTGGGCAGTGCGGTGATCGGGGTGAGGATGATGTCCCACTCCTCGAAGAAGGCGCCGAAGCCGCGCGCGGTGGTGTTGAACACCGTCTGCATCCTGAAGCGCTCGGCATAGGAGATGTCGCGCCCGGCCTCCCAGATCTTGATGTTGATCGGCTCGATCAGGTCGGCCGGCGGCTGCTCGAGGCCGAAGCGCGCGAGGAAGCCCTCGATGGTCTGCGCGAAGTTGCTGATGTAGCACGTGGTCTGGGCCGCGAAGGCGGCGCGGATGTCGACCGCGGGCAACGCCCATTCGACATGGTGGCCCAGGCCCTCGAGAAAGCGCCCCACGCGCTCGAGCTCCGCTGCGATGTGCGGCGTGGCGCGGAAGTCGCCCCACTCGTGCGACATCGCGATGCGCAGCGGCTTCGGGTCGCGTTCGATCAGCTGCGTGTAGGGCTCGTCGGCCTTCCAGTAGGGCATGAACTCGCCGGGCGCGCCGCCGCGGCAGTGGTCGACGAAGGCCGCGGTGTCGCGCACCGTGCGGCTGTGGCAGCCCTGGATCGACACCAGGCCCGTGAGGTCCGACAGCGCCGGCGCGATCGAGAACACGCCGCGCGAGGGCTTGAGGCCGATGTTGCCGTTCACGCCCGCGGGAATGCGGATCGAGCCGCCGCCGTCGGTGGCGTGCGACAGCGGCAGCACGCCGGCCGCCACCGCCGCGCCCGTGCCGGCCGAGGAGCCGCAGGTCGTGTAGTCGAGGTTCCAGGGATTGCGCGTGACGTAGACGGCCGGGTTCTCGGCCGAGCTGCAGACGCCGAACTCGGGCGTGGTGGTGCGCCCGATGATGTTGAGCCCGGCCTTGCGGATCTGCTGCGTCAGGTGGGTGTCGGCGGCCGCGCGCTGGCCCTTCATCAGCAGCGAGCCCATCTCCTGCAGCCGGCCCTTCATGGTCGGGCCCAGGTCCTTCATCAGGTAGGGCACGCCCGCGAACGCGCCCGCGGGATTCATGCCGTCGGCCAGCGGATCGGCCACCACGTCGTCGAAGACCTCGACCACCGCGCTCAGCGCGGGGTTGGTGAGCGCGATGGCGGCGCTGGCCTGGGCCGCGAGCTCGGCCGGCGTGACCTGCCCGCCGCGCACCAGCGCGGCGAGCCCCACGCCGTCCTGTTCGCTCCATGCCTGCCAGCTCATTGCCAAAGTCATCCGTCGCTCCTGTCGAGAAAAGAAAAAGGGGGCGTGGGCCCCGTGTGCGCCCACTCTAGCGAAGACGCGGTGTGCCCGCGCGCCAGTCGTGTATTGGGCCGCGTGCAACGTAGTGTGTGGATTTTTCGCGCGGATACACGGGCATACGCGATCCGCGGCGCGGCGGCATGGCGCTCGAAGAATGCGCTCCAGCCCCGGGACAGGGGCCACGCGACTTCATCCAATCCAGAGGGACATCCCATGCACAAGACCACCGACAAGACCGCGAGCCGGGCCACCCGCCGCGGCTTCTTCGCCACCTCCGCCGTGGCCGGCGCCGCGGGCTTCAGCCTGCTCTCGGGCACCGAGCTGGCACGGGCGGCCGGCAGTCCCGAGGCCGATGCGCAAGCGGCCGCGGCCTATCCGCCGACGCCGCGCGCGCCCATGGGCGACACGGCCGTACGCCCGTTCCGCGTCCACGTGCCCGAGGCCGTGCTGGCCGACCTGCGTCGCCGCGTGAAGGCCACGCGCTGGCCCGACCGCGAGACCGTGACGGACCTGTCGCAAGGCGTGCGGCTCGAAAAACTGCAGCCGTTGATGCGGTATTGGGGCAGCGGCTACGACTGGCGCAAGGCCGAGGCGCGGCTCAATGCCCTGCCGCAGTTCATCACCGAGATCGACGGCCTCGACATCCACTTCATCCACGTGAAGTCGCGCCATCCCGATGCGCTGCCGCTGGTCATGACCCATGGCTGGCCCGGCTCGGTGATGGAGCTGCTCAAGACCATCGACCCGCTCGTCAATCCCACCGCCCATGGCGGCCGCGCCGAGGATGCGTTCCACCTCGTGCTGCCCTCGATGCCCGGCTACGGCTTCTCGGCCAAGCCGCGCAGCATCGGCTGGGGCCCCGACCGCATCGGCCGCGCCTGGGACGTGCTGATGAAGCGGCTGGGCTACCCGCGCTACGTGTCGCAGGGCGGCGACTGGGGCTCGGTCATCTCGGACAGCATGGCGCGCCAGAAGCTGCCGGGCCTGCTCGGCATCCACGTCAACATGCCGGCCAGCGTGCCGCCGCGGGTGGCGAAGGCGCTCAACAATGGCGACCCCGCGCCCGCCGGTCTCGACGACAAGGAGAAGGCCGCCTTCGATGCGCTGAACTTTCTCTACAAAAAGGGCGGCGGCTATGCCGCGCTGATGGTGACGCGGCCCCAGACCCTGGGCTATGCGCTCGAGGACTCGCCCGCGGGCCTGGCCGCCTTCTTCTACGACAAGTTCACCGAGTGGACCTACAGCGGCGGCGACGCCGAGAAGTCGCTCACGCGCGACGAGATGCTCGACGACATCACGCTCTATTGGGTCACCAAGACCGCCACCTCGGGCGCGCAGCTCTACTGGGAGAACAACGCCAACAACTTCAACGCCGTCGACATCTCGATCCCGGCCGCGGTGACCGTGTTCCCGGGCGAGATCTACCGCGCGCCGCGCCAGTGGGTCGAGGCGGCGTACCACAACCTGATCTATTTCAACGAGGTCGACAAGGGCGGGCACTTCGCCGCCTGGGAGCAGCCGGCGCTGTTCAGCGCGGAGTTGCGCGCGGCGTTCAGGTCGCTGCGCGGCTGACGGGGAGCCGGCCGCTCAAAGCTGCGGCGACAGCACCGCCGCCAGATGCTCCCACGCCTTCTCGAGCAGCGGCCGCTCCTTCCAGGCCTCGTAGCTCAACCGCTTCGACTGCGCGAGGTCGGCCTCGAACTGCACGGTCTGCGCCGCGGCGAAGGCCTCGTCGTAGATGTTGAGGTTGGCCTCGTCGTTGAGTCGGAACGATCGGTTGTCGAAGTTGGTCGAGCCCACCGACACCAGCAGGCCGTCGACCAGGAACACCTTGCAGTGGTACATGGTCGGCTGGTACTCGCTGATCTGGGCGCCGGCCTCGAGCAGCGGCCCCCAGGCGGCGCGCGAGGCGCGGCGCACGGTCTGCGAATCGATGATCGGCCCCGGCGTGACGATGCGCACCCGCACGCCGCGGTGCAGGGCCGCGACCAGCGCGCCCACGGTGAGATCGTCGGGCACGAAGTAGGCGCTCGAGAGGTCGATGGTCTTCGTGGCCGCGGCGATCGAGAGCAGGTACATCAGGTGCATGCTCTCGCTGCCGCCCGAAGGCGAGCTGCTGAATATCTGCGCGCGGCCGTTGCCCACGGGCGGCAGCGGCGGGAAGTAGCGCTCGCCATGGAACACGTCGCCCGAGACCTTGATCCAGTTGTCCATGAAGACCGCCTGCATCTGCGCCACCACCGGCCCCTCGACCTTGTAGTGCGAGTCGCGCCAGTGCGTTGGGTCCTGCGCATTGCCGGTCCATTCGGGTGCGATGCCGACACCGCCCGTGAAGCCGATGCGCCCGTCGACCACCAGCAGCTTGCGGTGGGTGCGGTTGTTCATGCGCGCGATGTCGTACCAGCTCGGCTTGTGGAACTTGCGGATCTCCACGCCCGATGTCTCCATCTCTCGGATGAAGTCCGCATCGACCTTCGCGCTGCCGACCCAGTCGAGCAGCACATGCACCTTGACGCCGGCGCGCGCGCGCTCCGACAGCGCATCGGCAAACGCGCGCCCGATGTCGCCCGACCAGTAGATGTAGGTCTCGAAGGTGATGCTTTGCTTCGCCGAGCGGATCGCCGCGAGCATCGGCGGAAAGATCTTGTCGCCGTTCTGGAAGGCCTCGAAGCGGTTGCCGTCGGTGATCGGCGGGCCGAGCAGGGCGCCGAGCGCGCGCTGGTACTGGGGATCGTGCAGCGCGTATTCGCGGCGCACCTGTTCGTCGAGCTTCTTCTCGCCGCTCGTGAGGTTGAGCACGAGCAGGGTGGCGGCCAGCGTCAGGACGAAGGTCCAGGCGATGGCTTTCCAGGGCTTGCGGGGGGCGGGTACGGGCATGCCTTATCGTGCCGGCCTTTGCCCGCGCCGAATCGAGTTCGCGCCCTTGTCCTGCAAGGCGCCGCTGCGATGTCTGCCATCAATATCGGCCTGCGGCGCCAGCCACTGCGAACACCATGCCCCAACAACCCAGACCTCCGGCCGATCCGGCCTCCCACCGCTTCGTCAGCGTGCGCGGCGCGCGCGAGCACAACCTGCGCAACGTCGACGTCGACATCCCGCGCGATGCCCTCGTGGTCTTCAGCGGCATCTCGGGTTCCGGCAAGTCCTCGCTGGCCTTCGGCACGCTGTATGCCGAGGCGCAGCGGCGCTACCTCGAATCGGTGGCGCCCTATGCGCGGCGGCTGATCGACCAGGTCGGCGTGCCGGCGGTCGATTCGATCGACGGGCTGCCGCCGGCCGTGGCGCTGCAGCAGCAGCGCGGCACGCCGGGTGCGCGCTCCTCGGTGGGCAGCGTGACCACGCTGTCGAACCTGCTGCGCATGCTCTATTCGCGCGCGGGCGACTACCCGGCGCGCCAGGCCATGCTGCACGCGGAGGATTTCTCGCCCAACACGCCGCAGGGTGCCTGCCCCGTCTGCCACGGGCTGGGCCGGGTGTTCGAGGTGACCGAGCGCGCGATGGTGCCCGACGACAGCCTCACGATCCGCGAGCGCGCGGTGGCCGCCTGGCCCTCGGCCTGGCAGGGGCAGAACCTGCGCGACATCCTCGTCACGCTGGGCATCGACGTCGACACGCCGTGGCGCGCGCTGCCGAAGAAGACGCGCGACTGGATCCTGTTCACCGAGGAGCAGCCGACGGTGCCGGTCTACGCGGGCTTCACGCCGGCCGAGACGCGCGCCGCGCTGCGCCGCAAGCTCGAGCCCAGCTACCAGGGCACCTTCATGGGTGCGCGCAAGTACGTGCTCCACACCTTCGCCACGACGCAGAGCGCGTTGATGAAGAACCGCGTCTCGCGCTTCATGTCGGGCGCGTCGTGTCCGGCCTGCCAGGGCAAGCGGCTCAAGGCCGAGGCGTTGTCGGTGCGTTTCGCGGGGCTCGACATCGGGCAGATCTCGCACCTCACGCTGGGCGCGCTGGCGCAGGTGCTGCGGCCGGCGGCGCGCGGCGAGGCGCATGGCAAGGTGGCGCCGTCGGCCGAGAAACGCATCGTGGCGCAGCGCATCGCGCAGGACGCGCTGGCGCGGCTCGACACGCTGCTGGGCCTCGGGCTGGGCTATCTCTCGCTCGATCGCGCAACGCCCACGCTGTCGCCGGGCGAACTGCAGCGGCTGCGGCTCGCGACGCAGATCCGTTCCAAGCTGTTCGGCGTGGTCTACGTGCTCGACGAGCCTTCGGCCGGCCTGCATCCGGCCGACGCCGAGGCACTGGTCGACGCGCTCGATGCGCTCAAGCGCGCGGGCAACTCGCTGTTCGTGGTCGAGCACGACCTGGACCTGATGCGCCGCGCCGACTGGCTGGTCGACGTCGGGCCCGGCGCGGGCGAGAACGGCGGCGAGGTGCTCTACAGCGGGCCGCCGGCCGGGTTGCGCGACGTGGCGGCTTCCCGCACGGCTGCCTACCTGTTCGCGCCCGAGGCCGCCGGCGATGTGGGCCGGCCGCCGCGTTCGGCGCAGGGCTGGCTGCGGCTCGAAGGCGTCACGCGCAACAACCTCGAGGCGGTCGACGCCGCATTTCCGATCGGCGCGATGACCGCGGTCACCGGCGTCTCGGGGTCGGGCAAGTCCAGCCTCGTGAGCCAGGCGCTGGTGCAGCTGGTGGCGGCCCACCTGGGCCACGAGGCTCCGGCCGACGACGAGCCGGGCGAGGGCGAGCCCTCGCTCGCCCAGGAGACGCAGGGCCGCATCGTCGAGGGCCTGGACCGGATCCGGCGCCTGGTGCGGGTGGACCAGAAGCCGATCGGCCGCACGCCGCGTTCGAACCTCGCGACCTACACCGGGCTGTTCGACCACGTGCGCAAGCTGTTCGCGCAGACCCGCGCCGCGAAGGCGCGCCGCTTCGATGCCGGCCAGTTCTCGTTCAACGTCGCCAAGGGCCGCTGCCCGACCTGCGAGGGCGAGGGCTTCGTCAGCGTCGAGCTGCTGTTCATGCCCAGCGTCTACGCGCCGTGCCCGACATGCGGCGGCTCGCGCTTCGACGCGGCGACGCTGAAGGTGCGGCTGCGCGACAAGAGCATCGCCGAAGTGCTCGCGATGACGGTGGACGAGGCGCATGCCTTCTTCGTGGACGACGCCCCCATCGAGCGGCCGCTGCGCCTGCTCGCGGCGATCGGCCTGGGCTACCTGCGTCTGGGGCAGCCGGCCACCGAGCTGTCGGGCGGCGAGGCCCAGCGCATCAAGCTCGCGACCGAGCTGCAGCGCGCGCAGCGCGGCGACGCGCTCTACGTGCTCGACGAACCGACGACCGGGCTGCATCCGTCGGACGTGGACCGGCTGATGGCGCAGCTCGACGAGCTCGTCGACGCGGGCAACACGGTGGTGCTGGTCGAGCACGAGATGCGCGTGGTGGCGCGCTGCGACTGGGTCATCGACATGGGCCCGGGCGCGGGCGGCGAGGGCGGGCGCGTGGTGGCGGCGGGCACGCCGCGCGAGGTCGCGGAGGCCGGCACGCCCACGGCGAGGTACCTCGCGCGGCAGTGGGGCTGAGCCGGGCGCGGCCCGGGTGCACAATCTGGGCCCCCGATCCGCGCCGCCGCGCGAGCCCGCCTTTCCGTTTCAACCCCCATGCGAATCCACGACATCCGACGCCGACTGCGCGAAGCAGGCGCGGGCCCCAGCCATGAGCAGCGCGTGCTGCGGCTGTGGTCCCATGCGCTGCCGCGCGACAGCGGGCGGCGGCTGCCGCACAGCTTCTTCCCGGCCGGATTGATGGCCGAGCTGCCGGCCATCGAGGCCGAGCTCGCGGGCCTTGCGCGCGTGCATGCGGTGCATCCGGGCGCCGACGGTTCGGAGCGGTTGCTGGTGGCGCTTGCCGACGGCCAGACCGTCGAGAGCGTGCTGCTGCCGCGCGACGGCCTGTGCGTGTCCTCGCAGGTGGGCTGCGCGGTCGGCTGTCAGTTCTGCATGACCGGGCGCGAGGGGCTGCTGCGCCAGGTCGGCAGCGCCGAGATCATTGCGCAGGTGGCGCTCGCGCGCCTGCGCCGGCCGGTGCGCAAGGTGGTGTTCATGGGCATGGGCGAGCCGGCCCACAACCTCGACAACGTGATGGAGGCGATCGAGCTGCTCGGCACGGTCGGCAACATCGGCCACAAGAACCTGGTGTTCTCCACCGTCGGCGATCCGCGCGTGTTCGAGCGGCTGCTGCAGGAACGCGTGCGGCCCGCGCTCGCGCTGTCGCTGCACACCACGCGCGACGAACTGCGCCGCAAGCTGCTGCCGCGCGCGCCGCGGCTCACGCCCGAGGAACTGGTCGCGGCCGGCGAGCGCTATGCGCGCACCACCGGCTATCCGATCCAGTACCAGTGGACGCTGCTCGAAGGCATCAACGACAGCGAGGAAGAGATCGAGGGGCTGGTGCGGCTGCTGTCGGGCAAATACGGCGTGCTCAACATGATCCCGTTCAACGCGGTCGACGGCGTGGACTTCCAGCGCCCGGCCTGGGCGCGCTGCCAGCAGATCGCACGCACCCTGCACGAGCGCGGCATCCTGACCAAGCTGCGGAATTCGGCGGGGCAGGATGTGGATGGGGGGTGTGGGCAATTGCGGGCGCGGGCGACGGGCGCCGGCGTGGCGGGGCAGGCCCGGCCCGTGACCGTGGATGCGGCGTCCATCGTGCGCCGGGCTTCGGGTCGCCCGGAAGATTAGGCGCGGCGCGCGCGAGCTCGTCGCGCGCGGTCGGCGTTCACATGCGCTCTCGAAGCATGCCCTTGAGCCAGCGGCAGAAGTCGCCCGCGCTCTGGGCATGCGCGCTGTGCGTGCTGACGTAGGCCAGGTAGCTCGCACCGGAGCCGATGCTCTGGCCGTCGGCCAGCACCAGCGTGCCGTCGCGCAGCGGATCCAGCACCAGCAGCTTCGGCACGACCAGGAAGCCGGTGCCGCCGATGGCCGCCGTGATGGCCAGGAAGAGATGGTCGTAGGTGGCGACCACATAGAGGCTCTCGGTCGCGATGCCCGCGGCGATGGCCCAGGTCGCGATGACGTCGGGCCGTGAGCGCGCCGCCACCAGGGGCCAACCGCTCTTCGATCGCGCGCGGTGCTTCTCCAGCAGGGAGGGCGAGGCGACGCAGACCAGTTCCTCGCGCATCAGCTCCCAGCTCTCCGTTCCCGGCACGCTCAGGTCGCGGGTGATGAGCACGTCGAAGTCGTCGGAAGGCTCGGGCGGCGCCAGCGAGGTGATCAGGTCGATCTGCACGCCGTGCTGGGCCGTGTAGGCGCCGAGCGCGGGCACCACCACCGTCATCGCGAAGCTCGGCATCGAGGTGCGCACCTTCAGCCGGTCGTGCTTGCGGCCACGTTGCGCCAGCAGTTGCATCGTCATCTCGATGGTCGACATGGCGTCCTTGACCGCCTCGAAGAGCTGCAGACCGCTGGGTGTGAATTCGACGGTCGAGCCCCGGCGGTGGAACAGTCGCCCCCCCGCGAATGCTTCGAGCGAGGCGATGTGGCGGCTCACCGCGCCCTGGGTGACGCCCAATGCCGCGCCGGCCCGCGTGAAGTTGCCATGCCGGCCGACCGCCACGAAGGCGCGCAGCGGTGTCAGCGGTACTTCGGACGCTCTTTCATGATCAAAACTCATTGTGAAACCACGGCGGGGAATACTGTCACAGAACCTCGGTTGATCGAAATTTGGCGGTCGATAGCATTCATTCTGTCACCAACAGTGCCTCGAAAGGGCGGAATCACATGCTTCGCTTGCTGCCAAAACTATGTCTTTTCCTCATTTTCGCAGGACGGCTGGCGCAGGCCTGCGCGGGCGAGGTCGTGCTGTATTCCTCCAACAACGTGGAGACGGTGAACCAGGTCGTCGACCAGTTCACCAAGCAGAACCCCGACATCAAGGTGTCCGTGGTGCGCGCCGGCACCGGGGCGCTGATGCAGCGCATCAAGGCCGAGGCGGCCAACCCGCTGGGCGACATCTTCTGGTCGGGCGGCCTGTCGACCATCGGCGAATTCCGCGACCAGTTCCAGCCCCACGAGTCCGCGCAGGCCGCGGCCATACCGCCCGCCTACCGCGGACCGAACGGCCTCTGGCTGGGCACCAACGTCCACGTGACCGTGCTGATGGCGAACCTGCGGCAGACGCCGGGCGGCCAGCCGCCGCGGGGTTGGGCCGACCTGGCCGATCCGAAGTGGAAGGGCAGGATCGTCATTCCCGATCCGGAGCGCAGCAGCGCCTCGTTCGTCGCGCTGTACGGCTTGCAGCAGTTGCTGGGCAACGAGGTCCTCGCCAAGGTCGCGCGCAACGCCGTGATCGTCGGCACCACCTCCGCCGCCTATGAAGGCGTTGCCAAGGGCGAGTTCGCGGTGGCGGTGACGATGGAGTACGCCGCCTACGAGTACGTGGCCGGCGGGCTCAAGGAGATCAAGCTGGTCTATCCGGCCGAGGGCACCTTCCTCTCGCCCGAAGGCATGGCCCTGATCAAGGGCGCGAAGCATCCGCAGGAGGCCCGCCGGCTCTATGAATTCCTGGCCGCCGGCAAGACGCAGACCGAGGTCTTCAAGAGCGCCTACCGCCGTCCGTTGCGCACCGACATCGACGTGAGCAGGCTGGCGGAATTGCCCGCGCTGTCGAGCATCAAGGTCGTGGCGCTCGACGATGCCCGGATGGGCGCGGAGCGCGCGGCGTTCATCGCGCAGTGGCGCCAGAGCGTCAACGCGCGCTGACCGGCACCGCGGGCCGACGGAAAGCCACCGATGCAAGTCTCATTCGAAGCCATCGCCCAGAGCTATGGCGGCCAGGCCCTGTTCGACGGGCTCGATCTCGCCATCCCGAGCGGGTCGTTCTTCACGCTGCTGGGGCCTTCGGGCTGCGGCAAGACCACGCTGTTGCGCATGCTGGGCGGGTTCGTGCGGCCGGACGCCGGGCGCATCCGGTTCGGCGATGAGGACGTGACCCACGTGCCGGTGCATCGCCGCGGGGTCGGCATGGTGTTCCAGGACTACGCGCTGTTCCCCGACCGCTCGGTCCTCGCCAACGTCGTCTACGGACTCGCCGCGCGCGGCGTCGAGCGCGCGGCCGCGGAACAACGCGCGCTGGCCATGCTCGACCGCGTGGGACTGAAGGCGCTGGCCGACCGCTCGCCCGCGGCCCTGTCCGGCGGCCAGCGGCAGCGCGTCGCGATGGCGCGCGCGTTGGTGATCGAGCCCCGGCTGCTGCTGCTGGACGAGCCGCTGTCGGCGCTGGACGTCAAGCTCCGCGTCGAGCTGCGCAGCCTGGTGCGCGAGCTGCAGACCGAGGCGGGCATCACGACCGTCTTCGTCACGCACGATCAGGAAGAAGCGCTGGCGCTGTCCGACCTGATCGCCGTGATGGACCGCGGGCGCATCGTCCAGATCGGCCCGCCGCGCGAGATCTACGCCCGGCCCGGCACCGCCTTCGCCGCCGACTTCGTCGGAGGAGCCAACCTCATCGCCATCGACGAGGAACTGCCCGCGGCCGCCAACGGGCTGCGCCGCCTGGGCACGCCGGCCGGCGTCATCCTGACCGACAGCGCGGTGCCGTTGCGCCCCGGCGCGGTGCTGGCGGTGCGCAGCGAGGAGCTGGTCTTTGCCGACGCCGATGCGACGGCCGACGGCCATCTGCGCGGCGTGATCGAGCATGTCGAATTCCGCGGCGGCCTCACGGGCTACCGGGTGCGCACCAGCGCCGGCGTGCTCCGGGTCGAGGTGCGCACGCGCCAGCAGGACCAGAGCCGCTCGCGCGACGACACCGTCGTGCTGGCACTGCCCGTCGACGCGCACATCGTGCAGGCCGCATGATGTCCCGCGCGCTGCGACGCGATCCCGCCTGGCTGGTGCTGGCGCTGTGCGCCATCGGCGTGCTGGGTGTGTTCCTGGTCCTGCCGCTGGCGGGGATGATCGGCAAGTCCTTCACGGGCCCCGACGGACAGCCGAGCTTCGGCGGCTACCTGCGCTTCTTCGCCGAGGCCTCGTACCGCGAGGTCTTCTTCAACACGCTGATCCTCGGGCTGGCGGTCACGATCACCTCGATGCTCGTGGGCGGCGGCCTGGCCGTGGTCGTCGCGCGCTGCAGGTTTCCGCTGGCCGGCATCGTCACCGCGTTGCCGCTGGTGACGCTGGTGGTCCCCGACGTCGTCGTGGCCGCGGCCTGGGTGCTGATCCTGGGCAAGCAGGGCCTCGTCAACATGGCGCTGGCACCCTGGGGCATCGAGTTGCCGTCGCTCTATTCGTGGTGGGGCATGGTCTACGTGATGACCCTCAACAACTACGTGTACGCCTTCGTCGCCGTCCTCGTCGGCCTGAAGTCGATGGACCGCAACCTGGAGGAGGCCGCGCTGAGCCTGGGCCGGCCGATCGGCCGAGTGCTGGGTGGCGTGACCCTGCCGCTGCTGCTGCCCTCGCTGTTCGCCGGCGCGCTCATCGTGTTCACCCACGTGATCGGCAGCTTCGGCGTGCCGGCCATCCTGGGCGCGCGCACGCCGGTGCTGGCGGTGAAGGCCTACAACGAGTTCGTCAGCGAGATGGGAGGCAACCCGCAGATGCAGACGACGATGGCATCGCTGCTGGTGCTGCTGGGCGCGGGCCTGCTGCTGGTCCAGAAACTGGTGATCGAGAAGCGCCAGTTCCAGATGGAAGCGGGCCGCAGCCCGGCGGTGCTGGCGATCCACGGCTGGCGCGCGGTGCTGGCCAGCGGCGCCGTGCTCGGCGTGGTGCTGCTGTCGCTGCTGCCGGCCGTGGTGGTGGTCGTCACCGCGTTCACGCCCTCCGTGGGGCCGGTGCTGCGCTACGGCAGCTTCACGCTGGCCCATCTGCAGCATGCGCTGTTCCGCGCGCCCGAGCCCTTGTACAACTCGCTGTTCCTGGCCTCGATCGCCACTGTGGCCGGTGTGATTTTCTCGGTCGTGTCGGCCTACCTGATCGTCAAGCGGCGCTCGTGGCTCACCCATGTGCTCGACGTGCTGGTGATGCTGCCGCTGACCATCGCGGGCACCGTGCTGGGCATCGCGCTCATCAACGCGTTCAACAGCGGCTGGCTGGTGCTCACGGGCAGCTGGGTGGTGATGGCACTGGCCTACTTCCTGCGGCGCATGCCCACCAGCGTGCGCGCCGCCGCCGGCCCGCTGCACAACCTGCGCGATTCGATCGAGGAGGCCTCCATGAGCCTGGGCGTGAGCCCGCTGCGCAGCTTCGTGCGCGTGGTGCTTCCGGTGATCGGACCGTCTGTGGTGGCGGCCGCCGTGCTGATGTGGGTCACGACCCTGTCGGAGCTGTCGGCCACGGTCGTCCTGTACTTCGGCGGCATGAACACCATGCCGATCGAGATCTTCCAGCAGATCGACAGCGGGCGGCTGGCACTGGCCTGTGCCTACAGCCTGGTGCTGCTGCTGACCATCTTCATTCCCCTGGCGCTGGCGCGCTGGATCTTCAAGCTGAGAGTAGGAACCATCGAATGACGACAACCACAACAACAGCACCTTCGCACGATCTCCACCCATTGCTGGCCGGGCGCGTGCTCGGTGCCAAGCCCTCGGCCACGAAGGAGATGACGCGGCTGGCCAACCAGCTCAAGCGCGAGGGCCGCAACGTCATCGCGCTGAGCCAGGGCGAGCCCGATTTCCCGACGCCCGACCATGTGCGCGAGGCCGGCAAGCAGGCCATCGATCGCGGCGAGTCGCGTTATACCGACGTGGCCGGAACCTTCGCGCTGCGCGAGGCGGTGGTGCGCAAGTTCGAGCGCGACCACGGACTGCGCTTCGACCCCGAGCAGATCCAGGTCGGCTGCGGTGCCAAGCAGATCCTCTACAACGCGCTGCAGGCCACCATCGATCCGGGCGACGAGGTGGTGGTGCCGACGCCGGCCTGGGTGTCCTACCCCGAGATGGTGCTGCTGGCAGGCGGCACGCCCGTGATCGTCCGCTGCGGTGCCGCGAGCGGCTTCAAGCTCACGCCGCGGCAGCTGGAGGACGCCATCACGCCGCGCACCAAGTGGCTGATGCTCAACTCGCCGTCGAATCCCAGCGGCGCGGTCTATTCGCACGAGGAGCTGGCCGCGCTCGGCGCGGTGCTGCTGCGCCATCCGCATGTCTGGGTGATGGCGGACGACATCTACGAGAAGATCCGCTACCAGACCGACGCCTTCGCCACGCCGGCCGCCGTGATGCCCGAACTGGCCTCGCGGACGCTGACGATCAACGGCGTGTCCAAGGCCTATGCCATGACCGGCTGGCGCGTGGGCTTCGGCGCCGGGCCGCTCGAACTGATCAAGGCCATGAACCTGGTCCAGTCGCAGTCCACCTCGCACACCAGTTCGATCAGCCAGGCCGCCGCCGTCGCCGCGCTCGACGGCCCGATGGACTTTCTTCCCCAGTTCGTCGAGGCCTTCCGGCGGCGCCGCGACAGCGTGGTCGGCCAGCTCAACCGCATCGAAGGCATCGCCTGCGACCTGCCGCCCGGCGCCTTCTACGCCTTCCCGGGCTGCCAGGGATTGCTGGGGCGGCGCGATCCCGCGGGCCACCTGATCGCGACGGATGCGGACCTCGCGCTGTACCTGCTGCGCGAGGCGGGGGTGGCGATCGTCCCCGGCTCGGCGTTCGAGCTGCCGGGCCATTTCCGGGTCTCCTATGCGGCCTCGGACGCGGAGCTCGACGAGGCCATGGCGCGGATCGCCGCGGCCTGCGGGCGGCTCGGCTGAGCGGCGCTCCACATCACTTCGTTCATCCATCCACAGACACTTCAATGACCAAGAATCAAGCGCTGCGCGCAGCCCTCGACAGCGGCCGGCTGTTCACCGCCATGGCCGCCCACAATCCCATGGTGGCGAAGCTGGCCGAACAGGCCGGCTTCGGCGGCATCTGGGGCAGCGGCTTCGAGCTGTCGGCCAGCTATGCCGTGCCCGACGCCAACATTCTGTCGATGTCCACGCACCTGGAGATGATGCGGGCCATCGCTTCCACCGTGTCCATTCCCTTGATCGCCGACATCGACACCGGCTTCGGCAACGCGGTGAACGTCCACTACGTCGTGCCGCAGTACGAAGCGGCCGGCGCGTCGGCCATCGTGATGGAGGACAAGACCTTTCCCAAGGACACCAGCCTGAGGACCGATGGCCGGCAGGAGCTGGTCCGCATCGAGGAGTTCCAGGGCAAGATCGCGGCGGCGACCGCTGCCCGCGCCGACAGGGACTTCGTGGTGATCGCGCGCGTGGAAGCCCTGATCGCCGGCCTGGGCCAGCAGGAAGCCGTGCGGCGCGGCCAGGCCTACGAGGAGGCCGGCGCCGACGCGATACTGATCCATTCCAGGCAGAAGACGCCCGACGAGATCCTGGCCTTCGTGAAGTCCTGGCCCGGCAAGGTGCCGCTGGTGCTGGTGCCCACCGCCTATCCGCAACTGACCGAGGCCGACATCGCCGCGCTCTCGAAGGTCGGCATCGTCATCTACGGCAACCACGCCATCCGCGCGGCCGTCGGCGCCGTGCGCGAGGTATTCGCCCGGATCCGCAGAGACGGCGGCATCCGCGAGGTGGATGCGGCGCTTCCGTCCGTCAAGGAGATCATCGAACTGCAGGGCGACGAGGGCATGCGCGGCGTCGAGGCCCGCTATCTGAAGTAGCCGCGCGCTCAGGCCGGCTTCGCCGCGTCGTCCCCGCTCTCGAGCAGCCGCCGGGCGTGCGGATGGGCGCTGGTCTCGATCGGCAGCTGGCTGTCCGAGCGGCCGTGCGCGAGAAAGAAGCGCGGCGTGCCGGCCTGCGCGAAGCTGTTCATGAAGCCGGCCGACAAGCCGATCAGGTGGCTCGCCACGTCGCCGTTGGAGAAACCCGCGAGCGCGAGCCGCGCGGACTCTCGGCCCTGCATGACGATCCCGGACCTCGGACGGGTAGTCGCCATCGGGGGTCTTCTGTGTTGGACGTGCTCGAAAGAGTATGACAAAGTATGATTCACGCAGACTTGAAGGAGTGTGACCCTTGCCCAGCACCCTGGAACGATTGACCGTGACCATGCCTGTAGAGATGGCTGCGACCATCAAGCAGGCGGTGGACGAGGGCGAGTACGCCTCGACCAGCGAAGTGGTGCGTGAAGCCCTGCGCGAATGGAAGACTCGGCGCCAGCTGATGCTCGCCGAGTTGTCCGTCCTCAAGGCGGATATCGAGCGAGGCCTGGCGGATGTGGCCGCCGGCCGCGTCAAGGACTTCGATGCCGATCGCATCATCGAACGCGGGAGACAGCTATTGGCCGCACGCTCCAGCTGACTGCGAGTGCCGAGCAGGACCTGGTGGAAATCTGGTCTTTCATCGCCGAGGGAGCCTCGGAGGCCGTTGCCACCCGGTTCCTCGAGAAGTTGCATTCCGCCTGCCAGGGGCTGCTGGCGTTTCCGATGGCGCATCCCGAGCGTCGACAACTCGCGCCTGAGCTGCGCGTCGTCTTTCATGGCGCCTACGCGATCTACTACCGTCCCGACGATGCCACGGTGACGATCGTTCGCGTCGTGCACGGTGCGCGTGATCTGGGCGCGATCGTCGATCAGGGCGGATTCGATGTCTGAGCGCGGAGCGCTGCCAGGCACCTGAGCTCACGCCGCCCTCGCCGCCTCATCCCCCAGAAAGAACGCCACCGCCCGCCCCACCACCCAGGGCACGATCACATGGTCCCCATCGAAGGGCTGCAGCGTGAGGTCGTGCCCGCTCTCGAGCAGCCGCCGGGCGTGCGGATGGGCGCTGGTCTCGATCGGCAGCTGGCTGTCCGAGCGGCCGTGCGCGAGAAAGAAGCGCGGCGTGCCGGCCTGCGCGAAGCTGTTCATGAAGCCGGCCGACAGGCCGATGACGTGGCTCGCCACGTCGCCGTTGGTGAGGCCCAGCGACAGCGCGTAGCTGCCGCCGTCGGAGAAGCCCGCGAGCGCGAGCCGCGCGGGGTCGAGCCGGAAATGCCGCGACACGGTGGCCAGCGCGTTGTCGAGCCGCTCGAGGTCGGGGCCATGGCCGCCGACCACGATGTCCCAGGTGGCGTACATCGACTGCGGCGCCAGCAGCAGGAAACCGCGCGAGCGCGCATGGGCGACGAAGTGCGGCAGCACGCGGTTGGCCTCGCCGCCCGCGCCATGGAACATCACGAGCAGGGGCAGCGGCGCATCGGTGGGCAGGCCCTCGGGCACGACCAGCACCGCATCGCGGCCTTCGTCGAAGCCCAGGTCATGACGGCCGGGCGGCAACGGCTCGTACAGGGGCGCGGCACCGGGCCGGAAGGTCATGCGGCCCGTGAGCGCGCCGCCGAACAGGGTGGGGTCGATCATGCGGTGCCTCCGGGCGATGCGGCGGGCGCGATGCCGCGGAACACGGCGCACTGCGCGAAGGACTGCGTCGACAGCGGCAGCTCCTTGCGCCGGCAGTACTTGCTCGTGAGCTTGAGCAGCTCCTTGATGTCGCGGCCGCTGGCGCCCGCGTAGTCGACCACCAGCCGGTCGATCACGGCGGCGGGCAGTTCCACGCCGAGCTGGGCCGACAGCGTGGCCCACAGGCGCCGCGCATCCTCGGGCCCGGGCGGCTGGTAGTCGATCACCGCGATGCAGCGCGAGAGGATGGCCTCGTCGATGTCGCCGACGCGGTTGGTGGTCATGAACAAGAGGCCGCTGAAGTATTCGAGCGTGCGCAGGAACTCGGCCACGATGGCGTTGTGCTGCAGGTCGTTGTCGCGGCGCCGGATGTAGACGTCGGCCTCGTCGAGCAGCAGCACGCAGCCCCAGCGCGCGGCGCGCTGCAGGATGCGCGTGAGGCTGGTTTCGACCGAGCTCGCCGTCACGCCGAGCTGGCCCGAATGCACGCGGTACAGCGGCTTGCCGACCACTTCCGCGTAGACCTCGGCGGTCAGCGTCTTGCCCAGGCCGGGCGCGCCCTTGCACAGGATGGTGGTGCCGCCCGACTTGCCGGGCACCACGTCCTCGACCAGGAAGTTGCGGTCGGCCGTGAGGATGTCGATCAGGTCGCGGTGCGCCTGCGGCAGCACCAGCCGCTCGCGCAGGCTCGGTTGGTACTGGTAGTCCTGCACGTGCTGTGCATGGACCCAGATGTTGCGATGCCAGTCGAGGTGGAACAGGTGCAGGTAGCAGTGCTGGGGAATGCGGTCGAAGCCCTGGGCGATGCCGCTCTCGCGCCAGTGGTGCGGATCGGCCGCCAGGTCGAAGCGGCGGCGCAGCAGCTCCTCGTCGTTCACGCAGCGCACGGCGGCGGCCTCGGGCAGCCGATGGCATTCGAGCGCCGCGCGCGGGCCCTCGCCCGTGGTCCAGACGCTACCGCCAACGGTGAACTGCGCGCCGTGCCGCGGCTGCAGCTTGCCGAAGCGCTCGAGCTGCATCTCGTACTCGCGCTTGAACTCCGCGCACTCCTTGTGAAAGCCGTGGTCGGCGAACAGGTCGGCCAGCGTGCGCTGCGGCAACTGCTCCTCGTAGAAGCTCAGGCCCCATGTCATGCCCGCGAAGCGCAGCCGGGGCTCGGAGGGCGGCTCGCGGCCGGCGGCCTGCAAGGTGTTGGCGAGCAGGCCCACGAGCACGTAGGCATTGCCCTCGGTGGGCTTCACCAGCCGCACCGTGTGGACCAGCCAGGGCAGCAGAACGCCGTCCTTGCCGCGCTGGTAGAGCCAGCCGTCGATCGCGTCGCGCGCCAGCCATTCGGTCAGCGCCGGCACCATCGCCTCGAGGTTCGCGATCGGCTGCAGCTGCGACTCGCCGTTGAGGTTGTCGAGCGCGAGCAACTGGAACACCAGGTCGCGCGCGCCGTTGCCGAGGCTCAGCTGGTAGAGCAGGTTGAGCGAGCGGCCGTCGAAGTGGCGGCTCGACACGACGCGTATGCCGCTGCAGGCCCCCTGGCCACCCAGCTGGAGGCCCAGCGGCGACTGCGCGCCGACCTGGCTGCGCAGGACGGCAGCCAGCATCTCCGGTATCTCGAGTTCCACGGCGTCTCCTCGTGTCGCCTGTCCATGCTAGCCCGCTGCGGGCGCTCGGCGATTGACCTGGGTCAAGCCCGTGGGAAGATGGCGGCGGCCATCGCGCAGCCATGGCCCGACGCAGAAAGGAAGGAAAAGCGCCCATGCCCTCGCCCTCGAAGACCTCGCTGTTCGCCGCCGCGAAGGCCTGGGACGCGGCCTCGGTCCAGGCCCAGCTGGCCCAGGCGCCGGCGCTGATTGGCGCCACCGATCCACGCGGCCGCGCGGCGATCCATCTGGCCTGCACGGTGAAGGCCGCGGGCGCGCAACTCGCGGAACCTCACGGGATCAAGACCGTGACCGCGCTGCTCGATGCGGGTGCCGACCTCGAGGCCGAGGTGCCCATGGACGAGGACGAGGGCGACTTCCGCGCCACGCCGATCTGGTATGCGGTGGCGCGCGGCGAGAACCTGCCGCTGGTGAAGTTCCTTGCCAAGCGCGGCGCGAACACCAGCGGGTCGCTGTGGGCCGCGGTGTGGCGCGACGACGCGGCGATGTGCCGCGTGCTGCTCGCGAACAACCCCGAGCTGAACCTGAGCGCGCACGGCGAAACGCCGCTCTTCTATGCAGCCCGGCTGCAGCGGCTCGAGACGCTGGCGCTGTTGATCGCGGCCGGTGCCGATGCGTCCGTGGCCGACGCGCAGGGGCGCGATGCGGTCGACATCGCCCGGGCGCGGCGTCTGCCGAAGGAGCTCATCGCGCGGCTCGAGCAGTCGAAGCGATCGCGTCCCGCATAGATCCACGCAAGCGTCGGCTAGACCTGCGCGCGCTGGCGCGACAGCCCGTCGACCCGCCTGAGCATCTCGGGCAGCCGGTAGGCACCGGCCATCGCGCGGATGTGCGCCCTGGCCTGCTCGAGCGGCATGCCCGCGGCCGTCACGAAGAGCGGACGCGCGCTCTCGCCGCGCAGCAGTTCGGTCTCGGGCGGCGCCCCCGCGAACCTCGTCTTCGCGACGCCGATCACCGGGGTCGTGCGGCCGAGCTTGTCCCAGAGCACCGCGCCGAGGCCGTCGCGCGGCGGCGTGCCCAGCGTCACGTAGCCGTCGATGACGATGCAGGCGAGCGGTTCGGCGACCTGCGCGAGCACGGCCTCGATGCAGGGCAGCTCGCGGCGGTAGAACGCGCCGGGCACATAGTCCTCGACCTGCGGCACCGGCACGAGGATCTCGCGCACGGGCGCGGTGTCGCGCCAGTCCGCAAGCAGCAGCCCGGCGGCCATGGCACCGCCCGACTCGGCGTAGGCGACATCGACGGCGAGGATCACGCAGGCTCGCCGGCCGCGAAGCCGATGCGGGGTGACGTGATGCGGCCGCTCTCGACCGCGAGCACGAAGCGCAGGGCGTGGCCCTCGACGACGATCTGCACGCCGAGCTTCGCCGTCACGGCCTCGCCGGCGAGTTGCGCGCCGCCCCAGCTCGCCGTGATGTCACGAGCGGATAGTGCCGCGATCTCCGCGCCCAGGCCGCGGCCCACCGATTCCGAGCGCAGCACGATGGTGTTGAGGCCCTGCTCGTGCCCGTCCATCGACACGCGCAGGCCCGGCAGTGCGAGCAGTCCGTCTCCGAGCCGCAGTTCGCCCGACAAGGCCGTGCGCCCGAGCAGCGTGCGCGCCTGCGCGGTCAGCCCCTGGGCCTGCGTGCCCAGGCCCTGGCGCAGCATCGATTCGGCGAAGGGCCGCAGCCGGAGCTTGCCGCGCTCGGAGATCCATGGCCCGATCAGGCTCTTGCGGCGCTCGAACTCCACGCCCGCGAGCGGCGCCGAGGCGAACTGGTAGAGGTAGCTGCGGCCGTTCGGCGCGTCGACGTAGAAGCCGAGCGGGCTCACGCCCATGCGCGAGTCGGGGCCCACGTGCTCGACCGTGGCGTCGTTGAAGTCGACCAGCCCATGGCGGATCGGCACGGTCACGTCGGCATCGAACAGCAGGTGCGCGTCGGTGATGCGGCCGCGCAGGGTGCCGTCGATCTCGCCGAGCGGGCCGAGCTGCCATGCATCGGCCGACGGCGGCAGCGTCGTGCCGTCGGCGGGATGGGTGGCTTCCCACAATTGGCGGAATGGCCGTGGCAGCACCAGCGGGCCGTGCAGCTTCAGGCCGGAGAATTCCGCGTCGCGGGCCTCGATGTCGCCGACGCGCAGCGCCCCGTTCTCGGCATGCACGCGCGCGACCAGTTCGTGCACGGCGATGCGTTCGATCTCGAGCACCAGCGCGCCCGCGGCGAGCCGCAGGGCCGTCGCTTCGAGCCGCGCGATCCGCAGTTCGCGCGTGCCGTCCTGCCCCGTGGTCCAGCGCACGCCCTCGAGCGCGAAGCGGTTCGGATCGGCATCGCCGCGCGCGCCGAGTTCCAGGCCCAGCACGAGATCGACGAGAGAGGCAGCGAGGGAAGCGCTCATGGTGGCTTTCTAGCAGACGGGCTCAGCGGCACATCGGAAACCCGCCCGTCTCCAGATGGAAGTGATCGCGGTGCGCCGCGTTGTACTCGGGCCCGAGCACGCCGCGAAAGAAGCGGCAGGCGCCCAGGTGGGCATCGTTCAGCAGCGCGGCCGAAGGGTTCGTGGCGTCCGTGCTCCAGTCCTTGCGCACGTTGACACGGCGTCCGTCGGCAAGCACGAAGCCGGCCACGTCGAAGGCATCGGCCGTGGCGTGCCGGCTGCGGGGTGCACCGGGCACGGCGCCTTCGCCGCGGTTCACGTTGCGGCAGGCATAGCTGCCGAGGTGGTCGATCGCGGCGACCGGCTGGCCGAAGTGCCGCAGGGCCGCGGGCTGCAGCGCATGGTGCTCCCACATGAAGAAGGACAGCGCCATCGGGCAGCTCAGCGTGGGCGCGCTGCCCAGGCGCACGCCGGCCAAGCGCAGGCGCACCGCGTTCTCGAAGCCGCAGCCCGGGCCGGTGACGCGGTCGGGCACGCGCTCGTACTGCATGCCGGTGTCGGCCAGCGCGGCTTGGCAGCGCACCGGATCGCCGCGTGCGCGCGCGAGCTTGTACGAAGTGAGCCAGTTGGGCGCTGCCGTCACGTCGAGCGGCGCCCAGGGATCGTGGCGCTCGGGCACCTCGATGGCGCCCATGAAGATGGCCACCACGCCGGCGGCGATGGCGACGACCAGCGCGAGGGCCAGTCGGCGTCCGAGGCGAGCGGGTCGGTCTTGCGCGGGCGGAAGGGGCACGGGTAACGAAGGCGGTCGATGGCGAAAGCCTCATTGGGACCCGAGGCCGCTTGTGGCGCTGTCGGGATGATCGGCCAGCGCGTGTAGGCCGATGCGAACCGGCCGGGCGCCGTTCAAGGCCGGATGCAGTCGAGCAGCACGCGGAACGCCGGCTCGATGTTCGCCTCCTCCACGCAGGCATAGCCCAGCAGCAGCCCGCGCCGCCCGTCGCCGCGCCGGTAGTAGCGCGACAGCGGCCGCGAGAGCACGCCGCGCGCCTGCGCCGCTTCCACGATCGCCACGTCGTCGCGGTCCTCGGGCAGCCGCAGCACCAGGTGCAGCCCGGCATTGCTGGCCTGCGGATGCAGATGGTCGGGGCCCAGGTGCTCGGCGATCAGCGCGGCCAGCAGTGCGCGCCGGCGCGCATAGAGCACGCGCATGCGGCGGATGTGGGCGGCATAGTGGCCCTGGCCGATCAGCTCGGCCAGCGCCAACTGCGTGATGGCGTGGCCCTCGCGGTAGAGGTCGGCATGGGCGGTGCGGAAATGCGCGGCCAGCGCGCGCGGCAGCACCATGTAGCCCACGCGCAGGCCCGGGAACAGGGTCTTGCTGAAGGTGCCGATGTAGATCACCGGGCTGTCGTCCTCTAGCCCCTGCATCGAGGGAATGGGCCGGCCCGCGAAGCGGAACTCGCTGTCGTAGTCGTCCTCCACGATCCAGCTGCCCGACTGGCGCGCGAAGTCGAGCAGCTCGCGCCGGCGCGCCAGGCTCATCACTGAGCCCAGCGGGTACTGGTGCGAGGGCGTCACGAAGATCAGCCGCGGTGCGCTGCCGCCGCGCGGCCAGCCGGCCCCGGGTCCGTCGCCCTCGGCCTCCACGCGCAGCGGCCGCACGCGCCAGGCGCCCATCTGCAGCAGCTTGTGGAAGCCCCAGTAGCCGGGCTCCTCGACCCACACCGTGTCGCTGGGGTCGGCCAGCATGCGCAGCGACAGGTCGATGGCCTGGTGCACGCCCTCGGTGATCAGCACCTGGTCGGCGTCGCAGCGCACCGCGCGCGCCACGCGCAGGTGCTCGGCCACGGCTTCGCGCAACGCGGGGTGGCCGCCGCCGTGCGAATAGGTCAGCAGCTCGGGCGCGGGATCGCGCCACAGGCGCGCGACGATGCGGCCGAAGGCGCGGTGCGGGAACTGGGTCACGTCGGGCACGCCGGGCATGAAGGCGCCCCACTGGCGCGCCGCGGCCGAGGCATCGTCGACCAGCGCCTGGGCGCGCCGGGCCAGCCGCACCGGCGCCGCGCGGGACGGCGCGGCGGCCGCGCCGCGGCCGGTGGCCAGCTGGCTCTCGGGCGTGGTCTCGGCCACGAAGGTGCCGCTGCCCACGCGCGAATGCACGTAGCCCTCGGCGCGCAGCTGCTCGTAGGCATGCAGCACGGTGTTGCGCGACATGCCGGTCTCGCGCGCCAGGTCGCGCGAGGCCGGCAGCGCGCTCGAGGGCGGCAGGCTGCCGTCGAGGATGGCGCCGCGCAGGCAGTCGTAGAGCTGGCGGTTGAGCGCGGCGCCGGCGGCGGGAGCGATGCGCTGCAGCACCAGGTCGGCGCAGATGGATTTCATGGCTTTTTGGATTGGCTCCATCCTGATTGAAGGAAGTGGATCTTTTTGATGGAGCCAATTGCGCATTCAATCAGAACTTCCGATCGACCTCCAGCCTTTCCCGGACGCCTTCAGCCATGACCACCAACTCCGAACTCCAGACCCGCCGCCTCGCGGCCACGCCGCGCGGCGTGGGCGTGATGTGCGGCTTCTATGCCCAGCGCGCCGAGAACGCGACGCTGTGGGACATCGAAGGCCGCGAATACATCGATTTCGCCGCCGGCATCGCGGTGCTCAACACCGGCCACCGCCATCCGCGCCTGGTGGCCGCGATCCAGGAACAGCTCGGGCGCTTCACGCACACGGCCTACCAGATCGTTCCCTACGAGAGCGTGGTGACGCTGGCCGAGCGGCTCAACGCGCTGGTGCCGATCTCCGGCCCGGTGAAGACGGCCTTCTTCACCACCGGCGCCGAGGCGCTCGAGAACGCGGTGAAGATCGCGCGCGCCCACACCGGCCGCGCCGGCGTGATCGCCTTCGGCGGCGGCTTCCATGGCCGCACGCTGATGGCGCTGGCCATGACCGGCAAGGTCGCGCCCTACAAGACCGGCTTCGGCCCGTTCCCGGCCGACGTGTTCCACGTGCCGTTCCCGAGCGCGCTGCAGGGCGTGAGCGCCGACGATTCGCTGGCCGCGATCGAGAAGCTGTTCAAGGCCGACATCGACCCGAAGCGCGTGGCCGCGATCGTGATCGAGCCGGTGCAGGGCGAGGGCGGCTTCAACGTCGCGCCCACCGCGCTGCTGCAGGGCCTGCGCCGCCTCTGCGACGCGCACGGCATCGTGCTGATCGCCGACGAGGTGCAGACCGGCTTCGCGCGCACCGGCCGGCTGTTCTCGATGCAGCACCACGGCGTGGAGCCCGACCTGATCACCATGGCCAAGAGCCTCGCGGGCGGCATGCCCCTGTCGGCCGTGGCCGGCCGCGCCGCCATCATGGATGCGCCGGCGCCCGGCGGCCTCGGCGGCACCTATGCGGGCAATCCGCTGGCGGTGGCCTCGGCGCACGCGGTGCTCGACGTGATCGCCGACGAGAAGCTCTGCGAACGCGCCGCCGCGCTGGGCGAGCGCCTGGTCGGCCGACTGCTGAAGATCAAGGAATCGAACCCGGCGCTCGCCGAAGTGCGCGCGCAGGGCTCGATGGTCGCGGTCGAGCTGCGCGACGCGGCCACGGGCGCGCCCGACGCCGAAGCCGTGGCACGCGTGCAGGCCAAGGCGCTGGCGCAGGGCCTGGTGCTGCTGAGCTGCGGCATGTACGGCAACGTGATCCGCTTCCTCTACCCGCTGACCATTCCCGACGCGCAGTTCGAACGCGCGCTGGCCATCGTCGAGGAGGCGTTCTCGGCATGAACACCGCATCCACCCTGGGCCTGCAGCGCCCCGACCTGCTGCGCGGCGCCGGCCTGATCGACGGCCAGTGGGTCGCGGCCGACGACGGTGCCACCTTCGCCGTCAACGACCCCGCCACCGACCGGCACCTGGCCGACGTGCCGCTGATGGGCCGCGCCGAGACCGAGCGTGCCATCGCCGGCGCCGCCGCCGCGCTGCCCGCCTGGCGCGCGCGCACCGCGCCCGACCGCGCACGCGTGCTGCGCCGCTGGGCCGAGCTGATGCTCGCGCACCAGGACGACCTGGGCCGGCTGATGACGCTCGAGCAGGGCAAGCCGCTGGCCGAGGCGCGCGGCGAGATCGCCTACGCGGCCTCGTTCATCGAATGGTTCGCCGAGGAGGCGAAGCGCATCGACGGCGAGGTGCTGCAGCCGCAGCGCGCCGGCCAGCGCATCGTGGTGCTCAAGCAGCCGATCGGCGTGTGCGCCGCGATCACGCCGTGGAACTTCCCGGCCGCGATGATCACGCGCAAGGTCGGCCCCGCGCTGGCCGCGGGCTGCACCATCGTCGTCAAGCCGGCCGAACTCACGCCGCTGAGCGCCTTCGCGCTCGGCGTGCTGGGGCTCGAGGCCGGACTGCCGCCCGGCGTGCTGCAGATCGTGGCCGGCAACGCGCCCGAGATCGGCGCCGCGCTGTGCGAGAGCCCGACCGTGCGCAAGCTCAGCTTCACCGGCTCCACCGGCGTGGGCCGCGTGCTCGCGCAGCAGTGCGCGCCGACCATCAAGAAGCTCTCGCTCGAGCTCGGCGGCAATGCGCCGCTGATCGTGTTCGACGACGCCGACATCGACCGCGCGATCGAGGGCATCGTGGCCTCCAAGTTCCGCAACGCGGGCCAGACCTGCGTCTGCGCCAACCGCATCTACGTGCAGGCCGGCATCTACGACGCCGTGGCCGCGCGGCTGGTTGCCGCCGTCGAGGCAATGCGCGTGGGCAATGGCCTCGAGGCTGGCATCACGCAGGGCCCGCTGATCGACGGCCGCGCGGTCGCCAAGGTGCGCCAGCACATCGACGACGCGCTCACGCAGGGCGCCGAACTGCGCACCGGCGGCAAGCCGCATGCGCTGGGCGGCAGCTTCTTCGAGCCCTCCGTGCTGACCGGCGTGACGCAGGCCATGCGCGTGGCGCGCGAGGAGACCTTCGGGCCGCTGGCGCCGCTGTTCCGCTTCGAGACCGAGGAGGAGGTCGTCGCGATGGCCAACGATTCGGAGTTCGGCCTCGCCGCCTACCTGTTCACCGAGGACCGCCGCCGCCTCTGGCGCGTGGGCGAGCAGCTCGAGACCGGCATGGTCGGCATCAACACCGGCCTGATCTCGAACGAGGTCGCGCCCTTCGGCGGCGTGAAGCAGTCGGGCCTGGGCCGCGAAGGCTCGCGCCACGGAATCGAGGACTACCTCGAGCTCAAGTACCTCTGCCTGCAGGACTGAGCATGGCGGCGCGGCGGCCGCTCACGAGGCCTTCGCGGCCGCCGACACGCCCCACAGCCGGGGCTTGCCTTCCCACACCGAGAAGCCGCTCAGGCGCTTGCGCACGCCCCAGGCGTCGATGCCGTTGAACAGCATGATCATCGGCACCTGCTGGATCATCAGCGCGTGGATCTGGTCGAACAGGGCCTGGCGCTTCTTCGGGTCCGATTCGGCGAAGCTGTCGTCGAGCAGCTTGAGCGCCTGCGGGTCTTCCCAGACCTTGCGCGACTGCTTGTCCTTCGGGCCCGAGAACTGCTCATAGCTCAGCGCCGGGTCGAGCCGCGACGAATAGGTGAACGAGCTCATCTGGTAGTTGCCGCTGTTGTAGCGGTCGAGCTGCGTGGCCCATTCGAGCACCTCGATCTGCGCGTTGATGCCCATCGACTGCATCATGGCCTGCGCCAGCACCGCCACCGTGTAGCTCGGCACGTGGGCGCGCTTGTTGGTCTGGATGACGATCTTCTCGTTCCTGTAGCCGGCCTCGCGCAGCAGCTTCGCGGCCAGCGCCGGGTCGTAGTGGTAGCCCTTCTTCTGCACCGGGCCGTAGAAGGCCGAGGTCTTGTAGATGGCGGCGTTGTTCACCGTGCCCAGGCCCTCGGAGGCGGCCGCCACGATCTGCTCCATGTCGAGCGAGGCCGCGATGGCCTGGCGCAGCTTCTGGTTCTTGAGCAGCGGATCGCGGGTCTGGATCAGCAGCGTGTTCTTGGTGGCCTCGGTGGGCGCCTGCACGACGAGGTTGCGGTCGGTCTTGAGTTCCTGCGCGTCGCTCGAGGTGATCTGGGCCGCGTCGATGGCGCCCGACTTCAGGCCGGCCGCGGCCGTGGCCGCGTCGGGCACGACCAGGAAGCGCACCGTGTCGACCAGCGGCGCCTTCAGGCCCACGTAGCCGTCGACCTTGGTCGCGCCCGGCGGCGAGGTGTAGCCCTTGAAGGCCGTGACCGTGACGTACTCGCCGCGCTTCCACTCGCCGAACTTGAAGGGGCCGGTGCCCACGGGCTTGTCCCAGCTGCCGTCGGGCTTGACCGAGCTCCTGTGAAGGATCGCCGTCATGCCGCAGTCGGAGCGCGCCAGCGAATCGAGGAACACGGCCGAGGGCCGGTTGATCTTCATCGTGAAGGTGGCGTCGTCGGGCGTCGCGGTCTCGACCACCTTGAGGCCGTTGCGGCCGTCGTACTCGCTGAGGCAGCGCCAGTCGGTCTTCGGGTCCATGTAGCGCTTCCAGCTCCAGGCCACGTCGGCCGAGGTCAGCGGCGCGTCGTTGTGGAACTTCACACCACGGCGCAACTTGAAGGTGTAGGTCAGGCCGTCGGGCGACACCTCGACCGACTGCGCGAGCAGCGGGCCGACGCTGCCGTCCTGCCGGTAGCCGACCAGGCCCTCGACCATGTTGAGCACGATGCCGTCGGTGGTGTTGTCGCGGTTCACGCCCGGGTTGGTGGAACGGATGTCGGCCGGCTGGGCGACCGTCACCGTGGTCTGGGCCAGCGCCGCGCCGCAGGCGAGGCCGGCGCCGGCAAGGGCCGCGAGTCGGAAGAAGGGACGGGGCATGGAGGACTCCTGCAGAAAAAGAAAGAACTTCAGGCGAGGGCGGTCTCGGCGCCGAAGCGCCAGCGCAGCCGCACGCCGCCGGCCTCGGTGGGCTCGAGCGCCGGGATGGCGGACAGCAGCCGGCGCGTGTAGTCCTGCCGCGGCGCGTCGAACACGGTGTCGCGCGTGCCCTGTTCGACGATGCGCCCGTCCTGCATCACGACCACGCGGTCGGCCACCTGCTCGACCACGCCGAGGTCGTGGCTGATGAACAGGCACGAGAAGCCGTGGCGCTTCTGCAGTTCGGCGAACAGCTCGAGCACCTGGGCGCGCACGGTGACGTCGAGCGCCGACACCGGCTCGTCGGCGATCACGAAGGCGGGCCGGCGCACCAGTGCGCGCGCGATCGCCACGCGCTGGCGCTGCCCGCCCGAGAGCTGGTGCGCATAGCGCGGCGCGTAGGCGGTGCCGAGGCCGACCTCGTCGAGCACCTCGGCCACGCGCTTCGCCTTGTCGGCCGTCGACATGCCGGGCACCAGCCGCAGCCCCTCGCCGACCAGCTGGCCGATGGTCATGCGCGGATCGAGCGAGGCATAGGGATCCTGGAACACCATCTGGCACTGCAGCCGGTAGTCGGCCCAGCCGGGGTCGGAGCGCGCGATCGAGCGGCCGCGGAACAGGATCTCGCCGCCGCCGGGCTTGAGCAGTCCGGCGATGGCGCGGCCCAGCGTGGTCTTGCCCGAGCCCGAGCCGCCGACCACCGCGACCACCTCGCGCGGACGCACCACGAGGTCGATGCCGTGCAGCGCGCGCCTGGGCGCGGTCTTGGCGAACAGGCGGCGCCGGCCCGGGTAGTCGATGACGAGGTTGCGCACCTCGACCACCGGCGGCTCGTCGGCCACCGCGCGCGCGGGCAGCCGGCGCGGCATGGCCTGCAGCAGCTCGCGCGTGTAGGGGTGCTTCGGCTGCTCGAGCAGGTCCTCGGTGCGGCCGGTTTCCTTCACCTCGCCATGCCGCATCACGACCATGCGCTGCGTGAAGCGCGCCACCATCGGCAGGTCGTGGCTGATCATCAGCACGGCGGTGCGGTGCTCGCGCGTGAGGCCCACCATCAGCTCGAGCACGTCGCGCTGCACCACCGCGTCGAGCGCGGTGGTCGGCTCGTCGGCGATCAAGAGGGCGGGCTCCAGCAGCATCACCGACGCCAGCATCATGCGCTGGCGCATGCCGCCCGAGAACTCGTGCGGCCAGGCCGCGAGCGCGCCCTGCGGATCGCGGATGCCGACGCACGCGAGCATGTCGAGGACGCGCGTGCGCCGCGCGGTGGGCGACAGTTCGCGGCGGTGCAGCGCGAGCGCCTCCTCGAGCTGGCGGCCGATGGTCATCGACGGATTGAGCGAGGTCATCGGCTCCTGGAACACCATGCCCACACGCGCGCCGCGCAGCTCGCGCAGCCGCGCCGGCCTGGCGAGCGCGAGGTCCTCGCCCTCGAACAGGATGCGGCCCGCGGTGCGCACCAGCGGCGGCGGCGTGAGGCCCATCAGGGCGCGCGCGGCCTGCGTCTTGCCGCTGCCCGATTCGCCGACGATGCCGACCATCTCGCCGGGCGCGATGTCGAAGCTCACGTCGCGCACGATCTCGCGGCCGCCGGGGCCGACGGCGAGCGTGAGGCCTTCGACGCTGACCAGCGCGGCGGTGGTAGGAGTGGAAGTCATTGCACGCCCTTCATGCGCGGATCGAGCCAGTCGCGCACCGCGTCGCCCAGCAGGTTGATGCCCAGCAGCGTCAGCGCGATGCACAGGCCCGGAAGAATCGAGAGGTGGCTGGCCTGCGCCATGAACGGCCGCGCCGAGGCCAGCATGTTGCCCCAGGTAGGCGCCGGCGGCGGCACGCCCAGGCCGAGGAACGAGAGCGCGCTCTCGGCCAGGATCACCCAGCCGAACATCGAGGTGGCCAGCACCGTGAGCGGCGCGGTGCAGTTGGGCAGCACGTGGCGCACCATGGTGTAGAGCTCGGAGTTGCCGAGCACGCGCGAGGATTCGATGAACTCCTTCTCGCGCAGCGACAGCACCGTGCCGCGCACGATGCGCGTCACCGAGGGCGTGTAGGCCAGCCCGAGCGCGAGCACGATGCCGTACTGGTTGGCGCCCACCACCGCGAGCAGGCCCAGCGCCAGCAGCAGGCCCGGGAAGGCCAGCAGCGCGTTGTTGAAGGCCATCACGATGCGGTCGGTCCAGCCGCGCAGGAAGCCCGTGAGCACGCCCACGATGCTGCCCACCACGATCGAGAAGCCGACCGTGAGCACGGCGATCCAGACGCTGGTGGCGGCGCCGGCCATCAGGCGCGAGAGCTCGTCGCGGCCGAACTCGTCGGTGCCCAGCAGGTAGCGCGCGCCGGGCAGCTTGAGCCGCGAGCCGAAGTTGATGCGCAGCGGATCGTGCGGCGTCCACACCAGGCTCACGAGGGCGGCAGCCACCACCAGCCCGACGATGACGAGGCCGACCATTGCGTTGAGGGGAATGCGTTTGTTGCGGGTCATCTTCGTGCCTATTCGACGGCGACGCGGGGGTCGAACAGGGGATAGCAGAGATCGATCACGAGGTTGACCACCACGTAGATCACGGCCACGAACAGCAGGCAGCCCTGGATCACCGGGTAGTCGCGCGCGAAGATCGCGTCGACCAGCAGCCGGCCCAGGCCCGGGATGGTGAACACCGTTTCCACCACCGCGATGCCTCCAAGCAGGTTGCCCAGCACCAGGCCGATCAGGGTCCAGGTCGGGCCGAAGGCGTTCTTGAAGGCATGGCGCATCAGCACCGCGCGCTCCGACAGGCCCTTGGCGCGCGCATGCGTGATGTAGTCCAGGCGCAGCACCTCGAGCGTGCTGGCGCGCGCCATGCGCATGAGCACGCCGATCTCGTGCAGGAACAGCGTGAGGATCGGCAGCACCAGGTACAGCAGGCCGTTCTTCCAGTCCTCGGCGATGCCCACGTAGCCCACCATCGGCAGCCAGCCCAGCTTGAGGCCGAACAGCAGCAGCAACAGCAGGCCGAGCCAGAAGGTCGGGATCGACACCAGCAAGGTGGCCGAGCCGACCAGCAGCAGGTCGGGCGCGCGGTTCTGTTTCCACGCGGCGACCATGCCGGCCGGCACCGCCACCAGCGCGGCCAGCGCCACCGCCACCAGCACGATGCGGCCGCTGATGAGGAAGCGCTCGGCCACCAGCGAGAGCACGTCCTGCCCGCTGTTGATCGAGGTGCCGAGGTCGCCCTGCAGCACATGGCCGAACCAGATGCCGAACTGCGCCGGCAGCGAGCGGTCGAGGCCGAGCCGCGCGCGCAGGTCGGCCAGGCTCGCGGGCGTGGCGAGGTCGCCGAGCAGCAGCTGCGCGGGGTCGCCGGGAATCAGCCGGATCAGGACGAACACCGACACCGCCACGATCAGCAGGGTGGGGACGGCCATCGCGATGCGGGCCGCTGCGAAACGGAACATGGGCCTTCTTCCTCGTGCTGGGTGGGGTCAGGCCGGCGACGGCGCGGCGCGCAGCGCTTGCAGGGCCTTGGCGAAGAAGTCCTGCACATGGCCCACGCAGGCCAGCCCGTTGTGCGGCACGTTGTCGAGCAGCTCGAAGGCTACTTTCACGCCGGCGGCTTCGAAGGAGCGGCGCAGCGTCTCGAGCCGCTCGGGCCGCGTGCGGCCGGCATCGTTGGCGCCCGGCATGTAGAACTTGCCGCCGGGCTTGTGCGTGATCTCCCAGGTCTCGATGTCGGCCTTGCCCGCGATCATGTGCACCGGCAGGCGGCGCAGCGCCTCGAGGTCCATGGGCTTGCCGAAGCGGGTCTCGAAGTCCTTGGTGCCGACCCACCAGCCCTGCTCGGGATCGATCAGCGTGACCGAGCCCGGCGCGCCGATCGACACCGCCCACAGGCGCTCGGGATGCAGCATCGCGAAGCGGTTGACGAACTGCCCGCCGCCCGAATAGCCGAACAGCGCGAAGCGGCCGAAGTCGCAGCCGAACTTCTCGCCCACCTCGGCCACCATGTCGAGCAGCACCTGGTCGTAGCGGATGTCGGCCTCGATCAGGTGCTTGAAGCCGTCGCGGTTGCCGTCGCCGCGCACGCCGGCCGGGAACAGCGGGCACAGCACGATGCAGTCGTTCCACTTCGCGAAGCCGCTGAAGGCCTCGCGGTAGTTGACGAAGGCGCGGCCGGTGCCGTGCACCACCACCACCAGCTGCATCGGTCGCGTGCCGGGCTGGCCCACGTGCTCGGGCACGTAGGTGCAGTAGGAGAAGCGCGGGTCGCTGCGCGCGGCGTAGATGGTGCTCGGGCCCAGGTCGTAGAGGGTGCGGGCGCGCCGCTCGGCGAGGGCGGCGGGGGCTTCGGTGGTGTCGGTCATGGAGGGGGCGGTGGGAAGTATGGAAGGTGACTACAGCGTGTATTCGCGGAAGTGGCGCGCCTCGTAGGGCTTGCGCGCCACCCACATCACGCGGTTGGCCGCGTCCATCAGGGTGGTGGCCACGGTGGCCGAGATGCTGCTGAAGTCCGCGGGCTTGGGCGTGCGCAGCACGCCGTCGGGCTTGCCGAATTCGTCGGCCAGCGCGGCCTTGACGTCGCTCCAGTCGATGCGGCCCTCGACGCGGCGCAGCGCGTTCTCCACGCGGTGCTGGCGGTAGATGCTGTCGGGGCGCTGCGGCAGGCCGGGGTCGCGCAGCTTCATGGTGGCCGCGGGCGACATCCAGTGGTTGGCATGCACCAGCAGGTCGTTCTCGGGCAGGGTCCAGAAGATCTCGCCGGGCGAGGTCTCGAGGCTGATGCCCGAGCCGTCGTTGCCGCTGGCCTGCGCGAGGATCATGTTGTTGGCGCAGTAGCGCTTCGAGGCCCAGATCGTCTTCATCGCCTGCGCGAGGTTGGCGGCCTCGAGCACGCGGCGGCGCAGCAGCACCAGCGGCACGCCCGGGCCCTTGCGGAAGTCCTCGTCGCAGGTCAGCGAGTTGCCGGTCAGCGACACGCCATGGCTGTTGAAGCCGTGGCGCGCGAGCGCGCCGGCCTCGGTGAAGCTCAGCATGTCGGGACCGTTCTCGGCGCGGATGCGCAGCACGATGCCGGTGTCGACGCATTCCTGGCGCCAGTCCCAGTTGTGGGCATGCATCAGGCGGCCGCTGGCCGAGCGCGCGGGCAGCACCACGAGGCCGGTGCAGTCGCCGTCCTCGCTCGATGCGGCGTCGACTGCAGGTGCGGCGGCCGGCGCCGTGGCCTGCTTCATGTCGGCATAGCCGAACAGCATTTCGGTGCGGCAGTTGATCATCACCACGTCCTCGAGCGCGACGCCCGCGCCTTCGGCGATGCCGCGCATCTCCTCGAGGTAGCTCGCGTCGTAGGCCGCGATCACCGGCAGCATCGACTGCGCGAGCTGGCGGATGGTGGCGTCGTCGAGGCCGCGGCGACCCAACTGAGCGCGGTAGAGCGCGATGCCGCCGGCCACGCGCTCGGGCACTGCGCGGCCGTGCTGCACGCCGCGCGCATGCGGCGTGCCGGAAACATCGACGAGGGGAAAGTATTCAGGGGTGGTCATGGCGTTGGTTTGTCATCGGCCTGCCGCGCGAAGGCGGTAGTGAACGGCGCGGCGGTGGCGATGGCCCGCATTGTTTGGCAGGCACAGGAAAAAATAAATTTAAAAATCGTTTAGAGTTAATAAAGGATTTCTTTATCGTCCCGGTCCCATGAGTACCATCCGTTTCCTGCGCACCTTCGTCGCCGCGGCCCGCGGCGGCTCGTTCGCGGCCGCGGCCGACCAGGTCGCGCTGACGCAGGCGGCCGTCGGCCAGCAGATGCGCGCGCTCGAGGCCGAGATGAAGAAGCCGCTGTTCGACAAGACCGGCCGCACCATGGTGCTGAGCCCGGCCGGCCACCTGCTGCTGCCGCGCGCCGAGGAGCTGCTCGCGCAGTACGAGTCGATGCGGCGCGACCTGCAGGACCAGCGCCAGATCGCCGGCACCATCAAGCTCGGCTCGCTGATCTCGGCGATGGGGCTGCTGTCGAGCACGCTGGCGGTGCTGAAGTCGCTGCATCCGAACCTCGAGGTGGAGCTGCGCGTGCGCGAGCAGACGCAGCTGATGCAGGACGTGATCAGCGGCGAGCTTGACGCGGCCGTGGTGGTCGAGCGCCAGTGGCCCGAGGCGCCGGGCCTCCTGTGGACGCCCTGCTACGACGAGGCGCTGACCGTCATCGCCAACTCGGGCATCGCCTCGGCCGAGACGCCGATCGCGAGCCTGTTCGCAAACCATCCCTTCATCCGCTTCGACCGCCGCACGCCGACCGGCGCGCGCATCGACAAGATCCTGCGGCGGCTGCAGTACGTGCCGAAGGAGTTCCTCGAACTCAACTCGCTGCTCGCCATCGCGGAGCTGGTGCGCAAGAACGTGGGCTTCACCATGGCGCCGCTGCTGAAGAACTTCGACTGGGAGAGCGACCCCGCGCTGTGCGTGCTGCACCTGCCGGGCCGGCCCGTGGCGCGGCGGCTCGGCATGCTCGAGAACGGCAAGCGCAGCCATGTGACGGGGGTGGTGCGCGAGGAGATGCTGGCGCATCTGCGGCGCATGAAGCCGGCGGCGGCGGCGGGGCTTTGAGGGGGCAGAGGGGTTCGACGGGGACAGAGGCTTGCGACGTGCTCGACGCCGGGCATCAGCCCGGCGTGGAGAGCACGTCGGTCACCACAAGCGCGCGCTGGTCTGTCCCAGCTTCTCGACGCACTGCGCCAAGGCCTTGGCGCGTTCCTCGCGCAAGCGCTGCCAGTCGTCGTTCTGCCAGGTTTTCCAGTCCGCCGGTTCGGACTGGTAGACGCATCCGGCCGGCATCGGAGGGAGCCCGAAGCGCGGGCTCGCCAGGTCCAGGGTGGCGCTGAACTGCAGGCGATACAGATCGTCCCGACCCGAAAGGTTTTCGTAGACCAGTTGCCATGCGCCGGGACTGACCGGTGCGTCGGCCTGCGCCGGCAACTGGGCGGCGGCGATCATGTCTTCGTGCGTCCATCCGCTTTCGCTGCGGCCGCGTTCCAGCTCTTTCCATGCACGTGCTGCGTAGACGCGGGTCGCGATTTCGCTCAGCGCGTCCGGCAGCTCTTTCATGCCGGGATTGGCCGCCCATGGCTGCGCCGCCAGCTCCGCGATGGCGTCACCCTTGAGCTCTCCCTTCGAGAAGCTCTGCGTGCTCAGCGACCTTCCGCCGGTCGCGATCGAGAGACCGACGTTGAGCGCGACCTGCGCCGCGATGGCGCGGCCCGTGTGCTCCGGGCGCACGACGCGCAGTTGCCCGAAGCCGTCGGGATAGGCGCTGCCGCGCAGGCGTACCTTTGTCGTGCCCACGGGCACGAGGCCATCGGTCGCGACATAGCTGTCCAGCGCAGGGGCCGAGACAGCGGCTTCCTCGGGGCGCGCCGCGGTCGGTGCGGGTAGGGTGGTGCAGGCCGAGAAGAGCAGTGCGGTGCACAGTGCTCCCCATCGCAGAGCGAGCGCCTTCGTTCCGACACTGGGTCCTGTCGTTGTCATTGAAAACTTCCTCGATGTGCGATCGGACGGATGCGCTCGCATGCCCGCTATGGCAGCTTGCGCAGTCCGGCGGTCAAGGTGGCGCCGCCCGATCGGACCAGGAAGAAGATGCTTCGGAAGTAGCCGTTGCTTTCAAAGGAGCCGGCCGGCACCAGGACGATGGCGGCAGGCCCTGCATAAGGCTGGGTGGTCTGGAGTTTGCAGGCGTTCTTCCGATCCGTTGCCGCATCGACGGCGTCCAGGCGGAAGCCGTACATGTTCTTGTAGGTCTCGGGCTGCGCGTGAGCCAGCGTTCCCGAAATGCTGCAGTTGCCGATCTGCACGCCGCTGGTCTTGCCGGTGAACTTGCCGAGCGCGTCGACCTCGATGGAGATGCTGATGCCCACGCCGGAGTCCGCATTGGTCCACTTCCCGGCGACGCTGTCCTGCGAGACGGCCAGCGCATTCTCCACCGCGTAGTTCCTGGGCGCCAGTGTCGCGGACGGACGGCCGCCATAGGCGTAGCTTCCCTTCATCGACTTCTTGGGCGTGAAACTACCCGAGCCCGTGACGGGCGAGGCATCGATGAAGTAGTACTGCGTATCGGGATTGAAGGACCAGTCCAGTCCGGTGATCCGCAGCGACCCCCACATGGTGCCGATGTTGTCCTTGCTGGCGAACGAGCCATCGGCGCCGATCAGCGTGAGGTCGAGCAGCGAGACATAGATGCCCTCGCTGTCGTTGCCCACCGCGGCCGTCGATCCAGCCTGGGGCGAATCCAGCGATGGCAGGGGTTCGCTGCCTGGCAGGGGATCTCGATTGGGCGCCGGCGCCGGTGCCGGTGCAGGAGGCGGTTCCGTCGGCACTGTCGACGTGGAGACAGGCGGCAGTGGCAGAAGCGGCATGCCCCCGCCACCACCGCCGCCACCGCCGCCGCATCCCTGAAGCGAGCCGAACGCAAGCATTGCCGCGGCGATCGCAATCCCGCTTCTCTTCATTGTTGTCATTTCTTGTTTCTCTCCCTGGTTGAAAAAATTTGCCGGAATCGAACCCGAGGACGGATTCGACCGGTTCGAAGTTCTCGCCCGCACCGTGCCTTCCGTCGGCGATCAAGCCGTCGATGTGGATGGCGATTGGCGATCTGGAATGGCTGGCGCTTGTGGGGCGCCATGGTGCTGTCTCGAACAGAGCCGGCCCGGGATTTTCAGGATTCAGCGGATGTGTCTTTCCAACAAATCGTGGCGTCCGTGCGAAGAATCACGAAGTGCATCGAAGCGGATTTGTTTTTTCGCAAAATCAAGGAAGGCAATTGATGGTGTTGCTCGGGGTTGCAAACAAATTTCAATAATCAAAAGCAATTGATCAATTTCTCTTTGCATGTCACCGGACGTCGGGAGCGCTTCTGCATTGCTGGACGGCCCGCGGCGACAGGGCCAGTCTTGCACCCATGGTCGTCGGTGCTATATGATTCGTATACGTTTCATATAGAAGAAAAACCATGGGCATCGTCAAGATCTCCGACCTCATGCACGAGAACCTGCGCGTCGCGGGCACTGCGCTGAGCCGCTCCATCAACGCGCAGGCCGAGCACTGGATGCGCATCGGCATGCTCGCCGAGCTGCATCCTGACCTCGATCACCGCGAGCTGTGCCAGCTGCTGGTGCGTGCCGAGATGGCCGGCGGGCTCGACCTCGCGATGGCCTGCGCGCCGAGCGAGCCGCATGCGCCGCGGCCATCGGGCCGCGCGGCAGGGCGGGCGGCGAAGGTCGTGCAATGAACATGGCCGTGCCCCTGAAGACGCCCGAGCAGATCGCGCTGTCGCGCAAGGCCGGGCACCTGGCGGCCGAGGTGCTGCAGATGATCGGGGCCTACGTGAAGCCCGGCGTCACCACCGATGAGCTCGACCGCCTCTGCCACGACCACATCGTCAACGTGCAGCGCGCGATCCCGGCCAACGTGGGCTACAAGGGCTTCCCGAAGACCGTGTGCACCTCCGTCAACCACGTGGTCTGCCACGGCATTCCCTCGGCGCAGAAGACGCTGAAGAAGGGCGACATCGTCAACATCGACGTGGCCGTGATCAAGGACGGCTGGTTCGGCGACTGCAGCCGCATGTACTTCGTCGACGAGCCGAGCCCGCTCGCGCGCCGGCTGGTCGAGACCACCTACGAGGCCATGCGCGCCGGCATCCTGGCCGTGCGCCCGGGCGCGACGCTGGGCGACGTGGGCCATGCGATCCAGAGCGTGGCGCACCGCGAGCGTTTCAGCGTGGTGCGCGAGTACTGCGGCCACGGCATCGGGCAGATCTACCACGACGATCCGCAGGTGCTGCACTACGGCCGGCCCGGCGAAGGCCTGCGGCTCGCTCCGGGCATGGTCTTCACCATCGAGCCGATGATCAACGCGGGCCGCCGCGAGACGCGCGAGCTGCCCGACGGCTGGACCGTGGTCACGCGCGACCACTCGCTGTCGGCGCAGTGGGAGCACATGGTCGCGGTGACCGAGGAGGGCTTCGAGGTGCTCACGCCCTGGCCCGAAGGCACAGGCAGCTATCCGCCGATTGCCTGAGCACGGGCCGCGTCAGTCTCCGGCCCAGCGAAAGCGCGCCGTGAAGTTGCGCAGCAGCGCCGGCTCGTAGGTGAAGACCATGCCGCGGATGCGCGCTGCGTGCCGCGCCACCTCGGCCAGCGCGTCGGCCACGTAGTCCATGTGGTCGTTGGTGTAGACGCGCCGCGGGATCGTGAGCCGCATCGATTCGAGCGGCGCCTTCTCCTGCAACCCGGTGGCGGGATCGCGCCCGAGCAGCAGCGAGCCGATCTCCACCGCGCGCACGCCCGCTTCGAGGTACAGCTCGCAGGCGAGCGCATGGGCCGGAAAGCTGTCGGCCGGCAGGTGCGGCAGCAGCGCTGCCGCATCGACGAACACGGCGTGCCCGCCGGTCGGGTGCTGGATCGGAATGCCCTGCGCGCGCAGCCGCTCGCCGAGGTAGGCGACCTGGCCGACGCGATAGCGCAGGTAGTCGGCATCCATGGCCTCCTCGAGGCCGACCGCGAGCGCCTCCATGTCGCGGCCCGCGAGGCCGCCGTAGGTGATGAAGCCCTCGCTGACCACGCAGCGTTCCTGCACGGCGCGAAACAGGTCCTCGTCGTCGCGAAAGCTGCAGAAGCCGCCGATGTTGACCAGCCCGTCTTTCTTCGACGACATCACCGCGATGTCGGCGCAGGCCATCATGTCGCGCACGATGCCGGGCACGTCGCGCTGCGCCTGGCCGGCCTCGCGCTCGCGGATGAACCAGGCGTTCTCCGCGAAGCGCGTGGCGTCGATCACCACCGGAATACCTGCTTCGCGCGCGAGTTGCGAGGCCGCGCGCAGGTTGGCCAGCGCGACCGGCTGGCCGCCGCTGGTGTTGCAGGTCACTGTGGCCACCAGCGCCACCACATTGGCCGCGCCATGGGTCTCGATCAGCCGCGCGAGTTCGTCGAGGTCGAAGTTGCCTTTCCAGTCGTGGTAGGTGGCGGTGTCCAGTGCCTCCTTCGTCAATGCGTTGAGCGCGCGCGCGCCGGCCAGCTCGATGTGGAGCTTGGTGGTGTCGAAGTGGAAGTTCGACAGGAACACCGGCTGCTTCGCGCCGCGGCGCTTCACGAGCTCGGGGTAGAGCAGCTGCTCCGCCCCGCGGCCCTGGTGTGCGGGCACCGTGTGGCGATGGCCGAAGACCTTCTCGATGGTGTCGGCGAGCCGGTAGTAGCTGCGGCTGCCGGCATAGGCCTCGTCGGCCGCCATCATCGCGGCCCACTGGCGGTCGCTCATCGCGCCGCTGCCGCTGTCGGTCAGCAGGTCGATGAAGACGTCGTCGCTGCGCAGCAGGAAGGGGTTGAGCCCCGCGTCGAGCAGGGCCTGTTCGCGGTGCGCGCGGCTGGTCAGGGCGATGCGCTCGATGGTCTTGATGCGGAACGGTTCGGGGATGCGCTTCATGGGTTCTCCTGGTCGAAGCTCGGTGCGGATGGATCGGATGGCTGACCCGGGGCGTTCGCGAATGGCGATGCAATGGAGTTGCGCATTCGTTGCCTGTCGAGAGAAGATGTCTCGCCTGCTCTGGCCCCTGGTTGAGCTCGCAACGATTCTTTCGCCCGGCTCGTGCAATGGGTTCTCATCGCACCTAGGGATGGCCCCTCGAAGAAGAGAAGTCCTTTCATCATTTCCACCAAAAAGGAGAACATCTTGCAACCCGTACCGCTGGACTCGATGGACACCCGCATGCTCGAGGTGCTGCAGGGCCATGGCCGCATCTCCAACCTCGAGCTCGCGGCCGCGGTCGGGCTCTCGCCCGCGCAATGCAGCCGCCGGCATCACAGGCTCGAGGAAGAGGGCGTGATCGCGCGCTACGAGGCGCGGCTGCGGCCCGCGGCCGTGGGCCTGCGCGTGATGGCCTTCGTGCAGATCGCGATGGAGCGCGGCCACGTGCGCGATTTCAAGCGCTTCCGCCAGGCCGTGACGCAACTGCCCGACGTGCTCGAATGCCACTCGGTGACGGGCGACGTCGACTACGTGCTCAAGGTGATCGCGAGCGACCTCGAGGCGCTCAGCACCTTCCTGACCGAGAAGCTCTCGGCGCTGCCCGGCGTGAGCATGGTGCGTTCGAGCGTGTGCCTGGAAGAACTCAAGGCCGGCGCGGCGCTGCCGCTGTAGCAGGCCGGTCGCTGAAGTCGACGCTGAAGTCGACGCTGAAGCGCGGCCTCAGCCGCGCCGCGCCTGCACGAAATCCACGAAGGCGCGCAGCGGCGCCGGCAGCCGTTCGCGCCCCTGGTAGTAGAGAAAGGGCCCGGTGAAGGGCTGCCACCAGTCCTCGAGCACCGGCACCAGCGCGCCGCTCGCCAGTTGCGGCTGCAGCCATTCCTCGAACAGATGGATCACGCCGATGCCGGCCACCGCCGTTTCGATCGCGAGCTCGACGCCGCCGCCCAGGCGCACGATCAGCGGCCCGTCGACGTCCACCGTTACCACCTCGCCCTCGCGCTCGAATTCCCAACCCGCCATCGCGCCGCTCGCGAAGCGCCCGCGCAGGCAGGCGTGCTGCAGCAGGTCGCGCGGATGCACGGGGCGGCCGTGCGCCGCGAGGTAGGCCGGTGCGGCCGCGGTCGCCATGCGCTGGCGGCGCGGGCCGATCGGGATCGCGATCACGTCCTGCTCGAGCCGTTCCTCGTAGCGGATGCCCGCATCGCAGCCCGCGGCCAGCACGTCGACGAAGCTCTCCTCGACCACCACCTCGAGCAGGATCTCGGGATAGGCCGCGAGAAAGGGCGGCACGATCGCCGGCAGCACCAGCCGCGACGCGCTCGCGGGCACGTTGAGCCGCAAGGTGCCCGCGGGCTTGTCGCGAAAGCCGTTGACCACGTCGAGCGCGGCCTCGACCTCGCCGAGCGCCGGACCCAGCCGGTCGAGCAGCCGCGCGCCGGCCTCGGTGGGCACCACGCTGCGGGTGCTGCGATGCAGGAGGCGCACCCCCAGCCGCGTTTCGAGCCGACGCACGGCCGCGCTGAGGCTGGAGGCGCTCACGCTCTGCAGCCGCGCCGCCTCGCGAAAGCCGCCCGCGCGCGCCACCGCCACGAAGACCGCCAGATCGCCGAGCTGTTCCGTCATCGCCTGTCTTTCGATTGTTCGTTTTTCCGCACGACCCGTGCGCATTGAGCCGGCTTATCGTACGCCGCCGCGGTGCCTACATTCAGCTTCAACCTGAAAGGAAAGCCCATGAACCCGCTCGACACCATCTCCACCTTCCGCCTCGGCGACCGCGAGGTGAAGCGCCTCGGCTACGGCGCCATGCAGCTCGCCGGCCCCGGCGTCTACGGCCCGCCGAAGGACCGCGCCGCCGCCGTCGCGGTGCTGCGCGCCGCGATCGAGGCCGGCGTGGACCACATCGACACCAGCGATTTCTACGGCCCGCACGTCACCAACCAGATCATCCGCGAGGCGCTGCACCCATACCGCGACGGCCTGACCATCGTCACCAAGGTGGGTGCCACGCGCGGGGCCGATGCTTCGTGGAACCTCGCGGCCTCGCCGGCCGAGCTGTGCCAGGCGGTGCACGACAACCTGCGCAACCTCGGCCTCGATGTGCTCGATGTCGTCAACATGCGCAGCATGCTGGGCGTGCACGGGCCGGCCGAAGGCTCGCTCGAGGCACCGTTGACCGCGCTGGCCGAGCTGCGCCAGCAGGGCCTGATCCGCCACATCGGCCTGAGCAACGTGACCGCGAAGCAGGTCGACGACGGCCAGCGCATCGTGCCGATCGTCGACGTGCAGAACATGTACAACCTCGCGAACCGCGCCGACGACGCGCTGGTCGAGAAGCTGGCGCGCGAGGGCATCGCCTATGTGCCGTTCTTTCCGCTCGGGGGCTTCACGCCGCTGCAGTCGGGAGTGCTGTCGGAGGTGGCGAGCGAACTGGGCGCGACGCCGATGCAGGTGGCGCTGGCCTGGCTGCTGCAGCGCTCGCCGAACCTGCTGCTGATTCCGGGGACTTCGTCGCTGGGGCATCTGCGGGAGAACCTCGCGGCGGCCGGGCTGAAGTTGCCGGCCGAGGCGGTGGCGCGGCTCGACACGATCGGCGTCGGGTCCGGGCACTGAAGGACGGCTTCAGGGCGGCAGGAAGAGCCCTTCGCCGACGCACAGCGCCATCTGCTCCTCGACGGCGCTGCGAAAGACCTTCGCGGCCAGGCTGACGGGCCGCCCCTTGGCCACCGCGAGCATGCGGGCCACCGAGAAGCCGCGCACCGGCACGGCCACGAGGCCTTGCCAGATGCTGGAGGTTCGCACCACCGATCTCGGCAGCACGGCAAAGCCGAGGTCGGCCCGTGTCAGTTGCGCGGCCCCTTCGTTGCCGTCGATCTGGATGACCGGCTGCATCACCCCATGCTCCGTCTCGAGGCTGTGCCGCAGGCCGAGGGAGATGATGATCGGCAGCTTGCGCAGTTCGCGCGCATGCACGCTCGGGCGCGCGGCCAGCTTCGAACCCGGAAGACAGAACACCGCGATTTCCTGCCGCGCGAGCGGCGTGAAATGGATGTGCTCCTGATTGCCGGGATTCGACACGATGGCGAGCTCGATGGTGCCGGCGGTCAGCCGATGCAGCGCGTCGTCGGTGGGGCTCTCCGTCAGCTCCAGCCGGACCTGCGGAAAGCGCTGGCGGAAGTCCAGCGCGAGGCGGCCGTGGATCGCCTGCCCGACCGTGGGCGCCGATGACATCCGCACCGTGCCGCGCACGTCGCGATGAAAGCCGCGCATGCCGCGGTTGAAGTTGGAGACGTCCAGGGTCGTGCTTTCCACCTCGCGCAGGATGAAGCGCGCGCGCTCCAGGAACATGAGGCCGCTGTCGGTCAGTTGCACCCCCGCGATGCTGCGGTGGAAGAGGGGGCCGCCCAGGTCTTCCTCGAGCAGGCGCATCTGCCGGCTGATCGCGGACTGCGCCACGTGCAGCACCGCGGCGGCGGCACTGATGCTTCCCTTCTCCGCCACCGTCAGGAAGTAGCGCACCTGCCGCAGATCCATGGTTCGTCTCCAAAGCTTGTCCAGCTAAATTTTAGATGGATGGCAGCTGAAATCTCTTCTTTTGCGTTGGTATCAACCCCTCCAGAATTGCGCCTGCCGGACGGGCCGCGATCGCAGGGCACGTTGGCCAGACAAGAAAGATGGAGACAAGGATGATCAAGACCGCGTTGCGTTGCGCAGCCATGGCGCTGTCCGCGCTGGCGCTGGGCGCCCCGGCCCACGCCGACTATCCCGAGAAGCCCGTGCGCATCGTCGTGCCGTTCGCGGCCGGCGCGGGCGCGGACATGGCCTCGCGCTTCATGGCAGGCAAGCTCGCACAGCGCTGGGGCCAGGGCACCGTCGTCGACAACCAGGTCGGTGCCAACAGCATCATCGGCGCGCAGCAGGTCGCCCGCGCACCGGCCGACGGCTACACGCTGCTGGTGCCCAACGACACCACGCTGGCGGCGAACCCGGCGCTTTACGCCAAGCTGCCCTACGACCCCCTCAAGGATTTCGCGCCGATCGCGCTGATCGGCGAAACCCCCTTCGTGCTGGTCGCGTCGCCCAGCCTGAAGGTGCGTTCGGTCAAGGAGCTGGTGGATGCCGCCAAGGCCAGGCCCGGCGAGATCAACTTCAGCTCCAGCGGCGTCGCCAGCGCCCAGCATCTTCCGATGGAGATCCTGATGCGCAGCGCGGGCATCCGGATGCTGCACGTGCCCTACAAGGGCGCGGCGGAAGCCGCCACGGCGGTCGTGGGCGACCAGGTGCAGGTGATGTTCGCCGGCGTCTCCGCCGTGCTGCCGTTCCTGCAGTCGGGCCGGCTCGTGCCGCTGGCCGTCGGCACCTCGGAAAGGCTGGCCGTGCTGCCCAAGGTCCCGACCATGGCCGAGTCCGGCTTCCCAGGCTTTCGCTATGGCGCATGGCTGGGCTTCGTGGCGCCGGCCGCCACGCCCGCGGCCATCGTGCAGAAGATCAACGCCGATGTCGGCGAGGTGCTGCGCCAGCCCGAGGCGCGCGAGCGGCTGCTGGCCATGGGCTTCCTGCCCGCGGCACCGGCGAAGCCGGAAGCCTTTCGCAAGCACATCGACGAGGAGCTGGTTCGCTACGCCCAGTTCATCCGCGCGGCCGGCATCGAGCCGTCGCGCTGAGACCGCCCACCCAAGAAGTTCAGGACACACAAGAAAGCATCATGCGGATCATTGACCTCCAGGAAGCGGCCTTTCCGGTGCAGAGCACCATGCGCAACGCCGTGTTCTCCTTCGCGGAGATGACGACCTCGATCGTCGCGGTACGGCTGGACCCGGGCAGCGGCAGGACGCCGGTCACGGGGTACGCGTTCAACTCCACCGGCCGCTACGCCTGCGGGCAGCCGATGCGCGAGCGCTTCTTCCCCCGGCTGCTGCGGGCCCGGCCCGAGTCGCTGCTCGACGCCGATGGCGTGCTCGATCCGGCCAGGGCCGTGACGGCGATGCTCGTCGGCGAGAAGCCGGGCGGCCATGCCGAACGCTCGATCGCCATCGGCACCATCGAGACCGCGCTGTGGGATGCCATCGGCAAGGCGCAGGACCTGCCGACCGCGGAAGTGCTGGCGCGGCGCTATCGCGGCGGGACCATGCAGCGCAAGGTGTCGGTGTACGTGGGCGGAGGCTGGTACCGGCCGGGCGGCGTACCGCAAGACGTGGCCGACGAGATCCGCGGCCACCAGGCCGCCGGCTACACCCACGTGAAGATCAAGGTGGGCGGTGCATCGCTCGACGAAGACCTGCGCCGTATCGATTGCGCGCTGAGCGTGCTTCCCGACAGCAGCCACCTCGCGGTCGATGCCAACTGCAAGTTCCAGCGCGACGAGGCGCTCGTCTATGCGAAGGCATTGGCGCCGTACGACCTGCGCTGGTTCGAGGAGCCCTGCGATCCCAACGACTATGCACTGATGGCCGAGCTGGCCTCGGTGTACGCGCCCCCGCTCGCGGTCGGCGAGAACCTCTATGGCAGCCAGGAGGTGACCAACCTCGTGCGCCTCGGTGGCTGGCGCAGCGAGAAAGACCTGATCCAGGTCGACCCGCCGCAGTCCTATGGCCTGCATGCCTTCGCCAGCATGGCGCTGGCGCTCGAAGCGCAGGGGTGGGGCGCAGGCAGCCATTTCCCGCACGGCGGCAACCAGATGTCGCTGGCGCTGGTGGCGGGCCTGGGCCTCGGCGGTTGCGAGGCCTATCCCGGCGTGTTCGGCTCCTTCGGCGGCTTTGCCGACGACACGCGGGTCGAGGACGGCTTCGTGCATCCGCCGCAGCGGCCTGGCATCGGCTTCGAGGGCCATGGCGCGTTGCATGCGCTGATGAGTTCGGTCGGCGCCGGGCTGAAAACCTCCTGATCGATCTCCTTCCTCTCGCAAGCTCTCTCAAGCCCATGAACTTCGTCACCTTCCGTACCGACTCCGATCCGACGCCCCGCCTGGGCGCGGTCGTCGATGGCGCCATCGTCACCCTGCCCGGTGACATGGTGGCCCTTTGCACCCGCGGCGCGGCCGGCTTCGCCGCCGCCGCGAAGGAGGCCGCCGCCGCGCCCGCCGCGGCCCGCATCCCGCTCGATGCCGCGAGGCTGCTGCCCGTGGTGCCACGGCCCGGCAAGATCATCTGCCTGGGGCTCAACTACGCGGACCACGCCGCCGAGGGCGGCAACCAGCGGCCCGACTACCCCAGCTTCTTCCTGCGCGGCGCGTCCTCGCTCGTGGCGCACGGCGCGGCGATCCAGCGGCCGAGCGTTTCGGGCCAGCTCGACTTCGAGGCCGAGCTGGCCGTGGTGATCGGCAGGACCTCGCGCCACCTGAGCGAGGCCAACGCGCTCGAGGCCGTGGCCGGCTATGCCTGCTTCAACGACGCCACGCTGCGCGACTACCAGCGCAAGACCGCGCAATGGACCATCGGCAAGAACTTCGATGCCACCGGCGCCCTGGGGCCCTGGCTGGTGCCCGCGTCCGAGCTGCCGCCCGGTGCCGCGGGGCTGAAGATCGAATCGCGCCTCAACGGCACGGTCATGCAGAGCAGCAACACCGCACAGATGCTGTTCCCCGTGGCCGAAACGCTGTGCCTGCTCACCGAGGCGCTCACGCTCGAGCCCGGCGACGTGGTCGTGATGGGCACGCCCGCGGGCGTCGGCTATGCGCGCAAGCCACCCGTGTGGATGAAGGCCGGCGACACCATCGAGATCGAGATCGAAGGCATCGGGGTCCTGTCGAATCCCGTGGAGAACGAGGCGCAGCCATGATCTTCGAGCTCAGGACCTACACCGCCGAACCCGGCCGCGCCGCCGACTTCCTGAAGCTCTACGAGCACATGGCGCTGCCGCTGCAGAACAAGTACCTGGGAGGCCTCGTCGGCTTCTACGTCAGCGAGATCGGCCCGCTGAACCAGATCGTGCATCTGTGGCGATTCGACAGCCTGGCCGACCGCGAGCAACGGCGCTCGGCCATGGAGGCCGATCCGGCCTGGCAGGAATACAGGGCCCGCTCGAAGGAGCTGGGCGCCTTGCGGCAGCAGGAGTCGCAGATCCTCAAACCGACCTCGTTCTCGCCCCGCTAGCGGCGCACCTGGCGCCGATGCGCGAAGCGGCACCTCGAAAAACAAATACGGAGACAAGGCAATGAGCAACATCAATCGCAGGACCCTCCTCAGTGCGGTACTCGGCAGCGCATTGCCGGCGATGGCCCAGCCGGCCAAGTCGGATGTGCTGCGGATCGTCGTGCCCTTTCCCGCGGGATCGGGCATGGATGTCACCGGACGGCTGCTGGCGCACACCCTCGAGACCACGAGCGGCCGCAACGTCATCATCGACAACAAGCCCGGCGCGGGCGCGGTGATCGGGTCGCTGGACGTGTCGCGATCGAAGCCGGACGGCAACACGGTGCTGCTGAATTCCGCGGGCCACACGACCAACGCGGTGCTCTACAAGAGCCTGCCCTTCGACTCGAAATCGGACTTCACGCCCATCACGCGGCTGGCGACCTATTACGGATGGGCCCTGCTGGTCGGAGCGAACTCCCGCTTCAAGACCCTGCAGCAGTTCATCGATGCCGCGAAGGCTTCGCCGGGCAAGCTCACCATCGCGAACTCGGGCCTGGGCAATCCCACCCACATCATGGCCTCGCTGTTCTGCAGGAACGCCGGGGTGGAGCTGGTTCATGTCCCGTACAAGGGCGCGCCGAGCAACGACCTGGTGTCGGGCGTCGTCGATTGCACCTTCCTCGCGCCGGTCTCCGCGCAGGGCTGGATTCAGGGCAGGCAGATGCGGGCGCTCGGCCTCTCGGGCACCGTGCGCTCGCCGATCGTTCCCGACGCGCCGACCTTCGCCGAGCTCGGGCTGGACGTGCCCGACATCCCCGCCTGGTCGGGCATCTGGGGGCCGAAGAACATGAGCGAAGCCGCGGCCAATTCGCTCCACGCCATGTTCGCGAAGCTCGGCCAGGACCCCAAGTACCGGCAGTACATCCAGGACGGCGGCGGCGTGCTCGAGGCCATGGCACCGCGCGATTTCAAGGCCTATGTCGATTCGGAGATCGATCGCTTCGCCAGGATCCTGCCGCCCTTGGGAATCCAGATCAGTTGAGTTTCAGAAGGAAAGATCACCATGAACCAAACGAACCCGAACCAGGATCGCGCCGACGGCGCGCTCTCCAACGACATGCCCGAGGCCGTCCATGCCGACGGCATGCGCATCCTCTGGGACGTGCCGATTCCGATGAGCGACGGCGTCGTGCTGCGCGCCGACGTCTTCCTCCCGCAGGAGCCCGGCCGTTATGCGGCGCTGCTCTCCTACGGCGCCTACGGCAAGGGCGTGCCCATGCAGGTGGGCTACAAGAGCGCCTACGACCGCATGGTGCGCGACTTCCCCGACATCGCCGAAGGCTCGTCGAACAAGTACATGAACTGGGAAGTCATCGATCCCGAGAAGTGGGTGCCCGACGGCTTCATCTGCATCCGCGTCGACAGCCGCGGAGCGGGCCGCTCGCCGGGCGTGCTCGACCCGACCTCGGAGCAGGAGACGAAAGACATCTACGAGTGCATCGAGTGGGCGGCGGCACAGCCGTGGAGCAACGGCAAGATCGGGATGAACGGCATCTCCTACTACGCGAGCAACCAGTGGTACGTGGCCGCGCTGCGGCCTCCGCACCTCGCCGCCATCTGCGTATGGGAAGGCTTCGTCGACCGCTATCGCGATGCGGCCCGGCACGGCGGCATCTACTCGCAGTTCGGCGAAGGCTGGTATGAGCGCCAGGTGCTGCGCATCCAGCACGGTTATGGCGAGCGTGGCGCGCGCAATCCGAACAACGGCGAACTGGTCTGCGGCCCGCAAACGCTGTCGGACGAGGAACTGGCGGCCAACCGTGCGCCGAAGATGTCCAACGAGTCGTTGAACCGCCCGCTCGACGACGCGTTCTATTCCTCGCGCAAGCCCGACGTGAGCCGCATCCAGGTGCCCCTGCTGTCGGCCGCGAACTGGGGTGGCATGGGCGTGCATCCGCGCGGCAATTTCGAGGGCTATCTGGACGCCGGCTCGAGCCAGAAGTGGCTGGAGGTGCATGGCAACAGCCACTTCAGTCCCTTCTACCGCGCCGAGGGCGTTGAATTGCAGAAGCGCTTTCTCGCCCACTTCCTGCAAGGCAAGGACACGGGCTGGGACCGCCAGCCGCCGGTGCAGTTGCAGATCCGCCGGCCGGGCGAGCACTTCACGATCCGCGACGAGCAGGAATGGCCGCTGGCCCGCACGCAGTGGACGAAGTACTACCTCGAACCCGCCACCCGCACCCTGGGCACCACGCCGGCCGCCGGCGCCAGCATCGCCTACCAGGCGATGAGCGAAGGGCTCGTGTTCAAGCTCCCGCCGGCCGGGGAAGAGATCGAGATCACCGGCCCGATCGCGGCGCGGCTCGTGGTGTCTTCCAGGACGGCGGATGCCGATCTCTTCCTGGCGCTGCGTCTGTTCGCGCCGGACGGTAAGGAGGTGTTGTTCGTCGGCTCCAACGATCCGCGCGTGCCGATCGCACTGGGATGGCTGCGCGCCTCGCACCGCAAGCTGGACACGGCGAAGTCGCTTCCCTACCGCCCGTACCACACGCACGACGAGCTGCAGCCGCTCGTGCCGGACGAGCCGGTCGTGCTCGACATCGAGATCCTGCCGACCTCCATCGTGATTCCGCCGGGCTACACGCTGGCCCTCAATATCCGGGGCTGCGACTATGACCACGGACTCGGCGACGCCGGCTTCTCGGACCAGCCCTATCCGATGACGGGCGTCGGCCCGTTCCGCCACGCGAATCCGCAGGACCGGCCGCCCGAGGTCTTCGGCGGCGAGAACACGCTGCACTTCGGCGAAGGCAAGGAGCCCTTCATCCTGCTGCCCATCATTCCCGCCAAGGGTGCTTGAGCCAGCGGGATCGCAGCAGCGGGGCATGGGATGAGCGATGCCATCGACACGGGCGACCACGCCTTCGTCCCAAAGCGCTGCACCAGCGCCGACCGCGTCATGTGGATCACGAAGGACCGCCTCTTCTATGCCGGCCTTCTCGGTGCCCGGAGCCTGCACACGCAAGGGGCCCTCGTCGCGTACGTCGCGATCGACGGCCGGCTGCGCGTGCGGCTCGGCGGGGGCGAATGGCAAGCGACCGAAGTAGCGATCGTCCAGCCCTACGTTCCCTACGAGATCGCCTGCGAGGGCCGCAACGTGCTCATCGTGCTGATCGAGCCCGAGACGGTCGACGCGAGCGCGCTGCCGCCGCTCTTGCGCCTGTGCGGCGCGGTGCATGCACCCGACTTCGCGGTGCATGTGCGCGAGGTTCATCGCCGGCTTGCTTCGCAAGGCGGCGCGCTCGACCTGCGCCCGTGCGATTTCGACCAGAGCTTCTTCGGCGCGGCGTTGCCCGCGCGCGCGCTCGACCAGCGCATCGCGAGCGTGCTGGAGCGCATCAAGGCCGATCCGACGGGTGCCGTCGCCTCCGACGAATGCGCTTCGCGCGTGAACCTGTCGATCTCGCGCTTCCGCCATCTTTTCAAGGAAGAGGTGGGCATTCCGTTTCGCAACGTGCGTGCCTGGAAGCGCGCCCGCAGCCTGCTGCACCACGTGCACACCGACGCCAGCCTGGTCGACGTCGCGCTCGACATCGGCTATCCCGATTCGACGCATTTCAGCCACTCGATCCGCCAGGTCTACGGGCTCAAGCCCAGGGACATCATCGCGGGCTCTCGCAAGCTGCGCATCATCGCGCAGGCGCTCTAGCCGACCCGGCGTCGAGCACGCCAGCCGTTCGGCGCAAGACGGCCATCTCGCACCGCAAGAAGATGGGGACACGATGATCGAAACACGTCCACTCCCTCACTACTTCAGCGCCGAGCATGAAGACTTCCGATCGACGCTTCGCGAATTCGTCGACCGCGAGATCGTCCCTTTCGCGAACGACTGGGACGAGGCCGAGACCTTTCCTCGCGAGCTCTATCGCAAGTTCGGTGCATTGGGTGCCCTCGGCATCGGCTACGACGAAGCGCTCGGCGGCACGGCGGCCGACATCTTCCACTACCTCGTCGCGATCGAGGAGGTGGCGCGCGCGGGCTGTGGCGGCGTCCAGGCTTCGCTGCTGTCGCACACCATCGGCCTGCCACCCGTGGCCGCGCATGGCAGCGAAGCGCTCAAGCGGCGCGTGGTGCCGCCCGTGCTGGCCGGCGAGAAGATCGCCGCGCTGGCGGTCACCGAGCCCGGCGGCGGGTCCGATGTCGCGTCGCTCAAATGCTCTGCGCGGCGAGACGGCGACCACTATGTGCTGAACGGCGAGAAGACCTTCATCACCTCCGGCATGCGTGCCGACTTCATCACCGTCGCAGTGCGTACCGATGCGGGCTCGAAGGGCGCCGCGGGCGTGTCGGCCCTGCTGGTGGAGGCCGATTCGCCCGGGCTCACCCGCACGCCGCTCAAGAAGATGGGCTGGTGGTGTTCCGACACCGCGCATCTGCATTTCGACGACGTGCGCGTACCGGTCGGCCATCTCCTGGGGACCGAGCACCAGGGCTTCAAGGTGTTCATGACCAACTTCAACAGCGAGCGGCTGTCGATGTCGGCCGCTGCCTGTGCCTTCGCGCAGGCCTGTCTCGACGAGGCCCTGGCCTGGGCGCGCGACCGGGTGACCTTCGGGAAGCCGCTGTCGCAGCGACAGGTCATTCGCCACAAGCTCGTGGACATGGCGTTGAAGATCGACGCGGCCCGCGCGCTGGTCTACGAGCTGGCGTGGCGGCTCGAGCATCAGCATGGCGATCCCGAGCAGCTCGTGGCGCGAACCTGCATGGCGAAGATCCTCTCGACGCAGGCCATGCAGTTCTGTGCCGACCAGGCGGTGCAGATCCTCGGCGGCATGGGCTACATGCGCGGCACCCGCTCCGAGCGCATCTATCGCGAAGCCAAGGTGATGATGATCGGCGGCGGCTCCGAGGAAATCCTCAAGGACCTGGCGGCCCGGCAGCTGGGCATCTGAAGCGCCGCGCCATGAATGACAAGACCGACCTCGGCGGCCTGCTGGACGCATCGCCCGTGCGGCGCGGCCACGTTCTCACCGTGGCGACGCTGTTCCTCGTGCTGTTGATCGATGGCTACGACCTGGCGGTGACCGGCCAGATGCTGCCCGCGATCGCATCGACGCTCGGCGTGCCGACCGCCAGCCTGACCGGGGCCTTCGCGTTGCAGCCCATGGGGCAGGCGATCGGTGGCCTGCTGCTGTCCCCGCTGGCCGATTACTTTGGCCGCAAGCGCATGCTGATCGCGCTGCTGGCACTGTTCTCGGTCGCCACGCTGCAGAGCGTGTTCGCCACCTCGGTCTTCGGCTTTGGCGCGACCCGCTTCATCGCCGGCATGCTGGGCGGTGGCCTGCTGCCCGCGGCCGCCAGCCTGGTAGCCGACATCTCGTCCGTCAAGCGCCGCTCGACGATGGTGGGCATCGTCTATGCCGGCGTGGCCATCGGCGCGGTGGGTGCCAGCGGGCTCGTGGCCCTCGCACTCGACCGCATCGGGTGGCAGGGCATGTACCTGATCGGCGCATTGGCGCCGCTGCTGATGATCCTGCCGATCGTGCTGTGGATGCCGGAGTCGCCGCTGCATCTGGCGCGCACCGGCGCAAAGCCGACCGACATCTTCAAGGCGCTGCGCAAGCTGGGCATCGTGGTGGATGCCGGCACCAGGCTTCGCGGACCGGAGCGGCGAACCGGCGCGCGCATCTCGATCATCGAGATCTTCGGCGACCGCCGCGCGCTCTTCACCGCGGTGCTCTGGTTCTCCTGCATCTGCGGCCAGATCGCCGTGAACCTGTTCGGCATCGGCGCGGCCTTCTTCCATGAATTCGGGGGCGTGCCGGTCGCCAGCTATGCGGCCTACGCATCGATGGCCGGGCTGGCGTCCATCGCCGCCGGCCTGTCCACAGGCTTCGTGATCGATCGCTTCGGGCGCTATCCCGTGACCGCCGTGTATGCGCTGCTGGGCGCGCTGTCCCTGGCCGGGCTCGGCCTGTTTCCGTTCGGCAGCGCGGGCTTCATCGCCGTGATCGTCAGCGCCGGCTTCTTCGTCGTCGGCACCTACCAGTCGCTCAACATCATCACGCCCATCGTCTATCCGGCCACGCTGCGCAGCGCCGCGGTCGGCTGGAAGGGGGCGGTCTCGCGCTTCGGCAGCAGTGCCGCACCGCTGATCGCGGCAGCACTGCTGGCGCAACAGATGGGCGTGAAGGTCGCCATGTGCGCCGCCGCGGCACCGTTGCTGATCGTGGTGCTGCTGGCGCCGGTGCTGGCCGTGCTGGAGCGCCGGATGCGATCTGACCACTCCTTGTGATAGCGATAGGAAAACAAGCGTATGTCCGATGAAGAAAAGCGCAGGCTGCGGTCGCAAGCCTGGTTCGAAGGCCGGGGCGCCAGGAACTTCGCGAACCGGGGGTGGGTTCGCAGCCGCGGCGTGCCGATGGATCATTTCGACGGGCGACCCGTGATCGGCATCTGCAACACCTGGTCCGAGCTCACGCCGTGCAATTCGCACTTCCGCGACCTGGCGCAGCATGTGCGCGAAGGCATCCTGGAGGCGGGCGGCGTGCCGATGGAGTTTCCGGTCATCTCGCCCGGCGAGATGCTGACCCGGCCCACGGCCATGCTGCTGCGCAACTTGTGCAGCATGGACGTGGAAGAGACGCTGCGCGCCAACCCGCTCGACGGCGTGGTGCTGCTGATGGGTTGCGACAAGACGACGCCCGCGCTGCTGATGGGCGCCGCCAGCGTCAACCTGCCGACCATCGGCGTGTCCGGCGGGCCCATGCTCAACGGCAGCTTTCGCGGCAAGTCCTTCGGCGTCAAGGATGCGTGGAACCTGGCGGCGGACCTGCGCGCCGGCCGCGCCGTCAACGAGGACTTCGAGGAAGCCGAGGGCTGCCTCACCCGCTCGGTGGGCGTGTGCAACGTGATGGGAACGGCATCGACGATGGCTTCGATGGTCGAGGCGCTCGGCGTGGGGCTGCCCGACAACGCATCGATTCCCGCCGTGGATGCCAGGCGCCGCGTGCTCGCGCGCATGGCGGGCCGCCGCATCGTCGACATGGTGCGCGAGGACCTCCGGCTCGACAAGGTGCTGACCCGCCAGGCCTTCGAGAACGCCATCGCGGTCAACGCGGCCATCGGCGGATCGACCAACGCGGTCATCCACCTCACGGCGGTGGCGCGGCGCATGGAAGTCCCGCTCGACATCGAGGACTGGCACCGGGTCGGGCGCGACGTGCCCACCCTGCTTAACCTCCAGCCCTCGGGCCGTTACCTGATGCAGGACTTCCATGAAGCCGGCGGGCTGCCCGTGATCCTGCGCGACATGTGCGAGTCGGGCCTGTTGCATGGCGATGCGCTGACCGTCACCGGCAGGACGCTGGCCGAGAACAACGCCGGCGCCGTCTGCTGGAACCCGGACGTGATCCACAGCGTGGCGAAGCCCTTCATGGCGACCTCGGGCGTGGCCATCCTGCGCGGCAACCTGTGCCCGAACGGCGCCGTCATCAAGCCCTCGGCCGCCGAGCCGCGCCTGCTCAAGCACAGGGGGCGCGCCGTGGTGTTCGAGAATCAGGACGACCTCGGCCGGCGTGTCGACGATCCCGATCTCGACATCGATGCGGACTCGGTCATGGTCTTGCGGAACTGCGGTCCCAAGGGCTTTCCGGGCATGCCGGAGCTGGGGATGCTGCCCATTCCCGCCAAGCTGCTGAAGCAGGGCGTGACGGACATGGTCCGCATCTCGGACGCGCGCATGAGCGGTACCTCGTTCGGTGCCGTGGTGCTGCACGTGTCGCCCGAGGCGGCCGTGGGCGGCGCCCTTGCCGTGGTGCGCGACGGCGACCTGATCGAGCTTGACGTCGAGGCCCGGCGGCTCGAGCTGCTCGTGTCCGAGCAGGAGTTGCAGCAGCGGCTGGCCGCGTGGAAGCCGCCTGCCGCCGTGGCTACGCGCGGCTACGTCAGGCTGTACGTCGACACCGTCAACCAGGCCCATGACGGCTGCGACCTGCAATTCCTGGTGGGCCGCAGCGGCAGCGACGTGCCGGCCGCCCAGCACTGAAACCCTACAGGAGACGGATCTTGAACATTGCATTGGTACGTGACGTCGCGGCGCTCGAAGACCGCTATGGCGTCGATGACGGCTGGGTCTACATGACCGGCATCCAGGCGCTGGTGCGCCTGCCGCTGCAGCAGCGCGCGCGCGATGCCGCGGCCGGATGGAACACGGGCGGCTACATCTCGGGCTATCGCGGTTCGCCGCTGGGCCGCTACGACATGGAGCTGTGGGCCGCCGAGAAGCAACTGAAGGCCGCCAACGTGGTGTTCCGTTCGGGACTCAACGAGGACCTGGCCGCGACCGCCATCTGGGGCTCGCAGTACGTGGGGACTTTTCCGGGCGCGCGCGTGGATGGCGTGTTCGGCATCTGGTACGGCAAGGGCCCGGGCGTGGACCGTTCGGGCGACGTGCTTCGGCACGCCAATCAGGCCGGCACCTCGCCCAAGGGCGGCGTGCTGTGTCTGGCGGGTGATGACCACGGCGCGAAGAGCTCCTCGGTCGCCAACTTCTCCGACCCGATCCTCATGGCGGTCGGCATGCCGGTGCTCTATCCCTCCAACACGCAGGAGCTGCTGGACTACGGCCTGCACGGCATCGCCATGAGCCGCTTCTCGGGCTGCTGGGTGGGCATGAAGGTCGTGACCGATGTCGTCGAGGGCGGGGGCTCGGTCTACGTGGGGACGGATGCTCCCCTCATCACCGTGCCCGAGGCACCGAGCCGGCCGGTGGACCCGTTCGGCGCGGGCTACAACATCCGCGGCTTCGACATGCCGCTCCCGCAGGAGGACCGGCTCTACAACCACAAGCATGCCGCGGTGCTCGCCTATGCCCGGGCGAACCGGCTCAACCGCATCGTCATGGACCCGGCCGGAGCGGGTGTCGGCGTCATCGCGGCGGGCAAGGTCTGGCAGGACGTGCTGCAGGCCCTGGGGCGCGACGATGAAGCAACTGGGGGCGGATTCGCCGACTTGAAGCTGCTGAAGATCGGACTGGTCTGGCCGCTCGATCCCGAGATCGTGCGCGAGTTCGCGCAAGGGTTGCACACCATCGTTGTGGTCGAAGAGAAGCGGCCCATCCTCGAAGACCAGGTGCGCACCATTCTTTACGGCAGTGCGAATGCACCGCGCCTGGTGGGCAAGCTGTTCGAAGGCGGGCTCTTCGAGTCGGGTCCCGCCGACGTCGCCTTTCCGAATGCCAGCGAGATCTCGCCGGTACGGGTGACGGAAGTGCTGGCGCGCGTGCTGGGCCGTGAGGTGCCCGTGCCCGCGCAGTGCGCGAGCGCACCTGCGAAAGCGCCGGGGCCGAACCGCGTGCCCGGCTTCTGCTCGGGCTGCCCGCACAACCGTTCGACCAAGGTGCCCGACGGCAGCCGCGCGCTCGCCGGCATCGGCTGCCACAGCATGGCGCTGCTGGTGAACCCGCAGCAGACCACCACCTGGTCGCACATGGGTGCCGAAGGCGTCATGTGGCTCGGCCAGCAACCGTTCACCGCCGAGCGCCATGTGTTCGCCAACATCGGCGATGGCACGCTGGCGCACTCGGGCTATCTGGCGATTCGGCAGGCCGTCGCGGCGCAGGTGCCGATCACCTACAAGGTGCTGTACAACGGCTTCGTGTCCATGACCGGAGGGCAGGTGGTCGAGGGCAACCTCAGCCCGCCGCAGATCCTCGCGGGCTTCGCGGCGGAAGGCATCCTCAAGATGGCGGTCGTCACGGATGAGCCGCGGCGCTACGCCGCGGTGAAGTTGCCCGAGGGCGTGGCGGTGCACGACCGCACGGCTCTCGACGCCGTGCAGCGCGAGTTCCGCGAATACCCCGGCGTCTCGGTGATCCTCTACGACCAGGCCTGCGCGGCGGAAAGGCGCCGGCTGCGCAAGCGCGGCAAGCTGCCCGATCCCGACCGGCGCCTGTTCATCAACTCCGCCGTGTGCGAGGGCTGCGGCGATTGCGGCGTGGCTTCGAACTGCATGTCGATCGAGCCGCTCGAGACCGAACTCGGCCGCAAGCGCCGCATCAACCAGGGAAGCTGCAACAAGGACTATTCGTGCGTGGAGGGCTTCTGCCCCAGCTTCGTCAGCGTCGAGGGCGGAAAGCCACGCCGCGCCGCGGCGCGCGTCGAGGCGCAGGCGGCATCGCCGCGCCCTTACACGCAGGCGCTGCCCGAGCCCGACATCGCGCCGCTGCAACGCGCGTGCAGCGTGTTGATCTCCGGCATCGGCGGCACGGGCGTGGTGACCATCGGCCAGACCCTGGCCGTGGCCGCCCATCTGGAGGGCCGCTACAGCTCCAACCTCGATGTCACCGGGTTCTCGCAGAAGTACGGCGCCGTGACCTCGCACGTGCGGTTCGCGCCCGACCCCGGGATGCTGCATGCCACGCGCATCGCCGAGGGCGAGGCCGATGCCTTGATCGGTTGCGACCTCGTCGTCGCGGCCTCGGACGAATCGCTGACTCGGCTGCCAGCCGGTCGCGGCCGCGCGGTGGTCAGCACCGCCCTCGTGCCGACCAGCGACTTCGCGCGCAATCCCGACTGGCAGCTCGATCCGAAGATGCTGATCGAGCGCATCGAGGCCGCGGCGGGCACGGCCGATCTCGTGCTGATCGATGGCGAACGCATGGCCACCGCGCTGGTCGGCGATCCGATCGGCATCAACATGTTCATGCTGGGCCTGGCCTGGCAACGTGGTTTCATTCCCTTGGGGCGGGCCGCGATCGAGCGGGCCATCGAACTCAACGGCGTGGCCGTGGCCATGAACAAGGAGGCCTTCCTCTGGGGGCGACGCGTTGCCCATGACCAGCCGGCGGTCGAGCGCCACCTGAAGGCCGAGCAACCGACGCAGGTCATCACCTTCATGCCACGGCAAACCCGGGGACTCGACCAGACCGTCGCGCACCGCATAGAACACCTGCGTGCCCACAGCGGCGAACTGCATGTGCAGCGCTACAAGGAGCTGGTGGAGCAGGCGCGCCAGCTGGAAGCCGGCCTCCATGCGGGCGACGCCCTGGCCAGGGCCGTGGCGCACAACCACCACCGGCTGCTGGCGACCAAGGACGAGTGGGAGGTTGCCCGCCTGTTCACGCATCCCGACTTTCGCTCGGCGCTGGAGCAGGAGTTCGAGGGCCCCGTCCGGCTGCGCTTTCACCTCGGGGTCTGGCCGTTCGCACGCAAAGATCCGCACAGCGGCAAGCCCGTGAAGGGCGACGTAGGGCCCTGGGTGCTTCTGGCGATGAAGTGCATGGCGCGGCTACGCGGCCTGAGAGGGACCTGGCTCGACCCGTTCCGCAACGCGGCGGAGCGTGTGCTTGATCGTCAGCTGCTGGCGCAGTACGAGGACGACATGCGTGCTGCCCTGTCCGACTTGCGTGCCGAGACCCTGCCCATCGTGACGAAGCTGGCTTCGCTGCCTCAAAGCATCCGGGGGTACGGCCATGTGCGCGAGGCGCAGGCCAGTAAGGCGGCCTTGGTGCGGCAAGAACTGCTGCGGGAACTCGAGCTGGCACGCGAGCCACTGGCGCGTGCCGCATGACGACCGGGCACTAAACTGCGGCCCATGCAGGCCGACCACTCAGCAAACCTTCAAATCATCCTCACCGTGCTGTCGCCGCCGCCAGGCGTCGACTTCGCCGTGCAGCGCGGCCGCGACGAACTGGTGAAGCCATTCCTCACGACGGCAGACGCGGTGTCGTTCGCCGTCACGTTGTCACTTGGCCCTTCGCTTGCCGATGGGTCCCCGAACTTCCGGGGCCCTTTCGCGCAAGGCACGCCCGCGGACCGATTCGTGTACGTGAACTCCGGTTTCTACGCAGGCCAGATGGGCACGCCGTGGGAACGAAGGGCGAAGATCAAGCTGGCCGACATTCCGATCGCGCTGGTGGAACGCGCGGCGGGCGACCCGAATGCCGCGATCGAGGCACGCATCGAAGGAACGATGAAGGATGGGGGGCCGGTGTGTGCGAGTGTTCGGGCTCCGCAGATTTCTTGGCAAGTGGTGATGCGGTCGGATTGAGCCGATGAAAGGGCTCCTGGCTCCCGGCATGCGCTGAACTGCCGGAGTGCAATCAGGACCGGCACGCCACCACCTCTTCGAGGCCCGTGCGCGGTGCATTCAGCAAGCTGCATTTATTGGCGCTTGCCGCGATTTCGTGCCGAACGGCACGTCAACCTGCCCACTTCTTCCCTAGAGTGGATGCCCCTCTCACTCGCTACCCCACCTAGGGGAGAAGAAAGGCGCAACACACCAATCCACTGACATGTTCGAAGGCTGCCCGCCTCGCGGCAGGTCGTCGGTGCGAAAGCAGCGATGCAGATGCGAGGTATCAAAAGGCGACGGCCAGGGTGTTAGAGCACCCCAGCCGTCTAACCAAGTTCGTGCACAGCCCTAGAAAGGACGCACAAAAATGGCTACCAAGACTATAGCCCGGCGTCGCACGCCGGTATCTCCCGGAGAAAACGCCCAAGCCCCGGCGGATCTCCTCGAAAACACCCTCTCCCAACTCGAAGCGTTGCTGTGGGCCTCTCACGGAAAGGACATCGATTGGTGCAGCGGTGATGGGCCTCGCCACTTGGACAACCTGCTCTGGCTCGCGGCGGAACTCGCTCGCAAGGCCGGGGAGCTGTTTCAGTTGAGCGAGATGGCGCGACGTGGCGCGCTCGAGACTGGCGGGTAGGGGCCGGTCTGCGGGCCGCGGGTTCGCGGCCTGTTTTCGCGGGATGGACCTGGCACGAATGGGTACGATCGGCCGGAAGCAGACTCGGACGACAGTTTCACGCAGGGAGATGGGATGATCCACGAATTCAGAGAAGCGATCGCAAGCAGCGGGATGCTCACCGACGTCGAGGTGCGCGAAGACATCGTCGTTGGCCGGGCTCGAGTGCCGGCGGCGCAAGCCGACGTTTGGGTCAACGTCGATCCTGAACTCGAGGACGGCGGAGCGCCGGACGCTAAAGTTCTGCTGCACCGCATCGACCAGATACTCGGCGTCTCGCCAACGCAGTGGGGCTTGATCATCGACCAGATCGTCGGCGAAATCGAAGCGGCCGTTGGTGACGAGCCAGTGAAGGAATCCACCAGCCTGCGATCCGACCTGGTCTTGAAGTCAGTCGTCGTGTTCGCCGAGGCGACACTTCTGCGCTTCGAAGCACCACGCCAGTTCCCCGACAGCTGGATCCACGCTCAGCTCGATGAACAACTCGGTCTCGATGACCTTGAGATCGCAGCGCGAGACGTGGATGCAGAAACGATGTCGTTCGATACCGTTGATGATCTGCTGGATCACGTCAGCAAGGACAACACGTCGCGAGAATCGTAGAGGCGAGACCGTCTTCGACGGCGATCCGGTAGTCTCGGGTCCCATGCACCGAGCTGTGGATGCTCGACAGGATCCCATATTTCGGTGGTCGAGGCATACCGCGCTTCTCAGGGAAGCAGACCGCAACTAGCATCCGTCCTGCAGGTCGCTTGCGGCCAGAACCGGGCGTTCATGCGCACCTCCCAGCGAGAATCTTTTGAAGCCTACTGACCAACTCGTCGACCTTGCGAAGCGTGCCGAGCGCAAACTCAGCGAGGTGTTCGACGCGCCCGAAGTCCTGCCGTTCGCATCGGCGGCTATTGATCTCGTTGAAGGCCATCCTGCATTGCGCGGAGACTTCGAGCTTGAGTTCAGGTCGATGCGGGGATACGCGCCGAGAGAATTCGTACAGGTTTGCGTGCACGCGCTTCGCTGGCCGGAGTTGCGATCCTTCTACGAGGAGCAGTCCCGCTTGGCGATTGCCCGAAATGATTGGTCAGCGATCGCAGACTACGGCAAGTACCTTAACGCCTTCGAGGACGACTGGGAGGACGCTCGTACCTTCTATGGTCTGTACTTCGCAGATGCGGCCAACGACTGACTTCGGCCAGTAGCGGACGTTCAGTAGGCCAGGCCTAATGTCCACTCCAGACTGCGGACGGTCGGTCGAAATAGGCCGCGCAATGAATGCTCATGTCGACACCTGACATCGAACGATGTTACGGTGGAGGAGCTGAGGGCTGGGCGTAGACATCCACGTCGTGAGCTTGTGTTCTTTCCGGATGGCCGCGACACAGGTGAGCAAGTGGTGACGGGCAGATGTCTTCTCATCTACGATGCGCGACATTATTCGAATAGAGCAACAAATGAGCAATTACGAAAAAAATAAATTCGACGGCTGGAAAACGATTGCGCTGGTTATTTGTACCCTCACTGGGGTTGTCGCGCTTTGGGCGGGCGGATGGTGGTGGATTGACCATTACATAAAAAGCGAGACAGACATGTCTACTCTTACCGCTCGAGGAGTGTTTGGAGACAAATTTGGCGCTATCAATGCCTTGTTTGCAGGTCTGGCATTTGCCGGTATCATAGTCACTATTCTGCTGCAGTCGCGAGAGCTTGCACATACAAGACGCTCGTTCGAGGAGCAGAGTGAATCCGTTAAAAAACAGCGGTTTGATAGTACGTTCTTTAAGCTACTCTCACTTCACAACGAGATCACCAGTCACCTTGCAGTTCTTCAAGGGAATGGTCGCGCTGCATTCGACGTGTTCTACACACGGCTATCGCTGAGTGACCCGGATTTCTTGGCATTTCGCGCGTTTCAGAAGCTTGAGCGGACAGAAGTTAGAAGAATCAGAGATCTGCGCGAAATTCCAGCCGAATGCAGTGCGAAGCTGGAGAACGAAGATACTGCCAACATCGAGGAGGCGTTGCGGCATGGCGTCGCGATCTGCGATAACTACCTCGACGATAACCTGCAAATGCATGAGGCCAAGATCCGATCAGCCTACACAGCTGCGGCATCGAAAGAGATAGATCATTTTTCCCACTATTTCCGCAATCTTTATCATCTTCTCAAGTTCGTGAGGGATTCACAACTTATAAAGGATCACGAGCGTGATCATTACGGCAAGATCGTGAGGTCGCAGCTTGCCGAATCTGAACTGGTGGCCCTTTTTTACAACTCCATTTGCAAGATCGAGCTGTCTGGTCGAGAACAACTAGAGCTCGGATATCCCAAAATGGGCAAACTCCTTGTTCGTTTTGATGTGCTCCAAAATATGAGCCGAAGAAGTTTGATTCATCCATCACACGAAGTGATCTTCCGCAATAATAATGGAGCACCGCATGGCCGCGCGTGATCCAAAACCGGAGATCCTTCGCCTCGAAGAACTTGCCCTTCTCGTTAGAGGAGGAGACATAAAGTTGCCTCGTTTCCAGAGACCGTTTGTTTGGAACCGAACCGACATGCTCAAGCTGTTGGACAGCATTTACCGTGGCTATCCCATCGGGAGTTTGCTACTGTGGAATAGTTCTCAAAGGCTCACGAGCGAGCGCGATATAGCTGGCTTTCAGGTAGGCGAAGAAGGCCGCGACCGGTTCCCCGTAGACTATCTCTTAGACGGGCAGCAACGACTAACTACTTTGTGCGGATCACTTTTTTGGCAGGGGAGCAACGCGAACAGTATCTGGAATATTCACTTTGATCTACAGAACGAGGTTTTTCTTTATCCTAAAGATGCGGATGTGATTTCCCTGTTTCCGCTAAACAAGCTAATCGGGACTAGTGATTTCATCCGGCAGTGCATGAAGTTTGATCATCATCTGAATGGAGCGTTATACTTAGGGAGGGCCGAACAACTGCTTCGCGCACTGAAGGATTACAAGGTTGCCGTAGTCAAACTTGGGGATATGTCCCTGGAGGAGGTTGCGCCCATTTTTGAAAGGATAAATAGCACGGGCCGAAAGCTCACCATGGTCGACCTTATGATGGCGGCTACTTGGAGCGATGCTTTCGACTTGGCTGCTGAAATTCGTCAGATTCAAGCCTCTTGCGATGGCGCCGGATTCTCCGGTGTTTCGGATCAGTCAGTGTTGCGATCCATTGCCGCCGCTGCGAATCTCGGGGTTAATAAGGAAGACATCCAACGATTGCGATCCTTGCCGCCTCAAAAACTGAGGGAGGCTGCGGGCGAGGCAAGGGATGCGATGATCGCTGCAGTTAGCCATCTTCGATCTGAATTGGGCATATTGGACGCCGGGTTCTTGCCGTACGGACTTCAGCTGACATATCTCGCCGAGATCTATCGTATCCGCAAAGAAATTCCTGCGGAGATGCGAAAGAAAATAAATCAGTGGTTTTGGTTTACGTCTGCGACTGTTTATTTTGGCGGGGCAAGCACTGGACAGATTAGCAAGGATCTCGCAGTAGTCAGGGGTTTCGCGCGCGGAGAAGTAGCCGGTCTCGTTGAAGCCGGTAATGCGGATTTGACCCGGCTCTTGTTTGATCGGTTCTTGCTGCGGAATGCGAGTAGCACAACATTTGCTCTACTCTTGAATATTCAAAAGCCCAGTAAGAATTTGGCGGGCCAGCCGATCGATGCCAGCCATTTTGGAGTGAAGTCAGGAAAACTTTACTCAAGCTACTCTCCGACTGCACTATCGCATCTGAACTTGGCAAAAGTGTTTGACCCCTACCAAAGTTCGACACCGGCTCACCCGTCGCCTGAGCAATTCCCGGAGCACCTCGTCACACCTAAGATAGTTGACGCCGTGATTCGAAACGACGTGGCCGCTTTCATCGGCGCCAGAGCGGCGCTGATTTCTGAACGGCTTGAGCATTTGGCAGGGTGTACTGCAACCTACCGGGTACCAGGGGCACTTGATTCCGGCGAGCAGGAAGACGATGCAGGCGACGTCGATGATTGAAGATACGATACGCGAGCGCTGGAGAGAACGGGATCGTCCCCACGCCGTAAGCACTGGAAGCATGGATGCTCTAGATGTGCCGGTGAGTCTCGCGGGCATCGTTCATGGCAGGACCTGAACTTCCCAAGCTCGACATAGCGAGGATGAATGATCGCAATAGCACCAACACCGTGAACTCCGCGGTGACCGCCGGTTGAGACCACGTTCGCTGTAAAGCGGTCGTCGGGCTCCGCCAGCGCTATGACCGCTTTGGGCCCATTTCAGTCTCTCGCCTTGCCCCAGAGCAGTCCTTCGCCGCTGTCATCTAGGGGCACCGTCCACTTGCGCCTGCGGCCTCCGAGAACACATTCCAGTAGGCAGCAAGGTAGGAGTTCTTTTGAGAGAGTTGCTCAATCCGCTCCAAGACGCTCCGGTCCAATCTGACCTTATCCCAGAAAGGCGCAACTCGAGTTCGCGCGTCTTCAAACGCACCCTTCTTGGCGGAGCAGTTGATGCCACAGAAAAAGTAGATCCTGTGCAGGGCCTCGCAAATAACGTTGTCGTCGCTGTCCGAAAGGGCATCGATCAGCGCGTCACTTTCGTCGGCCTTCGATGGATGAAGGATGCTGGCCAGGCATCCGCGCCAGCTCGCTGGCTTTGTCTTCGCAGAGAGGAACAACATTGCGCGCTCTTCTGCGTCCAGCCTGGCGAGAAGTCCTTCACCGTCTTTGTAGGCGTACTCGCCCCAAGCCATTGAGTCCAGATCGGACTTCGTCAAAAGAACATCGAGCTCGGCAAATGCGTCGGTGTGCTGCATTGGAATGTCCGATTTTGGCCGAGTTCTGGCGCTCGACCGCGCCCAGGTTCACGTCGATCAAAGAGCCCCGAAGTCGAACTTCATCCGGCAGAGATAGCAGCATCACGGCGATACCGCGCAGCCACGTCGCTCAGTGCGACCGCGTCCCCGACATCAAATTCACCAACCGCGCCGTGGAACTCACCCCCAGCTTGCTCCGCGCACTGCGCAACTGATGATCCACGGTGGAGAACGACCGATTGAGCCTTCGCGCAATCTCCTTGTAGCTCAACCCATCGACCGCCAGCCGCGCCACCGTGCGTTCAGCCGGCGTCAGGCTCTCGAGCAGATCGATCGCATCGCCGCCATGCACCGGCCGGCCCACATCGCGCGCGTCACTGGCCACGCGCTGCGCCGCACTCATCACCGGCCCCAGCACCACCGCCGCGATCTCCTCGAAGCGCGCCCAGCGCTCGTCGCGCGCCGGCTCGCAGGCATCCATCCAGTCGACGCACATCAACCCCAGCGGGCGCGTGCGGTCCATGATCGGTGCCGCCATCTTCACGCGCGTGCCCATGCGCAGCAGCTCGGCGCGGGTGCCGTGGCCGAGTCGGCGTTCCTGCTCGACGTCGCGCAGCACCACCACGCCGTGCGCATGCCAGACGGTCTGCACGCCGCAGTCGGCGGCGTCGATGGCGAGGCCGATGACCGAGGGCACGTCGCGGTCGCGGCGCAGGGCCTCGGCCTGGGGGCGGTAGCAGGCTTCTTCGGGGCGGCCGAAGCCGCAGTCGACGCGGTCGGCGTCGAAGGCCTCGCGCAGCCAGCCGGCGGCGAAGCGCCAGCAGTCGTCGGGTTCGTCGAGATGCAGCAGCAGGTGCGCGGCCAGGTCGCGCGCGGGCCGCCAGCGCAGGGCGCCATGGCCATCCAGCAGGCTGCGGCGCAACTGGCGTTGCGCGGCCATCAGCTCTTCGTCGTTCATGCGCCCATCTCCGACTGCACATCCAGGTCGGCCGGATGATAGCCAGTCCGGGCAGGGCGTTGGCATGGGGTTTGCCTATTTGGCGGCCGGCCGCGTGGCCGCGATCTCCGCGCTGAGGTCGTGCGTGCGCTTGATGACGTACTGGTGCAACAACTGCATGTCCTCGGGCTTGAGCACGCCCGCGAAGCCCGGCATGCCGCGGTTGATGCGCGCGCCGCTCACTGTGGCCGCGAACAGCTCATGCTGCTCGGGCTTCATGTAGCGCAGGTCGGGCACGACGCCGCCGCTGACGGCATTGAGGCCGTGGCAGGAGCCGCACAGGCCGTTGAACATCAGGCGCGCCTGCTTGATCTGCTCGGCCGAGGCGGTCAGCGGCGGCACGTCGGCGGCGCGCGGCAGCGCGGGCGCGAGCCTGGCGGGCGGCAGCTTCTGGCTGGCGCCGAGCTTGAAGGTGACGACGCGCGCCTCGGGCCGCACGCGGGCGCTCAGCGAGATCGGGCCGGTGATGTGCGGGAAGGCGCCGCCCCAGCCGACCATGAAGCTCACGTACTGCTCGCCGTCGACCTCGTAGCTGATCGGGCCGGCCATGGCGCCGCTGTTGACGGGGCTCTGCCAGAGCTGCTTGCCGTTGTCGGCCGCATAGGCCACGGCGCGGCCGTCGGCCGTGCCCTGGAACACGAGGTTGCCCGCGGTGCTCAGGGTGCCGCCGTTCCAGGCGCTGGCGTAGTCGTGCGACCACGCGGCCTTCTGGCGCACCGGGTCCCAGGCCAGCAGGCGGCCCTTCCAGGCGCCGCGGATCTGGGCCTCGATCTTCGGGTCCTCGGGCAGCTCGGGCACCTCCAGGCCGAGGTTGACCACCGACTTGGTCGGCAGGAACAGCGGTTCCTTCTGCGCCTCGAGCTCGGCCATGGTCTCCTGCGCGGGCAGGTAGACGAGGCCGGTCTTCGGATTGAACGACATCGGGTGCCAGTTGTGGCCACCGAGGAAGGCCGGGATCACCAGCTTCTTCTGCTCGCCGGGCCCGTAGTTGCCGGCGCCGGTCTCCACCGGCCGGCCGGTCTTCAGGTCGATGTGCGAGGCCCAGTTGACCGGCACGTAGTTCTTCGCCGAGATCAGCTTGCCGTCGGTGCGGTCGAGCACGTAGAAGAAGCCGTTCTTCGGCGCCTGCATCAGCACCTTGCGCAGCTTGCCGTCGATGCGCAGGTCGGCCAGCACGATGTGCTGGGTGGCGGTGTAGTCCCAGCGGTCGGCGGGGGTGGTCTGGTAGTGCCAGACGTAGTCGCCGGTGTCGGGGTCGAGCGCGACGATCGACGACAGGAACAGGTTGTCGCCCTTGCCCTCGCTGCGGAACTGGTAGTTCCACGGCGATCCGTTGCCGGTGCCGATGTACAGCAGGTTGAGCTCGGGGTCGTAGGCCATCGAGTCCCAGGCCGTGCCGCCGCCGCCCCATTTGACCCAGCCGTTGCCCGACCAGGTCTTCATCGCCATGGCCATGGCCTTGTTCTCGGGCGGCTGGGCCGGGTCGCCGGGCACGGTGAAGAAGCGCCAGGCCTGCTGGCCGGTCTCGGCGTCGTAGGCGGTGACGTAACCGCGCACGCCGAACTCGGCGCCGCCGTTGCCGATCAGCACCTTGCCCTTCACGATGCGCGGCGCGCCGGTGATGGTGTAGCTCTTGGTCTTGTCGAGCACTGTGTCGACCGACCAGACCTGCTCGCCGGTGCGCGCGTCGAGCGCGGTCAGCCGGCCGTCGAAGGCGCCGACGTAGACGCGGCCCTTCCACACGGCGACGCCGCGGTTCACCACGTCGCAGCAGCCCTGGCTCAGCGACTCGGCATTGACCTTCGGGTCGTGGCGCCACAGCAGCTTGCCGGTGCGCGCGTCGAGCGCGTAGACGATGCTCTCGGCGCCGGTGGTGTACATCACGCCGTCGACCACGATCGGCGTGGCCTCCACGCCGCGGTCGACGTCGAGCTTGTAGGTCCAGGCCATGCCGAGCTTGCCGACGTTGCGGTCGTTGATCTTCGCGAGCGGGCTGAAGCGCTGCTCGTCGTAGGTGCGGCCGTGGCTCATCCAGTTGCCCGGCTCGCGGTCGGCCGCCGCGATGCGTGCGCCGTCCACGGCCTGGGCCGCGGCGGCGCCGGCGAGGACGCAGCCGGCCAGCAGCAGCGCGAGGCGCGCGAACGGCAGGGGGCGGAAAAAGGCATGCGGAAGGCGCTGGGGCATCGTGGCTCCTGTGGTCTCTGTAGGTTGTTGTGGTCTTCGACCCCCCGGGATTCTGGAAAGCGCCCGCGCGCCTGGCTATCGCGAGCTTTCGCGATAGGGTTTGCCGCAGGGGGCGGCGCGCCGGGCCCCGGGGAAAGGCCCCGGGATTACCCCGTCGCGAATGTTCGCGATGCCACGAATGCGGCGGGCTCGCAGACTGCGCCCCATGAGCCTTCAAACCTACCCCAATACCGTCGACAACCGTCCGGTCACGTCGGAGCGCAGCTTCGAATCGAAGAACCCCGCCACCGGCGAGGCCATCGGCCTCGTGCCGCATTCCACGGCCGAGCAGGTCGAGCAGGCCGTGCGCGCCGCGCGCAAGGCGCAGCCGGCCTGGGCCGCGCGGCCCGACGCCGAGCGCCGCGCGCTGCTGATGAAGGTGGCCGAGGTGCTGCACGGCAATGCCGAGTACCTGGCCGGCTGGGTCACGCGCGAGCAGGGCAAGCCGCTGGGCGGCGTCGGCCCGACCGAGGTGCCGGGCGCGCGCTTCGAGCTGTTCGGTTGCGAGGCCTGGACCCAGGTGCCGGCCAGCCTCGAGATGCCGGTGGACGTGGTGTTCGAGGACGCCACGCGCCGCGACGAGATGCACCGCAAGCCCTTCGGCGTGATCGCGGCGATCGCGCCGTGGAACTGGCCGCTGCTGATCGCCATCTGGCAGATCGTGCCCTCGCTGCGCGCGGGCAACACGGTGGTCATCAAGCCCTCGGAGTACACCAGCATCGGCACGCTCGAGATGGTGCGGCTGATCGCCGAGGTGCTGCCGCCCGGTGTGCTCAACACGGTGAGCGGCACCGGCGAGGTCGGCGGCTGGCTGGTCGAGAACCCCGACGTCGACAAGATCATGTTCACCGGCTCGAGCGCCACCGGCGCGAAGATCGCGGCCGCCGCGGCGCGCAACCTCACGCCCACCACGATCGAGCTCGGCGGCAACGACGCCGCCATCGTGCTGCCCGATGCCGACCCGAAGGCCATCGCCATGGACCTGTTCTGGGGCGCCTTCCTCAACATGGGCCAGACCTGCGCCTGCGCCAAGCGGCTGTACGTGCCCGATGCGCTGCACGACGCGGTGGTGGCCGAGCTCAAGGCGATCGCCGAGGCGATGACGATGGGCGACGGCGCGCAACCCGGCATCGCGATGGGCCCGATCCAGAACCGCATGCAGTTCGACAAGGTGCGCCGGCTGGTCGACGAGGCGCGTGCCGGCGGCGCGACCATCGTCTGCGGCGGCGAGCCGCGCGCGGGCGCCGGCAACTTCTATCCGCTCACGCTGGTCACCGACATCGCGGACGGCGCGAGCCTGGTCGACGAGGAGCAGTTCGGCCCGGTGCTGCCGGTGATCCGATACCGCGACATCGACGACGCGATCGCGCAGGCCAACCGCGTCGACGTGGGCCTGGGCGCCTCGGTCTGGGGCACCGACATCGAGCAGGCGCGCGCCGTCGCGTCGCGCATCGAGGCCGGCACCGTGTGGATCAACCAGCACGGCGCGATCCACCCGATGGTGCCCTTCGGCGGCGTCAAGGGTTCGGGCTGGGGCCTGGAGTTCGGCATCGACGGGCTCAAGGCGGTCACGCAGCCGCAGGTGATCAGCCTGAAGAAGAAGCCGCAGTAGCCAACGCCACGGAATGGCATGGGCCGGCACGGGCCGGGCGTCGCGCACGCCCGGCCCGTGCCGTTTGCGGGTGTCGTGCTCCTACAGGACACCGCGCTGCGAACTGACCTGGCGATTTTTCGTGGGGCCTAAGTTGATTCACGTCGGGCATCCGGTCCGGCGGATCTCAATCAACCGGCCTTGCCGGATTTCCCAAGGAGCATTTCCATGAATCGCACATCCCACCTGATCGCAGCCCTCGCACTCACCTCCGCCGGCGCCGCCTTCGCGCAGGGCAACCCCCCCACCACCGCACCGCCGAACCCCGCCACCGCGGCCGGCCAGCAGAACCCCGCGGGCGGCCCGATGGGCACCACCGGCACCACGCCGCAGAACAACACGGCCGGCACCTCGGGTGGCGCCACCATGTCGCAAGGCTCGGGCAGCATGAACCAGGGTTCGAGCAATACGAACATGGCTGCCGCCGAGCCGATGCGTCCGGCACGCGCCGACCGCAACTGAGGCCGCGGCTTCAGTGATGAAGACAGGCATTTCGTACTCGCGGGCGGCGGCGGCAGCGCTGCTGCTCGCGAGCGCGGCCGCGCTTGCGGCCCCGCCCAGGATGCCCGCGGCCCCGCTGACGGCCGATGCCCAGCGCATCGCCCAGGCCGCGGTCGCGGCGCGTGACAACGCGGGCGGCGCCTTCGCGGTGGTCGACAAGAAGGCCGCGAGCGTCTTCGTCTTCGACGCGAAGGGCACGCTGCTCGGCGCGTCGCCGGTGCTGCTGGGCCTCGCGCGCGGCGACGATTCGGTGCCGGGCATCGGCGAACGCCCCATGGCCAAGATCCGTCCGCACGAACGCACCACGCCGGCCGGGCGCTTCGCTTCGGAGCCAGGGCGCAACACGGGCGGCGAGGACATCGTCTGGGTCGACTACGACGCCGCGATCTCCATGCACCGCGTGCGCACCACCAACAAGGCTGACCGCCGCCTCGAGCGGCTGGCGTCGCCCACTATCGCGGACAACCGCATCTCCTACGGCTGCATCAATGTTCCCGCGGCCTTCTACGACGCCTATGTGAAGCCCGCACTGGGGCAGCGGCGCGGCGTGGTCTACGTGGTGCCCGAGTCCTCGCCGGTGGCCGCGCATTTCGACTTCCTGAATCCGGCGAAGGATGCGCGCGCGCCGTCGCCCGTGCGGCCGGCGCTTTAGGCATCGGCGAGCAGAACAGTCTTCGCACGCTCCTGCGACACAATGCCGCATGCCGACGCATGGCGGCATGTTCATCGTAGGAGACACACCCATGGCAAGTGCGCATGCCGCACCGCCCGCTCAGGACCCCGCGCTGCTGCGCCGCCTGCTGCGCGCCAAGGATCGCATGGACGCCGCCTCGCACGAGGAATGGCCGGTCGAGCGGCTGGCGCAGGTCAGTGGCGTTTCCGAGGCCCATTTCGCGCGCTCGTTCAAGCAGGCCTTCGGCACGCCACCGCACCGCTACCTGCTCACGCGCCGCATTGAACGCGCGAGCGCGCTGCTGCGCGAGACCGAACTCTCCATCACCGACATCGCCTTCGCCACCGGCTGGTCCAGCCTCGGCACCTTCGGGCGCACCTTCCGCGACATCACGGGCGGCAGCCCAGGCGAGGTGCGCACGCGCGGCAAGGGCGAGGCGCGGGCCTTCGGGCCCGTGCCGGCCTGCATTGTCAGCGCCTCGCAGCGGCCCCATCTCGAAACAGCAGTTTCGGAGAAGCGCCGCCAGGCCGCCGCCGGTACAAACGAGGCCGAACCACAGGAGATTCCATGAGCCAAGGTATTGAAACGGTCGGTCTGTATGTGCGCGATCAGGAGGAGGCACTCGCCTTCTACGCGGGCAAGCTCGGCTTTCGCGTCCACACCGATGTCGGCAACGGCGACTACCGCTGGTTGACCGTGCAGCACCCCGAGCAGCCGGCGTTCCAGCTCGGCCTGTTCAAGCCCGGCCCGCCGGTGCACGACGCGGCCACGGCGCAGGCCTTGCAGGCGATCGTGGCCAAGGGCGCGATGCCGCCGCTGGTGCTGAGCGTCGACGACTGCCGCGCCAGCTACGCACGGCTGCGCGCCCAGGGCGTGGAGTTCACGCAGGAGCCGGTGGAGCGCTATGGCACCGTCGATGCCGGCTTCAGGGATCCGTCGGGGAACGGGTGGAAGATGATCCAGCGCGCGGGCTGAGAACGGTGTGAATGAACCTGCTGCGCGTCCCGATCTCGCACCTGCGGTCCTCACCGTACAAGGTGCGGCTCCGGTCCTCGGCGCGACATCGGGGCGCTCGCGACGGTTCCTTCACACCTTCCGAGACCGCGCTCAGCGCTTGACGAAATAGTCCTTGGCGCCCGTCGCGTCGAGCACGGCGTTGAGGGCCAACGCCACCGCGAGCCCGCGGCTATCCACGGCCTGGGCAGGGGGTGGCAGGCCATCCGTGGTCTGGAAGCTGCGCGTTCGCGTCTCCCAGCGGGCGAACGGATAGATCCCCCGATTCGGCTCCGTTGTCATCAACGGCTCGGCACCGACCCAGCTTCTCTTGATATAGGACGACGAAGCGGCCGGTGGCGCGTTGGCTTCGAGGAGCGGCTCGCTCGCGGACTGCGCGAGCGATTCCGAGAAGGCGTGGCCGTGCGACAGCAAGGCGGCGAGCACGCCGGTGGACAGCAGCAATTTCATTTTTTTCTCTCCCGTTTCGATCGTGTCGGCGCGGGGCCGACGGGCATGCGGCCCGGCGTCGCCGGGCCGCGCGCGCATCTTAGCGTCACGATCGGCGGCCCTCGCGTGCCCGCGTGCCGCGCGGCCTTCAGCCGACGAAGTTGCCGCTGCTGTTCAGCAGGACCTGGCTGACCTGGCTGCTGGCGCGCGAACCGCCCGCGTAGTCGAAGCGCCAGCCGTCGAGGTCCACCGCGGCGCGGCGCTTGAACTGGGCCAGCAGCTTCGCGCGTCCCGGCTCGTTGCCCGCGCCGGCGATGACGGCGCCCGCATAGCGGCCGCCGAGGTAGCCGGCAAAGCTGGTCGGCGAGGGCTCCTCGTCGAAGTAGCGCTGCAGCGCGTTGCGGTAGCTGCGCACGATCGCCACCTTGCTGGTGCGCGGATCGGGCACCACGCGCGTGAAGATGATCGGCACGCCCTTGCCGGGGCTCAGCTGCAGGAAAGTGTTGGTGTCGACGTCGGACAGGCACACCACCGTGCGCTGCACGCCCCGACGGGCGAGGCCGCGCGTGAAAAGCGCCAGCTCGATGGCATCGCCCGTGAACAGCAGGAAGTAGGGCGTGCTGGCGGGAAGCTGCCCGCCGAAGGCTTCGAGGTCGCGGCCCTTGGGCGCCGTCAGCACCTGCGCCTCGAGCTTGAGGCGTTCCGCGATCTGCGCCATGCCCGGCTGCAGCGCCGTGGCGTGAGCGGCGGTCGGGTACACGATGCCGATCCTGGCCACGCCCATGGTCGCGAGGTTCTTGAGCACGTGCCGGATCTGGTCCTCGCGCGATGCGAACAGGGCGAACAGATGGGGGTTCGCATCGAAGCGCGAATCGGCGAGCCAGGGCGCGACGTGCGCGATCTCGAGGCGGCTGCTTTCCGCATGCGCGAGGCTCGCGAGCGCGAGGCGCTCTCCCACGGTGCCCACCAGCGCCACCTGCGCGCTGTCCTCGCCGATGGCCTTCAGCGCGGCCTGCACCTCGGCATCCGAGTCGCCGACCTCCAAGGCCTTGAGCTGCACGTTGAGTCCCGTCGTGGCCTTGAGCTCCGCGAACGCGAGCCGAAAGCCGGTCGCGTAGTCGCGCGACAGCGCCTGCTGGCTCGGCGACACGTCCATGAGCTGCGTGACCCGTACCGGCGGCTGTTCGGCGGCGCGGGAACCCTGGGCGAAGCTGGCGCCGAAGGACGACGCGAAGGCCATGGCCGTCGCACCACGAAGGACTTGGCGGCGGCTGGGGCGATGCAGGCTCATGCGGCCATGCTAGGGAGGATTTATGACATGGGTTTGCGCCGCCAGCGAGCAGCGCCCGCGGCTAGAGCTGGTCGATGCCGTTGCCCGCCGAGGCCGCGGCGCCGAGCGCGAAGCGCTGTTGCGTGCCCACGTAGAAGCTCGCGCCGAAACGCCCCACGGGCCGGTAGTCCTGCAGCTGCACGCGCCAGCGCTCCGTGTCCACGAGCCCGTCGCGCACCGCGAGCCACTTCACGCGGCCGAAGAACACGTAGCGGCTCTCGGTTTCCATCGTCTCGTGCAGCACGCATTCGAAGGCCACGGGCGCCTCGGCGATGCGCGGTGGCGCGACGCTGTTCGACGGGACTGCATGCAATCCGGCATGCGCGAGCTCGCTGGTTCCGCGCGGCAGCGAATCGCCACAGGCATGCATCTGCTCGGCCATCGCCTCGTCGGTCAGGTGCACGACGAATTCGCCGGTGCGCAGGATGTTGGCGGCCGTGTCCTTGATGCGCCCGTCGTGCAGGCGGTTGATGCTCACGAAGACCAGAGGCGGATCTTCGCCCACCATGTTGAACATGCTGAAGGGCGCGGCATTGACCGTGCCCTCGGGCTCGAGCGTGGTGATCAGCGCGATCGGCCGCGGCACGATGAGGCTCGCCATCAGCTTGTAGCGGGCGTAGGGGTCGAGGGTCTGGAAGTCGATGTCCATGGTTGAAAGCATCAATTATTTAAAAGATTGCATGCACTTTATTAGAAATTTTGCATGCGAATGGTGCGATATCTGGTTCTCGAGGCCTCATTGTTGTGCGGCATGGAGTGTGGCTCAAACAGGGTGAAACGGGTGGTTTCATTGGAGGATTCGAGAATTTCTGGGGTCGATGGCTGTTGGCACGAAGGATGCATGCGGCAAGGATCGTATGCAATCTATGTTCCACCCTTTCTGAAGGAGTCGTCATGTCCGCAGCCCCGCTTCCGCCCTCGCGCGATCTCAGCCGTCGCACCTTCCTGCAAGCCGGCCTCGCCGCCGGTGCCGCGGCCGCCGGCGCGGCCTGGACCCCGGCCGATGCGGCATCGCCCCAGGTGCTGAACTATCTGTCCTGGCCCGGCAATGCCGATCCCTACCTGATCGAGGCCTTCGAGAAGGCCCACGGCGTGAAGGTGCGCATCAAGGAATACGTGGGCGGTGACCAGATGATGGCCGTCATCAACCAGTCCCCGCCCGGCAGCTTCGACGTCGTGCTCGCGGACGCCGAGTACATGCACCTGCTGCACGAGGCCGACTTCATCGAGGCGCTCGACCCCGCCGACTATCCGCTCAAGGACTACTGGCCCGAGTTCCAGAAATTCCCGCTGCACTGGTTCGACGGCAAGCTCTACGGCGTCATGACGGACTTCGGCTACCTGGGCCTGTCGTACAACACCAAGGCGTTCACGCCCAAGGAGGTGGCCTCCTATGCGGCGCTGTGGAGCGAGAAGGCCAAGGGCAAGGTCGGCCTGTTCGACTGGTACCTGCCGTCGATGGGCTCGATCAGCCTGGCCAACGGCAACCGCCCGCCCTTCGACATCGACAAGGCACGCTTCGAGGCCGTGAAGAAGAAGCTCTTCAGCCTCAAGCCGCAGGCCTCGGGCTTCTACACCATCGCCGACATCTTCTCGTCGATGACCAATGGCCGCGCCCAGCTCGTGCCCGGCATCGGCGAATGGATCACGCTCGGGCTGCGCCAGAACGGCGTGCCGGTCGACACCATCATTCCGGAGGAGGGCGGGCTGCAGTGGACCGAGTCGCTGTCGATCGTCAAGGGCACGCCCAAGCGCGACCTCGCGCGCAAGTTCATCCAGTACACGACCTCGCCCGAGGGCCAGGTGCGCATGGCCACCAAGGCCGACAACAAGAAGAGCATTCCCTCGATGGCCGGCTGGAAGCTGCTCAACGAGACCAAGCCGAAGGAGGCCGAGATCCTGCGCATGACGCTCAAGGGGCCGAACGTGATGGACGAGTACAAGGCCAAGAAGATCCAGTTCCGCCAGCTGCCCTCGAAGCAGTCGATCGAGGACTGGAACGACGCGTGGAGCCAGTTCAAGAGCCTCTGAGCGCGCGCACCATGAACGCCTCCTCCACGCCATCGATGGCGATCGCTTCCGTGCCCGCCAGTGGCCGCGGGAGCGCGCGCCGCGGTCCCTCGCCCAGGACGGTGCCGGTGCTGCTCGGCCTGCCCGTGCTGCTGTGGCAGCTCGTGTTCTTCGCGGCGCCGCTGCTGTTCCTCGTGGTCGTCACCTTCTGGCAGGCGCGCTCCTTCAAGCTGCAGCCGGCGCTGTCGCTCGACAACTGGACGCGCATCCTCGGCGCATCGAGCTTCCACCAGGCCGCGCTGCACAGTCTCGTGGTCTCGGCCACGGCCACGGTGCTCGCGCTGGCGATCGCGTTCCCGGCCGCCTACACGATCGCGTTCCGGCTGCCCGCGCGCTGGCGCGATGCCGCGATCGCGGCGCTGCTGGTGCCGGTGTTCTCGAGCTACATCCTGCGCATCTATGCATGGCAGATCGTGCTGAGCCCCGAGGGGCTCGCGAACACGCTGCTGGGCACGTTCGGCGTGCCGGCGCTGCCCTTGCTGGGTGGCGCGCTGTCGCTGCAGATCGGCCTGCTGACGCTGAGCCTGCCGGTCGCGGTGCTGATCCTGGTGTTCGCGCTCGGCGGCGTGGATTCGTCGCTGGTCGAGGCGGCCGAGAATCTCGGCTGCAGGCGGCTGCGCGTGGTGGGCCACGTGCTGCTGCCGGCCATCCGCCCGGCGCTGGTGCTCGCGGGCTCGACCACCTTCCTGCTGGCCTTCGGCGACTACGTGAGCCCGGTGTTCATGACGGGCAGCAATCCGCCGACCCTGTCGATCCTGATCGTCGACACCGTCAAGTCGGGTTCGCAATGGCCGCGGGCCTCGGTGATCGGCGTCTGCATGCTGGCGCTGATGGGCCTCGTGCTGGGGCTGGCCCGGCGCCTGGGCGCGAGGAGCGCGGCATGAGCGGCATGACCGGCATCGACCACGCGCGCGCCAGGAAGATCTCGCGCGCCGTCCAGTACGCCTGGCTGGCCCTGCTGTTCGCCTTCATCGCGGCGCCGATGCTGGTCATCGTCGTGTTCTCGTTCGACGCGAACCGCTACCCCACGATCCCGTGGGGCGGCTTCAGCCTGCAGTGGCAGCGCGCGATCCTCGACGACGAGATGGTGCGCGACGCCTTCGTCAACACGCTGGTGGTCGCGCTCGGCACCGCGGTGCTCTCGACCGTGCTCGGCTTCGCGGCCGCCTACCTCGACCACCGCTATCGCTACCGCGGCAAGTCGGCCTTCGCGATGCTGGTGGCCATTCCGCCGGCCGTGCCGGCCACCATCCTCGGCATGGCGATGCTGGCCTTCCTGTCGCGCATCGGCCTGTTCGGCCGGCTCGAGGCCATCGTCGCCTGCCACGTGGCGATCGCGACCTCGTTCTCGATGGCGATCATCCGCCTGCGCCTCGGCGAACTCGGGCCCGACATGGAGCAGGCGGCCTGGAACATGGGCGCGTCACCCGCCACGGGCCTGGTGCGCGTCGTGATCCCGTTCTGCCGTTCGTCGCTGATCGCTTCCTTCTTCCTCGCGGCGGCGGTCTCGTTCGACGAATTCATGATCGCCTGGTTCGTCGGCGGCGTGCACGAGACCTTGCCGGTGCGCATCCTCAACCTGCTGCAGGGCCAGGTGAGCCCGAAGATCAATGCCATCGGCACCGTGGTGCTGGTGGTCAGCGTGGCACTGGTGCTGCTCGCGCAGCGCTTCATGGGCGTGCGGGCCGGACGACCGGCCGCGCGCACCGCAACCGAGTGAGGACTGGATGAACAACGACGCCTATGTTTCGCTGCGCGCGCTCGACAAGCGCTTCGCGGGCCACCACGCCGTGCGCGGCATCGACCTGGACATCGCGGCCGGCGAGTTCGTCGCGATCATGGGGCCCTCGGGCTGCGGCAAGTCCACCACCTTGCGGCTGCTGGCCGGGCTGGACCAGCCCAGCTCCGGCGACATCCTGATCGGCGGGCGCAGCATGCGCGACGTGCCGGCCTACCAGCGCGACACGCCGATGGTGTGGCAGAGCCTGGCGCTGTTCCCCTTCCTCACGGTGGCCCAGAACGTGGAGTTTCCGCTGCGCATGAAGGGGCTGGGCGCCGAGACGCGGCGCAAGCGCGCGCTCGACTGGCTCGGCCGCATGGGGCTCGCGGGCATGGGCGACCGGCAGATCGCGCAGCTCTCGGGCGGCCAGCGCCAGCGCGTGGCCATCGCGCGGGCGCTGGTCACCGAGCCCTCGATCCTGCTGCTCGACGAGCCGCTGAGCGCCCTCGACGCGCACCTGCGCGTGCGCATGCAGACCGAACTCGCGCGGCTGCACCGCGAGCTGCGCATCACCTTCGTCTACGTGACGCATGCGCAGTCGGAGGCCTTCGCGCTGGCCGACCGGATCGTGATCATGAACGAGGGCCGGATCCAGCAGGTGGGCGCGCCGCAGGACGTCTACCGCGCGCCGGTGAACCCCTTCGTGGCCGACTTCATCGGCACCAACAACCTGCTGACCGGCACGGTGGGTGCGCTCGATGCGCAAGGGTGGGCACGCGTCGACGGCGCGCTCGGCAGCTTCGCGGTGCCGGCGCGGCGCGCGCTCGACCGCGGCGCCGACGTGAGCTTCGTGGTGGCGGCCGACCGTGTGTCGCTCAGGCCCTCGGAGACCGAGGCGCCCGCGGGGGCTTCGCGCCTCGAGGGCGCCGTGCTGGGCCTGGAGTTCGTCGGCTCCACGCAGACGGTCTTCATCGAACTGCCGGGCGGGCACGAGTTCCGGGTCCAGAAGCAGCAGCACGAGATCGAGTCGCTCGAGCTCGCGCCGGGCCGGCGCGTGGGCCTGCATTGGGACCCCAAACATGCGTGGCTGTTGCCGCGCAACGCCTGACGCCCCCTCGAAACTGGAGCACACATGTACGAAGAGAGATTCATGCGGCAGGCGCTGGCCTTGTCCGCGCAGGCACTCGCCAAACCTGGCACCGAACCCTTCGGTGCGGTGATCGTGAAGGACGGCCAGGTGGTCGGCGAGGGCTTCAACCATTCGGTCGCGCACTTCGACCCGACCTCGCATGGCGAGGTCGAGGCCATCCGCGATGCCTGCCGGCGGCTGCGCCGCGTCGACCTGTCGGACTGCGAGCTGTATTCGTCGTGCGAGCCATGCGCGATGTGCGTGGCCGCGATGCGCGTGGCGGGCATCCGTCGGCTGTTCCATGCCGCGACGCTCGCGCAATCGGGCGCGGCCTTCGAGGGGCTGCCCGTGGCGGCGCGCCATCCCATCGACGTGGACGAGCTGCGCCGCGTGGCCGGTGCCACGCTCGCCGAGGGCCTGACGCCCGCCGAGCAGCACCTGCCGTGGGATGCGATAGAGATCCTCGAGGCTTGGGCGGCCCCTCGCAAGGTGCCGCCACCCTCCCGTTGAGCGGGGCACCGGCACGGCCGCGGGCGCAATAATCGCGCTTCCCGATCCTTTCGCCACGCGACACCCAGCCCCGTGCCACCCTCCAGACGCCCGCCGAGCCCCGCCACTGTTCCCGACGACAAGCTCGGCCGCACGCGGACCGAGACCGTGCACGAGGCCCTGCGGCTGGCCATCATCGAGCAGAGCCTCCAGCCCGGCGCGCGCCTGCCCGAGGACGCGATCGGCGAGAGCTTCGGCGCCAGCCGCACCATCGCGCGCGAGGCGCTGGGCCGGCTCGCGGTCGAAGGCCTGGTCGAGCTCAAGCCCAACCGCGGCGCCTTCGTGGCCAACCCCAGCCTCGAGGAGGGCCGCGAGATCTTCCAGGTGCGCAACGGGCTCGAGCGCACGGTGGTGCAGACGCTGTCGGGCAAGCTCTCGGCCGCGCACGAGTCCACGCTGCGCTCGCACGTCGTCAAGGAGCAGCAGGCCTCGGGGCGCGATGCCGTGCGCTCGATGCGTCTGGCCGGCGAGTTCCATCTGCAGCTCGCCGCGATGACGGGCAATCAGTTGCTCGAACGCTATGTGCGCGAGGTGGTCTCGCGTTGCTCGCTGATCCTCGCGACCTATGGCCGCCCGCACTCCAGCGAATGCGCCGTGACCGAGCATGCGGACATCGTCGACGCCCTGGCCAAGGGCGATTTCGCAACGGCCGCCGACGTGATGCAACGGCACCTCGAAGCGGTGGCCGACCGCGCGCTGCCGCCGATTCGCGCGGGCGTGGACATCCGGGACGTGCTGGCGCGCTATGCGTCGGCGTCGGCGGGCACCGGCCTGGAAGCCGAGGCCGCGGCGGTTCCGGCGCCCCAGACGAAGGGCGGCGGGCGCGGGCGGCCGCGGAAGAAGGGATAGGCGCCGCGACACGCACATCGAGCGGAAGAGCCCGGTCGATTCGACAGGAGCAGTCGAATCGACTCGAACCATCGGGCGGTCGATTCGACATGAAGGCAGCTAAGCCGTTGATTTGAAAGGCCCTTGCGCATGGCACACCGGTTGCGTTGAAAGCCCCGTCTTTCAACACCAACCCGAGGTCCCATGCTCACTGCCACCCAGCGCGCCATCGTTTCGTCCACCGTGCCCCTGCTCGAGCAGGGCGGCGAGGCGCTCACCACCCACTTCTACCGGATGCTGCTGGCCGAGCATCCCGAGGTGCGGCCCTTCTTCAACGAGACCCACCAGGCCAGGGGCGACCAGCCGCGCGCGCTGGCCAACGGCGTGCTGATGTACGCGAAGAACATCGACCGGCTCGAGGCCATGGGCCCGCTCGCGACGCAGATCGTCAACAAGCACGTGGCGCTGCAGGTGATGCCCGAGCACTACCCGATCGTCGGCGGCTGCCTGCTGCGCGCCATCCGCGACGTGCTCGGCGCCGAGGTCGCGACCGACGCGGTGATCGATGCCTGGGCCGCCGCCTATGGCCAGCTCGCCGACATCCTCATCGGCGCCGAGAAGCAGCGCTACGACGCGCAGGCCGCGGCGCCAGGCGGCTGGCGCGGCATGCGCGCGTTCACGGTGGCGCGCAAGCAGGCCGAGAGCGCGGAGATCGTCTCGTTCCACCTGGCACCGGCCGATGGCGGGCCGTTGATGGACTTCGCGCCGGGCCAGTACATCGGCCTGTGCCTGCGGGTCGACGGCAAGGACATCCGCCGCAACTATTCGCTGTCGGCCGCGCCGAACGGCCGCAGCTACCGCATCAGCGTGAAGCGCGAGCCCGGCGGCGTGGCCTCGAACCATCTGCATGACGACGTGCACGAGGGCGACACGCTGCAGTTGCTGCCGCCCTCGGGCGAGTTCACGCTGGCCGACAGCGCGCGGCCGCTGGTGCTGATCAGCGGCGGCGTGGGCATCACGCCCACGCTCGCGATGCTTGAGCAGGCACTGGCCACGCAGCGCGAGGTGGTGTTCATCCACTGCGCGCGCAATGGCGCGGTGCATGCGTTTCGCGAGCACATCGACGGCATGGCGGCGCGGCATCCGGGGTTGAGCCGCTTCTATTGCTATGACGAGAGCGATGCGGGCGATGCCGCGCGCCCGCACGCGGTCGGCCGGCTCGACCGCGAGAAGCTCGAGGCTTGGCTGCCCGCGCACACGCGCGACGTCGATGCCTATTTCCTCGGGCCCAAGCCCTTCATGCAGCAGGTGCGGCGCGAGTTGCGCGCCTGGGGCGTGCCCGATGCGCAGTCGCGCTTCGAGTTCTTCGGGCCGGCCTCGGCGCTCGAGTGAATCACCCCGCGGTCAGCGGCGCGCGACGCCCAGCCGCTTGGCGGTGCGCGCGAGGTTGGCCGGGTCGACCTGCAAGGCGCGCGCCGCGGCGGCCCAGCTGAAGCCGTGGCGCTCGAGTGCCTGCTCCACCATCGTCCGTTCGAACTGCGCCACCGCCTCGCGCAGGCCTTGCGAACCGATCGCCTCGCCGCTAGGGCGCGCCGCCGCGGGCTCGATCTTTGGCAGGATGGCGGGCGGGCTGGCAAGCCCGAGGTCTTCGGCGCTCAGCGTGAGGATGCGCGGACGCTGCGCATGCCGGCCCAGCGCCTTGAGTACGCTGCGGCCCAGCAGGTGCTCGAGCTCGCGCACATTGCCGGGCCAGTCGTAGGCCAGCAGCGCGGCCTGCGCGCCGGCGTCGAGCCGAACGCCGCCCAGGCCCATGCGCACGCGCGCCTCCTCGAGGAAGAAGCCGCCGATCGGCAGCACGTCGCGCCCGCGCTCGCGCAGCGGCGGCACCTGCAGCGGATAGACGCTGAGCCGGTGGTAGAAGTCCGCGCGCAGCCGGCCCGCGCGCACCTCGTCGGCCAAGTTGCGGTTGCTCGCGGCGATCACGCGCACGTCCACGCGATGCTCGCGGTCGGAACCCAGGCGCTGGATCTGGCCGTCCTGCAGCGCGCGCAGCAGCTTGGCCTGCACCGGCAGCGGCAATTCCGCCACCTCGTCGAGGAACAGCGTGCCGCCGTCGGCGAGCTCGAACTTGCCGCGGCGATCGCTCACCGCGCCGGTGAAGGCGCCGCGCACATGGCCGAAGAGTTCGCTCTCGACCAGGTTGTCGGGCAGGGCCGCGCAGTTGATGCTGACCAGCGGCCGCTTCGCGCGCGGCGAGGCGGCATGCAGCGCCTGCGCCACCAGTTCCTTGCCCACGCCGGTCTCGCCCTGGATCAGCACGCAGAGCTCGCTCGGGCCCGCGAGCGCGATCTCCCTGAGCAGCCGCTTGTGCGCGGCGCCGTGGCCGATCAGCTGGCGCGGTGCCTGGCCGCCCGCGCGCGCATAGCTGTCGGCGCGCAGCCGCTCGTCCTCGGCACGCGCGGCCAGGCCGTCCATGCGTGCGGCCACCACCACGGTGGCGGCCGCGAGGCTCGCGAAGGCCTGCAGCACATCGAGTTCGACGCGCGAGAAGCGGCCGACCTCGAGCGCGTCGAGCGTGAGCAGGCCCCAGGGCCTGCCGTCGACGCGCAGCGCGCAGCCCATGCAGTCGTGCACCGGCAGATGGCCCTGCACGCCCTCGACCAGTCCGTCGAAGGGATCGGGCAGGCCGCAGTCGGCCGCGAAGCGCACGGGGCCGGGCGCCTCGAGCAACTGGGCGAAGCGCGGATGCTCGCTCGCGCGAAAGCGCCGGCCCAGCGTGTCGCGGCCGAGGCCGTCGACGGCCAGCGGCACCAGCCAGTCGCCGTCGAGCCGCAGCATCGCGGTGGCGTCGCAGGGCAGCAGGGCGCGCAGGGCCTGGAGCAGGCGGCGATGGCGTTCGGCCTCGGGCAGGTCCTGGGCCAGATCGGCCATCAGGGGCAGCAGGGCGGTGAGCAGGCTGGGAGGCGTCATGAGGTGGCGGCCATTGTCGCGGCGCGCCGATGCACGCAGCGGCCGCAAGGCCTCCTTGCTTAACATCCGCCCATGTCGAAGCTCCAGCTACGAATCGACCGCGCGGCACGCGAGCCGGTCAGCGAACAGATCGCCGCGGGCCTGCGCGCGGCCATCCGCGAGGGCCGGCTCGCGCCGCGCGCGCGCCTGCCGTCGTGGCGCGACCTGGCCTCGCAGCTCGGCGTGGCGCGCGGCACGGTGAGCGCGGCCTACGAGCGGCTGCTCGATGCGCAACTGATCGTCTCGCTGGGCGCGGCCGGCACCTTCGTCGCCGAGCATCTGCCGCCGACGTCGCGCCCGCGCGAGGCCGTGGCGATTCCATCGGCGCCCGGCGGCACCATCCCGAGCTTCCCTGGCCGCTCGGGCATCTTCCAGATGGCGAATCCGGCGCAGGACCTGTTCCCCGCCAAGGTCTGGGCGCGGATCATGACGGGCGCGGTGCGCGCCACTTCGCATGCGCGGCAGATCAATCCCGACCCGCGCGGCGAGCTCGCGCTGCGCAGCGAGATCGCGGCCTACCTCTCGCTCGCGCGCGGGCTGCCGTGCACGGCCGCGCAGGTCTTCGTCACCACCGGCTACGCCGGTTCGCTCTCGCTCGCGGTGCAGGCGCTCGGGCTGCGCGGCAGCTCGGCCTGGACCGAGGACCCCGGCTATCCCACCACGCGCCGCTGCCTGCATGCGCTCGGCGTGGAGCCGCTGCCGGTGCCGGTCGATGCCGAAGGCCTGGTGGTCGACGAGGGCGTGGCACGCGCGCCCGATGCGGCGCTGGCCGTCGTCACCGCGGGGCAGCAGGCACCGCTCGGCGTGGCGCTGTCGGCGCGGCGGCGGCAGGCGATCCTCGCCTGGGCCGAGCGCGCGCGGGCCTGGGTGGTCGAGGACGACTATCTCGGCGAGCTGCAGCTCGGCGCCCGCGCCGCGCCCTCGCTCGTGGCCGCGGGCGACGGCGCGCGCGTGCTGCACGTGGGCACCTTCAGCAAGACCATCAGCCCGATGCTGCGGCTCGGTTTCCTGGTCGTGCCGGCGGACCAGGTCGAGCGCTTCGCGCGCCATGCGGCGGTGGTGCCGCCGGCGCCCGCGCCGCTGGTGCAGCTGGCGGTGGCGGCCTTCCTGCGCGACGGTCATTTCCTGCGCCACCTGCGCCGCACCCGGCAGGTCTATGCGCAGCGGCGCGCGGCACTGGTCGCCTGCCTCGATGCCGCATCGGCCACCTACATCGCCGCGGGCCTGACCGTGCTGCTGCGCCTCGCGCCGGGCGTGTCGGACCTGGCGCTGGCGCAGTCGCTCGCGGCGCACGGCCTGACGCCGGTGCCGCTGTCGCCGTGGTACGCGCGGCCCGGGCCCGAGAACACCGGGCTGCTGCTCGGCGTGGCGGACCTGCGCGTGGAGATCGCGGCCGAGACCTGCGCGCGGCTGCTGGCGCTGGTGCGGCAAGGCTGAGTGCGCTTCGTGGTGGGCCGCGATGGTCCATCCGATCCACCGATTCTTGGCACTGTGCGCCGGACCATCGGCTGCCTAAGCTGGAGGCTCCAAAGCATCCGCATCCGAGAGAAAGAACGCCATGAGCGAAAGAATTTTCCTGGCCGGCGCCACCGGCGCCATCGGCTCGGCCCTGATCCCGCTGCTGCGCGAGGCCGGCCACGAAGTGCACGGCAGCACCCGCCAGCCCGAGCGCGCCGCGGCGCTCGAGGCCCAGGGCGTGAAGCCGGTGCTGGTCGACGTGTTCGATGCGCAAGCGCTGAAAACCGCGCTGGTGCGCGTCGCGCCGCACGGCGTGATCCACCAGCTCACCGATCTGCCGCGCGGCCTCGATCCCGTGCGCATGGCCGAGGCCACGGCGCGCAACGCCCGCGTGCGCACCGAGGGCACGCGCAACCTGGTCGAGGCCGCGCGCGCCGCGGGCGCGGTGCGCATGGTGGCCCAGAGCATTGCGTGGGCCTACGCGCCGGGTCCCAAGCCGTATGCGGAAGCGCAGCCGCTCGACACCGAGGCCGAAGGCGCGCGCCGCGTCAGCGTGGGCGGCGTGGTGGCGCTCGAGCAGGCCGTGCTTCACGCACCGGGCATCACCGGCACCGTGCTGCGCTACGGCCAGCTCTACGGCCCGGGCACCGGCGCCGACGAGCCCAAGGGCGCGAGCCCCGTGCATGTCGAAGCGGCCGCCTGGGCCGCGCTGCTGGCCTGGCGCCATTCGGCCGGTGGCGTCTTCAACATCGCCGAGGACAATCCCGAGGTCGACAGCGGCAAGGCGCGCCGCCTGCTCGGTTGGACCCCGTCGATGCGCCTGGGCGCGGAGGCGAGGTCGTGAGCATCGCGGCCCGCCTATCGTCGCGCGCGCCGCGGCATGCGGTCGCGCTGTCGCTCGCGGGGCTCGCCCTTGGCGCGGCCGCATGGGCCCTGGTGCCGCATGCGGGCAGGCAGGCCACCGTCGCATGGCTCGACGACCTTTGCACCAGCGTGACGCGCCCGATGTTCGCCTCGGCCCCCGCGCCCGAGGGCAGCGCCGCGCGTCCGCAGACGACCGTGCGGCCGCTGTCGTGCGAGCCGCTGCCGAACGTGCCGGGCAAGTCCATCACCACCGCCGTGGTCGAGTTCCCGCCGCTGGCTTACACCCCCGCGCACCGGCATCCGGGCTCGGTGCAGGCCGTGGTGGTCAGCGGCACCGTGCGCTCGCGGATGGCGGGTGGTCCCGCGGTCGACTACCAGGCCGGCCAGACCTGGTTCGAGCCGCCGCGCGCGCTGCACCTGTTCGCGGAGAACCCCGATCCGGTGAAGCCGGCGTCGCTGATCGCGACCTTCATCGCGGATTCGGATTGCGGGCCGTTGGTGTTGCCGCCTTGAGCGAACACCCGTTCGAGAAACGCAATCGTCGTCAGCGTGTGCGGGACTTCAAGGGGACAATACAAAAACTTGTATAAAGTGCCTTGAAGGACCTCGCATCATGACCGGAACCCGCCGCTTCGACAGCGTCTTCGACGCCATTGCAGGCACGCCCCAGGAAGCGGCCAGCATGCGCGCGCGTGCCGACCTGATGATGAGCCTGGCCGAAGTCATTCGGCAGCAGGGCATGACGCAAACCGAGGCGGCGCAGCTGTTCGGCGTGACGCAGCCGCGCATCTCCGACCTGGTTCGGGGAAGGATCAGCCTGTTCTCCCTGGACACGCTGATGGACATGGCCGCCACCGCCGGCATGGCGCCGGTGGTAAAGCTGTCCAGACCGAAGGGCTTGGCGCAAGCTCGCCGCCGCAAGGCGGCCGAGGCTGCCTAACGCGGGCAGTCGTCGGACCCGTTGCCGTGTGCGCCAAGTGGTGGCGCACCGACGTTTCAGCGCCTGCGCTCCCGCACCAGAATCACCACCCCCGAGATCAGAAAGTACACCGCCCCCACCGCCGCATACCCCGCCAGCGTCTGCGGAATCGGCGCATCGGTGCCCTGCCGCGAGATGAAGAGCCCGCCCGCCAGCGCGGACTGCGCGCCGCTGAGCATCATCACCCACTGGCCGCGTTCTACCTTGCGGCGGCGCAGGGCCGTGGCCAGTTGCAGCAGGCCCGAGACGATGGCCCAGACGCCAAAGATCAGCAGCACGACCTGCCAGCCGGCCACGAGCGAGGCCGCGACCGCGAGCGCGACCAGGGTGCTCATCCAGAGGTTGAGCATCTGCGTGGGATTGGCCTGCGCGCCGCCGCTCATCCGGGCGTCCCACAGGTTGGCGAAGGCGTCCCAGGCGGGGTAGGCGATCAGCAGCACGGTGGCCAGCGCGGGCGACTGCTTCGCGACGGTGAAGGCCAGCGCGACCCAGGCGAAGGAGAAGGCGGCGCGGGTGAAATAGAGCTTGCGCAGCCAGGCGGCGCGCGGGGAGGGGTTTTGCAGGATGTCTGACATGAGGAAGAGGCGGTGGAGGCCGCGAGAGAGGAGGGGCCGCCCGTCGAGCGGTGGATGCCACGATTCTTCCGGGCCGCCCCGGCCGCCGGTATCGGTCGAATGACCGACACGCGCAAAATGGGCCATGTCCGACGACACGACCATCCCCGTTTTCGACGCCGTCCGCGCGCTGGCCTTCATCGGCGACCTGAGCATGGGCCAGCCGATCGACCATTCGCTGCGCACCGCCTGGCTCGCGGGCAAGATCGCGGCGCGGGCCGGCTGCACCGCGCCGCAGATCGAGGCGGCACGCCATGCCGCGCTGCTGCGCTGGTCGGGCTGCACGGCCAATGCGCAGGAGTTCGCCGATTTCCTCGACGACGACGTCGAGGGCCGCCGGGCCCTGCTCGCATCGTCGGCACCGCGCATGCGCCAGCCCCACGACAGCGCGCCAGTGCCCGGTGCGGTGCTCGCCATGGCCGAGATCCACTGCGAGATCGCGGGCGACATCGCCCACACGCTGGGGTTGAGCCACGACACCGAAGCCACGCTGCGCGCGGTGTTCGAGGCCTACGACGGCAGCGGCGTCCCCGGCCTGCTGCGCGGCGAGGCGGTTCCGTTCTCGACCTACGTGGTGGCACTGGCCAGCGACCTCGAGATCTTCGGCCGCCTCTACGGCATCGAGCAGGCGCTCGCGCTGGTGCGCGGCCGTGCCGACAGCCTCTACCCGGCCGCGCTGCTCGACGCCAGCGCGGCCGATCTCGCGGCCTGGATGCAGGCGCTCGATGCACCTGCCGCGCCATGGGCCGAGGCGGCTGAACAGCCGGACTCGATGCGCCGGCCCATGGGGCTGGAACTGGTCGGCGACGTGATCGACCTCAAGCTGCCGTGGATGACGGGCTACTCGCGCCGCGTGGCCGCCCTGGCGCGCGATTGCGGCGCGCGCATGGGGCTGGACGAGGCCGGCTGTGGCCGCGCCTACAAGGCGGGGCTGATCCACGGCATCGGACGCGCCTCGGTCCCCAATGCGATCTGGAACGCGCCCGGGCCGCTGCAGGCCTCGGCGCTGGAGCGCGTGCGGCTGGTGCCTTACTGGACCTCGCGCGCCGCCGGGCAGATCGACGGCCTCGCGGCCGAAGCGGAGATCGCGTCCTTCGCCTTCGAGCGGCGCGATGGCTCGGGCCATTTCCGTGGCCGCTCGGGTGCGGCCATGCCGCTGGAAGGACAGGTCGTCGCCGCGGCCGAACAGTGGTGGTCGCACTGCACGCGCCGGCCGTGGCGCGAGGCGCTGACGCGGGAAGAGGCAGCCGAGCGCATGAAGGAGGACGCCGCGGCCGGCCGCTTCGACGCGGCCGTGGTCGAGGCGCTGTGCGCCAGCACGCTGCCGGGCGCGGTGCCGCCGAAGCCCGCGGCGCCGGCGCAGGACGATGCATCGCTGTCCCAGCGCGAGCTCGAGGTGCTGCGCTGCATCAGCCAGGGCGACAACACCAAGGAGGTGGCGCGCGCGCTGGGCATCAGTCCCAGCACGGTGCGCACGCACGTGGAGCGCGTGTTCCAGAAGCTCGGATGCACGACACGCGCGGCCGCGACGCTGAAGGCGGCGACGCGGGGGCTGATCTAAGGCTGTTTGCGGAGCCTCAGAGCATGACGTCGCCCCCGTTCGGCGACAGGGTCTGCCCCACGTAGAACGCACCCGCTTCCGACGCCAGCAGCAGCGCGGTCGGTGCGATCTCGCCCACCTCGCCGAACCGGCCGACGGGGAGCTGGCTCTTCTTGAACGCCAGCCATTGCTCGCTGTGATTGCGCAACAGGTCGGTGTCCACGGGACCCGGCGCGATGGCATTGACCAGCACGCCGCGCGGGGCGCCCTCATAGGCCAGCGCACGCGTGAATCCGACGACGCCGGCCTTGGCCGCGCAGTAGTGGGCGAGGCCGGGCGCGCCCTTGTAGGCGAGCTGCGAGGCGACATTGATCACGCGTCCCCATTGGCGCGAGGTCATGCCCGCGAAGAAGGCCCGCGTCACCAGCATCGTGCCGCGCAGGTTCACGCCGACGGTCAAATCCCAGTCGCGCTCGTCGGTCGACTCGAAGGGCCGGTCGCCGCCGCCGACGCCCGCGGAATTGACGACGATGTCGACCTGGCCGAGCCGCTGCGTGGCCCATTCGGCGAACCGGTCGACGGCTGCGGGGCTGGAGACATCGCATTCGGTGCAATGGAGCGCGTGCCCCCTGGCGGCCATCCGCTCGCGCAGCAAGCTGGCATTGGCCTCGTCGCCCAGATGGCAGATGGCGACCTCGGCACCATGTTCGAGGAACAGCTCGGCGATGGCGCCGCCGATGCCGCGGCTGCCGCCGGTGACGACGGCCTTGCGGCCGGAAAGATCGAACGGGCTCTTCACGATTCGGCTCCCTGGGTTGCGGGCGCCGGATGCACGTGCCGCCAGTGCCGGGCGATGTCGATGCGCCGCGTCACCCAGACGTCGGGGAACTGGCGGATGTAGTCGAGGAAGCGCTCCAGCGCAGCGGCGCGCGCGGGATGACCCACGAGCCTCATGTGCAGGCCGACGGACATCATCTTGGGCTGGGTCCGGCCCTCCTTGTAGAGCATGTCGAAGGCATCCTTGAGGAAGCCGTACCAGTCGTTGCCGGTGCTGACGCCCGCGGCGAACTGGCCGTCGTTGTTGGTCAGCGAGTAGGGCACCACCAGGTGCGGTTGGCCGTCGACCCGCGTCCAGAACGGCAGCTCGTCGCCGTAGTAGTCCGAGTCGTAGAGAAAGCCGCCTTCCTCGACCAGAAGCTGGCGCGTATGGACGCTCGGTGCGTAGCGGCAGTACCAGCCCTGCGGGCGCTCGCCGATCGAATGGGTCAGCGACTCGACGGCGCGACGGATGTGCTCGCGCTCTTCGTCCTGCGACAACCGATAGTGCTGGATCCAGCGCCATCCATGCGAGCACACGTCGAAGCCCGACGCCTTGATGGCATCGCAGGCCTCGGGGTTGCGTTCGAGCGCCAGCGCGCAACCGAAGATCGTGGCGGGCAGCGAACGCTCCTGCAGCAGCCGCATGACTCGCCAGAAACCCACCCGGCTCCCATACTCGAAGAGCCCCTCGGCGGCGAGGTCTCGTCCCTCGAGGTTGGCCAGGCCGTGGCTTTCGGTGAACCAGGTCTCTGTGAGGCCCTCTCCGTCGTGGACAGAAGGCTCGGACCCCTCCTCGTAATTGAGGACGAAGTTGAGGGCGAGCCGCGCGCCGCCTGGCCACTTCGGATCGGGAGGATTGCGGCCATAGCCGACGAAGTCTCTTTGAAGGTGGTTCACGATCAAGCTGCTTTCTGGATCTTGGACAAATCGATGGTCGTCGGCTCGACGTCGACGAAGGTCTCGTCGCCTTCGGTCCCGTCGCGCCACATGAAGATGGCATGCGTCGATCGCCTGTCGAGCACATGCAGGCCGAGGTGCCAGACGCCCGGACGGAAGGTGATGCCCTGCGACGGGCCGGCGATGAAGGCGAGCGCCTGCCGCATGTCGGGGCGGCCGAGCGCGTCGGGCGCCACGACCACGAGCCAACGGCCGGCGCTCATGGGAATGAACGACTGGGACGAGTGCGGATGGCATTCGAGGCTGCCGAACGCGAGCCTGCTTTCGCGCACCGGATCGTTCGTGACCAGGGACAGCGAAGCGTTCGCGTGCGATCGACGCGAGGCCAGTTCCGCGTCGAAGTAGTCCCGCCGCGGCAGGGCAGGCGCCTCGATGACGCGTCCGAAGGGCGCGAACTCGGCTTGCGAGAGAGGGCGCGGCTCGATCTCGATCATGGCCGCGCACTCCGGCGTGCCTCGAGCCATTCGGCGTATGAGCGGATGCCCAGTTCGAGCGAGACCCGGGGCTCGTAGCCGAGGTCGCGCCGTGCCGCCTCGATGCTGAACTGTTCCTGGAACTCGTCCACCGGGTCCGGCCCGGGCTGCAACACGATGTCGGCTGTCGGAAAGACACGGCGCACCGACTGCGCGAGTTCGCCCAGCGTCACGCGCGTGTTGCCCGTGACGTTGTAGGTCGTCCTGGGCAGGGATTCGGCATCGAGCGCCTGGAGCAGGCCGGCCACGGCGTCGTCGACATGGATGAACTGCCGCGGAAAGTCCGAGCCGAACGCCATGCGCGTGGGGCGCGCGGCGAGCGCGTCTTCGATCATGGTGCGGACCACGCAGTCCGTCGTCCTGCCAGGTCCGTACACCCACGACAGGCGGACGCTGGCCGCCGACAGGCCGTACTGCTGCGCATAGGCGGTCGTGATGTATTCGGACGCGACCTTGCTCGCGCCGTACAGGCTCGCGGGTTGCAGCAGGCCATCCTCCGCGACCGGTGCCGCCGATCGAACGACGCCATAGGCGCTGGTCGACGAGCAGTAGACGAAGCGCCGGGCCTCGTGAACGCGCGCCAGCTCGAGCATGTTGGCGGTGCCGACGATGTTCACCTGCACCATCGCGTGCGGCGTATCACGGGCCACCATGGGCCCGGAGAACGCCCCGCAATGGACCACCGAGTCGATCCCCTCCCGCGTGAGCGCGTACATGCGGTGCACGTCGCCGAGATCGCAGCCGACGATCTCGATGCCGTCCTCGGTGACCGACGCGCTTCGGTCCAGCGCGATGAAGGCGCGCTGCTGCTCGGCCAGCCGGCGCGCGAGCGTGCGGCCGACCAGGCCCGCGGCGCCGGTGACCAGCACCGGCTTGGTGTTTGTTCGATCGAATGTCATGGGGCCTCGGCAGTCTCCAGGGTCAGGGTCGCAACCGGTTCCTTCGCCTCGATGGGAAGCTCGGCCTCCAGCAGCTTGCGCGTGTAGGCCTCCTTGGGATGCGAAAAGATCTGTTCGGTCGGGCCTTGCTCGACGATCTTTCCGTGGCGCATCACGGCGACGTAGTGGGCCAGCGAGCGCACGGAGTTCAGGTCATGCGTGATGAACAGCGCGGACAGCCCCATGCGCTTTTGCAGGTCGCGTACCAGGTCGATGATCTGGGAGCGAACGCGGATGTCCAGCGCGGTCGTCGGTTCGTCGAAGATCACGAAATCGGGCCGCACGGCCAGTGCGCGCGCGATGCCGACGCGCTTCTGCTCGCCAGCCGTCAGTTCGTGCGGGTAGGCGTTCGCCTTCGCGCTGGCGATGCCGACCAGCTCGAGCAACTCCATCACGCGGGCGTCGCGCTCGGTCCGCGATAGGGCCTCCCCGAGCTTCAGCGGCTCCGCCACCAGCTCGCGCACGCGCCATCGCGGGTTCAAGGCGACGTAGGGCTCCTGGAACACCATCTGCATGCGCCGGCGCACCGTCCGGAACGCCTTGTCCGAGAGCGCGAGCGTTTCCTGGCCATCGAAGCGGATCGAGCCGGCGTCGGATGCGAGCAGCCTGACGAGGCATTGGCCCATCGTCGTCTTGCCGGAGCCGCTCTCGCCCACGAGGGCGAGGGTCTCGCCGCGCGCGATGGTCAGCGACACATGGTCGACGGCGCGCACCACGTCGGAGGAGCCGTCGACATGGAAGGTCTTGACCAGGTCCGTGACCTCGAGCAGGGGCTGCCCGCTGCGCGAGCCCGCGCTCGCGGAAGCGTCGGGAACCATCGGAAGCGGACGCACCTTGGCCGCTTCGAGCAACTCGCGGCTGTAGGGATGCCGCGGCCCCTGCGTGAGGAACGAGTGAACGCTCTCGAGTTCGAGCAGCTCGCCGGACTTCATGATGCCCACGCGGTCGCAGTACGCGGCAACCATGCCCAGGTCATGGGTGATGAGCACCACGGCGAGACCGAGCTCGCGGCCCTTCTGGACCAGCAGGTCGAGCACCTGCAGCTGGATCGTGGCATCGAGCCCCAGCGTCGCATCGTCCGCGAGCAGCACCTTCGGTTGCGCGATCAATGCCATTGCGATGACGACCCGCTGCGCCATGCCGCCGGACAGCTCGTGCGGGTAGGCATGGGCGCGGCGCTCCGGATTGACGATGCCGACCTGTTCGAACAGGGCGATGGCCTCGCGCCAGGCCTGCGCCTTGTCGATGCCGCGGTGGGCGCGAAGCACGCGGGCGATCTGCTCTCCCACCTTGACGACGGGGTCGAGCAGCGACTTGGCGTTCGTGCCGATCAGGGCGACTTCGCCACCGCGGAGTCCGCGCTTCTGGGTCTGCGTCATCGTCGAGACGGCTTGGCCGCGAACCAGGACTTCGCCGTCGAGGATGCGGCCGTCGCCCGGCAGCATGTCGATGATGGCGCGTGCCAGCAGCGACTTTCCCGCTCCGGTTTCTCCGACGATGCCGAGGATCTCTCCCGGCCGCAAGCTGAAGCTCACGCCGCGCAGGGCAGGGGAGGCCTGTGCATCGGAGAAACCGACGCTGAGGTTGCGAACCTCGAGCAACGCGTCTGCGACCGGGTTCATGGAGCGCTCCTCGTCTGGGGATCGAACATCTGCTTGGCTGCATCGCCCAGCAGCGCGAATGTCAGCACCGAAAAGACGATGGCCAGGCCCGGGAAGAGCGCGACCCACCACACGCCGAGGATCATCTGCTGCGCGCCGTTGCTCACCATGAGTCCCCATTCGGGCGTGGGCATCCGCACGCCCGCGCCGACGAAGGACAGCCCCGCCGTCAGCAGGATCGCCATCCCGATGCTGATGGAGATCTGCACGATGGCCGGGGTCAGGGCGTTCGGCAGGATGTGCTGGAACATGATGGCGCCGTCGGTCGCGCCGCTGCAGCGTGCCGCGGCGATGAAGGGCCGGTCGCGCAGCGACAGAACCTCGGCGCGGATCAGGCGCGCGAACACCGGCGTGAAGAGCACGGCCAGCACGATGGCGACGTTCCATATCTCCTGGCCCATCACCGAGACCAGCACCATGCCCAGCACGAAGACGGGAAAGGACTGGACGAAGTCGAAGATGCGCATCGCGAAGGAGCTCGCCCAGCCCTTGTAGTAGCCGATGGCCAGCCCGATCGGCACCCCGATGACGAAGGCGATGGCCACCGCGGTCACGCTGATGAGCAGGTTGATGCGCGTCGCGAAGATCACCCGGGAGAAGATGTCCATGCCGGACACGTCGGTGCCGAACAGGTGCGCGAAGGACGGCGACTTCAGGGCATTGATCGGGTCCGCGTCGACCGGGGAATACGGAGCGATCCAGGGGGCGAACACGATCGCGAGGAACTGCATGGCCAGCAGCGAGAGTCCGATGGCCAGGGTCAGCTTCGCGCCACGCCGATGGGCGGCAGCCATGATCTTCATACTTCGATCCTCGGGTCGGCGATGCCGTAGAGAACGTCCACCACGGTGTAGACGATCAGGATGAATGCGGCGGCGACGAGCACGAAGCCCTGGAGCGCCGGGTAGTCGCTGTTCATGACCGCGGAGACGGCGTACTGCCCGAGACCGCCCCACGCGAAGATGGTCTCGACCAGCACGGCGGCGCCCAGCAGGAAGCCGAACAGGAAACCGACCATCGTGATGATCGGCGGCAGGCTGTTGCGCAGTGCGCTCTTGATGAGCTGGCGCTCCGACAGGCCGCTCGCGCGCGCATGGCGGATGTATTCGCTGCGGTAGTTGTCGGCGAAGACGATCTGGGTCATCTTCATCAGCGCTCCGGCATTCACGATCGCGAGGGTGAGCACCGGCAGGCACAGGCGCCCCACGGCCGACGCGAAGGCCGCCGTGTCGCCGGCCAGCAGGGTGTCGATCGTCAGGAAGCCGGTGACCGCGGGCGGCGCCGAGATGATGGCGTCGATGCGTCCGAACGGCGCGGGCGCGATGCCGGCGACATAGAACAGAAAGTAGATCAGCAGCAGGCCGACCCAGAAGTCCGGCACCGCGCCCGCGGCCAGGCCATAGACCTTGCTGAAGCGGCTCACGAATCCCCGGGGCTTGACGACCGAGACGACCGCCAGCGACAGGCTGACGACGATGGTCAGCAGCATGGCGTAGGTGATCAGCTCCAGCGTGGCGGGCACGCGATCGAGCAGGTCCACCGCCACGGGATTGGCGGTGAACATGGAGGTGCCCAGGTCGCCGTGCACCACGGTGGAGAGATAGCTCGTGAACTGCGACCACAGGCTGCCGTTCAGGCCCAGCCTCTCGCGCAGGTTGGCGATCTGCTCGGGCGTGGCCATGTTGCCGAGCATGAGCAGGGCCGGGTCGCCCGGCAGCAGCCGGATGAGCAGGAAGGTGGCCAGCAGCACGCCGAACATCTGCGGAATCAGAATGCTCAGCCTGGCCAGGACGATTCGAAGCGGTCGCGGTAGCGATCGCAGCGACGTGCGTAGCGTCATGTCTTTCCTTGTTGGATGGCTCGCGTGTGCCAGGGCGTCCGCGCGAGCCGCGGATCGCCCGGCACGGCGGGGATCACTTCTTCGAGAAGTCGGACCAGTTGTTGCTGTTCGGCGTGTACCAGCTGTAGCCCGTCACGCTGGCCCGCGTGGCGAGCTGGTAGCCCGGGTTCATGAGGAACACCCACGGCGCCTGGTCCATCACGATCTGCTGCACGCGCTTCATGCCGGCTTCGCGCCTGGCTTCGTCGGTGCTCGACAGCCCCTCGTTGATCAGCTTGTCGACTTCGGCGTTCTTGAACTTCGGATAGTTGATCAGCGATGCGCTGTTGAGCCACAGGTTGGCGACATAGGCGGCGTCCGGCACGATGGCCATGTCGCGGAAGAAATACATCGGGATCGTGCCCTTGGAGTAGCGCTCGACCAGCGTCGACGCGGGCAGCTTGACGAGCTCCGCCTCCACCCCGGCACGCGCGAAGGCGGTCTTCAGGATGACGGCGATCTCCTCCTCGATCTGGTCGCCGGTGCGGTAACCGAGTTGCGTCTTGAAGCCCGACGGCTGGCCGGCCTCCTTGAGCAGGGCCTTGGCCTTCTCGACGTCGAGGCTGTACTTGAAGTACTGGTCGGTGTAGGCCGGATAGATCTCGGAGATCGGGCTCTTGGTCGGCCGGGCCTTGCCGTAGTAGACGGCCTTCAGGATGTCCTCGCGGGGCACCAGGTAGTTCAGCGCCTGGCGGACCTTGGGGTTGTCGAACGGCGGCGTGGTGTTGTTCATCTCCACGCGGTGGATGTAGTTGCCGAAGACCTGCCACACCTTCAGCTGGGGGTTCTTCTCCAGGGTGGCGAGTTCGCGCGGCGAGAGCCATTCGGCCACGTCGACCGCGCCGGCCTGCAGTGCCGCCAGCCGGTTGGCGGAGGTGGGCATCTCGCGGAAGATCACTTTCTTGATCTGCGGCGCGCCACGGTAGTAGTTGGGGTTGGCCTCGTAGACGACCTCCTGGCCCGACTGGAACTTCGTGACCTGGTACGGTGCGAACGATGCCGAATGGGTGGACAGCCAGCGCGATGCCCAGGCGTCGTCGGCGGTGGCGTTCTTCTTCGCCGCGGTTGCGTCCAGGATGCCGAGGTCGTTGTTGACCCAGATGCGCTCGATGAGCGGAGAGGTCTTCGGCAGCGTCACCTTGACCGACATGTCGTCGATCTTCTTGAACGCGTCCTCGTACTTGCTGATGCCGAGGATCTGGTTCATGTACCAGCGGAAGTTGGCGTTCTTGTTCCAGCCGCGCTCGAACGACCACATCACGTCGTCGGCGCGCAGTTCGTTGCCGGCCGCGCTCTTCACGCCCTTGCGCAGGAAGAAGGTGATGGAGGTCTTGTCCGCCGAGACCTCCCACCGTTCGGCGAGCGCGCCGACGAGCTTGTCGAAGTTCTCGACCTTGACGCCGTCGACCATCTTCGTGTCGTAGGCCAGCAGGCGCTCGTAGATGTTGCGCTTCGCTTCATGCGTCGCCTCGGTCGGCGGGTATTCCTGGTCGAGGGACTCGGGCGTCCGGGGACCGGCCACCACGAGGATCGATTTCGCATCCTGTGCGAAGGCGGCGGGCGCGAGCACCGCGCCGAGCAGCGATGCCGCGAAGAGGGCCCGGGCCGCTGGCCCTGCGAGCGATTGCACGACGTCGGTCTTGATGTTCATTGCTGGCTTTCCAAGTTTCTGGGGTGGTTGAAATGAGAAGGGCGCACGGGGAGGCCGGGCTTCAGTCCGCGGCGAGATGGGCGGGCGGCAGGATCGAGGGGCGACCGGCGGCGATGAAGCGGCCCTGGTTCCTCGGGCCGACGCAGGCGCTGCCGTCCCACAGCACTTCGCCGCGCAGCAGCGTGAAGGCGGGCCAGGCGCCGAGCTGCATGCCCTCGTAGGGGGTGTAGTCGACGGCGTGGTGCAGCGCGCTGTTGCGGATGGTGAGCTCGCGCTCGTCCCAGATCACCAGGTCCGCATCGGCACCGATGCAGATGGCGCCCTTGCGCGGATGGATCCCGTAGGTCTTCGCGGGGCCGGTGGCGGTGAGTTCGACGAACTTCTCGAGGCTGATGCGGCCCTTGAGCACGCCTTCGGAATACAGGAGGGGCATGCGCGTCTCGAGCCCGGGAATGCCGTTGGGGATGTGGCGGAAGGCCACCTCTTCGCCGTTCGGGTGCTTGCCGCCAGGGCCATCGAACTTGAAGGGCGCGTGGTCGGACGAGAACACGGTGAAGAGGCCGTCCCTCAGTCCGTTCCAGATGACCTCCTGGTTGGCCTTGTCGCGCGGCGGCGGGCTGCAGACGCACTTCGCGCCGTGATAGCTGTCGTCGATGCCCAGGTCTTCCGCGGTCAGGAACAGGTACTGCGGGCAGGTCTCCGCGAAGATGTTCAATCCATGGGCGCGGCCCCAGCGGATCTGCTCGATGGCTTCCCGGCCCGAGACATGAACGATGAGGATCGGCACGTCCACGAGTTCGGCGAGTGCAATGGCGCGGTGCGTCGCTTCGCGCTCCACCAGCATCGGGCGCGAGTGCGCATGAAAGCGCGGCGCGCTGCGGCCCATGGCCTCGAGCCGCTGGGTGAGCCATTCGATGCAGTCCGAGTTCTCGGCGTGCAGCATCGCGATCGCGCCATGGCGCTTCGCGACATCGAGCACGTCGAGGATCTGCCCGTCGTCGAGCTTCAGGTCGTCGTAGGTCATGTAGGCCTTGAACGAGGTGTAGCCCTCGCGGATCAACGCGGGCAGTTCGGCATTCAGCACCTCGGGCGTCGGATCGCTGACGATGAGGTGGAACGCATAGTCGACATGGGCGATGCCGTCCGCGCGCCGGTGGTAGTCCTCGACGGCGGCGCGCAGGCTGCCGCCTTTTTGCTGCGCAGCGAACGGGATGACGGTGGTGGTGCCGCCGCAGACGGCGGAGATGGTCCCGGTGTCGAAGTCGTCGGCCATCCTGACCGGCGGCGGCGAGGGCTGGTCCAGGTGGCAATGGGCGTCGACGCCGCCGGGGGTGACGACGCGGCCCTCCGCGTCGATCTCGCGGCTGCCTCGCGGAAGGTCTCGTCCCAGCTGGACGATCCGGCCGTCCTTGATGCCGATGTCGGTGTCGAACACGTCAGACGCCGTTGCCGCGCGGGCATTGCGGATCACTAGATCAAAAAGGGATGCACTCACTTGGGTTCTCTCGCACCAAAAATGTTCAACAAAATGGGATTTCTTTGCCTAAGAACGTCTGGCGATTTGTGTTTGCAAAACATATGCCAGATTGTCTGCAATAGTGTTGACATTACTTTAGCCGCTTGTCGCGCGACAAAGAAGGGAGGGCAAACCCTCGCAAGCGGCCCATGCGGAACATGGCGCTGTAAGGGCCCTGCTGGCTGTGCGGCCATGCCGAGTGCGCGACTTCTCAGGGGAGACGAGGTCGATCGTGAGCCCGGCAAGGCGCCCGTCGGGCGTACTACACAGTGTTAGACTTTCTACAATCTTCCGAAAAATTGTTGGCACCTGAGCAGAACCAATGCCTGGAAACATGTCTACGCCTTCCACCGCTATCCCCTCGCCGCGCCGTGAGCGCGACAGCAGCGAAGAGATCTACGAAAAGATCTACGTCGCGATCCAGGAGCACCGGCTGCTGCCGGGCACCAAGCTGGCCGAAGAGCGGCTGGCCGAAATCTTCAAGGTGAGCCGGCCGCGCATACGGGAAGTGCTGACCCGGTTTGCCTACGAGCAGATCGTCGAGCTCATCCCGAACAAGGGGGCCTTCGTCGCCAGGCCGACGATCGAGCAGGCGCGCGACGTGTTCGAGGCCCGCCGCGTCATCGAGCCGGCGATCATGCGGCGGCTGGCGCAACGGGCCACGCCCGACGTGGTCGACGCCCTGCTCGCGCACGTGGACCAGGAGATGGGCGCGCGCACGCGTGGCGACAAGCGGGCCGTCATCCGCCTGTCGGGGGAGTTCCACAACCTGTGCGCCGACCTGGCCGGCAACACGACGCTCGCGCGCACGCAGCGCGAGTTGTCGACGCTGACCTGCCTGATCATCCTGGTGTACGACGCGCCCCCGGCGGAGAGCTGCCGGGCCGACGAGCATTCATTGATCGTGGAGGCGATCAAGTCGAAGGACGCGGAGCGCGCCGCGCAGCTGATGCTGCATCACCTCGACCACATCGAGAAGAGCGTGAACCTCAATCAGGAGCCCGAAGAGGTCAACCTCGAGGACATCTTCGGGGCCAGCTAGGCGACGGCCGCGACCCCCGGCCGCACCGGAATGCGCGCCACGAAGCTCGTGCCGTGCTCGGCCGTCGAGGTCACCTGCAGCGTGCCGCCGTGCGACTTCACGATCAGCGAGCAGATGTGCAGCCCGAGGCCCAGTCCGCCGTGGCCGCGACTCTCGGCGGGCCGCCAGTAGGGCTGGAAGATCTTCTGCAGGTTGCCGGGCGAAATGGGCTCGCCCTGGTTCTTCACGCTCAGCACGAACCAGCCGTCGCGCGTCCAGGCCGCCACGTCGATGGGGCTGTCGGGCGCGCCGTGCGAGACGGCATTGCCCAGCAGGTTCGACAGCACCTGCTGCAGGCGGCCGCGGCTGCCGTGCACGATGTCCGTCACCTGGATGTCGGCGGCGATGGCGCGCGCGGGATGCGCGGCGCGCATCTCGGCCACCACGTCGTCGAGCGCGAGGCCCAGGTCGGGGATCTGCTCCCGAGCGACGTCGAGCCCGCTGCCCATGCGCCCGCGCGCGAAGTCCATCACGTCCTCGATCAGCGAGGCCATGCGCTTCGTGGTGGCGCGGATGCGCAGGCCCGCGCGCGTGCTGTCGGGGTCGGCCGCGCGCCGGGCCAGCAGTTCGCCGATGGCGCTGAGCGAGGCCAGCGGATTGCGCAGGTCGTGGCCGAGCACGGCGATGAACTGGTCGCGCAGCTCGGCGGTCGCCTCGGCGTCGAACAGGGCGACCTCGGTCGCGCTCTGCCGGTCCTCGAGTTCCAGCGTATGGCCGATCAGGTCGGCGAAGCCCTGGAACATCGCGATGGTGCGGGCGTTGTCGACGTCGTGCGGCGTGGGATCGATCGCGCAGAGGTTGCCGAAGTAGCTGCCGTCGCCCTTGACGATCGGCACCGAGATGTAGCTCTCGATGCCGTAGATGCGCGGCGTGTGGTGCGTGCGAAAGACCGGGTGCGTGCTGGCGTGGTCGAAGGCGATGGGCTGGCGCGCCGCGCGCGATTCCACGCACAGGGTGGTGTGGACCTCGAGCTGGCCGCCGGGCTTGAGGCCGAAGTTGATCCGGTCGAGCACCGCGCAGGCGGTCCAGCTGTCGCCGTCGACGCGCGCGACGGCGGCGAAGCCCATGCCCGTCTGTTCGCAGATCAGCCGCAGCATGGAGGGCACCGCGCTGATCCGGCCGATGGCTTCGACGTCGCGCCGAATGTGTTCGGCCAGTTTCAGGGTGTCCATTCGATGTTGTCCTGACTCGGGGGACCGGACGCATCCGATCGGTCGTTCGATGATCAACGCAGCCGTATGTCAGGCAGCAGGTTGGCTCCGCGGCCATTGTCGGGCAACAGCCGGGATGCGCCTATGGCAAAAGACATGGCGGCGCGCTCCCGTGCGAGCGCCCGGCGCGCGGTGCTGCTGCTGGCCGCGTCCCGGGGCTCGCCCCGTCCGCCGCGGCCGCCCGCATGCCGATGCTGCAAGCCAGTGCCGACGCAGCACCCAGCATGAAAGCGCGCCGCGAGACCAGTCAAGACGCCCACTGCTGCGCGTCGGCGAGCGTCGATCGATGGGCCAGGAAGAAGCGCAGCATCTCGCGGCTGGCATCGACGCCATCGGGTTGCGTGTAGCTGCCCGCGGCGCTGCCGCCCGACCATGCGTGACCCGCGCCATGCAGCACCCAGTGCTCGGCATCGCCACGGCCCGGCGACGCGGGATGCACGGTGCGGGTGTAGCGCCGGCCCGCCGCGGACAGGCCTTCGCTGACCGTGCCGGGCATCGCGCCCGCGACGATCGCGCGACCGTTGCCCGGATGCACCGTCGGGTCCGCGTCGCCGTGGAAGACGATGGTCGGCGGCGATCCCTGCGTCGTGGCGCCGCGCGCCGCGGGCGAGCCGGTGCGCATCGAATTCAATGCGCTCATCATGTCGTGCGCCGCGCCATGCGGCAGCCCCGAATGCACGCCGACCGCGGCGTACAGCTCGGGATAGCAATGGCCCAGCACATCGGCCATGGCGCCGCCGGCCGACAGGCCCGCCACGTAGACGCGCGAACGGTCCGCCCGCTGCTGCGCGACGATGTGCTCGGTCAGCGCGGCGAGCAGGGCCGGTTCGCCGCGCCCGCGCGCCTGGTGCTGGGTCTTGAACCAGTTCCAGCACTTCTGGCCATGGGCGCGCTTCGCCTGCTCGGGGTAGAGCACGATGCAGCCGCTCTCGCGCGCGCGCTCGTTCATGCGCGTGCCCGCCGCGAAATCCGCCGCGCCTTGCGTGCAGCCGTGAAGCATCAGCACCAGGGGCCTGGCGGCCGCCGGCTGCGCCGAGGTCGAGGCGGGCACGAAGAGCATGTAGTCGACGGTGCGGCCCTGGTGCGTGAAGCTGCCCTGGGTCCAGGCGTCGGCCGCTTCGGCTGCGCGCGGCTCGGGCGTCTGTGCCACGTCGACCACGCGCACCTGCGCTTCGATCACATCGTCCTCCACCATCGGTCGGGCGGCCGTGGGGGGCGCCTCGGTGGGCGAGGTTTCGCCCCGCAGGGCGCGCTGGATGAGCTGCGTGGCATCCACGAGGCGGCCGTCGCGCGTGAGTTGGGCAGCGTCGCGCATCAGGCCCGATAAAAGTGTGTTCATGGATGAAAGTCCCTTGGATGCCGACCGGAAGGTCAGCGAATGCGGTCGGCCAGCGCGGCCTTGACGGCCGGCGACGCGTGGAGGGCACCGAGCACGGTGAGCGAATCGATGGTGGCCTTGGCGAGCGCGGGGCTCACGTCGGGGGCGATGACGGCCAGGCCGAGCACGCGGATCTGCAGCGTCTCGCCGGCCGCGCGAACGGCCTCGAGGTCGGCCGTGGAGAAGCGCTGCAGGCCCAGCACCAGCATGTTGCGCGACACCGCCTGGCGCAGCGCGTCGGCATGCGTCGCGAGGTGCGTGCGGATGGCGGTGCGGATGAAGTCCGTGCGGTTCGAATAGAAGCCCTCGGCCACCAGCAGATCGACCTGCCCGAGGTCGACGAAGCCCATGTTGATGGTGATCTTCTCGGACTCGGGGGCGCGGGCGACGACGGGGGCGGGGCTGGTTTTGGTCGGCATGAGCCATCCTAACACCATCCATATGGATGGTGCTTGGATGTTTCATGGCTGGGGAGATTCAGCCGGGGCGGTCCGACGCGCCGTCTCGCAGGTCATCCGCCGGCGTCGATGGCCAGCCGCGCTCGATCAGGGCAACACGAGCAGATGCCGCTTGTTCTTCTCGGCCGCGAAGTCCTCGGCCCGCGGCAGCGGCGTTGTCGCCGTGGTCACGGGCCATGCCTCGGCGAGCCTCGCATTGAGGTCGGCATACGCGCGCTGTTCGCTCGTCAGCGCATGGTCGGCGCGAATCGCTTCGACCGGACATGCGAGCTCGCAGATCCCGCAGTTGATGCAGGTCCGCGGGTCGATCACCATGAAGTTGGGGCCTGCGTGGAAGGCATCGACCGGGCACACGCCGACGCATTCCCCGAATCGGCAAGCGATGCAGGGCTCCGTGACGACGAAGCTCATCGTGCGGCTCCCCGGCCTACTTGCCCGCTTCGAAGCCGGCCGCGTTGAAGAAGATGTTGGGCTTGCGATAGATGGCCAGGATCGTGCAGCCTTCGTCGGAGCGCGTCTCGTGCAGCGACAGGGGCTGGCGCCAGACGAACTGACCGGCGCGGCAGATGCCGTCGTGGTCGGAGAACGAACCTTCGAGCACATAGCTCTGCTCGATCTCGGGGTGCTTGTGGAAGGGCAGGACGGCACCGGGCTCCCACTTGAGCAGCACGGTCATCTCGCCGATCTCGTCGTTGCGATAGAGCACCTTCATCTGGATCTTGGGGAACTGGGAAGGCTGCCATTCGAGCTGGGCAGGGTCGACGTAGACCGAGCCGCCGATGGTGGGCTGAAGCTTGCCGGAGAGGCGTTCCTTGAAGACTGCGGACATGGGAGGCTCCTGGGTGGGGTTGGACACGCAGTCGATCATACCCAGTAGTTTCCTAATAGACAACTTTTTCGGGTTGAGCTGTGCGGGGCTCTGGTAGGAATTCGTACTGCACGGGGAAACTCTTTGGTTGTCCTTTGGGAAACACCCTCGTACACCTTCCGTCATACCCTGTTGGAGAGATGACTGGAGGACGGCGCCTCGACAAGATGCGCTCTTGCGCCTTCGCCGCAGCAGCAGGAGCTCCATCGTGAACTTGGCCCTTCAATTCGAAACCCTCGGAAGAAAGCAGCTCGCGATCCAGGACGGCATCCAGTTGCTGGCGCAGGTACGCGGCGACCTGGCCCGTGCGCGGTCGGCGGCCGAGGCATGGGGAACGGTGGCGGTGCTGTCCAACGTCACGCTGATCCCGCTGAATGTCATTCTCAATGCCTTCGAGCTGAAGAGCGCGAACACGATGTACCAGGTGCTCGTGCAGCAGCTGTATGGAAAGCTCGCCAGGAGCGGTTCCCGCCTCGACGGTTCATGGAAGCCCGTGCTCTCGCTGCTCAAGCAGGCGATCGTCGAGGAGCTCGAGCGCAAGGCCCTCACGGAATTCATTCCCGGCGTCAACATCCTCGTGGGGCTGTCGGAGGATTCGCTGGCCGCATGGCAGGCCATCCGGCTCGTCGAGTCGGGCAACCGCGAGATCGCGGGGCACCTCGTCAGCCTCGAAAGAAAGATCGAGGAGGCGAATCGCCAGCTGGTGGAATTCGGCGTTCGAAGAGCGGAGATCCTCGGCCAGTTGCAGAGTCAGGCGCGCACCGCTTGATGGGCCATGGCTGGCGCCCTGATGAAGATCCAGTCCCGCTACGCGTACGACCCCGAGTCGGACCTCCTGGGCAGCGGAGGATTCGCGCGCGTCTTCCGCGCCCGCGACGAGCTGCTGCAGCGGGACGTCGCGCTGAAGGTCTTCAACCTCACGGGCTCGCACGACTACACCGTGCTCAACGAGATCCGCAAGGTCATCCAGCTCGCGCATCCGAACCTGATGCGCTACTTCGACGTGATCCTGCTCGAGCAATCGAATGCGCTCGGCGAGAAGGAGCAGCTGCAGATCGGCGTCATGGAGTACGCCAATGCCGGCGACCTCAAGCAGTTCGCGCGCGCCAACCCGGGGTCGGCGCAACTCGAGGACCTGCTCGCGGAGGTGCTGCACGGGCTCGCCTATCTGCACGCCAAGGACATCGTCCACCGCGATCTCAAGGCGCAGAACATCCTGCTGGTGCGCCAGGGCGAGCGGCTCACGGCCAAGCTCGCCGATTTCGGGGTCAGCAAGGACCTGGGCCAGGCCGGCAAGAGTTCGTCGGTGATGGTGGGCACCATCGAGTACATGGCGCCCGAGCAGTTCAGCCCGCAGCGCTACGGCATCGACGGCAAGATCGGCCCCAGCCTCGACCTCTGGAGCTTCGGCGTGATGGTTCACGAGCTGCTGACTGGCAGGACGCCGTTCGGTGGGCGCGACGGCGCGATGACCACCGAGCAGATCATGCGGGCCATCCTGTCCTCCGAACTCCCCGCGGGCGTCGAGCAGTTGCCCGAGCCCTATCGCAGCGTGATCGAGCGCTGCCTGGTCGCGGATGCCAAGGACCGCATCCGCAGCGCGAACGAGTTGCTGCGCTACTTCGACGGCGGGGCCAGGCCTGCCGCGGCGGTGGTCCCGGCGGCCGAGGTCCGCGATAAGGACGCCACGCGCCTGCTGGCCAAGGATCTTGTGCCGAGCCCCCTTGCCGCGGCGCCGCCGCCCGCGGAGGACGAGGCGACCCGGTCTCCTTCCTCACGGGCCAAGCGCAGGACGAAGCGTCTTCTTCCCGCGATGGCGGTGTTCGTGCTGCTCCTGGCGGTGGGCCTTGCGTGGTGGCATGCCACGCGCCGGGACGATGGACTCGTCGAGCGCGTCGCCACGCCGCCGCCCGAACCATCGCGGCCAGTGCCGGCGCCGGCACCCACGATCACGCCAGCCCTTGCGACCGAGCCAGCAGCCGCGCCCGTCGCACCGGACATCGAGATCGGCGAGAGCAACTACCGCGATGTTCCGCTCGAGCAGTTGCTAGGTGCCATCAAGGCCACGAAGGACAAGGAGCGCAAGAAGACCCTGAAGTTCTTTGCGCGCTCCAGGCTTTCCGGCGAGCTCGACTTCGGCAGCGCCGCCGGGCTCGTCAACAGCCAGCCGGCGGTTCTGAGGTTCACCAGCTACGACCCCGCGAAGAACCTGTTGGAGATGCGGGTCAAGGTGAGCGACAAGGAAGGCGACACGCCTTGCAAGGGCAGCCCTTGCGCGCAGGAGTCCAGGGTGATCGTGTCGGTCGGTGCATTGGACCGGATCGAGTTTCGCGGCACGGCGGATTACTTCGAGCTGGATTGCTGGGCGTCCACGGGCATGCGGGGACGAACCGGGGGCTGCATCGACATTCGACGCCTGGAGGGGAACTGCGAAGCCGACAGCCCGTCGAGCGGCGCGTGCGGGGCCTTCGATGCCTTCAGGCTCGGCTTCGGATATGGGCGGGCGGGCAGCGACGATCGAAAGAGAGTGAATGCCTTCAAGAACGCATTGCGCAGGATCGTCTACGAGATCGATGGCCGCCCGGCGCTCTGAAGCCGCGCGAGACCTGGTGCCACCTCAGGACAACAGCGGCACGAGATCGGGATCCCCTTTCGCCATCGCCCGCCGATAGGCCGGCCGCTCGCCCACGCGCTGCAGGTAGGCGCGAATGTTCGGATACGGCGCCAGGTCGACCGGCATGAACAGGCGCATCGTCGTCAGCGAGAACACGTTCATGATGTCCGCGGCGCTGAAGTCGTGGCCCGCGAGCCAGGGCACGTCGGCGAGCCGGGCGTCCATCAGCGCCATCAGGCGCGCGAAGCGATCGCGCGTGGCGTGCAGCACCGGATGGTCCGCATTCGCGACGGCCCGGCCGACCGCCATGAGCCGCAGCATCGTGGGCTGCAGATTGCCGTTGGCGAAGTGGAACCAGTAGAGGAAGGCCGCGTAGTCGGGGTGCTCGGGGCCGGGCTTGAGGCGCCCCGCGCCATGCCGGCCGATCAGGTACTCCACGATTGCGGCGGATTCGGCCAGCAGCAGGTCGCCGTCTTCCAACAGGGGCGCGGCGCCCAGCGGATGCAGGGCGAGCAGTTCGGGTGGCGACAGGCGCGTCACCGGGTCGCGCGTGTGGTGCTGCAGTCGATAGGGCAGGCCGAGCTCTTCGCAGAGCCAGAGGATGCGTTCCGATTGCGAATGCCCGAGATGGTGGATCGTGATCATGGATGTGGCCTTGGTGGGGGAGCTTTCAGGGGCTGCGTTCGTGGCCACGCACCGCGGTGGGTGCGAAGCCGAAGCGGTGGCGGAAGCGCACCGCGAAACGCGAGGGAGATTCATAGCCGACCGCGAGCGCGACCTGGGTGACCGGCCGGTTCGTGGCCTGCAGCAGGGTGAGCGCGGTCGCCATCCGGGCGTCGGTCAGCAGCTGCGTGAGCGACGTGCCCTCGGCCGCGAGGCGCCGGCGCAGGCTGGCCTGCGATTGCGCCAGTTCGCGCGCCACGCGGTCGGCCGGCCATGCATCGGCCAGGCTTCCGGCGATCAGCGTGCGCACGCGGGTCGACACATCGGGGCGCACCGCAGGGCTGCGCAGCACCACGCCGTGCTCGAGCAGCCAGTGCATGGTTTCCAGCAGCCGCAGCCGCGCGATGGCATCGGGCACGGCGCCGGCGCACAGGCCGAGCCGTGCGAATTCGAACGCGTCTTCCAGTTCGCGCGAGGGCTGCGCCAGCAGCCGCGCGGGGGCCGGCACCACGCCGCGGGCCTCGTGCTCGGCGGCACGGGCGCGATAGCCGGCGTCGTCGAGCAGCGCGTTGTCGAACACCAGCCAGCGCGCCTCGTAGTGCGCACCCTCGGTGATCTCGTTGTGGAAGTCGACCGTCTGCTGCCCCGCGAGCACGAGCGCCTGGCCCGGCAGCGCGCGCACGGCCTTCGCCTGCGCCGCGTGCACGGTCTTGATGCCGCGGGCCACGAACACGAGCGCGGGCTGCTCGACGCGCATGCGCAGGACCGCGAGCCCGCGCCCCTGCACCACCTGTGCCGCGATGCCGATGCCCGTGCGCGCATGCAGCGCCCGGGCCAGCGGCGCGCCATCGGCGGCGGGTGGAAGCGTGGGGACCGAAGCGCGAGGAGCTGCTGGCATGCAGGCAGTCTAGGCCCGCGCGCGCGGCCGGTCGGTGCCGCGGCGCTCGACTTCGGTGCCGATCCGATCAGTCGATCTTGATGTCGAGCCGGCGCACGGTGTCGCCCCATTGCTGCCCGTCGCGGCGGACGATCTCCGCGAACTCCGCGGGCGTGGTCGCCGCGGGCTCGAAGTTCTGCCCGCTGATCCAGCCGTTGAGCGGCTGGCTCGCCACCGCGTTGCGGATCGCGGTGTTCAAGGTCGCGATCACCGCGGCGGGCGTCTTCTTCGGCGCCGAGATGCCGTACCAGCCCCCGAGCTTGAAGCCCGGGTAGCCCGACTCCGCCAGCGTGGGCACGTCGGGCAGGGCCGGCACGCGCTGCGCGTTGGTGATCACGAGCGCGCGCACCTTGCCCGACTGGATGAACGGGAAGCCGCTCGCGAGGTCGGTGAACATGGCGTCGATCTGGTTGGCCATCAGGTCGTTGACGGCCGGCGCGGCGCCCTTGTAGGGCACGTGGGTGAGGTCCACGTGCGTCAGGTCCTTGAAGATCTCGGTGGCCAGCTGCACCGGCGTGCCCGTGCCCGCCGAGCCGTAGTTCATCTTGCCGGGCCGAGCGCGCGCGGCCTCGACGAAGTCCTTCACGCTGCGGATCGGCGAGGCCGAATTGACCAGCAGCACGAAGGTGAAGCGCGCGACCAGGCCCACGGGCTCGAAGTCCTTCACCGGGTCGTAGGGCAGCTTGCGGAACAGGCTCGGGTTGATCGCGAGTGCGGTGGGGTCGCTGATCAGCAGCGTGTAGCCGTCGCCGGGCGCGTTCGCCACGCTCTGCGCCGCGATCACGCTGTTGCCGCCGGGCTTGTTGTCGACGATGACCTGCTGCTTGAGCGAGTTCGTCAGCTGCACGCCGAGCTGGCGCGCGATCGAGTCGGCGGAACCGCCCGGCGGATAGGGCACGACGATGCGGATCGGCTTGTCCGGAAAGCCCTGCGCGCCGGCCGATGCCGCGATCGCGGCGAAGCCGAATGCCGCGAGGGCGGCGCGTGCCAGTTGGACGAGGTTCATGGGTAGGTCTCCTTGTGGTTCGAACGAAAGAAAAAAAGGAACAGGCGTCCCCGCGCGCCGCCGGCGGGCAGCGCGTGTGGGAGCGAAACGGTGGCAGGGCGCCCGGCGGGCGCCGGCGCGTCAGTCGATCGGCGCCATGTGCAGGCAGACGGTGTCGGGGTCCGCGTTCATCGCGGGATAGCGCCGCAGCACTTCGGGGTCGTGGCCCGGCACCACGTGGCGCGGCGAATCGGCCTTCGCGAGCAGGCGCTGCTGGCCCGCGAGCATCTGTTCCATGTCCTGCACGATCGGGAACGGTCGTCCGTCCTCGTGGTTCTCGTAGTAGTGGCTCGCGTCCGATGCCAGCACGACCCAGCCGCGCGCCGTGCGCACGCGCACCGACTGCAGGCCGCGCGTGTGGCCGCCGATCAGCATGAGCTCGACGCCCGGCGCCAGCACGTCGTCGCCATCGTGGAACACCACGCGCTCCGCGTACACCTTGCGCAGCAGCTCGGCCACGTCCTCCACGGAATAGGCATGGCGCATCGGCGCGAAGCACATGCAGCGTCCGGTTGCGTAGCTCATCTCCGCGTCCTGCAGGTGGAACCGCGCGGCGGGCAGCTTGGCGAGGTTGCCCGCATGGTCGAAATGCAGGTGCGTGAGCACGACGTCGGTGACGGTGTCGGGATCGACGTCCAGCGTGCGCAGCGCGTCGATCGGGCAGCGATAGCGGTCGAGCACGCGCTTGCGCGCGCGGGCGGTCTCGGCCGTGAAGCCGGTGTCGACCAGGATCGTGCGCGTGGCCGAGCGCAGCAGCCACACGTAGAAGTCCATCGCCATGGGACCGTCGTGCACGTCCATGCCGATGAAGTTGTCGATGCGCCGGCGCTGCACGCCCGCGTAGCGCAGCGCGAACACCTCGTAGATGTCGTCGCCGGAATCGGATGAGTTCGGGGTCGTCACGTTCGGCTTCAGAAGTTGAGGGCCAGGCCGGGCGCGGGCCAGTCCATGCGCACCAGGGTGCCGGTGAACGACTGCGTGATCCACGCGGTGCGCAGCTCGGGACCGGCGAAGCAGAGGTTGGTGGTCTGCGGGTCGGGCAGCTGCACCCGCCGCAGCACCTCGCCCTCGGGCGACACCACGGTGACCTGCCCCGTGACCAGCGTGGCCACGCAGATGTTGCCGCCGGCCTCCACGGCCAGGCTGTCGAAGCGCTGGTAGCCGGCCAGGCCGACGACGAGCCGCCCGCCATGCGGTGCCGGCGAGCCCTCGTGGCGCGCCAGCACGCCCGGTGCGTCGATGCCGAAGGACCAGAGCCTGGCGGTCTCGGTCTCCGCGACGTAGAGGGTCCGCTGGTCGGGCGAGAGGCCGATGCCGTTCGGATTCAGGATCCGCTCGATCACCTCGACGATGCGCGTGCCGTCGGGATGCGCGTAGTAGACGCAGCCGATGTCGCGGTCGCGCTCGCGCGTCTTGCCGAAGTCGGTGAAGTAGAAGCCTCCGGCCCGGTCGAACACCAGGTCGTTCGGGCCGCACAGGCGCACATCGCCGCAGTGCGTGTAGAGCGTGCGCACCTCGCCCGTGGCGGGACAGACCCGCTGGATGCTGCCGCCGGCGTAGTCGTCGGGCGTGCCGTGCAACGGGCGCAGCCATTCGCCGTCCCTGTGCGGCGGCCAGCGCATGCCGCCGTTGTTGCACACGTAGAGCGCGCCGTCGGGGCCCAGGGCCATGCCATTGGGGCCGCCACCCGTGCGCGCGATCACCGACACGGTGCCGTCGGCATCCACCCGCGAGACGGTGCCGCGCGCGATCTCGCACACGGCGATGCCGCCGTCCGGCAAGGCCACGGGGCCTTCGGGAAACAGCAGCCCGCTGGCAACGATGGAATGCGTCATCAGTAGCCCAGCCCCGCCTGCGAGGGCAGGCGGCCGCCCGCGGCCGACGCCTGCTGGAAGGCGCGAGTGATGAGGCTGGTGGTGACGCTCGCGAAGTAGCGCGCGCCCCAGGCGCCGTACTTGTCCTCGTCCTCGGGCGTGAGGGCGATGACGCCCGCGCACTGGCCCGCGCCGCTCACGGCGCGCAGCGCCTGCTCGATCTTGGCTTCCACCTCGGGCGCCTTCCAGTCGTTGCCGAAGCCCATCGCATGCGACAGGTCGTTGGGGCCCACGAACACGGCATCCACGCCGTCGACGGCCGCGATCTCGGCGGCCTGCTCCACGGCCTCGGGCGTCTCGACCATCACGATCAGCGCGATGCCCTCGTTGCTGCGCGTGGTGTGCGCGGCGCCCGGGAAGGCCCCGTAGCCGGCCGCGCGCGGGCTGAACGCGCTGCCGCGCCGGCCCACGCCCGGATAGCGCACCTGCTGCACCAGGTCGCGCGCCTCCTCGGCGCTGCCGACCATGGGGATCTGCACCCCGCCCGCACCCATGTCGAGCACGCGCGAGATGTCGTGGCGCAGGCAGCGCACGGCCGTGGCGATGCCGCTGGCCCGCGCGGCGCGCAGCATGTGCTCGGTGGTCTCGAGGTTGGCGCTGCCGTGCTCGTTGTCGAGGATGACGAAGTCGAAGCCGGCGTAGCCGCACATCTCGACGATGGCGGGGCTGGGCAGCGCGTTGAAGACGCCGCGCAGGCGCTTGCCGCTGCGCAGCATTCCGGGCAGGCGGTTGTCGAGCGGATGGTGGTCCATGGGAGGAATCCTTTTCGGGTCTTGTCGTTGGTTGTCAGTGGATGTCGTCCGCCGCGCGCAGCGCCGCCTCGATCTGCGCCAGGCCGAAGCCTCCGGCGCGTGCCGCGGCGAGCAGCGGCGCTTCCTTGCGGCGCACGAGCTCGATGCACGCCGGCAGCTCCCGCAGCAGCTGCGACGGGATGCACACCGCGCCGTGGCGGTCGGCATGGATCAGGTCGTCGTGCACGACGCGCAGGCCGAACACCTCGACCGGCGTGCCGACGTCGTGGATGTGGACGAAGGCATGCGAGGGCCCGATGCTCGCGGCCAGGATCGGGAAGCTAGGCGACAGGTCGCCCAGGTCGCGCACCGATCCATTGGTCAGCACGCCCGATACGCCCAGGCCCTCGTGCACCGCCGAGTTGACCTCGCCCCAGAACGAGCCGATGCCGGGCCGCTCGTCGAGGTCCTGCATGACCACCACGGTAGGCACTCCCGCGGTGGGGGCGACGTGGCGGTAGTAGTCCAGCCGCGTCTGGCGCAGGGCCTCGGGCGTGCGCGGCGACGGTTGCGCCGCGCGGATGCGCGCGGTGCGGGCGAAGCCGACCATCGGCGTCATCGGATGGGGCGCCGCGACCAGCGTGCCGTAGGTGGAGCCGCTGGCACTGCGGCTGCCCATCGCGAGCTCGAGCGCATTGCAGATCGTCGGCGTGTCCACCGCGCGCAGGGCGCGCAGCAGTGGCTCGGCCAGGGTCGGCCGGCTCATTCGACCGTGACCTGGTTGGCCTTGATCAGGTCGGCGAACTTGTGCGTCTCGTCCTGGATGAACTTGCCGAACTCCGCGCGCGACATCGGCTTCGGCGTGAAGCCCTGGGCCGCGAGCCGCGCCGCCACCGCGGGCGACTTGAGCACCGAGACCACCTCCGCGTTGAGCCAGGCCAGCACCGGCGCCGGCGTGGCCGCGGGCGCCAGCAGGCCCAGCCAGGTCGAGGCCTCGAAGCCCGGCACGCCCGATTCGGCGAGCGTCGGCAGCTCGGGCGCGAGCGGCGAGCGCGCCTCGCTCGTGATCGCCAGCGCCTTCGCCTGGTTGTTCTTCGCAAACGCCAGCGCGGTCGTCATGTTGTCGAACTGCATGTCGATCTGGTTGCCGGCCAGGTCGACCAGCGACTGGCTGCTGCCCTTGTACGGCACGTGCACGGCCTTGCCGCCGATGCGGTTGAGGAACATCAGCGTGGTCAGGTGCTGCGAGGTGCCCGGCCCGCTCGAGCCGTACGAGATCGCATCGGGCTTGGCCTTGATCGCGGCGACGAGCGCGGCCACGTCCTTGGCGCCCGACTTGTTGCCCGCCAGCAGCACCAGCGGCGTGCTCGCGAGTCCGGTGACCGGGGCGAAGTCCCGCTCGACGTTGTAGGCGATCTTCTTGAGCAGCGTCGGGTTCACCGACAGGGCGGTCTGGGTGCCGAGCAGCAGCGTGTAGCCATCGGGTTTGGCGCGCGCCACGAACTCGGTGCCGATGCCGCCGCCCGCGCCGGCCTTGTTGTCGACCACCACGGCCGTGCCCCAGCGCTTGCCGAGTTCGTCGGCCACCAGGCGGGCCACGATGTCGGTCGCGCCGCCGGGGGCGAAGGGCACCACGATCACGACGCGGCCGGTGGATGGATAGCCCGCGGGGCCTTGCGGCGCCTGCGCGTGCGCGGTGCCGATCGAAGCCGCGATGGCGGCGGTGCCCAGGGTGGCGAGGGCGATGGCGCGCCGGAAGGCGTTGGCGATTTTTTTCATCATCGATCCTTCATTCGGCCTGGATGCCCGCGTCCTTGATCACCTTGCCCCATTTCGCGATCTCGGCGCGCTGGAACGCGGTGAAGGCCTCGGAGGTGCGGCCGTCCGGCTCGACGCCGAGTCCGCGCAGTTTGGCCTGCACATCGGGCAGGGCCACCACGGCCGCGATCTCGCGGCCCAGCCGGTCGACGATCGGCTTGGGCGTGGCGGCCGGCGCGAACACGCCCTGCCACGACTGCATCTCGAAGTTGGGCACGCCCGCCTCGGCGAGGGTCGGCACGTCGGGCAGGCCGGGCTGCCGCTTCGCGGAGGTGATGCCCAGGACCTTGACGCGCTTGCCGTCGATCATCGGGCGCGCGGCCGCCACGGTCTCGAACACCATGTCGATCTGGCCGCCAACGAGGTCGACCATGGCCTGCGATCCGCCCTTGTAGATGATCTGGCGCATGTGCGTCTGCGTGATGTTCTCGAACAGCTGCCCCGAGAGGTGCTGCGAGGTGCCCGCGCCGGCGGTGCCGTAGGTGAGGCTCTCGGGCTTCGCCTTGAGTTCGGCGATGACCTGCGCCACCGAATTGAAGCGGCTCGCCGAGGGCACGACGAGCACGTTGCTCACCATGCCGACCAGGTTGACCGGCACGAAGTCGGTGACCGGGTCGTAGCCCAGGCTCTTGGTGAAGAAGGGGTTGACCGCGTGGGTCGTGATGGTGCCGCCCATCAGCGTGTAGCCGTCGGCCGGCGAGCGCGCGGCGACCTGCGTGCCGAGAATGCCGGAGACGCCCGGCCGGTTGTCCACGATCACGGGCTGGCCCAGGCGTTCCGACAGGTGCTGCGCCACGAGGCGCGCCACGCCGTCGGAGACGCCGCCGGGCGCGAAGGGAACGATGTACTTGATCGGCTTGCTCGGCCAGGCCGGCTGGGCGTGGCCGCTGCCGGCGAAGGCGCTGAGCGCCAGTGCCGCGACGAGCAGCGGGCGGATTCGGGAATGCATGGAGTCTCCAGGAAGCTGGTTGTTGTCGAAGAAAGGGGTCCGCTCAGGCCTGCGCGGCCTTGCGTCGCCGCGGCGCGGTGGCGCGCACCGAGTCGCGCTCGACCACGCTGCACGGAATCACCACGTTGCGCGGCTGCGCGTCGTCCTGCATCTGCTCGTGCAGCAGTTCGACGGTGGCGTCCACCATCGGTCCCACCGCCTGCACCACGGTCGTGAGCCGGTAGGCGCCCCAGGCGGCCTGCGGCACGTCGTCGAAGCCGACCACGCTCACGTCTTCCGGCACGCGCAGCCCGAGCTCCTGGCGCAGCACGTCCATCACGGCGATCGCCATGTGGTCGTTGGCGACGAACACCGCGTCGGGGCGCCGCGCGGCCGGCAGGCCGGCGAACATGGCGCGCGCGGCCTCGGCGGCCCGCTCGAAGTCGTAGTGGCCGACCTCGCGGCGGAACACGCCGAGGCCCTCGGCCGCGAGCGCTTCGCGAAAGCCGCGCTCGCGCTCGTGGTTGGTCGACGACTTCTCGAGGCCGGCGAGGAAGGCGATGCGCTTGTGGCCCCGGTTCAGCAGCAGCCGTGCCGCCATCCGGCCGCCCTCGAAGTTGTCCGAGGTGACCGAGCAGGTGGTGTGGCGCGCGAAGGCGCTGGTGTCGGGCACGCGGTTGAACAGCACCACCGGCACGCCCGAGTCGGCGCACTGGCGCGCGAGCGCGGGCGAGAGCATGGCCGAGGCGATGACGATGCCGTCGATCTGGTACTGCAGGATCTCGTCGAGCACGCCGTCGGTCTCGTCGCCGTCGCTGATGAACATCAACACGTGGTAGCCCTGCTTCTGCAGCTTCTGCGACAGCTCCTGGATCACCAGCGGATAGAACTGGTTCTCGAGGTAGCCCATCACCAGCGCGATGATGCGGCTGCGGCGTGTGATCAGGCTGCGCGCCATCGCGTTGGGACGGTAGCCCAGCGTCTTGGCCGCGATCATGACCCGGTTGCGCGTGTCCTCCGACACGCTGGCGCCGGGCGTGAAGGTGCGGCTGACCGCCGACTGCGACACGTTCGCGAGCTTCGCGACGTCCTGCGCGGTGGCGGTCGACCTCATGCGGCGCTCCAGCCGCCGTCGAGCATCAGCGCGCTGCCCGTGACCAGGCTCGAGGCCTCGCTGGCCAGGAAGACGATGGCGCCCATGATCTCCTCGGTGCGGCCGAGCCGCCCGAGCGCGATGCGCTGCGTGACCCAGCCGCGGAAGTCCGGATCGGCGAACATGCCGGCGGTCATCGCGGTCTCGATGAAGGTCGGGCACACCGTGTTGACGCGGATGCCGGCCGCACCGAGCTCCCAGGCCAGGGCCTTGGTCATGCCCTCGACCGCGTGCTTGCTGGCGCAGTAGAGCGTGCGGCGCGGGCTGCCGACCACGCCCATCTGCGAGGAGACCGTGATGATCGAGCCCGGCAGCCCGGCCTCGACCAGCCCGCGCGCCACCGCGCGCGTGACGTAGAGCGTGGCCTTGACGTTGAGGTCGAGCACCGCGTCGATGTCCTCGTCCTCCACCTCCACCAGCGGCTTGGGGCGGTTCAGCCCGGCGTTGTTCACGAGGATGCGGAACGGCGCGAGCGCGCCGAGCGAACGCGTGACCGCGGCCGAGTCGGTCACGTCGAGCACGAGGTGATCGCAGGCCCCGCCTTCGGCGCGGATCAGGTCGCGGGCTTCGACCAGCTGGGCCTCGGAGCGGGCCGCGAGCGTGACGTGCGCGCCGGCGCGCGCCAGCGCGGCCGCCGCGGCCAGGCCGATGCCGCGGCCCGCGCCGGTCACCAGCGCGCGCTGGCCGTCGACGCGAAAGCCCGGCGAGGGCGGCAGCGCGCCCGTCATGCCAGCGCCGGCACCGGCTGGTACCAGGGCACCTCGGCGCGCGTGCCGTAGCGGCGCACGCGCAGGTTGGCCTGCTCGCCGTGGCCGGCGAAGTTCTCCATGTGGCACAGGCGCGAGCAGTACTCGCCCATGGCCGCGCTGGCCTCGTCGGTCAGCACCTTCTGGTAGGTGCAGGTCTTGAGGAACTTGCCCACCCACAGGCCGCCCGTGTAGCGCGCGTTGCGGTTGGTCGGCAGCGTGTGGTTGGTGCCGATGACCTTGTCGCCGAAGCTCACGTTGGTGCGCGGGCCGAGGAAGAGCGCGCCGTAGTTCGTCATGTGCTCGAGGAAGTAGTCGGGGTCGCGCGTGAGCACCTGCACGTGCTCGAAGGCCAGTTCGTTGGCCTTGGCGAGCATCTCCTCCTGCGTGTCGCAGACGATCACCTCGCCGTAGCCGGCCCATGCCACCGAGGCGATGGCGGCCGTCGGCAGGATCGTGAGCTGGCGTTCGATCTCGGCCAGCGTGTCGCGCGCCAGTTGTTCGCTGGTCGTCAGCAGGATCGCCGGCGAGGTCGGGCCGTGCTCGGCCTGGCCCAGCAGGTCGACCGCGCACATCTCGCCGTCGGCCGAGTCGTCGGCGATCACCAGCGTCTCGGTGGGGCCGGCGAACAGGTCGATGCCCACGCGGCCGTAGAGCTGGCGCTTGGCCTCGGCCACGTACATGTTGCCCGGGCCCACCAGCATGTCGACCGGCGCGATGCGCGGCGTTCCCACGGCCATCGCGACCACGGCCTGCACGCCGCCGAGCACCAGAATCTCGTCGGCCCCGGCCATGGACATCGCGGTGACGATGGCCGGATGCGACGCGCCCTGGTAGGGCGGCGCCGTCGCGACCACGCGCTTCACGCCGGCCACCTTCGCGGTCAGCACGCTCATGTGGGCGGAGGCGAGCAGCGGGTACTTGCCGCCCGGGATGTAGCAGCCCACCGCATCCATCGGGATGTTGCGGTGGCCGAGGATCACGCCGGGATAGGTCTCGACCTCCACGTCCTTCATCGAATCGCGCTGGATCTGCGCGAAGTTGCGCACCTGTTTCTGCGCGAAGGCGATGTCCTCGATCTCGCGCGCCGACAGGCTGCGGCGCGCCTTCTCGATGGCATCCGCGCCGAGGCGGAAGTCCTCCGGGTCCCAGTTGTCGAACTGGCGGCTGTATTCGTGGACGGCCTCGTCGCCGCGGGCCTCGATCGCCTTCACGATGCCCTCGACGGTCGCTCGGACCTTCGCGTCGTCGTCGGCTCGGACCTGCACGTCCTTGCCGCGCTTGAGATATCTGATCATTCCATTGCTCCAGGGTGAACGTCTTGCATACGTATGCAATGTCAGAAGCTTGCATTCGTATGCAAATAGGCGTTTACCCTAGGTTGGCGGGCAAGCCCGTCGGTCGGCGCGGCCGGCGGTCAAGGCGCCGTCCCACGCGCATTCCGCCCGTTTGCCAATAGGGTCCTGGGAGCCTCGGGTGCGCGAACGCAACGGGACGAGATCATTTCGGAAGACGGACGGTTCATGACAGTCAAAACGATCGGCGACAGCCTGGTCTGGTATGCAGCGGCGGATGGCGCGGTCACGCGCCCCGATCCACGGTGGCGCGAGTTCACGGGCCAGGAGGCGCAAGCCCTGGCGGGAGGGCACTGGTTCGACGCGGTGCATGCCGAGGATCGCGCCGAGGCGAAGCGCCTGTGGGGCGATGCCGTCGCCTCGGGCAGGCCGGTGGCCTTTTCCTGCCGGCTTGCCGCGCGGGATGGAACGTTGCGCCAGGTCCTGCTGCAGGCGGCGCCTCTTGCCGACGCAGCCGTGCCCGGGCAATGGATGGTGTTCGCGTCGGCGATGGAGACGCTTCTCCAGCCGGACCACGCCACCGGCGGCGAGACGCGGCTGGAGATCCTCGACCAGATCGGCCAGGCCACGCGCCACGTGCAGGAGGCCGACAGCATCATGGCGATCACGGCCCGGCTGCTCGGCGAGGCGATGGGCGCGACCCGCTGCGCCTATGCCGACGTGGACAGCGACAGCGATCGCTTCACGATCCGCAGCGACTGGGCGCGCGAGGGCGTCGCCAGCAGCGCCGGCGTCTACTCGCTCGATCTCTTCGGTCCCCAGGCCACCTCCAACCTCCGCCAGGGCCGGCACCTGGTGGTGCACGACGTGGACGCCGAGCTCGGCGACGAAGGCGGGGGCCGGATGTTCAACGCGATCGGCATCCAGGCCATCATCTGCGCGGGCCTGGTCAAGGACGGGCGGCTGGTGGCGATGATGGCCGTGCACCAGGCCGCGCCGCGGCGCTGGACGAAGGACGAGCTGCTGCTCGTGTCCGAGGTGGTCGACCGCTGCTGGGCGCACATCGAGCGCGCGCGCGACGCCGCGATGCTCAAGGAACAGGATGTGCGCAAGGACGAGTTCATCGCCACGCTGGCGCACGAGCTGAGGAATCCGCTGGCCCCCATCAAGTACGCGGTCGCGATCGCGGCGCGCCATCCCCTGCCCGAGGTGATCGCCGGCAAGTTCGCGGTGATCGATCGCCAGGTCAGCCTGATGGCCCGGCTGATCGACGACCTGCTGGACGTGTCGCGCATCAACCGCGGGCTGATCGAGCTGCGGCGCGAGGATGCGCAACTGGACGAACTGGTGGTGCGCGCCGTGGAGGGAACCCAGGCGCTGCTCGACAGCCAGCGGCATCGCCTGACCGTGGCCGTGCCGGCGGACATCCCGGTGCATGTCGATCCCGCGCGCCTGGTCCAGGTGATCGGCAACCTGCTGACGAACGCCGCAAAGTACACGCCGCCGGGCGGCCACATCGAGGTCACGGGCCGCATCGAAGACGGACGCGCCATCCTCGCCGTGCGCGACGACGGCCTGGGCATGGCCAGCGCCGACCATGGCCGGGTCTTCGCGATGTTCACCCAACTGCCGCACACCCGGCGCCACGCGCAGGGCGGCCTGGGACTGGGGCTGGCGCTGGTCCGCAAGCTCGTGGAGCTGCATGGCGGGACCGTCGAGGTCGACAGCCCCGGGCTCGGGGAGGGCAGCACCTTCACCATGGAGCTGCCCGTGCGCGAGCCCTCCGCGGTCCGCACCGACTTGCCGGCGCCCGAGCCGGTTGCGCCGGTTCCAGCCGACGCCGAGGGCGGCCGGCGGATCCTCGTGGTCGAGGACAACGACGACGGCCGGCAGACCCTCATCGAGCTGCTGCGCGGCATGGGCCACCGGGTGGAGGATGCGCGCGACGGCCACGAGGCCCTGGCCATGGCGGCGCGCCTCGACCCCGAGCTCGTGCTGCTCGATCTGGGGCTGCCGGGCATCGATGGCTACGAGGTCGCGGGAAAGCTGCGCGAGCGCTTTGCCGGCGCGGAGCTCGGTATCGTCGCCCTGACGGGCTGGGGCGCGGCGCACGACCGGATGCGCACGCGCGCGGCGGGCTTCGACGAGCACCTGGTCAAGCCGGTGGAGCCCGCCGTGCTGGCGCGGACCGTGCACGAGGTGCTCGCGCAGGTGCGGCGCAGGCGCGCGGGCTGACCCCGGGCCTGCTCGACGATCGTGCTGCCCGCCGCGATCGGCGCCCGCACCGCTCAGGCCTGGACCGCCGCGCCGAGACCGATCAGCCGATCCACCGCCGACGCGTCGAGTCCGGCCTCGCGCAGTACCTGCCGCGTGTGCTGCCCGAGCCGCGGCGGAACGCGCACGGCGGGCGAAGGCGCATCGGCGAAGCGCAGCGGCGGCGCCGTCATCACCAGCTCTCCCATCCGCGCGTCCTCCACCGTTCGAAAGAATCCGGTGGCGACCAGATGCGGGTCGGACTGGAGATCGGCGAGGCCGCGCAAGGGCGCGGCCGGTATGTCCAGGCGTTCGCAGACCTCGAGCCACTCGCCGCTGGTGCGCAGCGCGATGCAGGCCGCGAGCTCGGCGTACAGCGCATCGATGTTGCGCGTGCGCGCGGCCATGTCGGCGAAGCGCGGGTCGCGCAACAGGTCGTGGCGGCCGGTCTCCTCGAAGAAGCGTCGCCAGTGCAGGTCGTTGTACGGCACCACGCAGACATGGCCGTCCAGCGTGGCGTAGGGCTTGCGCCACTTCGTGAGCAGGCGGCTGTAGCCGGGCTCGCCCAGCGGCGGGCTGAACTGCGCGCCATACAGGTGTTCCACGAGCGTGAAGCTGACCATGCACTCGAGCATCGGCACGTCGACGTGCGAGCCGGCACCGGTCGTGGCGCGCGCGACGAGCGCGGCCAGCACCGCCTGCGTCGCGAACAGCGCGCAGGTCTTGTCGGCGATCACCGTCGGCAGATAGCGCGGCGCCCCGTCCGCGCCGCCGCCGAGCGAGGCCAGTCCGCACAGGCCCTGGACGATGTCGTCGTAGGCAGGCCGCCCCGCGTACGGACCGTCCGTGCCGAAGCCCTGGATCGTCACGACGATCAGCCTCGGGTTTCGCTCCCGCAGCCGCGCCGGATCCAGCCCGAGCGCGGCGAGCTTGGCGGCCCGGATGCTGCAGATCAGCACATCGGCCCCGTCGACCAGGTGCAGGAAGGCCTCGCGCGCCGCGCCCTGCTTCAGATCGAGGACGACGCTGCGCTTGTTCCGATTGGCGCCGATGAACGCGGACGCCATGCCGGGCTCGCGCGCCGGCCCCGTGGTGCGTGTGCCGTCGCCCTCGGGGGCCTCGATCTTGATCACGTCCGCGCCCTGGTCGCCCAGCATCTGGGCCGCATAGGGGCCGAGCAGCACGGTCGTCAGGTCGAGGACGCGGATGCCGTCGAGCGGTGGGGCAATATGGTTCATTCCTGCACCAGGTTCACGAGCCTGGCGGTGTCGGTCCAGCGCTGGATCTCGGCGAGCTGGAAGCGGCGCAGCTCGGCCCCCGTGGTCTGCACGGCCTCGTTGCCGGTGGCCGCGAAGAAGGATCGCGTGGCGTCGGCCCTGGCGATCGCGGAGAACCAGCCTTCGAGGCGGGCCACGACGGGCGCGGGCGTCTTCGCGCTGACGGCGGCGGCCGCCCAGTTGTAGGCGGTGAAGTCGGGGTAGCCCGCCTCCTGGAAGGTGGGCACGCCGGGCAGCTGGGGCAGGCGCTTCTCGCCCGCCACCGCCAGCACATGGATGCGGCCGGCCTGCGCGAGCGCCAGGCCCGAGCCGGGATCGATGAAGCCGGCGTCGACCACGTTCGATGCCAGGGCCGCCGCCAGGTCGCTCGCGCCCTTGTACGGCACGTGGTTCGCCTTGATGCCCGCCAGGTTGTAGAACTGGGCCGCGAACATCAGGTACGAGGTGGCGCCGTGGCCCGAGTTCACCTCGCCGGGCGCGAGGCGCGCGCGCTCGACGAAGGACTTCAGGTCCCTGGCCGGCGAATCGCCGCGCACCGCGAGCAGGGCGGGCGCGCGGTTGAGCATGCCGAGCATCGCGAAATCGCCGACCGGGTCGTAGGGCAGTTTCCTGAACTGCACGGCATTCACCACGAAGGCCGAGTTGGCGCCGATGAAGATGGTGTGCCCGCCAGGGTCGGCGCGCAGCACGTTCGAGATCGCGATGAACCCGTTGCCGCCCGCGATGTTGCGCACCGTGGCCGGCTGGCCGCTGAGCCGGCCCAGCTGCTCCGCGAAATAGCGGGCACCGATGTCGGAGCCGCTGCCCGGCGGGAACGGCACCACCAGCTCGATGGGCTTGGAGGGAAAGGGCGCCTGCGCCAGGGCGCGGCCGGCGAATGCGAGCGTGGCCAGCGCCGCGCCCCTCGCGGCGAAGGTGCGGCGTGTCGTGCCTGCGGTCGATCGAATCGTCATGCGTGTCTCCGTTGTCATCGTGTTCTTCGGTCCATTCAGCGCAGGCCCGTCACCGCCGGCCAGAGCGCGTCCGCGCCGCGTGCGATGAAATCCCGTCCCAGCCGGCGCGCCCACGAGGCGCCCGAGCCGTCCTCCGTGCGCCAGGACCACAGGCGCCGCGTCCGCAGGTGCAGCGGGTACTCGGCGGTGACGCCGATCGCGCCATGGGCCTGATGGGCGGCATTGCACCCGACCGACGCCGCGACGTCGGCCCGCATCTTCGCGATGGCGATGGTGCGCCAGTCGGGAGCGCTGGTCGCGAATGCGAGCGAGCAGGCCGACAGCGCGCTCGTCACCTCGCCCGCGAACACCGCGAGGCTCTGCTGCACGGCCTGGAACTTGCCCAATGGCTTGCCGAACTGCGAGCGGGCGTTGACATAGGCGACCGTCATGTCGAGCGCGCTCTCGGCCGCGCCGGTCATGAGTGCCGCGCGGTAGCGCGCCGTCTCGAGCGACGTTGTCTCGACACAGTCCGCGAGCGCCGCCTGCGCCAGGCATTGCACACCCTCGAACCGGAGCCGGTCGCGCGGCTCGTGCGCGAGGTTGTGTCCGTGCTCGACGGCCAGGCCTGGCGCGTTCGCGGCGAGCAGCAGCACATGCTCGCCCTGCCGGGCCTGGACGGCCAGCACCAGATGGCTCGCGTGGCGGGCCCATGGCACCGTGGCATGCCCTTGCAGCAGCGGCGCCTGATCCGTGGTCTCGACGAGTTGCGCATCGCGCACGATCCCCAGCGCCAGCATGCCGGCGGGCGCCTCGAGCCCTGCCTTGCGAAGCAGCGCGCGGGCCAGCATGTTCTCGACCACGGGCAGCGGAACGCAGTGGTAGCCGGTGGCCTGCGCGATCGCGAGCGCCGTCGGTTCGGGCCGTTCGAGCTCGCCGTCGTAGTCGGTCAGCAGGCCGGGCAATCCGAGGGCCTCGACCTCGTTCCAGAGCGGTTGAATGTCTTGCCCGGCTTGCCCATGCGCGCGTGGGTCGAGGCGCGCCGCGCACAGCCGCGCATAGCTGTCGACGATGAGCGTCTCCAGTCCCGCGCTCACAGTCCCACTCCCTTGGCGATGATGCCGCGCAGGATCTCGCGCGCGCCGCCGCGGATGGAGAACTGCGGCGCCGCCTGCGTCGTGAATGCGGCGGCCGCCGCCAGTTCGCTGCGCGGGTCCGAGAGGTCGATGTCGAAGAGCTGGTGCGCGGCTTCGGTCACCTTCTGCTCGAAGCTCGTGCCGCGGTCCTTGACGATGGCGGCCGCGAGCGCGGGCGATTCGCCGCGCGCGAGCATCGCCGAGATGCCCAGCGACATCTCGCGCAGCGCCGCGAGTTCGGCGACCAGGTGGCCGAGCTCGGCCGCATGCTGCGGATTGGATGCGTCGGCCGCTCCCACCATCTGCCGCAGCAATTCGAACGAGCTGAGGAAACGCTCGGGTCCGCTTCGCTCGTAGGCCAGTTCGCGGTTCACCTGCTTCCAGCCTTCCCCTTCGCGGCCGATGAGCGCATCGGCCGGCAGCTTCACGTCGTCGAAGGTGCATTCGTTGAAGTGGCTCTCGCCCTGCATGTGGGGGATCGGCCGCACGGCGATGCCCGGCGAACGCATGTCGATGACGAATTGCGACAGGCCTTCCTGCCGGCTCGATCCGCTGCCGCTGCGAAACAGCCCGATCATGTAGTCGGCCTCGTGCGCCATCGAGGTCCAGACCTTGCGCCCGTTGAGCAGCCAGCCGTCTTCCGTGCGGCGCGCCGCGCTGCGCACGCTCGCGAGGTCCGAGCCGGCGTCGGGCTCGCTCATACCCACGCAGATGCTGATCTCGCCGCGCGCCATGCGCGGCAGCAGTTCGCGCTTCACGCGATCCGAGGCGTACTCGAGCAGCAGTGGGCCGGTCTGCCGGTCCATCGGCATGCAGCTGCAGATGTGCGCGCCGGCGGCGAGGCTCTCTTCCCAGACCACGTAGCGTTCGTGATTGCCGCGCTCCTGGCCGCCGTACGCCTTTGGCCACGACAGGCCGATCCAGCCGCGCCGGCCGAGCTCGCGCGCCAGCGACCGGCTGCCGGCCAGCCAGTTCTTCGCGCGATCGGTGGCCGAGCTGTGCGCGCGAGTGCCGTGGAAGAAGGCCCGCACGTCGGCGCGCAGCGGCTCGAGTTCGGGCATCGCGCCCGCGGAACTGATGTGGATTGCCTGCATGGATCTAGCGTGTGTTGCCGGTGGACAGCGCATCCGCCAGCGCGCGCACCGCTTCGCGGTGCTCGGGTGAATGGATGGCCTGCGCCTGGGCCTCGGCCGACAGGTGCAGCACCTCGTCGAAGCTCTGCGTCGCGGAGGCGCGCAGCAGCTGCTTGGTGAGCCGCAGCGCCGTTCGCGAATGGGCGGCGATCCGGGCGGCGAGCGCCTGTGCGTGGGACTGGAGCTGGTCGTCGTCGACCACGGCGCTCACGAGGCCCAGTTCGAGCGCGCGCGCCGCGTCGATGGTCTCGCCCGTGAAGGCCAGGTAGCCTGCCTTCGCCGGCCCGAGCATGCGGGTCAGGAGCCAGGCGCCCCCGTCCCCCGGCACCAGGCCGAGCTTGACGAAGCTCTCGGCGAAGGCCGCGCGGCGCGAGGCGATCCGCAGGTCGCACATGCAGGCCAGGTCGAGGCCGGCGCCGATCGCGGGCCCGTTCACCGCCGCGATGACCGGAAGCCGCAGTCCATGGAGCGTGCGTGCCAGCCGCTGGATCCCCGAGTCGAAGCTCGCGCGGATCTGCTCGGGCGGCGGCAATCCATCGTCCAGCGAGGCCAGCATCTCTTTCACGTCGCCACCGCCGCAGAACGCGGGGCCTTCGCCGGTCAGCACGACCACCCTGGCCGCCTCGTCGAGATCGGCACGCTGGCAGGCGGCCACGAGGTCCGCGATGGCGGGCGCGCAGAGGGCGTTGCGTGTGCGCGGCGACGACATCGTCAACGTGACGATGCCGTCGCGGCATTCGTAGCGGATGAATGACAAGTGGCGGGTCCTTTTTTCGGGCTGCGCAGTGGAGGGATGCGGCATTCTGCGAACGGGCCGCCGTGGAGGCAACGCTCCGTTCGGAACATCCGGATTGCCTAGAATGGAAATCCGAAAACGCACAGCGAATCCCCGCCATGGCCGCCGCCAATCCACTCGACAGGCTCCGTGCCCGCAACCTCAACCTGCTGGTGCCGCTGCACGTGCTGCTGCAGACCTGCAGCGTGAGCCAGGCCGCCGAGCAGCTGGGAACGAGCGCCTCGGCCGTCAGCAAGCTGCTGCAGGCGCTGCGCGAGGAGCTCGGCGACCAGCTCCTGGTGCGTTCCTCCAACAAGATGTTCCTCACGGACCGGGCCCGGCAGTTGCGGCCCGCCGTGGACCGCGCCGTCGCGCAGTGCCGGCAGCTGTTCGACGAGGACGCCTTCGAACTCGCGCAGGTCGAGCGCGTGCTGGTGCTGGGCGCCAACGACTACATCCAGTCCACGCTGGGGGTCCGGCTGGCGCGCCTGCTGCGGCAGCACGCGCCCGGCGTGCAGCTCGTGATGCGACCGATCGCCAAGGGTATCCCACAGCTGCTGGCCGAAGGCGCGCTCGACCTGTGCATCGGCACCGAGAACCTCGAGGCGCGCGGCCTGCGCGTGCAGCCGCTGGCGCGCGAGCAGCTCGCCTGCGTCACCCATCGCGAGAATGCCGCGGCGCCCAGGCAGCTGTCGCTGGCCCAGCTCTGCGGCTGCGCGCACATCGACGTGTCGCCCTCGGGCCTGGGCCTGCTGCCGGCCATCTTCGAGCGCCAGGCCCTGAACGCGGGGCAGAAGAGGAACGTGGTCATGACCGCGTCGAGCTACATGGCATTGCCGGACCTGTTGCAGGGCACGAACGCCGTGTCCATGGTGCCGCGGCGGCTGCTCGGCCTGGCCAGCTTCGGCGAGCGGGTGCGCGAGATCGGCCTGCGGTTTCCCTCGCCCGAATTCGACCTGCGCCTGTACTGGCACAACATCACCCACACCGATGCCTTCGCGGTCTGGCTGCGCGATCGCCTGTTCGAGCTGACGCCCGAGCAGTCCGCGCCGCCGCCCGCGAAGCGCCGCTAGCACGCGCAACGCCCCCGTACACTGCGTACCCCTCGATTTCATCCCAGCCCGACCGCCATGAAACTGAGTCAACTCCGCTCGTTCCTCAGCGTCGCCGAGCATGGGAGCATCCGGGCCGCGGCGCGCGCGCTCGGCATGTCGCAGCCGGCCGTGACCCAGGCGATGCGCGAGCTGGAGCTGTCGGTCGACGCGCCGCTGCTGCAGCGCGGCACGGCCGGTGTCGAGCTCACGGTGTATGGCCGCTCGCTGGTGCGCCGGGCCAGCGTGATCCAGCGCGAGATGGAGCGCGCGGTGGCGGAGATCGAGGAGATCCGCGACGGCAGCTCGGGCCTGATCTCGATCGCGATCTCCACCGCCGTCGCCTTCGAGATCCTGCCGAAGGCCTTCGCTGCGTTCCGCGCGCGATTCCCGCACGTCGAGGTCCGCTTCAACGAAGCCTCGATCCCGCACACGCTGCCGCGCATCCTCGACGGAACGGTGGACTTCATGGTCGCGCACATGCTGCCCGGCTCGCTGGCCGACTGGGAGGTCAAGCGCCTGTTCCGCACCGCCATGGTGGCGGTGGCGCGCGAGGGCCATCCGATCCTGGACGCGGCGGACACCGACCGCTTCGCCGAGTGGGAATGGCTGCTGCCCTACGACGACGAGAGCGCGCCCGAGCTGGTGCGCCAGCTGTTCGCGCCGAAGCGCATCGCGCCGCCGACGCAGGTGGTGCGCTGCACCTCGACGGCGATCGGCCTGAAGCTCGTGGGCGAGAGCGACCTGGTCGGGGTGTTCGTCGACACGATGAACAGCGAGGAGTTTCCGCACTACGGCCTGGTCAAGGTGCCCCTGTGCGACCCGCTCGCGGCGCTCGACGTCAGCGTGATCTCGCGGCCCGGCTCGGTGCTGAGCCCGGCGGCGCAGAACTTCCTCGATTGCCTGCGCCATGAAGCGGCGATGAAAGGCAACGCCTATCACCCCTGAAGAGTGCTTGTCTTCCGGCCGCGGATCGCTGCTCCTAGCATCCGCCATCGCAACAAAAGGCATGGCCAGGAGACAGCAATGGGTACCCAGACAAGTGGCGTCGCGCCACCGCTATCGAAGCGAAAGGCGGTGACGGCGATCACGGTCGGCAACGCGCTGGAGTTCTACGACTTCACCGTCTACGGCTTCATGACGAGCATCATCGGGCGGATCTTCTTTCCGTCCCTGAGTCCCTACGCGCAGCTGCTGCTGGCGGTGGCCAGCTTCGGTGTCGGCTTCCTCGCGCGGCCGCTCGGTGGCGTGGTGATCGGCGCCTATGCCGACCGCCATGGCCGCAAGAAGGCGATGGGGCTGACCATCGGCCTCATGGCGCTGGGCTGCGCCATGATCGCTGCGGCACCCACGCCCGCGCAGATCGGCCTGGCGGCGCCGGCGATCATTGTGCTGGCACGGCTGATCCAGGGCTTCTCGGCAGGCGGCGAGGTCGGTGCGTCGACGGCCATGCTGGTCGAGTACGCGGGCCGCAACGAGCGCGCCTTCATGGCCAGCTGGCAGGTCGCGAGCCAGGGCATGGGCGTGATGTTCGGCGCGCTCGTCTCGAGCACCGTGATCTCGGTGCTGGCGCCGGCCGATCTCGAGAGCTGGGGCTGGCGGCTGCCCTTCGTGCTGGGCATCCTGATCGCGCCGGTGGGCATGTACATCCGCACGCGCCTGCACGAGACCCATGTCGACGCGCCGAAGCCATCGGTCTCCGGCGGAACAGGAGAAATTGGCGAGTCGGGCGGCAAGATCGGCCTGCTGCTGCGCCACCACTGGAAGCAACTGATCCAGGCCAGCCTGCTGTTCCTCTCGTGCACGGTCGGCATCTACGTGGTCGCGTTCTACATGCCCACCTACGCGGCCCGGGAGCTCGGGCTGCCGGTGCAGGTCGGCATCTGGGCCGGCGTGGTGTTCGGCATCGTGAACCTGCTCGTCGCGCCGCTGTCGGGCCTGCTGGCCGACTGGCTGCGGCGCAAGCCGGTGATCTTCTGGTCGCGCGTGGTGTTGCTGCTGCTGGTGTTCCCGTGCTTCCACTGGCTGCTCGCCGCGCCTTCGCCGGGGCGCCTGTACGTGGTCGTCGGCCTGCTCAGCGTGTGCCTGACCTCGCAGTTCCCCGCGCTGCTGGTGATGCTCACCGAGATCTTCCCGAAGCATGTGCGCGCCAGCGGGCTCTCGACCGTCTACAGCGTGGTGGTCGCGGTCTTCAGCGGCTTCTCGCCCTTCGTGCTGACCTGGCTGGTGCACGAGACCGCCGACAAGCTGGCTCCCGCCTGGTACCTGGTGGCCGTGACCGTGGTCTCGACCCTCGTCATGCCCTGGCTCGTGGACCGCACCGGCGAGGACCTCGATGCGGAGAGCCCGAAGGAAGCGCCGCCCCGTGTTCGCAGCGCGATGCCGGTGGGGAGCTTCAAGTGAAACCCACGAGCCATTTCGCGGCGAACTATGCCGCGGCACGCGAGCGCTTTCTCGCGAGCGCGGACTCGGCGGGGCTCGCGGTCGCCTCGTATGCGATCGACGGCGTGCGCGGCGCGCAGGGCGAGGAACTCGCGATGGACGTCGTGCGATTCGGCGATCCGCAGGCCGACAAGCTGCTGGTGCTGACCTCCGCGATCCATGGTGTCGAGGGCTTCTGCGGCTCGGGCTGCCAGTCGGCGATGCTCGTGGACGAGCCGCTGCTGGCCACGGCCGAGCGCATGGGCGTCGGCCTGCTGTTCGTGCACGCGGTCAACCCCTTCGGCTTCTCGCACCTGCGCCGCGTCAACGAAGACAACGTGGACGTGAACCGCAACTTCGTGCGCTTCGACGAGGCGCGTTCGCCGAACCACGGCTATGCCGAGTTGGAGCCCCTGCTGCTTCCGCCCGCATGGCCGCCGGGTCCCGAGGCGGCCGCGCGGCTCGATGCCTGGATCGGCGCGCACGGCGTCGAGGCCTACGGGCAGTCGGTGTTCCAGGGGCAGTACGACTCGCCCACGGGCATGTTCTACGGCGGCAGCCGCGCGACCTGGAGCAACAGGACGATCCGGCGGGTTCTTCGGCACGAGGGCGCCGCGGCGAAGCAGGTGGGCTGGATCGATCTGCACACCGGGCTCGGCCCGCGCGGCCACTGCGAGAAGGTGTTCATCGGCAGGCGCGGCGAGATCGACCGGGCCTGGACCTGGTGGGGCGCGGATGTCATCTCGACCGAGCGCGACGATTCGGTGATGTACGAGATCAGCGGCCCGATGGTGACGATCCTCGCGGAGGAATGCCCCAACGCACTGGGCACCACGATCGCGCTCGAGTTCGGCACCGTGCCGCTGCTGCGGATGATCGATGCGCTGCGCGCCGACCACTTCTGCTGGCGGGCCGAGCCACCGGTCGCGCCGCGGCTCCAGGCCGAGGCCGGGCAGGAGCTGAAGGCTTGCTTCTACGTCGACGATGCCGACTGGCAGGGCATGGTCTTCGGCCAGGCGCGCACGGCGGTCGTGCAGGCCCTGTGCGGGCTCGGCGCTTCGGCGTGACCGGGTGCGCGGCGCGGCGGATGGTCAGGCGGCGCGCCCGCTCTTCCTGCGGCCGCCGGCCTTCGCGCCATGGCTCGCCAATCCGGCGAAGTCCACGATCCTGATCCTCGGTCCGTCGAGCTGCACCAGCCCGTCGGCCCTCAGCGCGCGCAGCGCCATGTTGGTCCGCTGGCGCGACAGCCCGCACAGGTTGGCGAGCTGGTGCTGCGGCAGGGCCAGCGCGTCGCCATCGTCGCCCTGGGCCAGCAGCGACAGGCAGCGCGCAACGCGCATGTCGGGCGCCAGCATGCGCGAGGCTTCGAGCAGGGCCGTGACCGTGCCCATGCGCTGGTTGAGGTTGTTGAGCAGGAAGTTGTTGAACGGCACGCTCTGCGCGAGCAGCAGCTCGAAGGTCGGTGCGGGCAGCAGGCAGACGCGGCTCGCGCGCACCGCGATCACGTCGTAGCGCCGCTGCTCGCGCTTGAGCATCGAGCCTTCGCCGCCCCACTCGCCCTCGCGCAGGAAATGCAGCGTGGTCTCGCTGCCATCGGCGGCTGTCACCGACATCTGCAGGAAGCCGCTGTCCACGCCGATCCAGTGCGCGGCGGTCTCGCCCACCCGGGCCACGCATTCGCCGATCGCGGCCTCCTTCTCGACCAGGGTGGCGCGCACCAGCGCCTGCTGCGCAGGTTCCAGCGTGGCGAACCAGGCGGTGCGGTCGAGCAGGGAGGTGGTCGGTGGGGCGGGCTTCATGGATGTCGTTGCAACGACAGCGCGATGCGCGTGTCTTCACGATAGTAAGCACTTCAACAGGAGACGCCAATGACCGTGAGAACCGAGAAGGATGGGGCGGTGTGGACCGTGATCCACAGCCGCTTCGACGAAGCGCGCAACGCGATGGACCCCGACAGCGCCGACGCGCTGGTCGAGCAGCTGCAGGCCTTCGACCGCGATCCGCAGGCGCGCGTCGCGGTGCTGTGGGGCGAGGGCGGCGCCTTCTGCGCCGGCTGGGACCTCAAGTACGCGAGCACGCTGGCGGACCGCGAGCGCTTCGACCAGGACATCGTGCGCGGCCTGGCGTTTCCGATGGGTGCCAACGCGGCGCCGCGGGGACCGCTGGGGCCGACGCGGCTGGAGCTGTCGAAGCCCGTGATCGCGGCGGTGGAAGGCCCCGCGGTGGCGGGCGGCATGGAGCTCGCGCTGTGGTGCGACATCCGCGTGATGGCCGACAGCGCCTACTTCGGCGTGTACTGCCGCCGCTGGGGGATCCCGCTGCTCGATGGCGGCGCGGTGCGCCTGCCGCGGTTGGTGGGCCAGGGCCGCGCGATGGAGATCATCCTCACCGGCCGCAAGGTGCCGGCCGAGGAGGCGCTGCGCATCGGCATGTGCGAGCAGCTGGTGCCGCATGGCGAGGCGCGGCAGGCGGCCGAGGCGATGGCCAGGGAGATCGCGCGCTTTCCGCAGGCCGCCGTGCGGGCCGATCGCCGCACGGTCCACGAGAGCCATGGGCTGCCGCTGCGCGATGCGATGCGCGTGGAGTGGGCCAACGGCGTGGAGGCGCACCACCAGGAAGGCGCCGATGGCGCGGGCCGCTTTGCGTCGGGACTGGGGCGCGGCGGCGACTTCGGCCGTATCTGAACCTCACTCCTCGAACAGGCGCGACTGCGACGAGGTCAGCGCCGAGAAGCTCTCGCCCATCGGCTGCAGGATCGCGTCCGCGATCGGCCGCAGCTGCTTCGCGAGGTAGTGCTCGTAGTCGATGCGCGACTGGCGCGCTTCCAGCGGCTCGGGCCCGTTGCGCGTCATCACGTACTGGATCCAGCCGCCGTTCTGGTACTGGCGCGGCCGCTGGGCCCGGTCGTTGAACGCATCGGCGATGCGCGCCGCGCGCACCTGCGGCGGCACGTTGACCTGGTAGTCGTCGAGCCGATGGCGCAGGCGCTTGCGGTAGACCAGCAGCTCGTCCTTGGCACCCGCCAGCATCGAGCGCGTGTAGTCGGTGACGAAGTCGCGGTAGGGCTCGTCGTGGAAGATACGCGACAGCAGCCCTTCCTGGAATTGGCGCGCGAGCAGGGTCCAGTCGCTGCGCGCCATCTCGAGGCCGCGATAGACCATCTCCTCCTTGCCCCCGGCATCGACGCTCAGGCCCGCGTAGCGCTTCTTGCTGCCGATGTCCGAGCCGCGGATGGTGGGCATGAAGAACTTCTTGTAGTGGGTGTCGAACTCGATCTCGAGGAAGTTGCGCAGCCCCTGCCCGTCGTGCAGGCTGCGGGTCCACCAGGCGTTGATCTCGGTGGTGAGCGCCGCGGCGATGGCATGCGCGTCCTCGCTGGAATGCGAGCGCTTGAGCCAGATGAAGATGGAGTCGGTGTCGCCGTAGATGACCTCGTAGCCGCGCTCCTCCACGAAGTCGCGCGTGAGCCGCATCATCTCGTGGCCGCGCAGCGTGATGGCGGACACCAGGTCGGGATTGAAGAAGCGGCAGTCGGACGCGCCCAGCACGCCTGCGAAGGAGTTCATCAGCAGCTTCAGCGCCTGCGACAGCGGCTCGTTCTTCGCGCGCTTGGCCTCGTCGCGCGCATGCCAGAAGGTGCTGACGATCTCGGGCAGGCAGTGCTTCTCGCGCGAGAACAGCGTGCCGTTCGGGCCCTTCACGCCCGCGGCAGGGTCTTGCGCGCGCGTGCCTTCCACCAGCCCCACGGGGTCGACGAGGAAGGTGCGGATGATCGATGGATAGAGGCTCTTGTAGTCGAGCACCACGACCGAGTCGTAGAAGCCGGGCTTGGAGTCCATCACGTAGCCGCCCGGATAGGCCTTGCTGAGGATCTCGCCGACGTTGGGCGCCACGTAGCCCAGCCGGTGCATGCGCGGCAGGTAGTGGTGGCTGAACGCGGCGATGGAGCCGCCGAAGTGGTCGGCCTGCAGGCCCATGGTCTGCGCGCGCTCCAGCACGAAGCTCAGCAGCTTCGTCTTCTCGAAGATGCGCAGCACCAGCTCGCAGTCGCGGATGTTGTAAGTGGCGAGCGCCGGCTTGTCCTGCTGGTAGCGGCGCTCGATCTCGGCCATCTTGTCGTACTCGTCGCCGATGGCCTTGCCTTCGCCGAGCAAGGCCTGCGACACCGACTCGAGGCTGAAGGACGGAAAGCTCCACATGCCGGAGCGCAGCGCCTCGATGCCGTCGATGATCACGCGGCCCGCGGTGGTCGCGAACAGGTAGCCCTGCTTGCCCGGATGCGTGCGCCATTCGAAGGGTCGGCGTTCGCGACCCGGCAGCAGCGGCGTGCCGGCGGTGTCGGCCGTCTTCTGCAGCACGCGCAGGTCGAACTGGATCACGCTCCAGCCGACGATGACGTCGGGGTCGTTGCGTTCGAACCAGTCGTTGAGGCGCTCGATCATCGCCTTGCGGCTGGCGCAGTAGACGAGCGAGAAGCCCAGCGGCTCGCTCGCCGCCTGCGCGGGCGCCTCGCCCAGCATGTAGACCACGCGCTCGCCGGTGCCGTCGAGCGCGATCGAGTAGAGCTCCTCGTGCTGGCTGGTCTCGATGTCGAGCGACACCACCTTGAGCCGCGGCCGGTAGGCGGGCGCGGGCTTGAGCCGCGGATCGACGATGGCGGCGCCATCGGGCCGGCCGCCTTCCACCAGCGTGCCCGCCGTGATGAAGCGCTCCATCAGGTAGCGGTCGTGCGGCCGGATGTCGGCCTCGAGCAGTGGAATGCCCTTCGCCTCGAGCAGCCGCACCAGCCGCTTGAGCTGGCGGAAATGCGTGACGTAGACGCCGACGACCGGCTCCTGGCCGAAGGTCTTGAGCGCGAGTTCGCGCAGCTGCAGGCCCGGCAGCTCCGCGGCGTGGGCTTCCACCGCCTGCCTGTGCTTCGCCGCGACGAAGGCGACCGAGGTCTGCGCGTTGAGCAGCACCTTTCGCGGGCCCTCGTCGGTGGCGAGCCAGAACTCGATCTCGGTGCCGCCCGGCGCATCGCGCCAGCGCCGGGTGAGGATGAATCCCTGGAGTTCGGTGGACGGCACGGGCGGCTGGAGATCGGGTGGAGCGGGAGGGTGCTGGATTCTCACAGGGCCGCGCTTTGCTTGCGTCTGGCCGTCGTGCTGCGCGGCGGCATGCTGTCCTTCATGGCCTCCTTGAGGAGGCCGAACACGCGCCGATCGCCGAGCTGCGCGACATTGAAGCGCGCGAACGAGCCCGCCGTCTGCGAGACGCTGAAGACATTGCCGGGCGCGAGCACGACCTTCTGTTCCATGCAGCGCCGCGCCAGCACCGCGGAGTCGAGCCCATCGGGCAGACGGCACCAGAGGTAGAAGCCGCCGCGCGGCGCGAGCCAGGGTGCGATCCCCAGCGCGGCCAGGCGCTCGGTGGCGTCCTTGCGCGCGCGCGTGAGGCGCTGGCGCACCTCGTCCATGTGCTTGCGATAGCTGCCGCCGGCCAGCACGCCGGCGATCAGCTCGGTGGCCACCGGGCTCGGGCCGCCGAACTGGGTCGCCACCTGAAGGTCGACCAGCCCGTCGATCCAGTCGCGGCGCGCGGCGATGTAGCCGCAGCGCACCGAGGCCGAGAGCGTCTTGGAGAAGCTGCCGATGCGGATCACGCGCTGCAGGCCGTCGAGCACCGCCAGCCGCGGCGAGGGCGAGGGCTCGAAGTCGGCGAAGACCTCGTCCTCGACGATCGTCATGCCCTGCGCCGCGGCCGCGCCGAGCACGCGGTGCGCGGTCTGCGGCGAGATGGTGGCGCCGGTGGGATTGTGCAGCGCCGAGTTGGTGATGTAGAGCCGCGGGTTCTGCGCCAGTGCCTGCGTGAAGGCCGCGACGTCGGGACCGGTGGGCGTGAACGGCACGCCGACGATCTTCGCCTGGTGCGCGCGCAGCAGCGCCTGGAAGTTGAAGTAGCAGGGATCGTCGACCAGCACCGTGTCGCCGGGCCGCAGCAGCAGGCGGCAGATCAGGTCGATGGCCTGCGTGCCCGAGGTCGTCAGCAGCAGCTGTTCGGGCGTCGCGGCGATGCCTTCGTCGGCCAGGCGCGCCAGCAGCAGGCGGCGCAGCGCGAGCGCGCCGCGCGTGCTGCCGTAGTCGGCCAGCAATGCGTCGTCGGCGCGGCTCAGCGCGCGCAGGCCCTTGCGCAAGGCCGCGTGCGGCATCCAGTCGGCCGGCAGCCAGCCGCAGCCCGGCATGAGGAAGGAGCCATCGGCATCCAGCGACTGGCGCGAGACCCAGAAGGGATCGACGTCGCGCTCGCGCGGCGCACCCATCTTGGCCAGCGCCATCGGCGGCAGGTTGGCGCCGGTCACGTAGAAGCCCGAGCCGCGGCGCGCGCGGATCACGCCCTCGGCCTCGAGGCGGTCGTAGGCCTCGACCACGGTGGAGGGCGAGACGCCCATGGTCTCGGCGAAGCTGCGCACCGAGGGCAGGCGATCGCCTTCCACCAGGGCGCGGTTCGCGATCTTGGCGCGCACCGCCTCCATCAGCGCATCGGTCCGCATCGTTGCCTTCACACCGCTCATCCTCTTCGCCTTCCCAGTGACTGTGTGGCTGGGATAAGCCATACAGTTTGCCGAAATTGTATGCCTCTGTGCCTTCCTTCCCTCGCACAGGGCCGCTACGCTGAGGGGATGACAAGCGAAGGCTCTCGACGACATTCGGCCGGCTGGGGCAGCGGCCTGCTGGGCGTGCTCATCTTCAGCGGCTCGCTGCCCGCCACGCGCGTGGCCGTGGCCGATTTCTCCCCGCTGTTCCTGACGGCCGCGCGCGCGGTGATCGCCGCCCTGCTGGGCGCGGTGTTCCTGTTCGCGCTGCGCGAAGCGCGGCCCAGGCGAGCCGACCTCGTGCCGCTGATCCTGGTGTCCATCGGCGTGGTCGTCGGCTTTCCGCTGCTGACAGCGCTCGCGCTGCAGCACATCGATGCCGCGCATTCGGTGGTCTTCGTCGGCTTGCTGCCGCTGTCGACCGCGATCTTCGGCGTGCTGCGCGGCGGCGAGCGGCCCAGGCCCGCCTTCTGGCTGTTCTCGATCGTCGGCGCCGCGGTGGTGGCCGGCTTCGCGCTGCACGGCAGCCGCGGCGGCAGCCTGCTGGGCGACCTGCTGATGATCGCGGCCATCGTGGTGTGCGGACTCGGCTATGCCGAAGGCGCCACGTTCTCGCGCCGCCTCGGTGGCTGGCAGGTGATCTGCTGGGCACTGCTGCTGTCGCTGCCGCTCATGGGGGCCATCGCGTTGTTCACCCTGCCGCAGGCCTGGGACCGCATCGGCACCCCGGCCTGGGCCGGCCTGGCCTACGTGTCGGTGTTCAGCATGATGATCGGCTTCGTCTTCTGGTACCGCGGCCTGGCGCTCGGCGGCATCGCGGGCGTGGGGCAGCTGCAGTTGCTGCAGCCCTTCTTCGGCCTGCTGCTGGCCGGGCTGCTGCTCGGCGAACCGGTGGCCTGGACAATGATCGCCTCGACCGTGGTCGTGGTGTTCTGCGTGGCGGGCGCCAAGCGTTTCGCCTGAGCGGCCGATGTCTTCAGCGATCGAGATCGGCGCGCTCGCGCCGCTGAGCCGGCCGGGTTGGGTCGAGGCGGGCGAGCATCTGCTCGCGGGCATGGAACTGGCCGTGCGCGAGATCAACGAGGCGGGCGGTGTCGCCGGCCGGCCCCTGCGCCTCGTGGCAAGGGACACCGCGGCCGATCCCGCGAAAGCCGCCGCCGCCGTGGACGAACTGGCCGGCCTCGGCGTGGTGGCACTGGCCGGGGAGTACCACAGCGTGGTCGCCCGCGCGGCGGCCGCACGCGCGCATGCACTCGGCCTGCCGTTCCTCTGCGCGTCGGCAGTGCTCGATGCGCTGTGCGAACAGCCGACGCCCTGGGTGGCGCGGCTGGCGCCGGCCCAGTCGCATGGCTGGCGGATCTACGCCGACTTCCTGCTCGGCGAGGGCCATCGCCGCATCGCGGTCGCGGCCGATGCCAGCGTCTATTGGGCGGCGGGCACGGGCATCCTGCGCGAGCACCTGGCCGCGCGCGACGGTGTGCTGATCGAGCTCGATGCGCGAGCGTTGTCGCCCGCGGCACTGTGCGACCAGCTGTTCGAGCAACGCGCCACGGCCGTCCTGATGCTGGCCGGCCATCCCGAGCCGGCCGTGCCCATCGTCAAGGCCTTGCGTCATGACCCGCGCCTTGCCGGCATGCGGATCGGCGCGCCGGCCGGGCAGCCCGAGTTCGCCGAATGGATGGCGGCGCTGGGCGCGGATGGCGCGGCGATTCCGTTCCTTCGCTATCTGCCCGAGCACCTCGGTTCGTCAGCCATGCGCATCGAGGCGGCATTGCGCGAGCGACTGGGCGTGGCGCCTTCGTTCGTCGCCTTCGAGGGCCACGATACGATCGCCGTGCTCGCCGAGGCGATGCGATCGCATGGTGCGCGGCGTCAGGGTATCGCCGAGGCTTGGGATCGAAAGTCCTTCGAAAGCAGCCGCGGCCCGCTCCGGTTCTCGCGCGTGCCGGGCATCGATGTCCTGCAATGGGCCTGGCCGCCGGTCCAGGTCGTCGAGCGCGATCCCTCGAAGCCAGATCGCTTCAGGGTGCTCCACGCCAGCGCCTGATCCCGGTCAGGCGTGGACTCTGCCCAGGAAGTCGCGCATCAGTCCCGACACCTCCTCGAGATGCGTCTCGAGCAGCCAGTGCCCGCCATCGAGCAGATGCAGCTCGGCCTGCGGCAGGTCGCGCAGATAGGCGCGCGCCGACTTCTCGGGCATGTAGTGATCGTGCGGCCCCCAGACGATCAGCGTCGGCGGCTTGTGGGTCGCGAGGTACTGGCGATGCGCCGGGAACCACGCACGGTTCTGTTTCAGCCCAGCGATCAGGTCGATCGCAACCTCCTTGCGTTTCGGCGTGACCAGCGACCAGTGCAGCTTCCACAGGTCCGGCGGAATCCGGTCGGCGCGCTCCTCGTCCAGCGCATTGAGGAATTCCTCCTTGAAGGTCTCCTCGTCGATGGCCTTGGCCAGTCGGGCGCGCATCTCGGCCTCGGGCAGGGTCCAGGTCTCCTCGATCTCCGCGTACTTCGGGCCCAGCGCATCCTCGTAGGGAATGTCGCCGTTCTGGATGATCTGCGCCACGATGCGCTCGGGCGCCATGATCGCCAGCCGCGCGCCGATCGGCGAGCCGAAGTCGTGCAGGTAGAGCGCGAAGCGCGACAGGCCCAGCGTCTTCACGAAGCGGTCGAGGAACTGCGCATAGCCGTCGAAGCTGTAGTCGAAGTCCTCGGGCGTGGCGCTGTACCCCGCGCCCGGGTAGTCGGGCGCGACGAGCCGCCAGCGGTCCCCGAGAAGCGGCATCAGGTTGCGGAACTCGTAGGACGAGCACGGGTAGCCATGCGGCAGCAGCACGGCCGGCGCATCGGGCGGGCCGGCTTCGCGGTAGAAGGTGTCCACGTTGCCGACCTGGATGCGGCGATGTCGAACCGTGGCGGTCATGCGGCCTCTCCCGTCTCGACCACGAAGGCATGCAACTCGGCCAGCTTCCCGTCGCGAAAGCGCCAGACATCGCAGTAGCTGTGATGCGTCGCCTTGCCCGCGGCGTCCTTCAGCGTGATCTCGCCGATGGCCGCCACGATGTCGCCCTCGGCGACCAGCCGATGCACGTCGAAGCGGGGCGGCTCCTTGTACGTCTGCGCCATCCATTGGCGAACGGCTTCCTTGCCGTCGAGCGTCTGTTCGCCCACGAAGGTCCACTTCGTGTCGTCGGTGCAGGCACTCAGAAAACCTTCGTAGTCGCCTTCGACGATGGCCGCGTTGGCCCGCTCGAGTGTGGCCTTGTTCGTCTGTGACATTCGGAACTCTCCTTCGTTGAACCAGGAACAGGTCCCGGTATAGAGCTCCGGTGCGACGCGATCGTCAGCCCATGGGCAACGATGGCGTACGCGATCGGCTGACAGCTAGCGCAGGTCGAAACCGAAGTGCAGACCGCGCGCGAGCAGCCCGTTGCGGAAGTAGAAGCGCTGCGCCAGCGCGTTGTCCAGGCCGGTGTCGAGCGTGAGGCGCGTGCAGCCCGCTTCGCGCGCCAGCGTCTTCAGCGCGCCGAGCAGCGCGCTGCCCACGCCACTGCTGCGCTCGTCCTGCGTGGTCACGAGGTCGTCGACGTAGAGGAAGCGTCCGTGGATCAGGTTGCGCTGGAAGCGGTAGCCCGCGAAGCCGCACGGCGCATCGTGCTGCCAGGCCGCGAGCATGCGGTAGCCCTCGCGGCGCTGCTCGGTCACGGCCTGCTGGAAGGCTTCGGGGCTCGCGAGGTGCGGGCGCAGCTGGCGCACGATGGGGTGGCAGGCGAGGAGGTCGGCGTCGGATTCGACGGGGCGGAAGTGGAGCGGGGTGGCGGTCATGAGGGCAAGTCGATGTGAGGTGCCCAGGCAGTGTGCGGCCGCACCGCGCCCTCCGGTTGGACCACGTTCGATGAATCTGGCTGGACCATCGCCCGCCGAATCGGCGCCGGCCATTCCTTTCTTTCGTCTGTCTTTCACCGTTGCGTGGTGCAAGCCCCAGTTCGCGGGAAGGGCCCCGATGGCAACATCCGGACATGCAACTGCTGCTCGTGGAAGACGACTTCGACCTGTCGGGAATACTGTCCCGCAGCCTGTCGTCGCGCGGCTTCGAGATCCTGTGCTGCAGCGATGGCGCCGAGGCCCTGGCGGCTGCGCGCAAGAAGAACTTCGACATCATCCTCCTCGACCTGTCGCTGCCCGGGCTCGACGGCCTGGAACTGCTGCGCCGCCTGCGCGGCGACGGGAACGCGACGCCGGTGCTGATCCTGACGGCCCGCGGCGCGGTCGGCGACCGGATCGCGGGCCTCAATGCCGGCGCCGACGACTACCTCGCCAAGCCCTTCGACCTCGAGGAGATGATCGCGCGCGTGGGCGCGCTGACCCGCCGGCTCGGGCGCAATGGCGAGCTGCGCTGCGGCCGCCTGCGCTACGAGTCGGCCGCCAATGTGTTCTACCGCGACGAGAGCCCGCTCGAGCTGTCGCAGCGCGAGGCCGAACTGCTCAAGAAGCTGATGTCGCGCGTCGATCGCGTCGTGCCCAGGGAGGAGCTCAGGCAGGCGGTGTTCGGCGCCGACACGGCGCAATCGGAGGCCATCGACCTCGTGGTGCATCGGCTCAGGAAGAAGCTGGTCGGCGCCAGCGTCGAGGTGCTCAACCTGCGCGGCGTCGGTTATCTGCTGTGCGACGACAGCTCCGCGGCGGCGCAACGCCCGGTCGGCGGATGATGTCGTCGTCCTGGCCGCCACGTGCCGTGTCGCTACGGCGCTTCCTGCTGCTGTGGCTGCTGGGCGGCCTGTGGCTGGTCGTGGCCTGCATCGCGGCGTTCCATCTGGTGGCCGTGCTGATCGAGCTGGCACGGGCGCAGGACGCGCGGCTGGTGGCGGCGCTCGGCGCGCCGGGGCAGCCCGGCGTCGGCGCCGTGTTCGAGCGGACCGGTTCGCTCGACGGCAGCCGGATCGCCGGCGACCGCATGCTCGAGGCGTTCCCGTGGGTCGCGAGCCTGCCGGCGTCGGGCGCGCCGCGCCTCTACGTGAGCCAGCGCGGGGACGTGGCGGTGCGTGCCGCGGCGGCCTTGCGCGAAGACGCGACCCAGCCCGGAGGGAAGGTGGTGGTCCAGGCCGCGGAACCGATGCGCGCGCGCTTCGCCGCCTGGGACCAGATGCCGCGGCAGCTGCTGGGCTGGCTCGCCGTGGCCGCCCTCGGCATGTCGGCCGTGGTGCTCTCGGCGGTGGCCATGACCTCGCGCTGGCTGGCGCGCGCGCGCCGCGCACTCGATGCTCCGCAACTGGACATGGCGCTCTACGACGGCCCCTCCGAACTGCGCCCGGCGATGGCGCGCATGCATGAGCTGCACCAGCGGCAGCGCGAATGGGTCGAGGAGCAGCGCCGCTTCCTGGCCGATGCCTCGCATCAGCTGCGCACGCCGATGTCGGTGCTGCGCACGCAGCTGCAGTCGGCGATGGCGGGCGACGTGCCGGCCGGCGAGATCCTGCCGCAGATGCTGCACACGGTCGATCGCGCGACGGACATGGCCAACCAGCTGCTGAGCCTCAGCAAGCTCGAGCAGGTCAAGCGGGCGGGGCGCCTGCAGGCGGTGCTGCTGCATGCGGCGGCTGTCGACGCGGTGATGGAGCTCGCGCCGCTCATCGCGGCCAAGCGGCTGGACTTCGCGCTCGAGGGCGACGAGCAGTTGGGCGCCACCGGCGATCCGCTGATGCTCGGCGAGCTGCTGCGCAACCTGCTCGCGAACGCGATCCATCACACGCCCGATGGCGGCCGGCTCGGCATCCTGGTGCGCGCCTATGCCGCGACGGTGGAACTCGTGGTCTGGGACGGCGGCCCGGGCGTCGACGATGCGCTGCGGCCGCGGCTGTTCCAGGCGTTCTCGGCCACCAAGGGCGGGGTCGGCCTGGGCCTGTCGATCTGCCGCCAGATCGCCGAGGCCATGGGCGCGTCGATGGAGATCCACAACCGCGTCGATGCTGGCCGGGTCATCGGCGTCGACGCCGTGGTCCGCTGGAGCCAGGCCCCCTGAACGCGGCCGGCGCCTGCCGGCCGAACGAAACCTCCCGCATTCCTTCCCGTTTCTTCACGGCCCGCGCGTGGCCGGGGGACGTGCTGTCCCTTTCTTTTTTGCTTCCACTCCAAGGAGATACCCATGAACAAGACAAACGCCCTCGCGGCCTTCGCGCTGGCCGCCGGCCTGTGCGCGCCGGCCGTCCATGCCCAGGGGGCCGGCCAGCTGAACGTCATCTGCTCCGTGCAGGACGAATGGTGCTCGCTCATGAGCACCACCTTCGCCCGCAGTTCGAGCATCAAGGTCAACGTGCTCAAGCGCGGCAGCGGCGAGGCGCTGGCCCAGTTGCTGGCCGAACGCGGCAACCCGAAGACCGACGTCTGGTTCGGCGGCACGGGCGATCCCCATCTCCAGGCGGCGGAGCAGGACCTGACCCTCGCGTACAAGTCGCCCTCGCTGCCGCAGCTGCACGCCTGGTCGCAGTCGCAGGCCGAGCAGTCGCAGTGGCGCACCGTCGGCGTGTACTCCGGACCGCTGGGCTTCGCCTACAACACCGAACTGCTGGCGAAGAAGAAGCTGCCCGAGCCCAAGTGTTGGAAGGACCTGCTGTCGCCGGGCCTGCGCGGCGAGATCCAGGTCGCCAATCCCGCGAGCTCGGGAACGGCCTACACCATGATCGCGACCCTCGTGCAGCTGATGGGCGAGGACAAGGCCTTCGACTACATGAAGGGCCTGCACCGCAACGTGAGCCAGTACGCGCGTTCCGGCACCGGCCCGATCAAGGCCGCGGCGCGCGGCGAGACCACGGTGTCGATCAGCTTCGTGCACGACGCGCCGAGCGAGCAGATGCAGGGCTTCCCGATCGCGACCGCCACCCCCTGCGAGGGCACCGGCGCCGAGATCGGCTCGATGTCGATCATCAAGGGCGCGCGCAATCTCGAGAACGCCAGGAAGTTCTACGAATGGGCCCTGACGCCCGCGGCACAGCAACTGGCCGCGGCGGCGCACCAGTACCAGCTGCCGTCCAACAAGTCGGCCACGCTGGACAGCCACATCCCCGACTTCCGAAAGATCCGCCTCATCGATTACGACTACGCGAAGTACGGGCGCTCGGCCGAGCGCAAGCGCCTGATCGAACGCTGGGAGCGCGAAGTCAATGGCCAGACGCGCTGAACGGATCCGCATGAAGCTCGATCCTCACAACAGGCCGATCGCGCTGTGGTCGGTCGTCGGCCTGCTCGCCTTCTGCCTGCTGCCCTGGTATGCCTTGCCCGATGGCCTCGCGGGGTTGCAGGGCGTGGGCGAACTGCTCGCGGGCCATGACAGTTCCTCGGCGCTCGCGCAGGTGCTGCTGCATCGCCGGCCCTGGCTGGTGCTTGCCGCCTGGCCGCTGGTCGCCGGCCTGCTGGCGATGCGGATGGCGCCCGGTGTCGCGCAGGGACGGCTGCTGGCCGGTTGCGGCGCGCTGGGCGTGGTGGGCGTGCTGCTGCAGGGCTTCGCCATCGGCCTGCCCGCCGCCGACCCGGCGCCGGGCCTGTTCGCGGCCGCGGCCGCCGCCGGCCAGCCCGCCTTCGGCTGGGGCGCGATGCTCGTGCTGTGCGCGCTGCTGATGCTGACCGCCTTCGGCGCGGCGCGCACGGGTGCGTTCCGCGGCGACCTGTTCGTCGCGGCGGCCGTGGTGGGCGCGGGCAGCCTGCTGCTGGCCTTCGTCGCGCTGCCGGTGTTCCGCTCGCTGGCCGGCGCCTTCCTCGACGACGCCGGCCAGTTCAGTGCCGGCGCCTGGTTCGCGCGCATCGCGAGCGAAAGGATCTGGGGCGTCGGCTGCCTGCATTCGGCGCGCAGCTGCGGCGTCGCCTGGAACACGCTGGCACTGGCGACGCTGACCGGCCTCACGACCACGGTGCTCGGCACGCTGCTCGCGCTGGTCGAGAACCGCAGTGCCTCGCGGATCCGGCATGCGCTGCGCTTCCTCGCGCCGCTGCCGATCATCACGCCGCCTTTCGTGGTGGGGCTCGGCCTGATCCTGCTGTTCGGGCGGGCGGGGCTGGTCAACCAGTTGATCGAATGGGCCTTCGGCATCGAGCCCACGCGCTGGTTCTACGGCTGGTTCGGCGTCTGGCTCGCGCAGCTGTTCGCCTTCACGCCGATCGCCTTCCTCATCGTTCGCGGCGTGATCGAGGGGATCAGCCCGTCGCTCGAGGAGGCCTCGCAGACGCTGCGCGCCGATGCCTGGCGGACCTTCCGCCACGTCACCTTCCCGCTGATGCTGCCGGGCCTGACGAACGCCTTCCTGGTCGGCTTCATCGAGAGCATCGCCGACTTCGGCAACCCGATCATCGTGGGCGGGCAGTTCTCGGTGCTGTCCACGGAGATCTTCTTCGCGATCGTCGGCGCGCAGTTCGACCAGGGCCGGGCGGCCGCGCTCGCGCTGATCCTGACCGTGTTCGCATTGGGGGTCTTCGCGGTGCAGCGCGGGATCCTGGGCCGCAAGAACTTCACCACCGTCTCGGGCAAGGGCGACGCGGGGCTCTCGATGCGCCTGCCCGACGGGCTGCGCCGCGCCGCGCTGTGCGTGGTCGTGCCATGGCTGGTCTTCACGCTGGTGGTCTATGTATTCGCCTTCTGCGGCGGCTTCGTGCAGACCTGGGGCCGGAACTACACGCCCACGCTGGCGCACTTCCGCACGGCCTTCTCGGTGGTGGTGGAGGGGGGCGTTGTGCAATGGGCCGGCGTGGCCTGGGATTCGCTCTTCACGACGGTGCGCCTGGCGGCCGTGGCGGCGCCGCTCACCGCGGGGCTGGGCCTCCTGATCGCCTGGCTGCTGGCGCGCGTGCAGTTCCGCGGGCAGGGCGCGTTCGAGTTCTCGGCGCTCATGGCGTTCGCGATCCCGGGCACTGTGCTGGGCGTGAGCTACGTGCTGGCCTTCAACGCTCCGCCGCTCGAGATGACGGGCACCGGGCTGATCATCGTGCTGTGCTTCATCTTCCGGAACCTGCCGGTGGGCGTGCGCGCGGGCTCGGCCGCCTTCAAGCAGCTCGACAAGTCGCTCGACGAGGCCTCGCTGATGCTGCGCGCCTCGACCGCGCGCACGCTCTGGTCGGTCACGCTGCCGCTGCTGAAGCCGGCGCTCGCGGCTTCGCTGATCTACAGTTTCGTGCGTTCCATGACCACCGTGTCGGCGGTGATCTTCCTCGTCACGGCGCAAACCGAGCTGGCCACCACCTTCATCATCGGCCGCGTCGGCCAGGGCGACTACGGCGTGGCGCTCGCATACAGCACCGCGCTGATCGTGCTGATGGCAGTGGTCACCGGCCTCGTGCAGTGGCGCGTCGGCGACCGCAGGCTGGGCCGCAGGGCCGTGGCGGCCCGGCGCCCGGACACCGGGGCGGCCGACGCGCGGCATGCGCCGGCGGCCACCTGAAGCATCTCAATCGGAGAAGAACATGTACGGCATCGAATTCAGGAACGTGTCCAAGAGCTACGGCAGCGGCGCCCAGGCGCCCATGGTCGTGAAGGACATCAGCTTTGGCGTGCCCCGGGGCACGCTCACCACCATCCTCGGCCCGTCGGGCTGCGGCAAGACCACGACCCTGCGCATGATCGCGGGGCTCGAGACGCCGAGCGCGGGGCGCATCTTCATCGACGGCGTGGACGTCACGACCCTCGGCGCGGCGCAGCGCAACGTCAGCCTGGTGTTCCAGAGCTATGCGCTGTTCCCGCACATGAGCGTCATCGAGAACGTTTCGTATGGGTTGCGCATGTCGGGCTTCGCGAAGGCGCAGGCGCGCGAGAAGGCCGCGCTGATGCTCGAGACCGTGGGCCTGAAGGGCATGAACGAACGCATGCCCAGCGAATTGTCGGGCGGGCAGCAGCAGCGCGTGGCGCTGGCGCGCGCGCTGGCGCTGGAACCGGCGGTGCTGCTGTTCGACGAGCCGCTGTCGAACCTCGACGCGCGGCTGCGTCGCTCCATGCGCGAGGAGATCCGCGCGCTGCAGCAGCGGCTGTCGCTCACGGTGGCCTACGTCACGCACGACCAGAGCGAGGCGCTGGCGGTCAGCGACCACATCATCGTGATGGACCAGGGTTCGATCGCCCAGCGCGGCGCGCCGCACGAGCTCTACGAGTCGCCGCAGTCGGAATTCGTCGCGGGCTTCATGGGCGAGGCGATGCTGTTCGACGGCGTCTGCGACGCGCGGCGTCAGGTGCTGCTGGGCACGCTCGGCGTGACGGCGCCGGAAGGCATCGGCGCGGGGCCGGTGAAGGTCGCGGTGCGGCCCGAGGCATGGATCATCCGGCCGGTTTCGAACGACGGCCTCGCGGCGCGCGTGCTCAAGAGGACCTATGTCGGCAGCACCGTGGAATACACCTTCTCGAGCGGGCTCGGAGAGATCTTCGTCGTCTCGCCCGAGGTCAGGCAGTCGCTGATGCCCGGCGCGCCCGTGAGCCTGCACCTGGCGGACCACGGCGTTTCCATCGTGGCCGCGGCAACTTAGGGCCTCGCCGTTTCCCGCGCCGGCGCCACCATGTTGCGGCAGGCGATCAGATAAGCCTGCTCCGTGCTCTGGATGTGCTCGCGCAGGATCGCCTGCGCGCGCGCCGCGTCGTTGGCGCGGATCGCGTCCACCACCACGCGGTGGTTGTCCTGGCAGTGCGTGACCTGGCTGTTCTCGGCCGGCAGCCGGTAGCGCAGGGCGGTGAGCTGCGCCGCCACCAGCGTGTAGGCGGACTGGATGTAGCCGTTGGCGCAGCTCTCGATGATGGCGTTGTGGAACTCGGTGTCCAGGCGCGGGAACTCGTCGTGCTGCTGCTTCGAGAAGGCGGCGGCCATGTTGTCCAGGCATTGCTCGAGCGCCTGGATCAGCGCCTCGGGCCGGTGCTCCATGCCGTCGGCCAGCGCCTCGCATTCGATCATCGAGCGGAAGCGGCAGATGTTCGCGACCTCGGCCTCGCCGAGCTGGAACACGAAGGTCCCGCGCTGCGGATGGACCTCGACCAGCCCTTCCATCTTGAGGTGCAGCAGCGCCTCGCGCACCGGCGTCTTGCTGATCCCCAGCGTGGCCGCCAGCACCGACTCCGACAACGCCTCCCCGAACCCCAGTTCGCCCCTGACGATGGCGGCGCGGATCTGATCGATCGCGAGTTCGGTGAGCGATTTGGGCCGCTCGACCTTGACGGAGAGGGCGGATTGACGGGGCGGGGCCATGCGCGATCCTAACAGGAGCGGACCTCGGGAAATACCGGATCTGATCTCTGGCGTTCCGTATCTGGCATCTGATATATTTGTTGCCACAGAACAGGAGACAAGATGAATGCAGCAATGGACCGGCTCTACCGGTGGTTCGAGCACGCGCTCGTGGGCGGACTGGCCGTGATGTCGCTGATGGTGTTTGCCAACGTGGTGCTGCGCTATGTCTTCGACACCGGCATCACCTTCACCGAGGAGGTGTCGCGCATGCTGTTCGTCTGGCTGACCTTCATCGGCTCCATCGTCGCGCTGCGCCAGGGCACGCACCTGGGCATGGACACGGTGGTCAGCCGGCTGCCGCATGCGGGCAAGCTGGCCTTCTTCGTCCTGAGCCACCTGCTGATGTTGGGCTGCATCGTGATGCTGTGGCTGGGCTGCTGGGAGCAGACCCGCGTCAACCTCGACAACCACGCGCCGGTCTCGGGCATCCCGGTGGCGGCGGTCTATTCGGTCGGGCTGGTGGCCGCGGTGCTGATGGGCATCACCCTGCTCGCCAACCTCTGGCAGGCACTGCGCGGCGACCTCAGCGACGCGCAGCTGGTGACGGTGCGCGAGAGCGAAGACCGCCCCGCCGACTGAGCGCAAGGACAGAGGCCATCCCATGACCGTCTTCACCTTCATCGCATCGCTGCTCGGCGCCATGACGCTGGGCATGCCGATCGCATTCGCCCTCATGGTCTGCGGCGTCGCGCTGATGCTGCAGATGAACAGCTTCGACGTGCAGATCCTGGCGCAGAAGCTGGTCGACGGCGCCGACAACTACCTGCTGATGTCGGTGCCCTTCTTCCTGCTGGCCGGCGAGATCATGAACCTCGGCGGCCTGTCGCGGCGCATCGTCGATGCCGCGATGGCCGTCATCGGCCATATCCGCGGCGGCCTGGGCTACGTGGCGGTGCTCACGGCGCTGGTGCTGGCCAGCGTCTCTGGCTCGGCCATCGCCGACACCGCGGCGGTGGCGGTGCTGCTGATTCCGATGATGCGCAATGCCGGCTACGACGTGGGCCGCTCGAGCGGGCTGATCGCCGCGGCCGGCATCATCGCGCCGGTGATCCCGCCCTCGATCGGCTTCGTGGTGTTCGGGGTGGCAGCGGGCCTGTCGATCACCAAGCTGTTCATGGCCGGCATCGTGCCGGGCCTGATGATGGGCGCCTCGCTGATCGTCACCTGGTGGTGGCTCTCGCGCCGCGGCACGGTGCAGCCGGCGCCGCGCCGCAGCCTGCCCGAGATCGGCGTGGCGGTGCTGCGCAGCCTGTGGGCGCTGGGGCTGCCGGTGATCATCATCTTCGGCCTCAAGCTCGGCGTGTTCACGCCCACCGAGGCCGGCGTGGTGGCCGCGGCCTATGCGCTGTTCGTGAGCACCGTGGTCTACCGCGCGCTGTCGCTGCGCGACCTCTACCGCGCGCTGCTGAGCGCGGCCATGACCTCGGCCATCATCATGTTCCTGGTGGCGGCCTCGCTGGTGTCGGCCTGGCTCATCACGGTGGCCAACATCCCCGACCAGATCGTGGCGCTGGCGCAGCCCTTCATCGAGCACAAGACGCTGTTGATGCTGGTGCTGATGGCGGTGGTCGTGCTGGTGGGCACCGCGCTCGACTTCACGCCCACCATCCTGATCCTCACGCCGGTGCTGATGCCGATCATCAAGGAGGCCGGCATCGACCCGATCTACTTCGGCGTGCTGTTCATCATCAACAACGCCATCGGCATGGTGACGCCGCCCGTGGGCACGGTGCTCAACGTGGTGGCCGGCGTGGCGCGCATCCGCATGGACGACGCGATCCGCGGCGTCATGCCCTTCATGGCGGCGCAGCTCGTCGTGCTGCTGCTGCTGATCCTGTTCCCCGCGCTGGTCCTCGTGCCCGCCACCTGGTTCCGCTGACACCGTTCATTCATCCAACAAGGAGACAACAAGCATGCTCAAGAAGATCATCGTCGCGCTCGCGGCCACCGCGGCGCTCGGCCTGGCCCATGCGCAGGCCGGCAAGTTCGGCTACGGCGCCAGCGACGACAACTCGCAGGGCCTGGCGGCCAAGCGCTTTTCCGAACTGGTGAAGACGCGCACCGGCGGCCGCATCAACGTCAACACCTACGGCAGCGGCAAGCTCGGCACCGACGCGCAGATGCAGTCGGCGCTGCAGGGCGGCGTGCAGGAGCTGATGGTCGGCCCGACCTCGGGCCTGGTCGGCGTGGCCAAGGAATACGCGCTGCTCGACCTGCCATTCCTGGTCTCCACCTTCAAGGAGGCCGACTCGCTGCTCGACGGCCCGGTCGGCCAGTCACTGTTCCAGAAGCTCGAGGCCCATGGCCTGGTGGGGTTGGCCTATTGGGAGAACGGCTTTCGCCATCTCACCAATTCGCGCCGACCGGTCAACAGGCTCGAGGACATCGCGGGCCTGAAGATCCGCGTGATCCCGAACCCGGTCTACATCGAGACCTTCAAGGCGCTCGGCGCGAATCCGCTGCCGCTGCCCTACACCGAGCTCTACGGCGCGCTCGAGACCAAGTCGGTCGATGCGCAGGAGAACGGACTGGGCCTGATCGAGTCGGGCAAGTTCTACGAAGTGCAGAAGTACCTGACCCTGAGCGCCCACAGCTACACGCCCTACATCGTGCTGGCGAGCAGGAAGTGGTTCGACAAGCTCTCGGAGGCCGACCGCGATGTGGTGCGCAAGGCGGCGGTCGATGCCGGCACCTACCAGCGCCAGATCAACCGCGAGGAGACGCGCAAGCTGGTCGACCAGATGAAGAAGCACGGCCTGCAGGTGGTCGACCTGCCGGCCGCCGAGGCCAACCGCATGCGCGAGAAGGTCAAGCCCGTGCACGAGAAGTTCACCGAGCAGATCGGCGCCGCGCTGATGAAGCAGGCGCGCGAGGAGATCGCCAAGGCCGCGCAGTGAGCGCCTGAACCCCCGATTCGTTTTTCTTGCCGCCCTCCGCGAGGAGGGCGGGCGGGAGCCTGCCCGCCGTTTTCCGTCTTCCAGCCCATCGCACATACAAGGAGAGAGATCCATGGACACCCAGCAACTGATCGCCGCTTTCGAGAAGGTCGCGACCGCCTCGGTCGCCGATGCCGTCGACAAGGTCACCGGCAAGCGCGGCTACCTCGACCACGAGATCAAGCCGCGCATCAACGACAAGCGCGTGGTCGGCCCGGCCGCCACCGTGATCGAGGTGCCGACCGACGAATTCGTGCCGCCGCAGCATGCGCTCGACCTGATCGACGAGGCGCCCGAGGGCAGCGTGATCTGCATCGGCATCGGCGGCGAGAGCGACGTCGCCGTCTGGGGCGGCCTGATGACCGCGGGTGCCTTCGCCAACCGCCATGCGGGCGCGCTGCTCGACGGCGGCGTGCGCGACATCGCCGAGATCCGCCGCGACTACGACTTCCCGGTGTTCGCGCGCAGCGTCTCGCCGGGCACCACGCTGGGCCGCCACAAGACCCTGAGCTCGGGCGTGCCGACCATGATCGGCGGCGTGATGGTGCACCCGGGCGACATCGTGGTGGCCGACATCGACGGCGTGGTGATCGTGCCGCTCGCCCATGCCGAGGCCGTGCTCGCGATGGCGCAGGAGATCGACCAGCGCGAGCTCGAGCAGGCCAAGCTGATCGTGGCCGAGCGCTCGCTGCGCAAGGGGCTGGCGAAATATGGCCGCATCTGAAGCCATTGGCGCGGTGCAGATCGTCGCGCTCGGCGAGCCGATGGTGGAGTTCAACCAGGTCCGTCCCGGCGAGCCCCGCTACCTGCAGGGCTTCGGCGGCGACACCTCGAACGCCATCATCGCCGCCGCCCGGCAGGGCGCGCGCACCGCCTACCTCACGCGCGTGGGCAGCGACACCTGGGGCGACGCGCTGATGGCCCTGTGGCGCGCCGAGGGCGTGGCCACCGACGGCGTGGCGCGCGATGCGCAGGCACCGACCGCGGTGTACTTCGTCACGCACGACGGCGACGGCCATGCCTTCAGCTATTTGCGCGCCGGCAGCGCCGCCAGCCGCATGGTGCCGGCCGGGCTGCCGCGCGACACCATCGAGGGCGCGCGCTTCCTTCATGTGTCGGGCATCAGCCAGGCCATCAGCGCGAGCGCCTGCGACACCGTGTTCGAAGCCATCGCCATCGCGCGCGCCAAGGGCGTGCAGGTCAGCTACGACGCCAACCTGCGGCTCAAGCTCTGGCCGCTGGCGCGCGCCCGCGCCGTGATCCGCGAGACCGTGGGCCTGTCGGACCTGTTCCTGCCGAGCATCGAGGATGCGCAGCAGTTCACCGGCCTCGACGATGAAGACGCCATCCTCGACTGGTGCTTCGAGGCCGGCGCGCGCACCGTGGTGCTGAAGCTCGGCAAGGCCGGCGCGGTGCTGGCCACGCCGTCGTCGCGCGAACGCATCGCGGGCCATGCGGTACAGGCGGTCGATGCCACCGGCGCCGGCGACTGCTTCGCGGGCTCGCTGCTCGCGCGGCTCGCCGCGGGCGACGCGATCGCGCAGGCGGTGCGCTATGCCAATGCGGCGGCCGCGCTCACGACCACGGGCTTCGGCGCGGTGGCGCCGATACCGCGGCCACAGGATGTGCGGGGCTTGCTCGCGCGCGCAGCCTAGCGGCCGCGCCGCTCAGCCGGCGCTCGACGCCTCCAGCGCCTGCCGCAGGTCCCCGAGGATGTCCTCGATCCCCTCCAGCCCGATCGACAGCCGGATCAGGCTGTCGCCGATCATGTGCTGCGCGCGCTCCTCGCTCGTGTAGGTCGCGTGCGTCATGCTCGCAGGATGCTGGGCCAGGCTCTCGGCATCGCCGAGGCTGACGGCGCGCGTCACCAGGCGCAGCGCGTTGATGAAGCGCCGTCCGGCATCGAGTCCGCCATGGATGTCGAACGCGATCACCGCGCCCGGTTGCGACATCTGCCGCCGTGCCAGTTCGTACTGGGGATGCGAAGGCAGTCCCGGGAACTTCACGCGCGCCACCTCGGGCCTGGCTTCGAGGAACTCCGCGACGCGTTGCGCGTTCGCGCAATGCCGGTCCATGCGCACCGGCAGCGTCTTCAGGCCGCGCAGGATCAGGTAGGCATCCATGGGCGACATGCAGGCGCCGGTCAGCTCCTTGATGCCCACGAAGCGCAGCGTCGACATCAAGGCCTTGGTGCCGACCAGCGCGCCCGCGATCACGTCGCCATGGCCGTTGATGTACTTGGTGAGCGAATGCACCACCACATCGGCGCCGAGTTTCAGCGGCTGCTGCAGGTAGGGCGTGCAGTAGGTGCTGTCGACCGCGACCAGTGCCGTGCTGTGCGCATGGACCGTCTCGGAGACCGCCGCGATGTCGACGACGCGCATGTGGGGGCTCGCGGGCGTCTCGAACAGCACGAGCTTCGTCCTTGCGTTGAGATGGGCCGCCAGCTCGAGCGGCTGCGTGAAGTCCGCGACGCGCGTGACGATCCCGAAGTCGGGCAGCAGGTGGTGCACGAGGGCATGGGTGCAGCCGTAGAGCGTGAGGTCGACGAGCAGCTCGTCGCCCGGCCTCAGCAAGGTCCACATCAGCGTGCAGATCGCGCCCATGCCGGAGCCGAAGGCGAGCGCGGCCTCGCCGCCCTCGAGCGATGCGAGTCGCTCCTCGAGCAGCTGCACGGTCGGGTTGGTGATCCGCGTGTAGATCATGCCCGGCTCTTCCTGCGCGAAGCGCGCGGCGCCCTGCTCGGCCGAGTCGAACGCGAAGGTCGACGACCAGAAGATCGGCGGGTTCAGCGCGCCCTGGTGCGCCGAGGCATCGTAGCCCGCGTGGATGGCGCGGGTCGCGAGGGAGAGGGAGGGGGATTGCATTGCTGGATTCGATCCTGGGTTGGATCGCGCGGGATGCGCGACGGGACCTTCAGCAATGTGCCGCGAACGAGTCGGCGGAATATCGAGTTCTTTGCATCGCGCGCGGCCATTGATGCGGATCGGGCATCGATGCGCGCCGCTGGCTTCAGCGCGGTGGGGCAGGGGCGTGGAGCTCGAGCCAGTGCGCATGCGCCGGGCCATACAAGGCCGAGGCATTGCCCCGGAAGATCTTCTCGAGATCCGCGTCGCTCAGCTGCGATTGCGCGATGGTCTGCTTCGCGTTGTCGTGCACGCTGCCCGGGTCGCGCAGGAACTGCCAGGCCGGCGACCAGTCGCTGCCGTAGAGCACGCGGCCGGCGCCCAGCTTGCCGATGAAGGTCCTCAGGTGCTCGACCGTGGTGTCGGTGGTGTCGACATGGATGTTCTGGTTGCGGATCGCCACGCTGAGCGTGCTGTCGAAGTAGCGCTGGAGCCCCCGGCCCATCTTCGTCAGCACGATGGGCGTGCGCGGATACCGGTAGGCGAGTTCGTCGACCCAGATCGGGTCGCCGTACACCAGGCCGCCCGGCGACTGCGTCCAGGCCGTCGGAATCTGCACCGACATCCCGTGCCGCTCGACCACCTGCATCAGCGGTTCCAGGTCGTCGGCGATCTCCTCGGGATGCAGGCGGTTCGTGACGCGCCGCACGTACAGCTCCCCCACCGCGCGCATGCCCAGCGCCACGCATCGCTCGAGCTCGGCCGCCACCGCTTCGGGTGCGAGGGTGCGTATCGGCTGCCGCGGCGGATCCGCGCTGGTCGGCCAGGGCGTGGGCACGGCCAGCGGAACCAGCCGCGCGGGATGGTTGCGCGCGATCGCCGCCACCAGGTCGTTCGAGATGCCGGGCCGTGCCTGCACGCACGAGATGTCGATGCCGTTCTCGTCCATGGCCTGCAGCAGTCGCGCTCCGTTGTCCTCGGGCGCCTGCGTCGCGATGGCCGCGTAGCGCTCGGGATGCCGGGTACGGAAGGACGCGACGTCGGCGCGGGTGCGCAGGTATTCGCCCGATGCCTCGAGGGCCGCGAAAGTGCCGACGTGGACGTGCATGTCGATGGTCTTCATCGGTCTGCCTCCTTCGATGACGCGCTCAGCGCGCGTCCGTGGGCTTCCACACGATGTGGCGGACTTCGACGCGCTTCGGAACGATCGCGAGCTCGGCCAGCCGGTCGGCCAGCTCCTGCTGCTGCTGGGTGACCGCGTCGTCCATGTACTTGATCGCGAAGGTGCCGCGGCCGACCACCGTGCGCTCGATGTCGAGCGGAATGCCGGTCTGGTCCGTCAGCAGCTGCGCGAGCTGCGGACGGTTGTCCTCGGCCCAACGCCCGACCTCGCTCAGCCGGTCGACGATGCGCTTGAGCAGGGCGGGATTCCTGAGCGAGAACTCCTTGTTGGCCAGCAGGAAGTTGTTGGAATGGACCACGCGCACGTCCTTCGTCAGCACCTGCGCGCCGTGCACCTTCTCGCCGATGGCGAGGAACGGATCCCAGACCACCCAGGCATCGAGTTCGGCCTTGCCGAACGCCGCCGTGGCGTCGGCCGGCGCGAGGTCGGAGATCTTCACGTCGGCGGGCCGCAGGCCGGCCTTGTCGAGCGCGGCGAGCAGGAAGTGATGGCCGCTGGTTCCCTTGGCGACGCCGATCCGCTTGCCCTTGAGATCTTCCAGCTTCGCGATGCCGGCGCCGTTGCGCACCAGGATGCCTTCGCTGTTGAGGCCGGCCGGCTGGCTCGCGACGTACAGCAGGTTCTCGCGCGCGGCCTGCGCGAAGATCGGCGGCGCGCTGCCCGCGGAGCCGAAGTCGAGCTTGTCGCTGTTAAGGGCCTCGAGCACCGGGATGCCGGTCGCGAACTCATACCACTTGATGGCGATGCCGTCGCGCTTGAACTCTTCCTCGAGCACGCCGCGCTGCTTGGCGATCGCCAGGATGCCGCCCTTCTGCAGCGCCACGCGGATCTCCTTCGCGGGTTGTGCGTGTGTCGCGAAGCAAAGGCCCGACAACAACAAGGCCGTGGACACGGCGGCGACGAAGCGTTTTCTACCCAGCATCGAGAAATCTCCAGAAACGATCGATGCTAGGGAAAGGCAGGGCATCCATGCACCGCATTTCCTCGATCGATAGTTGCCGATCGCATATGCGTACGGGTCCGCGGTGGCTCCGGCGAACGCGACGAGGGCCGGCGTCGCGGGCAGCGAAAAGTAGAATGCCTGCGCCCTCCCTCCCCACCCGACAACCGTAGCAACCACCGTGGATCGCGCGCACCTGATGACCGTGTTCCTCACGGTGGCCGAAGCGCGGAACTTCGCTGCCGCGGCGCGACGCCTGGGGATGTCGGCGCCCGCCGTCACGCGCGCGATCGCCAGCCTCGAGGAACACCTGGGCGTGAAGCTGATCCTGCGCACCACGCGCAGCGTGAGGCTCACGGATGTCGGGCATCGCTACCTCGAGGACGTGCGGGTCATCCTCGCGAAGCTCGCCGACGCGGCCGAAGCGGCGCGCGGCGTGAACAGCGCCGTGCAGGGGCATCTCAACATCACCGCGCCCGCGCTGTTCGGCATCTCGCACGTGATGCCGTGCATCGATGCCTACCTCGAGCAGTTTCCGCGGATGAGCATCTCGGGCTACTTCCTCGACCGCATCGTGGATCTTCGCGAGGAGGGGATGGATGTCGCGATCCGCATCGGCTTCCTTCCCGACACCGGTCTCGAGGCGATCCGCGTGGGACAGGTCCGGCGCGTTCTCTGCGCCTCGCCGGGCTACCTGAAGGCGCATGGCACGCCGCGCGATCCCTCGGAACTCGAGCGGCATGCGGTCGTGATGGCCGCGCCGCTGTCGCCCGGCAACGAATGGAAGTTCAGGTCCGACGGCACGCGCCTCGCGCTTCGGCTCGCGCCCCGGCTGATCGTCGGCACCAACGATGCGGCCGTCGAGGCGGCCGCGCTCGGCAGCGGCATCACGCAGCTGCTCTCCTACCAGGTCGCCGCGCACCTCGATGCGGGTCGCCTGCAGATCGTGCTGCCGGACCACGAGGAGCCGCCCTGGCCGATCCATGTGGTCTACGAGAAGGAGCGCGGCGAATCGCCGCGCGCCCGCGCGTTCATCGACCTGCTGGTGCGCCGACTGCGCGGCAGCAAGGCACTCGACTGAGGCGCCACGGGCCTCATGCCCGCAGCGCCAGCACCTCGCCCGGCTCGGCCCAGGAAACGCACAGGCACAGCGAATGCGTGCGCTGCTGCGGGGTCAGGCAGTTGTCACGGTGGATCGGCCTGCCGCCGCTGTAGCTCACGATGCAGGCACCGCATTCGCCGCGCCGGCAGTCCGAGGGAATCCAGGCGCCCGCGGCTTCGACCGCATCGAGCAAGGTGGTGCCTGGCGAGGCTTCCAGTTCGAGGCCCGATTCGGTCAATGCGAGCCGGACCTTCGTGTCGGTGGCGCTCCACGCGGGTCCGAAGCTCTCGAAGTGGATGCGCGACGACGCAATGCCGAGGGCCATGGCCGCCAGCCGCACATCGTCGATGAGCTTCGCCGGGCCGCAGACATGGAAATGCACACCCTCGTCGCGAGAGCGAGGCTGCAGCAGCCCTTGCACATCGATGCGCCGCGGGAACTCTGCTTGCCGCGTCGCATAGAGGAACAGCTGGTCGTGCCCCTCGTCGAGCAGCCGGTCGCGAAAGGCCATCTCCCGGTGGTGCCTGGCCGCATAGTGCAGTTCGTACGAAGCACCGCGCTGCTTCAGCGCCGATGCCATGCCGAGCATCGGCGTGATGCCGATACCGCCGGCGATCAGCACGTGGTGGCTGGCGGCAGGCGCGATGCCGAACCCATGGGCCGGCGTGGAGACTTCCACCGTATCGCCAACCGCCAGCACGTCGTGCAGGAAACGCGAGCCGCCGCGGCCGCTGTCGTTGCGCTTCACCGCAATCTCGTAGCGGTCGAGCGCTCCGGTGTCGGAGACCAGCGAATACTTGCGCAGCAGCCGTTGTCCATCGACTTCGAATCCCAATTCGATGTGCGCGCCGGCATCGAAACGCGGAAGCGGCGCATTGGCGTGATCCTGCAGTCGGATCAGGCGCACGCCGTCCGCCAGCGGCTCGGCCCGGGTCACGGTGAGGCGCATGCTCAGTTCACCTCAGGCAGGAAGGGCGAGAACTCGATGAACTTCGTCCGCAGCGTCGCCGGCAGCTCGCTCTCGATCCAGTGCGAGGGCTTGAACTCCCAGAACCGGCCGGTGCCGCCCGTCAGGCCCTGGGGGTCGGCCTGGTTCCACATCATCTCGACCGTGCCGGCCAGCTGCAGCACGCGGCGCCGCTCGTAGTCGGGAAAGGCCAGGCCCGCCTGCGGGTTCAGCAGGAAATTCCCGAAGCTGTTGAACATGCTGTTGCCGTTGTAGTCGGGAATCCTCAGCACGCCATCGCCCGCATGCCGCACGAATCCGCGCGGTCCCCCGCGGTGCGAACAGTCCGCGCCGCGCGTGGCATGCGCCGATGCGAGGAAGAAGGTGTCGGCGTCCGCGATCAGTTCGAGTTGGGCCGGGCCCAGTTCATGGCCCCGGCTCGAGGTCGAGGAGGGCGGCGCCTCGCCCGCGTCCGCGAGCACGATCTCGCGCCGGTGGATGTAGCGCGGGCAGATGGGAAAGGACTTGGTCACCTGCACCTCGAGCCGCTCGCCCCCCAGATGGGCCTGGCCGTTGATCTTCAGCCGGCGCCGGCTCTGCAGTTCCAGCAGCAGCAGGCCGATGCGCGCGTCGTGCCGGATGTTCTCCCAGAACGGGTCCGCCTCGAGTTTCGCGACCTGGCCCAGGTCGACCGACAGCATGGCCGCGTCGTCGCTGGGGGCCAGGAAGCCGGGCTCGCCGAGCAGGATCGAGGCCCACACCTGTCCGTCCGGATCCAGGCTGGCGGCGTAGGCCGTCTTCTGCTGGCGCACGAAGGGCAGGGCGCCGCGGATGATGGTGCGGCCCACGGTGGCGCCGTTGCGCACGGCGATCTCTCTCTCGCCCGCATTGCGCTGGGCCATCAGTTCGCCTTCGTGGAACAGGGTGTCGCTGGTCGTCATGGTTCGATGCCTTCGAGAACGGTCATTGGAAAAAAATTGTGCCGATCGACGCGGCGACCGGAAAGCAGACGGACCGCAATTGATAATTGCGCGCGACGCAGGGCGGTCGAGCCAGGACAACGGTGGTGCCATGGATGACATTCATTTGATGACGGTGTTCGTCGCCGTCGGCGAGGAACAAAGCCTGGCCGGCGGCGCGCGGCGGCTCGACATCTCGGCCGCGGCGGCCATGCGCGCGATCAACCACCTCGAATTGAAGATGGGCGTCGCCTTCTTCCAGCGCAACACCCGGGGGCTGGCACTCACTGAGAGCGGGCAGCGCTATCTCGAGGATTCCCGCGCGGTGCTGCAGCTGGTCGAGCGGGCCGAGGCCTCGGTGATCGGCGCCAACATCGTCGCGCGCGGCCAGTTGCGGATCACCGCGCCAACGGTGTTCGGCCGGCTCTTCATCATTCCGCTGATCAAGGAATACCTGGCGCTCTATCCCGAGATGGAGATCTCGGCGATCTTTCTCGACCGCACCGTGAACCTGATCGACGAGGGCTTCGACGTGGCCATCCGCATCGCCGAGCTGCCCGATTCGGGCATGAAGGCACTGAAGGTCGGTCAGGTGCGCAGGCTGAGCTATGCCTCGCCGGCCTACCTCGAGAAGCACGGCGAGCCGGTGCATCCGATGGATCTGCAGAAGCACAGGATCGTCGCGGCCGAGGTGTCGGCCCAGGTGGCGGTCTGGAAATTCAGGGCGAAGGACAGCACCCTCTCGGTCAAGCTCAAGCCGGTGCTCGAGGTGATCGGCAGCGACGCCGCCATCGATGCGGCCGTGCGCGGCATCGGCATCGTGAACCTGCCGTGCTACCAGGTGGCCGACAAGGTGCGCAGCGGCGAGCTGCGCGCGATCCTGGTCGACTACGCGAGCGGCTCGCTGCCGATTCACCTGCTGCATCGCGAGAGCCGGTTCGGCTCGTCGAGGGTGCGAAGCTTCATCGACCTGGTGGGCCCGAGACTGCGCAAGGAGATCGCCGCGCTCTAGGCGCGGCGACCCTCGCATCGGTCGATCAGAAGGTCAGGACGGTGAAGCCATCGGCCGTCAGTGCGCCGATGCTCGGCAGTCCGGAAGTGCCCGGCACGTCGTTGCCGGTCAGCAGTTCGAAGCCGTTCTTGATGGCATCCTCGCGCGCACCGAAGACATCGGCGCAGCCGCAGGACACGCCCGCGACCTTGTCCTCGACGGCCTTGTAGAGCCCATGCACCGGATGGTCGGTATTGCCGACCACGCCGGCCCAGCGCGTGCCGGTGCCCTGGAAATAGATCGCGACTTCGATGTTGCGCTGCTTGAAGTCGTAGGCGGTCGCGAGCGCATTGAACAGGCGCCCCAGGGCTTCTTCACCGGCCTTGGGATCGGAGAAAACGAAGATGGCGAATTTCATGGAGAGACCTCGAATCGGTTGCATTGAATTGAAAGAACAGCCCTGACTCGGACTGGCGAAGGGAATCTTAGGTTTGACGGATCGATTCGATGCATCGGCGCACGCAACTCACAATTGCGCCGCGCGTCGCACCCGGCGCGGTGTTCCTGCGTAGAGTCCTTCGTGCACCGGTGCGTCTCGCGATGCGGTGCCACCACTCTTCCCATGGACCGTCAAAGACCTCTATCGATCGGACCCCTGCGCGCCTTCGCCGCGGTCGCGAGGCATCTCAACTTCAATGCCGCGGCGGCCGAACTCCATCTGACGCAATCGGCCGTCAGCCGCAAGATCCAGGCACTCGAGAGCGACATCGGCGCGACCTTGCTGGCGCGCAGCACGCGCTCGGTCGAGCTCAGTGCCGAGGGCCGGGTGCTGGTCAAGGCGCTGTTCCCGATGCTCGATCGCCTCGACGAGGCGGTGCGCCAGATCCGCTCGCCGAGCGCCAAGGCGCGCGTCACCGTCAGCACCTTCGCCTCGTTCACCTCGCTGTGGCTGTTGCCGAAGCTGGAGCAGTTCCAGCGCGAGAACACCGAGATCGACATCCGGGTCTCGTCGAGCGATGCGATGGCGCCGATCGAGAGTCCCGACACGGACGTGTTCCTGCGCTACTGCGCGCCCAAGTTCGCGCCGGCCGGTGCCACGCGGCTGTTCAACGAGTCGCTGACGCCGGTCATGAGCGCGGCCTTCGCGCGGCAGATCGAGCTCGGCGATGCGCCGCCGCTCAAGAGCGTCGGCGACCTCGCGCTGCACACGCTGGTCGAGGAGGACGACGCCTATGCCTCGGCCGGCCTCGCGAGCTGGCGGCACTGGCTGCGCATCCACAACCATGCCGAGCTGGAGCCGCGCAACTGGATGCATCTGAACTTCACCTACCAGCAGGTGCAGGCCGCGGTGGCGGGCCACGCGCTGGCGCTGGCACGGCTGCCGCTGGTGGCCGACCTGCTGCGGCGCAACGAATTGCACGAGGTGTTCGGCGAGGCGTTCCGCACCGCGGGCCCGGGCGCCTATTGGATGATCGTCAATCCGAACGCGGTCGGCCGCCCCGAGGTCGACGGCTTCTGCCGCTGGGTCCTGCAGCAGGCCGAGGGCACCCGGGCGTTCCTGGCATGACGGGCGGCGGGGCGGGGCGGGCGATGAACAAGCTGCAGGCGATCGAGGTCTTCGTGCAGGTGGTGGACACGGGCAGCTTCACGCGCGCGGCCGAGAACCTGAAGCTGCCCAAGGCGACGGTCTCGACGCTGATCCAGTCGCTCGAGTCCTCGCTGTCGGCCAGGCTGCAGCACCGCACCACGCGCAAGGTCAGCGTGACCGCCGAAGGCGCGGCCTATCACGAGCGATGCCTGCGCATCCTGTCGGATGTGCGCGAGGCCGACGAGTCGCTGTCGCGCACGCGGCGCAGTCCCTCGGGGCGCCTGCGCGTCGATGCGCCCACGGGGCTGGCGAGCCTGGTGATCATTCCCGCCTTGCCCGAGTTCTTCGCGCGCTATCCCGACATCCATCTGGAGCTCGGCTGCAGCGACCGGCCGGTGGATCTGATCGAGGAGGGCGTGGACTGCGCGGTGCGTGGTGGCGCGCTGCGCGACTCGAGCCTGGTCGCGCGCCGTGTCGGGGCGATGCACTACGCCACCTGCGCCTCGCCGGCCTACCTCGAGCGCCATGGCCTGCCCCTGCATCCGGACGACCTGGCGCGGCATCGCTGCGTCAACTACTTCTCCGCGCGCACGGGCGAGATGTTCCACTGGGACTTCACGCGCGGCGGCGAGCGCGTGCAGCTCGTGCTGCCCGGGCGGATCGCGCTGAACGACAGCTATGCGTACACGGCCGCGGGCCTGTCGGGGCTGGGCATCGTGCAGATGGCGGAGTTCCTGCTGCGGCCGATGATCGAGGACGGCCGTCTGGTGCCCGTGCTCGAGGACTGGAGCAACGACCCGATGCCGATCCACGTGGTGTTTCCGCAGAACCGGCACCTGTCTAACAAGGTGCGGGTGTTCGTGGACTGGGTGGCCGATCTCTTCGCGAGCCACCCGGCCACGCATCAGGGATAGTCGCCCGCCCCCACTCAAGGGCTCGCGGGGTGGACGAAGTGCGGCCAGCCGCGCATGTGCGCGATGAAGCGTTCGCTCAAGCCGCCCGCGCGCAAATAGTCGGCGGTCACCGGCAGCCTCGGACTGTCGTACAGCGGGTTCTCCATCACCCGCAGCGGAAAGTCGCGCTGCAGGATGCCGGCCCGGCCGACCAGCACGAAGTCGCATCCCTCGTCGAGCAGCTCGGCCGCGCGGCGGGCGCTCATGATCCGGCCCGCCGCGCCCACGCGCACGCCGCGGCGCGGCAGCTCGGTGAAGACGCTGAGCATGCTGCGGCCCTGGAGCGAGCCCTGCTGCACGACCTGGGCCGAATCCCACAGCGCGAGGTCGAGGTAGTCGATCAGCTCGCGGTCGAGGATGTCGGCGGTGATGTCGCGCAGTTCCTCGAGCCGCAGCCCGTAGCGCTCGATCGACAGGCGCCAGCCGATCTGGAACGCGGGACCGCAGGCGCGGCGGATGCCCTCGATCACCTCGATCGTGAGGCGGGCGCGGTTCTCGATGCTGCCGCCATAGCGGTCCGTGCGGTCGTTGAGCAGCGGCGACATGAACTCCGAGAGGATCCAGCCGAAGGCGCCATGCACCGCGACGCCGTCGAAACCCGCGCGCTCGGCGCGTTGCGCGGCCGCGATGAAGCTGTCGCGGATCCGCTCGACCTCCTCGGTCGTCAATGCATCGATGCCAGGCAGGGTGTCGCTGGAAGCGGGCGCCGGAATGCCGCCCAGCCGCGGATTGGCGCGATGGCCCGCGTGGTGCAGTTGCACCGCGGACAGCGCGCCGCCCTCGCGCATCGCGTCGGCCATCTGGCGCAGGCCCGGCAGATGGGCGTCGCTGTGGATGCCCAGCTGCCGTGCGAAGGCGATGCCGCCGGCCTCGACGGTGGTGGCGCAGGTCTGGATCAGGGCGTAGCCGCCGCGCGCGAGCTGCGCGATCCAGTCCTGGTCGAACTCGGAGGCGGCACCGCCGACCTCGCTTTGCTGGTTGGTGAGCGGCGCCAGCATGAAGCGGTTGCGCATCGGCGGGCCGTGCAGCAGGCTGAGCGGCTCGAAGAGTTTCGAATGAGACATGGAATCTTCAGGACGAGGAGGGTGTGGAACGGGCAGGCGCCGCGCTGCCGGTGGCTTCCCAGCCGCCGCCGAGCGCGCGCACGAGGTCGACGCTCGCGCGTGCGCGCGCGCCTTCGGACTGGATCAGCGATTGCCGGTTGCGCAGGCGCGTGCGCTGTGCGTCGACCACCGCCAGGTAGTCGGTGTCGCCTTCGTCGAAGCGCGCCTTCGCGGACCGGGCCGCGCGCGCGGCCGACGCATCGGCCTCGCGCTGCTGGGCGATGCGCGCATCGAGGGTGCGCATCGCGACCAGCGCATCCTCGACCTCGCGGAAGGCCTGAAGCACCGTCTTGCGGTAGTGCGCCACGCTCTCCTCGTAGGCGCCGCGCGCGCGGTCGAGCTCGGCTTCGCGGCGTCCGCCGTCGAACAGCGGCAGGCTCAGCATCGTGCCCGCGAGCGGGCCCAGCAGGAAGGTGCGCTGCGACCAGTTGGCGAGGTTGCCGAGCGCGGCCGATTCGTAGCCGAGCGAGCCGGTCAGCGCGAGCGAGGGAAAGTACGCGGCCTTCGCCACGCCGATGCGTGCGTTCTCCGCGGCCATGGCGCGCTCGGCGGCCGCGATGTCGGGCCGGCGCTCGAGCAGGGCCGAGGGCAGGCCCGGCGGCAGCTGGACGACGGTGGCTTCCAGCGGCCTCGCGGCGAGCGAGAAGCTCGCCGGCGCCTTGCCGAGCAGGACGGCCAGCGCGTGCGATGCCTGCGCGTGGTGCTGCGCCACCGCCAGGTGCTCGGCGCGTGCCGTGAACAGTTCGGTCCTCGCCTGGTCGACGATGTGGCGCGCCACGGCGCCCGCGCCGAGCTGGCGTTCGAGCAGCGCCGCCGCGTCTTCGCGCAAGGCCACGGTATCGGCCAGCAGGCGCAGTTCGCCCTCCAGCTGCCGCAGGCCGAAGTAGGTGCCGGCGACCTCGGCCTGCACCAGCAGCAGCAGCTGGTGCGCCAGGGCGCGTTGCCGCGCTTCGTCGGCGCGCGCGGCGGCGATACCCGAGGCGACGCGGCCGAAGACGTCGACTTCGTAGGCCACGGACGCCTGGGCGCGCCACAGCGTCTGCGTGCTGCCCGCCGCGCCGTCTCCGCGCCCCGCGGCCGCGCCGGTGCCGCGCTGGCGGGTCGGGCCGAAGCCCGCGTCGATCTCGGGGAAGCGCGCCGACTCGCTGTGCGAGGTCAGCGCGCGCGCCTGCTTCAGCCGTGCCATCGCGATCGCCACGTCGGGATTCGCCTGCAGCGCTTCCTCCTCGAGCTGCACCAGCACGGGGTCGCCGAAGACGCCCCACCAGGGCGAGGGCGCCTGGTGGTCGGCGGGTTCGGCCGGTTTCCAGCGGCCGGGTTCTTCCGCCGGCATCGCGTCGGAAGGCCCACCGGACTGCCGGTAGCTCGCGGGGATGTCGATGCCGGGGCGCTTCGCGGTGGGCGCGAGCGAGCAGGCCGACAGCAGGAAGGCGATGGCTGCCGTCGCCAGCAGCTTCGGTGTGCGGATGACGCGGCTCATGCGCGGCCCTCCGGTTGCATGGGGTCGATCTGGCGCGCGGCGAGCGCTGGCGCTTCGTGATGCGCCGCGGCGTGCAGCGGCCTGCCCCTGCCGAGCGACCTGACGAGCACGTAGAACAGCGGCGTGAGGAACAGGCCGAACAGCGTGACGCCGATCATCCCGAAGAACACCGAGATGCCCATCGCCTGGCGCATCTCCGCGCCCGCGCCGGTTGACACGACCAGCGGGATGACGCCCATCACGAAGGCGAGCGAGGTCATCAGGATCGGACGCAGCCGCAGGCGGCAGGCCTCGATCACGGCCTTCGCGGTCGACAGGCCCGCCATCTCGAGCTCGCGCGCGAACTCGACGATCAGGATCGCGTTCTTCGACGCCAGCCCGACGAGCACGATCAGCCCGATCTGCGTGAAGATGTTGTTGTCGCCCCGGGTGAGCCACACGCCGAGCAGCGCCGAGAAGATGCTCATCGGGATGATCAGGATGATGGCCAGCGGCAGCGTGAGGCTCTCGTACTGGGCCGCCAGCACCAGGAACACCAGCAGCACGCACAGCGGAAGGATCCAGGCCGCGCTGTTGCCCGCGATGATCTGCTGGTAGGTCAGGTCGGTCCATTCGTAGCTCATGCCCGGCGGCAAGGTCTCGGCCGCGATCCGCTGGATCGCCGCCATTGCCTGGCCCGAGGAATAGCCGGGCGCCGGGCTGCCGTTGACGTCGGCGGCCGTGAAGCCGTTGTAGCGCACCACCTGGTCGGGCCCGTAGGTCTGGCTGATCCGCGCCAGCGAGGCGAGCGGAACCATGCGCCCCGACTCGCTGCGCACGTGCAGCTGGCCGATGTCGTCGGGCTTCGAGCGGAACCTGGCGTCGGCCTGCATCCGCACCTGGTAGACGCGGCCCAGGAAGTTGAAGTCGTTGACGTAGTAGGCGCCCAGGAAGGACTGCAGCGTGTTGAACACCGCCGGCGTATCGACACCCAGTTGCTGTGCCTTCGCGCGATCGATGTCGACCTTGAGCTGCGGCACGTTGACCGTGTAGGTTGAGTAGATCGCGGCGAGCTCCGGTGCCTCGGAGGCCTTCTTGACGAAGGCCTGGGTCGCCTTGTAGAGCGCCTCGTAGCCCAGGTCCGCGCGGTCCTCGATCTGCAGCTTGAAGCCGCCGAGCGTGCCCAGCCCGTAGACCGGCGGCGGCGGAAACACGCCGGTGTAGGCATGGCCGATGCCGGCGTACTCGCGGCTCAGGTCGGCCACCACCTGCTCGGCGCTGATCCCGGGCCGCTCCTTGAAGGGCTTGAGCAGCACGAAGGTCAGCGCGGTGCTCGGGCTCTTCGTCACGCCGTTGATCGAGAGGCCGCTGTAGCTCGAGGTCCCCATCACGGCGGGATGCTTGAGCGCGATGTCGTTCATCTGCTTCATCGTCGCCTCGGTGCGATCGAGCGTCGAACCCTCGGGCAGTTGCGCGAGGCTGACCAGGTACTCCTTGTCCTGCGCGGGCACGAAGCCACCCGGCACGTGGCCGGTGAGCCACCAGGTCGCGCCCAGCAGGCCCGCGTAGGCGACGAGCAGCGCGCCCTTGTGCCGCAGCAGGCGGCCGATGCCGGTGCCGTAGCCTTCGGAGGCGCGGTCGAAGCGGCGGTTGAAGCGCGCGAAGAAGCGGCCGAACAGCCGTTGCGTCACGCGCGTCACAGCGTCGGGCGCGTCGCCGTGGCCCTTGAGCAGCAGCGCCGACAGCGCCGGCGACAGCGTCAGCGAGTTCACCGCCGAGATCAGGGTGGAGATCGCGATGGTGACAGCGAACTGCTTGTAGAACTCGCCGGTCAGGCCGCTGAGGAAGGCCAGCGGCAGGAACACCGCCGACAGCGTCAGCGCGATGGCGACGATGGGACCGCTGACCTCGCGCATCGCCTGGTAGGTGGCCTCGCGCGGGCCCAGGCCGCGCGCGATGTTGCGCTCCACGTTCTCGACCACCACGATGGCGTCGTCGACCACGATGCCGATCGCGACCACCAGGCCGAACAGCGACAGCGTGTTGATGGAGTAGCCGGCCAGCAGCAGGAAGCCGAAGGTGCCGACGATCGAGACCGGCACCGCGAGCAGCGGAATGATCGAGGCGCGCCAGGTCTGCAGGAACAGGAACACCACCAGCACCACCAGCGCCACCGACTCCAGCAGGGTCTCGATCACGGCATCGATGCCGGACTGCACGGCGCGGCTGGGCTCGTAGACCACGCGGTAGACCACATCCTGCGGGAACTCCTTCTCGAGTTCCTTCATGGCGCTGTGCACCTCGCGCGAGATCTGCAGCGAGTTCGCGCCCGGCGCTTCCTGCACGGCCACCGCGACGGCGGGCGCGTTGTCCAGGGTGGCGCGGATGCCGTAGTCCTCGGCACCCAGTTCCACGCGCGCCACGTCGCCCAGGCGCGTGATCGCGCCGTTGGCGTCGGACTTGATGACGATGCCCTTGAACTCCTCGGGCGACTTGAGGCGCCCGTCGGCGTTGACGTTGAGCTGGAAGGCGGTGTCGGGCGACGCGGGCGAACTGCCGATGGTGCCGACCGCGGCCTGGATGTTCTGGCGCCGGATCGCGGCCGCCACGTCGCTCGCGCCGAGCCCGCGTTCGGCCAGCGCGGCCGGGTCGAGCCACACGCGCATGGCATAGCCGCCCGGGCCCCACACCACCACGTCGCCCACGCCCGCGATGCGGGCCAGCCGGTCCTTCACGTGCAGGATGGCGTAGTTGCTGATGTAGTTGTTGTCGTAGGTCCCTTTCGGCGAGACCATGTGCACGGCGATGGTGATGATCGGCGAGTTCTTGATGGCCGTGACGCCCAGGCGCTGCACGTCCTCCGGCAGCCGCGGCTGGGCCTGCGAGACGCGCGTCTGCACCAGCTGCTGGGCCCGGTCCGGATCGGTGCCGAGCTTGAAGGTCGCCGTCAGGTAGAGGTGGCCGTCGCCGCTGGCCTTGGAGTCCATGTAGAGCATGTCCTCCACGCCGTTGATGGACTGCTCGAGCGGCGCCGCCACCGTCTCGGCGATGGTCTTGGCGTTGGCGCCCGGGTACTGCGCATGCACGACGACCGAGGGCGGAATGACCTGCGGGTATTCCGAGACCGGCATGTGGAAAGCCGCGACGATGCCCGCGAGCAGGATCAGCGCGGACAGCACGCCCGCGAAGATCGGGCGGTCGATGAAGAACTTCGAGATGTTCACGACCGGCCCCCGTCGGCGCCGGGCGCGGACGCGGTCGGCGCATCAGGCGCCGCCGCTGGCTCGGCGGCCTCGGCCGACACCGCGGTGCCCGGCGGCGCGCGGAACGCGCCGTCCACGATCACCTTCGCGCCCGGCGCGACACCGCTGCGCAGCACGCGCTCGCGGCCGTGCAGCGTGCCGAGCTCGACGAAGCGGCGCTCGACCTTGTTCTGCGCGTCGACGACCAGCACGTACTTGCGGTCCTGGTCGGTGCCGACCACGGCATCGTCGACCGTCACGGCCTCGTAGGGCAGGCCGCCCTGCAGCCGGATGCGCGCCTGCAGGCCCGGCAGCATGTCGGGGCTCACGCGGTCGATGCGCGCGCGCACGCGCACCGTGCCCGAGCGGGTGTCCATCTGGTTGTCGAGCGCCTCGATGGCGGCCGCATGGGGAAAGCCGTCGTCGCTCGCGAGGCCGACATCGACCTTCGGCTGCGCGCCCGCGCGCAGCGACGGCGCGATGAGCCGCAGGTAGCTCTGCTCGTCGACGTTGAAGGCGGCGTAGAGCTTGCCGTCGGAAACGATGCGCGTGAGCGGCACCGCGTCGCCGCCCGCGCCCACCACGTTGCCCGCGGTGATCTCCGCGCGCGAGATGCGGCCCGCGATCGGTGCCCGCACCTGCGTGTAGTCGAGCTGCAGCCGGGCCTGGGCCAGCGAAGCCTGCGCGCCCTTGAGCGATGCGGCCGCCGCGCGCGCCGCGTTGTCGAGCGCATCGAATTCACGGCGCGCGATCGAGTCCGATTCGAGCAGCCGCCGGGCGCGCGCCTGCTCGAGGTCGGCGAGGCGTTGCCGTTCCTCGGCGCCCGCCACGCTGGCCTGCGCCTGGCGCACCTGGACCTCGTAGGGCGCGGGGTCGATGGTGAACAGAAGTTCGCCCTGGCGCACATGCTGGCCGGGCTTGAAATGCACGGCCAGCAGTGTGCCGGGCACCTTGGGGCGGATGTCCACGAGGTCGACGGCTTCGAGCCGCCCCGTGTAGTCCTGCGAGTCGGACACCGATCGCTGCAGGGCCGGCCGGTACTTGACGGTGGGGGCCGCGGTGGCGGGCGCGGCATGCGCTTCGGAGCCATGCTTCCAAAGAACGCTGCCCGCGCCGACCACCGCGATCGCGGCCACGATGGCCGCGAGGGGATGCTTCTGGAGGGGATTCATGCGAGTTGCTCGAGAGGGTTGAACGGCCCGCAGTCTGAGCGCGCGGCGCATGAACATCTAGCCCTCGCGCTGGCTAAGTTTGTTGCTTGGGATGGAACAGTCGATTCGGCTCCGACTCTTGAAATCAGAGGAGCGGACGCCAGACTCGAGGGAGGCGAACCTATACTTGTTTCGCTTCGAGCAATAAATTTCGGGCCAAGGAGAGATCGAATGGACCGCCTGCAATCGATGCAGATCTTCGCCCGCGTCGTCGAGATGCACAGCTTCACGCGGGCCGCCGACAGCCTCGTGCTGCCCAAGTCGCGCGTCACGCGCGCGGTCAAGGACCTCGAGAAATTCCTCGGCGCGCGGCTGCTGCAGCGGACCACGCGCCACATCAGCCTGACGCCCGAGGGCACGCTCTACTACGACCATTGCAGGCGGCTGCTGGCCGAGATCGAGGCCGTCGAGTCCAGCTTTCCCGGCAGCGCCGGACGGCCGCGCGGCCGATTGCGCGTCGACATGACGCTCTCGCTCGCGCGCCTCGTGGTGCTGCCGTCGATCCGCGACTTCCAGTCGCGCTATCCCGATGTCGAGCTCACGCTCACGGTGAGCGACCGGACGGTGGAACTGGTGCAGGAGGGCATCGACTGCGTCATCCGCGCCGGCACGCCCGAGGATTCGGCCACGCTGGTGGCGCGGCGCATCGGCGCCTTCGACTGGGTGAGCTGTGCCTCGCCCGAGTACCTCGAGCGCCATGGCACGCCGAAGACGCTGGAGGACCTGGCGCGGCACAAGGCCGTGGGCTACCTGTCGAGCCGCACGGCGCGCTCGCTCGAGTGGCACTTCGTGGAGAACGGCGAGGACCGCTGCATCGCCATGCGCGAGAGCCTCATCGTCAACGACACCGATGCCTACGTGGCCTGCGGCCTCGAGGGCCTGGGCCTGATCCGCGCGGGCAGCTACATGGTGCAGCAGCACCTGCGCAGCGGACAGCTGCGGCGGGTGCTCGTCGACTATGCCGCGCCGGCCGCGCCGCTCTCCGTGCTCTATCCGCAGAACCGCCACCTGTCGCCCACCGTGCGGGCCTTCGTGGACTGGGTGGGCGGCGTGGTGAGCAAGGCGGAGGCGGGCTGGCGGGTCGACGCGCATCCCGCTCGCTGAGGAGGCGCGTGGCCGCATTGTTCGGGCGGCTGAACGATGAATTCGAGTGGCGCCCGTAGATGAATCGTCGATGCGTTCCTAGAATTTTTTGCATCGACATTCATCTCCGAAAGCCATCGATGACAGACGCGACTCCAGCCAATCAACCCGCGGGCTATGTGCCCGCCAAGGTCTGGCAACCGAAGAGCAATCCGGCCGGCACCTTCGGCAGCATCAACAGCCCCGTGTCGGGCGCGCGCTTCGACCAGGCGCTGCCGGTCGGCAGGCATCCGCTGCAGCTGTATTCGCAGGGCACGCCCAACGGCCAGAAGATCACGATCCTGCTCGAGGAACTGCTCGCGGCCGGACACGAGGGCGCCGAGTACGACGCCTGGCTGATCGACATCTTCAAGGGCGACCAGTTCGGCAGCGGCTTCGTCGGCGTCAATCCCAACAGCAAGATTCCCGCGCTCGTCGATCGGTCGACGGACCCGGTCACGCACGTCTTCGAGAGCGGCTCGATCCTGGTCCATCTCGCCGAACGCTTCGGCGCCTTCCTGCCGGCCGAAGGACGCGCGCGCACCGAGACCTTCAACTGGCTGATGTGGCAGGTGGGCTCGGCACCCTTCGTCGGCGGCGGCCTCGGCCACTTCTATGGCTATGCGCCGTTCAAGATCGAATACGCGATCGACCGCTACGCGATGGAGACCAAGCGCCAGCTGCATGTGCTCGACACGCACCTCGCCTCGCACGAGTTCCTCGCCGGCGACCAATACACGATCGCGGACATGGCGGTGTGGCCCTGGTATCCGGGCAGCCTCTACGGCGTCTACAACACGCACGAGTTCCTGGCCGTCGAGGACTACAGGCATCTGCTGCGCTGGTACGAGGCCATTGCCGCGCGGCCCGCGGTCGCGCGCGGCAGGGTGGTCAACCGCACCTCGGGTGCGCCGGGCACCGTGCTGCGCGAGCGTCACGAGGCCAGCGATTTCGATGCCCTGGTGCCCGCGATCCAGTCGGCGCAGTTCCTCTCTGCCATTTCTTCTGCTTCTTCTTCTCTCGCTCGCCAGCCATGAAACTCTATTACGCCCCCGGTTCCTGCGGCCTCGCCTCGCAGATCGCATTGCAGGAGGCCGGCCAGGCCTATGAACTGATCAAGGTCGACTTCAAGACCAAGACGACGGTCGAAGGCGACTACCTGCAGGTGACGCCCAAGGGTTTCATCCCCGTCCTCAAGCTCGACGATGGCGACCTGATCACCGAGGGCGCGGTGATCCTGCAGTGGATCGCCGACCGGCATCCCGAGCACCGGCTGCTTCCGCCCTTCGGCACGCGGCAGCGCTACCGCGCGCTCGAGTGGCTGAACTTCGTCGCGAGCGACCTGCACAAGGGCATGGCCGTGATGTTCTCGCCCTATCTCGACGCGGACACCAAGAAGCGATTCGCGGACGGCAACCTCACGAGCAAGTTCGCCTACATCGACGAGCACCTGTCGGCCAACGACTATGTGCTGGGCACCGATTTCTCGGTGGCCGATGCCTATCTCTACAACGTGCTGTCATGGCCGCCGCGCGTGAACATCGATCTCTCGGGTTATGCGGCGATCCAGCGCTTCATGGTCCGCATGGGGCAGCGCCCCAGCGTTCGCGCGGCGCTGGAAGCCGAGCGCCTCGCGGCCCGTTAACTGGAAGCCGGCGGCCACAGCACCGGAAACAGCGGATGCGCCATCGGCGCGCCCGCCGGCAGCTGCTCGGCCAGCCCCGGAAAATCCGGCGAGGGCTTCCAGCGCCGCGGCGCATGCCGCATGTCGTCGCCCAGCATGCGCACCGAGAACACCCGCCGCCGCCGTCCGGGTTCGAGCCCGGCCGAGGCGTGCAGCGTGAGCATGTTGAAGGCGATGGCGTCGCCGGGTTCCACGGCCCAGCCGAGGATGTCGTGGGCCGCGCGGTCGGCCTCGATATCGGGCAGGTCCGCCAGCGCGCCTTCGGGAAACCACTTCGCCTCGTTGGTCATGAAGGTGCGCGGCATCAGCCACGGCCCCTTGTGCGAACCGGCGACGAGCTCCAGCGTCGAGGCACGCGACACCGGATCGACCGGAATCCAGAAGCTCACGTTCTGGCTGCCCTCGACGTTGTAGTAGGGCTGGTCCTGGTGCCAGGGCGTGCGCTGGCGCGTGCCCGACTCCTTCGTGAGCATGTGGTCGTGATAGAGCCGCACCTGGGTGCTCTTGGTGAGCCTGGCCGCGGCGGCCGGCAATGCCGAGCGCGAGATCACGTCCCAGTACGCCGGGATCTCCTGCCAGTTGCAGAAGTCCTCGATGAAGAAGCCAGGATCGTCGGGCCGGCTCGCCACCTTCGCGCGCACGCTCGGCGCGGCGAGGTTGGCATCGATGCCCTGGCGCAGCAGCTCGACCTCGGCGGGCCGCAGGACACCGCGCAGGACGATGGCGCCATCGCGCGAGAACTCATCGACCTGTTGTTCCGATGGGAGCCTGTCGTCTGGTCGTGCATTCATGGCGGTGTCTCCTTCGAGGTAAGGCAGTGGTTGCGGGGCCGAAGGCAGTCTAGAGTGACGGCTTGCAAAACAGCCCCTCCAATCGGACAAGCGATCGAGCAAGCCGGACAACATGAAGCGACCCCCCAAATCCGCCGCCGGCGGCCAGCCCGTGCTCTTCAAGGTCGTGCACCTGGAACCCGGCGGCACCGCGCCGCGCGACAGCCACGAGGAAGGGCAGTTCGTGCATGCGATCTCGGGCGTGATCGAGGTGGGAATGGGAGGCAGGGTCTTCCTGGCGCCGCCGCAGTACGGCGTGTGGATCCCGCCGCGCGTCGAGCACCTGTCGAGCAATCGCCACGCGGCCAGCTACGCCACGGTCTATCTGGCCGAGGCCCTGTGCGACGTGCTTCCCCAGCGCGCCTGCACCATGGTCATCAGCCCGCTGACGCAAGCCGTGCTCGACAGCCTGCGCGCCCGTTCGATCGAGGTGCCGCGCAATCCGGCCGAGCAGCGCCTGTTCGAGGTCCTGCGCGACGAGCTGGCCATCGCGCCCGGCCACGACAGCTACCTGCCGATGTCGGACGACCCCCAGCTGGGCCGCGTGCTCGAGGCCTTGCAGGCGCAACCCTGGGATGGCCGCTCGCTCGCCGAATGGGCCGCCACGGTGCATTCGACCGAGCGCACGCTGGCGCGGCGCTGCGAGCGCGACCTGCAGATGCCGTTCAGCGAATGGCGCCAGCGCCTCAAGGTGATCCGCGGGATCGCCCTGCTGGAGGCGGGGCGCGCGGTGAAGGACGTCGCGATCGAGCTCGGCTACGGCTCGCCCTCGGCCTTCATCGCCATGTTCTGCAAGCAGATCGGCATGACGCCGCAGGCGTATATCCGGCAGAAAGGGCGCTGATCAGTCGAGGCGGTGCCCACCCGCCGCATCGAACAGATGCGCCTTCGCCGCCACCGGCCACAGCGGCAGCCGCTCGCCGGGCCGCGCGTCGATCCGCTCGCGGAAGGCCGCGATCACCGTCTGCGTGCCGAGCTTCAGCGCCACCTGCGTTTCCGACCCGGTCGGCTCGACCACGATCACGTCGGCCGGCAGCGCCGCATCGGCATTGCCGTTGCCGCCGCCATCGATCGTGAAGTGCTCGGGCCGCGTGCCGTACAGCACGCGGTCGCCATGGGCCGCGCGCGGCGCGCGATGCAACGGCAGTCGCAGGCCGTCGTCGGTCAGCACGTGCGGCGCGCCGTCGAGCTGCAGCCGGCCCGCGATGATGTTCATCGCCGGCGAACCGATGAAGCCCGCCACGAAGGCGTTGCGCGGCTGGTCGTAGAGCTCCAGCGGCGCGCCGATCTGCTCCACGCGGCCTTCCTTGAGCACGACGATGCGGTCGGCCATGGTCATGGCTTCGACCTGGTCGTGGGTGACGTAGACCGTGGTGGTGCCCAGGCGCTGGTGCAGCGCCTTGATCTCGGTGCGCATCTGCACGCGCAGCTTGGCGTCGAGGTTCGACAGCGGCTCGTCGAACAGGAAGGCCTGCGGCTGGCGCACGATGGCGCGGCCCATGGCCACGCGCTGGCGCTGGCCGCCCGAGAGCTGGCGCGGGCGCCGCTCGAGCAGCTCCTGCAGCCCCAGCGTCTCGGCCGCGGCCTGCACCCGGCGCGCGATCTGGTCGCGCGGCAGGCCCTGGATGCTCAGGCCGAAGCCGAGGTTCTGCGCCACCGTCATGTGCGGATAGAGCGCGTAGTTCTGGAACACCATCGCCACGTCGCGATCGCGCGGCGCGGTGTCGTTGATGCGGCGTTCGCCGAGCAGGATGTCGCCGGCATCGGCGTTCTCGAGGCCCGCGATGGTGCGCAGCAGCGTCGACTTGCCGCAGCCCGAGGGCCCGACCAGCGCGACGAACTCGCCGTCGCGGATCTCGATGTCGATGCCGCGGATGACGGGCGTGGCGCCGAACTGCTTGAAGAGCTTGCGGATGGAGATGGAAGCCATGGGGTCGGTCAGTCCTTGACGCCGCCGGCCGTGAGACCGCGCACGAGGTATTTGCGCACCAGCACCGTGAACACGATGACCGGGAACATCACGAACGTGCCGCCGGCGGCGATCTTGGTCCACTCCCAGCCTTCGTACTGCAGGAAGTTGACGATCGCCACCGGCGCGGTGATGGCGTTGGTGCGCGTGAGGATCAGCGCATAGAAGAAGTCGTTCCACGAGAAGATGAAGCACAGCACCGCGGTGGCGGCGAGGCCCGGCGCGGTCAGCGGCAGCGCCACGCGCCAGAAGGCCTGCCAGACGCCGCAGCCGTCGATCCACGCGGCCTCCTCGAGCGAGGCCGGCACCGCCTCGAAGAAGGTCTGCATCAGCCAGATCACGATCGCGAGGTTGAAGGTCAGGTAGACGATCGCCAGGCCGATCAGCGTGTCCTGCAGCCCCAAATATTGGTAGGCGAGGAAGAACGGGATGGTGAAGGCGATCGGCGGCGCCATGCGCGTGACCAGGATCCACAGCGCGATGCGGTCGCGGCCCTTGAACTTCCAGCGCGTGAGCGCATAGGCCGCGGGCACGCCGATCAGCAGCGAGAAAACGGTCGACATCGTGCTCACCGCCAGGCTGTTCCAGAACGAGCGCACGAAGTTGCCCTGCAGCAGGCTCAGGAAGCCGTCGAGCGTGGGCACGAACAGCAGGCTGTCCTCGAAGATGTCGGCCGCGGGCTTGAACGCGAGCTGCACCAGCCAGAGGAAGGGCGAGAGCACGAGCAGCACCAGCAGCGCGACCGTCAGCGAGCGCCCGTGGGCGCGCAGCCAGGGCACGCGGCGCGCGCGGTGCGTGGCGCCCGAGAGGTCGGTGCCCGCGCCTTCCTCGTGCGACAGCGCGAGTTCGGCGGCGTCGATCGTGCGGCTAGCGAGCGTCATGGCTGCCCCATCCGAGTTTGCCGACCAGCCAGCTCAGCACGAACACGCCCACCAGCATCACGGTGGCGATCGCGCTCGCATAGCCCCAGTACGAGAAGTTGAAGGCCTGGATGAAGCCGTAGTAGTTGGTGACCTCGGTCACGTTGCCGGGCCCGCCGTTGGTCAGCACGTAGATCAGCGGAAAGGCCTTGAAGCTGTCGATCAGGCGGAACAGGCCGCACACCACCAGCACCGGCCGGATGTAGGGGAACACGATGTGGCGGAACAGCTGCCAGCGGTTCGCGCCCTCGAGCGTGGCGGCCTCGATCGGGTCGTCGGGAATCATCTGCAGCGAGGCCAGCACCATCAGCATGGTGAAGGGAAACCACTGCCAGGTGTCGGCCAGGGAGATCGCCCACAGCGCGGTGTCGGGGTCGGCGATCAGCGAGCGCACGGGCAGGCCGATGTGCTCGAGCAGCCGGTGCAGCGGGCTCACGTCGGGCGTGTAGATGATCTTCCAGATCAGCGCCACCACGATCGGCGGCAGCACCATCGGTATCAGCAGCAGCGTCTTCGCGCCGTCGAGCACGCGCGACTTGCCGTTGAGCAGCAGCGCCAGGCCCAGCCCGGTGGCGAGCTGCAGCGCCACGCTCGAAGCCGAGAGCTTGAGCTGCACCGCGATCGAGCCGAGGAAGCGGTCGTCGTGCAGCAGCTGGCGGTAGTTCACCAGCGGATCGTCGAAGCGGAAGCTGGCCGCCGGATCGGTCAGGCTCAGCGGCGTGAAGCTTGCGACCAGCAGCGCCGCCGCCGGCACCAGCGTGATCAGCAGCAGCACCGCCAGCGAGGGCGAGAGCCCGAGCAGGAAGGCGCGCCGCTGCTCGGCCTGCCAGGAGGCCGGCGCGGAAAGCACGGAAGCCATCGCCGCCGCGCCTCAGAGCTTGACGCCCGCGCGCTTCAATTCGGCGATCGAGTTGGCCTGCGCCTGCTGGAAGGCCTGCTTCGCCGACAGCTGCCCGCTCGCGATCAGCTCGATCGCCTTGTTGAGCTGCTGGTCGACCTGCGGATAGACCGAGACCGTGCGGTACTTCATGTGGCCCGACTTCGACGCCGACTCGATCGCCTCGAGCGACAGCTTCGCGAGGTCGCTGCCGTTGATGACCTGCTTCTGGCGGAACTCGGGCGAGTCGATGTCCGAGCGGCGCGCCGGCGAACCGTAGCCCGCGGTCACCGCGCGGCGCGTGGTCTGCTTGCTCAAGGCCCACTGGATGAAGGCCCAGGCAGCCTCCTTGTTCTTCGAGCCGGTGGGAATGCCCAGGCCATGCACGGCGGTGCCCGGGAAGCGGCCGGCCGGGCCCTTGGGCACCTGGCCGAAGCGCACCGTCTTCACGGTCTTGCTGGTGGCGGCGTCGCCGAGCTGCGCCAGGTGCAGCTGGCCCGCATCGGTGAAGTTCACGCGGCCCAGCTTGAGCGCCTGCGTCACCTGGTCGGGCTGGTAGGTCACGGCGCCGTCGGGGCCGAATTCCTTGAGCAGGTTGGCGTAGTACTCGCCGGCCGCGATCGCCTCGGGCGTGTCGAGCGTGGGGAACAGGTCGTCGGGCGCCTTGCGGAACACGTCGCCGCCGAAGGCGTGCAGGTAGGGCACGAAGGTCCAGCCGTAGTGGTTGTCGGCCACGAAGCCGGCCACGCGTTCCTTGCGGTTGACGGCGCGCAGCACCTTGACCAGGTCGTCGGTGGTGTCGGGGAAGGCCAGGCCGGCCTTCTCCACCAGGTCGAAGCGCGAGGAGGCCGTGAGCAGTGCCTCGGCGGTCCAGGGAACGCCGTAGAGCTTGCCGTCGCGGCCGGTCTCGGGCGCGCGCGCACCGGGCAGGAAGTCGTTGATGTCGAAGTCCGGCGCGGTCAGGTTCGCGTTGCGGATGTAGTCGTCGAGCGGCGTGAGCCAGCCCGAGTTGATCCAGCGGCTCGAATAGATGAAGGTGACGTTGACCACGTCGTAGGCCGAACCGCGCGTGGAGAGCTCGAGGTCGGCGCGCTGGTTGTAGACCGGGAACGAAGGCGTGTCGAAGTTGACCTTGGCGCCGGTCAGCGCCTCGAACTCGGGCAGCCATTGCTGCAGCAGCTTGGGATAGGCGGCGCTGAAGGTCGAGACGTTGAGCGTCACGCCCGCGAACTTCTTCGCGCCGCCCTGGGCGCCGGCGAGGCCGGGCAGCAGCGATGCGGCGCCGAGCGCGGCGGTGGTCTTGAGCAGGTCGCGGCGGTGCAGCGAGGCGAGGGGATTCTGGAGCTTCATGTCGTGGGCGCTTGGGATCAGGCGGTGGCGGCGATGACTTCGTCGATGCGCGCGTCGTTGGTGGCCTCGGGCCGGCTGCGCGTGCGGCTGCGCTGGCCGTCGATGGACACGGCCGCCTCGCCGTGCACCGTGACGCGGCGCACCAGCCGCGGCTGGTTGCCGTAGTCGTTGATCGCGAAGTGCTGCGTGGCGCGGTTGTCCCAGATCGCCACGTCGTCCTGGCGCCAGTTCCAGCGCACCGTGTTCTCGAGCCGGATCACGCGGTTCTGCAGCAGCTCGAAGATGCGCGCCGACTCGGTGCTCGACAGCCCGACCAGCTTCTTCACGAAATGGCCCAGCAGCAGCGCTCGCTCGCCCGAGACCGGATGCACGTGCACCACCGGATGCTCGGCCTCGTAGACGGCCGAGACGAACACCTTGCGGTGGTGGGTCAGGCGTTCCTCCTCGACCTGCACGCGGTCGGCGCCGTAGTCGTAGTCGTTGCTGTGCACGGCCCAGAGCTGGTCGGCGAGCTGCTTGAGCTGCGCCGGCAGGCGCTCGTAGGCCAGCGCGGTGTTGGCCCAGACCGTGTCCCCGCCATAGGCCGGGATCTTCACGCCGCGCAGGATCGAGATCTTGGGGAAGGCATCGACGAAGGTCACGTCGGTGTGCCAGGAGTCGGCGCGCCCGCCGCCCTTGGAGGCATCGAGCTCGAACAGCTTCGTGCCGGTGGGCGAGGGCACCGTCGGATGGGCCACCGTGCGGCCGAAGCGCGCGCCGAAGGCCTGGTGCGATGCGTCGTCGAGCTGCGTCTGGCCACGGAAGAACAGCACCTTGTGTCTGACCAGCGCGGCATTCAGCAGCTCGACGGTCTCGGCGTCGAGTTCGGGCGACAGCTTCAGGTCCTGCACCTCGCCGCCGAGGCTGCCCGCCACGCGGCGGATGCGCAGATGGCCGAAGCTGGTGTCGAAGGCGTCGGCGGAAAAGGTGTTCTCGTTGCTCATCGTGGGTCCTGGCAAAGGTCGGGAGCCGCAGATTCTGTGGCGCGGGTTCGCGCGGGCGAACTACCGATTCGTTGCTTGGAAATGAGCAAAACGTCTTAGCGGTCGCGCTCCATCCTCACCATGCGAGCTGCAATCGCGAGGGCCGTGCCTCGCCGGGTTCGCCGGGTTCGCCGCCGCGCGGTGGCGCGCGGCGCTCGTCGACGCCCGCATCGACGAAGTCGCTCAGCACGTCGTCGCGCAAGCGGATGAAGGCCGGATCGCTGCGGTTGCGCGGATGCGGCAGGTCGACCGCCACGGTGCGGCGGATGCGCCCCGGCGAGGGCTGCATCACCACCACGCGGTCGCCGAGGAACACGGCCTCCTCCACGTCGTGCGTCACCAGCAGCATGGTGATGCGCTCCTTCTGCCAGATGCGCTGCAGTTCGTTCTGCAGCCGCGCGCGCGTGAGGGCGTCGAGCGCGCCGAAGGGCTCGTCGAGCAGCAGCACGCGCGGCCGGTTGACCAGGCCGCGCGCGATGGCCACGCGCTGCGCCATGCCGCCCGAGATCTGGTGCGGCCACGATTTCTCGAAACCGCCGAGGCCGACCAGCGCCACGTGCTCGGCCACCAGCTCGGCCTTCTGCTTCGCGCCGAGCGGTGCGTTGCGCAGGCCCACGGCGATGTTCTGCTCGACCGTGAGCCACGGGAACAGCCGATGGTCCTGGAACACGATGCCGCGCTCGCGGCCGGTGCCCGCGATCGGCTGGCCGCCGAGCAGGATCTGGCCCTCGTACTGGTCGTCGAGCCCGAGGACCAGCCGCAGCAGCGTCGACTTGCCGCAGCCGCTCGCGCCCACGATGCTGGTGAAGCTGCCCGGCGGCACGTGCAGGTCGATGTTCTCGAGCACCTGCAGTTCGCCGCCGCGCGCCTGTGCCTGCGCGTAGCGCTTGCCGAGGCCGCGGATGTCGAGTTCGTTCGATGCGATGGAGGTGCTCATGGTGCGGGGAAGAAGAGGTGTCAGGCCCGGCCGGTCCAGCGCGCCAGCCGGCGTTCGAGTGCGCGCGCCGAGGCATTCATCAGCCAGCCGACGAGGCCGATCACGAACATGCCGAAGATCACCAGGTCCATCTGGAAATGCTCGCTGCCCTCGATCAGCGTGTTGCCGATGCCCTTGCCGGCCACCAGCAGGTATTCGGCGCCGATGGTGGCGAGCCAGGAATAGATGAGCGCGAGGTACACGCCCGTGAAGATGGCGGGCAGCGCGGCCGGCAGCACCACCTGCGTCAGCGTCTGCCAGCGCGTGAAGCCGTAGACGCGCGCCACCTCGAGCAGCGTGGGCGGCACGGTGCGGATGCCGTCGCAGGTGTTGACCACCACCGGCACCAGCGCGGCCAGCGAGAGGAACACCACCTTGGCCACGTCGCCGAGGCCGAACCAGACCGAGATCAGCGGAATCCACGCGAACAGCGAGATCTGCTTGAAGGTGTTGAAGCTCGGGCCGACGATGCGGTTGAACAGCGGCCACAGGCCCAGCAGCGCCCCGAGCACCAGGCCCGAGGCGGTGCCGATCAGGAAACCCGTGGCCTCGCGCGCGAGGCTGGCACTGAGCGCGCGCCACAGGCGGCCGCTGACGATCTGGTCGGCGGCGGTCGCGAGCACCTTCTGCGGCGAGACCAGCAGCGCCGAGTTCACCACGTCGAGCCACGACAGCAGCGCCCACAGCGCGATCGCCACGGCGGGCAGCACCAGGCCGCGCCAGCGGCTGCGATCGACGGGCCGCAGCGGCTGCACCGCGGCCAGCTCGGCCGCGTCGCGCGACAGCGAGGCGGGCGCGCTCATCGCGCGGCACCGCCCGGGCGGTGCCGGTGCAGCGTGTTCTCGAGCCGCTCGAGCAGGCGGTCGATGGCCCAGCCGATCGCGCCCACGACCACCACCGCGGCCATCACCAGGTCGAGCTGGAACAGCTGGCGGCCATAGACGATCAGGTAGCCCAGCCCCTCGCTCGAAGCGACCAGCTCGACCACCACCAGCGACAGCCAGGCCTTGGTGAAGCCCAGCCGCACGCCCGTGAACAGCGTGGGAACGGCATGCGGCAGCACGATCTCCAGCACCTGCTGGCGCCGGCTGTAGCCGTAGACCTCGCCGACCTCGCGCAGCGACTGCGGCGTCTGCCGGAAGCCCTGCAGCGTGTTGAGCGCCACCGGCACCAGCGCCGCCTTGGCGATCAGGATGTACTTGAGCGGCTCGCCGATGCCCACGATCAGCAGCACGAAGGGCAGCCAGGCCAGCACCGGGATCTGCACCAGCGCGTTGAAGCTCGGCAGCAGGTAGGCCTCGACGCGGCGCGACAGGCCCATGGCCGTGCCCAGCAGCAACCCGAGCAGCGTGCCGATCGCGAAGCCCACGCCCACGCGCGCGAAACTGGTGCTCACGTGCAGCCACAGGTCGCCGCTGGTCGCGAGGTCGCGCAGCGTCTCGGCCACGAACTCGGGCGGCGGCAGCACCTGCGGCGAGATCCAGCCCTGGCCGGCGCCCACGAACCACAGCGCGAGCAAGGCGGCGGGCAGCAGCCAGGGCAGGGCGGCGTCGCCGAGGCGGCGCCACGGCAAGGACAGGCGAACGGGCGTGACCGCGTCGCGCTGCAGGACCGCCGACAGTTCGGCTTCGGCGCTCATGGTTGTTGCTCCCTCTCCCTCTGGGAGAGGGCGGGGGTGAGGGCCGGCGGCGCTGGCTTGAGCGCCGCCTGTGCGAAGGCCGTCGCCCTCACCCTGACCCTCTCCCGGAGGGAGAGGGAAGAAGACCGCGTGATCATCGCGACGCGACCGCGGGCCCGCCCTTCGGCTGCCCCTTCGCGTCGGAAGCGCTCCAGTAGCCCTCGAGGCCCTGCTTCTTGAGCGCGGCCTTGAGGTAGCGCGTGTCGAACCAGTCGTCGACCGTGACCTCGCGGCGGATCAGCTTGAGTTTGAGCGCATCGCCGACCACGGCCTTGTAGCGTGCCACGATGAAGTCGTCGGCCAGCGGCGAGTTGCGCTGCGCCAGCGGCTGCTTGTCGAACTCGGCGGTCCACGAGGCGACCGGCGTGCCGCTGCGGGCCCAGATGCGGAACAGCTCGTCGCGGTTCTTCTCTTCCGACGACCAGTGCGCGGCGCGCACGAACACGTCGACCACGCGCTGCACCTCGGCGGGGTTGGCCTGCTCGAACTCGCTGCGCACCAGCAGCGCGGCCTGGCGCGTGAGCGCCGGATCGCGGCCCTGGGTGGAATAGACCACCTTCGCGAGTCCCTGGTCGCGTACCTTGAACCATTCGTAGCCGCCGAAGGCCGCGTCCACGCCGTTCGAGACCAGCGCCGCCTGCGCGCTGCCGGTGTCGAGGTTCACGCCCTTGATGTCGCGCTCGGCCAGCCCGTCGGCCGCCAGCACGTTGATCGCGACCAGGTGGCCGTTGGTGCCGCGGAAGATCGACACCGTGCGGCCCTTGAGGTCCTTGATCGACTGGATGTTCGACTGCGTCGGCGTGACCAGGTAGAGGTTGTTGCGCGCGCCGCTGACCAGCAGCACCTTGGTCTTGAGGCCGTTCGAGCGCCCGACGATCGAGGGCAGGTCGCCCTGGTAGGCGAAGTCGATCTGCTTGTTCGACAGCGCCTCGTTCACGGCCGGGCCCGCGCCCTTGAAGAACAGCCACTCGACCTTGATGCCCGAAGCCTTGAACTCCTCCTCGAGCCAGTTGTTGGCGCGCGCCACGCCGCCGGGCGAACCGCCCCAGGTGACGGGATCGCCGCCGCCCGCCGTGGCCACGCCGATGCGGATGGTGTCGGGCGCGGCCTGCGCCGAGGCCGCGAGGGCGGTGGCCAGCAGCGCGGTCCAGCGCAGGAGATGGCGCACGAGCTTCATGGCGTGCCTTTCTTCGCGGCCAGCTTGCGGCCGACCTCGGTGCCTTCGAAGAAGCGCGGATTGGCCTCGGTGTAGAAGCGGTGCGGGTTCTCGAACACGAAGGCCCGGAAATCGGCCGCCGAGATCACGCCCTGCTGCACCAGGTCCCAGGTCTCGGCCAGCGGCTCGGTGAACTCCGGCACGTCCCAGTGGCCCACGTCGGACGACCAGATCGCGTTGATCTTCGCGCCCAGCGGGTTCACCTTGTCGTTGAAGGCCGCGGCCACGGTGCGGTCGTCGGCTTCCGAGCCGAAGTAGAAGTTGTTGACCCAGCGGTCGCGGATGTCCTCGACCTTCTCGATGCCCGCGAGCGCGAAGTCGTCGATCTCGCTCTCGTTCGGCTCGCGGCTGTGCGGCAGCGCCGAGATGCCCAGGCTGTCGCGCAGCAGCGTGGCCTTGTCGAGCGTGCGGCCCTTGACGAAGTCGCCGCCGTAACGCTCGAACAGCGAGGCCAGCAGCTCGATGTCGGCCTCGGCCGGGTCGTAGTTGCGTACCGCATGCCGGTTGCGTTTCTCCCAGCGGTCCACCAGGTGCGTGTAGACGTGCGAACCCCAGTCCGCGCCGCCCTCGAGCAGGCCCACGCGCAGCCCCGGGAAACGCCGCGTCACGCCGCCGAAGAACAGCGCCTTGGCGAAGGCCTGCGAGCCATCGGCGAAGTGGCCGATGTGGTTGTTCATGTAGTTGCTGATCGACTGCCGGCCGGTCCAGCCCTGGCTGCCGTAGTGCGTGGTCACCGGCACGCCGAGCTCCACCACCTTGGCCCAGAAGGGGTCGTAGTCGTGCTCGCTGTCGATGCCGTAGAAGTCGATGTAGCCGACCTGCTTGGCGATCTCGGGATGCTCGGCGGCCGGGTACTTCTCGGCGATGGCGCGGATCGGGCGGCGCACGCCGCCCGCGATGTTGATGACCTTCAGGCCCAGCGTCTTGACCGCGAACTCCAGCTCCTCGATGCCCTCCTGAGGCGAGTGCAGCGGAATGCCCGCCACCGGCGTCAGCCGGTCGGCATAGGGCCGGTACTGGTCGGCGTGGAAGTGGTTGATGGCGCGGTGCAGCGGCTGGCGGTATTCGCTGCCGGCCGCGGCCGGCGAGAGCACGTCGTTGGGGAACAGGATCGAGTAGTCGGAGCCCTGCTCGCCCAGGCGCTCGTGCAGCAGCGCGGGCAGCGTGTAGGTCGCGAGGTCGTAGGTGTTGCGCGTGACGCGGGCCCACCAGGGCGCGCGCAGCGTGCGGTGGAACTGGCGTTCCTCGGCCGACTGCTGGTACCAGTCCTTGCCGCCGCCGTTGCGCGTGACGAAGCGCCCGCCGAGCGCCTTGCGCAGCGCGTCGACCAGCTTGTTGCCGCCGTACTGCGCCACGTAGTCCTCGAGCACGGGCGCGAAGTCGTTGACGTGCACGTCGGTGTCGATCACCGGATGGTCGAGGCCGGCCTTCACGGCGGCCGAGCGCGAGGCATGCACGCGCTGGAGTCGGTCGTTCATCTGCGGGGTCCTTGCTGAAAGAGGATCGACGCAGACTAAGGTGGCCGCCGGTGGCGGGCCAACGAAGGCTTTCAGGGATGCTTAGCCGTCGTTCGCATATGGATGCAAAGGTTCGCGGCGGCCGGATGTCATGTCGCGCCCTCGAACGCCCCCTTGCGCAGCTTCAGCGCCACGTCGAAGAAGGAGGCGAGCACGCGGCTTTCGCGCCGCACCTGCAGGCAGTAAAGGTAGGTCTGCGTCACCGCGGGATCGCCCTCGATGCGCACGGTGCGCAGGCGCGCGTCGGGAATGAACTCGGCCTCGGAGACCGCGCCGATGCCGATGCCGCGCGCGGCCGCTTCGCGGATCGCCTCGCGGCTGCCGATCTCCATCGCGAGCCTGGGCCGGACGCCCGCGCGCGCGAAGGCCTCGTCGAGCGCGCGCCGCGTGCTGGAGCCGCTCTCTCGTTGCAGCATGGGCTGGCCGTGCAGTTCCTCGAGCCGGATCTCGCCGCGCCTGGCGAACGGATGGTCGCGGTGCACGAACAGGATCAGCGCATGGCGCGCATACGGCGTCGCGCTGAAGCCCGGCGCCTCGTGGAAGCGCGCGAGCACGCCGATGTCGACCGCGTATTCCTCGAGGTCCTTGAACACCGACGACGAATTGCCCATGCGGATCGAGACGTCGAGCCGTGGATAGCGCCGGCGGTAGGCGTCGACCATCTCGATCACGTGGAAGGGGCCGACCGCGCCGAGCTTGAGCTCGCCCGACTGCAGGTCGCCGCTGTCGTGCAGCAGGTTGTACGAATCGAGCTCGAGCGCCGCGATCTGGCGCGCGATGGGCAGCAGGCGCTCGCCGACGCTGGTGAGCTCGATGCGGTGGCCCTGGCGGTGGAACAGCGTCACCTTGTGCTGGCGCTCCAGCGCCTGGACCTGGGTGGTCAGCGTGGGCTGGCTCAGGCCCACGGCGCGCGCGGCGGCGCTGAAGCTGCCGTGCTGGGCAACGGCGAGGAAGGCGCGGAGTTTGGCGGCGGACATCCATAGATTGTTTGAATGGAATCGTGACAAATCCGTGATCGATCTGATATGCGCCTGTCACATGGCGTTCTTAGCCTTGGGGTAGTCGCAGGCCGATGCCTGCCGTTCCAGTCCCATTCCGTCCTCTTTCACCCCAACACCACCATGAACACCCTTCTTCGCCTGCGCCGCAGCCTGATCGCCCTGGCCCTTTCGGCGGTTTCCGCGGTTGCCGCCCTGCCTGCCCTGGCCGCGCAGCCCCTCACCATCGGGCTGATCCCGGCCGAGGACTCGCAGGCCATGATCGAGAGCAGCCGCCAGGTGCTCGACAGCCTGCAGCAGCAGCTCGGCATGCCGGTCAAGCCCTTCGTGGCGACCGACTACAACGGCGTGATCGAGGCGCTGCGTTCCAAGAAGCTCGACGTGGCCTATCTCGGCCCGTTCTCGTACGTGCTCGCGAACCAGGTCGCGGACGTGGAAGCCTTCGCGGTGGCCGTGACGAAGAAGACCGGCCAGAGCGCCTACAAGAGCGTGATCATCGCGCGCAAGGAAAGCGGCATCGCCAGGACCGCCGACCTCAAGGGCCGCAGCTTCGCCTTCGTCGACCCGACCTCGGCCTCGGGCCATCTGTTCCCCAAGTCGGGCCTGCTGCAGGCCGGCTACGACCCCGAGACCTTCTTCGGCCGCGTGATCTTCTCGGGCTCGCACGACGCCAGCATCCTGGCCGTGGCCAACAAGAAGGTTGATGCTGCCGCCGTGGCCGACCGCATCCTCGCGAGCGCCATCGCCAAGGGCCAGGTGAAGCAGGATGAGCTCGAGATCGTCTGGTCGTCGAACCCGATCCCCGAATCGCCGATGGTCTGGCGCAAGGACCTCGATCCGGCGCTGAAGGCGAAGATCGCGAAGGCGCTGGCCAACGTGAAGGACCTGCCCTGGGGCGACCAGGGCGTGCTCAACGGCTTCCAGCCCACCACCGACGCGGCCTACAACGTGGTGCGCGACACCGCCAAGGTGCTCAAGCTCGACCTGCGGAGCATGAAGTGATCCGTATCCGGCAGCTCACCAAGCGCTATGGCGACAACGCCGTGCTGCGCGGTGTGGACCTCGATGCCGCGGCGGGCGAGTTCGTGGTGGTGCTCGGCGAATCGGGCGCCGGCAAGTCGACCCTGCTGCGCTGCGTGAACCGGCTGGCGCTGGCCGACGGCGGCGAGCTCAGGGTCGACGGCATGGACGCCGTGAACTGCGCCGACACGCGCGCGCTGCGCCAGCGCGTGGCCATGATCTTCCAGCACCACAACGTGGTGCCGCGGCTCAGCGCGCTGAAGAACGTGCTCACGGGACGGCTCGGCGCGGTGTCGACGCTGGCCTCGGTGCTGCACTTCTTCAGCCGCGCCGACATCGCGCTGGCGCACGAATGCCTGGGCCGCGTGGGACTCGCGCACAAGGCCCATGCGCGCACCGATTCGCTCTCGGGCGGCCAGATGCAGCGCGTGGGCATCGCGCGCGCGCTCGCGCAGCAGCCGCGGCTGATCCTGGCCGACGAGCCGGTCGCGAGCCTCGACCCGCAGACCTCGCGCAAGGTGCTCCAGTACCTGCGCGATGCCTCGCGCGACCTCGGTATCACCGTGCTGTGCAACCTGCACCAGGTCGACTACGCGCGCGAGTTCGCTGACCGCATCGTCGGCCTCTCGCAGGGCCGCGTCGTGTTCGACGGCGCGCCCCAGGCCATGGGCCCCGACGACATCGACCGCATCTACGTGCCGCAGCCCGCGGCCGACCGCAAGGAGCCCGCCGCCCCGGCGGCGCCATCGATGCCGCTGCTGGCGCGCAGCGAAGGACACGCATGAACACCCCTTCTTCTTCCTACGCCTGGACCGGCCCGCTGCCCGAGAGCCGCCGCGGCTGGTTCAACCTGCTGATCGGCCTGTGCGTGGTCGGCTGGGCGCTGCAATGGAGCGCCGGCGGCGCGCAACTGAGCTGGTCCGAACTGGCGGCGGGCCTGCCGCAGATCCTCGATTTCCTGGGCCGCACCATGCCGCCCGACACCAACATCCTGAGCCGCCTGGTCGCGCCCGCGCTCGAGACCATCCAGATCGCCGTCTGGGGCACGCTGCTCGCGGTGCTGCCGGCCATTCCGCTGTCCTTCCTGGCGGCGCGCAACCTGCAGAGCCGGCGCTGGGTCTACCAGTGCACGCGCCAGGCCCTCAACGTGGTGCGCAGCATCAACGAGCTGATCCTCGCGCTGGTCTTCGTGTCGGCCGTGGGGCTCGGTCCGTTCCCGGGCGTGCTGGCGCTCGCGCTGCATGGCGCGGGCATGCTCGGCAAGTTCTTCGCCGATGCCATCGAGGAGATCGACGAGGGCCCGCTCGAGGCCCTGCGCGCCACGGGTGCGCGGCCGCTGCAGGTCATCGTGTTCGGCGTGCTGCCGCAGGTGGTCACGGCCTGGATCGCCGTGGTGCTGTACCGCTTCGAGGTGAACCTGCGCTCGGCCACCGTGCTGGGCATGGTGGGCGCGGGCGGGCTGGGCTTCGAGCTGGTGAGCAGCCTCAAGCTGTTTCGCTACCAGGAGACCGCCACCTGCATCATCGTGATCACCGTGATGGTGATCGTGGCCGACCTGCTCTCGAGCCAGCTGCGCCACCGCGTCCAGCACAGCGGCCGGCACTGAAGGCCGCGCGGATCTTTTCTCTTAGGCGACCGGCCGCATGACGCGGCCGTGGCGCGAGCTTTCCCGAACCCATCATGTGGACCTACTACAACCCCGTCGACGTGCACGCCGGCCGCGGCTCGCTCGATGCGCTGCCCGGGCTGCTCGGCGCACGCCGCGCGATCCTGATCGCCTTCCCCGAGGCGGTCGGCCTCGGCCTCGTCGATCGCATCCGCGGCCTGCTGGGTGAGCGCCTGGTGGCCGTCGAGACCGAGGTGCTGCCGAACCCCGACGTGGCCTGGCTGGCGCCGATGTACGAACGGCTGTGGCGCGAGCATGCCGAGGTCGACTGCGTCATCGCGCTCGGCGGCGGCAGCGTGATCGACTGCGCGAAGGTGATGCTCACGCGCCCCGCGGCCGGGCGCTTCGACGAGCTGCTCGCGCTGCTCGAAGGCGCCGACAGCGCGCCGGCCGCGACCCGGCGGCACCGGCAGCTGCTGGCCATTCCCACGACCGCGGGCACCGGCAGCGAAGTCACGCCCTGGGCCACCGTGTGGGACCAGGCGCGCGCACGCAAGCTGTCGCTGCAGCTGCCGTGGACCTGGCCCGAGGCCGCCATCGTCGATGCCGACCTGATGCTGAGCCTGCCGCACGCGGCCACCCTGGCCAGCGGCCTCGATGCGCTGTCGCATGCGCTCGAGTCGCTGTGGAACGTGCACCGCAACCCGGTGTCGGCGAGCCTCGCCGTGAGCGCGGCACGCAGCATCGTCGCCACGCTGCCCGAGCTGCTGGCGCGGCCCGACCGGCCCGAACTGCGCGAGCGCCTGGCCACTGCCGCGTTGCAGGCCGGCCTGGCGTTCTCCAACACGCGCACCGCGCTCGCGCATTCGCTGTCCTACGACATCACGCTGCGGCATGGCGTGCCGCACGGCATCGCGTGTTCGTTCAGCCTGCCGCGCATCATGCAGCTCGCGGCCGGGCGCGATCCGGCGCTCGATGCGTTGCTGCTGTCGGTGTTCGATGCGCACGACATCGAGCAGGCCGTCGCGTCGCTGAGCGCCTTTCTCGAGGGGCTGGGCGTGAGCGTCGATCCGCTGAGCTATGGCATTCCCGAGGCGGAATGGAGCGAACGCATCGTGCAGGCGCTGGCCGGTGCGCGCGGGCGCAACTTCATCGCCGCGGACGCCGGCTGATCAGGAAGCACAGGCGGTGTTGGCCGCCGTGCGCGGGTACTCCATCTCCTGCATCACCCAGTCGCGCCGCGCGTTGCCGTAGCGGCCCGCGATCTCGCACAGCGTGCGGTCGAGCTGCTGCACGGGCTTGAGCGCGGCCACCAGCGGCAGCGGCCGTGCTTCGCGCGTGGCGGGGCCGGCCACCAGCACGAGACCGCTGCGCAACTTCACCGGGCCCGAGGCCGAAACCGCTTCGACATCGACATGCCCCGTGCGCGTCCACGCATCGGTGGCCAGCGCGAGCGCGATGTCGTCGGCACCGTCGCGCACCTCGAGCCGCCGACGCTCGCCGCGCCAGAACGCGGCCTTGTTGAACAGGTACTCGGCGCCGCGGCCGGTCGTGAGGCCGAAGGGCGCGCTCGCATGCGCCGGGCCCCAGCCGTCCACGCCGAGTTCGGCCGCCATCGCCGCCGCCTTCGCGGGCTCGCCGATCGCCTCGACCAGCGCCAGCGTCGCGGGCACCGAGGCCGTGATGCCGGTGGTCGTCGCCACGTCGCGGTCGACCAGGTAGCGCCGGTCGGGCACGTGCGTGGCGCCGGGCTGCTGGCGCAGCGTGCCGCGGTCGTACCAGTGGCCCGCAAAGCGCCGGCCGTCGAGCAAGCCGGCGTGCGCGAGCACGAGCGCGCCCGAGCACACGCCGATCACGTGTGCGCCCTGGTCCGCCTGGCGCTGCAGCCAGGCCTTCACCGCGGGCGCATCGGCCGGCTCCATCGCGGGCACGATCACGTAGTCGGCGCCCGCGGGATGGGCACGGTCGAAGGTGGCGAAGTCCTGCGCCCCCTCGACCTGCAGCGCCGGGAACAGCGTGACCCGGCCCGAGCGCGGCGCCACGATCCGCACTTCGGCCACGTCGGCGCGCTGCAGCACCGCGTGCGGCAGCAGCAGGTCGGTGAGCTCGGTGCCCTCGTTGAGCGCCAGCATCGCGACCACCGGCCGGCCGGGCCGGCGCGGCTTCATGGCCTCGACGAAGGCCTGCCGGTCGCGCGCGAGCGCCGCCTCGTCGTGCGCCGCGGGCGGCACCGCCGCATCGCGTGTGCCCGTGCCGCATCCCGCCAACCCGATCGCCGCCATACTCGCGCACAGCAGCGCACGCAGCCCGTTCCACATGGAGAATCCCCTTCATGACCTCGATGCACCGAGCTTAGGAATGCCGACCCCCACCCACAAGGACGAAGAAGCCGCGGTTCCTGCCAGCACCGTCGTGCTGGTCGCGTTCGATGGCGTCGAGGCCATCGACGTCGCGGGCCCCGCCAGCGTGTTCAGCAAGGCCGAGCAATTGCGCCCCGGCAGCTACGAGGTCCTGATCGCCTCGCCGGACGGCGGCACCGTGTCGACCAACAGCGGCCTGCAGCTGGGCAACACCCGCAGCCTCGGCGCGCTGCCCGCCACCATCGACACCCTGATCGTGGCCGGCGGCGACGAACCCGCCGTGCGCCACGCCATCCTCGAGCAGCGCATCGGCGACTGGATCGCCCAGGCCGCGCCGCGCGTGCGCCGCGTCGCGAGCGTGTGCAGCGGCGCCTTCGCGCTCGCCGCGGCCGGCCTGCTCGACGGGCGCGAGGCCACCACCCATTGGCGCGTGTGCGAGATGCTGCAGGAACTGCGTCCGCAGGTGCGCGTGCGGCAGCAGCGCATCTACGTGCGCGACGGCAAGGTCTGGACCTCGGCGGGCGTGGTCACCGGCATCGAACTCGCGCTCGCGCTGGTTGAGGACGACCTGGGCCACCAGGTCTCGATGGACATCGCGCGCACCCTGGCGCTGCCGATGCTGCGCGGCGGCGAGCAGCCGCAGCTCACCCCCGCCCTGCAGGCGCAGGCCAGCGCGAGCCATCGGCTGCGCGAACTGGTCGCATGGATCGGCACCCATCCGCAGGAAGAGCTCGCGGTCGAGGCGCTGGCCGAACGCGTGGGCATGAGCCCGCGCAACTTCGCGCGCGCCTTTGCGGCCGAGACCGGGTGCACGCCCGCGCGCTTCGTGGAGCGCACGCGCGTGGCGGCGGCGGCACAGTTGCTGCGGCAGACCGGGTGGACGCAGGAACGGATCGCGAGCCGCAGCGGGTTTCGGTCGGTGGATGCGCTGCAGCGGGCGTTCGTGCGCTTGCATGGGGTGACGCCGGGCGAGTGGCGCGATACCGGGCCGACCGAAGCACGAAGAGGGACATGAACATGAGCGAAGCGAAGGCAGCTGGAAATGCGGGCCTCTCCGGGCATGCAGTGCTGATCGCGGGCGCCGGCCCCACCGGCATGATGCTCGCGGGCGAACTGGCGCTGGCCGGCGTCGATGTCGCGATCCTCGAGCGGCGCTCGAACCAGGAGATCGAAGGATCGCGCGCCGGCGGCCTGCATGCGCGCACCCTCGAGATCTTCGACCAGCGCGGCATCGTCGACCGGTTCCTGGCCGAAGGACAGACGGCGCAGGTGGCCGCGTTCGGCCTCAACCGGCTCGACATCAGCGACTTTCCGACGCGGCACAACTACGGATTGGCGCTGTGGCAGAAGCACATCGAGCGCATTCTTGCGGGCTGGATCGCCGAACTGGGGGTGACCACCTATCGAGAGCGCGAGGTGGTCGGCTTCGATCAGGACGAGGCCGGTATCGACGTCCATCTGCGCGAAGGCCGAACGCTGCGCGCGCAATACCTGGTCGGCTGCGATGGCGGGCGCAGCGCGATCCGGAAGGCGGCGGGGATCGAGTTTCCGGGATGGGATGCCACGATCAGCCACATCCTCGCCGAAGCGGAGGTCGCCGAGGAGCCCGTGTGGGGCATGCGGCACGACGCGATCGGGACCCACGGCCTGAGCCGCATGGACGACGGGAAGACCGTGCGGATCATGGTGACCGAGCGCGAAGTCGGGCGCGCGGACCCGCCCACGCTGCGCGATCTGAGCGAGTGCTTGATGGCGCACTACGGCACCGACTTCGGCGTCCACAGTCCGCTTCATCTCTCGCGATTCACGGACATGGCCCGACAGGCCGCCAGCTATCGGCAGGGGCGCGTGCTGTTGGCTGGCGACGCGGCGCATGTGCACTACCCGGCGGGCGGGCAGGGGCTCAATCTCGGCGTGCAGGATGCCTTCAACCTCGGGTGGAAGCTGGCGCAGGTGGTGAAGGGGATTTCGCCGGAGAGCCTTCTCGATACCTACCAGGCGGAGCGGCATCCGGTGGGGGCGCTGGTGCTGCGCAATTCGCTGGCGCAGGTCGCGCTGCGGCGGCAGGACGATCGCAGCAAGGCGCTGGCGGAGAGCGTGTCGGCGCTGCTTCGGATGGAGGAGCCGCGCAAGCGCTTCGCGGGGATGATGTCGGGGCTGGACATCAGGTATGACCTGGGGGAGGGGCATCCACTGGTGGGCAGGAGGATGCCGGATCTCGAGGTCGTGACTGCGGAAGGTACGAAGCGCGTCTTCACGCTGATGCATTCGGCGCGGCCGCTGCTGCTTAACTTCGGGATTGCCGGCGGTCTCGACGCGGAACGCCTGGCCGAGATGGTCCAGGTGATCGATGCCAGCTTCGATGGCACCTGGGAGCTTCCGGTGATCGGCGAGGTCGGTGCGCCGACGGCCGTGTGGGTCAGGCCCGACGGCTACGTGGCGTGGGTCGGAGAGTCGTCTTGGGAGGGGCTTGAAAAAGCCCTGACCACCTGGGTTGCAGCGCCACGCACGACGTGATGCCTCAGGACGCTACTTGCAATCCCCACCCATCGAAACGGTCCCATCCCTGCACTCGGTCAGCATCGGTTCCCCCACCGAAGCCGAGCCCGGTCCCGCCGCCACCGGCGCCGAACCCGCGCCAGTGCCGACGTCCCTTTCATAGACGACCTTCCTGCTGCCAAGCTCGCAATTCCCCACCACCTGCCCGTTCGTCGACGCGCTGGCATCGACGACGGCCACGGTGAAGCGCGCCACGCCGGCGGCGGCGATCTTCGACTCGATGCGGGTGCGCAGGGCCTCGCAGTCCTCGGCCGCGTGCGCGCCGCACGCCGCGCCGGCCAGGGCCAGCACGGCGGGGAGCATCGCGCGCCAGGAGGGCTTCATGGCTGCCGCCACCCGCGCGATGCCGATCAGCCCTGGGCCGAGGCCAGCGCCGCGTTGAGCGTGGCGCTCGGGCGCATCACGGCCTCGAACTTGGCCTTGTCGGCCAGGTAGTAGCCGCCGATGTCCACGGCCTTGCCCTGCACGGCGGCGAGTTCGTCGACGATCTTCTGCTCGTTGGCGGCGAGGGTGCCGGCCAGCTTCACGAAGGCGGCCTGCAGGTCCTTGTCGTCGGTCTGCGCGGCCAGTTCCTGTGCCCAGTACATCGCCAGGTAGAACTGGCTGCCGCGGTTGTCGAGCTGACCGGTCTTGGGCGAGGGGTTCTTGTTGTTGTCGAGCAGCTTGCCGGTGGCGGTGTCCAGGGTCTTGGCGAGGATCTTGGCCTTCTGGTTGCCGGTCTTGATCCCCAGGTCTTCCAGGCTCACGGCCAGCGCGAGGAATTCGCCCAGCGAATCCCAGCGCAGGTGGTTCTCTTCCACCAGTTGCTGCACGTGCTTGGGAGCCGAGCCGCCCGCGCCGGTCTCGTACAGGCCGCCGCCGGCCATCAGCGGCACGATCGACAGCATCTTGGCCGAGGTGCCCAGTTCCATGATCGGGAACAGGTCGGTCAGGTAGTCGCGCAGGATGTTGCCGGTGGCGCTGATGGTGTCGAGGCCGCGGACCACGCGCTCCAGCGTGTAGCGCATGGCGCGCACCTGGCTCATGATCTGGATGTCCAGGCCCGAGGTGTTGTGCTCGTGCAGGTACATCTTGACCTTGGTGATCAGCTGCGCCTCGTGCGGGCGGTAGG